>ERZ506583.1-NODE-1-length-456770-cov-10.0599_pt1 | contig 456770 bp, 397 predicted proteins | sample MGYA00514001_ERZ506583 | MGnify/ENA metagenome assembly ERZ506583 | reverse complement strand
CAACCACATCGCGGTACATCCCATCCACTTTATGGAAGCCGGTGACGCCGACGAAGCCGACGATGATTTTGTCGTAAGCCGTAGGGGAGACGTTAGTCAGATCGTAGCCGCGACCGCGGTTATCTTTCGCATCGCCGCCCTGCAGACGTCCGTCATACTGAGACCAGTCGGTGTAGTAACCAAAGACTTTCGGTTTGCTGGTTGAGGCTTTGTATTTGTTATAGACCGGTTTGGCGACGCGAGCGGAGGTATAGCTGTAGTTGCTCACTTCGGTTGCCGGGTTAAAGCCGTCTGCGGCGTTGCTGGTTTCGGTCAGCGTATCGCCCTGAATCAATTTGCTTGTTGCCACGTTAATTTCCTTCTGTGTTGAATGCCCACCTCAAGCGGTGTGGGGCAGATAATCGGGCAACGCGGCGGCCAGGGCTAATCACAAAATAACACCGGCAGCGATGATATTTCAGCTGAGGCGGCGATGAGGCTGATGAGGTACAGTGAGAGAAAATAAGCTTTTATAACAAAGAGATGATGTGAGGAGTGATGCGCGATGAGATCCCGGCGACCCGCGCCGGGAGAAGAGCTTTAAGCAAAGAGCGCGGCTAAGCGCTGCAGCACCAGTACGGCGCTGTAATAATCCAGGCGGAAGGTTTCCGTTCCCAGCGGATAAACGCGTTTACCTTCGACTGCGGGCAGATGCGACAGCAGCGGGTTGGCGTAAATCGCATCGGCATCTTTTTGGTCGCCAGCAAACAGGAACAGGCTCTGACCGTTAAGTCCGGCGGCTAAATTTTCACCGCCCAGCTGCACGATATCATGACGTTTCCCCTGACTCTGGCTGGCATGCAGCCCGGCGGGCAGATCGGCAAGGGTAAAGCCCAGCTGTTGAAGCATCTGCCCCTGAGCGGACTCTTTCGTCCAGATATTGGCGCTATGGGCCGCGGCGGTGTAGACCAGCGCGGTGACCGGCTGCGGCGGCAGCTTCATCTTCTCTTTCAGCGCCGCCAGCTTAGTATCAAATTCCGCAATTCGCTCTGCCGCCTGTTTTTCATGGCCGGTGATCGTCCCCAGTTGGGTCAGCAGGGCCTGCCAGCTTTTGTCATCGTAGTTAATGACAAGCGTTGGGGCGATGGTGGAAAGCTGGTCGTAGAGCGTCAACGCCGAATCGCCGCCGGTGGCGCTAATCAGAATCAGATCCGGCATTTGCGCAGCGACGGCCTCAGCGCTCGGTTCGCCAATGTAGAGGCGCGACAGCTTCCGCGCTTTCGCCACATCGCTCCACTGACGTAAAAATCCCTGACCGTCGGCGACGCGGTTGTTCGGCGTCGTGGCGCCGCTGGCGACTACCGGCGCGTCAATCGCCAGTAGTGAGCCGGTCAGCGTCACGCTGGTGGAAACAATACGCAGGGGCTGGCTTTCCAGCGTGTGCGTTCCCCGGCTGTCGGTTATCTGCCGCGGCCAGTCTGCCGCCAGCGCTGAGCTAATTCCTAAAATCGCCAGACCGCTGGCGAGGAGGGTACGGCGGCAAAAGGTGGAGAAATTCACGTATTCGCATCCTGATTAAGTGGTGATAAATGAGCTGAAAACAGATCTTTGCCAGCGACGATGCCCGCCTTTCTGCCGGGAGGAGGCTTGCGCCTTACCCGGCCTGTAAACGTCATAACATCATCAGGCGAAGCGCTCCCGGAAAAACGCACGTGACCGGCAATCTGTGATGAATGCTTCTCATTTTCAGCTTTGCGCCGCGTGGATGCAAGCCTAAGTCGCACAACATGCTACCTGTACGGTTGACATAGCGCGCAATACCTTTTAGGTTACCCAACCAAAATATAAATGATAATTATTCGTAATATCTTTATCGTTTTTTTGGAGGATGATATGGAAACGTCTTTGGCTGAGGAAGTACGGGAGAAAAAAATGACTCTGCCGCCGGAAAGCTTCTTCTTTATGTCGCCGTACCGCAGTTTCACCACCGCTGGCTGCTTTAGTCGGTTTTCTCATCCTGCCGCCGATGGCGAAAATCTGGATGGGGAATTCCAGCACAAAATGGCCGCCGCCTTTACAGCGGCGCGGGCTGCCGGGATCGCTAAGCCGATAATGGTCGGCGCCATTCCGTTTGATACCAGCGAGCCGTCCGAGCTGTTTATACCCACAAGCTGGGAAACCTTCTCCCGACCAGAAAAGCAGCACTCCGCGCGCTATGCGTCGGGGCTGCAGCCCATGGACGTGATTCAGCGCCGGGAGATCCCCGAACAGGACACCTTTATGGCGATGGTGACGCGCGCGGCGGCCCTGACCGCGACGCCGGAAGTGGACAAAGTGGTCCTGTCGCGCCTGATTGATATCACCACCCGTGAGCGGGTTGATAGCGGTGCGCTGCTGGAGCGCCTGATTGCCCAGAACCCCGCCAGCTATAACTTCCACGTGCCGCTTTCGGACGGCGGCGTGCTGCTGGGCGCCAGCCCGGAGCTGCTGTTACGTAAAGAAGGGGCGCATTTTTACTCTCTGCCGTTGGCCGGTTCGGCCCGCCGTCAGCCGGACGATGTGCTGGACCGCGAAGCGGGGCACAAGCTGCTGGCGTCGGAAAAAGACCGCCATGAACATGAGCTGGTGACCCAGGCGATGAAGGCCGTACTGGCACCGCGCAGCAGCGAGCTAAGCCTGCCGGATTCTCCGCAGCTGATCACCACGCCGACCCTGTGGCATCTGGCGACGCAGATTCAGGGCGCCGCGCTGGCAAACGAGAATGCCATGTCGCTGGCCTGTCTGCTGCATCCCACCCCGGCGCTGAGCGGCTTCCCGCATCAGGCGGCAAAACGCCTGATTAACGAACTGGAGCCGTTCGATCGCCAGCTGTTCGGCGGTATCGTCGGCTGGTGCGATGATGAAGGCAACGGCGAGTGGGTGGTCACCATCCGCTGCGCGCGCCTGCATCAACGCACGCTGCGGCTGTTTGCAGGCGCAGGGATCGTCCCGGCCTCTTCGCCGCTAGGCGAGTGGCGCGAAACCGGCGTCAAACTGACCACCATGCTGAACGTATTCGGCTTGCAATAAGGGACTATGATGATCGAATTTACCCGCTGGCCGGAAGCGTTCGCGGCCCGCTATCGGCAAAAAGGTTACTGGCAGGATCTGCCGCTGACTAACCTGATTACCCGTCATGCCGAAAACGATGCTCCCGCCATTATCGACGGCGACAAACGCTACAGTTATCGTGAGTTCAACCGCCTGGTTGATAATCTCGCCTCCTCGCTGCAGCGTCAGGGCCTGAAGCGCGGCGAAACGGCGCTGGTGCAACTGGGTAACGTCGCGGAATTTTATCTGACGTTTTTCGCGCTGCTGCGGATCGGCGTGGCGCCGGTGAATGCGCTGTTCAGCCATCAGCGTAGCGAGCTCAACGCCTACGCCGCCCAGATTGAACCCGCCTTGCTGATTGCCGATCGCGAACACGCGCTGTTTGCCGATGACGAATTTCTGAATGATTTTGTCAGCCAGCATCCGTCGATACGCGTGGCTCTGCTGCTCAACGACAGCGGCGAACGGAGCCTGACGGCAGCCATTGAGCGGCCTGGCGATAATTTCATTGCCGGACCAACGCCTGCCGACGAAGTGGCCTTTTTCCAGCTTTCCGGCGGCAGCACCGGTACGCCGAAGCTCATCCCGCGTACCCATAACGACTACGACTACAGCATTCGCCGCAGCAACGAGCTGTGCGGCGTGAGCGCCGAAACGCGCTACCTGAACGCGCTTCCCGCCGCCCATAACTACGCGATGAGTTCGCCAGGTTCTTTAGGCGTCTTCCTCGCCGGCGGTGTGGTGGTACTGGCGCACGATCCGAGCGCCACACTCTGCTTCCCGCTGATTGAAAAACACCAGATTAACCTGACCTCGCTGGTTCCGCCTGCGGTCAGCCTGTGGCTGCAGGAGATCCAGGATTCCGGCAGCAATGCCCGCCTGCAATCGCTGCGGCTGCTGCAGGTTGGCGGGGCGCGCCTGTCCGCGACGCTCGCGGCGCGTATTCCGGCGGAAATCGGCTGTCAGCTTCAGCAGGTCTTCGGCATGGCGGAGGGGCTGGTGAACTATACCCGCCTCAACGATAGCCCCGAGCGTATTATCAATACTCAGGGTTGCCCAATGTGTCCGGACGATGAAGTGTGGGTGGCCGATGCGCAGGGCAATCCGCTGCCGCGGGGCGAAGTCGGACGGCTGATGACCCGTGGTCCTTACACCTTCCGCGGCTATTACAAGAGTCCGCAGCATAATGCCGAAGCCTTTGATGCCGACGGTTTCTACTGTTCTGGCGATCTGATCTCGATCGATGAAGACGGCTATATCACCGTGCAGGGACGGGAGAAAGATCAGATCAACCGCGGCGGGGAGAAGATCGCGGCGGAAGAGATCGAAAACCTGCTGCTGCGCCATCCGGCGGTGATCCACGTCGCGCTGGTCAGCATGGAAGATAGCCTGCTGGGAGAAAAGAGCTGCGCATATCTGGTGGTAAAAGAACCTCTGCGCGCGGTGGCGGTACGCCGCTTCCTGCGGGAACAAGGGGTCGCAGAATTTAAACTGCCGGACCGCGTGGAGTGCGTTGATGCGCTGCCGCTGACGCCGGTGGGCAAAGTCGATAAAAAACAATTACGTCAGTGGCTGGCTGAACGCAAGCTGGGCTGAAGGAGAAGACAGAATGGCAATCCCTGAATTACAGGCTTACGCGCTGCCGGAAGCCAGCGATATCCCGGCGAACAAAGTGAACTGGGCATTTGAGCCGTCCCGTGCCGCGCTGCTGATCCACGATATGCAGGAGTATTTCCTTAATTTCTGGGGCGAAAACAGCGCGATGATGGAGAAAGTGGTGGCCAACATCGCCGCCCTGCGCGAGTTCTGCAAACAGAATAATATTCCGGTTTTTTACACCGCCCAGCCGAAAGAGCAGAGCGATGAAGACCGCGCGCTGCTGAACGACATGTGGGGGCCGGGTCTGACCCGTTCTCCTGAACAGCAGCAGGTCATTGCCGCGCTTGCGCCGGACGATAACGACACCGTGCTGGTGAAGTGGCGCTACAGCGCGTTTCATCGCTCGCCGCTGGAGGAGATACTGAAAGAGGCGGGGCGCGATCAGCTGATTATCACCGGCGTGTACGCCCATATCGGCTGCATGACCACCGCAACCGACGCGTTTATGCGCGATATTAAGCCATTTTTCGTTGCCGATGCGCTGGCTGATTTCAGCCGCGAGGAGCATCTGATGGCGCTCAACTACGTGGCGGGTCGCTCCGGTCGCGTGGTGATGACGGAAGAGCTGCTGCCGCTGCCGGCATCGAAAGCGGCGCTGCGCGCGCTGGTGCTGCCGCTGCTCGATGAATCCGATGAACCGATGGATGACGAAAACCTGATCGACTACGGCCTGGATTCGGTACGCATGATGGCGCTCGCCGCGCGCTGGCGTAAAGTGCACGGCGATATTGACTTCGTGGTGCTGGCGAAAAAACCGACCATCGATGCCTGGTGGGCGCTGCTTTCTCGCGAGGTGAAATAATGAACGGGCTCGATTTTCACGGCCAGACCGTGTGGATCACCGGCGCGGGTAAGGGGATCGGCTACGCTACCGCGCTGGCGTTCGTTGAGGCCGGCGCGCAGGTAACCGGTTTTGATCTGGCGTTCGACGGTGAAAGCTATCCGTTTGCCACCGAGACGCTGAACGTCGCCGACGCGCAGCAGGTGGCGCGGGTATGCGGCCGCCTGCTGGCAGGGATCGATCGGCTGGATGTGTTGGTTAATGCGGCCGGTATTTTGCGGATGGGGGCGACCGATACGCTGAGCCTTGAAGACTGGCAGCAGACCTTTGCCGTCAATGTTGGCGGGGCGTTTAACCTGTTCCAGCAGACGATGGCGCAGTTCCGCCGCCAGAAAGGCGGGGCGATTGTGACCGTGGCGTCCGACGCTGCGCATACCCCGCGCATCGGCATGAGCGCCTACGGCGCATCAAAGGCGGCGCTAAAGAGCCTGGCGCTGACCGTCGGCCTGGAGCTGGCGGGCAGCGGCGTACGCTGTAATCTGGTTTCTCCTGGTTCTACCGACACCGATATGCAGCGGACGCTGTGGGTGAGCGATGATGCAGAGCAGCAGCGCATTCGCGGCTTCGGCGAGCAGTTTAAGCTGGGGATTCCGCTGGGTAAAATCGCCCGCCCGCAGGAAATTGCCAATACCATTCTGTTCCTCGCCTCCGCTCACGCCAGCCATATCACGCTGCAGGATATCGTGGTGGACGGCGGCTCGACGCTGGGGGCATAAATGGCCTGGAAACGTCAGCTGACGCTGGATGAGCTTAACGCCACCAGCAGCAATACGATGGTGGCCCATCTGGGCATCGTCTATACCCGCCTTGAGGAGGGCGTGCTGGAGGCGGAAATGCCGGTCGACGCGCGAACGCATCAGCCGTTTGGCCTGCTGCACGGCGGGGCCTCTGCGGCGCTGGCGGAAACCCTCGGCTCGATGGCCGGGTGGCTGATGACCGAAGAGGGGCAGTGCGTAGTGGGGACCGAGCTCAACGCCACCCATCACCGGGCGGTCTCCAGCGGTAAAGTCCGCGGCGAATGCCGGGCGCTGCACCTGGGGCGTCAGGGCCAGAGCTGGGAAATTGCGATATTCGACGAGCGAGGACGGCGCTGCTGCACCTGCCGTCTGGGCACGGCGGTCCTCGGCTGAGGCATAGCCTGTTCCCGGGTCAGGCGTTTACGCCGCAACCCGGGGAATACGCCGGGATTGAGACTTTGGCGCGGCTTCTTCCCGGTGGCGCTGCGCTGACCGGGCTACGGGTTCTCCGCCGTCTGCGGGCCGGTAGCCCGGACAGGCGCGTCAAGCGCCGCCTCCGGGAAACAACCTGCGATGCAGTTACAGAATATCCCTCCCCATTTTCATCCATTTTCCTGCCAGAAGTGATCTCGCTTGCAATGTGAGATAAATCCTTGCCGTCAGGCGACATCTGCAACGTTTCAGAGTTGTTAAAACTCGTATTGTGTTCTAGAAACAAATTGTAACATCCTGATTACCCTACCTGTGGAACACAATGATGAATAATTCAGGGAAATACCTCATCTGGACACTGCTCTCCGTTATCGGAGCCTTTGCCCTGGGCTATATCGCGCTAAACCGGGGTGAGCAGATTAACGCGCTATGGATTGTCGTCGCGGCAGTCTGCGTCTATCTGATCGCCTATCGCTTCTACGGCCTGTATATCGCCAAAAACGTGCTGGCGGTTGACCCGACGCGCATGACTCCGGCGGTGCGTCACAACGACGGCCTTGACTACGTTCCGACCGATAAGAAAGTGCTGTTCGGCCACCATTTTGCCGCTATTGCCGGCGCAGGGCCGCTGGTTGGCCCGGTGCTGGCTGCGCAAATGGGCTATCTGCCGGGAATGATCTGGATCCTGGCGGGCGTGGTGCTGGCCGGGGCGGTACAGGACTTTATGGTGCTGTTCGTCTCAACCCGTCGCGACGGACGTTCGCTCGGCGAGCTGGTGAAAGAGGAGATGGGCCCAACCGCCGGGGTGCTGGCGCTGGTGGCCTGCTTTATGATCATGGTTATTATCCTTGCGGTGCTGGCGATGATCGTGGTGAAAGCGCTAACCCACAGCCCGTGGGGCACCTACACCGTGGCCTTCACCATCCCGCTGGCGATATTCATGGGCATTTATATTCGCTATCTGCGCCCCGGGCGCATTGGCGAAGTGTCGGTGATTGGTCTGGTGATGCTGGTGTTCGCCATCATCTCCGGCGGCTGGGTGGCGGAAAGCCCGACCTGGGCGCCGTGGTTTGATTACACCGGCGTACAGCTTACCTGGATTCTGGTGGGCTACGGGTTTATCGCCGCCGTACTGCCGGTCTGGCTGCTGCTGGCGCCTCGCGACTACCTCTCTACCTTCCTGAAAATCGGCACCATCGTCGGTCTGGCGATTGGGATTCTGATCATGCGTCCGACGCTGACGATGCCGGCGCTGACCAAATTTATCGATGGCACCGGGCCGGTATGGAGCGGCAGCCTGTTCCCGTTCCTGTTTATCACCATCGCCTGCGGCGCGGTTTCCGGCTTCCATGCCCTGATCGCTTCCGGCACCACCCCGAAAATGCTGGCCAACGAAGGCCAGGCGTGTTTTATCGGCTACGGCGGCATGCTGATGGAGTCCTTCGTAGCGATCATGGCGCTGGTGGCGGCCTGTATTATCGACCCGGGCGTCTACTTCGCGATGAACAGCCCAATGGCGGTGCTGGCTCCGGCGGGCGTGACCGATGTGGTGGCGTCGGCGGCGCAGGTGGTGAGTAGCTGGGGCTTTACCGTCACCCCGGATACGCTCAATCAGATCGCCAACGAGGTAGGGGAACAGTCGATTATTTCACGCGCGGGCGGCGCGCCGACGCTGGCGGTGGGCATGGCCTATATCCTCCACGGTTCGCTGGGCGGCCTGATGGACGTCTCTTTCTGGTACCACTTCGCGATTCTGTTTGAGGCGCTGTTTATCCTGACCGCGGTGGATGCCGGCACGCGGGCGGCGCGCTTTATGTTGCAGGATCTGCTTGGGGTGATCAGCCCGGGGCTCAAGCAAACCAGCTCCCTGCCGGCGAACCTTCTTGCGACCGCGCTGTGCGTGCTGGCCTGGGGCTACTTCCTGCATCAGGGCGTAGTTGACCCGCTTGGCGGCATCAACACCCTCTGGCCGCTGTTTGGTATTGCCAACCAGATGCTGGCAGGGATGGCGCTGATGCTCTGCGCGGTGGTACTGTTTAAGATGAAGCGCCAGCGTTATGCCTGGGTCGCACTGCTGCCAACCTCCTGGCTGCTGATCTGTACCCTGACCGCGGGCTGGCAGAAGTCGTTCAGCACCGATACCAAAGTGGGCTTCCTGGCGATTGCCAACAAGTTCCAGGCGATGATTGACAGCGGCAATATTCCGCCGCAGTACACCGAGTCGCAGCTGGCGCAACTGGTGTTTAACAACCGTCTGGATGCCGGGCTGACCATCTTCTTCATGGTGGTGGTGGTGGTTCTGGCGCTGTTCTCAATTAAGACCGCGCTGGCGGCGCTGAAAGAGGACAAACCGACGGCGAAAGAGACCCCTTACCAGGCGATGCCAGCTGATGCTGAAAGCCTGGTCACCCAGGCGAAACGCGCCCATTAAAGCGTCATTTTATTGCCCTCCTTCTTGAGAAGGAGGGCGGTTAGCGGAGTTGGAAATGTTTGATACCCTTTCGAAAGCAGGAAAATATCTGGGCCAGGCGGCGAAGATGATGATCGGCGTCCCGGATTACGACAACTACGTGGAGCACATCCGCGTGACCCACCCCGAGCAAACGCCGATGACCTACGAAGAGTTTTTCCGCGAACGTCAGGACGCACGCTACGGCGGTAAAGGCGGCGCGAAGTGCTGTTAACCCTCTTTCGGCAGATACAGGCTGATCTGCTCCTGCGTACAACCGTAAATGGCCGCCAGCTTTTCGCGAGTGCGCTTTTGCGGGCGGGAGTCGATAGCTTCTAGCTGGGAAACCGCAGACTGGCTAATCCCGAGCTTATTGGCCACCTCCTGCTGCGACAGGCCGCGCAGAATGCGCCAGGCCGCCTGCAGGCTGACTTTCTCTTTATCCATGATGTCGCAGACGTCACCCGGCAGCATCACGTTGTCGTAGATATCGTGTTCTACCGGAATATCTTCAAGATCGGCTTCCGTTTCATCATCCAGCTCGGCTAGCTGCAAACACATCTGGAAGTATTCGTCGTAGGGGATCACCGCGTACTGCGCTTTCCCTTCATCATCCTTAATTATCTGAACAGCCATATGGCATATTCTCCTCATGCAAATAGGTTGTTGAGGTTCTGCGCTTAACGGACACGATAAACAGGTCGTTCAGCGTCAGCCCCTGACGTGTGAAAATGATCCGATAATCCCCTACCCGAAGACGGTAATGATTCTCTGGTTTAGATAATTTCTGACATCGGGCCGAGGAGCCGTACGGTCACCTAAATCCGCTAGCCTGCTTTTGATTCTCTGCTGATAGCGATAATCGATATTTGCCAGTTCCTTTTTTGCCACTTTTGACCAGATGAGCATGCTATGTACCTCCACTGTACACCTCAGTTGAACATAAGAAAATAATAAGTTTATAAGATAAGTTTGTTATTTTCTTATGAGGGTACCCTAACGCAGAATCGTCATCTGGCGAAGGCAGAAAAATCGGCTTTGCGAGGCGGCTCGAAAGCGCCTCCGCCGGGCGGCAGAGGCGAATAAAACGGGGATTAACCGGCGAAACGTTCGACTTTTTCAAACGCGGCGCGCAGGGTTTCGGCGTTCAGTTCAACCGGCAGAAAATGGATAGACTCCACCGGGCGCAGGGTATGGGCAATCACCTTATCCAGCTGTTCGCGGTTATTGATATCCACCTCCAGCGCCGCCAGGGTGGTTGGCAGATTAAAGCGCTGATACGCCTGCACCAGCTGCGCCAGCACGTCGTCCTGGCCGAGCAGGGCGCTCTGGACCAGAATACCGTAGGCGACTTTGGTCCCGTGAAGATACTTCTCGGTCTGCGGCAGTACCGTCAGCCCGTTATGCACCGCATGGGCGGCGGCGACGCGGGTATAGCGCTCGCCGAGCCCGCCGACCATACCGCCGCCGGCGATGATCGCATCCACGACGTCGCGGAAAGCCTGGGTTAGCTCGCCGCGTTGCTGGTCGGCCAGCGCGGTTTCGCTGCTTTCCAGCAGTACATCGCGGATGGCCAGCGCGCCGTTGATGCCAAGGCGCACGGTGAGCGGCAGCGTCTCCGGCTGCGGGGCCAGCACTACCGCTTCATACCATTTCGCCAGCGTATCGCCGATGCCCGCCAGCAGATATTCCGCCGGCGCGTTAAGAATAATGCGCGGCTCCACCAGTACCAGAAAGTTGGCATCGTCGAAGATTTCAAACTGCAGCGCCTGACCGGCATCGTTATACCACACCGACAGCGGCGTCCAGGCCGCGCAGGTGGCGGCGATGGTGGGGATAGCCACCACCGGCAGGCCGAGGCGTCGGGCCAGCGCCTTCGCGGTATCCAGCAGCGCGCCGCCGCCTACGCCAATCACCACCGACCGATCGTCGCCGGACGCGCGGGCCAGCTCGCTGACGTCGCTTTCGCTACAGTGGCCTTTAAAGAGGATTTTTTTGGCTCCGGGAGCGTTAAACGCTGCCGGCAAAAAAGCCTGGGCGCCTGCGATAGCCCGCTCGCCGTAAACCCACACCGCGCGTGAAAGCTGTTCTTCGCTATAAAAATCCTGCAGCCGGGCAAGGCTGCCGGGATGGGAATAGTAGTTGGCGGGGCCGGGGACCACGCGGATATCGCTATGACTCATTCATGCTGTCCTTGTTCTGTTTCGCTAACCCGATGTTATGTCTGGACATCCAGATGGCTAATATTATTTCGCTTTATCTTATGCCTTTTATGCATTTGTCAGTCAAGGGCAGCTATGAAAAATTCGTTAAATCAGAAGATTAATCGACAGGGTGCAGGGGATGACCGGCAATCGCCTTGAGATGCAAAATATTAGCCTGGCCTTTTCCGGCTTTCGGGCGCTCAGCAACGTGGCTTTTACCCTGCAAGGGGGCTCGGTGCATGCGCTGACCGGCGCTAACGGCGCAGGCAAGTCCACGCTAATGGCGGTGCTGTGCGGCACCCACGCCCATTACGAAGGCGAGGTGGTGATTAACAACCAGCCGGTGAGCATTCGCTCGCCGCGCGATGCTAAACAGCTGGGGATTCATCTGGTGCAGCAGGAGGTAGACGTGGCGCTGGTTCCGGGCCTGAGCATCGCGGAAAACATCATGCTCGACAGGCTGGCGGAACCGGGGCTCGCCTTCCGCTGGGGACGGCTGCGCCAGCTGGCGCGCGAGGCGCTGGCTCAGCTTGACGTCAGCCTCGACGTGCGCCGCTCCATCGACAGCTGCACGCTGGCGGAAAAACAGCAAATCCTGCTGGCTCGCGCCCTGTCGCATCACTGCCGCTTTCTTATCCTCGATGAGCCAACCGCGCCGCTGGACCAAAACGAAAGCGAGCGCCTGTTTGCGGTGGTTCGCCGCCTGCAACAGCAGGGCCTTGGCATTGTGTTTATCTCGCACCGCATTCATGAATTAAAAGCCGTTTGCGACACCCTGACGGTGCTGCGCGACGGCCGACTGATTGAGAGCGGGCCGATGGCCGATCTCAGCGGCGAACAGATCGTCGAGAGAATGCTCGGTCATGAGCTGAGCGATATCTTCCCGCCGAAGCGGCCGCCCCATAGCGATGAGGTGCTGCTACAGGTGGAAGGGCTGCACGACGAAGGGTTATTGCAGGATATCTCCCTGCGTTTGCGCAAGGGAGAGATTCTGGGGATCGCCGGACTGGCGGGCGCCGGCAAAACCGAACTGTGCAAGGCGCTGTTTGGCGCCAGCAAAAGTCGTTTGACGCGCGGCGAACTGAATAGCCAGCCGTGGCGACCGCGTGACCCGGCGGACTCGGTAGCGCGCGGCCTGGCGCTGGTGCCGGAAGAGCGGCGCAAGGAGGGCATTTTTATCGAGGAGCCGGTGGCGATGAATCTGGCGGTCAGCGCCGATAGCAGCTTCTCCCGCTGGAGCCTGTTTGGTCATCGTCAGGCCTGGCGCTGGGCGGAAGAGGTGATTGCCCGCGTAGGCATTCGGACTTCAGGCCCGGCGCAGAGCCTGCGCCGGCTCTCCGGCGGTAATCAGCAAAAGGTAGCGATTGGCAAATGGCTGCGCGGCAACGCCAACGTCCTGATTTTCGATGAGCCGACCAAAGGGGTCGACGTCAAAGCCAAAACGGATTTATTCAATGTGATCGACGGCCTGGCGCGGGAAGGCAAAGGGGTGATTTACGCCTCGGGCGAATTCGCCGAGCTGGTCGGCCTGTGCGATCGCATCTGCGTGCTGTGGGACGGACGCATCGTGGCGGAAATTGCGGGCGCGGAGGCCCGGGAAGAAAACATTCTTTATTACTCCACCGGAGGAGCAGCAGCGTGAGTAAAGCCCTGGCAGTTAACGCGGCGGTTTCTGGCCGTCAGCGATTTTTCGATTTTCTCTACAAATGGGGCATGTTGCTGACCGTCGTCCTGCTGATCGCCGTTTTTGGTCTGGCATCGGATAACTTCCTCGACCCGTTTAACATCATCAATATCCTGCGATCTATCGCCATCGTGACGGTGATCGCTATCGGCGTATCGATATCCCTGACCATCGGCGGCTTCGATTTGTCCGTAGGCTCCACCGCCTCGCTGGCCAATGCGCTGGTGATTTCGCTGTTTGTCTGGCACGGCTTCGGCACCACCGAGGCAATTCTTGTCACCCTCGCGCTCTGTACCTTAGTGGGGCTGTTCAACGCGTTTCTGATCGTGATCCTGCGTATACCCGACATGCTGGCGACGCTTGCCAGCCTGTTCGTTATTCAGGGCGTGGCGATGACTTACAGCTACGGCGGGTCGATCACCGAAAATATGGTGCTGCCGAGCGGCGATATGGCGGAAGGCGCGATTCCGGCGGCGTTTGGTTCGCTCGGACAGGTGCCGACGATAGTCATTATTATGCTGGTGGTGACCGTTGTCGCCCAGCTGGCGCTCTCCTTGACCACTCACGGCCGGCGGATGTACGCCATCGGCGGCAATCCGGAAGCGGCGCGCCTCTCGGGTCTGCGGATCACCCGGTACAAAGTTGCCGCTTACGTGATTGCCTCCCTGCTGGCGGGGCTCGGCGGCATTCTGCTGGCGTCGCGCATCGGCTCATCGCAGGTGAACGCCGGCGGCGGCTATCTGATGGATGCGGTGGCGGCGGCGTGGATTGGCTTCTCGCTGGCCGGTTCCGGTAAGCCGAATGCGCTCGGTACGCTGGTGGGGGCGGTCATTTTAGGCGTGCTCTCCAACGGCCTGGTGATGCTCTCGGTGCCGTATTACGCGATGGACATTATTAAAGGGCTGGTGCTGGCTGGCGCGCTCGCACTGACCTATTTTCAGCGCCGTACCTAAAATTTTACAGGGTAAACACTATGAAAAAGATAACGCTTTCACTCATCGCGCTGGGATTGTTTAACGCGACGGCAGCTTTTGCTGAAACCCCGGCGCCGCTTCCGACAGCGATCGCCGACCATAGCGGGCCGATTCGCATTGCGGTGATCCGCAACCTGGGCTCCGACGATAACACCACCCAGTTTGTCTCCGGAGCGGTCCAGGAGGGCAAAAAGCTCGGCTTTAAAATCAGCACCTTCCTCAGCAACGGTGATGACGCCAAATTCCAGGACTTCGTTAACCAGGCGATTAGCCAGAAATACGACGGCATTATTCTTTCTCAGGGACGCGATCCCTACGCCACCGCGCTGGTGAAAAAAGCGGTGGACGCCGGGATCAAAGTCTCGGTCTTCGATACCGCGGTAAACGGGCAGATCCCGGGCGTCACCGTCACCCAGCAGGATGACGCTTCCCTGACCGAGCTCTCCTTTGGCCAGCTGGTGAAAGATTTCAACGGCAAAGCCAATATCGTCAAACTGTGGGTCGCGGGGTTCCCGCCGATGGAGCGTCGCCAGGCGGCCTACCAGACGCTGCTTAAACAAAATCCCGGTATCAAAGAGCTGGAATCGATCGGCGCCGTCTCATCCGATGTGCAGGGCGATACGGCCAACAAGGTTGGCGCGATCTTAGCGAAATACCCGAAAGGTAAAATTGATGCTATCTGGGGAACCTGGGACGCGTTCAGCCAGGGCGCTTATAAAGCGCTGAAAGAGAACGGTCGCAGCGAGATCAAACTCTACAGCATCGATATTTCTAACCAGGATCTGCAGCTGATGCGCGAATCCGGCAGTCCGTGGAAGGTGAGCGTAGCGGTGGATCCGAAGCTTATCGGCGCCACTAACGTGCGTCTGATCGCCAATAAGATTGCCGGCGAACCAACCCCTGCAACCTACGACTTTAAAGCGGCGGCGATTCCGCAGGCGCTGCTGGCGGCGCAGCCGGGAGCGGTCAACGTCGCTTCGCTGGGTAAAATTATTCCAGGCTGGGGCCAGACTGAAGACTTTATCGCCCCGTGGTTTGCCACTCTCGAAGCGAAAAACAAATAATAGCGTCCGGCGGCTGTCAGGTATCCTCTGCCAGCGGTAGAGGGGAACCAGCGCTGCCCGGCAACAGGAGGTTATGTGGCTGAATTACCGCGCCCGGAATACAGCCGCAATATGCGGCTGATTGGACATAGCAATCAGGGAGGACGCCCGGACGGCGTCCAGCTGATGGTACATCGGGGTTATGCCTATATTGGCCATATGGTATCGCAGGGCTTTTCCGTAGTGGACGTACGTGACGCGAAAAATCCGCGAACGGTCAATTACATCGCCGCGCCACCCGGTACCTGGAACGTCCATTTACAGGCGCACGACGATCTGCTGCTGGTGATCAACGCCCGGGATCTGTTCGCCGATGCCCGCTTCGCCGACGAGAAGGTTTATTACACCCGTTCGGTGGGCGAGACGGTCAGCGACGTACGGGAGAAGGGCTGGAGCGCCGGGCTGCGGATTTTTGATATCTCCACCCCGGATAAACCGCAAGAGATCGCCTTTCTGTCGCTTAACGGCATCGGTATCCACCGAATCTGGTACGTCGGCGGGCGCTGGGCCTACGTTTCCGCGCTGATTGACGGCTTTAGCGACTATATTTTCCTGACTATCGACCTGGCCGACCCGCGTAAGCCGGAAGTTGCCGGGCGCTGGTGGCTGCCGGGGATGAACCAGGCTGCGGGGGAGACCCCGCAGTGGCCGGAAGGTAAGCGCTATGCCCTGCATCACGCGATTATCGCCGGCGACACCGCCTACGGCAGCTGGCGCGACGGCGGCCTGACCCTGCTCGATGTGCAGGATCGCTCTCAGCCGAAGCTAATCAGCCACCGTAACTGGAGCCCGCCGTTTGGCGGCGGTACCCACACCGCGCTGCCGCTCCCGGACCGGGACCTGCTGGTGGTGCTTGATGAGGCGGTACTGGATAACCAGCAGGATGGGGAGAAGCTGATCTGGCTGTTCGACATTCGCGAGCCGACGAATCCGGTGAGTATCGCCACTTTCCCGCAGCCGGATGAAGCTGATTACGTGGCGAAAGGTGCGCACTTCGGTCCACATAACCTGCATGAGAATCGCCCCGGCAGCTTTGTCAGCTCAACGCTGATTTTCGCCACTTATCAGAACGCGGGCGTTCGCGCTTACGATATTTCCAACCCTTATCGGCCGGTGGAAACCGGGGCGCTGGTGCCCGCCGCGCCGGCGAAAATGATGGATACCCGCCCCGGTCGTCCGCGGGTGATCCAGTCCTGCGACGTGTTCGTCGACGCTCAGGGAATAATCTACAGCACCGACTATAACGGCGGGCTGTCGGTGATTGAGTATCTGGGGTAGGGGATGGGGGGTTGTTGCCTTCCCGGGTCGCGGCGTAAACGCCTTAACCGGGCTACAGACGGTGGTGCCCCCGTAGCCCGGACAGATGCGAAGCATCGCCTCCGGGGAAAGAGGCCAATACCCGGAGGCGGCGCCTGACGCGCCTGTCCGGGCTACCGGCCCACAGACGGCGGTGCACTCGTAGCCCGGCTAAGCGCAGCGCGAGCCGGGAAAGGCTGGACGGAGATTCAACCGTACTGGCGAATTCGCGCAATCAGCTCATCCACGCTGTCGATGCGATCGGCAATCACAATCAGCGCTTTACCCAGGGTGATGGCGTGGCGCAGGCATTCATGACGCATGGCTTCGTCCGGGATAGCGTCGATATCCGCCACGTGTGATAGCCCGACGCTGCGGCGAATCAGCTCGGTGCCGCAGAAGCCGACCGCGTCGGCCCACACTTTTTTCAGAAACGCGGAGGCATAGCCGGGGCAGGCCAGCGCCACGTCGCGGGATTTCTCCGCCGCCAGCGCCTGGAAACGCTCGGCAAAGGTGGTCCAGAACTGCTGTATATCGTTGAGGCGCTGTTCGCGAGCGGCGGCGGCATCGCGAATGCCCAGATGCCCCGGCAGGCCGCAGTAGTTGAGCAGCAGGTTGCCGATGGCGGTGCCGATATCGAAGCCAATCGGGCCGAAAAAACCGAACTCGGCGTCGATGGCCTTAAAGCTGCCTTCGGCGACGAAAATTGAGCCGCTATGAATATCGCCATGCAGTAACGCTTCGGCATGGGAGAAGAACCGGTGCTTGAGCGCGGCCACCGCCAGCTTCAGCTGGGCATCTTCTCGCAGGGCGGCGACGTCGGTTTCCAGCGCTGATGGATAGCTGTTGCGCTCATGAACCTGATACGGATCGTTAAAGAACAGATCCTCGGTAATTTCGCACATCTCGGGGTTGATAAATTGCGCCACCTGGGCCTTTTTCTCGTGAGGATGCAGATAAAAGTCGCTGGTGTGGAACAGCGCCTGGGCCAGGTATTCCCCCAGCTGGCTGGCGGCGCGCGGGTAGTAAACGTTGTTAATCAGCTCGCCGCGCCAGATGCGGTGATCGGAAAGATCTTCCATCACCATCACCGCCAGCTCGGGATCGAAATGCACAATCCGCACCGTGTGCTGCGGGCAGTGCTGATGGTGAGCCACCAGGGTTTGCGCCTCAAGGCGCGCGCGGTCAAGGGTCAGCGGCCAGGACTCTCCTACGCAGCGCACGTAGGGCAGCGCCTGCTTAACGATAATCCGGCTCACGCCCTCGGTATCAAAAATTTTAAACACCAGGTTGAGGTTGCCATCGCCCACTTCCTGCGCGGACACCAGTTCTGTCGGATTATCGATACCGCCAAATTGTTGGGCGTAAGCCACCGCATCGCTGGCCGTGAAAGTATGGTATTGCGACATTGCCTCGATCCTCAAAATTCTGATTAAGCCGTTCAGACGTCTATACTTCTGGATTTCATCCTGACACAATGTGATACAACAACGCAACAGGGATTTAACTAAATGCAGACACTACAGACCACCAGCCTGCGGGTAAGCGAAAATCAGCTCTTTATTCTTGACCAGCAGGCCTTACCGCAGGAAAAACGCTGGCTGGCGGCGGATAACGTCGAATTGCTGGTGGACCATATTCACGCCCTGCGGGTACGCGGCGCGCCGTTGATTGGCCTGTCCGCCAGCCTGCTGCTGGCGCTGCTGGCGCGGCGCGGTCTGACCCGCGATGCGCTATCTGAGGCGCTGGAGACGCTGCGCGCCGCGCGTCCAACGGCGGTGAACCTGATGAATAATCTGGATCGCATGAAGCTGGCGCTGGCGAAGGAGCACTATCCGCAGGCGCTGGAAGCGGAAGCGCTGCGCCTGGTCGCCGAGGATAAACAGCTTTGCGCCAGCATCGCCGAGGCGGGCAGCGCGCTGGTGACGCCGGGTAGCCGCCTGTTGACCCACTGCAATACCGGCGGCCTGGCGACGGCGGGCGTCGGCACCGCGCTGGGGGTGATTGCGCTGGCGTATCAGCAGGGGAAAGTGGCAAACGTCTGGGTGGATGAAACGCGCCCTCTGTTGCAGGGCGGGCGCCTGACCGCCTGGGAGCTGGGTGAGCTGGGGGTGCCGTATCGGCTGATTACCGATTCGATGGCCGCCAGCCTGATGGCGCAGGGCCAGGTCGATGCGGTTTGGGTGGGCGCTGACCGTATTGCCGCCAACGGCGACGTAGCCAATAAAATCGGCACCTATTCGCTGGCGGTTCTGGCAAAATATCACCAGATCCCGTTTTACGTAGCCGCGCCGCAAACTACCCTGGATCGCCATTGCCCGAACGGCGCGGCGATCCCGATTGAGCAGCGGGCAGCCGCCGAAGTCACCGGCGTCGCCGGCAGCTTTGGCGCGGTGCAGTGGGCGCCGAAAGAGGCTGCGGTTTACAATCCTGCGTTCGACGTCACGCCCGCAACGTTAGTCAGCGGCTGGGTGCTGGATAGCGGCGTGGTCACCCCGGAGCAGGTCGCCGCCGGGGCGTTCAAACCAGAAAAAGCCTGAACCTGAGCCAAAAAGCGAAGCGACCGCCAAAGCTTCGCCTTCTACTTATTTATGGCAGCACCATCTCCACCGCCGGAGCGGACTGCGGATCGATATTGCGGCCCAGCGCGGTCAGCGCCGCCTGGTAAGGGCACAGCGTCCCGACATCGGTCGTCTGGCAGCCCGCCTGACGCCACTCCTGGCGCAGCAGCGGATGCTGGCTATCCGGCGTTTGCAGGCGGCGCAAATCGTCCAGACTTTGCGCCTGGAAGTAGACGCGCAGGTAGCGCTGACCGCTGCGGGTATCGCGCCAGCGTTCCAGTACCAGGCTGCTACCCGGCGGGATATTGCCGCGGCTGTACCCTGGCAGCTGCCAGCTAAAGTCCATTAACGTCCGCACCATGGCGATATTCGTATCGTGCGCCACCAGCAGCAGCCAGCGCACGTTCGGCGCGGCGCTCTCTTTTACCCCTTCAAGCATGGCGTTGAGCAGAATCGAGCCGCGTTTTTGCGCGGTATAAAACACATCGTTGCTGAGATCGTAGTTCTCCGTCAGCAGCGGCAACAGGGCGGTTATCTGGTTGGAACGGGTAATATGGCCCCACGCCAGCTGGCTGAGAGGCAGGTTCTCGCTCCACCCCAGACGCAGCGTCTCAACCATATTGGCCATCACGCTCAGCCCGCTAATCGAGGTTTTGCCGCCTTTGCTCTGCTCCACCTGCCACGGTAGATCAAACACCGGGCAGGGCTTATCGGGTACGCAGACCGCGTTTTTCAGCAGCTGAATTGCCGGAGCCAGCGCCTGCCGACGCTGCGCCAGATCGCCGGCCTTCTTCTTCACTTCCGCCAGCTGGCGGGCGGGGTCGGTTTGCGTGGCGGCAAATTTGTCGGTCTGAAACAGCGGATCCGCGTCGCCGCTGACGTGATGAATCATCACGCCGCAGCCGGGAAAGGCGCCGTCCACCAGCGCCTGGGCGGTGGCCCGCGTACGCTGCAGGGGGCTGGCGCGTACATAAATCTCACCGCTCGCCGGGTAGCCCGCCGTCAGCAGACCCAGCTGGCGAAAGCGCGCGCCCTCATCGCGCCCCTTATTGACGACGGCGGCATAGCCGTGGCCGGTCAGCTCGCCGTCGTGGGTGGTCCACTGCGTCCACGGACGCTGGGTCGCGGCTTCGATGGCCTCCCGGTTGCCCTCGGTCGGCGGACGAATGCCGTGGCGGCTGAGTTCAACCACTTTTTCCAGCGCATACTGCGTGGCGGCATGGCCCGGTGCGGCCAGCAGCGGCAGAGCGCAGGCAAGCAGCAGGCGTAGCAAAACCTGATGTCGTACAGGCATCATAAAATCTTCCTTATAAGTTAAAAGGTTATGACGAGAATGAGGTCTGACGTTCTATCGCGTGTCGCCTGGCGACAATCGCAGCGGTGGTAAAACAGAATAGCGCGGACACGAGGCCGGTGCCTACCCAAAACAGCGACAGCGTACTGAAGTCATATAGCGTTTTGCCGTTTTCGATCATCGAGGTTTTATCGATGATGATGCCGGTGAGAAACTCGCCGAGTCCCGCCCCCGCGTAGCTGGCGATACCGATAGTGCCGAGCGCGGCGCCCGCGGCTTTACGCGATGAAATATCGACCGCGATCAGTCCGCCAAGGAAGCAGGTCAACGCTCCGATGGTGGCGCCGAAGATAATCATCGCCAGAATATCGGTGTAGTAGCCGTGCGGCGACCAGAGCATCAGCGCGAAGCCGGCGGTGTTGAGCAGGCTGATAAACCCGGCCATCACGCTGCGGTTACGCGGGAAAAAGCGGTCGGAGAGCATCCCGGCGATAATGGTTCCGGCAATACCCGCGATAGCGTTGACCCCGATAATCCCGGACGCTTCGAGAGTAGAGTAGGCTTTATCCTGTTCCAGAAAGAAGATCCCCCACGAGTTCACTGCGTAACGGTCGATATACATAAACGCCGAGGCCAGGGCCAGCGTCCACAGGGCCGGGTTACGCAGCGCCAGCAGCTGGTTTTTAAATACCGAGCCGCGGGCTTCCGTCTCCTCCTGCGGTTCATCGCGAATGACGTTGATGGGCGGGAAGCCGCAGCTTTGCGGCGAGTCGCGCATAAACAACAGCATCAGCACCACCCCGGCGGCGCCGAGCGCGGCGGTCGACAGGTAGCCCATCTGCCAGCCGAATCCGGCAATCACCGCGGCGATCACCATATAGGTCATCGCTTCGCCGATGTTATGCGCCGTCGACCAGATCGCGTAAAAAGTGCCTCGTTCTTTACAGCCGTACCAGCGCGCCAGCGATACCACGCACGGGCCAACGCCCATCGACTGCGCCCAGCCGTTAATCCCCCAGAAGATTGCCAGCAGCATGGCGTTGCTGGTCATCCCCATCATCAGGTTCATTCCGGCGCTTAGCAGTAGCCCAAGGCTCATGTAGCGCACTACGTTGGCATGATCGGCAATAAAGCCGTTGACCAGCTTGCCGATGGCGTAGCTGAAAAATAGCGTTGAGCCGATCATGCCCAGCTCCGTTGGGGTTATGCCGAGTTCCACCAGCGCGCTTTTGGCGACGGTGAACGATAGCCGGCAAACGTAGAACGTGACGTACGCCAGGGTCATGGTAATAAAGGTTTGCCAGCGCACGCTGCGAAAGCGCCGCTCATCGAACTCTCCGCCCGCTTTGGGCGGCGAAGCGCGAAAAAATGCGATAATTCTTCCAGACATAATGGTATCTCCGAAGGTCGGAGGCCTGACTGATTAGTGTGGTTCGTCCGTGAGGTTTAACCCGTCATACTTCAAGTTGCATATGCGTTGGCTGCGTTCGTTCACCCCAGTCACTTACCAGAGTAAGCTCCTGGGGGTCGCTCACTTGCCGCCTTTCTGCAACTCGAATTATTTAGGGTACATTGTCGTTGTGTAGAGTACATAATCAGATAAAGCCTGACCCGATACGGTTAAGGTAATGGGTGACAAAGCATGTTTTTTAATTGTGGGTAGAGCGTCTTGCTGGCCAGCAGCAGCGGGTTGCCGTGACGAATCCCGTCGTTTGCCAGATAATCGTTGCTAAGGCCGCCCGCTTCGCGCATCAGCACCAGCCCCGGCAGCCCGTCCCAGGGGTTCATATGCGGTTCGTAGTAGCCGATAAGCCTGCCTGCCGCCGCCCAGGCGCTCATCAGCGCTCCGGAGCCGTTGCGGATAAACATCCCGCCGTCGCTCAGCAGCGCATCGAGGAAGGGCAGAAAGAGCGCAGGCGTCACGCGGTGCGAGGTGCCGACGCCCATCACTCCCTCTTTGACCGTCGCACCCGGATGCGGCGCGACAGGCGCATCGTTAAGCCATGCGCCCTGGCCTTTCAGGGCGTGGAACAGCTCGCGATGGTTAGGGTCGTACACCACGCCGATAACCGGTTCCCCGTCGGCGACGATAGCCAGCGACAGGCACCAGGTATGCAGGCCGTTAAGAAAACAGCTGGTGCCGTCGATAGGATCGACAACCCACAGGACGCGGGCGTCCGGCATCTGCGTTCCGCTCTCTTCGCCGAGAAAGCCGTCCTGCGGGAAGGCGTCCATAATGCGCTGCTTCACAAACGCTTCGACCTGTTTATCGGCGACGCTGACCACGTCCTGCAGGTCATCGCCTTTATGATCCACCGCCAGCCGGTCGCGCTGCTGATAGAATTCGAACGCCAGTTCCGCGCCGGCCTGCGCCAGCTCGCAGGCCAGGCGGTAGCGGGCCTGCAGTTCATGTAATTCCAGTGATTTCATCGTAACTCCCTATTTTGCACACGTGTGCAATTTGCCTGAAAAAAACAGCCCCGAAGGGCAAAATGAGTGTGGATGCATTAAAAAAATTATTCTGTGATCGCTCCAGCATAAAATGAATTTTTCATTTTGCACTTTGACGAACGATCAGTTTCACCGGCACTTCACGATGGCGTGACGGCAGACTGAATTTGGCGATCCGCGTGACCAGCAGATCCACCGCATGGTGGGCGAGCAGGGCAGTATTTTGCTGCACGGTAGTCAGCTGATAGGGCTGCCAGTCCGCCTGCGGGATATCATCGAAGCCGATAATAGCGGGTAGCGAAGCGGCGGGGTTGTCTGCCCGCAGACCGTCCAGGGCGCCGAGCGCCAGCATATCGGTGGCGCAGAAGAGCGCCTGCAGCTGCGGATGTGCGGCAAGCAGCTGTCTGGCGGCGGCAAATCCCGCCTGATAGCCGCTGCTATCGCAGAAGTGCGCGGCGATCTCCATGCCCTGGCTATGGGCAACAAACGCTTCGTAGCGCTGGCGGGTGCTGAAGTTATCCAGACTTTCGCCGATAAACCCGGCCTGGCGCCACTGGCGCTGAGTACACAGGTCGGCGACCAGCTTCGCGCCCTGCGCGTTGTCGCTGCACACGCGATCGCAGCCGGCCAGGTCGGCGTGGCGGTTGATAAGGGTGACCGGGATTTTTCGCTCCAGATACTCCTCCGCCAGCGACAGCGGCGGCGCCCCGGAGGTAATAATGACGCCTGCGACGTGATAGCTCAGCAACTGTCTGAGCGACGGGGCGAGCTGCTGCGGATCGTCGGCGTTCATCAGCAGCGGCATAAAACCGTTGAGCGCCAACTGGTGGACCAGCGGCGACAGCAGCTTACTGCGGAACGGGTTATCAAATCCGGCGGTGACGATGCCGATAAAGTTGCTGCTGCCGGTGTTCATCGTGCGGGCGATGATATTCACCTGATAACCCAGCGTTTCCGCCGCGGCGAGAACCTTCTGGCGGGTTTTTTCCGCCACCGACGCGCCGGGGGTAAAGGTGCGGGAAACTGCGGAACGGGAGACGCCAGCGAGCCGGGCAACGTCCTCTGCCTTAATCCATTTTTTTTCGCTCATAGTATCAGGGTACGGGTTATCCTCAGTGAGCCCGCGCCGACGCAGGAGCCCATCGTCGGCACGGAAAAAGTAGTAAGAAGGTACCACATAAATCCTCGGCCGAGCAGCGGGTTGACGCGGCACAGGTACCGCGCCAACGTCAGGCTTATGCCGGATAGCGAATCTGCTCCGCCTGGCGCTGCAAAATGATTTTGCCGTGACGAATGGAGGTCAGCACTTTTGCCTGGCGGCACAGCGCGTCATAGTCGTTTTCCGCATCGAGGATCAGCAGGTTCGCCGGGCGCCCTTCGGCAATACCGTAGTTATCGCCGAGGCACAGCGTGCGGGCGCTGTTATCGGTAATCAGATCGAGGCAGCGCTGCAAATCTTCGTATCCCAGCATATGGCAGATATGCAGCCCGGCGTCGAGAATGCGCATGATGTTACCGTTGCCCAGCGGGTACCACGGGTCCTGAATGGAGTCCTGGGCGAAGCAGACGTTGATCCCGGCGCGGTCCAGCTCCGCCACCCGCGTCACGCCGCGGCGTTTCGGCCAACTGTCGAAGCGCCCCTGCAGGTGAATGCTTTCGGTCGGGCAGGAGATAAAGTTGATGCCCGACGCTTTGAGCAGGCGGAACAGCTTCGAGCAGTAGGCATTATCGTAAGAACCCATAGCGCAGGTATGGCTGGCGGTGACCTGCGCGCCCATGCCGCGCACCCGGGCCTCTTCCGCCAGCACCTCCAGAAAGCGCGACTGCGGATCGTCGGTTTCATCGCAATGCACGTCCACCAGGCAGCCGTGGCGCTGGGCCAGGTCCATCAGAAAAACCAGCGAGCTGACGCCCTTATCGCGGGTGTTTTCGTAGTGCGGGATACCGCCCACCACGTCGGCGCCCATTTCGATGGCGCGGGTCATCAGCTCGCGTCCGCCGGGGAAGGACTCAATGCCCTCCTGCGGGAAGGCGACGATCTGCAGATCGATAAGATGAGCCGCCTCCTTTTTCACCCTCAGCATTGCCTCAAGGGCGGTCAGGGAAGGGTCGGTAACATCAATGTGGGTACGCACGTGCTGCACGCCGTTGTCGCGCAGCATGCCGATGGTTTTCAGCGCCCGCTGGCGGGTATCTTCGACGGTGACGCTCGCTTTACGCTGGCTCCAGCGGGCGATGCCCTCAAACAGGGTACCGCTCATATTCCACTCCGGCTCGCCCGCCGTCAGGGTGGCATCGAGATGAATATGCGGCTCGACGAACGGCGGGATCGCCAGCTTTTGCTCTGCGTCGATATCGTCGGCGTCAGCCGTCTGCACGGCGGTCTGCGCGGTGATGCTCTTAAACAGACCGTCCTCTAGCTCAAGGGTATAAAGCGCTTCTTGCTGGCGCAGACGCGCGTTGATAATTTTCATGGTTGTTCCCGTAAATGGTTTTGCGACATACGCCAGATCGCCAGGGCGACCGAGGCGTTGAGATGAAACTGCGGGTGGCTGACCGGATAGCGGGTCAGCTTTTCAATGCGTTGGATACGCTGATGCAGCGTGTTGCGGTGGATACCCAGCCGCTCGGCGGCCCGGACCACGTTGCCGCTCTCCTGAAGCAGCGTTTCCAGCGTCTCCATCAGCAGCCATGGGCTTTTGCGATCGGGTTCGATCAGACAGCCGAGGGTATCGTGCATAAAATCGCTCAGTAGCCCTGGGTCGCCGACGGCGGAGAGCAGCTTGATAAAGCCCAATTGCTGGTAGTCGCTGATGCGCTGGGCCGGACGCAGGCTATCGCTGAGGTCCAGCGCCTGACGGGCCTGCGACAGCGCGCGCTGATATTCCTGTAGCTGCTGCACCGGCGCCGAAAGGCCGCACAGCAGCGATAGCCCGTCGTCGCCCTCCGCCAGCGCATGCAGCCACGTCTGGAGCCACGCTTTCTGCTGATAAAACTCGCCCTCTTCATCCGGCAGCAGGAAGAGAAACATATTGCCGCGCTCGACCAGCGGAAAGGGATTGCCCTGCTGATTGAGCTGCTGCTGCAGGCGCTGGCGTACGGTGCGGCGGGCCTGCTGCAGCCAGGCCTCGGCCTGCTCCGGCGGAAACTGACGAAACAGGCGTTGGATACCTTCCAGCCGCAGCGCCGCTACCCGCAGCGGCCGGGTAAAGTCCAGCTGCTGGTGGAGCGCGCGCTGATGCAGAATTTGCAGGTCGGGAAAGTCGCCGGTTAACAGCTGCAGCAGAATATCGCGCTGCGATTGCAGGGCGTTTTCGCTGCGCACCAGCGCGGTACCGATGCGTTCGGTCACGATCACCATTTTCAGCAGATAGGGCTGTTCGATCAGCGGTATGCCCAGTTCATCGGCCAGCGCAATCAGGCGCGGCGGGATCGCCTGAATGTACGCATCGCCGGTGAGGATCACCATCCCGGCAATCCCGCGCTGCTTGCCCTCCATCAGCAAATGGATCAGGTTGTCTTCATCGCGGGGATGGTTGATCCCGGTGATGAACACCAGCTCCCCGCCCATAATCCATTCGGCGATATTTTCATTTTCCGCCACGTAGTACCAGCGCACCGCCAGCTGTAGCCCCTGCTTACCGGCGCGCAGGCGCATGGCGGAAAGCCCATCAAGGGCGAGGATTTCGCCCACCGTCAGACTCATGACTACTGTTCCACGACGGAATCAGCGGCGGGCTGGCGTTTGCTCAGACGAGTCAGCGCGATATAGACCAGCGCGGAAACGGTGATACCGACCAGCGGGGCGATCCACGGCGAGAGGTAGGCCACCACCGCGCCCACGGCGTAGGCGCTAAGCCCCAGCCAGTTAAAACGCGGCAAACGGGCGGTGTGCAGCAGCGGGTAGCGGCCGCCGCGATAAAACCAGTAGTCGGCGAGGATCACGCCGCCGATGGGGGGAATGATGCTGCCCAGCAGCACCAGGAAAGGAATCAGCATTTCATACATACCGCCAATGGCCAGCAGAATGCCGACCCCGGCGGCGACTACGGTCAGGGTGCGGCGACGCTCGCTGCGCAGCAGATGGCAGGCCGCCGCCGAGACGTTATAAATCGTCGGCCCCTGAATGGTCAGCAGATTGAGGCACAGCATCACCACCGCGGCGACCGACAGCCCCTGCAAAATCAGCACTTCCACGATATCAGCCTGCTGGTAAACGATGGCGCACCAGGCGCCGGCGATAATCATTAGCCCGTTGCCGATCAGGAAGCTACTCATGCTGGCGACGATGGCGGTACGGCTGGAGTTGGCCAGCCGCGTCCAGTTGGTCGCCTGGGTCGCGCCGCTGGCAAAGGTGCCGAATACCATGGTGATGGCCGCAGACCAGCTCATGGTTTCGCCGGGTTCGATTTGGGTCATCGCCTGCCAGCCGCCGGCGTGATGGGCGGCAAGGTACATCGACACCACCAGCAGAATAAACATCAGCGGCACCGATACGCGCGACAGCGCATCCAGCCCCTTGTAGCCCACCAGCGCGGTGACGCAAAACAGGATACCGAACAGGATCATCAGCGGAGTCGTCAGCGCCTCAGGAAGGGCGAGGATTTTGACCAGCGAGATGGCGACCGTCGCCGTACCCCAGGCGTACCATCCCAGCTCGGCGAAACCGAGGATAAAATCGGCGAGCTTGCTGCCGATTTCCCCGAAGCAAAAACGCCCCATCAGCACGGTATTTAGCCCGCTGCGCGCGGCAATCCAGCCGAGCGACGCGGCGTACAGAGCCAGCAGAAAGTTACCGATTACCGCAATCCACAGCAGGTTAACGATGGAGAAAGAGACGCCCAGCTTGCCGCCCGCGAACATGGTGCCGGTGAAAAAGGTAAAGCTGAACAGAACCATCGAGATGGAAAATACGCCCTTGCGCCCGGAAGCGGGCGCTTCGACGAGTGGAAAATCATTGCTGTTTGACATGGTGGAACCTCTGAGTGGCTATCCGAATAGCGATGGCTGATGGGTAGCAAGAGGTATGCCAAAAAAATCAAGGCAGGCATAACACAAGAGGGTGGGCAATCTGCACATAAAATCGTATTTCTCGGTCGTCGATTGCCATCAATCTGTGCACAGTGCCATGTTTTGCACCATCGCGGGGCGCGGGGGTTGGTACGGTAGCCGCATAAATACCGGGCGGCGGCTGGCGCCTCACCCGCCCCGAAAGACCGTGCCGAATCGACAAATGATGTCAATTTTGCGCCTTTTCCCGCTGGAACGATTAGCCATCTTTTTAACACTCCGCAGCCGGTAATTTTGGCGTCATGAAAATGTGTAGTTGTATTGTTGTTAAAAATCGTAATTACATATGCATTTCTGATATAACCATTCTCAATGTAAGTCTTTCCTGAAATATTGTTCGCTTACGTCGGCGGTGTTAGTATCGGGTAAATAGCCATTTAGACGGCTAAATACAACATCGCTAAACTAAGGAACTGCTATGTGGCAAGAAAGACTCGCGCAACTGGTCACCACCTGTCATTGGATCGGTGCGAAAGGTTGGGCGCCCGCTACCGGCGGCAATATGTCGGTGCGTCAGGATGAGACCTGGTGCTGGCTGAGCGAGTCGGGGCGCGATAAAGGTAGCCTGACGACGGAGGATTTCCTGCAGGTGGAGATCGCCAGCAATAAAGCGCCTTCCGGGCGTAAACCCTCAGCTGAAACCGGCCTGCATACCCTGGTGTATCGCCTGTTCCCGGAAGCGAATGTCGTACTGCATGTGCATACCGTCAACGCGACCGTGCTGTCGCGGATTGAAAAAAGCGCCACCCTGGCGCTACAGGGTTATGAGATGCAGAAAACCCTGGCCGGCCAGCACAGCCATCTTGATACCGTGCCGGTCGCCATTTTTGATAACGACCAGGATATCGACGCCCTGGCGGCGCGCATTGAAGATTATGCGCAGACCCACCCGCTGCGCTACGGCTTCCTGCTGCGCGGCCACGGCCTGACCTGCTGGGGCAAAGATATTCCCGAAGCCCGTCGCCAGCTGGAAGGACTGGAGTTTCTTTTCGAATGCGAGCTGATGCGCCGCCGCTACGAGCGCGACTAAATTTCCCTCCATCAACGGGTCAGGCATGGATTTTTATCTCGGAATTGATATCGGCACTTCGCGCGTGAAGGCGGTGCTGTTTGATCAACATTTTCAGGCGTGCGCCAGCGCGGCGCAGAACACCGGCCCGCGCCTGTCGGCCAACGGTGAAGCCGAACAGGATATGGCCCAGCTGTGGCAGTCGGTGGTGGCGATTTTGCGCGATATCGCGCGGCATCCGGCGCTGCAAAACGGGCGTTTACGCGCCATTGGCCTCGCCGGGCAGGGGGAGGGCGTCTGGCTCTGCGACGCCGAGGGCGAACCGGTCGGGCCGGGTATCCTGTGGAGCGACACCCGCAGCCGGGAACTGATGAACGAACTCCTCAGCCGCCCCGGTTTTGACCGCCGTTTCTTTGACGATACCGGTACCCATCTTCAGCCCTGCAACACCAGCATGCAGCTGTGCTGGCTCAAGCATCATCAGCCGGAGCGGCTGGCGGCGGCCCGCTATCTGTTCTTCGCCAAGGATTGGATCCGCTTTCGCCTCACCGGCGTCGCGGCGCTGGATCTCACCGATGCCAGCACCTCTTTGCTGAATCAGCAGAGCGGGAAGCTATCCGCGGTGGTGCTCAACGAGATGGGGCTGGCAGATTTACAACCTCTGTTTCCGCCGCTGCTGGCGCCGGACGCGCAGGCTGGCGCGCTGCGTGAAGAGGTCGCGGCGCTGACCGGGCTTCCCGCTGCCACACCGGTAGCGGCCGGCGCGCTGGATGTCTGCAGCGCGGCGCTGGGCTGCGGCGCGGTCAACGATGGCGACATTTATACTATTCTCGGCACCACCTGCTGCACCGGCATCGTCTGTCACGGTCGCCAGACGGTCAATGAGGGGACGCGCTACGTTACCCACACCGAAGCGGGCAGCTTTATTAACCTTTTTCCGATGCAGGCCGGGACGCCGAACATCGACTGGCTCCAGCAGCAGATTTCGCTGGATCCGGATTTACAGCAGCTGGAACAGCATATCGCCAGCGTTGAACCGGGCAGCGGCGGCGTCTTCTGGCAGCCTTATCTCAACGGCGAACGCGCGCCGTTCTTCAGCCCCGAGGCGCGGGCAGGCTATTTCGGCATTAGCCAGCACACAACCCGCGCAGAGCTGCAGCGGGCGGTATTTGAAGGTCTGGCTTACGCTATCGTCGACTCGCTTCAGGGCTACCCGCAGGGCGGCGAACTGTACCTGACCGGCGGCGGCGCGGCTTCAGCGACCTGGTTGCAAATTATTGCCGACTGTACCGGCAGAACGGTGGTTTCCAGTACTTTCAACGAGCTTAGCGCGCGCGGTGCGGCGATTCTGGCGGCGCGCAGCGTTGATGCCCTCAGCCGCTATCCGGCGCTGGAGCAGACCCGCTATCGGCCCAATCCACAGGCGCACAGCCGCTACGTCGCGCTCTATCCGGTTTATCGCCTGCTACGCGAGCAGATGCTGCCGGTGTGGCACGCCCGCCGCGAGGCGCTTCAACGTATTTCTCAGGAACAACGCATATGAAAATTGTTTTTACCGCCGAACACGCCGGCGACCTCAGCGCTTTTCAGCAACTGGGCGAACTGCGGGTGGAAGGCTGGGCGCTGGGCAAGCCAAAGCTGAGCGCAGACCAATTGATCGAGCTGGCCCATGACGCCGAGGTGCTGGTGACCAGCTACGATGAGGTGACGGAAGCGGTGATCGCCGCCTGTCCGCGTCTGCAGGTGATCGCCTGCACGCGCGCCAATCCGGTGAACATCGATACCAAAGCCGCCCTGGCGCGCGGTATCCGCGTGCTCTATACGCCGGGGCGTAACGCGGACGCCGCCGCCGAGCTGACGCTGGGGCTGATGCTGAGCCTGGCGCGGCATATTCCGCAATCGCACGCGGCGCTGAAGCGCGGCGAATTCACACACGCCGAAAACGCGGCGCAGGCCACCCAGAGCGGACTGCGCCGCGATGTGGTGTGGGACGTCAGTCCGCAAAGCCCTTACGAAGTGTTTAAAGGCAGCGAGCTGCGTAACAAAACCCTGGGGCTGATTGGCTACGGTAATATTGGCCGCCGTGTGGCGCGCATCGCTCGCGCCTTTGGCATGGCGGTGTTGGTGGTGGACCCGTTTGTCGCCGCCGAAGAGATTAACGAGCCGGGGCTGCAAAAAACGACCCTTGAGGGACTGTTCCGCGAGGCGGATATCGTAAGTCTGCATCTGAGCAGCGGCCCGCACAGCGATGGCCTGGTGAACGCGGCGTTGTTGAATAGCATGAAACCGGGCGCGCTGCTGATTAATACCTCGCGCGCGGCGGTCGTGGATGAAGAGGCGCTGATTCATGCGCTGCGCCACGGCCCGCTGGGCGGCGCGGCGCTGGATGTCTACCATCGCGAGCCGCTGTGGCGCGATCATCCGTTTGTCACCGAGTTGAATAACGTCATTATCACCCCGCATATTGCCGGGGCGACGCGGGAGAGCATCGCTAAGCATACGGCGATGATTGCCGCCGACCTTCAGCGCTATGTCGCCGGCGAGCCGCTGCTCTATCAGTGGCGTTAACCGGCTTTTGCCGCCGCGCGATGCGGCGGCAAAGCTTGTTATCCGCGCCGGTTTGCCGCCATAAACTGCCGGGTATGCGGCCAGTCCACCACCCCGGCATCCGACCCCATCCCGGTCGCCACCAGCGCGGCGACGGCGGAAGCCACCTCGCATGCCTGTCTGACGCTTAGCCCGCGGGCCAGCGCGGCAATAAAGCCGCCGCAGTAGCTGTCGCCGCAGCCGGTGGTATCCACGGCATCGACCCGGTACGCCGGGATATGTTCAACGGCGCCGTTGCGGGTCAGCAGCCAGGAACCGTTCTCGCCGTCCTTCAAAATACAGGTCCCGACGCCAAGGGCAAAAAAGAAGCGGGCGATCGCTTCCGGCTGGGTCTCCCCGGAGAGATACGCCGCTTCTTCAAGGGAGGGCATAAAGTAGTCCACCGACGGCAGCAGCGGGCGCAGCAGTTCCAGGGTATGTTCATTGGGGGCAATCAAATCGAAGCTGGTGGTGACACCGCGAGCCTTCGCCGCTTGCAGCAGAAGGGCGCTCTGCCCGCGATCCATCGCCGCCAGCAGGCCGGTGCCGCCGTGGTGCAGGAAGCGGCAGTCGAGGACGGCAGCAAACTCCTCTTCGCGGATAAAAAGCGTATCGGAAGCGCCCCGGCAGTGTAGCGCCGGGCGCTCGCCGTTGGGGCGGATAGGGAGGATCGTCGCCGACGTTTCCTGCTGCGCGGTACGCTGGACCAGCGAACAGTCGATTCCCAGCCGTGCATAGCTGGCGAGTATAAAATCGGCCTTTTCATCTTTGCCGAGGCAGGCCACTGCGGCGGTACGAATGCCCAGCTTAGCGGCATTAATATTGGCTCCGGCGGCGGTTCCGGCGGGGTTCAGACGAATTTGTTCGATAAAAGCCACCCCGCCGCGCGGCGGGATGTCGATCACCGGGCGACCGGCGATATCCAGAATAGTCAGGCCGACAAAGACGGCGTCAAAAGCTGCCATAGGTGCTCCGCTTAACGGTGGGTCTGGCGCAAACGCGCCTGCCAGAAGGAGAGGGCCAGCGCCACCACCAGGATTACGCCAACCAGCGCATCTTTCACCAGGTAGTTCAGCCCCATCAGGTTCAGGCCGTTATCAATAATGGCGAGGAACAGCACGCCGCCGAGGGTGCCGGCAATGCTGACCCGGCCCAGCCGGTTAAAGGCGGTGCCGATAAAGACCGCAGCGATGGCGTCCATCAGGTAGGCCTGGCCGGCCAGCGGCGTAAACTGGCGCAGGTTGGCGGAGAGAATGACGCCGCCGACGGCGCACAGCGCGGAGGCCGCTACCAGCACCCACAGCATGGTCCGGCGGTCGCGGATCCCGGCGATACGCGCCGCTTCGCCGTTCTGACCGATAGCGCGCACGTACTTGCCGAACAGCGTGCGTTCGGTCAGCAGCCAGGCCGCCAACCACAGCGCCAGAACTATCACCACCGGCGTCGGAATTCCGGCGACGGTGCCGACGGCCAGATCGTGATACTCCGGCGCCATCCGGCGGTAGGAGATAGAGCCGCCGCCGTCGGTATAGATGCGCTCGGCGCTGCTGGCGATAAACCAGGTGCCGAGGGTGGCGAGGAACGGGCGAATCTGGCAGACAAGGATCAGGAAGGCGTTCAGCAGGCCGATAATCACCCCGCCGAGCAGCGCGCAGCCCACCGCCGCCTGCCACGGCAGGTGCCAGGTTTTCAGCGCCACCAGCGCAAAGGCGGCGCCGAAATCCAGCGCCACGCCGACGGAGAGGTCAATCGCTCCGGCGCTAACGATAAGGGTCATCGCCATCGCCACGATCAGCAGAATCGCGCTGCCCTGCAGCAAATTGGCCCAGTTGTCGAAGGTCAGAAATACCGGGTTCGCCCAGCCGAACAGGGCAATCGCCAGTAGGGTAATGATGCCGAACCCTGCCCGTGATAGCCACGCCAGCGGGCTGCTGCCGGTTTGTCCCGTAGAGGGGGTCTTGAGCGTCATCTGGCTCATCAGTTGCCTCCTTTATGTCTGACCGCTGACGCCGCCAGCACCACGAGGATCAGGCCGCCTTTGATCGCGCCCATCCAGAAAATATTTACTCCCAGCAGGCCGAGCCCGTTAGAGAGCGCGTTGACCAGCAACGCGCCGAGCAGCGCTCCCCAGATGGTGACCACGCGACGCCGCGAGAACGCCGCGCCGATAAAAGTGGCAAGGACGGTTTCCAGCAGTAGCGGCGTCGCCGTGCCGCTCGAGCTGCCTGAGCCCTGGCTGAGCAGCGGTAAAATCGCCAGACCGGCGGCGAGGCCCGCCAGCAGCCAGACGAGAAGGGTTAAACGGCGAACGTTGAGCCCGCTCATCTGCGCCATATCGCGGTTACCGCCCACCGCCTGTAAATGCTGGCCGAAGCGGGAGTGGTGGAGCAAAAGCTGAAACAGCGCGAAGACCGCCAGCAGATAGAGAAGCGGCCAGGGAATGCCAAAGAGAGCGTTATCGCGAAAGGCCACCATCAGCGGGTCGCTTACCGCGATGCGTCGCTGGCCGGTCAGCAGGTCGGTCAGGCCGGTGAAGGCTACCGAGGTCGACAGGGTCGCCAGCAGCGGCGGCAGGCCTGCCGCCAGCACCAGCACGGCGTTGACCGCGCCGCAGGCCAGGCTCACGGCGACCAGCAGCAGAATCAGCGCCAGGTAAGGGGTGTTCCACTCCGCCATACCGAGGCTGAGTAACGCGACGCCGAGCACCGCGATGGCGGGCAGCGACAGATCGATACCGCCGGAAACCACGTCATCGCCGCCGACGGCAATCACGCAGACCAGGCCGAAACAGAGGATCGCCAGCGGCACGCTCTGCACCAGCATCATGCTGATATTCTGCCAGCTTAAAAAGAAAGGCGACTGCAGGCTGAGCCAGACCAGCAGCGCAAAAAAGAGAATCAGGGGGAATTTTTCGATAAGCGTCGTGATGCCCGGAAGGGGGCGGCGCTGAATATCTGCACTCATACCTGTTGTTCCTGTCCACCGTTAATCGTCACCAGCAGCGCGTCCAGCGTCAGCCCCCGGGTCGGGAGATTGGCCACCAGCTCGCCGCGCCACATCACCAGGATGCGGTCGCAAAGGCCGAGCAGCTCCGGCGCATCGCTGGATGAGACCAGCACGCCGCGACCGCGATCCGCCAGCTCGCGGGTGCGCTGATAAATATCGCTGCGCGCGCCGATATCCACCCCGAGAGTGGGTTCATCAAGAATAAAAAGCCGCGCATCGGTGCCGAGCCAGCGGGCAAGTATCGCCTTTTGCTGGTTGCCGCCGCTCATAAAGCGCACCGGCAGCTCCGGACGGCCAGGGCGGATGGAGAGCTGCTCAATCCAGCTGCGCGCTTTTGCCAACGCCCGGCCGCGATGCTCCCAGCCGAAAGTGGCGGTCTCCGCTAGCGAGGCCAGATTGATATTGTCGGCGGTGGAGAAGGGGAGAATCAGCCCCTGATGGCGGCGGTCGCGCGGCACCAGCGCCATCCCCGCTCGGGTGGCCTGATACGGCGTGCGCAGCCGCTTCGGCTGGCCGTCGATGCTTATTGTGCCGCTGCGCGCGCGGCGCAGCCCATAAAGCAGATCGACCAGTACGTCGCGCCCGGCGCCCAGCAGGCCGGCGACGCCGACGATCTCGCCCGGCTGAATATCAAAGGTAATATCATTCAGATGGACGCCGTCGCTGAGATGGCGAACCGAAAGAACCGGCGCGGCGGCATCTACCCGTTGAGCGCTGCTCTGGCGCGGGGTATAGAGCTGTTCGATGTCGCGACCGACCATCATTTTAATCAGCGCGTCGGTGTCCTGCAGCAGCGCCCGGTCGGGATAGCCAACGACCTCGCCGTTACGCAGTACCGTGCCGCGATCGCAGAGGGCGGCGATCTCGTTGAGGTAGTGGGAAATATAGAGAATGCCGATCCCCTGCTCCCGCAGGCGCAAAATCGCTGAGGAAACCAGGCTGGCCTCCTGCGCTTCCAGCGGCGCGGTGGGTTCATCAAAGACCACCAGCTTTGCCGCGCCGTCAATCAGCGCCCTGGCGATCTGCACCAGCTTGCGTTCGGCGAGGCTGAGGTCGCGAATCAGGCGGCGGGGATTGATGTCCAGCTGCCAGCTGTCGCGGAAAAACGCTTCGGCGGCGGCATTCATCCGCCGCCGGTCCAGCGCGCCCCAGCGGGTGCGGTACTCCTGGCCGAGAAACACCGATTCCGCCACCGTAAAGTGGGGGATCAGATTGAGCTCCTGGTGAATGACGCGGATACCCAGCGCTTCAATCGCCGCTGGATTGCCAAGCGGCAGCGGCGCGCCGTCAAGGGTGGCGCTGCCGCTATCGGCCTGGTAGACCCCGGCGAGGATTTTTATCAGCGTCGATTTTCCCGCGCCGTTTTCGCCAATCAGACCGTGAATTTCACCGGGATTCAGAAGCAGCGTGACCGCATTTAATGCAGTCACGTTGGCAAAGCTTTTGCCGATCTGGTTCATCGCCAGACCAGCGGCGGGATTCGCCCCGCCGGAGGATTGAGTGATCACTGCAGTTCGCCATATCCCAGCTGTTTGTAGACTGCTTTCGCCTCCTGCGGGCCTTTCACCGGGACCACCGGGATAAAGGTTTGCAGCGGCAGCTTCTGTTTTTCGAAGTAGCGAGCGACGTTATCGGCTGAAGTCTGGCCGATCAGGTGCGGCTGCTGGGCGACGTTGGCGACAAGCGGGCTACCCGGCTCGGCCATGATCTCCAGCGTCTCCGGGCCAGCATCAATAGCGGTAACCTTGACGTCTTTATCGCGGCCGGTCTCTTCCAGCGCCTGGACAATACCGATAGCCGGCTGATCCCAGCAGGCAACGTGAATCGCATCGAGTTTGCCTTTCGGATACTGGCTCAGCAGTTCGAGGGTTTTCTTCCGCGCATCTTCCGGCGAGTTGGCGAACTGTTCGGCCAGCTCTGGCTGAATAATATGAATATCCGGGTAATCCTTAAGGACATATTTCCACTGGTCGTAACGAATCCCGCAAATACGCAGGGAACTGGAGAATGCGTTAAATACCGCCACGTTGCCTTTGCCGCCCAGTTCATCGGCCATATAGCGACCAATGGTTGACCCCAGCGTGTAGTTATCGGAGGTGGTGTTATTGACCGAGTATTTTGAGACATGGTCAACGGTAAATACCGGGATGCCGGCATCGCGCAGCGCTTTAAATTTAGGCTCAACGGAACTGTCGCCCAGAATGCTAATTACCGCATCAACTTTACGCGACAGTAAAATATCGTGGTTATTAGCATGAACCTGGTTATCGCGTCCGCCGTCGACGCCGATCGCTTTACCGCCCAGTTTCTCAACCTCTTCGCTGGCGCCTTTATAGGCTTCGCGATCCCAGAAGTGCTGCGTGCCGACGACGGCAATACCGATGGTTTTTCCCTGAAGCGATAAAGCCTCTGCTGCCAGAGCGTTAACGGAGGCAAGCGAGAGCAGGCCCAGCGCGATGGGCAATAATTTCTTTTTCTGCGACATTCTTATTATGGTCCTGTAATGGAGGTGGTTGTGCGGAGCAGTAGCATGACAACAACAACTACACAACCTCAAATACAAAATATGTCTAAGTTATATCAACAATGTTATATCGCAGATTTGCCTGAGGAAAACGTAAATTTGTCATCTGCAACCTGAAAATATTTCATGATGCAGTTTAATCCCTTTTTATTTTGTGGGCTTAATTTGCTTGCAACTCTTATTTATTCAAATAAAGATTGCTGCTTAATTAAAATTATTCTGTCGCTGTAATATATCGCATCCCGGAATAGCGTAGAACTATTCTGCGTGGAAAATCCTTTCTCAGCAGCAGATTGTATGGTGATACGTATTTTATTCCCAGGATTCGCACGCTTTATTATAGCGGCCGTTAGCAGGTGAGAAAAAACCGCATGAGAAAACAACATAATCTAACCGTAATGCACTGGGGAACCTGGCGGGTACAGGCCGGTGACGGCAAAATTGAGGCGGTGACGCCGGTGCCCTGGGATAAAAATCCCTCGCGCATTGGTCAGTCGCTCCCCGATGCGGTCACCAGCAAGACGCGCATTCGGCGTCCGGCGGTGCGCGCCGGCTACCTGCAAAATGGCCCGGCTTCCCGCGACGGGCGCGGTAAAGAGCCGTTTGTTGAGGTGAGCTGGGAAGTGGCGCTCGATCTGCTGGCCCGCGAGCTGCAGTCGGTTAAAGCGCGCTGCGGCAATGAGGCGATTTTCGGCGGTTCCTATGGCTGGGCCAGCGCCGGCCGTTTTCACCACGCGCAAAGCCAGCTGCACCGTTTCCTCAAATGCTTTGGCGGTTATACCGCCAGCACTAATACCTACAGCAGCGCGGCGGGGGAGCGTATCCTGCCGCATATTCTCGGGCCGCTGAGCCCGCTGCACCGTCAGCATACCCATTTTTCCGAGCTGGCGCGGGAGTGCCAGCTGTTCGTCGCATTCGGCGGCCTGCCGCTGCGTAATGCGCAGGTCAACGGCGGCGGCGCCAACGACCATATGCTGAAATACTGGCTGGAAAAGATGCAGGCGCAGGGGACACGCTTTATCAATATTAGTCCGGTGCGCAACGATCTGAGCGCCGTGGAGAGCGCCGAGTGGCTCGCCGTCCGTCCCGGAACCGATACCGCGCTGCTGCTGGCGCTGTGCTACGTGCTGATTAATGAATCCCTCTACGACAGCGGTTTTATCGCCAGCCATACCGTGGGTTTCGCACCTTATTGCGCCTACCTGATGGGGGAGAGCGATGGCGTCGCAAAAACGCCGGAGTGGGCGGCGGCGATAACCGGTATTGACGCGCAGCGGATTGTCGCGCTGGCGCGTGAGATGGCCAGCCAGCGTACGATGGTCAATATCTCCTGGTCGATTCAGCGGGCGCGCCAGGGCGAGCAGGCCTACTGGGCGACGGTGGCGCTCACCGCGCTGCTGGGGCAAATCGGTACGCCGGGCGGCGGGCTGGGATTTGGCTATGCCTGCACCAATCTGGCGGGGGCGGGGCGTAAGGCCTTTTCCGGGCCCCGCCTTCCCGCCGGAGAGAACGCGGTGAACCAGGTGATTCCGGTGGCGCGCCTCTCCGATATGCTGCTGCATCCGGGCGAAGCATACGAGTTTGACGGCCAGCATCTGCGCTATCCCGACATCCGCCTCGTCTACTGGGCCGGCGGCAACGCGTTTCATCATCATCAGGATATTAACCGCCTGTGCGAAGCCTGGCGGCGACCAGAAACGTTGGTGGTGCACGAACAGTACTGGACCGCGCAGGCTAAATTTTCCGATATCGTCCTGCCGGTCACCACGTCGCTGGAGCGGGAAGATATTGGCAGCGGCGGTCACGACGGTTTTATGATCGCCATGAGCGCACAGATCCCGCCGGTGGGCGACGCGCGTGATGATTACGCCATCTTTTGCGATCTTGCCGAACGGCTGGGCTGCGGCGAACGTTTTAGCGAGGGGCGCGATGCCGGGCAGTGGCTGCGGGAGATTTACGAAGCCTCGCGACCGCGCGCGCAGGAAGAGGGGATTACGCTGCCGTCATTTGAGGCGTTCTGGCAGCAGGGAGTGCTGGAGTACAGCGCGCCTGAGCAGCCGCAGGTTTTTCTGGCGGATTTTCGCGCCGACCCGCAGCGCTATCCGCTCTCTACGCCTTCCGGCAAGATTGAGCTCTTTTCAGAAACCATTGCCGGCTTTGGCTATCGCGAGTGCCCGGGCCATCCGTGGTGGGATGAGCAGGAAGCGGCCTGGCGGCGGCAGGAAGCTGCGCGCTGGCCGCTGCATCTGCTCTCCAGCCAGCCGCGTACCCGCCTGCACAGCCAGTACGATCACGGAAGCGTCAGCCGGGCGACGAAAATTCAGGGACGCGAGCCGCTGTGGATGCATCCGCAGGATGCACAGGCGCGGGACATCAGCGAAGGCAGCGTGGTCAAGGTCTTTAACGCGCGCGGAGCGATTCTCGCCGGCGTCCATCTCAGCGAGCAGATTTTGCCGGGAGTGGTGCAGATGTCGACCGGGGCCTGGTACGATCCGCTGGACCCGAATGAAAAAGGCTCGCTGGATAAGCACGGCAATCCCAACGTGTTAACCGAGGATCGCGGCAGCTCGCGCCTGGGGCAGGGCTGTAGCGCTCAAAGCTGCTGGGTGGAGATCGAACCGTGGCGGGACGCGCTGCCGCCGGTAACCGCTTTCGATCCGCCGAGGTTTATTGAGGGTTAGGCGCCCGGTAATACCCGGCTTACGGAATCAAAGCCCTCCGCGGGCGGATAGCCCGAACAGATGCGCAGCATCGCCTCCGGAAAAATCAGCCACGCTGCGTTCTGCTCCCGGGGGCGGCGCAGGGCGCCTGCCCGGGCTACATGTTCACAGTTGTCTGCAGATCGGTAGCCCGGATAGGGCGCGTTACGCCAGCCGCGGGTAGGCGCTGGCAATATCGTCGCCGGTAAACCGGGCAATCCAGCCTTCCGGATTATCGAAGATACGGATGGCGGTGAAGTTGGGTTCCGAGCCCATATCAAACCAGTGCGGCGTGTGCGCCGGGACCGAAATCAGGTCGTTCTTTTCACACAGAACCTGGAACACCTCGTCGCCAATATGCAGGCAAAACAGACCGGCGCCCTCGACGAAGAAACGCACTTCGTCTTCTCCGTGGGTATGCTCATTGAGAAACTTCTCCCGCAGCGCCTCTTTCTGCGGATTATCGGCGCGCAGGCTAATCACATCCCAGCTCTGATAGCCCTTTTCTGCAACCAGCTTATCAATCGCGTGCTGATAGGCGGCAATGACCGCTTCAGACGTTGGCGCCGCGCCTAAATCGCGGTCGGCCTGCCAGCGCTCAAAACGCACGCCTTTAGCGTTGAGCTGCTGCTGGATCTCTTCGGCGTTAGTACTGTGCCAGAGAGAGTTTTGCGGGTCGTTTACGGAAAATATGGTTAATGCGCTCATGCTGGGATCTGCTCCGGGTGAATATCGTCGAAACGCTGAACCTGCGGATGATGGCTGGCCGGGTCGCGGTCGCCGCGTACCAGCTGCAGGGTACGGAAACCGGCCTCTTCAGCGGCATCCAGCTCCTGATGGATATCGGACAAAAACAGGATGGCGGCAGGAGGCTGTCCCAGTTGTTCAGCAATATTGCGGTAGGACTGTACTTCACGCTTGGCCCCTACCAGGGTGTCAAAATAGCCGTTGAACAGATGAGTAATATCACCTTCATCGCTGTAGCCAAATAACAATTTCTGCGCAGCGACAGAGCCTGAGGAATATACATATAAATCAATACCCTGTGACTTCCATTTTTCCAGTGCCGGCAAAACGTCCGGATAGAGATGGCCGGTGAAGTCGCCGTTGACGTAGCCTTCGCGCCAGATAATCCCCTGGAGCGCCTTGAGGGCGGTGGATTTGCGGTCTTCATCCATAAACGTGAACAGGGTAGCAATAAGCTGTTCGGCGCCAGCCGCCGGCTGGGCGATCTCCTGGCGCAGGTTATCGAGAATGGTCTTGACCGGCTCGCCAAACTGCTGAGCGGTCACAAAACCGGCCAGACGTTCGCGGGCGTACGGGAACAGGACGTTGTGGACGAAGCGTATGTCGCTGGTGGTGCCTTCAATATCGGTCACGATAGCGCGGATCATGAGTTCTCCAGAGTGAGCGGTGGGTCGTGCTGACGGTGGCGTTGTGTTGAGAGCTGTTATTAAAGCCTAAGCGAAATAACATTATCATTTAGACGTCTAAGCGTCTTGATTGCCAAATATTAACATCGTGTTATAGTGGCTTCAACAACAGCATCACAGACGGTACAAAAAGAATGAGCAATAAGCCACTGATTCCTGAGAGTAAACTCCCTTCACTGGGCACCACTATCTTTAGCCAGATGAGCGCCCTGGCCCAGCAGCATCAGGCGATTAATCTGTCGCAGGGTTTTCCGGATTTCGATGGCCCGCGCTATCTGCAGGAGCGTCTGGCGTATCACGTCGCGCAGGGGGCCAATCAGTACGCGCCGATGACCGGCGTCGCCGCGCTACGCGAAGCGATTGTCGATAAAACCGAAGAGCTGTACGGCTATCGCCCCGATGCCAATAGCGACGTAACCGTCACCGCCGGGGCGACGGAAGCGCTGTATGCGGCGATTACCGCGCTGGTCCGTTCCGACGACGAAGTCATTTGCTTTGACCCCAGCTACGATAGCTACGCCCCGGCGGTTGAGCTGTCGGGCGGCGTGCTGAAGCGCATTGCTCTGCAGCCGCCTCATTTTCGCGTTGACTGGCAGCAGTTCGCCGCTACCCTCAGCGACAAAACTCGTCTGGTTATTCTCAATACGCCGCACAACCCGTCAGCGACGGTGTGGCAGCGTGAAGATTTTGCCGCGCTGTGGCAGGCGATTGCCGATCGCGAAATCTACGTACTTAGTGATGAAGTTTATGAACATATCTGCTTTGCTGCCGAAGGGCATGCCAGCGTGCTGGCGCATCCGCAGCTGCGCGAGCGCGCGGTGGCGGTCTCTTCATTCGGTAAAACGTTTCATATGACCGGCTGGAAGGTGGGCTACTGCGTGGCGCCTGCCGCTATCAGCGCCGAGCTGCGTAAAGTGCATCAGTATCTGACCTTCGCCGTCAACACCCCCGCTCAGCTGGCGATCGCCGATATGCTGCGCAGCGAGCCGGAGCATTATCGCCAGCTGCCGACGTTTTACCGCGAGCGTCGGGACCTGTTTATTGATGCGCTGCGTTCCAGCCGTCTGGAAATTTTGCCCTGCGAAGGGACCTACTTCCTGCTGGCGGACTACAGCGCAGTCTCCGATCTGGATGATGTCAACTTCTGCCGCTGGCTCACCACCGAGATCGGCGTCGCGGCGATCCCGCTGTCGGTGTTTTGTGCCGATCCGTTCCCGCATAAGCTGATACGCCTGTGCTTCGCCAAACAGCCAGCCACGCTGCTGGCCGCTGCGGAACGCCTGTGCCGTCTGTAGTTATTTAACGGTCCACGCCTGAGAAAATTGACGGTCGCCGAACATCTCCACCAGACCGTTGATTTGCTTCAGGCGTAATACTTCGTCGGCGTCCATCCCTAACTCTTTGCCGATTTTCTCATCGGTCCAGCCGAGACGCGCCAGTTCCTGAACGATTTCCGACATCGCATGAATCTGGTGACGCCCGCGCGCCCGGTTATGGCGGATGGTGGCGGCCATCAGTGAATCACGCCTGGCGCTGCTCCTTTCCAGACAGGTGACGGGGAGATAGCCTTTCAGCCGTTTTTTCAGCGCCGCTTTGCCGTTGGCCAGTTCATGACGATGAAAACCATCGACAATCGAATAGCGCTCCCGCCCCTGTTTCAGCACCACGATAGGCTGGGTGAAGCCATCCGTCTCCAGCGAGGTGAACAACAGGCGTTTTTCCGGTGGCGCAAGGTTATTTGGGTTGTAATCATTAGGCGAAACGGCTTCCTGTTTTACCCACAGTACGCAATCAACCGGTTGGGATTTGAAGGGGCTATATTCATGCAGAATCTGGCGAAAGGCGTTAAGCGCAGTAATCTTTTCTTCTTCATTTTCCAGCGATTGCAGATAGCGTTCTATTTCCTGGATTAATTGTCGTTGCATAGTATTCCCCATTGCTGGCGCTTTTTATTCATCCGCTCGCGATAGCGTTTATATTGAGTCGCTTTGGTTGGGCTGAAAGAGAGCTGGCGGCACCAGTAATCATTGTTTAACAGCACTTTACAGATGCGCCGCCAGGACGGGACGTCTTTGGAGCCAATATCCGCCGGCTGGGTGTCCGGAATATCCAGCATGCCCTTTTTTTGATACCAGTGGAGATAGACGGCGATTTTATTGCGGTAATGCTCCGCCGTTTTCTCCGGCATGCTGTCGAGTAAAAACAGGGCGTAGCTTTTCCACGTATGATGTTCGGGTTTATCCAGCTTTCGATGGCCGTAGAACTGATTGTCGTGACCGGCGTAAACCCCGCCGCAGTGAACGCCGCTGACGCGCTGGCACATGGCGGCCCAGCGTTCAGGCTCCAGGACGTGGTAGAGCCACAGACCCTGGCGCTGCTCCGGGCCAAAGGGTTCGCAGATGCGCATATAACGCAGCGGTACCCCCGCCTGATACATCAGGTTATAGAGCGGGTTATAGGAAAGACCGCTTTTGCCGAACCAGGTCCAGATATCGGCGGTTTTCCAGTCATAGATGGGATAGATATACCAGGCGTGTCCGCCCGGCGCCGACGTGGTCCAGGGTTTGTCGTCGGCAAAGCGCAGTTTGCGCTGCGAGGAGATGGTGATAAACCGGTTAAGCGATTCATCGGCGCGGATGCCGACCATTACCGCGGCCGGACGATTTTGCGAGAACCAATCGGCGAATTCGCGGACGAAGGTTTCAAAACTCATTCCGGGTTGATAAAACGAGAAATAGTCGGGATCGGTGATGGCATCCTCCGGCGGCTGGCGCACCCAGGGCGCGCCGGGTTCCCAGCACTGCCACTCCGGCGTGAACTGGGTTAGCGAGTTCTGGGTGGTGAGAGGTAGCGCCACCCAGAAAAATTGCTCAATAACGTCGCGATACTCCTCGCGCATCTTTTCGCAATGAGCAATGGTGCAGGAGAACTGCGCTTCCCAGTCAATAAACAGGACGCAAATCTTTTTACCGGCCTGGCGGGCATGCTGCGCCGTGAGATGCAGCATGGTTGTTGAATCTTTACCGCCAGAAAAAGAGACGCAAACGCGGGAGAAGTTTTCCATAACCCACTCTATTCTTTGCTGACTGGCTTGCAGAACAGATTCTGGTAATGGAATTTTAATAAAAGACACAGCCATTATTCCTTTAATGCCAAAGAGACTGTGTACTTATATCATATTCGTTTCTTAATCAAGAGATTAGTTATCATTCACCAATTCAATGAAATCACTTTAACTATTCAATAATATTATTTCTTTCACACTCTTCGATAAAATTTGCGAAGTTGGGGTCGTCAAGATTCACCCGGTTGTAAATCATATAAATATTGATAGATGGAATTTTGAAGGGAGTCTCAATGATCCTGAATTTATTCTGAAAGCTAATGTGCTCTAAAATACATGTCGGAACGAAACCAATTATATCCGTTTGTTGAATAACATTAAGAATGGCTATGTATGAATCGCTGCTGAAAGAGATTTTTCTGTCAGAAAGCATACCTGCAGTTTGACTCTGAAAGGATTTTGTACCCTGATCGTTACAAATATAATAGGTGAAACGCTCCTGCATTATGGCTTTTGTCGTCGTTAGCGACGCCAGTCGCGGATGGTTTTCATTACATACTAATGAAATGTCCAGCTCCTGGATGCGTTTACAGACGGTCGCTCGTGATGACAGCGCCGTGGTGCTAAATATCAAATCGGCCTTCCGGTAGGATAACAAACTCTCTATCGATTCACCTGAAGCGAGCAGATCATGATGTTCAACCTGCAGATTTGAATCATCTAATAACATATGAATCAGGCTGGTGGTTTTGGGCGTTATAAAAAGCTGCGGCGCATAGACAACGAGGCGTTTCCTTAATTCAGAACGATTGGTGAGATTGATGGTTTGTTCTAACTGATTAAGGTTATTTTCCAGGTGGTGATGCAAATTAACGCCGACGGTAGTTGGGGTAATCCCTTTACCTGAACGCACGAATAGCGGATCGTTGAGCTGGTTGCGTAGCCGCTGAAGCGACTGGCTTACCGCAGACGGCGTAATAAATAGCGTTTCTGCAGCCTTACTGATACTTAAATGCTGGTAAATACATTCGAAAATAACGAGTAGGTTCAGATCGAACTTCTTGAGATCGTAAAGATTAGCCATTTTCAACGTCCTGTTAAGCTGGCGAGTAGAAAAAGAGGTTATTATATGTCTGCATTATATACATTACGTGATTATTCATTTTTTATTATTAATTGCTAATGCCTTATTAAGTTTATCTAAATATATACTACAGCGGCGCATTCCGCCAGATCCTTTTGTGTACTGCTAAACCCGGCGGAGGAGTTAGTTTATAAATGCTTATCTTGCCCCCATCATAATCTGTAGTTTTTCTTTATCTGGAAGCCCGATCGCTTGTTGCAGCATATTTTCTTTATTCATGTAATAAATAGCAGGGGTGACGCTGGCACCGAGTTCGTCCATCAGCTGTTGGTTGAAATTAAGTATCTTCATTTGCTCTGGCTGAATACTGGTGGGAATATTTAGCGCTGCTTTGCCACCAGACTGCTCATAGTGATGCCAGGTTTTCGCCGGGTCTTTGCTGGCCAGGATGGCCGCCGCGGCTGCGGGACTTTCCGGTTTTATGACGCCAACCAGTAGGGTGCGCAGCTGAACTTTCCCTGATTCTACCCACGGACGAGCCTGTTGCCAGAACTGTTGGCAGTAGGGGCAGAAGGGATCGGCAAAAACGTACAGAATCGTCGGCGCGCTTTCGTTACCGTCAAGCAGCCAGCGAGCGCTTTCCAGCTTTTTCCACATCTCCTGGCCCGCGGGGGTATAGAGCTCTTGCTGGAAGAGTTGTTCGCTAAGATTAGTACCGCTTTCGTCGTACATATAGCCCGAGATGGCGTGTTTGCCGTCCGGCGTGAGGTAGATGGCGACGCCCATATCCTGATACTTCCCTAACCAGCCTTTCATCCCTCCGGGCGCCTCGAAGGGTTTAATAATGGTAATCCCCTGTTTTTCTATCGCTTTTACGGGGGCGGGAAGCTCCTCTGCATAGCAGTAAAAAGGTAATAAGCTCAGAAAGAACAGTCGTTTTAACATAATTATGCCTTGTAAAATCAAAGAGAAGAGTAAGTGTAGCGGTAAAACCTATTACAGCCATAGGTAAGACCTGCGGCCGCGCGGATTGCCCTTTCGTTCTGTGGGTGATGTAATCCCTGAGCTGTTACATTAAGGTGTAGAGCGCAACACATTGCCAGCTACTGGCGCTGAACCTACCTGCGGGTGTTTCAGGTAACGGGGCCGCCTGCGAGGGCGGCCTTTTTACTTTTCAGCGCATATAATGCGAAACGCGACAGAAGTTTGCCATCGCGTTGACAGGTTCACAAAGTTGTCTTGTTCCGGTTGTTAGATAACGCTTATTGATTCGATAATGCAAACGCATTGGTCGAGTCAGGAAAAATTCGTTAACTTAGACCTCAACGAAAACACGGAGGAAGTATAGATGTCCTTAATTAATACCAAAATCAAACCTTTTAAAAACCAGGCATTCAAAAACGGTGAATTCATCGAAGTAACCGAGAAAGATACTGAAGGCCGCTGGAGCGTCTTCTTCTTCTACCCGGCTGACTTCACCTTCGTTTGCCCGACTGAACTGGGCGACGTGGCAGATCATTATGAAGAACTGCAGAAGCTGGGCGTAGACGTTTACTCCGTCTCTACCGACACCCACTTCACCCACAAAGCGTGGCACAGCAGCTCTGAAACCATCGCTAAAATCAAATATGCGATGATTGGCGACCCGACTGGCGCCCTGACCCGTAACTTCGACAACATGCGTGAAGATGAAGGTCTGGCAGATCGTGCAACCTTCGTTGTTGACCCGCAGGGTATCATCCAGGCTATCGAAGTTACCGCTGAAGGTATCGGCCGCGACGCGTCTGACCTGCTGCGTAAAATCAAAGCAGCTCAGTACGTAGCTTCTCACCCTGGCGAAGTTTGCCCGGCTAAATGGAAAGAAGGTGAAGCGACTCTGGCTCCGTCTCTGGACCTGGTCGGCAAAATCTAAATTTCCGTCTCCTTTCACGCAATTGCTGCGTTGGCGTCGCCTGCTCACCCCGGTCACTTACTGAGGTAAGCTTCCGGGGATTCTCAGGCTAGCCGCCTTGCTCTTGCGTGAAATGCTGAGGAAATTGCGTAGTAATATCTGGGCGCATCTGCGCCCGTTTTATTCCAACACCATGATGCAAGCGCATTCAGGCTGCCTGAACGAGGCCGCTTGCATGATGATGTTTTAAGCCCAGGAGATAAAAATGCTCGACACCAACATGAAAACCCAGCTCAAGGCCTATCTTGAGAAGCTGACCAAACCTGTTGAGCTGATTGCCACGCTGGATGACGGCGCTAAATCGGCAGAAATCAGGGAACTGCTGGCTGAAATCGCTGAACTGTCAGATAAAGTCACCTTCAAAGAAGATAACGGCCTGGCGGTGCGTAAGCCGTCATTCCTCATTACCAACCCAGGCTCCAGCCAGGGCCCGCGTTTTGCCGGCTCTCCGCTGGGACATGAATTCACCTCTTTAGTGCTGGCTCTGCTGTGGACCGGCGGCCATCCGTCAAAAGAAGCCCAGAGCCTGCTGGAGCAGATCCGCAATATCGACGGTGATTTTGAATTTGAAACCTACTATTCACTTTCATGTCATAACTGCCCGGATGTGGTTCAGGCGTTGAACCTGATGGCGGTACTGAACCCGCGTATCAAGCACACGGCGATTGACGGCGGCACTTATCAGAATGAAATCACCGAACGCAACGTGATGGGCGTACCGGCGGTATTCATGAACGGTAAAGAGTTTGGCCAGGGTCGCATGACGCTGACTGAAATTGTGGCCAAAGTGGATACCGGTGCGGAAAAACGTGCGGCGGAAGAGCTGAATAAACGTGAATCCTATGATGTCTTAATCGTCGGCTCAGGCCCGTCAGGCGCAGCGGCTGCCGTTTACTCAGCGCGTAAAGGCATTCGTACCGGTCTGATGGGTGAACGCTTTGGCGGCCAGGTGCTGGATACCGTTGATATCGAAAACTATATTTCGGTACCGAAGACCGAAGGTCAAAAACTGGCTGGCGCATTAAAAGCGCACGTCAGCGAATACGATGTTGATGTTATTGATTCTCAAAGCGCTTCCAGGCTGATTCCTGCGACGGTTGAAGGCGGATTGCACCAGATTGAAACTGCCTCCGGCGCGGTGCTGAAAGCGCGTAGCGTTATCATTGCCACCGGTGCGAAATGGCGTAACATGAACGTTCCAGGTGAAGATCAGTATCGCACGAAGGGTGTAACCTACTGTCCGCACTGCGACGGCCCGCTGTTTAAAGGTAAGCGCGTGGCGGTTATCGGCGGCGGTAACTCCGGTGTGGAAGCGGCCATCGACCTGGCAGGCGTTGTTGAACATGTAACGCTGCTTGAATTCGCGCCGGAAATGAAGGCCGACCAGGTTCTGCAGGATAAAGTCCGCAGCCTGAAGAACGTCGATATTATCCTCAATGCCCAGACCACAGAAGTGGTGGGCGACGGCAGTAAAGTGACCGGCCTGCAGTATCGTGACCGCGTGAGCGGCGATGAGCATCACGTCGCGCTGGCGGGGATCTTTGTACAGATTGGCCTGCTGCCGAATACCAACTGGCTGGAAGGAGCGATTGAGCGCAACCGCATGGGTGAAATCATCATTGATGCGAAATGTGAAACTAACGTGAAGGGCGTCTTCGCGGCGGGGGACTGCACAACCGTACCGTACAAGCAGATTATTATCGCTACCGGCGAAGGTGCAAAAGCGTCTCTGAGCGCGTTTGATTATCTGATCCGCACTAAAACGGCATAATTCATAATAAAGTAAGACCGAACCTGCACAGCAAAGAGGCTACCCCTGGGTAGCCTCTTTTTTTAGCTCTCTGACGCTATCTCACCACCATCACCGGAATATGCGCATGGCGGATCACGCTTGAGGCATTGGAGCCGAGCAGATGCGTGCTGATAGACGGATTACGCGAGCCTATCACCACTACGTCGGCTTTAATTTCATTGGCCAGTTCATTGACCATATCGCGCACGTTGCCAAAGCGAACGTGCATTTTGATTCGCGACGGGTCAATGCTGAAATGCCCGGCCATTGTTTTCAGGCGCGTTTCTGCTTCATGCTGCAAATGCTCTTCAAAGCGGCGCAGATCGGCGGTAAACCGGCTCATGGTAAAGCTTGATGAACCGGGCAGTACGTGGAGAAGATGGATAACCCCGTCCTGCTGGGCTAAAAACTCCGCATGGCGAACGGCTTTATCGCTTAACTCCATTTCAAAGACATCAACGGGCATAATGATTGTTTTATACATATGCATTCCTCCTTGTTCGTCTGCTTTTATATCAACACATTATAGGAAAATATTGTGCCATTCAGGTCGCAAAATTGTCAGATCGGTTAGAGGGTGGCGTAAAAGTTTGTCAAAAGAGAGGCGTAGAGGAGAAGGTGCAGAAAGAGGATGTAGCGACATCCTCTGGATAAAGCGCGAAACGCTTCAGGCAGCGGGGAGATTAACGGTGAAAATCGCCTGCGGCCTCCGGCTGGTATAGCAGTTCCAGCACTTCAAGATGCGTTGAGGTGCCGCCGGGCAACTCCCAGTGAATGGCGCTGCCGACCTTGAGCCCCAGCAACGCTGCGCCAACCGGCGCCATAACCGAGAGCTGGGTGGCGCTATCGGTCACCTGAGCCGGGAAAACCAGCGTGCGGATGCGCTCTTCGCCGGTGGTTAAATCGCGGAATCTCACCTGGCTATTCATGCTGACAACATCATGCGGCATGGCTTCCGGAGCCAGCATCTGCGCGCGGTCAAGCTCGTCGTTCAGTGCGTCCGCTACCGGCGAGTTAGCGAATGCCGGTTGTTCCAGCAGCCTGTCGATGCGTTCTGCATCCAGTTCATTAATGATGATTGCGGGTCTGGTCATCTCATACTCCATGTTATCCAGGAACCTGTCCGTAAAAGAAAACCCTCACCGAAAATGGCAAGGGTTAATGTTCTCTCATCATACTGAGACTTGCGGATGGTTTGAAGTGATTAAACGCACATTCATCAACGAACAATAGTTAAACCGTATGAAACTTAGCCGGCTTTATCCAGCAGAAATTGTTTACCGCAGTTCCCGGGATGAGGCTGAGGTAAGAATGAATTTACCGAGAGAGGCGCGTTGATGGCCGCCGCTTTGATGGAAATTTGCATCTCGGTCAGATAGGCGGGATTGCCGTTACAGGTTAACTTGAAAGCCTTAACGTTCTGATTTCCATAGGCCTCTGCGACCGCGGCGTTGAAATCATCCCGGCTAACGGTCTGCCCATAGTGTCTGGCCAGGAAACGACCAAGGGGGCTTTGTTTAATCTCGCCGTTCAGGCGCACCATGGTGCCGAAATAATTGTCAGGATCGAAACCAAAACAAACCCCGTGCTTGGCGTATTCATAACGCTCAAGACATGAATTGCCGCCGGATCCCGGCATCACGCCGTTAAGCTTATTCGCCATTTCCAGCGAAAGGCCGGTTTCAGCCGCCCGACATTTTTGCCCGGCTTTCGCTTCAGGCATATTAGGAACAGGGCGGGTCGCGCAGCCAAAACGCATCCAGCGGCGTTCGTCCACTCCGCGCGCGGCGATAGATTTGGGCAGGCCTGGCCACAAGCCGTGAACGGTGAGAAAATCGGCTTTGTTGTCTGGTTCCTGCTGCAGGCGGCACTCTTCCGGCTCGCTGCGGTTTCGGTCCTGCATACTCTGGCAAAACCCCGTTTGCCAGGAGAGGGCCAGCACGTAGCGATCGAAATCGCCGTATTGCGTTGCGATCAGCGGATCGGCGCTGACCTGAGAAGCGCTTAGCAAAAGAGCGAGAGCGACGAAATCCTTCCTGAACATTTTTATTCCTGATGACGAATGGTCATTAATAACTTTGAGTTATTAAAGCATAAAAAAGGCGCCAGCAGGCGCCTTTTCACACGGTTTCAGCGTTAGCGGATTGCGCTACCGGGAACGAGGACTTCGGTGGCGATAATAACCACTAATAAACCAACCAGTACCGGGACAGAGGTGCGTTTCACCACTTCGAACGGCGAAATTTTTGCCATACCGGCCACGGCGACCACGACGCCGGAGACCGGAGAAATGGTTCGGCCAAGGTTAGACGCCTGCAGCATCGGGATCGAAAGATAAGCCGGGTTAATGCCGGACGAGTGCGCCAGCTTCGGGATCATCTCAACGAAAGCATAGAAAGGGGCATTACCAGAGCCTGTGGTCATCGCCGCCAGCATGGTCAGAATGACCAGTACCAGCATCAGAATAATACTGGCGGAGCCGAAAGAAGTTGCAATGGAGATCAGGCCGTTAATAAAGCCAATGGTGCTCAGCCCCTGCGCAAAGACGCCAGCGGCGACCAGCAGCATCACCACACCGGCAAAGGCGTCGGCCATCCCGCGATATGCCGCTTCCAGCCCATTAAACACATTTTTAGTATTAAAGCCGCGGCAGAATTCCAGAACTGCCGCCAGCAGCATGCAGAGTACGAGGATGGTAATGATGTGCAGCTCCGGACCCCATTTGCCATCAAAAATCAGCACCCCGATTATCGGCGTAAACGGCAGGATGGCGTAGAAAGAAGGGGCGGTGGTGGTGATCTCGTTCACATCAAGCATTTCATGCGCGACGTTTTCCTTCTTATCCAGATAGCGCTGCCAGAAGAAGTGAGCAATCGCCATGCTGATAATCGCCACAATAGAGATAGGCAGCGTGGTTTTAAAGGCAAAGTCAATCAGCGGCATTTCGGCGGCTTTGGCGGCCAGCACGACGTCGCCGGAAGTCGGGGAGAGAATAATCGCCGCCGGGGAGGCGCAGATTGCGGCGGCGGCGCCGCGGCTGATACCAACGTTGACCATGACCGGGAACAGCGTGGCCATCAGCAGGACGCCCAGGCCGGTGGCTGAGGAAACAGCCAGCGACATCAGGCAGGCCACGAAATAAGCAGCGATCATAAGTAGATAAGGGGAGTTAATATAGCGCAGCGGTTTTGAGGCCAGTTTGACGACCATATCGTTGGCGCCAATATGCGTCATATAGGTGGCGAAACCGCAGAGCATCATGATCATCATGCCGAGGTCGCCGCCGCGGCTCATGAGCAGTATCTTAATATACTCAACGATATCGGTAGCAGAGTAGCCGGTGCTCTTTGCGTCGCCAGGTAAAATCTTATGCCCCATTAGCGCGCTGGCGATGAGTAATACTAAGCCACCGACGAACAGCACTCCGGTGGCGGAATAACCTTTAATGATATAGCGGGCGACGCCCACAATGACCACAATCCCAATCAGGATCTCTACTAGCGTAAGCATTCTTAAACCCCTAAACCATTAACCCAAAGAATCTACTGATAAATAAAGCGAAGGAAAAATTTAGTGAGGGAATGTGCCTAAAAAACGGGCAAAACTCGCTGATGCAAATCAATAAATCGATGAGAATCCCTGGATGGTTGGGCTTTACTGGCGTAACCGGCAAAACCGCGCGGAGAGTTTTTCAGATTTTTTGTAGCGGGCAAATCAAGAGTTTGCCTAATTTCGTTAAGGAAGTATTAAGCTTATCCTTGCTATTTTAACCCGCTCAAAAAATGATACTGGTAAGAGAAAAGTGTTAATGCATCGTCGATTTATAGGTTTTTTTCTTGGGTGCCTGGGGCTGCTGCTGTCGTCTACTTCTGCTAACGCTTCGTTCAGCTCGACGCTTCGCGATGGTTACAACACGCTGACTGATAACGTTGCGCAGACCTGGAATGAGCCTGAGCACTACGATCTTTATATCCCTGCGGTGACCTGGCATGCGCGTTTTGCCTATGACAAGGAGAAAACCGACAGGTACAACGAGCGCCCCTGGGGTGCCGGTTTTGGCGTTTCACGCTGGGATGATAAAGGGAACTGGCATGGCATCTATCTGATGGCTTTTAAGGATTCTTATAATAAGTGGGAGCCCATCGGCGGCTATGGCTGGGAGAAGACCTGGCGACCTTTGGCAGATGATAATTTCCATCTTGGCTTAGGCTATACGCTCGGTGTCACGGCGCGTGACAACTGGAAATATATCCCGATCCCGGTAGTGCTGCCTTTGGCTTCCATCGGCTACGGCCCGGCCACCTTCCAGATGACCTATATTCCCGGCACCTATAACAACGGAAACGTTTACTTCGCATGGGCACGCATTCAGTTTTGAGGCGATTTTCCATAGCAATAAAAGAGATAAGCAGGCTGTCTTGAGGAAAAACAAAGACTAATGTGAACCCTGCCCAAAAAGATAGAGACTTTTATCACTTTTTAGCAAAGTTGCGCTGGACAAAAGGTACCACAATTGGTGTACTGATACCCGACACAGTATTAGTGTCGATTTTTTCATATAAAGGTAATTTTGATGTCTAAGATTAAAGGTAACGTTAAGTGGTTTAATGAGTCCAAAGGATTCGGTTTCATTACTCCGGAAGATGGCAGCAAAGATGTATTCGTACATTTCTCTGCAATCCAGTCCAACGGTTTCAAAACTCTGGCTGAAGGTCAGCGCGTAGAGTTCGAAATCACTAACGGTGCCAAAGGCCCTTCTGCTGCAAACGTAATGCCTATCTAAGCAACGCGTCAGCAGAATATAAAAACCCGCTCTCAGCGGGTTTTTTTTTGCCTGCGTCTAGCGGCTGGCGGCTTGCGAAAACAGCCAGAACGCAGCGGCCGTCATGGCAAATGAACCTAACAGATTGACGAAAACGTTCAGCAGCGCCCAGCTAACGCGCCCCTGCTGCAGCAAAAACACCACTTCAGCGGAAAATGTGGAAAAGGTGGTCAACCCGCCGCAAAAGCCGGTAGTGATGAGTAGCTTCCACATCGGATCGACGTCCGTCAGGCGATTAAACCAGGCCAGACCGGCCCCGATAATAAATGCCCCTAGCAGGTTAGCGGTGAGAGTACCAATGGGGATAGCATGGTGCATGGGGTTAAACTTCATACCCAGCCACCAGCGCAAAACGCTGCCGGTGCCGCCGCCAAGAAATACAGCCAAAAGGAGTTGCAACACGATTGTTCTCTGCTTATTGATTGCGACTAAACTTCGAGTGTAGCGCGCGAAATACCTTGCTGGCTATGAATTACCTGACGGGAGAGAAAAGATGCTTGTTGCTGCCGGACAATTTGCCGTAACGCCGGACTGGACGGTCAATGCTCAGACCTGCGTGAGCATGATGCGTCAGGCCGGGGAGCGCGGAGCAACGCTTCTGGTGCTACCCGAGGCGTTGCTGGCGCGAAACGACGCCGATGCGGATTTATCAGTCAAGTCCGCCCAGCAGCTGGACGGCGGTTTTTTACAGCTTCTGCTGGCGGAAAGCGAAAACAGTCCCTTGACGACGGTGCTGACCCTGCACGTGCCTTCTGCAGAAGGGCGGGCAACGAATACGCTGGTGGCGTTACGTCACGGGAAAATTATTGCGCAATATCAGAAACTGCATTTGTATGATGCTTTCAATATTCAGGAATCCCGGCTGGTCGATGCCGGTCAGCAAATTCCGCCGCTCATCGAGGTCGACGGGATGCGCGTCGGGTTAATGACCTGTTACGATTTACGCTTTCCTGAGCTGGCGCTATCCTTAGCGCTCAGCGGCGCGCAGCTTATTGTCCTGCCCGCCGCGTGGGTAAAAGGGCCGCTGAAAGAGCATCACTGGGCGACTCTGCTGGCGGCACGGGCGCTGGATACCACCTGCTATATTGTCGCTGCGGGGGAGTGCGGAACGCGTAATATTGGTCAGAGTCGAATTGTCGATCCTTTAGGAACGACGATTGCCGGGGCAGGGGAGCAGCCGCAGCTGATTTTCGCGGAGCTTTCAACCGATTATATTCAGCAGGTAAGAGAGCGCCTGCCGGTGCTGCAGAATCGTCGCTTTGCGCCACCGCAATTATTATGACGTTTTTTTAAACAAGGCTTGATTCACCTTGTTACAGATTGCTATTGTGTCCGCGCGTCAAATAGCCGTTAATTGTATGCGTGTATGATGGCGTATTCGCAGCTTGTATTAGAGAAGAAGGTTAGCTATGGGTGAGATTAGTATTACCAAACTGCTGGTAGTCGCAGCGCTGATTATCCTGGTGTTTGGTACCAAAAAGTTACGCACGCTGGGTGGAGACCTGGGCTCGGCTATCAAAGGCTTCAAAAAAGCCATGAGCGATGACGATGATAGTGCGAAAAAGACCAGTGCCGAAGAGGCTCCGGCGCAGAAGCTCTCTCATAAAGAGTAATTCGCGACGAGTTTCCCGCTGAAGGAGGCTCGCTACCGACGGGGAAACCGCGTCGGCAAAGAGGTCGCAGCGATAGCGCTGCGGCCTCTTTTTGTCATCTTCACGGATTTTGCTTAAAAAGATGCAACTAACTGTTACCGCGTTGGGTTTTATTATTGGCGAGTAAAATGAGTGGCAGGAAAGACCGCTGCGCTACAAATATAACGCCGCGGTCGCAACAGGAATTACTTCACTTCCATACCTTTGGCCTGCAGGTCGGCATGATAGGACGAACGAACAAAGGGTCCGCAGGCGGCGTGGGTAAAGCCCATCGCCATCGCTTCGGCTTTCATCTCTTCGAATTCATCCGGGCTCACGTAGCGCTGTACCGGCAGGTGGTGGCGGCTCGGTTGCAGATACTGGCCTAAAGTCAGCATCGTCACGCCGTGGCGGCGCAGATCGCGCATGACTTCAATGATTTCAGCATTCGTTTCGCCTAAACCCACCATCAGTCCCGATTTCGTCGGGATCTCCGGGTGCGCTTCTTTAAAGCGCTCCAGCAGCTTCAGGGACCAGTTGTAGTCGGCGCCAGGGCGAACCTGACGATAGAGGCGCGGAACGTTTTCCAGGTTATGGTTAAACACGTCAGGCGGCGTGGCCTGGAGGATCTCCAGCGCACGATCCATACGGCCACGGAAGTCCGGCACCAGAGTTTCAATTTTGATCGTCGGGCTTTTTTCACGAATCGCGCTGATGCAGTCGGCAAAATGCTGAGCGCCGCCATCGCGCAGATCGTCGCGGTCCACGGAGGTTACAACCACATAGCGCAGCGCCATATCGGCGATGGTTTGCGCCAGCTTTTGCGGCTCATTGGCGTCCGGCGTTATCGGGCGTCCGTGGGCAACATCGCAGAACGGGCAACGGCGGGTACAGATGGCGCCCAGGATCATAAAGGTCGCCGTTCCGTGGTTAAAACATTCCGCGAGGTTAGGGCAAGAGGCTTCTTCGCACACGGAGTGCAGGCCGTTCTTACGCATCGCTGCCTTGATCCCCTGGATACGGGACGAGTCAGCCGGAAGTTTGATTTTCATCCATTCCGGTTTTCTGAGCAGAGCTTCACGCTCAGTTGCCACGTTTTTCACCGGGATAAGGGCCATTTTATCGGCATCGCGGTATTTAACACCGCGTTCCATCACAATGGGTTTACTCATAGCGTGCGTGTTCCAGTTGCGAGTGACGAAGGAAAGCGAATCAATTCAAGTAAATGTTGCATTTATCAACTATTTTTGAATTAAACGCAGGCAGTATATCATTGATACGGGGCATAAAGCAGCCTGCTTGCCGGGCAAATTGTAAAATAGTTGTTGTTTTACGCTTTTCCCACACGTGCCTTATCGACTAGAAAGCCTGACGAATTGTCCCGACGATCTCTTTCAACAAGGGTTCCTGCGCGCTGAGCTTGTTATAGTGCAACGCAATATCAATTTTTTCTTCGCGCAGAGGGGCGAAGTCGATCATTTTCAAAGGCCATATTCTGTCAACCAGAGAAAACATCCCGGAAGTTATCAGCCCCAGCATATCGCTTTCGCTGACCAGCGCCGCCTGAGTTAACAGATTGTAGCTACTAAAACCGCAGCGGCGTTCGCCGAGGTGTTCCTGCAGGCGACGCAGGATGGTGGTGTAGCGCTGCCCCTCTGGCTGCAGCAGAGCGAATTCATATTGACTAAGATTATCTGCGGTTGCAGGCAAGGCGAGAGCCGGATGTCCTGCCCGGCAGAAGATGTGCACGCTGTCCTGGTACAGCACATGGTGCGTAATCGTCTGCCCGCTGTGGGGATAGCTGTCGATAAGCAGGTCCACCTGACGCTGATTTAGCTGACTGACTGCGTCGTTGATAGCGATATTGTGCAGCAGTATCTGGGGAAAGACGGCCCGCAGTTTTTGGGTGATAACCGGCATGATTAACGCGCCAATAGCCGGGGAAGTGGCAATCGTTATCACCCGCTCCCGCTGCGTATTGCCGGTGAGATCCAGCGCGTTGAGAAACGCCTCCATCCCCTGACTAATATGCTTATGCAAATGCGTAGCGTAGGCCGTGGGGGTAACGCCCTGTCCCTTACGAATAAATAGCGGGTCAGGGAAGAGCGCGCGCAGCTTGTTGATTGACTGGCTTATCGCCGACGGCGTGATATTGAGTACCTTTGCCGCGTTAACGATGCCTTTATGGACGTAAACCGCTTCAAAAATAGTGAGTAAATTGAGGTCTATCGTACGCAGAATGCGAAACATCTGCCGACCGTGGCGATCGTCAAGCCGATCGCCTGATTCTGCCTGAGAGTTATTGTCGTCCACTCTTTATTTCCGCTAGTGATAATTAGCACCATTATAGCGGTCACATTTATTTTATTAGTGATGATAGATTGCAAATAAAAGGCTTAATCCGGTCCGAGGAAAAACGAGACGTCCCGCGGCTACGGGACGTGATGGCTAACGGGATAAAATGTATTCCGATGGCGGATCGTTCAGGAGCGCCAGCAGATGAGCGACCAGACGTGGCGATACGTTTTCCGGCTGGGCATCTGGCTGCCACTGACGCATCTGCGTCATCTCCATTCCGGCATAGCCGCAGGGGTTAATTCTCAGGAACGGCGACAGATCCATGTTGATATTTAGCGCCAGGCCGTGGAATGAGCAACCTCTACGAATGCGCAGACCCAGAGAGCAGATTTTCCGATCGCCCACGTAGACGCCGGGAGCATCGGCGCGCGGGTGTGATTCGATGTCATATTCCGCCAGGGTGTTCACGACGGTTTGCTCCAGAAGCGTGACCAGCTCGCGCACCCCCAGCTTACGGCGTTTCAGGTTCAGCAGAACGTACATCACCTGCTGGCCGGGACCGTGATAGGTGACCTGCCCCCCGCGATCGCTCTGAATCACCGGGATTTCGCCGGGAACGAGAACATGTTCGGCTTTGCCTGCCTGCCCCTGAGTGAATACGGGATGGTGCTCTACCAGCCAGATTTCATCCAGCGTAGTCTCGTCGCGGGTGTCGGTAAACTCGTGCATTGCCTGCGAGACAGGTTCGTAAGGTTGCAGGCCGAGCTGGCGGATGAGAATTTTATTGTGCTGCAAAACAACGTCTCCGCAGAGAGAGAATGATTTGAGTGGGAAAGTATATCACAGCAAGAAAGCGAGAATGACCCGGCGTGGACGCCGGGTCAGGGGAAGAGATTTACAGCACCATCCGAACGATTTCAATATTGCCCAGCTCTTCGTAGAGAGTTTCTACCTGCTCAATATGGGTTGCATTGATGGTAATAGAGACAGAGTGGTAGTTGCCTTTGCTGCTGGGTTTTACCGTCGGAGAGTAATCACCTGGTGCATGGCGCTGTACCACTTCAACCACCTGGTCAACCAGCTCCGGCAACGCCTGTCCCATTACTTTGTAAGTAAATGGGGTAGGGAATTCAAGCAGTTCGTTAAGTTTGGTTTTCATGTCAGCTCCGGTGTTACAACAAAAAATAATAACTCCCACGACGTGTGGGAGTTATCAGGATATCTAGTATATGGGGATGTAAATCACACTTTCAAGCGTTCGGTTTTTAACCAAACCAGTGATGGAACATTAATTTAATGTAATCAATGATTTTACCGAAGAAATTGCCTTCCGGGATTTCCTGCAGGACCACCAGCGGACGCTGATCGATGGTTTTGCCATCAAGCTGGAAGTTAATGGTGCCCACAACCTGGTTTTTCTGCAGCGGCGCGTGCAGCTCGGCATTATTCAGCACGTAGCTGGCTTTCAGATCTTTCATCCGACCGCGAGGAATCGTCAGATAAACGTCTTTATCCACGCCGAGAGAGGCGCGATCGCTATCGCCGAACCAGGCAGGTTCAGAGGCGAATTCTTTACCGGCTTTAATCGGGTTAACGGTTTCAAAGAAGCGAAAGCCCCAGGTCAGCAGCTTTTTGCTTTCGGACTCGCGTCCTTTATAGGTACGACCGCCCATCACGGCGGAGATGAGGCGCATCTGGCCTTCAGTTGCCGATGCCACGAGGTTGTAGCCCGCTTTATCCGTGTGGCCGGTTTTAATGCCGTCGACGTTGAGGCTGTTATCCCACAGCAGGCCGTTGCGGTTGAGCTGACGAATACCGTTGAAGGTAAACTCTTTCTCTTTGTAGATGGTGTATTCGTTTGGAACATCGCGAATCAGCGCCTGGCCAATCAGCGCCATGTCGCGCGCTGAGCTGAACTGACCATCGGCATCCAGGCCGTGAACGGTCTGGAAATGGGTGTTCTTCAGGCCCAGCGCGTTAACGTAGTTGTTCATCAGGCTGACGAAGGCGTCCTGGCTACCGGCGACGTAGTCGGCCATCGCCACGCAGGCATCGTTGCCCGACTGCAGGTTGATACCGCGGATCAGCTGGGATACCGGCACCTGCATACCCGGTTTGAGGAACATCAGCGAAGAACCTTTGAACACCGGATTACCGGTTGCCCACGCGTCGTTGCCTACGGTGACCAGGTCGGACTCTTTAAATTTGCCCGCTTTCATGGCCTGACCAATGACATAGCTGGTCATCATTTTAGTCAGGCTTGCCGGGTCGCGACGGGAGTCAGCGTTGTTTTCCGCCAGCACTTTGCCTGAGTTGTAATCGATAAGAATCCAGGATTCGGCGTCAATCTGCGGGGCGCCTGGGATCATAGTTTTGATATTCAGGTCATCGGCGCGGGCAGCGGAGGACAGCGCTGCCACGGAGAGCGCCGTAACGAGTAAACGAGCGGTAAAAGAGGTCTTCATGGTCTGAACAACGGCATCCGTGATGGAGTTAAAAAAAGTGCCTTACTATAACAAATGCACTACGAACCAGCATCCGACATTGCGTACGACTTTGTTAATGACTTTGTCATACGCAATGAACCGGGCGGCTGGACCAATGCCTTTAGTTGGCGCGAGTTATAAATGATTGCAGCTGAGCTTCGCTTTGCAGGCGCTGTTGGATCGTGCTGGCCTCCGCTTTGCTGCTGAATGGGCCAAGCTGAATACGCCATACCGCGCCGTTTTGCATGACGCGGCCCGGAACGGAAAATTGCTGACTCAGACGCTGCTGGTACTGTTGCGCACGGGACTGGTCGCTGACGGCGCCGACCTGTACGACGAAATCGCCGTTGGCGCTTGCCGCTGCGGCTGGCGTCACTGCTGCGGTCGCGACGGCGGCGGGCGCTACGCTTCCCTGAACAGAACCCGGCGCGGTAACCGGCGTGGTTTGCACCACGGGCTCGCTGCCTTCCAGCACACCGTTATTCAGCGGCGTCGGCGCGCCGAGAAAACCGCCGCTGTTGACCGGTGCACCGGTGCTATCCTCCGGCTTCAGCGTTGCGTTGCTGATGGCGTGCACGTCAGTTGGCGCGGGTTGCCCCATCGCCGCGCTGCCGTCGCCGTCAAGATTCGGGCGCGCCGGCAGGGCGTAGGTCTGTTTGGCCACCGTCGTACATGCCATGCCCGGCCCGGAAAGCGAGCCGTCCGGTGCGACGATGATAGGGTCGATACGTACTTTGGTATTATTTGATGTATTCAGACGATCGGCTGAGGCGCGCGACAGTGAGATCACGCGATCGTTACCGTAAGGCCCGCGATCGTTGATGCGCACGACGATCATGCGGCCGTTCGCCAGGTTGGTGATCCGCGCGTAGCTTGGGATCGGCAGCGTAGGATGGGCTGCGGTGAGCTGCGTAGGATCGAACGCTTCTCCCGATGCGGTCAGATTGCTGTTGGGCTCGGCGTCATAGATAGCGGCGAAACCGGCCTGGGTAAAGTTGGACGGATCCTGAACGATTTTGTAGCTTTTGCCGTCGCGTTCATAATCCTGATTCGCCGTGGCGTTAGGCGTTTCGTACTGCGGATCGGCGCCGCTAATCTCCACCGTTGGGCCATTGCAAACGGCCGGCTGTGGAGTGCTGACCGTTTTCTGTTGAACGTCTTCACCCGAACATGCCGCCAGCAGCCCTGCTGCTATGCAGATCCCCAGCCATTGCTTACGCATCGCGAACCCCTTACACGCTTTTCGACAACATTTTTCTGTGAGTATGGATCGACATGACGATACCAAACCCGGCCATCAATACGATTAGGGCAGAGCCCCCGTAGCTGACCAGCGGCAAAGGTACCCCCACCACCGGTAAAATACCACTTACCATACCAATATTTACGAAGACATAAACGAATAAAATCAACATTAAACCACCGGCCATCACTCGGCCAAAGGTGGTTTGCGCCTGGGCGGCGATCCAGAGTCCGCGCATGATAAGCAGAATATAGAGCGCCAGCAGGATCAGTACGCCAATCAGCCCCAGTTCTTCCGCCAGTACCGCAAAGATAAAGTCGGTATGGCGTTCTGGCAGAAACTCCAGCTGCGACTGGGTACCGTGCAGCCAGCCTTTACCGCGCAACCCGCCGGAGCCGATAGCGATCTTTGACTGAATAATGTGGTAACCCGCGCCGAGCGGATCGGTTTCCGGGTCGAGCAGCATCATTACGCGCTGGCGCTGATAGTCATGCATCAGGAAGAACCAGAGGATTGGAATAAAGGCGGCGACCAGCACCACCGCAATACCAATCAGACGCCAGCTCAGGCCAGAGAGAAACAGGACAAACAGACCGGACAGGGCGACCAGAATCGAGGTTCCGAGGTCAGGCTGCGCGGCGACCAGCAGCGTGGGCAGGAAAATCAGCACCAGCGCGATGGCGGTATTTTTCAGCGATGGCGGACAAACGTCGCGGTTGATAAAGCGCGCCACCATCAGCGGTACGGCTATTTTGGCGATTTCCGACGGCTGGAAGCGGACGATGCCGAGATCCAGCCAGCGCTGCGCCCCTTTGGAAATGGCGCCGAAGGCATCAACCGCCACCAGCAGAATAATACAGAAAATATAGAGATAGGGCGCCCAGCCTTCATAGACCCGCGGCGGGATTTGCGCCATGACGATCATAATAACAATCCCCATAGCGATCTGGCCGATTTTACGCTCCATCATTCCCATATCCTGACCGCTGGCGCTCCAGATAACCAGCGCGCTGTAGGTCAGCAGCGCCAGCAGGATAAGCAGCATGGTGGGATCGAGGTGGATTTTATCCCATAGCGATTTTTTGTTCGGATTATCAGTCATTATTGATCCTCCCCAGCCGTTACCGCCGGATTTTCAGTCGGCAGATTGGTGTTGTTATCGCCCAGCATTATATGATCGAGAATCTGACGCATAATGGTACCGACTGCCGGACCTGCGCCGCCGTTCTCAAGAATAATGGCTACGGCAACCTGGGGGTTGTTGTAAGGGGCAAACGCCGTCATCAGTTTATGGTCACGCAGGCGTTCGGCGATTCTGTGCGCGTTATAGGTCTCATTGGCTTTCAGGCCAAAGACCTGGGCGGTACCCGACTTGGCCGCGATTTTATACGGTGCGCTGGCAAAGTATTTATGCGCGGTACCGTTGCCTCGGTTGGCTACGCCATACATCCCGTCTTTAGCGATTTCCCAAAAGCCAGAGTGAATGTCTCCGACCGGCGGTTCATGCGGCTGAACCCAGGGCACCGGTTTACCGTCTTCCACCGTGCTTTGCAGCAGATGCGGTACTTTAACTACTCCGTCGTTAATCAGGATCATCAGCGCCTTGTTCATCTGAATAGGCGTTGCGGTCCAGTAGCCCTGACCGATCCCGACCGGAATGGTATCACCCTGGTACCACGGTTTCTTGAAGCGCTTGAGCTTCCATTCGCGAGTCGGCATATTACCGGAGCGCTCTTCCGCCAGATCAACGCCGGTATAGTGGCCGTAGCCGAATTTACCCATCCACTCAGACAGGCGGTCGATACCCATATCATAGGCAACCTGATAGAAGTAGGTATCGGCGGACTCTTCCAGCGCTTTGGTGACATTCAGATGGCCGTGGCCCCACTTTTTCCAGTCACGGTAGCGTTTTTCCGAGCCGGGAAGCTGCCACCAGCCGGGGTCAAACAGGCTGGTGTTGCGGGTTATGACCCCGGCGCTGAGCGCTGAGACCGCAACGTATGGCTTAACCGTCGAAGCCGGCGGGTAAACGCCCTGGGTCGCGCGGTTGACCAGCGGCGTATTAGGATCGTTGAGGAGTCCGGAGTAATCCTTGCTGGAAATACCGTCAACGAACAGATTAGGGTCGTAGCTTGGCGTCGAAACCAGCGCGAGGATAGCGCCGGTTCGCGGGTCCGTGACGACGACCGCCGCGCGGCTGCCGGCGAGCAGGGTTTCAATATACTGCTGGAGCTTAAGGTCGAGCGTTAAATAGATATCGCGCCCGGCCTGCGGGGGCACCTCTTTGAGCTGACGAATCACGCGGCCGCGGTTGTTCACTTCAACCTCTTCATAGCCGGTTTGCCCGTGCAGGACATCTTCGTAGTAGCGCTCGATCCCCAGCTTGCCGATATCGTGCGTGGAGGCGTAATTTGCCAGCTTGCCCTCTTTATCCAGGCGATCGACGTCTTTATCGTTAATTTTAGAGACGTAGCCGATAACGTGGGTCAGAGCGGAGTTATAGGGATAGTAGCGGCGCTTATAGCCTTTAACTTCCACCCCGGGAAAGCGGTACTGGTTGACCGCGAAACGGGCAACCTGCACTTCGCTGAGGTTAACTTTGACCGGAATGGAGGTAAAACGATGCGAGCGGGCGCGCTCTTTTTTAAAGTTCGCCACATCGTCATCGGTGAGATCGATAACGTCGCGCAGCGCATCCAGCGTTTGCTGAACGTTGTCGACCTTCTCCGGCATCATCTCCAACTGGTAAATCGTGCGGTTAAGCGCCAGCGGCGTGCCGTTGCGATCGTAGATAATCCCGCGGCTCGGCGGAATCGGGACCAGTTTAATGCGGTTTTCGTTTGAACGCGTTTGATAGTCGGTATAACGCACAATCTGCACGTTATAAAGGTTGGCGATCAGTACGCCGGTAAGCAGCAAAATCCCCAAAAAAGCGACCAGCGCCCGGCGCACGAACAGCGAGGATTCAGCCGAATAGTCGCGGAAAGAATTCTGTAATTTCATTCGCTGCTTAGTCTACCCTGGTCATCATTACTCACGGTGGTAAGGGTGGTTGGTGGTAATGCTCCACGCCCGATACAGACTCTCGGCCACCAGTACGCGAACCAGCGGGTGAGGTAGGGTGAGCGTTGAGAGCGACCAACTTTGTTCCGCCGCCGCTTTGCAGGCGGGTGAAAGGCCTTCCGGACCGCCGATAAGCAGGCTGACGTCCCGGCCATCCTGTTTCCAGCGTTCCAGTTCGCGCGCCAGCTGCGGCGTATCCCACGGTTTCCCCGGAATATCCAGGGTGACGATGCGGTTTTTGCCTGCTGTCGCCAGCATCATTTCGCCCTCTTTTTCAAGAATGCGTTTGATGTCGGCGTTTTTGCCGCGTTTACCGGCGGGGATTTCCACCAGTTCGAACGGCATATCCTTTGGAAAACGGCGCAGATATTCACTAAAGCCGGTCTGAACCCAGTCCGGCATTTTGGTGCCAACGGCTACCAGGTGCAGCTTCACGCGTTAACTCCAGAGTTTTTCCAGCTCGTACAGACGACGGCTCTCTTCCTGCATGACGTGAACCATAACGTCGCCGAGATCGACCACGATCCAGTCCGCGGCGGCTTCGCCTTCAACGCCCAGCGGCAGCATCCCGGCGGCGCGAGACTCCTGCACGACGTGGTCAGCGATGGACATAACATGGCGCGTGGAAGTGCCTGTGCAGATGACCATGCAATCTGTAATGCTGGATTTGCCATGAACGTCAATGGCAACGATGTCCTGACCTTTCAGGTCATCAATTTTGTCGATAACAAAATCCTGGAGTGCTTTACCCTGCAAGAGTTCCCCCTGGGTGTGTGAAGAGTGAAAAACAATAAACAGCCTGACAGTATACCCGAACTGTTGGCAAAGTCGGGATAAATGTCGATAAACGGGCGGTGAAGGCGGCTATCATCCCATCCATCGCCGATGATTGCATCGCCATTTTTGTAAAACAATTTCTGCAAAGTTCAAATAGCGGATACAGCCTGGCTGCGGAGAATAGCAGCCTGCTTTGCACTGTCAATGGTCTGCGCGCAATTCTTCTTCCGCCAGCCAAACGGCCCGGCTATTTAGCACCCGCAGCGTGGTGAATTCAGGCTGGAGATCGATCAGGCTCCACGCGCCATGCTCGATGGGAAAGTGCCACATCGCCGAAGCCGGCATGTGCAGAAGATGAGCGATTAACAGGCTCAGAACCCCCTGGTGACCGACGATCAGCAGATGATTAAGTTCCTGATACTGAGAGAGGGTGGCAGTAAAGCGGCAAACGCGCTTGGAAAAGGCCTGAAAGCCCTCTCCGTTGGTAGGCGCCGCATGCTGCCAGTCGGCGCACCAGGCGGCGTAGTTTTCAGCATCTTCATGCTGCAAATCGCGATGGTGGCGCATTTCCCAGTCGCCGAAGAACATTTCATTGAGCTCAGCGAAGGTATGGCGGGGGATGCTCCGTTCCCCCAGCAGCAGGCTGGCCGTGCGCTGGGTGCGCTCAAGCTCACTACAAAACACGCGCTCAAACGGAACGGCATGCAGACGCTGTCCGAGCGTTTGGGCCTGTCTGATTCCACGTTCCGTTAACGCAGTGGGGGCATGCCCGCTGTAGAGGCCTGCGACGTTGGCCTCGGTTTCGCCATGCCGAACTAACCATAATTTCATGATGACCCTCTCGAAAGGCGTCTCTGAGACCGTCCTGGCTGCCAGGCTAGCAGTAAAGCTTTTGCTGGTGGATATACTCAAGCACGCTTTCCGGCATCATGTCCGCGCAGGACTCGCCTGCTTCCAGACGCTGGCGAATAAGGGTTGCTGAGATATCAAACCACGGCGTTTCGGCCAGGTAGATAACGCCTGCCGGGGCGCTATGCAGCCGCTCGACGTCATGGGTGAGATGCTTGTCCAGCCACTGCTGATCCTGCTCGCACGCCATCGTCAGCGGGTAGCCGGGGCGTCGGCAGACGATCAAATGAACGTTATCAAGGATGCTGGCATAGTCGTGCCAGGAGGTAAAAGTCAGCAGCGAATCCTGGCCTATGATAAACGCCAGCGGCCGTCCCGGCCCCTGCTCCTGGCGCCACTCGCGCAGGGTCTGCGCAGAATAGGACGGCGTGTCGCGCCTAAGTTCACGATCGTCGAGGATAAACAGCGGCTTATCGGCGATAGCCAGTTCCAGCATATGCCGTCGCTGGTCGCTGGTCGCTTCGGGCTGCGGGCGATGCGGCGGCACGTTGTTAGGCACAATGGTGACGCGATTGAGGCCGATTTGGTTGGCCAGAATTTCCACCGGTTTGAGGTGACCGTAATGCACCGGATCGAAGGTGCCGCCGTACATCGCCTGTAACTGAGTCATATCAACCATCAATAAAAACGTCTGCCAGCGCTTTATGGCAGAGCAACAAAGAGAGACTTTCCAGCTCGGGCCAGACGGAGTGCCCGTAATCCTGCTTAAAGGTGAGCTCGGCGCGGGTCAACAACGTGACGGCCTGGCGCAGCTGGTCGGCGCTCAGGCGGGCCAGCGCGTCGCTGACCAGCTGGCGTCGGTTTTGCCACACCCGATGCTTGTCAAACAGGGTACGCAGCGGCGTATGGGCTGATTGCCGCTTCAGGTTGACCAGCAGCAGCAGTTCACGCTGTAGGGTGCGCAGCAGGATAGCCGGTTCACTGCCTTCCAGCCGCAGCTGTTGCAAAACGTGCAGGACGCGTTTGCTTTTACCCGCCAGCAGCGCATCAACCCAATGATAAGGCGTAAAATGCGCGGCGTCGTTGACTGCCTGCTCAACGCGCGGAAGGGTCAGTTTACCGTCCGGCCACAGTAGCGAGAGGCGCTCCAGAGCCTGCGCCAGCGCCAGCAGATTGCCTTCATAGCAGTAGCACAGCAGCTGGCTGGCTGCGTCATCAAGCTGCAGATGATGCTGCTTTGCGCGCGCGGCAAGCCAGCGCGGCAGCTGGGCATATTCCGGCGTCTGACAGCTAACCTGAACGGCACGGCTGGCAAGAGCGGCGATCCACGCGGCGTTCTCCTGCGCTTTCGTCAGCTTATTGCCGCGCACGATCAGCAGAAGATCGTCATGCAGCATGCTGACAAGCGTGGCGAGCTGTTCGTTGATTGCCGCATTGGGGCCGTTCTCCGGCAGGATCAGCAGCAGCGTCTGGCGGCTGGCAAACAGGCTCATCGCCTGACTGAGGGAGAAAAGGGCAGACCAGTCGGTGCTGGCATCAATGCTGGCGGTATGGTGTTCGATAAAGCCCTGGGCGGCAGCGGCTTCGCGGATGGCGTCCTGGCTTTCCTGCAACAGCAGCGGGTCGTTGCCAAGCAGCAGATAGGCCGCGCGCAGCCCTTCAGTGAGCTGCGCGCGGAGCTGTTCCGGGTACAACCGAATCATCAGTTACCCAGCGTGGTGGAGACGCGATTGCCGGAGGTGGAAGCGGCGTTCACCGGCTTCTCATCCTCTTTGGTGGCTTCGACATCCGCAACGTGTACGCTCGGCAGCTTACGGATCAGCTGTTCGGCTGCTTTGTCGTACATTTCCTGAATGATCATGTCCTGCTCGGCATCTTTCGCTAGCGCCGCCTGCGGGTTATCGAAGAACGAACGGTAGACTTTGGTCGTGATGGGATAGATATCATGACCAGGGATCAGGACGCTGGCATTCACCGTCATCACCATCTGATATTCAGCAGTACGGCCATCCTGGAAAATAGATGCCGTGTCTTTCTGAATGGACGATGACTCCAGACGCAGGGAAGGGATATCCTTGCGCAGCGTACTGGCATCAACCAGCTCGACGCCGTTCAGGCGCAGCTGATTACGGACAGCGCGACTTAATGGACCATTTGGATCGCCCGACTGGAAGATCATGGTTTTCATTGCGGTCGGAACCTGCGTAGTACTACGCAGGTGCCAGCCACAACCGGCGGTGATTAACACCGCCAGAGTTAACAACAATGTTGCCAGATATCGCACGCTTCCTCCCGCGCTTAGCCAACGACCAGATTGAGCAGTTTACCCGGAACGTAGATCACTTTACGCACGGTCACACCGTCGAGATATTTCGCGACCAGATGCTCCTGAGCCGCACGCTCGCGCACCTGCTCTTCGGTTGCATCTACCGCAACGGTAATTTTACCACGAACTTTACCATTTACCTGGACGACAACCAGCGTGGTGTCTTCAACCATAGCGCTTTCGTCCGCAACCGGCCACGGCGTGTTGTCAATATCGCCTTCGCCGCCCAGCTCCTGCCACAGGGTAAAGCTGGCGTGCGGGGTGAACGGGTTGAGCATGCGAACGACCGCCAGCAGAGCCTCACGCATCAGCGCGCGATCCTGTTCGCTTTCCTGCGGCGCTTTCGCCAGCTTGTTCATCAGCTCCATAATCGCCGCGATCGCGGTATTGAAGGTCTGACGGCGGCCGATATCATCGGTCACTTTAGCGATCGTTTTGTGTACGTCGCGGCGCAGCGCTTTTTGATCTTCGCTGAGGCTGGCAACGTCCAGCGCGGCAACTTCACCCTGCGTGGTATGCTCGTAAACCAGTTTCCAGACGCGTTTCAGGAAGCGGTTGGCCCCTTCCACGCCGGACTCCTGCCACTCCAGCGTCATGTCAGCCGGCGAGGCGAACATCATAAACAGACGCACGGTGTCGGCGCCGTAACGTTGAACCATGACCTGCGGGTCGATGCCGTTGTTTTTCGACTTGGACATCTTGCTCATGCCGGTATAGACCAGTTCATGGCCTTCAGCATCTCTCGCTTTCGCGATGCGGCCTTTCTCATCGCGCTCAACGATTGCATCAACCGGAGAGACCCAGTTACGCTCGCCGTTCGCGCCAACGTAGTAGAAGGCATCCGCCAGCACCATGCCCTGGCAAAGCAGCTGTTTTGCCGGTTCGTCAGAGTTAACCATGCCCGCGTCGCGCATCAGCTTGTGGAAGAAGCGGAAGTACAGCAGGTGCATGATGGCGTGTTCGATACCGCCGATATAAATATCCACCGGCAGCCAGTAGTTCGCCGCTTCCGGGTCCAGCATGCCCTGGTCGTACTGCGGGCAGGTATAGCGCGCGTAGTACCAGGAGGATTCCATGAAGGTATCAAAGGTATCGGTTTCACGCAGCGCCGGCTGGCCGTTTACGGTGGTTTTCGCCCACTCAGGATCGGCTTTAATGGGGCTGGTGATGCCGTCCATGACCACATCTTCCGGCAGAATTACCGGCAGCTGATCTTCCGGAGTCGGCATTACGGTACCGTCTTCCAGCGTCACCATTGGAATCGGCGCGCCCCAGTAGCGCTGACGGGAAACGCCCCAGTCGCGCAGGCGGTAGTTCACTTTACGTTCGCCGACGCCAAGTGAAGCCAGCTTATCGGCGATGGCGTTAAAGCCAGCTTCGTGATCCAGACCGTCGAATTCGCCAGAGTTGAACAGCACACCTTTTTCGGTCAGCGCCTGTTCGGAGAGATCCGGTTCGGAACCGTCGGCGGCCAGAATGACCGGCTTGATCTCCAGACCGTATTTACTGGCAAACTCGTAGTCGCGCTGATCGTGACCCGGAACGGCCATTACCGCGCCGGTGCCATACTCCATCAGGACAAAGTTTGCCGCCCAGACCGGGATCGCTTCACCGGTCAGTGGATGAATCGCTTTATAACCGGTATCGACGCCTTTTTTCTCCATAGTTGCCATTTCGGCTTCGGCAACTTTGGTATTGCGGCATTCGTCGATAAACGTCGCCAGCGCGGGGTTATTGGCTGCTGCCTGCTGCGCCAGCGGGTGACCCGCCGCCACGGCCAGATAGGTACAGCCCATAAAGGTGTCCGGGCGGGTGGTGTAGACGGTCAGCTTGTCGGCGTAGTCGTTAACATCGAAGGAGATTTCGACGCCTTCGGAGCGGCCAATCCAGTTACGCTGCATGGTCTTCACGGTATCCGGCCAGTGATCCAGGTTGTCCAGATCGTTCAGCAGCTCGTCAGCGTAGGCGGTAATTTTAATAAACCACTGCGGGATCTCTTTACGCTCAACTTTGGTATCGCAGCGCCAGCAGCAGCCGTCGATAACCTGCTCGTTCGCCAGAACGGTCTGGTCGTTCGGGCACCAGTTCACCGCGGAGGTTTTTTTGTAGACCAGGCCTTTTTTATACAGCTCGGTGAAGAACTTCTGCTCCCAGCGGTAGTATTCCGGGGTGCAGGTCGCCACTTCGCGGCTCCAGTCATAGCCAAAGCCCAGCTTTTTCAGCTGATTCTTCATGTAGGCGATATTGTCGTAGGTCCACGGTGCCGGAGCTGTGTTGTTTTTCACCGCCGCGCCTTCCGCAGGCAGGCCAAACGCATCCCAGCCGATAGGCTGCAGCACGTTCTTGCCTAACATGCGCTGGTAACGGGAAATCACGTCGCCAATGGTGTAGTTGCGCACGTGGCCCATGTGTAGTCGACCAGAAGGATAGGGAAGCATCGACAGGCAGTAATACTTCTCTTTACTCTCGTCTTCGGTAACTTCAAAGGTACGCTTCTCGTCCCAGTGTTGCTGGACTTTTGATTCTATCTCTTCCGGGCGGTATTGCTCTTGCATGGCAGCCAGTGGTCCTGTTTTCAATACAGCTACAAAATGTAGCCAATGGATGTGTTATTTCAGATCGGCATAGCATAGCCCAAACGCCAACGTCAAAACAGCCTTTCACACACTTACCGCGAGGAAAGCGCCAGAGAATATTTCGCGACTCTGTGGCATGACGGGCAGAGCTATGCGCAGATAACGTCTATCATTAGAAGAAGTTAACCACACCGGAGGCGAAAAGATGAACAAGGTAGCTCAGTTTTACCGAGAGCTGGTGTCGACGCTCAGCGAGCGGTTACGCAATGGAGAACGCGATATCGATGCGCTGGTGGAGCAGGCCAGGGTAAGAATTAGCCAGTCCGGCGAGTTAACGCAGAGTGAAATCGACAACGTCATTCGCGCCGTCAGACGCGATCTGGAAGAGTTTGCGCTCAGCTATGAAGAGAGCCAGGAGGAGCTCACCGATAGCGTCTTTATGCGCGTGATTAAGGAGAGTCTGTGGCAGGAGCTGGCGGATATCACTGACAAAACCCAGCTTGAGTGGCGCGAAGTCTTCCAGGATCTCAGCCATCACGGCGTTTATCACAGCGGCGAAGTGGTTGGACTCGGCAATCTTGTTTGTGAGAAGTGTCATTATCATCTGCCGGTTTATACGCCGGACGTGCTGCCGCGTTGTCCAAAATGCGGGCACGATCAGTTCCAGCGTCGTCCATTCGAGCCCTGATCGATCGGGTCTGGTGCATAATTATTGCATCGGGCCCGATTAAAAATGATTAATTGTAAATTTTTTAGCCAATATAAGTTATATTGGCTTCCGTTTTAAGAATACGTCGTTCATCTTTTTTATCTCAACTGGTTTGCTACTCATTTTTTCACTTAGCCAGCTACAGATTATCGTGCAGCCCATCGCAGGTATCACCGCATATTCTTTTGACCAAATTAGTTTGCAATAAGATGCTCGATGCACGAGATGATGATGGCGATCGCTTGCTAAAGGTGGATGGGCTTTGCCTGATGCAAGGCGTGGCCTGTTGTGGTTAATTATTGGCGATGCGCCGTTACCAGCGCATCGCTTATTTTTTAACGAATAGTATTTATTTCAGCATATTTATACTGCTGTTGCCCGCCCATTTCATAGGCGTAGTTATGAGAAGAATTAAGGACCAGTTTGTTAGCGGAAATAGAGCCCTTACCGCAGGTTGCCAGATAAAAAAATCCGCAGCGATAGCCGCCATTTTTGACTGTTCCTGTGGATATCGTCAGGTTGCCGTTGGCTTTGATAGTATTGTAATTGGTAATGTTAGCATGATTTAGCGTTTTTAAAGATAAATCTCCACTCGCAGAAAGCTGACCTTCATTAAGTATGCCGTTGGCAGCAGCGATATTGTTATTATAGCCATCGATTGTTGCTCTGTTGCGAACATAATTACTTTCTATATTTAATGACTTTCCATAAATATAATAAACATTATCTATAGCATTACTTTTAATCGATAACGAGTTTTGACCAACAATATTACCCTCCTGATCCAAATTTCCATTAGTGGTAATCGTTACGTCATTGCCTGAAATCCGTCCTGAATTATATATTTTCCCGGAATTGATTTGGTCATCCTTTACAGATTTCACGTTGAGGCTGGAGTAGCCCCAGATATTGCCGGTAACGTTGAGGTTATCGCCGCTGAAGGCAACGTTCGTGACATTACCCCGGATTGAACCGCCGTTGTTGATATTTTTGGCGGACACGTCTAACTGGCCATCGGAAATGATATTTGAGCCATAGCGAGTAGTGATATCGCCATTGCTGGCTACGGATAAAGCTTTTGTTCCGCGAATGGTACCTGTATTTACAAGATTACCCGTCGCGCTAATGGCAAGCGCCTGGCTGCTGGTAATTTTCCCTTCATTGGTCAGGGCATCCATGCTACTGAGTTGTGTAGCGTAAGCGGTACTACTAATCGTACCCGTATTTTTTATATCCAATGCTGAAACAATATTTGTCATAAGACCATTCCCGTTGATGGCCCCTTCATTAACCAGAGAACCATAGCTGGTCATGGCGAGCGCGGCATTTGCGGTAATAGTGCCTTTATTACGCACGCCAAGACCTAAGGTATTACCCACCATGCTAATACTATTGGCCTTGATTCCACCCAGGTTACTGATATCGATGCTGTATTCCGGAAAGATCATTTGCATAACCGTTGCTGTTTTCCCAAGGGTAGCTATTTTCCCGGTCTTATTGTCAAACGTGAAGTTACCCGCACCCAATGTAGCATTGGCGGCAGTTACGCTGCCGTTAATCGCAATGGCATCCGCAAGCAGGGCGGCATAGTTAGTAGAGGCATCCATACCTTTATCACCGATGGTGATTTTCCCTTGTGTGACCGTATAGCTATCAATCGCCCCGGTATCGCTCAGGTTGACCTGGCCCGTGGTGAGTACCGCTTTGTTGGTGTTGATAAAACTGCACCCGGAGCAGGTGATGCCGTTGGGGTTGGCGATCACGACATCGGCTTTTTGCCCGTTAACTTCGATAAAGCCCTGTAGGTTACTCATTTTATTGGAGGTGACTTCATTCAAAATAACGGAAGCGCTGCCGTTGGTCAGATTATTATTCTTTGCGATATTACCGTGAGTGCTGTGGTTCACGTCGCTGGCGCTATTGTTTAAAATAGTGCCGTTAGGGCCGACGTTGAATTCGCGATATAAGTTATGCGAGACGCCTGCGGCATTAGGCGCTTCAATATCAATAACATTTGCCCCTGACCTATGCGTATAGCTTGACGGGTCGGCATAAACAACGGATGAGCTTAGCGCTGCCGCCAGCGCAACATATGAAACCTTGAATTTAAACATGTAATTTATTCCTTTAAATATAAAAAGATGAATCAGTAAATAGCAGTAATGCGCGGATGAAAACTAATACCTCCACTGTAATGAAAAGCCCATATTCATGGCATCGCTATGAAAGTCATCAGGTTTACTGATAGGCGTGCCGATAAAAAAGTCATATTGCGTTGATGCTATTTCTCCACGGATCCCGCCGACTGCGCCAGAAAGGCTTTTCCCTTGCTGCGCGCGCTCGTTGCCGATGATTCTGCCGAAATCGAGGCCAAGATATAACTGCCGGTCGGCAGTAGGTATATTCCAGCTAAAATCGTTACGCCAGTACCAGCCCTGATTGGCCGATAGCGTATTTTCGCCGTCAAAACCGCGAATCGTCCAGCGATTGCCGATATTAAACTGGTTGTCCGAAGATAATATATCCGGGCTGAACTGGGCATGGAAACGCGGCATCCAGCTAAATTTATCGCCGGTTGCGGCAAACTGCATTAATGCCTGAATATCGGCATGCACGACGCGCGAATGGCGGCTGTATAAACCGGCTTTTTCCTCTGGCGTAGGCACGGAGCTGAGCCACGGAAGGCTGCGCTGAATACCCACGCTGGCGTCGACAATTTTATTGTTAAAATAGCGCTGGTGGCGCAGGGTAAATTCCCAGACCGGATTCTGTTTGCGCATAACGTAAAGCTCATCGCCGCCAAAAAAGTAGTGTGAACTGCTTTTCGCTATGCGCAGATCGGCGGTCGTTTTTTGCTGTCGGGTGTGTGAAAGCAGGCGGCTAAGGGTCGCGCTGTAATAACGGTTTTTACTTTTATAATCGATGCTTGACCATCTTCCTTTAAACAGCTGGCGGTACTGGCTGTAGGAGCCGTACATGCTCAATGACCAGTAACCAAAAGGTACGGAGTAGTAAAGGTTGCCGTTATGGTTGCCGTCGTTGTGCTGGTTGAATTCAACGTCGCCGCCTGCCGAGATGGACAGAATATCGTTCAGTGAGGATAAATCGTACAGGTACAGCGCGCCGCCGCCCTGATAGCGCCCGCTGGCGCGGCTACCGGCATCATCAAGCCAGGCGCCAATCTGCCACTGTTTATCCGTTACGCGGGCGATTTCAATATCGCTCTCGCCGATATGTTCCCCCGGCCGCAGTTTCATATGGGCGCTGGCGCCAGGCTGGCGTTGCAGGTTAGCCATCCCTTGTTCAAGATCGCTAAGGCGCAGGATCTTACCGGTATGCGTGGGCATCGAGGTCCACAGGTTCGTCGTGGCGCTATTCGGCGCAAAAGCAATATGCCCCGTTTTGCCATAAACAAGCGTTATCTTCAGAATGCCGCCTTCTAATGACTGGGACGGAACATCGATCAGGGAAGTGATATACCCTTGCGTTATCAGCTCATTTTGCAAAGCGGTCGTCAGCAGACGAATTCCTTCCACACCTAAACAATGGCCAATCGCCTGGGAGGCGATCTTTCCGAGGAGGGCGGTGGTTTTTGCTTTGTCCTCGGAGGCAATATCAACTTGCGTGATATATCTGCAGGTCGCTTCTTCGGGAAATATTAAAGTTTGCGTTTTTACATGGCTACGAGAGGATTGGTATTGCTGCTGATGGGGCATTAATGCGCTTTCACGGGCTTTATCCTGTTCAACCTGGTTTACCGTTGCGGCCTCAATACCCGCGCGGGCAGTAAAACAGGTGAGCAGATTTAAACACAAAATAATGGCCAGGCTGTTGGTATTAGTCCACATGAAGCAATATCCGTTTGTTTCATTGAGTGAGATTATTATTAATAGCTATGCGCGGTCGGAAATAGCCAGCGACGTATAGCAAGTCGATTGAAATATTATTTTTAAATAATTCATACTCCGGGGGGATTATTACGAGAGGCTGTATGCTAACGATGCCGTGGCGGTTTATCCATTCACCGGCCCCTGAATTCTTTGTGAAATATTTACTTCACGTTGTGAAGCTGACGCCTTGAGATGAAGTGATTGAAAGGGGAAGAGCTGCGGGCGCGCACGGTGATATCGTGCGCGCCGCAGAAGTTAGTGCAGAATTTTGGCGAGGAAGTCCTTGGCGCGTTCTGATTGCGGGTTAGCAAAAAACGCTTCTTTATCGGCGTCTTCGACTATTTTACCTTCATCCATAAAGATGACCCGGTTGGCGACCTTACGCGCAAAGCCCATTTCATGGGTAACCACCATCATGGTCATCCCTTCATTCGCCAGTTCAACCATAACGTCCAGCACTTCGTTAATCATCTCAGGGTCAAGCGCGGAAGTGGGTTCATCAAACAGCATGGCGATGGGGTCCATGCACAGCGCGCGAGCGATGGCCACGCGCTGCTGTTGGCCGCCCGAGAGCTGAGCGGGGAATTTTTCAGCATGGGCGGAAAGCCCCACGCGTTCCAGCAGCTTTAGCCCTTTTGCTCGAGAAGCTGCTTTATCGCGATTGAGCACCTTAACCTGCGCCAGGGTGAGGTTATCAATAATCGATAAGTGCGGGAACAGCTCGAAATGCTGGAATACCATCCCGACCCGCGAGCGCAGTTTGGCGAGATTGGTCTTTTTATCGTTGACGGTGGTGCCGTCGACGATGATTTGACCTTGCTGGATGGGCTCCAGGCCGTTGACGGTTTTAATCAGCGTTGATTTACCAGAACCCGAAGGCCCACAGACCACCACCACTTCGCCTTTTTTCACTTCCGTGGAGCAATCGGTCAGCACCTGAAAGTGACCATACCATTTTGAAACATTTTTCAGGGTAATCATTACACAGTCCTTTTCTTCAACCAGCTGACCAACAGCGATGCGCTGAGGCTAATAACAAAATATACGGCGCCTGCGAACAGCACCATCTCCACCTGGGTTCCGTCACGTTCGCCAATCGTCGAGGCGGTGCGGAAAAAGTCGGCCAGGCTCAGGACATAAACCAGCGAGGTATCCTGGAACAGGACGATGCCCTGAGTCAGCAGCAGCGGTACCATGGCGCGAAACGCCTGCGGCAGGATCACCAGCTTCATAGATTGCCAGTGGGTCATGCCCAGCGCCAGCGCGGCGCTGGACTGGCCGCGGGAGATACTCTGAATACCGGCACGAATGATTTCCGAGTAGTAAGCCGCTTCAAACATGGAAAAGGCGATCATCGCCGAAATCAGCCGGATATCGGTTTTCGGCGACAGGCCAAGCACGTTCTGCAGGAAACCCGGGACAATCAGATAAAACCACAGCAGTACCATTACCAGCGGAATAGAACGGAAGACGTTAACGTAAGTTTTGGCAAACCACGCCAGCGGCAGGAAACTCGACAGGCGCATCACGGCCAGAATCGTCCCCCAGACAATCCCGATAACAATCGCGGTCACGGTGATTTTTAACGTGATGACCAGTCCAGCCAGCAGGTATGGCATGGAAGGGATAATAGAACTCCAGTCAAAATCGTACATTATTTACCCCCCATATTGCCCGGCAGGCGGACCTTACGTTCGACCACGTACATGATCAGCATGATGACGGCGTTGATAAAGACGTAGGCGAGGGTGATGGCGGTAAACGATTCCCAGGCATGGGCCGAGTAGTCCAGCAGCTTACCCGCCTGCGCGGCCATATCGGCAAGTCCAATGGTGGAAGCGATGGCCGAGTTTTTCACCAGGTTCATCATTTCAGAGGTCATTGGCGGCACGATAACGCGGTAGGCGTTGGGCAGCAGCACGTAACGATAGGTTTGCGGAAGCGTCAGCCCCATCGCCAGCCCGGCATTTTTCTGGCCGCGCGGCAGGGACTGGATGCCGGAACGAACCTGTTCGCAGACGCGAGCGGCGGTAAATAATCCCAGACACAGCATCGAAGAAACGAAAAACTGAATATTAGGGTCCAGCTCGGACTTAAACCACATGCCGATATTTTCCGGCAGCAGTTCAGGCACCACCAGATACCAGGTGAAAAACTGCACGATAAGCGGAACGTTACGGAACAGCTCAACGTAACAGGTACCGATAGTCGAGAGTAGACGATTAGGGACGGTACGGAGAATACCGAATAGCGAGCCTACGAAGAAGGCGATAATCCAGGCCGTGACCGACAGCGTAACGGTGACCTGAAAACCACTCCATAGCCAGCCTAAATAGGTAGTATTGCCGAACGGGGCCTGTTGCAGGAATATCCCCCAGTTCCAGTCTATTGACATACATGACTCCTGGAAAAAAAAGGGTAGCAGCGCTACCCTCGAAGATTGTTGCTCAGCCTGTTTCGGTATTCGCGGCCGCTGGGGAACGACCAGCCGCCGTATAGTCTGTCCGCGCCGTAGCAACAATCGGGAGGGCAGGAGTTCCTGCCCCTTGTTTTTTTAATTAGTTAAGAGCTTTGTCGTTAGGTGATTTGAACAGCGCTTTCATTTCGTCAGAGAGTTCAAAATTCATATTCAGGTTTTTTGGCGGAATAGGATTTTTAAACCACTTGTCGAACCATTTTTCGGCTTCACCGGAGGTCTGCGCCTGGGCTACCGTCTCATCAACCAGCGTTTTGAACTGCGGATCGTCTTTACGCAGCATACAGCCGTAAGCTTCCTGAGATTGCGCCGTGCCGACGATCTCCCAATTATCCGGCTTCTTCGCCTTCGCCCGTTCGCCCGCCAGCAGCGCGTCATCCATCATAAAGGCCACCGCGCGTCCGCTTTCCAGGGTACGGAAAGAGTCGCCGTGATCTTTAGCACTGATAATGCGCATGTTCATTTTTTTCTCGTCATTCAGCTTATGCAGCAGAATTTCGGAGGTAGTTCCGGAGGTGACGACGACGGCTTTATCCTTCAGGTCCGGAAAGTCCTTAATCGCGCCGCCTTTTTTCACCAGCAGACGGGTACCGACAACGAAAATGGTGTCGGAGAAGGCCGCCTGTTTCTGACGTTCAAGGTTGTTGGTGGTGGAACCGCATTCGAAATCATAGGTACCGTTTTGCAGCAGCGGGATACGGTTTTGAGACGTAACCGGGATCAGCTTCACCTGCAGATCCGGTTTGTTCAGCTTTTTCTTGATGGCATCAACGATCGCATTTGAGTAGTCCTGGGAGTAGCCTACGACCTGCTGCTTGTTGTCATAGTAAGAAAATGGAACGGATGATTCACGGTGACCAACGACGATGACGCCGTTTTTGGCGATTTTATCCAGAGTGCTCTGGCCGGTGGTTGCTGCTGCGTCTTCTGCCTGCGCCGCGCCGGCGGTCAGTCCCATGACCAGCATCGCTGCGGCCAGTTTACGTAATTGCATATCCGACTCCTTATCCTCAGCGTCGTTAAACGCTATTGATACCCATTGTGAATGTGTGTGCTTTTTATGGCTGCCGTCTTTGCGTGCAGCATTTGTATGTGTTTGTTAGCATTTAGTTTGGCTTAATGTAAAGATTTTGCTGCTATATTGTTGGTTTTTGCGAGGCGCACCGCACCATTTAAAGGCAAAAATCCCCCATTGCACCAAAATAGCGCTGCCTGATGATCTGTGGTGGTGCAACCGGGTTGTACCCCTCAGGATCGCGTTGCTACAGGAATTTATTAAGCAATGGCCGTGCCAATATGCAACGAAAGGAAGAGATGACCGCGGCGACGAAAGCCGCCGCGGTAGAAGAGAAAGGAGGAATTATTGACGGCGCTGGCGCAGACTCATCAGCAGGGCGCCAAAACCGAACAGGATAGTTAACGCCCACAGCGGCCAGTTTCCCGTACGAGCGTACGGCGTCAGTCCTGTCGTTGGGGTCACTTTGCTGGTTAACACGGCGCGGGTGAACTGCGGGATCATTGCCAGAATTTCACCACGCGGGCCGATGACCGCGGTAATGCCGTTATTGGTGCTACGCAGTAGCGGACGGGCCAGCTCCAGCGCGCGCATACGCGCCATCTGGAAATGCTGCCACGGGCCGATAGATTTACCGAACCACGCGTCGTTAGAGATGGTTAGCAGAAAATCCGTGTCCGGGCGGAAGTTATCCCGCACCTGCTCGCCAAGGATGATCTCGTAGCAGATAGCCGCCGTCAGTCGCATGTTATGCGCCACCAGCTGCGGCTGTACGTACGGACCGCGGCTGAAAGAGGACATTGGCAGATCAAAGAATGGCGCCAGCGGACGCAGAATCGATTCCAGCGGCACAAACTCGCCAAACGGCACCAGATGGTTCTTGTTGTAGCGATTCTTTGAGTCGTAGCTGTACGGGTTATCTTTGCCCAGCGTAATAATGGTGTTGTACGTATCGTAGCGATTCCGCGCGTTCAGACGCGCATCGACGATGCCGGTGATCAGCGAGCTATTTTTCGACCGCATCAGGTCATCCATCATACTGAGGAAGCGCTGCTGATTAATTTCCAGATCCGGTATCGCCGACTCCGGCCAGACGATCAGCTGCGATTTGCCCATATGCGGCTGGGTGAGATCCAGATAGGTTTTCAGGGTATTGAGTAGCTGATCCTGGTCCCATTTCATCGCCTGGGGGATATCTCCCTGTACCAGCGAAACCGTGGTCGCGCGCTCCGGCAGCAGCTGATACCACTGAATATAGCGCAGCGGGAAGGGCAGGGCGAACAGCACGACGGCAGCGACCAGCGGCTTCCAGCTGCGCTGCACGATAGCCAGTATCAGCAAACCGCTGACGATCATCAGCAGGAAGTTAATCGCCTCGACGCCCATAACGGGTGCCAGCCCTTTGAGCGGACCGTCGATCTGGCTGTAGCCAAACTGTAACCACGGAAAGCCGGTCAGCACCCAGCCGCGCAGAAACTCGGTAACCTGCCATATCACCGGGGCGGCGATGGCAACGCGTACCCAGCTGGTTTTTGGCCACAGGCGCGAAAGAATACCGGCAAATAATCCGGTGTACAGAGAGAGATAGGCGGCCAGCAGAACGACCAGGAAAACGTTGACCGGCCCGGGCATACCGCCGAACTGCGCGATACTCACGTAGACCCAGTTAATACCGGAGCCGAACAGCCCTAAGCCCCAGAAATAGCCGATCGCGGCGCTTTGCACAGGACGGCGGTTGAGGGTTAAGCCCTGCAGGCCGATTAATGAAATAATCGCCGCCGGCCAGATGTCATAAGGTGAAAAAGCCAGCGTTCCGCTGGCTCCGAATAAAAGCGCCAGCAGCAGGCGTACGCGCTGGCGTTCAATGAGAGAGGCAAATACCATTTAGGTTAATCGTCCCGTTGGATTAGTCTTCCAGCTTCGGCTGCGGGGCATCATCAGGAAGCTTTACGTGTACCTGAATAATACGTCGACTGTCGGCCATTGCGACCTTGAATTGGTAACCATCAATGTCGATAGACTCGCCGCGGGCAGGCAGATGACCAAAGGCCTGCATCACCAGACCACCGATGGTATCAACCTCTTCATCGCTGAAGTGGGTGCTGAAGGCTTCGTTGAAGTCTTCGATTGAGGCCAGCGCGCGTACCGTCCACGTATGGCGGCTCAGCTGACGGAAATCGATATCTTCTTCTTCGTCATATTCGTCTTCTATCTCACCGACGATCAGCTCAAGGATATCTTCAATGGTCACCAGACCCGAGACGCCGCCAAACTCATCGATAACGATAGCCATATGATAACGCTGGGAGCGGAACTCCTTCAGCATGCGGTCAACCCGCTTGCTTTCGGGCACGACAACCGCCGGGCGCAACACTTTTTCCATGCTGAAGGCTTCAGCATCGCTGCGCATAAACGGCAGCAGATCTTTGGCCATCAGAATCCCTTCGATGTGATCTTTGTCTTCGCTGATCACCGGGAAACGCGAGTGGGCGGATTCGATGATCACATCGAGGCACTCGTCCAGCGTCTGGTTGCGTTTCAGGGTAATCATCTGCGAGCGGGGGATCATGATGTCGCGGACGCGCTGGTCGGCGATATCCATTACCCCTTCGAGCATATCGCGCGTATCTTCGTCGATAAGGTCGTTTTGCCCGGAATCACGGATCAGCGCCAGCAGTTCATCACGGTTTTTTGGTTCCCCGTGAAAAAGCTGGCTGAGTAACAGGGAGAAGAATCCCTTTTTGCTGTTTACTGTGTCGCTACTGTGTGAATTGTCGTCGCTCATGGCGTCGTATGGGTTCTCATGTTGGTTAAATAGTCGCTCGTCACGCGTATACTCAGCGCCCGGCATAGCGGCCAGTCGCCGGCAAAGCCGGCAACAGGTTATTCCTTCTCGGCAATGTACGGATCCTCATAGCCCAGAGCAAGCATTATCTCCGTTTCGAGGGATTCCATCTCTTCCGCTTCTTCATCAATAATATGGTCATAGCCCAAAAGATGCAGGCTACCGTGGACGACCATATGCGCCCAGTGCGCCTCCAGCGGTTTACCTTGCTCTTGCACTTCCTGCTCGACCACCTGACGACAGATGACCAGATCGCCAAGCAGCGGCATTTCGATGCCGGGTGGCGCTTCGAAGGGGAAAGAGAGCACGTTAGTCGGTTTATCTTTCCCACGATAGGTCAGGTTCAGCTCGTGGCTTTCCGCTTCATCAACCAGCCGAATCGTGAGTTCCGACTCCTCCTGGAACTGCGGAATAACGCTATCGACCCAGCGCTGAAACAGGGCTTCATCCGGCATTCCGCTGTTATCTTCGCAAGCCAGCTGTAAATCGAGAATGACCTGACTCATTTATGCTCCTGTTCCTGGGCTTCGCGTTTGCGCTCGGCGGCCAGCTCTGCTTTACGTTTCTGGTCTGCTTCTTCCCAGGCTTCATAGGCGTTAACGATACGGGCAACCACCGGATGGCGCACCACGTCTTCGCTATGGAAGAAGTTGAAGCTAATCTCATCGACTTCTGCCAGCACTTCAATTGCGTGGCGCAGGCCCGATTTGGTGCTGCGCGGCAGGTCAATCTGTGTGACGTCGCCGGTAATGACCGCCTTAGAGTTAAAGCCGATACGAGTCAGGAACATTTTCATCTGTTCGATGGTGGTGTTCTGGCTTTCATCAAGAATGATGAACGCATCGTTCAGCGTACGGCCGCGCATATAGGCCAGCGGCGCGACTTCAATCACGTTGCGCTCAATCAGCTTTTCAACTTTCTCGAAGCCGAGCATCTCAAACAGCGCGTCGTACAGCGGCCGCAGGTACGGGTCCACTTTCTGGCTCAGATCGCCGGGCAGGAAGCCCAGTTTTTCGCCGGCCTCAACCGCCGGACGGGTCAGAAGAATACGGCGGATCTCCTGGCGCTCCAGCGCGTCTACCGCTGCGGCGACCGCCAGGTAGGTTTTCCCGGTCCCGGCAGGGCCGACGCCGAAGGTAATATCATGGTCAAGAATATTGGCGATGTACTGCGCCTGATTCGGCGTACGCGGCTTAATCACGCCACGCTTGGTTTTGATATTCACGGCCTTGCCGTAATCCGGCACGCTTTCGGCGCTCTGCTCCAGCACGCGGGCTTCTTTGATCGCCAGATGAATTTGTTCCGGTTCAATATCCTGAATTTCGCCGCGCATCGGCGCGGTATCAACGTACAGACTGCGCAGGATATCCGCCGCTGCGGTGACGCAAATCGGCCGGCCGGTCAGTTTAAAGTGGTTGTCACGACGGTTAATCTCGATGCCGAGACGGCGTTCCAGCTGTTTAATGTTGTCATCAAACGGGCCGCACAGGCTCAGCAGACGGGCGTTGTCCGCGGGCTCAAGGGTGATTTCGCGAGTGTCTGTATTCAAACTGTTCCTCTTATACATTGATAGCCGGAGGGTAGCCGGTCAGGAAATTATTCACGTCATCGGAATATGGCGCAAGCATCGCTGTAGATATTGGGTTCAGGAGAGGAAATACAAGGCCTGCCGGAGCGGCAGGCCTGAACGGATTATGGCTGGTAGATGCCGACGCCCAAATCGTTTTCTTTACGGGTACGGGCAATCACCGACTCCGGGGTTTCCGCGATACGCAGACCCATTTCGTCCTCTGTACGCACCACTTTACCGCGCAGGGAGTTTGTCCAGACGTCGGTGATCTCGACATCAACAAACTTACCGATCATCTCAGGCGAGCCTTCGAAGTTCACCACGCGGTTATTCTCGGTGCGGCCAGACAGCTCCATGATGCTCTTGCGTGAGGTGCCTTCCACCAGAATGCGCTGCACGGTGCCGAGCATACGGCGGCTCCAGGCCATCGCCTGCTGGTTGATGCGCTCCTGCAGAATATACAGACGCTGCTTCTTATCCTCTTCCGGTACATCGTCGACCATATCGGCCGCCGGCGTTCCCGGACGCGCGGAGAAGATGAAGCTGTAGCTCATGTCGAAATTCACATCGGCAATCAGCTTCATGGTCTGCTCGAAATCCTGGGTGGTTTCGCCAGGGAAGCCGACGATGAAGTCGGAGCTGATCTGAATATCCGGACGCGCCGCGCGCAGTTTACGGATAATCGCTTTATATTCCAGCGCCGTGTGGGTTCTGCCCATCAGGTTCAGCACGCGGTCGGAACCGCTCTGTACCGGCAGGTGCAGGAAGCTGACCAGCTCCGGCGTATCGCGGTAAACCTCGATGATATCGTCGGTGAACTCGATGGGGTGGCTGGTGGTAAAGCGGATCCGGTCGATACCGTCGATCGCCGCAACCAGACGCAGGAGATCGGCAAAGCTACCGGTGGTGCCGTCGTAGTTTTCCCCGCGCCAGGCGTTCACGTTCTGCCCGAGCAGGTTGACTTCACGTACGCCCTGAGCCGCAAGCTGGGCGATTTCAAACAGGATATCGTCGCTTGGGCGGCTCACTTCCTCACCGCGGGTGTAAGGCACCACGCAGTAGGTGCAGTACTTATTGCAGCCTTCCATGATGGAAACAAAGGCGCTTGGGCCTTCGGCGCGCGGTTCCGGCAGGCGGTCGAACTTTTCGATTTCCGGGAAGCTGATATCGACGACCGGGCTGCGGTTGCCTCGTACCGAGTTGATCATTTCCGGCAGACGGTGCAGGGTCTGCGGCCCAAAAATAATATCGACATAGTGGGCGCGCTGGCGAATATGATCGCCTTCCTGAGAAGCCACGCAGCCGCCAACGCCAATGATCAGGTTGGGGTTCTTCTCTTTTAACAGCTTCCAGCGTCCTAGCTGATGGAAAACTTTTTCCTGAGCCTTCTCACGGATTGAGCAGGTATTGAGCAGCAGCACATCCGCTTCTTCCGCCACTTCGGTGAGTTGATACCCGTGGGTGGCATCCAGCAGATCGGCCATCTTTGATGAATCGTATTCGTTCATCTGACAGCCCCAGGTTTTAATATGGAGTTTTTTTGTCATCGACTTGCTCATGCTTAATTAGGTATACCCAAAGTCAGCGTCTTCACCGGATGTTGCTCTGCAATGTGAAGGGTGACGGATATAAAGCCAGGATTGCAGGGCGCGTATTGTAATGCTTTGACCGCGCCCTGACCAGTACGACCGTAATCACCGCAAGCCGAATAAAAATCCGGTAAACTGAGGAGATTCGGGTTTAAGGATAATAGCCATGACAATTCATGCAACAGATGTCGTTATCGTTGGCGGCGGGATGGTCGGCGGCGCCCTGGCGCTAGGCCTGGCGCAGCAGGGCTTTACGGTGACGGTCATTGAAAAAAACGCGCCGCCGGCTTTTGACGCTTCTTCCACGCCTGACGTGCGTATTTCGGCGATCGGCGCCTCATCGGTAGGGCTGCTGAGAGGCCTGGGCGTCTGGGATAGCGTGCGGTCCATGCGCGCCCATGCCTATCGCCAGCTCGAGACCTGGGAGTGGGAAAGCGCGCATGTGGTGTTTAACGCCGCGGAGCTGAAGCTGCCGGAACTGGGCTATATGGTAGAGAATAACGTCCTGCAGCGTGCCCTATGGCAGGCGCTGGAGACCCACGAGAACATCTCCCTGCGGGTAGGCACATCGCTTCAGGAGATGCGTCGCGCAGAGACGCACGCTTCGGTCACGCTGACTGATGGCAGCCAGCTTGATGCGCGGCTGGTGGTGGGCGCGGACGGCGCCAGTTCACAGGTGCGGCAGCTGGCAGGAATCGGTATCCATGCCTGGCAGTACCAACAATCCTGTATGTTGATCAGCGTGCAGTGCGCGGAGGATCCCGGCGATAGTACCTGGCAGCAGTTCACCCCTGCGGGGCCACGGGCGTTTTTACCGCTGTTCGACCATTGGGCTTCGCTGGTGTGGTACGACACGCCGGCGAGGATTCGCCAGCTGCAGGGCATGAGCATGGCTCAGCTACAGCAGGAAATTAATCACTACTTCCCGGCGCGGCTGGGAGAGATGACGCCGCTAAGCGCGGGCGCGTTTCCGTTGACCCGTCGCCATGCATTGCAGTATGTCAAACCTGGGCTGGCGCTGGTGGGCGATGCTGCGCACACCATTCATCCGCTGGCGGGGCAGGGGGTCAATCTGGGCTATCGCGATGTTGATGCGCTGCTGGATGTCCTGGCCAGGGCAAAAGCCCACGGCGAAGAGTGGGCCAGCCTACCGGTGCTCAAGCGCTACCAGACGCGCCGTCAGGCGGACAACTTTATTATGCAGTCGGGGATGGATCTGTTTTACGCCGGATTTAGCAACGATTTGCCACCGGTGCGGATACTGAGAAATATTGGGCTGATGGCGGCCGAGCGCGCTGGCGGACTGAAGCGTCAGGCGTTGAAATACGCGTTGGGGTTGTAACGTTAGCGGCCCGGCTGCCGTAGATGCGGCCGGGTCGGGAAGTTCCGCCGGTATCGCCGAAATACCAGAACGCAAAAAGCTCGCCGAAGCGAGCTTTTTGCTATTTATTGGCTGGGGTACGAGGATTCGAACCTCGGAATGCCGGAATCAGAATCCGGTGCCTTACCGCTTGGCGATACCCCAATTTTATTTTGGCTATCTTGTGCTGAAGTCAGACTTAATCACAGCCTGGAGAGACTTCAACAAGCGCTCCTCTGAAGCGAGCGTCTTTTGAAATTGGCTGGGGTACGAGGATTCGAACCTCGGAATGCCGGAATCAGAATCCGGTGCCTTACCGCTTGGCGATACCCCAATTTCTTTCTGGATTTATCGAACTGAATCAATAATTCCTTGATATGGTGGCTACGACGGGATTCGAACCTGTGACCCCATCATTATGAGTGATGTGCTCTAACCAGCTGAGCTACGTAGCCAGATACGTATTCTATTTTCGATGGCTGGGGTACCTGGATTCGAACCAGGGAATGCCGGTATCAAAAACCGGTGCCTTACCGCTTGGCGATACCCCAATACCGTCGCGGTGAACCGCAAACATCGAAAATATGGCTGGGGTACCTGGATTCGAACCAGGGAATGCCGGTATCAAAAACCGGTGCCTTACCGCTTGGCGATACCCCAACAAAAAAACTTTTACTTACAACGCGAACGAGTAAATGGTGCGGGAGGCGAGACTTGAACTCGCACACCTTGCGGCGCCAGAACCTAAATCTGGTGCGTCTACCAATTTCGCCACTCCCGCAAAAAAGATGGTGGCTACGACGGGATTCGAACCTGTGACCCCATCATTATGAGTGATGTGCTCTAACCAGCTGAGCTACGTAGCCATCTTTTTTTTCGCGTTACCTTATCGGCGTTGCGGGGCGCATTATGCGTATTGAGCTTTGAAGCGTCAACCTCTTTTTCATTGAAAATGGGCTGAAAGTAACTGTTTGGTTAGGTTGCGAACAGCGTGGCGCAATAATCGGCAATTATTGGTTATTTATCGTTTTTAGCGGCTTAAATAAGGCTCAAAGTAAAAACGGACTCCGAAGAGTCCGTTTGGCAAAAAACGAGGCTTAGTAGGCCGACTGGTGTACGCCCACCGCGCGTCCGGACGGATCGTTCATGTTTTTGAAAGATTCATCCCACTCGATCGCTTTTGCGGAGGAGCAGGCGACGGACGGGCCGCCAGGCACGCATTCTGCGGCGCTCGGTACCGGGAAGAGCTCTTCAAAGATCTCACGATACAGATAGGCTTCTTTCGACGATGGCGTGTTGTACGGGAAGCGGAAGCCGGCCGTTTCCAACTGCTGATCGGAAATTTGTTCAGCGGCCACCTCTTTTAAGGTGTCGATCCAGCTGTAACCGACGCCGTCAGAGAACTGCTCTTTCTGCCGCCAGGCGACGCTTGCTGGCAGATAAGATTCAAAACATTCGCGCAGAATATGTTTTTCCATTTTACCGTTGCCGCACATTTTATCCTGCGGGTTGATACGCATTGCCACATCAAGGAACTTCTTATCGAGGAACGGCACGCGGGCTTCAACGCCCCAGGCGGACATCGCCTTGTTCGCACGGGCGCAGTCGAACATGTGCAGCGCCTGCAGTTTGCGTACGGTCTCTTCATGCAGCTCTTTGGCGTTTGGCGCTTTATGGAAATAGAGATAGCCGCCGAACACTTCATCAGAACCCTCGCCGGAGAGCACCATTTTGATGCCCATCGCTTTGATTTTACGCGACATCAGATACATCGGCGTCGAAGCGCGGATGGTGGTGACATCGTAAGTTTCAATGTGATAGATAACATCGCGAATCGCGTCCAGCCCTTCCTGGACCGTAAAGTGGATCTCGTGATGCACGGTACCCAGATGGTTAGCCACTTCCTGCGCGGCTTTCAGATCGGGGGCGCCTTCCAGCCCAACGGCGAAAGAGTGCAGCTGCGGCCACCAGGCTTCGGATTTTTCCTGATCCTCGACGCGGCGGGCGGCAAATTTCTTGGTGATAGCGGAAATTACCGATGAGTCCAGGCCGCCGGAGAGCAGTACGCCGTACGGAACATCGGACATCAGGTGGCTTTTCACCGACTCTTCCAGCGCCTGACGCAGTTCGTTTTTGTCCGTGACGTTGTCTTTCACCGCGTCATAGTCGAACCAGTCGCGCTGATAGTACTGGCGAATTTCGCCATCTTTGCTCCACAGGTAGCTGCCTGCCGGGAACTCTTTAATCGTGCGGCAGACCGGTACCAGCGCTTTCATTTCCGAAGCGACGTAGAAGTTGCCGTGTTCGTCGTGGCCCATATACAGCGGGATAATCCCGATGTGGTCGCGACCAATCAGGTACGCGTCTTTTTCACTGTCGTAGAGCGCGAAAGCAAACATTCCCTGCAGATCGTCGAGGAAGTCCGGACCTTTTTCCTGATACAGCGCGAGGATGACTTCGCAGTCGGAACCGGTCTGGAAGGCATAGCGATCGCCGTATTCCGCGCGCAGCGCCTGGTGGTTGTAGATTTCCCCGTTGACGGCGAGCGCGTGCGTTTTTGCGGCATTATACAGCGGCTGTGCGCCGGCGTTCACGTCAACGATTGACAGGCGTTCATGCGCCAGAATGGCTTTATCGCAGGCATAGATGCCGGACCAGTCCGGACCGCGGTGGCGCATCAGGCGGGAGAGTTCCAGTGCCTTTTTACGCAGCTCGCCTGCGTCAGTTTTAATATCCAGTACGCCAAAAATCGAACACATAGCCTTCTCCGTTACCCTGTCTTATTTGATGTTGTGCAGGCTTCGTCTCGTTGCGAAGCCCTGGTGCGTGCTTAAGAAAATGCCGCAAAGGGGCGGAGGGCGCAAGGGTTTTACGGCTGGAAAAGGAAATAATGCAATGACGATTGCTGAATAGTGAAAAAAGAGCATGTTTTAAGCGCTTTCATTGAATGATATTTAATAATGAGGCTTTTTTATTAGATGAAGGGCTTTTTTGGGGCTTTAAAAGAGAAAAACCACGTCATGAGACGTGGTTTTATTCAGAAAATATCAATTTCCGCAACGGAAGGGTAAATCCATGAGGGGCGGAACGGCATGCTGTCGATATCATCGAGCGTGGCAACGCCCGAAAGCACCAGGATAGTTTCCAGACCGGCCTGGAAGCCCGCCAGAATATCCGTGCGCAGATTATCGCCGACGATAACCGTTTGTTCCGAATGCGCCTGCATTTTATTCAGCGCGGAGCGGATGATCCACGGGCTTGGTTTACCGACATAGAACGGCTTACGCCCGGAGATTTTCTCGATGCCGGCGCACAGCGCGCCGCAGGCCGGATAGTAGCCGCGGCCGTGCGTATCCGGGTTAGTGGCGATAAAGCGCGCGCCGTTGGCGACAAAAAACGCCGCTTTATGCATCATCTCCCAGTTAAAGGAGCGGGTCTCACCGACGATAACGAAATCAGGATTGACGTCAGTGATGGTAAAGCCGGCTTTGTACAGTTCGTGAATCAGCGCGCCTTCGCCGACCACATAGGCTTTTTTACCTTCCTGACGGCGCAGAAAATCCGCCGTGGCCATCGCAGAGGTATAAAAGGCAGTATCAGGGACATCAATTCCGGCGGTCGCAAAGCGGTTCGCCAGGTCCTGGCCGGTCTGCGAAGGGTAGTTAGTCAGCATCACCAGCGGCATCTCTTTTTCGAGAATGCGCTTGATGAATTCGGCGGCGCCCGGTACGGCCACATTGTCGTGCATCAGCACGCCGTCAATATCACAAATTACGTTTTGAATGGTCATGGACTGTCCGACATCGTTAAAGAAAGGCGAAACTATAAAGCGGCTTTAGCTTTCCAGCAAACGCTGGAGCAGGATCCCGTTAAGCATCGCGCGCTTGACCAGAGCAAAAGCACCGATGGCAGAACGATGATCGAGCGTAGAACGGACCACCGGCAGATTTTTACGAAATGCCTTCAGCGCCTGGGTGTTAATGCAGCCTTCAATAGCCGGCAACAGCACTTTTTCCGCTTCGACGATCTCACCGGCAATCACCACTTTTTGCGGATTAAACAGGTTAATGGCGATGGCGATAGTTTTACCCAGATGACGGCCAACGTGCTCGATCACCTCGCAGGCCAGCGCATCGCCTTTATTCGCGGCTTTACAGATTGTTTTGATCGTACAGTCATCGAGGGAGATTTTGCTCTGATAACCCTGTTCCAGCAGATGACGAACGCGATGTTCAATTGCCGCGTTGGCGGCGACGGTCTCCAGACAACCGAAGTTACCACAGTGGCAGCGCTCGCCTAAGGGGTCGACCTGAATATGGCCGATTTCGCCGACGTTACCGTTACGGCCAATAAAAATCCGCCCGTTGGAGATGATCCCCGCGCCGGTTCCGCGGTGTACGCGCACCAGAATGGAGTCTTCGCAGTCGTGGCTCGCACCGAAGTAGTGCTCCGCCAGCGCGAGGCTACGGATATCGTGACCGACAAAACAGGTGACCTTAAACTTTTTTTCCAGCGCTTCGACCAGACCCCAGTTTTCAACCTGGATGTGCGGCATGTATCGAATGACGCCGCTTTCCGGATCGACCAGTCCCGGCAGGATCACCGAGATGGCGATCAGTTCGCGGATTTTACGCTGGCAGCGCTCCATAAAGGCGGCAATGATATTTAGCAGCGCGTGTTCCAGGGTTTCCTGGGTTCTTTCCGGCAGCGGGTAGTGCTCTTCTTCAAGCGTTTTGCTGCTCAAATCATAGAGCGTCAGGGTGGCGTCATAGCGGCCCAGGCGTACGCCGATGGCGTGGAAGCTGCGGGTTTCAGCAACGATGGAGATAGCGCGGCGGCCCCCGGTGGAGGCCTGCTGATCGACTTCTTTGATCAGCCCGCGTTCAATAAGCTGACGCGTAATTTTCGTTACGCTGGCAGGGGCAAGCTGGCTGTGTTCCGCAATCTGGATACGCGAGATGGGGCCGTGCTGATCGATGAGCCGATAAACGGCCGCGCTGTTCAGCTGTTTTACGAGATCGACGTTACCAATTTGAGCCTGTCCGCCTGCTGTCATACTTTACTTACTCAGTGACGACCTCGTTACCATTAACGATGGTCTTGGTGATTTTATAGTCGCGGGTAAATGCGGTCAGGTTAGCGACCATCCCCGGGGCAATGCAGCCCAACTGTTTGTCTACGCCAATCGCACGGGAAGGGTAGAGCGTTGCCATACGTAACGCTTCGTCCAGCGCGATGCCGCAATGCTCAACGAGGTTACGCACCCCTTCAATCATGGTCAATGAAGACCCGCTGAGGGTACCGTTCTCATCTACGCACAGGCCGTTCCGGTAGTATATTGTTTTACCAGCAAAAATGAACTGCTCAATATTGGCGCCTGCCGGAGCCGTTGCATCAGTAACGAGACACAGCTTATCGCCTTTCAGGCGTTTAGCGAGGCGAACGTTAGCGTAATCGACGTGCATACCATCGACGATAATACCGCAGTAGACATCCGGCTCGTCGAAAATCGCGCCGGCGAGACCCGGTTCGCGGCCGGTGATATACGGCATGGCGTTAAACAGATGGGTAGCGAAAGTGATGCCGGAGCGGAAGCCGACTTTTGCTTCTTTGAGCGTCGCGTTGGAGTGACCGGCGGAAACGATGATGCCTGCCGCGACCAGTTTACGGATCACTTCTGGTTCCACGCGTTCCGGCGCCAGGGTGATTTTGGTGATGACATCCGCGTTTTGACACAGGAAATCGACCAGCGCGGCATCCGGCTTACGTACGTAGTCCGGATTGTGGGTGCCTTTTTTAACAATATTCAGCCACGGGCCTTCAAGATGCAGACCCAGCGCCTGGTGAGGATGTTTTTGCAGGTATTCACGCATCACGTGCACGCCCTGCTTCATCAGATCATCGCTGGCGGTAATCAGGGTGGGCAAATAGCTGGTGCAGCCGGAGCGTTCATTGGCTTTCTGCATAATTTCCAGCGTTTCAACGGTCACCGCGTCCGCCGTGTCGTTAAACTGCACGCCGCCGCAGCCGTTAAGCTGGACGTCGATAAAACCGGGGGCAAGGATTGCACCATCAACCGAGCGCTGTTCGATACCGGTTGGCAGCTCTGTTTGAGGACAGATACGTTCGATAAGGCCATTGGCGATAACAATCGCATGGTCATCCAGAATTTCATGACCGGTATAAATCCGGCCTTGGGTTAATGCATACATTACGACCCCCGGTTATCAAAAATGATTGTCCCGCGGGGGCAGCCGCGGGACGAGACTACATTACAGACCTTTGATGTTTTCAGCTTCTAATTCGTTGAAATATTTCAGGGTCTTAACTTTTAGTTCCATGGTGGACGGCTCATCGCAGACCACAACGGCTTTCGGATGCAGCTGCAGACAGGTAATAGTCCACATATGGTTAACGTTGCCTTCAACCGCCGCCTGCAGCGCCAGCGCTTTCTGATGGCCCAGTACCAGAATCATCACTTCTTCCGCGTCCAGCAGGGTCCCCACGCCAACGGTCAGCGCGTACTTCGGCACCTGATCAACGTCGCCGTCGAAGAAGCGGGAGTTCGCTACGCGAGTATCGTGGGTCAGGGTTTTAATACGCGTGCGTGAAGCCAGAGAAGAGGCTGGTTCGTTAAAAGCGATGTGACCATCGTTACCCACGCCGCCCATAAACAGGTGGATTTTACCGTAAGAACGAATTTTTTCTTCATAACGACGGCATTCTGCATCAATATCCGGCGCGTTACCATTCAGCAGATTAATATTTTCCGCCGGGATATCAACGTGATCAAAGAAGTTGCGGTGCATAAAGCTATGATAGCTTTCCGGGTGATCTTTCGGCAGACCAACGTACTCATCCATGTTGAAGGTCACAACATGCTTAAAACTAACCTGGCCTGCTTTGTGCATCTCAACCAGCGCTTTATAAGCGGTCAGAGGCGTACCGCCGGTAGGCAGACCGAGGACAAACGGACGGTCTGCAGTCGGTTTGAACGCGTTGATGCGGTTAACGATATGCCGGGCAGCCCATTTACCGACTTGTTCAGCAGTTACCAGGGGGATCAGTCTCATTGTTCACCTCAATAGTTAAATTAGAACCTGGCGGATTGGCGCCAGCATACTAGTAAGAGTATTGCAGTTACTGCGCCGACCGGGGTCAATCCGTGTTGATTTTTTGAATGATAAAATAAGTTTTCGTTGTTAGCCAGTCAAAGGCGGAGGTGAATACGATATTTGGTGACTATTGTCACAAAAAATAGCCATTTAATTTGCGAGACGAATTAATTTTTCAGACACTTTGCAGGTAAGTTAAAAATTTAACCAGGTTACACAATAATAAAGTGGCTTTAATGAGCCTCAACGGGGTCTCATAGGGGGAATAAGATGAATATTTTAGGTTTTTTCCAGCGACTCGGTAGGGCGTTACAGCTCCCTATCGCAGTGCTGCCGGTCGCGGCGCTGCTGCTGCGATTCGGGCAACCCGATCTGCTTAACATTTCGTTTATCGCGCAGGCGGGCGGGGCAATCTTTGATAACCTGGCGCTGATTTTCGCTATCGGTGTTGCATCCAGCTGGTCGAAAGACAGCGCCGGTGCCGCAGCGCTGGCGGGGGCGGTAGGTTACTTCGTATTGACTAAAGCGATGGTCACCATCAACCCGGCCATCAACATGGGCGTCCTGGCAGGTATCATTACCGGTCTGGTCGGCGGCGCCGTGTATAACCGCTGGTCGGGCATTAAACTGCCTGACTTCCTGAGCTTCTTCGGCGGCAAACGCTTTGTGCCGATCGCAACCGGCTTCTTCTGTCTGGTACTGGCAGCCATCTTCGGCTACGTCTGGCCGCCGGTGCAGAACGCCATCCATGCTGGTGGTGAATGGATTGTCGGCGCGGGCGCGCTCGGCTCCGGTATCTTTGGTTTCATCAACCGTCTGCTGATCCCGACGGGTCTGCACCAGGTGCTGAACACCATCGCCTGGTTCCAGATTGGTGAGTTCACTAACGCTGCTGGCGCGGTATTCCACGGTGATATCAACCGCTTCTATGCCGGTGACGGCACCGCGGGGATGTTCATGTCCGGCTTCTTCCCGATCATGATGTTCGGTCTGCCGGGCGCGGCGCTGGCGATGTACTTCGCGGCGCCTAAAGAGCGTCGTCCTATGGTCGGCGGTATGCTGCTGTCGGTTGCCATCACCGCATTCCTGACCGGTGTGACTGAGCCGCTGGAATTCCTGTTCATGTTCCTGGCGCCGCTGCTGTATCTCCTGCACGCTATCCTGACCGGCATCAGCCTGTTCGTTGCGACGGCGCTGGGTATCCATGCGGGCTTCTCTTTCTCTGCAGGCGCTATCGACTATGTTCTGATGTACAGCCTGCCGGCAGCCAGCAAGAACGTCTGGATGCTGATTGTGATGGGTGTTGTCTTCTTCGTTATCTACTTCCTGCTGTTCAGCGCGGTAATCCGCATGTTCAATCTGAAAACGCCGGGTCGTGAAGATAAAGTGGATGATGTGGTCACTGAAGAAGCCAACAGCAATACCGAAGAGGGCTTAACCCAGTTGGCGACCAACTACATTGCGGCGGTTGGCGGTACCGATAACCTGAAAGCGATCGATGCCTGCATTACCCGCCTGCGCCTGACCGTTGCGGACTCCGCGCTGGTAAACGATGCGGCCTGTAAGCGCCTTGGTGCTTCCGGTGTGGTTAAACTGAACAAGCAGACCATCCAGGTTATCGTCGGTGCGAAAGCCGAATCCGTCGGTGATGAAATGAAGAAAGTGGTTGCCCACGGCCCGGTTGCCGCAGCAGCAGCGACTTCAAACAGCGCGCCCGCAGCCGCTCCGGCCGCTAAACCGCAGGCCGTCGCTAACGCGAAAACCGTCGAAGCGCTGGTTTCGCCGATTACTGGCGACATTGTGGCCCTGGAGCAGGTGCCGGATGAAGCCTTCGCCAGCAAAGCTGTCGGCGACGGCGTGGCGGTGAAACCGACCGATAAGATTGTTGTTGCGCCGGCAGCGGGCACCGTAGTGAAGATTTTCAACACTAACCATGCTTTCTGTCTGGAGACGGAAAACGGCGCGGAAATCGTCGTCCATATGGGTATCGATACCGTTGCGCTTAACGGCCAGGGCTTTAAACGCCTGGTGGAAGAGGGCGCGGAAGTGAAAGCGGGTCAGCCGATTCTGGAACTGGATCTTGAGTTCCTGAACGCTAACGCACGTTCGATGATTAGCCCGGTCGTATGCAGCAACAGCGACGACTACAGCGCGCTGGTTATCCAGGCAACCGGCAAGGTTGTAGCGGGCCAGACGCCGTTGTACGAAATTAAAGGCAAATAAGACTCCTGAGTGGCGTTTATGCCTCGGCGGCGCAGCGAACCTGCGCCGCTTTTTTTTACCGCAAACAACCCCATAATCTCCTTCTGATACGTATTTTGCGTAACTAATAGTTGTCTCTACGCCCTGCTTGTAAGATCATGTGCCGTTATACGTTGTTTACGCTTTGAGGAACCCACGATGAGTGAGGCAGAAGCCCGCCCGACTAACTTTATTCGTCAGATCATTGATGAAGATCTGGCTACTGGTAAGCACACCACCGTTCATACCCGTTTTCCACCGGAACCGAACGGCTATCTGCACATTGGCCACGCAAAATCTATTTGCCTGAACTTTGGTATCGCTCAGGATTACCAGGGCCAATGCAACCTGCGTTTCGATGACACCAACCCGGTGAAAGAAGATATCGAATACGTTGAGTCGATTAAAAACGACGTGCAGTGGTTAGGTTTCCACTGGTCCGGGGATGTTTGCTACTCGTCTGATTATTTCGATCAGCTGCACCAGTATGCGGTTGAATTAATCAATAAAGGCCTGGCCTACGTTGATGAACTGTCAGCAGATGAGATCCGTGAGTACCGCGGCACCCTGAAAGAGCCGGGTAAAAATAGCCCGTATCGCGATCGCAGCGTGGAAGAGAACCTGGCGCTGTTTGAAAAAATGCGTAGCGGTGGATTTGCCGAGGGTAAAGCCTGCCTGCGCGCGAAAATCGATATGGCTTCGCCGTTTATCGTGATGCGCGATCCGGTACTGTACCGTATTAAGTTTGCCGATCACCATCAGACCGGAAGCAAGTGGTGCATCTACCCGATGTACGACTTTACCCACTGCATCAGCGATGCGCTGGAAGGAATTACCCACTCTCTGTGTACTCTCGAGTTTCAGGATAACCGCCGCCTGTACGATTGGGTGCTGGATAACATCAGCATTCCCGTGCATCCGCGTCAGTATGAATTCTCGCGCCTCAACCTTGAATACACCGTGATGTCCAAGCGTAAGTTGAATCAGCTCGTGACGGAAAAACACGTCGAAGGCTGGGATGACCCGCGTATGCCGACCATTTCCGGCCTGCGCCGTCGCGGCTATACCGCAGAGTCTATCCGCGAGTTCTGCAAACGCATCGGCGTGACCAAGCAGGACAACACTATCGAAATCGCTGCCCTGGAATCCTGCATCCGCGAAGATTTGAACGAAAATGCTCCGCGTGCCATGGCCGTTATCGACCCGGTTAAGCTGGTGATCGAAAACTATCCGCAGGGCGGCAGCGAAATCGTCACTATGCCGAATCATCCCAATAAACCGGAGATGGGCAGCCGCGAGGTGCCGTTCAGCGGCGAAATCTGGATCGATCGCGCCGACTTCCGCGAGGAAGCGAACAAGCAGTACAAGCGTCTGGTGCTGGGCAAAGAAGTTCGCCTGCGCAATGCTTACGTCATCAAAGCGGAGCGCGTGGAGAAAGATGCGGAAGGCAATATCACCACGATTTTCTGTACCTATGATGCCGACACCCTGAGCAAAGATCCGGCTGACGGTCGCAAGGTGAAGGGCGTGATTCACTGGGTGAGCGCGGCGCACGCGCTGCCGGTCGAAATCCGTCTGTACGATCGCCTGTTCAGCGTACCGAACCCGGGCGCGGCGGAGGATTTCCTCTCGGTGATGAACCCGGAATCGCTGGTTATCAAACAGGGTTTTGCCGAGCCAAGCCTGGCGCAGGCGCAGCCGGAAAAAGCGTATCAGTTCGAGCGCGAAGGGTATTTCTGCCTGGATAGCCGCTATGCAACCGCAACCAATCTGGTGTTTAACCGCACCGTCGGTCTGCGCGATACATGGGCAAAAGCCGGCGCGTAATTCTCCGCCGCGAATGACAACGCCGCTTACAGCGGCGTTTTTTTTATTCAGAATCAGAGAATTAAAATCTCATATTTTCGCGATGCGAATTAATCTTGTTTACAGATTGTAATAAACGCGATTCTTAACCCTTTCTCTTTATCCCCTGGAAATATGTAATCGCTTCCATTTCTCTTAATTTTGTCAGTTTTTGCAAGCACTTCCCCCGCTAAATGTGTGACTTCTAAGACTGAAACAAAAAGACATAAATTATGTGCGCTTTGTCATAATCTTCATCTTTGGTCGGCGAAAGAGATTGATAATTCGCGTCACGAAAAATAGTCTATACCCAGTGGTTATGCGAATTTTTACCGCACCACTTTTAAAGTATTTTTATTTTATTTTTTGCGTGTTGCCCCTGGTAACCGCACTTTTAAAACGTCAAAGAGGATATGCATATGCGTACGTTTAGTGGCAAACGTAGTACGCTGGCGCTGGCTATTGCCGGTGTCACAGCCCTGTCAGGATTTGCAATGGTGCCGGATGCAAAAGCAGAAGGGTTCATTGATGATTCAACGTTAACCGGCGGCATCTATTACTGGCAACGTGAACGCGACCGTAAAGATGTGACCGACGGCGACAAATATAAAACTAACCTGTCGCACTCTACCTGGAACGCCAACCTCGACTTCCAGTCCGGCTACGCCGCCGATATGTTCGGCATTGACGTTGCTGCCTTTACCGCCATCGAAATGGGCGAAAGCAGCGAGAGCGGTCACCCGAACGAAATCGCTTTCTCCTCGCGCAATAAAACCTACGACGAAGACTATTCCGGCGATAAGAGCGGGATCAGCCTGTATAAAGCTGCCGCAAAATTTAAATTTGGTCCGGCGTGGGCGCGCGCGGGCTATATTCAGCCAACCGGCCAAACGCTGCTGGCTCCGCACTGGAGCTTTATGCCCGGCACCTATCAGGGCGCGGAAGCCGGCGCTAATTTTGACTATGGCGACGCGGGCGCGCTGAGTTTCTCCTATATGTGGACGAACGAGTATAAAGCGCCGTGGCATATTGAGATGGATGAGTTTTACCAGAACGATAAGAAAACCAAGGTGGATTACCTTCACTCTCTCGGCGCCAAATATGATTTTAAAAACGACCTGGTGCTGGAAGCAGCATTTGGTCAGGCCCAGGGTTACATCGACCAGTATTTTGCCAAAGCCAGCTATAAATTTGATGTTGCAGGCACGCCGTTAACCACCAGCTATCAGTTCTACGGCACCCGCGATAAAGTCAGCAACGGCGGGGCTAACGATATTTATGACGGCACCGCGTGGCTGCAGGCATTGACCTTTGGCTATAAGGTGGCCGACGTGCTGGACCTGCGTCTGGAAGGAACCTGGGTTAAAGCTGACGGCCAGCAGGGCTACTTCCTGCAGCGTATGACGCCAACCTACGCCTCTTCTAACGGTCGGCTGGATATCTGGTGGGATAACCGCTCGGACTTCAACGCCAACGGTGAAAAAGCGGTGTTCTTCGGCGCGATGTATGACATGAAGAACTGGAACATGCCGGGGTGGGCCTTTGGCGCATCCTATGTCTATGCCTGGGATGCGAAGCCGGGCAGAATGTCCTCGCCAGATGCTTACTACAACCCGGATAAACGCCTGGAAGAGTCCGCCTATAGCCTGGACGCCATGTATACCGTTCAGGAAGGGCGCGCGAAGGGCACGCTGTTCAAACTCCACTTTACGCAATACGACAACCACTCCGATATCCCGAGCTGGAGCGGCGGTTACGGCAACATCTTCCAGGATGAGCGCGACGTGAAGTTCATGGTTATCGCACCGTTCACCATTTTCTGATGCCTGAGCGGCGGGCGTGAGCCTGCCGCAATATCCCGAGGTTATTTATGAAGAAGTTACTGCTTGTCGCCATTATGGCAACAGGTCTGGTTGCCTGTACGCAGTCGCCAGCGCCGAAAGAAGACTCAAAGTTGAGAGACGCCTACAGCGCCTGCATTACTAGCGCGGAGGGGAACCCGGATAAGGTTGAAGCCTGTCAGAGCGTACTGAACGTGCTTAAGCAGGAGAAACAGCACCAGCAGTTCGCCACCCAGGAAAGCGTGCGGGTGCTGGACTATCAACAGTGTATCCAGGCGCGCAAAACCGGTAACGATCAGGCCGTGCAGGCGCGCTGCGACCAGCTCTGGAAAGAGATCCGTAGCAACAATACGCCCCGTTAATCCAGGCGGAGACGGGCAAAGCGGGCGGAGCGTAAACTCCGCCCGCGGCTATTTTAGCGGGGTATTTCTGCTGGCTGATAGCTGCGGCTCAGGCGAGTAAAGAGCATGGCGGTTGCGGCAAGTCCGCATAGCGCAGCGCACATCAGCCACCAGCCCGGCGAGCTTTTATCCCCGGTGATCTCGACCAGCGCGGTGGAAATAGCCGGCGTCAGGCCGCCAAAGATAGCGGTGGCGAGGCTAAAGGCTAACGAAAAGCCCACGGTGCGGACGTAGACCGGCATCACTTCGGTCAGCGCCGCGACCATCGCGCCGTTATACATACCGAAGAAAAACGAGAACCAGAGCAGGACCAGCGTCATACGGGTAAAATCCGGCGCGGCGGTGAGCCAGTGCATCACCGGCCAGGTGGTAAACAGCGCCAGCAGGGTGATGCCCATCAGCACCGGACGACGGCCTATTCTGTCAGAAATTGCCCCGCCAATCGGTAACCAGATAAAGTTAGAGATACCGACCAGCATGGTGACCAGCAGGCTATCGCGAGCGCTCAGATGCAGCACGGCTCTCCCGTAGGTTGGGGTATAAACGGTAATAAAGTAAAAAGTGGTCGTGGTCATCGCCACCAGTAAGGTGCCCGCCGAGATGATGCGCCAGTTTTTTACAATCGTGCTCAGGATTTCTCGGGTATCAGGACGATGTTTACGCTGCAGGAAAGCTTCGGTTTCCTGTAGCGAACGCCGCAGTACAAAAATCAGCGGAATGATCAGACAACCAATAAAGAAGGGGATACGCCAGCCCCATTCGGCGATCTCATCATGGCCAAGCGTTTCGTTCAGCGCGTAGCCAATCAGCGCCGCGACCACGATAGCCACCTGCTGGCTGGCGGATTGCCAGCTGGTATAGAACCCCTTTTTCCCCGGGGTGGCGATTTCCGACAGGTAGACCGACACGCCGCCGAGCTCTACGCCCGCCGAGAATCCCTGCAGCAGACGGCCGACTAATACCAGAATGGGGGCGAGAACGCCGATGGCGTGATAGCCGGGGACCAGTGCTATCAGCAGTGTCCCGCAGCCCATAATCGCCAGCGTCACCATCAGCCCTTTACGCCGCCCGATTCTGTCGATATAGGCCCCCAGCACTATCGCCCCGATAGGGCGCATCAGGAAGCCCGAACCAAACACGGCGAAGGTGAGCATTAACGCCGCAAACTCACTTTCCGCCGGAAAGAACGTTCTGGCGATGTAGGTGGCGTAAAAACCGAACAGAAAAAAGTCGAATTGCTCGAGAAAATTACCGCTGGTCACGCGGAGAATAGCGCCGAAGGTACCGGCGCGCGATGATGATTGCGTCATAGGGGTTGCTCTCCATTGTCTTTATCTTGTTTTTATAGAGGTAAGAGGAGCGGACTAGTCGCCTGCGACTGCCGCCTGTTTTCCGCGCCGTTTCTCAATTGCCCACTTGAGTAACGCCGCACAGCGATAAAATCCGTGGGCAAATTTTCCGTATGGCAGGGTTAAAAACAGCGCCATCACAACGCCGAGATGAATGGCGAGCAGGACGCCCATCCACGAGGTATCGCGCCCTGCCAGCAGGGCCAGTCCGGTCAGGCTGGTTAAAAACAGCAGCAGAATAAAGCCGCGATCCATCGGTTTTTGCCGCGCATCGCCGTGCAGCGGCGAGCGGCGCAGGTTTAGCCATAGCAAACCCGCCGGGCCGACCAGCAGGCCGATACCGCCGAGCGTGCCCAGTACAACCGGTACGCTGAAGAACGGGTAGGGGGCTTCCCAGCCGGCGATATAGTGATAACCCGTAGCCACCACGGTGGCGGCGAAACAGAGCAGAAAACCGTAGAAGGTAAAGTGATGGAAACGGCGGCGCATCAGGGTAAACGCGTCATCAGCCTCGTTGCAGCCTTTACCGTGCCCGCCGTCGAGATACTTCAGCGTGAGCGCATTATGCGAGGCTGTAGCGATGTCGATAGCCTGAGGCTGACCCGGTGAAATCTCGCGCCAGAAGCGGATCACCCCGCTCATAAGTAACCCTATGGCCAGAATGAAGACCGAGCCAAACATCCAGGCCAGCAGGTTATGGGGAAATATCCGGTAAAAATCGCCGGCCAGCGGCGGATGAAGCAGCGAGCCATTGAGCCCCATCGCCAATAGCAAAAAGAGGATCAAACCGGCGACCAGCGCCAGCACCGTGGTCACGCCGGCCCGACGGTAAAGGCTGCTGAAAGCCGCGGGCTGGGCATAGTGCTGATAGGTTTCCAGGCGGACTTCCGCCATCGCTTTCGGGACATTAATGGCAAACTCGTGCGGCGGAGCATACTGGCAGGCATGCAGGCAGGCGCCGCAGTTGTGGCACAGGTTGGCCAGGTAGTTAATATCCGCTTTACCAAAAGCCAGGCGCTGAGTCATGGCCGGAAACACGGCGCAAAACCCTTCGCAATAGCGGCAGGCGTTACAGACCTGCATCACCCGTTCAACTTCCGCTTCCGGCTCGGTGATGATCTGCGCGTCGATAATCAACTTTTCAAGCGACTTCATGATGTATCTCCTGCTGTGCCGCACGGGCGGCCTGCTGGCCGGCAATGCGGCCGAACGTCGTACCAATCGACATGCCTACGCCGGCGGTATAGCCTTTGCCCAACACGTTGCCGGCCATCATTTCGCCAGCAACGAACAGGTTACGGCTGGGTTTGCCCGCAAAATGGACGGCGGCGCGTTCATTGACGTACAGTCCGAGGTAGGTGAAAGTGATCCCCGGGCGCAAGGCGTAACCGTAGTAAGGCGGCGAATCGATGGGCCGCGCCCAGTGGGTTTTCGGTGGGGTCAGGCCTGATGTTGCGCAGTTATCAAGGCAGGTATGATCGAACTGGCCCGGCACGCAGGCGGCGTTATAGTGCGCGATGGTTTGCGCCAGACGCGCCGCGTCCAGCCCCAGCTGGCGAGCCAGTTCTTCGATAGTATTGGCCTGGGCGCCGGGAAAAACCGGCGGCATAAAGTGACCGATCGCTTTGCTGTCGATAATTGAATAGCCGATTTGTCCCGGCTGGTGGGCGACCAGCCGCCCCCAGATGGCATAACGTTTGGGCCAGAAATCTTCCCCTTCATCATAAAAGCGCTCGGCGTCGCGGTTTACGACCACGCCCAGCGATACGCAGTCCACGCGGGTGCAGATCCCGCCATCATAGAGCGGTGCCCGGGCGTCTATGGCGACGCAGTGTGACTGCGAGGGATCGCCGATAACGTCAGCCCCGGCGTCGATCATATATTTCAGCAGCACGCCCTGGTTAAAGCGGGTTCCGCGGATGAGAAAGTTATCGGCTGGCCATTCGCCGCGATCGTTCTGTCCCCACGCTTCGCGCAGCCACTCGCGGTTAGACTCAAAGCCGCCGGCGGCGAGGACGCAGGTTTTTGCGGCAATCCTTTCTTCACCCGCCAGCGCGGCGACGAATTCGCCGTTATATAATTCGAGCGCCTGGACCGGGGTGTTGTAGCGGATCTGTACACCCATCTGCTCCGCGCTGCGGTAATAAGCATTTATAAGAGCCTTGCCGCCGCCCATGAAAAAGGCGTTGGTGCGGGCGACGTGCAGTGCGCCGGAGAGCGGCGGCTGAAAGTTAACTCCGTGCTGGCGCATCCAGTCCCGGCACTGTGATGAGGTACGGATCACCAGCCGCGCCAGCGCTTCGTTGGTATTACCCTCGGTGACGCGCAGCAGATCCTGCCAGTACTCTTCTTCCGGATAGCTGTCGACCAGCACATCCTGCGGAGCATCGTGCATACAGCGAAGGTTCCGCGTGTGCTGAGAGTTTCCGCCGCGCCATTCTTTCGGTGCGGCCTCCAGCAGCAGCACGGACGCGCCGGATTCCCGGGCGGTCAAGGCGGCGCATAGCGCAGCGTTGCCGCCGCCAATCACCAGTACATCCACCATTTTTGGCTCCATTACGGTTTGCTTTATTGTTAAATTTGTAATGGAAATGTATGCGCTCAGGGCGGCAGGACGCTATGGCGTATTGCTAAAGAGGGGTTTAGTGTGCGTAAAGGCTGGCGCCAGGCCAGCGGCCAGATTCGACCAGCTGACGCATGACTTTTGCCAGTATGACTCGCGCGGCGAGACCCGATGGGGTCAGTTCATCATCGGAAAGACTGACGAGAAAATTAGGCCGACTGAGTATCGGATTGTTGATGCCGATCACTCTCAGGGGCTCGCCGTCGAGATGAGAAATCGCTGCTCCCGGCTGCAAAGTGGCGCCGAGGCCGTCGCGCACGGCGCGCATCAGCAGGGCCAGACCGTCGATTTCAGCGACCACATCGACATTAAGCGCATGCTCCTGGCACATCGCCTCCAGCCTGCCGCGCAGCCCATGCCCCAGGCTTGGCATAATCAGCGGGACAGCGGAGAGCTGGTCCGGCGAGATGCTATCGTCGGGAAGGGGAGCCAGTACCTTATGGGTGCCAATCAGAAACAGACGCTCTTCAAGAATCGGCCTGGCGCTCCAGCGCACAAGCTTCTCCTTCTGGAACACGATCGCTAAATCGAGCTGACGGGTGTTGATCATGCGTTCAAGGTTGCCGGAGAGACTTTCTACCAGATGCAGGCGGACGTCGGCATAGCTTTCGCGCATCGCGTTAATAAAGGGTACGCCGAGCACAGAGGCGGTGCTGGGGGCCATGCCGACGCTGACGTGGCCAGATAGCCGCGCCTCGCGCGCAGCAAGAACCGCATCATCAGCGTGACGCAGCGCCAGCTGCGCCTGTGAATAGAAGGCGAGGCCAGCGCTGGTGGGCATTACGCCGCGAGACGTCCGTTGTAGCAGGCGAATGGCGAGTTCATTTTCCAGGCGCGCCATTTGTTGGCTAAGCGCGGAGACGCCGATATTCAGGTCAAGCGCGGCGCGGCCCATACTGCCGGTTTCAATAATGCGCACAAAATAGCGTAGCTGGCGAAGCTCCATAAGCACTCCGTATAAAGCAGGATGCACCGACAGTAAACGTATTCAGGCGCGAGAGGAAGAGGCGGCAGATGGCGGGCAAAAAAAAGCCAACCCGCAGGCTGGCTTTGGCTGATAAACGATGCGGTGATTATTTCTCTACCGCGTCGTGGGCATGTTCATCTTCGCGGCAGTCGCCTTCTGCACAGTGGCCGTACAGGTACAGACTGTGGTTGGTGAGGCGAATACCGTGTCTGGCGGCAATCTCACGCTGGCGCGCTTCAATGGAATCATCGCTAAACTCGATCACTTTGCCGCAGTCCAGGCAAATCAGGTGATCGTGATGGTGCTGCTGCGTCAGTTCAAAAACGGATTTACCGCCTTCGAAATTATGACGGGTGACGATACCGGCGTCGTCAAACTGGTTCAGTACGCGGTAGACGGTGGCCAGGCCAATCTCTTCACCCATATCAATCAGGCGTTTGTATAAGTCTTCCGCACTGACATGATGGTTATCCGGTCCTTGCAGCACTTCCAGGATTTTTAATCTCGGAAGCGTCACTTTCAGGCCAGCTTTCTTTAATGCGGTATTGTTGTCAGTCATGCGGAATCTGTCCTGTTGCTAAACGATCTACTTCCATCAGCGGAAGTAATACAGAGAATCACCCGATGTAATGCGTCTCATTATAGAACTGCCATGGTGAAATGAAAACTGCAAGCATCGGGCCTTGTATGCTGTCAAAAACGAGGCACTCGCTACAAAGTGCTTCACGCGACCCCGTTAAATCAGAGGACATTGTACAGATATGTGATTAAAAGTTAAAAACTTGTAGCTATAACTTTGATTGCTTTTATCTATCAATTCGGCGAAATATGGTGATTACGCCGTTAGACTCAGGCATTCTTGATTTCTTCGAGGTGCAGCTCCTCGGAAATCTGTTTTACCCATTTTTCGACGCGTTCGTTAGTCAGTTCAGGCTGACGGTCTTCGTCGATAGCCAGACCGACAAAATGATCGTCATCGGCCAGGCCTTTAGAGGCTTCAAAATGGTAGCCAGCGGTCGGCCAATGGCCAACGATAGTTGCGCCGCGCGGTTCGATGATATCGCGAATGGTGCCCAGCGCATCGCAGAAGTATTCAGCATAGTCTTCCTGGTCGCCGCAGCCAAAGAGGGCTACCAGTTTGCCATTAAAATCGATCTCTTCCAGCGTCGGGAAGAAATCGTCCCAATCGCACTGGGCTTCACCGTAGTACCAGGTTGGGATGCCGAGCAGCAGGATATCGTGAGCTTCCAGATCCTCTTTGCTGCTTTTGGCAATGTCGTGAACATCAGCAACATCTTTACCAAGCTGCTTTTGAATCATTTTTGCAATATTTTCGGTGTTGCCGGTGTCGCTGCCAAAAAAGATGCCGATGATTGCCATGAGTAAAATAACCTCTTGAAACTTAATGATGTGGTAGTGGCGTAATGCCCGCAGATAGGGGCAATGATAGCAGAACTGAGAAGGGCGCGGAAACAGCAATCACGCCCAACTGCACACTCTGCTACATGAAAGCTTATTTTTTGAGGGTTTTAGGCTTTATCCTGGCCGCGCAGGGCTGCCAGCTGGGTCATCAGCATCTCTTCAATCAGATCGCTGCGGTTCATGTTACGGGCTTCGGCCAGCTCATTGAGCGCATCGACCGCATCGGCATTGAGCTTAAGCTCCACGCGCTTCAGGCCGCGGCTCTTGTCGCGTTTAAGCTGATTGCGTTTGTTGATGCGCAGCTGTTCATCGCGCGAAAGCGGATTCGTTTTCGGTCTTCCCGGCCGACGCTCAGTTGCGAACAAATCTAATGTCGTACGGTCCGTTTGTTCTTTTGCCATGATTCAGAGTGACTTCGGGGGAAACAAGCTATCGGGCATAGCCGACGCAGACAGCGCGCCATAATACATCAGGCGGCGGGCTGCGCCAACGGCCGCGGACATTAAGCCGCGCGGTCGAGTATATTTTAGGCAGTTACGCGGCGATAGAGGTCAAATAACGGCGAATGGCGCGGATCACAGCCTCCGGTTTTTCAGCATGCACCCAGTGTCCGGCGCCGGCGATAACGTGCGCCCGAGCTTCGGGAAACTGCGCAAGCAGCGCGTCACGACAGGCATCGGTCACGTAAGGGGAGTTGCCGCCGGGGATAAACTGCGCCGGATGCGGCCATGCCGGGACGGTTTGCCAGCCGACGATGTTGTCGTACTGCTCCCACAGCACCGGTACGTTAAAACGCCACTGGCCATCCACAAAGGATTTCAGCAGAAACTGAACCACGCCCTCTTCATTAAGGTGTTGACGCATGACCGTCGCTGCCTGCTGACGCGTAGCGGCGCCCGCATCGGTAACGGCGTTGATGGCAGCAAAAATTTCATCATGGCGGCGGACGTGATAATCCACCGGGGCGATATCAATAGCTACCAGGCCTGCGATGCGCTCTGGCGCCAGCGCGCTCAGCGCCATCACCGCTTTGCCGCCCATAGAGTGACCAATAAAGGTGGCTTTCTCAATCTGCGATTCATTGAGAGTATCAAGCAGATCCTCAGCCATCGCGGCGTAGGTCATCTCCGGCGCGCGCGGGGAGAGACCGTGGTTTCGCATGTCGACCTGCACCGTATCGTGATCGACAACCAGATCGCGGGCGAGGATCCCAAGGTTGTCCAGGCTGCCAAAAAGGCCGTGGACCAGGACGATAGGGGGATTATTGTGCTGATTCTGTGCAGATTGCGCTCGGCTATTTAATTTCATGGCAAAGTTCTTTTTTTCGCTCCGTCGGGTTAGGGTATTATGTTGAACATTCTGCCATCCGGCTGCAAGACCCGGAAGATTTCTGAGTTTTGCCGTCATCCTGGTTTGACGCTATCCGCGGTTGGGATTTGTCCCTATAATCCCGACAACTTGTATTCAGAAAAAGATATCGCACTGGATTAAGATGAAAACAATTGAAGTTGATGATGAACTCTATAGCTATATTGCCAGCCACACCAAGCATATTGGCGAGAGTGCATCCGACATTTTACGGCGCATGTTGAAGTTTTCCGCCGTTTCCCAGCCCGCCGCACCGGTAGCGAAAGCCGCTCCGGCACCGGCGCCAACGCCTGTCGTTGACGTGAAGCCCGCTAATCCTCTGAAGGATAAAGTTCGCGCGATGCGTGAGCTGCTGTTATCTGATGAGTATGCTGAACAAAAGCGCGCGGTAAACCGATTCATGCTGGTTCTGACTACCCTCTACACCTTAGACAGCAAAGCGTTTGCCGAGGCCACCGAGTCTCTGCACGGGCGCACTCGCGTCTATTTTGCTGAAGATGAGCGCACGCTGCAGAAAAACGGTAATCAGACTAAGCCTAAGCAGGTCCCCGGTACGCCGTGGTGGGTTATCACAAATACCAATACCGGTCGCAAATGCAGCATGATCGAACACATCATGCAGTCCATGCAGTTCCCTGCGGAATTGATCGAAAAGGTTTGCGGTACGATCTAGTCATTTAACTTTTGCACCAGAAGGATCAGGCAATGGCAATCGATAAGCGCGCAGGTCAACCTGCGCAACAGAGTGATTTGATTAACGTCGCCCAACTGACTGCCCAGTACTATGTGCTGAAGCCGGAAGTAGGCAATGCGGAACATGCGGTGAAGTTTGGCACCTCCGGCCATCGCGGCAGCGCGGCGCGCCATAACTTCAACGAGCAGCATATTCTGGCGATTGCCCAGGCAATTGCTGAAGACCGCGCGAAGAACGGGATCACCGGCCCATGCTACGTCGGGAAGGACACCCACGCGCTCTCCGAACCTGCCTTTATTTCCGTACTGGAAGTGCTGGCGGCGAACGGGGTTGACGTTATCGTGCAGGAAAACAACGGTTTCACCCCGACGCCGGCGATTTCCAATGCGATTCTGGTGCACAACAAAAAGGGCGGCCCGCTGGCTGACGGTATTGTTATTACGCCGTCCCACAACCCACCGGAAGACGGCGGTATCAAATACAACCCGCCGAACGGCGGCCCGGCTGATACCAACGTCACCAAAGTGGTCGAAAACCGCGCCAACGAACTGCTGGCTGCGGGTCTGCAGGGCGTGAAGCGTATGACGCTTGATGCGGCGCTGGCCTCCGGTCACGTCAAAGAGCAGGATCTGGTGCAGCCGTTTGTTGAGGGATTAGCGGATATCGTCGACATGGCGGCGATCCAGAAAGCCGGACTGACGCTGGGCGTCGATCCGCTGGGCGGCTCCGGTATCGAATACTGGAAGCGTATCGCCGAGCATTACAACCTAAACCTGACTATCGTGAATGACCACGTGGATCAGACTTTCCGCTTTATGCACCTCGATAAAGACGGCGCAATCCGCATGGACTGCTCCTCCGAGTGCGCGATGGCGGGCCTGCTGGCGCTGCGCGACAAGTTTGACCTGGCTTTCGCCAACGACCCGGATTACGACCGCCACGGTATCGTCACGCCGGCCGGGTTAATGAACCCGAACCACTACCTGGCGGTGGCGATTAACTACCTGTTCCAGCATCGCCCGCAGTGGGGCAAAGATGTTGCGGTGGGTAAAACCCTGGTCTCCTCGGCGATGATTGACCGCGTAGTCAACGATCTGGGCCGCAAGCTGGTGGAAGTACCGGTTGGCTTTAAGTGGTTCGTTGATGGCCTGTTCGACGGTAGCTTCGGCTTCGGCGGCGAAGAGAGCGCGGGGGCGTCGTTCCTGCGCTTTGACGGGACGCCGTGGTCCACTGACAAAGACGGCATCATCATGTGCCTGCTGGCGGCGGAAATCACCGCGGTGACCGGGAAAAACCCGCAGCAGCACTACGACGAGCTGGCAGAGCGCTTCGGCGCGCCAAGCTACAATCGTCTGCAGGCTTCCGCGACTTCAGCCCAGAAAGCGGCTCTGTCTAAGCTCTCTCCGGAAATGGTGAGCGCCAGCACCCTGGCAGGCGATCCGATTACCGCGCGTCTGACTGCGGCTCCGGGCAACGGGGCGGCGATTGGCGGTCTGAAAGTGATGACCGACAACGGCTGGTTCGCCGCGCGTCCGTCAGGTACCGAAGATGCCTACAAAATCTACTGTGAAAGCTTCCTCGGCGCTGAACACCGTCAGCAGATTGAAAAAGAAGCGGTGGAGATTGTCAGCGAAGTGCTGAAAAACGCCTAATCTCCCACATGATAATCAGGCCCGTTTCAGGGCCTGATTTTTTTCGCAAGGCGGCGATGAAACTAAAACGTAAACACGTCTTCCGGTTCTGGGGCGGGATGGATCTCTTTTATCTCATCCAGTTTCTCGGCTGGAATCTTTACCATCAGCGCCTGCCTTTCTACGACGACATCCTCTCTTATCTCCAGCTTGTACCCACCCTTGGCCCCGCGGCCGCCTGGCTGTTCCCGCTGAATGTGCTGCTGATTGTCACTATTCCCGTGTCGATGGTTCTCCTCTGGCGGCAGAGCCGCTATGCCCTGCGGTTGGCCTGTGCGCAAACGCCCCTGCGGCTGGCCTTTATGCTGCCCTCACTTTCGCTGGTGCTATGGGGCGCGCAGGTCCTGGGAGTTAAAGGCGCGGCTTTCTTTATCGCTCTGCTGCTGGTCTCTGAGGGGGCAAAATTGATGACGTTATGGCGATGGCGAAAGATTTAACTTTTCGCGTTATCTTCACGGGGCAGGGGTATCCGGTAACACGGTGACCGAATCGGGCATAAACGGGTATCAGGTCGTTGACCGGGTTTGCCCGTTTTGCCGAATTAACTACCGGAGCAGGTGAACAATCACGGCTAATTCTGCGATTTTAGTCACAAATTTATCGTGATTAAAATGAAATTTCCCATATATATATGATCTACTTCAAATTAAAAAAAGCTAAAAGCTTGTTTTGATTTTGTATGATTTATGTCACTTACTGATATGGATGATTTTGTTATATTTATGTCATTAAATCCTGGATGCTTTCTTGAGAACTTATATGTTACAAGTTAAACGTCACTCATTAATTGTGGAATATGTCGTAGAAAAGGGGTGTGCCAGAGTTAATGAGCTGTCGCGATTATTTGGCGTATCTCCGGAAACTATTCGACGTGATTTAACTGCGCTGGCCAGGAATAAGAAAATAGTGCGCAGCTTTGGCGGCGCAATGATTTCCGAAAATACGGCATCGTTTTTAGCTGCCGATATGCCGGCAAATAACGGAAACTTTGTCGATAAAGCCGAAGCCTTTATTAAGCGCACGAAAGAACAGCCAGAACGTAAGATGCGCATCGCCAAAGGTGCGCTGCAATTTATTCATGAGCATGAGTGCATCATTATGGATAATAGCAGCTCCTGCTGGTTTTTAGCCCGTCAGCTACCTGACATTGAATTGACCGTTATTACTAATTCTTTGAATATTATTCAAACCTTAGCCTGTCGCAAAAAAATAAGAATTGTCAGCGTTGGTGGTGAATATTCTGAGCGTCACGGTGACTTTCACGGTCCGGTTGCTGAGTTCATTATCAACAATTTTAAGGTCAATAAGCTGTTTTTTTCCTGTCAGGGTCTGGACTCCGGTCTGGAAATTAAAGACAGTAATGAAGTCAACGTCCGGCTAAAGCAAGAGATGCTGAAAGTTGCCGATCAAAAAATTCTGATGGTCGATAGCAGTAAATTTGAACGCTATTCGCTTTATAAAATATGCGATCTGGCGGATATTGATATCTTGATCACTAATGAGTTACCCGGCGATATCTATCGCCAGCATCAGGTACATATTGTAGAGACCAAATAAGGCTCTGAATAATAATCTAATTGCATCATCATTTAATCGCTCTGTACCAGTTGGAGGAGTATTGCATTAGCAATATTGTCCCTCTTCATTATTTATCCGAAAAAGAGGTTTACGATGGAACAATTACCTGAAGATATGAAAGCGGTTGTCTGCCACGGTCCCCAGGATTATCGCTTTGAGAAAATTCGCCGCCCAATCGCCAAAGAAAAGGAAGTGGTCATTAAGGTTGACGGCTGTGGAATATGCGCCGGTGATTGCAAGGCCCAGGACGGTGCGCCGATGTTCTGGGGTGATAATCCGTGGGTAAAAACGCCGGTAGTGCCCGGCCATGAGTTTTACGGTCGGGTTGCTGAATTAGGCCCGGGTTCCGCTGAAAAATATAAATTAAAAATTGGCGATCGCATTCTCGCTGAACAGATTGTTCCCTGCCATGAGTGCCGTTTCTGTAAAACCGGAAAATACTGGATGTGTGAAACCCATGATATTTACGGCTTCCAGAAAGATGTCGCCGATGGCGGTATGGCTGAATATATGCGTTTCTCCGAACGCGCGATTATTCATAAAATTCCTGAATCATTAAGTGAAGAAGATGCGGCGCTGATCGAACCTATGGCCTGTGCAATCCATACGGTACGCCGCGGGGATATCGAACTGGATGATGTGGTCGTTATCGCCGGCGCCGGGCCGCTGGGGCTGTGCATGGTGCAGGTCGCTCATCTTAAGACGCCGAAGAAACTGGTGGTCATCGATACCATGGAAGATCGCCTGGCGCTGGCTAAAGCGTTTGGCGCCGACGTGGTCATCAACGCGGCGAAAGAGGACGCCGTCGCCATCGTTAAATCCATGACGGACGGATACGGCTGCGACGTTTATATCGAAGCGACCGGCGCGCCTGTTGGCGTGACTCAGGGGCTGGAGATGATACGCAAGCTGGGGCGCTTCGTTGAATTTAGCGTGTTTGGGAAAGAAACCACCGCCGACTGGTCGATCATCGGCGACCGCAAAGAGCTCGATATTCGCGGTGCGCATCTCGGCCCCTATAGCTATGAAATCGCTATCGATCTTTTTGAGCGTGGCCTCTTGACCGCCAAAGGCGTGGTAACGCATTTCTATTCTATCGATGAGTGGAAAGCCGCTTTTGAGATGGCCAAATCGCTGGATTCCATCAAGGTCGTTATCAAGCCATAAATTTATCATCATTCACTCGCGTCATTTATATTTATTGTTCTGCACTTTCATAAATGGCTGCTAAATCAATACTGGATTTCTTCAATCATGGGGATTGCTGAGATAAATGTCGGTAGCCTCTGCTAATTACCAGTGGTGAATTTATTGCTCAGTAAATCAGGCAACATTAGTACCATGAAAACGCTGCTGAATAATTTATATTCCGCAGCGCACAACTCAATAAGGAGATATTGAATGCCTGTTAAATTTAATACCAAAGCATTACTCTCAGGACTTCTGGCTATGAGCATGGTCGCCTGCGTTAATGCTAAACCTTTGACTATCGGCATGTCCTTCCAGGAATTAAACAACGAATATTTCGTGACCATGAAAGAGTCACTTGAACAGTCGGCAAAAGATATTAACGCCACCGTCTATACTGCGGATGCGGCGCATGATGTCTCCAAGCAGATTAGCGATGTTGAGGATATGCTGCAAAAGAAAATTGATATTTTGCTGATTAACCCGGCAGATAGCGTTGGCGCGGAAACCGCCGTTCTGGCCGCCAAAAAAGCCGGCGTGGTGGTGGTGGCGATAGATGCTCAGGCTAACGGTCCGATTGATTCTTTTGTGGGTTCAAAAAACTATGATGCGGGCTTTATTGCCGGAGAGCATTTAGCCAAAGCGCTGGGAGATAAAGGCAACGTGGCGATTCTCGACGGAATTCCGGTGGTGCCTATTCTGGAGCGTGTGCGCGGCTTTGAAGATGCGATGAAAAAGCATCCCAATATTAAAGTGCTTACCAAACTGAATGGTAAACAAGAGCGCGATACCTCCATGAGCGTGACGGAAAATATGCTGCAATCCAACCCGACGCTCAACGGTATTTTCAGCGTCAATGATGTTGGCTCACTCGGTGCCCTGGCGGCTATTCAGTCATCTGGACGCGATGTCAAGCTGGTCAGCGTCGATGGATCTCCGGAAGCGGTGGCTGAAATTGCCAAAGGTAATACGCCGTTTATTGCTACCGCAGCACAGTTCCCGCGCGATCAGCTGCGTATTGGCTTAGGTATTGCCCTGGCAAAACACTGGGGGGCGAATATTCCTAAAGAGATTCCTGTTGATGTGAAGCTTATCGATAAAAACAACGCCAAAGATTTCCACTGGTAATCGCGTTATTACGCCACAGCGGCTCTCGCTTATTCAGGTGAGCCGTGCCGGATTCTTATTAAAGTATGGCTCGCTATTTTATCGAGCCATTATGGAGCGATGTTTATGCCCAGCTTACTGGAAGTCAAAAACGTCAGTAAAAGCTTCCCCGGAGTCAAGGCGCTGGATAATGTTAATATCACCCTTGCTCGTGGAGAAGTTCACGCTTTATTAGGTGAAAACGGCGCGGGTAAATCGACGCTGATGAAAATCCTGTGCGGGATCTATCAACCTGACGCCGGTAATATTTATATTGATGGTAAGCAGCAGCATTTTCATAACTATCGCGATGCGATTGCCTGCGGCGTAGGGATTATCTTTCAGGAGTTTTCTCTTATTCCCTATCTGAACGCTTATGAGAATATTTTCCTTAATCGTGAAAAGGTAAATCGTTTTGGCCTGTTAGATCGTAAAGCGATGCGTCGGGAGGCGTTACGCATTTTTAAAGAGCTTGGCGTCACGCTCGATCCCGACGAGCAAATCTGCCATCTCAGCGTCGCCGAGCAGCAATTCGTGGAAATTGCCAAAGCGCTGTCGCTGGATGCGCGAATTCTCATTCTGGACGAACCCACCGCGACCCTGACTCCTGGCGAGGCGGAACATCTTTTCCGCGTGATGCGCGATTTAAAGGCCAAAGGCGTCGGCATGTTCTTTATCTCGCATCATCTGGAGGAGATATATGAAATCTGCGATAGCCTGAGTATTCTGCGCGACGGCAAATATATCGGATCGGCAAAGGTCGACAATATCGATATCGCAGAGATGATCCAGATGATGGTCGGCCGTGAGGTAGAGAACATCTATCCCGAGCGGCGGACGCTGGCGCATGATGAAATACTGCTGGAGGCTGAAATTCAGCTGACCGAAAGTAGTCAGGTTAATCGGCTGACGTTGCGCAAAGGGGAGATTTTAGGCCTTGCCGGGCTGGTGGGGTCGGGGCGTTCCGAAGCGATTCTGGCTCTGACCGGCGCGGATAAATGCTACAAAAAACGCGTCCGTCTGGCCGGAAAAGAGGTGACGATAAATTCAACCGATCGGGCTCTGCGTCTGGGTATCGGCCTGTTGCCGGAAAGCCGCAAAACGCAGGGACTGGTACTGCCTTTTTCGGTCAAAGACAATATCTGGCTTAACAAACACGCCTGCCAGTTCTCGCTTATCCGCGATAACGAAGAGCGCCTGACCGCCGAGCGTTTAATTAGCCACGTTGGTGTGAAAACGCCAGATGCCGGGACCGCGGTGGGGACATTGAGCGGCGGTAACCAGCAGAAAGTCGTTATTTCTCGTTGGTTAAATCATGACGTCAATATTCTTATTTTTGACGAGCCGACTCGCGGTATTGATGTCGGAGCAAAATCAGAAATCTACCAGATTATGCGCGACCTCACCGCCCAGGGGATTGCGATAATTATGATTTCATCTGAGCTTCCAGAGGTCATAGGCGTCAGCGACCGGGTGATGGTTTTTCGCGACGGTAATATCGTTGCGGAGCTTGAGAACGACCAAATTAATTCCACCGTCATTATGCTGCATGCTGCCGGTAATATTATTTAGGGAGTATTAAATGAGTAATGAAAACGTATCATTAGCGCCAGCCGTGTCTCCTGATAAAAATAAAAAGATGCTGCATAGTTTATTAAAAATGCCTGCATTCCTGCCGTTCGTTGGTCTGGTACTCCTGTTTTCCTGTATGGCCATTTTTAATGACTACTTCTTAACGGTTGATAACTTATCTACCGTCGCCCGTCAGGTCTCGATCAATGCCATCATCGCCATCGGAATGACCTTTGCCATCCTGACCGGTGGGATCGACCTCTCCGTCGGCGCGGTCATGGCCCTGGCCGGTACGCTGATGGCGGGATTAATGAAGTACTATGGTTTAGACCCGTGGTTAGCCATTCTTATCGGCCTGGGTTCCGGCGTCGCCTTTGGCGCGCTAAACGGCTTTTTAACCGCCTACGGCAAAATGCCGCCGATTATCGTAACCCTCGGCGCGATGATTATTGCGAAGGGGCTGGCACTGATCTATACCGGCGGCTATCCCATCTCCGGCTTACCGGATTCATTCGCTTTTTGGGGCCGTGAATATCTGTTCGGTATTCAGGTACCTATTATTCTGATGGTGGTTTTATATTTCATCTTTTATATCGTGCTGAATCATATGCCGTTTGGCCGCTATGTTTATTCTCTTGGCGGCAATGAAGAAGCGGCGCGCCTGAGCGGACTGCGGGTTAAATATTATAAATTGCTGGTTTATGTGATCAGCGGTTTTACCGCCAGTTTTGCCGGTCTTATTTTTACCTCACGGGTGATGAGCGGTCAGCCTAATGCGGGCGTCGGTTTTGAACTGGATGCTATTGCCGCCGTGGTGCTCGGCGGGGCATCGATTGCCGGTGGGCGCGGAATGATTATTGGCACGCTGATCGGCGCCATGATGCTCGGCGTACTGAATAATGGATTAAACCTGTTAGGGATCTCACCTTACGTTCAGTACGTGGTGAAAGGGCTTATTATTTGGGGCGCCACCTTTATTAGCTCAGCCAGACGTTAACTTATATTAATTATGGGACGAAGGGATATGAATTTTATCGGAGTGGATATCGGTGGTACGGTCACCAAAGCCGGGATATATACTGAGTGCGGGCAGGAGATCCACGTGGCTTCGCAATATGCTCAGGTATTATCCGAACAGCCGGGTTTTACCGAGCGGAACATGCATGAGCTATGGGATACCGTTTGCAGCGTAATAAAAAAAGCGCTGTTTGAAAGCCAGGTGCCAGCGTTAAGTATTGGCGGGATCGGCTTCTCCTCGCACGGCAAAGGGCTGTACGCGATTGATAAAAAAGGCGAGCCGGTGCGCAACGGAATTATCTCATCCGATACCCGGGCGCTGGCGTTCGTCAAAAAATGGTACCGCGAAGGGGTCGATAAACTGGCCTATCCCAAAGGGCTGCAGCAGTTGTGGACCGGGCACCCGGTATCGCTGCTGGCGTGGTTAAAAGCACATGAGCCCGCCAACTACGACAGAATCGACGCCGTTTTAATGGTGCACGACTACATTCGCTTTCGTCTGACCGGCGAGGCGACGGCGGAAATTACCAATATTTCCGGCAGCAATTTTTATAACCAGCTTTCCTCCCGCTACGACCGCGACATGATGGCGCTTTTCGGCATTGAGGAAGTGGCGGATAAGACCGCGCCGGTGGTCAACTCGACGGACTGCGTGGGCCACATTACCCTGCAGGCCTCGCTGGACTGCGGATTATGTCCCGGAACGCCGGTATTCGGCGGCTTTTTCGACGTGGTGGCCTCCGCCGTCTCATCGGGCATTGACCGGGCGGATACCCTGAGCGCAGTGGCCGGTACATGGAGTATCGCCACCTCGGTGACGGACAGCATTATTGCCAGCGACTATCCCTACATTTGGGGAAAATACTGCATTCCGGGCAAATATTTTGTTCATGAGGGCAGCCCCACTTCGGCGAGCAATCTCTCCTGGTTTGTGAAACAGTTTTTCCCTGACGATGACCGCTGCTACGACCATTTCGAAAGCTGGATTGCGCAAGAGACCGACAGCAACCTGATTTTTTTACCTTATCTGTTCGGTTCCAATCTGGCGATGGATCTGCCGGGTGCGCTGGTAGGTCTGGCGGGACATCATACGAAAAAGGATATTATTGCGGCCATCTACCGCGGGATCGTTTTTTCTCACCTGATACATCAGGACCGCATTATTGAACTCAATCGGGGTATTGAAAAAATTCGCTTTACCGGCGGGCCGAGCCAGTCGAGAGGCTGGACCCAGATGTACGCCGACGCGGCCAATCTTCCTCTGGAAGTCGTGGACATCGAACAGGCGGGATGTCGAGCCGCCGCGCTGTGCGCAGCCGCCGGCAGCGGAGCCTACGCCAACTTCAGCGAAGCGATAGCGGCCACGCAGCCCGAGGTGGTCAGTTATCAACCGGACGGCAAGCGGCATCAGCAGCTGCGCGAAGGTTATGCCCGTTACGTAGAGGTCGCGCAAAGCCTCTCCAGGGCAACGGGGGCGGCGCAATGAAACCGAGACTTGGTATCTACGAAAAAGCGCTTCCCGCTGCGCTGGACTGGCCGAAACGCTTCGAAATGGCGGCTGGCCTGGAGTTTGATTTTATCGAAATCTCCGTTGATGAGAGTCCTGAACGCCAGGCCAGGCTGCGCTGGAACCGTGGACAGCGGCTGGCATTTGTGGCCGACAAAATTAACAGCGGTATCGATGTGCCGAGCATGTGCCTCTCCGCGCACCGCAGCCATCCCTTTGGTAGCGTCAATCGTGAGACCCGGCTCAAGGCGCGGGAACTGATGCTTGATGCGCTGGATTTTGCCAGCCACGTCGGTATTCGCAACATCCAGCTGGCAGGCTATGACGTCTATTACGAATCCTCTTCGGCGCAGACCCGGGAATACTTTATTGAGGGCATCAACTGGGCGGTAGCCGAAGCGGCGAAAGCGCAGGTGATGCTGTCGATGGAGATTATGGATACCGCCTTTATGAGCAATATCTCCCGCTGGCTGGATCTCGAAAGGAAGGTCTGTAGTCCGTGGTTTTGCGTCTATCCGGACGTCGGCAACTTAAGCGCATGGCAAAACGATGTTCCCGAAGAGTTGAGTAAGGGAATTCATAAAATCACCGCCATTCATTTGAAGGATACGCAGCCGGTGTCCCACGCTTCGCTGGGGCAGTTTCGCGATGTGCCATTCGGTACCGGCTGCGTCGATTTCACGGAGATATTTCGTACGCTCTCGGCGCTGAACTATCGCGGCGCCTGGCTGATTGAGATGTGGGCCAAAAACGACGGGCTGGACAGCGAGAGAATCGCCGACGCTAAAGCGTGGCTAACGGATAAATACCAGCAGACATTTCGTCCACCGCACTATGAAGGCATTGTGAATTCAGGAGTGAAGTATGTTGGATAACCTCAAGCAGGCGGTTCTTGATGCCAATCTGGCGCTGCCGAAATTTAATCTCGTGACCTTTACCTGGGGCAACGTCAGCGGCATCGATCGCGACGCCGGGCTGGTGGTGATCAAACCCTCCGGCGTGGAATACGCCGTGATGACCGCTGACGATATGGTGGTGGTGGAGCTGGCGACCGGCAGCGTGGTGGAGGGACGCTATAAGCCCTCGTCGGATACGCCGACCCATCTCGAGCTGTATAAGGCATTCAGCGGCGTGGGCGGAATTGTGCATACCCATTCGCGCCATGCGACGATTTGGGCGCAGTCGGGGAGGTCGCTGCTGGCGATGGGCACCACCCATGCCGACTATTTTTATGGGCCGATCCCGTGTACCCGTCCCCTTAGCGATGATGAAATCCGCAGTGATTATGAAACCAATACCGGTCACGTGATTATCGAAACGCTGGGCGCGCAGCATACCGATCCGCTCAGCGTGCCCGCCGCGCTGGTTCACGGCCACGGCCCATTTGCATGGGGAAAAGATCCGGCGAACGCGGTGCATAATGCCGTGGTGCTGGAAGAGATTGCCTATATGAATATGTGGACCCGCCAGTTAAGCGCTGACGAACAGCCGGTCTCTGCGACCCTGCTGGATAAACACTATTTGCGTAAACACGGCGCGGGGGCCTACTACGGGCAGTAATTGTCTGCATTCCCCGGATGGCGGCGTAAACGCCTTATCCGGGCTACCGGTCCGCAGTCGACGGTGAACCCGTAGCCCGGTCAACGCAGCGCCACCGGGATGAAACAGCGCAGATGTTACAGGCCCGGCACATTTCCCGGAGGCGGCGCTTGACGCGCCTGTCCGGGCTACTCCGCCTGCATTCCCCGGATGGCGACGTAAACGCCTTATCCAGGCTACCGGCCCGCAGTCGACGGTGAACCCGTAGCCCGGTCATACAGCAGCGCCACCGGGATGAAACAGCGAAGATGTTACAGGCCCGGCACATTTCCCGGAGGCGGCGCTTGAGGCGCCTGTCCGGGCGACTCCGCCTGCATTCCCCGGATTGCGACGTAAACGCCTTATCCGGGCTACCGCCTGGCAGACGACGGCGGAACTGTAGCCCGGCTAAGCGAAGCGCGAGCCGGGGACAACGGCTAGGGCATAAACCGATAGCCGATCCCCGTTTCGGTCAGCAAGTGCTGCGGACGGGCCGGGTCGGCCTCCAGCTTTTGCCGCAGGTGCCCCATATAAATCCGCAGGTAGTGGCTGTGCTCCACCGCATTTGGCCCCCAGACCTGTTTGAGCAGCTGTCGCTGGGTCAGCACTTTGCCAGGATTGTTGAGCAGGACCACCAGCAGGCGAAATTCAATCGGCGTCAGGTGGATCTCTTCATCGCCGCGCACGATGCGGCGGGCAGGGATATCAACGTCAATATCGGCAAAACGCACTCGCGGCTCGTCGGCCTGGGCGCCGGCATGGCGACGCATCGCCACCCTCAGTCGCGCCTGCAGCTCGCCAATGCCAAAGGGTTTACTGAGATAGTCATCGGCTCCTGCGTCAAGGGCGGCGATTTTGTCCTGCTCCTCGGTGCGCGCCGACAGCACGATAATCGGCATCTGGCTCCACTGGCGAACCTCGCGAATAAACGCGTTGCCGTCGCCATCGGGCAGACCCAGATCGAGAATAGCTAAATCCGGCTTGCGGGTCGCGGCTTCGATCAGCCCGCGCTGCAGCGTCTCTGCTTCAAATACGCGCATGCCGTCGGCTTCCAGCGCGGTGCGCAGAAAGCGGCGGATAGCGTTTTCGTCTTCGATAATCAGAACGTTAATCACATTTCCTCGGCTAACTCTTCCAGTTCAGGGGGCGCTTCTCGCGGCAGTGTAACACGGAAACAGGCGCCGCCTTGCGGGCGCGTCTCGGCGCTAATCGTTCCGCCGTGCACCTCAACGATGGCCTGACAAATCGCCAGTCCCAGGCCTACGCCGGGGATCGCCGACTCTTTATTGCCGCGGGCGAATTTATCAAAGATAGCCTGTTCCTGCCCTGGAGGAATACCCGGCCCGTTATCCCACACCTCAAGCAATAAATGGTGCGGGTCGACATGCGCCGCGATGCCGATTTGCGCCTGCGGCCCGGTGTACTTCACCGCGTTTTCCAGCAGATTAATCAGCACCCGTTCAAATAGCGGGCCATCGACGTGTACCAGCAGCAGCGGGTCCGGCAGATCGAGCTGAATATGCCGCCCACCGAGCCCCGGTTCCAGCATGCGCAGCGCGCTGCCGACCACCTCTTCGAGGGTTAACCACTCTTTATGCAAATTAAAGCCGCCGGACTGGATCCGCGCCATATCCAGCAGATTATTCACCAACCGGGTGGTGTTCAGTACGTGCTGGCGTATCTCATTGGCCTGCGGCGCGTGCTTCGACCCTTCGCTGGCAAGATCGAGGGTCAGGATCTCCGCCTGGCCGAACAGCACCGTCAGCGGGGTGCGTAAATCATGGGACAGCGCCGCCAGCAGCGAGTTGCGCAGGCTTTCCCGCTCGCTGTTCAGCCGCGCCTGCTCTTCGCTGGCGGTGAGCGTCAGTCTCTCCAGCGCGCTGGCGACCAGCAGGGTAAAGGTTTCCAGCAGGCGCTGTTGTTCGGGGATCATCAGCTGGCGCAGGTTAGCCGGCTCCACCACCACCAGCCCCCAGGTACGGGCGGCGCTTTTCAGCGGCAGGATTTGGTAGGGGACGCCGGGTAACGTATCGGTACCCGCCCCGGCGGGCAGCCCCTTATCGAAGCTCCAGCGGGCGATCGCGTCGTCCCAGGTGATGGCCGCGGTGGGTTGAGTCAATGGAGAGAGCCGGTTCATCTCATCGGGCAGCAGTAGCTGACTGCGCGCCTGAAACGTCGAGGCGATAAACCGTTCGCTGGTGGCGGCGATATCTTCACGGCTGCGGCCCACCGCCAGCGCTTTGGACATTTCGTACAGATGCCGGGTGCGCCGCTCGCGATAGCGCGCCACCCGCGCCTGGTAGCGAACGCCGGCGGTGAGGTTGCCGATAAGCAGCCCGACGGTCAGCATCACGCCAAAGGTGAGTAAATACTGTACATCTGAAACCGCCAGCGTACCGCGCGGCGCAACGAAAAACAGATCGAAGCTGACCACGTTAATCACCGTCGCCAGTACCGACGGCCAACGGCCATACACGAGAGCGATAATCACCACGCCAAGCAGATACAGCATCACCAGGTTGGCGGCCTCAAAGGCCATCAGCCACTGCATGGCGACAACGGTAATCACCGCGCACAGCGCGATGGCGACGACGCAGCCCTGGAGCTGTAGACGCCATTTATCCATCGCCGTCCGGCTATCGCTGGCGCGAGCCGGCAGGGAGGCGGCTTTTTCATCCAGCGCGATCACCACCAGATCGAGATCCGGGGCGTGACGGGCCAGCCGATCGGCGAAGCCGCCGCGATCCCACCAGCGCCTTTTCTGCTGGCGGCCAATCACTATCTTGCCGAGATTATGTTCGCGGGCGTAGTGCAGAACGGCCTTCTCTTCGGAGGGATCGGAGAGGGTGGCGGTTTCCGCTCCCAGCTCCTGCGCCAGCCTGAGCGCGGCGAGAATCGCCCGCCGCTTCGCCTCCGACAGGCGGTGCAGCGACGGGGTTTCAACATACACCGCATGCCAGACGCTGCCCAATCTGGCGGCCAGCCGGGCTGCGGCGCGCACCAGCTTTTCGCTGCCGGTGTTATGGCCGATGCAGAGCAAAATGGCGTCGCGGGTATGCCAGACTTTTTCCTGGCCCTGGCGATCGCGCCAGGCGCGCATCTGCTCATCGACTCGATCGGCAGTACGGCGTAGCGCCAGCTCGCGCAGGGCGATGAGATTGCCCTTGCGAAAGAAGTTTTCAATGGCCCGCTCAGCCTGACCGCCGATATAGACTTTACCTTCATTGAGCCGCTGACGCAGATCGTCCGGAGGCAGGTCAACCAGCACCACATCGTCGGCGGCGTCGAAAAACGGATCGGGGACGGTTTCGCGAACCTGCACGCCGGTGATGCCGCTGACGACATCGTTCAGGCTCTCGAGGTGCTGAACGTTAACGGTGGTAAACACGTCGATGCCGGCTTCCAGCAGCTCTTCGACGTCCTGCCAGCGTTTAGGATGACGCGATCCGGGCGCGTTGCTGTGCGCCAGCTCATCGACCAGGATCAGCGCCGGGCGGCGGGCCAGGGCGCCGTCAAGGTCAAACTCCTTCACGTAGCGCCCGCGGTGGGAAAGGCGGCGCTGGGGCAGGGTACTCAGCCCCTCAAGCATCGCCGCCGTCTCTTTACGCCCGTGGGTTTCCGCCACGCCAATCAGGATATCCAGCCCCTGGGCGCGCAGCCGCTGCGCTTCCGCCAGCATCGCCCAGGTTTTACCGACCCCGGCGCAGGCGCCGAAAAATATCTTTAGCTTACCGCGATGCGGGGCGGCGGCGTGTTGCAGCAGGCGATCAGGGTCCGGACGCAGCGGCTCATCACTCATCTTACTTATCCTTCAGGGCATCCAGCGACATATTCAGCTGCAGTATATTTACCACAGGTTGGCCGAGAAAACTGAGCAACGGTTTTTGCGTTGCCTCGTTCACCCGTTGCGTGACCTGCTCCACGCTGAGCTGGCGCGCTTTGGCGACGCGCGGCGCCTGCCACAGGGCGGCGGCAGGCGTCAGGCTGTAATCCAGTCCGCTCGCCGAGGCGGTGACCAGCTCCACCGGAACCGTGGCGCTGGCGTCCGGATTGGCGGCGCGCAGGGCCTGCACCCGTTCGCTGATGGCGTTGTCCAGCGCCGGATTGCTGGCGGCCAGGTTGCTGCCGCCGGAGGCCAGCGGGTTATCCGGCATCTCCGCCGTGGCGGAAGGGCGGCCCTGGAAATAGCCCGGCGCGGTAAAGTTCTGCCCGATGAGACGGGAACCGCGCACTTCGCCGTCAATCCGCACCAGCGAGCCGTTGGCCTGCTGTGGGAACCACCATTGTCCCAGCGCGGTGGTCAACAGCGGGTAGACGCCGCCGGTGAGCAGCGTTAACAGAATAAACAGTACAAGGGCAGGACGAATGAATGACATGGTTTTTTCCTCACAGCAGCCCGGTCAGGGTCAATAACAGGTCGATAGCTTTGATACCGATAAAGGGCACCAGCAGTCCGCCCAGGCCGTAGACCCACAGGTTGCGGCGCAGCATCGCCGAGGCCGTCAGCGGCTTATAGCTCACGCCCTTCAGCGCCAGCGGGATCAGGAAGATGATAATCAGCGCATTAAAAATCACCGCGCTCAGGATCGCCGAAGAGGGCGAGTGCAGATGCATCACGTTGAGCATCGCCAGCGGCGGATAGACGGCGGCAAAGGCGGCCGGAATGATGGCGAAATACTTCGCCACGTCGTTGGCGATACTGAAGGTGGTCAGGGATCCGCGGGTCATCAGCATCTGTTTACCGATATGTACGACCTCGATCAGTTTGGTGGGGTTAGAGTCGAGATCCACCATATTGCCCGCCTCTTTCGCCGCCTGGGTACCGGAGTTCATCGCGACCGCCACGTCGGCCTGCGCCAGCGCCGGGGCGTCGTTGGTACCGTCGCCGGTCATCGCCACCAGCCGACCTTCGGCTTGATACTGGCGGATCAACGCCAGCTTGGCCTCCGGCGTCGCTTCGGCGAGAAAGTCGTCCACTCCGGCTTCCGCGGCGATAGCGGCGGCGGTCAGTCGGTTATCGCCGGTGATCATCACCGTTTTAATCCCCATTTTACGCAGTTGGGCAAAACGCTCTTTGATGCCGCCTTTCACGATATCTTTCAGCGAGATAATCCCCAGCACCCGCTCGCCTTCGGCGACCACCAGCGGCGTCGCGCCAAGACGCGCCACTTCTTCAACCTGCTTATCGACATCGGCCGGAAAGTGGCCGCCGTTGGCCTCAACGTGGCGGCGGATGGCATCTACGGAACCTTTGCGGATCATCCGCTGGTCGATGTTGATGCCGCTCATCCGGGTCTGGGCGGTAAACGGCACAAAGGTGGCATGCAGCGACTGGAGATCGCGCTCGCGCAGGTTAAAGCGCTGTTTGGCCAGGACGACGATGCTGCGGCCTTCCGGCGTTTCATCGGCCAGCGACGACAGCTGGGCGGCATCGGCAAGGGTTTTTTCTTCCACGCTCTGCGCAGGCAGGAATGCCGAAGCCTGGCGGTTGCCGAGGGTAATGGTGCCGGTTTTATCCAGCAGCAGGACATCGACATCGCCCGCCGCCTCAACCGCGCGGCCGCTGGTGGCGATGACGTTCGCGCCGAGCATGCGGCTCATCCCGGCAACGCCGATGGCCGACAGCAGGCCCCCAATAGTGGTGGGGATCAGGCATACCAGCAGCGCCACCAGTACCGTTACGCTGACAGCATTACCGCTCCAGGCGGAGAAGGGCCAGATAGTGGCGGTGGCCAGCAGGAATACCAGCGTCAGGGCAATAAGCAGGATGGTTAGCGCAATTTCGTTCGGCGTCTTGCGGCGCTGAGCACCTTCAACCATGGCGATCATCCGGTCAAGGAAGGTTTCGCCCGGGTTGACGCTACAGCGGATCACCAGCCAGTCGGAGAGAATACGCGTCCCGCCGGTCACCGAGGCGAAGTCGCCGCCGGATTCGCGGATAACCGGCGCGGACTCACCGGTAATGGCGCTCTCATCTACCGACGCGCCGCCTTCGATAACTTCGCCATCGCAGGGGATAATATCTCCCGCTTCCACCAGCACCACGTCACCTTTACGCAGCTCTTCGGCGGGGACGTGGTCAATTTGCGCATCGTGCTGCGGCGCGCGCAGCTTACGGGCAAAGGCGGTCTTTTTGACACCTTTGAGGCTGTTGGCCTGCGCTTTACTGCGGCCTTCCGCCATCGCTTCGGCGAAGTTGGCGAACAGGACGGTGAACCACAGCCAGAGACTAATAGCGGCGGTAAATCCGGCGCTGCCGGCGATTTGCCCGCTCGCCATGGCAATGGCCAGCAGGGTGGTGAGCAGGCTGCCGATCCAGACGATAAACATCACCGGGTTACGCCACTGTACGGCAGGGCTCAGTTTTTTCACGGCGTCCAGCAGGGCCTGACGCACCAGCGTCGGCTCCAGCAGGGCTAATGATTTGCGACTCATAACAGGTTGCTCCGCAATCGCTTAAAGTAAGGAAAAGTGTTCTGCCAGCGGGCCGAGCGCCAGCGCGGGAATAAAGGTCAGGGCGCCGACCAACAGCACGGTGCCGATCAGCAGGCCGATAAACAGCGCGTCATGGGTGGCGAGCGTGCCGCTGCTGGCGGGTTGAATCTTCTTCGTCACCAGCGAACCGGCAATCGCCATCACCGGGATAATCACCGCGAAGCGGCCGACCAGCATGCAGAATGCCAGCAGCAGGTTCCAGAATGGCGTTGCCGCGCTGAGGCCGCCAAAGGCGCTGCCGTTGTTGTTCGCCGCTGAGGTGACGGCATACAGTACTTCGCTGAAGCCATGCGGCCCGGGGTTAAACATGCCCGCGCGACCGGCCTCGGTCAGCATCGCCAGCGCCGTGCCGAGGAGCACCAGCGTCGGGGTAACGAGGATCGCCAGCGCGATCATTTTCATTTCGCGGACGTCGATTTTTTTCCCGAGGTATTCCGGGGTGCGGCCAATCATCAGCCCGGCGATAAACACGGCCAGCATCACGAACAGCAGCATGCCGTACAGACCCGAGCCGACGCCGCCGAAGACCACTTCGCCTATCTGCATCAGCCACATAGGGACCATCCCGCCCAGCGCGGTAAAGGAGTCGTGCATGGCGTTGACCGCCCCGCAGGACGCGGCGGTGGTGACCACGGCAAACAGGCTGCTGGCGAGAATACCGAACCGGCTCTCTTTGCCTTCCATGTTGCTACTGCTGTCGGCGCCAAGGCTCAGCAAGTGAAGGTTGCCGCGGGTTTCTGCCCACATCACTACCGCCACGCAGACGATGAAGATGAGCGTCATCGCCCACAGAATCGCCCGACCCTGACGGCGATCGCCCACCGCCTCACCGAAAGCGAAGCACAGCGCCGCCGGAATGAGAAAGATCGCCAGCATCTGCACCAGGTTGGTCAGCGCGGTGGGGTTTTCAAAGGGATGCGCCGAGTTGGCGTTAAAGAAGCCGCCGCCGTTGGTACCCAGCATTTTTATCGCTTCCTGCGAAGCCACCGGCCCCAACGGCAGCATCTGGCGTACCCCTTCAAGCGAGGTAAATTCCTGATTCGGCGATAAACTTTGCGGCACGCCCTGCTGGATAAAGAACAGCGCAATCAGCAGCGAAATCGGCAGTAGCACCCAGAGAGTAATGCGGGTCAGATCGACCCAGGCGTTGCCCAGAGCGGTGACTTTCTGCCGGGCGTATGCGCGGGTGAGGGCAAAGATCACCGCGATGCCGGTAGCGGCGGAGAGGAAGTTTTGCACCGCCAGCCCGGCCATCTGGCTAAGGCTACTCATGGTGGCTTCACCGGCATAGGCCTGCCAGTTGGTGTTACTGACAAAGCTCACCGCCGTATTCAGCGCCAGATCCCATGACAGACCGGGCAGATGCTGCGGGTTGAGCGGCAGAGAGCCCTGAAACATCAGCAGAGCGAACAGTGCCGCCAGACCCAGCGCGTTAAACAGCAGAATCGCCACTAAATACTGGAGCCAGTTCATCTCCTGCGAACGAATCCCCGCTGCCTGCCATAAACCGCGTTCAATCCGGGCCAGACCCGGTAGCGGCATATCATTGATCATCGTCGCCAGCGCCGTACCCAGCGGACGAGCGAGGATCATTAGCAGCAGAATAAAAGTCGCGATGAGTAAAAAACCTTGAGCGGCCATCAGAATGCCTCCGCATGTATCAGGGCATAAACCAGATAAACCAGCAACAGGAACACCAGCGCTACGCCAGCGATTACGCCTGTAGTCACAATCCACCTCCGGATGTCTTTTTTGATTTACGAGGAGAATAGGAAGTCGGGCGCAAATATTTCGCAAAAATCAGCCACGGGGGTGTAAAAAAAATATAAAAATGGCCAAAACCACAATTTAACTAATGATTAGTATTAATTTAACCTTTATGTAACTTAATTACCGGATGAATGTAAATAAATCCTGAATAGGCGTTTTTTAGTGGTCGGATGAGTAGTAAAATTACAGCCAAAGCGGTACTATTTTAAGCAGAGAAACAGATTAACTTTACCGGCTTTACTTGCCGGCCTGACAAAGGGGAGAGAAATTATGGCGTTGTACAAAACTTATCCTGCTCATATCATCTTTGCGCGTCGCGCTTTCGCCGTGGCGGCTGGCGTACTGGCGCTGCCGGTGATGCTGTTCTGGAAAGATCGCGCCCGTTTTTACAGCTGGCTGCACCGCGTGTGGGCAAAGACCAGCGAACAGCCGGTATGGATGGCGCAGGCCGAAAAAGCCTCCGCAGATTTTTATTAATAACGGCTTATGGCTCAGCGCGTGCGCGCCGTGGAAACAGGCTAATGTATTGAGATTGCGGTTTATTTACCCTGTCTCCTCCGCCAGACTCGCGACACAGCGTGCCAACAGATTGCTTTATCATCATGCCGCCGGTTTATCCGGCGGTTTTTTTTTGCCATGAGTGGCTTACACTTATTCACTCCCCGAAGGTTAACCTGCGGGAGGATTAAATATACGTCGAACTTATCAATTTTCATGATGAAAGGAATGTTATGGCCACCCATCTGGTCTGGTTTCGCGCGGATTTGCGCATCCACGATAACCTGGCGCTCGCCGCCGCCTGCCGCGATCCGCATGCCAGGGTGCTGGGATTATTCATCGCCACGCCAGGGCAATGGCGTCAGCACGGTATGGCGCCGCGCCAGGCGGCGTTTATGGTCAGCCATCTGCACAGCCTGCAAGCGGCGCTGGCCGAAAAGGGGATCCCGCTGCAGATTGAACATGCTGAAGATTTCACCGCCAGCGTAGAGCTACTCGTCAGCATTTGCCGGCAGCAGCAGGTGACGCATCTGTTTTACAACTACCAGTATGAAATCAATGAGCGCCAGCGCGATGCGGCGGTGGAGAGAACCTTAGCAGAGGTGACCTGTCAGGGGTTTGATGACAGCGTGCTGCTGCCGCCCGGCAGCGTGCTGACCGGCAGCCGCGAAATGTATAAGGTATTTACGCCGTTTAAAAATGCTTTTATTCGGCGTTTACAGGAGGCGCTGCCGGAGTGCGTCGCCGCGCCGAAAGTCCGTGCGGGTGGGCCCATCACAGCCTCGTCTGCAGTAAAAATAGATTTTCCACAGACGTCATTTGATAGCGAACTGTTCGCCGCGGATGAAAAAAGCGCTATCGCCTGGCTTCGCGGCTTCTGCCAGCAAAAGGCCGCCGAATATGAACAGCAGCGCGATTTTCCGGCCATCGAAGGGACCAGCCGGCTGTCGCCGTGCCTGGCGGTGGGCGCGCTCTCGCCGCGCCAGTGTCTGCACCGCTTGCTGGTGGAGTTGCCGCGGGCGCTGGATGGCGAAGCCGGAGCGGTATGGCTCAACGAGCTTATCTGGCGCGAGTTTTATCGCCACCTGATGGTTTACTACCCGGACTTGTGTAAAGGTCGGCCTTTTATTGGCTGGACCGATAAGGTTGCCTGGCTGGACGATAAATCCGCGCTTCAGGCCTGGCAGCGTGGGCAAACCGGCTTCCCGATTGTCGACGCCGCGATGCGTCAGCTTAATGCGACCGGCTGGATGCATAACCGCCTGCGGATGATTGTCGCCAGTTTTCTGGCGAAAGATCTGCGCATCGACTGGCGGCTGGGGGAGCGCTATTTTATCGAACAGCTTATAGATGGCGATTTGGCGGCGAATAACGGCGGCTGGCAGTGGGCGGCTTCGACCGGCACCGATGCCGCGCCCTATTTTCGTATTTTTAACCCTACGACCCAGGGAGAGCGCTTCGACAAAGCGGGGCAGTTTATTCGTCAATGGCTACCGGAGTTGGCCGGGGTGCCTGAGAAAGCGCTGCATCAACCGTGGCTGTGGGCGGAGAAACAGGGCGTAACGCTGGATTATCCGCGCCCGATTGTCGATCACAAACAGGCGCGGCTGGAGACGCTGGCGGCCTGGGAAGCCGCCAGAGAAGTTAAGACTCCATCGCCAGGCGGCGAGCCCTGATCTTAACGGAGTGATACAGCCAGATAGCCAGCACCAGGCCGACGCAGGCCAGCGAGCCCCAGGTTATCTGGCTGAACACCTCAATGTAGGCATTAATTGAATAGTTGATGGCTCCGGCGGCGTCGAACGATCCCTGCGAGGTTTGATCGGCAATGACCCCAGCCAGATAGTTGGCGATAGCGCCGGAGAGCAGCATATATATGCCGGTCAGCACGCCGGTCACGCCGGGGATCTCGATACGGGTAATCTGCGACATCGCCACCGGGTCGATAAACAGTTCGGCAAACCCCATCACCGCCAGGCCCAGCACCATCAGCGGCATTGAGGAGTGCCCATAGGCGGCTGACCAACGTGCGCTAAGGGTCAGGATGCAGAACCCGGCGCTCATCAGGCCAAGGCCCAGCGCGAACTTACCCCAGATGCGCACGGTACGGTTGCCGTTGATGTTTTCTTTCACCAGCCACGCCAGAACCACCCCGCAGAGCATCACCGCAAAGGCATTGACCGACTGGAACATCGCGGTCGGAATCTCATAGCCCATAAAATGACGGTTAACAAAACGGTCGATGTACAGGCTGATGGAGCTGCCGCCCTGCTGCGCAAAGGCCCAGAACAGCAGGCTGAAGCAGGTGAGCACCATAATCAGGCGCAGCTCTTTACGCTGCCTGGCGGTCTCTGCCCGCAGGTAGATCCGCGCCAGTACCGCCAGACCAATCACCGTCGCGACAATCAGCGCGTACACCGACCACTCCTGCCAGAACAGCACGGTGATCAGCAGCGGCGCGGCGATCAGCAGAACCAGCAGCCAGCCCCAATTCGGTAAGACAAAACTCCGCGCCCGCAGCGCTTCGCGATTCACGCCCCGGGTGTGGCGGAAATGGTGATTGCCGCTGAGGAAAATCACCAGCCCGGCAATCATGCCAACGGCCGCCAGCGCGAAGCCCATCGCCCAGCTGTACTCTTGCTGTACGTAGCCGCAGGCGATTGGCGCGACGATAGATCCGACGTTGCCCGCCGCGTACATCAGCGAAAAACCGCCATCGCGACGCGGGTCTGTGGGTTCATACAGTTCACCGAGCAGACAGCTGACGTTGGATTTAAACAGCCCGTAGCCGCAGACAATAATCGCCAGCGACAGATAGAGAAAGGTGGGGGCGATTTCGCTGGCGCCGAGCACCAGATGGCCGATGGCCATCAGCAGCGCGCCGAGCATCACCGCCATACGGTTGCCCAGCAGCTTATCGGCCAGGAAGCCGCCGAGAATCGGCGTGACGTAGACTAAAGAACAGTAGGCGCTGAACAGCGCATAGGCATGATTATCGTCATACTTGAGCTGATTGGTGAGATAAAGAATGAGCAGCGCGCGCATGCCGTAAAAACTGAAGTATTCCCAGATTTGCAGCGCGACGACGTAATAAATCGCCCGCGGCTGTGAAGATTGTGTGTTCATGAAACGCTTTGTCCTGCCATAAAAATGAAAGTCGATCTTTCTGCATGAATAGCCACTCCCTAGTGATATTCATGGCCCTATAGGCTTTCTGGTTATTTAATATGCTGTAATAGTGCATAAATATACACGAATGCGCGAGGGAGTGAGTAGACAAATTGCGGGATTTTGTGAATGGGCAAAATTGACGGCGACGCGGCAGAACTATCGACTGATTGGGCGGATACCGTTATGTTATTCCTCTGCATAAAACGATGACCTGGTGGAACGGCAATGAAAAATAGTGAACTGGAACAACTGATTAATGAAAAACTCAATAGCGCGGCCATCAGTGATTACGCACCCAATGGGCTCCAGGTGGAAGGTCGCGAGACGGTTCGGAAAATCGTCACCGGCGTAACCGCCAGCCAGGCGCTGCTTGATGAGGCCGTCCGTCTTGAGGCGGATGCGGTCATCGTCCACCACGGCTACTTCTGGAAAGGCGAGTCGCCGATTATTCGCGGCATGAAGCGTAACCGCCTCAAAACGCTGCTGGCTAACGACATCAACCTTTACGGCTGGCATCTGCCGCTTGATGCCCATCCGGAGCTGGGCAATAACGCCCAGCTGGCGTCGCTGCTCGGCATTAACGTGATGGGCGAAATTGAACCGCTGGTGCCGTGGGGCGAACTGTCGATGGCGGTCTCGGGCCTGGAGCTGGCGTCGTGGATTGAAGCGCGGCTGGGGCGCAAACCGCTGTGGTGCGGCGACACCGGGCCGGACAAAGTGGCCCGCGTGGCTTGGTGTACCGGCGGCGGCCAGAGCTTTATCGACAGCGCAGCCCGCTTTGGCGTTGATGCATTTATTACCGGCGAAGTTTCAGAGCAAACCATCCATTCGGCGCGCGAGCAGGGGCTGCATTTTTACGCCGCCGGACATCATGCCACCGAGCGTGGCGGAATTCGCGCGCTAAGCGAATGGCTGACGGAAAATACCGAGCTGGATGTCACCTTTATTGATATCCCGAACCCGGCCTGATGAACGGAGGTAAAAGTGCAGCGAGCGCGTTGTTATTTATTAGGTGAAACGGCAGTCGTACTGGAGCTTGAACCTCCGGTGACGCTGGAGAGTCAGAAGCGGATCTGGCGATTAGCCCAACGACTGGTTGGTCATACCGAGGTGGTGGAAGCCGTTCCGGGTATGAACAACATTACCGTGATACTGCGAAATCCCCAGCAGACGGCGTGGGACGCGATCGAGCGCCTGCAAATCTGGTGGGAGGAGTGCGATACGCTCGAACCGGAATCGCGGGAGATTCTGGTGCCGGTCGTTTACGGCGGCGAAGGCGGTCCGGATTTGGGGGAAGTGGCTCGCCACAGCGGACTGAGCGAAAAGCAGGTGGTGGAGCTGCATTCATCGGTGGAGTACGTGGTGTGGTTCCTCGGCTTCCAGCCGGGGTTCCCCTACTTCGGCGGCCTGCCGGAGCGCCTGGCGATGCCGCGGCGGGCGGAACCGCGCCTGCTGGTGCCGGCGGGTTCGGTAGGGATCGGCGGAGCGCAGACCGGGATTTATCCGCTGGCGACGCCGGGAGGTTGGCAGCTGCTGGGCCGAACGCCGCTGGCGCTATTTGATCCGAAGCGCAAGGAGCCGGTGCTGCTGCGCTCCGGCGACAGAGTGCGTTTCGTCCCGCAAAAGGAGGGCGTATGTTAAAAATCATCCGTGCCGGGATGTATACCTCGGTGCAGGACGGCGGGCGTGAAGGTCTGCGTCAGCTGGGCATCAGCCGCTGCGGTGCGATGGATAAACCGGCGCTGGTTACCGCGAATCTGCTGGTGGGCAACGGGGCCAATGCCGCGGCGCTGGAGATCACGCTGGGCCAGGTGGATATTCAATTTGAACGCAGCGGCTGGTTCGCGCTCACCGGCGCCGCCTGCGAGGCGAAGCTTGACGGCGAGCCGGTGTGGGTGGGCTGGCGGACGGCGGTCAAGGCCGGGCAGCGTCTGGTGCTCAAGAATCCACAGCACGGCGTGCGCAGCTATCTGGCAGTGGCGGGCGGCATCGCGGTGCCGAAGGTGCTGGGCTCGCGCAGTACCGATCTGAAAGTGGGTATTGGCGGTCTGGAAGGTCGACGTTTGCAGGATGGAGACCGACTGAAGCTGGGGAAATCGGATAAGCAGTTCCGCGGGCCGCGCGGGGTGAAGCAACTGCCCATCGGCAACCGCATCCGCGCGCTGCCCGGCCCCGAGTATCAGGAGTTTGACAGCGTGTCGCAGGACACTTTCTGGCGTTCGCCGTGGCAGCTTAGCCCGCAGAGCAACCGCATGGGCTATCGTCTGCAGGGGCAACCGCTGAAGCGGACGACCGATCGCGAGATGCTTTCGCACGGTCTGCTGCCTGGCGTGGTGCAGGTTCCGCATAACGGTCAACCTATCGTACTGATGAACGATGCCCAGACCACCGGCGGTTACCCGCGCATCGCGACGATTATCGAGGCCGATATGTATCAGCTGGCGCAAATCCCGCTGGGGCAGCCGATCCACTTTGTTCCCTGCTCTCTGGAGGAGGCGCTGAAGGCGCGCGCCGACCGGCAACGTTATTTTGAACAACTGGCATGGAGACTGAACGATGAAGATTGATTTAAACGCCGACCTTGGCGAAGGCTGCGCCAACGATAGCGCGCTACTGCAGCTGGTCTCTTCCGCCAATATCGCCTGCGGTTTCCATGCGGGCGATGCGGTGATGATGCTGCAGTGCGTGCGCGAAGCGTTGAAATATGGCGTCGCGGTGGGCGCGCACCCCAGCTTCCCCGACCGGGAAAATTTTGGCCGCACGGCGATGCAGCTGCCGCCGGAGACGGTTTATGCGCAAACGCTGTATCAGGTGGGCGCGCTGGCGGCGCTGGTGCGCGCGCAGGGCGGCGAACTACAGCACGTCAAACCGCACGGCATGCTCTATAACCAGGCGGCAAAAGATCCGCAGCTTGCTGACGCTATCGCCAAAGCGGTATATGACGTTGACGCCGGTCTGGTGCTGGTGGGCCTGGCGGGCAGCGAGCTGATTCGCGCCGGGCAGCGTTATCAGCTGACCACCCGCCAGGAGGTCTTCGCCGACCGCGGCTATCTGGCGGACGGTAGCCTGGTGCCGCGCACTCAGCCAGGGGCATTGATCGAGAGTGAAGAGCAGTCGCTGGCGCAAACGCTGGAAATGGTGCAGCACAGCCGGGTACGCAGCATCACCGGCGAATGGGCGCACGTGGTGGCGGAAACCGTTTGTCTGCACGGTGACGGCGAGCATGCGCTGGATTTTGCGCGTCGCCTGCGCGCGGCGTTCGCCGGACGTAACATTCAGGTGAGCGCGGAAGAAGAAGAATAAAAATAATATTATTAATCAATAAATTAACAACAAACAACACTTCACAACAACATACAGGATGTAATTATGGGAGAGTCATTATCTCTCTGGCCGCTGATCGGCATTGCCGCGATCGTGGTCGGATTTGTTCTGCGTTTTAACCCGGTGCTGGTGGTTATTGTTTCCGGGATCATCACGGGTCTGACGGCGCATATGCCGATCGCGACCATTCTGGAGAAGCTGGGTGAAGGATTTCTCAATACCCGCAATCTGCCGTTTATTCTTCTGTTGCCGCTGGCGGTGATTGGCCTGCTGGAGCGGCACGGTCTGAAAGAGCGCGCGCAGACGTGGATCGCGAAAATCCGCAGCGCCACCGCCGGTCGTCTGCTAATCGTCTATCTTTTCGTGCGTGAAGTGACCGCGGCGATGGGCCTTACCAGCCTGGGCGGTCATCCGCAGATGGTGCGCCCGCTTCTGGCGCCGATGGCGGAAGGGGCGGCGGAAAAAAACTTTGGCGCCTTGCCGGGAAATGTCCGCTATCGCCTGCGCGCGATGTCGGCGGCCACCGACAACGTGGGCCTGTTCTTCGGCGAAGATATTTTCGTTGCCTTCGGGGCGATTATCTTTATGCATAACTTTATGCTGGAGTCGGGGGGCATTCAGACTGAGCCGCTGCATATTGCCCTGTGGGGGATCCCAACGGCGGTATGCGCCTTCCTGATCCACTCTGCCCGCCTGTGGCGCCTCGACCGTCATCTCCAGCGCGAGCTGGACAAGGTTAACGCCGGGCAGGCGAAAGGCGGTGCCGTATGAATTTTCAGCAAACCTGGTTGTACTGGCTGGCGGGCGTCGTTCTGCTGGTGGTAGCGGTGATGTCATGGCGCGATAAGGCTAATCCGCGCAGGCTGACAACCGGTCTGTTCTGGGGTCTGTACGGCGTGGTCTTTCTGTTCGGCGACTGGACCTATGCGCTGGTCGGCGACAAGCGCCTCGTCAACATCGGCGTTGGCGTGGTGGTCGTGGTGCTGGCGCTGATCGCCGGATTTGGCGGCGTGCGTCTCGGTCGTTATCACCAGCGCTCGCAGGAAGAACGCAGCGCCAGCGCCGCGCGCCTCGGCAATCGGCTGTTTTTCCCGGCGCTGGCGATCCCGGTAGTGACGGTGATCGGCGTCCTGCTGTTTAATAATTTGCCCTCGCTGCAGGTCGCTATCTTTGGCCCGGGCAATCACGCCACGCTGATTACGCTGTTTTCAATGACCGCGGGCACATTGATTGGTCTGGTGATGGCTATCCGCATGACCCATGAAACGGCGGTTCAGCCGTTACAGGAAGCTCGCCGTCTGCTGGATTCTGTGGGCTGGGCGTTTATTTTGCCGCAAATTCTGGCGGTTCTTGGGCTGCTGTTTACCGCCGCGGGCGTCGGCAACAGCATCTCCTGGCTGACGCAGCACTATCTGGCGGTGGACAGCCGGTTTATCGCCGTCGCCGTCTATACCCTTGGGATGGCGCTGCTGACGATGGTGATGGGCAACGCGTTTGCCGCTTTCCCCATCGTGACGGCAGGGGTCGGGATCCCGATTCTCGTGCTGCAGCACGGCGGTAACCCGGCGGTGATGGCGGCAATTGGCATGTTCTCCGGCTACTGTGGAACGCTGATGACGCCTATGGCGGCGAACTTCAATATCGTCCCGGCCGCGCTGCTGGAGCTGCCGGACAAAAACGCGGTGATCAAAGCCCAGGTGCCGACCGGCATTATGTTGCTTATCGTGAACGTATTTTTGCTCTATTTCCTGATGTTCCTGTAAGGAGGGATGATGGCTGGCGTATTGATTACCGGTTTTGAACCGTTCGGCGGCGAAGCGGTTAACCCTTCGTGGGAAGTGGTAAAGCAGCTGGATGGAGCTATCATTGCCGGGCAACCGGCGGTGGCGCGGCAGCTGCCCTGCGTCTTCGGCGATGCCCTGATGGCGCTGAACGCCGCGCTGGATGAGCTGCAGCCGCGCCTGATCCTGGCGATTGGTCAGGCGGGCGGTCGCGTCGACATCACCGTTGAACGGGTAGCGATCAACGTCGATGATGCGCGGATCCCGGACAATAAAGGTCTGCAGCCCATTGACGTACCAATTGTGGCTGACGGTCCGGCGGCGTACTTTAGCACGCTGCCGATCAAAGCGATCGTTGCCGCGCTGCGCAGCAAGGGGATCCCGGCGTCGGTATCGCAGACGGCGGGGACGTTTGTCTGTAATCACGTGATGTACGGTCTGCTGCATAGCCTGCGTAACAGCAGCGGAGTGAAGGGCGGGTTTATCCATATTCCGTATTTGCCTGAGCAGGCTGTGGCTCACCCCGGTGCCGCCAGTATGGCGGTTGAGACGGTGCGTGCGGCGCTGGAAACGGCTATCGCCGTTGCCCTGCAGCAGGATGGCGACGTGAAAATCGGCGGCGGCGCAACGCATTAACACAAGGATATTATTATGCCGGAAGGTCCGGAAATTCGCCGTGCGGCGGATAGCCTGGAAGCGGCGATTAAAGGCGAACCCCTGACTGAGGCGTGGTTCGCCTTCCCGCAGTTACAACATTATCAATCCCAGCTTGTCGGCCAGCGAGTAACACGCATTGAAACACGCGGTAAGGCGCTGTTGACCCATTTCTCCGGCGGATTAACGCTGTATAGCCACAATCAGCTGTATGGCGTCTGGCGAGTGGTGGATGCGGGGGCGCAGCCAGAAACCACGCGCGTGTTGCGCGTTCGGCTGCAGACGGCGCGTAGAGCGATTTTGCTCTACAGCGCCTCCGATATTGAAATGCTGACGCCCGAGCAGCTCGCCCGACATCCATTTTTGTTGCGGGTCGGACCGGATGTGCTCGATATGAGCCTTAGCGTTGAACAGGTTAAAGAGCGGCTGCTGTCGGCGAAATTCCGCAACCGCCAGTTCTCCGGACTGCTGCTGGATCAGGCGTTTCTTGCCGGATTGGGCAACTATCTGCGCGTGGAGATCCTCTGGCAGGTTGGGCTAACCGGTCGTCACAAAGCCTCTGAACTGGATGAAAAGCAGCTCGATGCGCTGGCCCATGCGCTGCTGGAGATCCCGCGTTTGTCCTATAACACGCGCGGTCTGGTGGACGACAATAAGCACCACGGCGCGCTGTTTCGCTTTAAGGTTTTTCATCGCCAGGGTGAGGTCTGCGAGCGCTGCGGCGGGATTATCGAGAGGACCATGCTCTCGTCGCGGCCGTTTTACTGGTGCCCCGGATGCCAGCAATAAAAAAACGCGCCTTCAGGCGCGTTTTTTGTCGCTGCGAAAGCTGACTTAGCGAGCGATATCGTTCTTGAAGTCGCGTTTTTCGTAGCCGGTATAGAGCTGACGCGGGCGGGCGATTTTCATGCCATCGCTGTGCATTTCGTTCCAGTGCGCAATCCAGCCCACGGTACGCGCCATCGCGAAGATAACGGTAAACATCGAAGACGGAATGCCCATCGCTTTGAGGATGATACCGGAGTAGAAATCGACGTTCGGGTAGAGTTTCTTCTCGATGAAGTACGGGTCGTTGAGCGCGATGTGCTCAAGCTCCATGGCCACTTCCAGCAGATCGTCTTTGGTACCGAGCTCTTTCAGCACTTCGTGGCAGGTCTCACGCATAACGGTGGCGCGCGGGTCGTAATTTTTGTACACGCGGTGGCCAAAGCCCATCAGGCGGAAAGAGTCGTTTTTGTCTTTCGCGCGACGGACGAATTCCGGAATGTGTTCAACGGAGCTGATCTCTTCGAGCATCTTCAGCGCCGCTTCGTTGGCGCCGCCGTGTGCCGGCCCCCACAGGGAAGCAATGCCCGCAGCGATGCAGGCGAACGGGTTGGCGCCGGAAGAGCCGGCAGTCCGCACGGTGGAGGTAGAAGCGTTCTGTTCGTGGTCGGCGTGCAGGATCAGAATACGGTCCATTGCGCGTTCCAGAATCGGGTTCACTTCATATTTTTCACACGGCGTGGAGAACATCATATTCAGGAAGTTACCCGCGTAGGAGAGGTCGTTGCGCGGATAAACGAAAGGCTGGCCGATGGAATATTTGTAACACATTGCCGCCATCGTCGGCATCTTGGAGAGCAGACGGAATGCGGCGATATCGCGGTGGCGTGGGTTATTTACATCCAGCGAATCGTGATAGAACGCAGCCAGCGCACCGGTGATACCGCACATGACGGCCATCGGATGAGAATCGCGGCGGAACGCGTGGAACAGACGAGTGATCTGCTCGTGAATCATGGTGTGGCGGGTAACGATAGTTTTGAATTCGTCGTACTGGGCCTGGGTCGGTTTCTCACCGTTTAACAGGATGTAGCATACTTCCAGATAGTTAGAGTCGGTTGCTAACTGATCGATCGGGAAACCGCGGTGCAGCAGGATACCTTCATCACCGTCGATAAAGGTGATTTTAGATTCGCAGGATGCGGTTGAGGTGAAACCAGGGTCAAAAGTAAATATGCCTTTTGAACCAAGACTACGAATATCAATAACATCCTGACCGAGAGTGCCCTTTAGCACATCCAGTTCAATAGCAGTATCACCACCCAGGGTGATTTTTGCTTTAGCATCAGACATTTATGGTCTCCTTAGCGCCTTTATTGCTTAAGACTGCCGGGGTGGTGGATTTGCATTCGGCCCGTAGCAGATGACGTTACCAGTTTGTTATGTTGCACATCGCTCTGCGTCGCGAAAGGGGCAGGGTACAGAGCAAGGGCGCTTGATGGTACGTCTTCAGCCTACGATGAAACAGCAGCAAATCAGCGTTTTAGCAGCCCGAATATTATAAAACTATATACCACTAATAACTGTCCTGATTACATCGGTCAATACTCTCTCACTGTTGCATAACTTATTCTCAGGTAAAAGAGTGACCCCATAACTTTTGCGTATTATTGCATTTATCTGGTAATGGTTGTAACAATAATGTTTAATATTTGTCAAATCAGATGATTAAAAATTAAAAATATGTTGTTATCGTGACATAGATCACTGTTCGGGAGAAAACCCGACAAACTATATGTAGGTTAATTGTAATGATTTTGTGAACGGCCTATACTGCCGCCAGGTCTCCGGAACACCCTGCAATCCCGAGCCACCCAGCGTTATTTTGTCACGCTTTAACTCCTGGAAAGGCGTTTTAACATGACTTTTAGTTATAGATAAGGACGCTGTCTGACCCGCAAGCAGACCGGAGGAAGGAAACAATAAGAACAGCATGTGGGCGTTATTCATGGTAAGAAATGTGAAAAAACAAAGACCTGTCAATCTGGATCTGCAAACGATCCGGTTCCCAATCACGGCGATAGCGTCCATTCTCCATCGCGTATCCGGAGTGATCACCTTCGTGGCGATCGGGATTCTGCTTTGGCTGCTGGGCACCAGCCTTTCCTCTCCCGAAGGTTTCCTCACAGCGGCATCCATTATGGATAGCTTCTTTGTGAAATTCATCATGTGGGGCATCCTGACCGCGCTGGCGTATCACGCGGTGGTCGGTATCCGCCATCTGCTGATGGATTTTGGCTATCTTGCAGAAACTCTCGAATCAGGGACACGCTCCGCCAAAATTTCTTTTGTTATTACTGTCGTGCTTTCACTTCTCGCAGGAGTCCTCGTATGGTAAGCAACGCCTCAGCACTAGGACGCAACGGCGTACATGACTTTATTCTGGTCCGTGCTACCGCTATCGTTCTGACCCTCTACATCATCTATATGGTTGGCTTCTTTGCCACCACCGGTGAAATTTCATGGGAAGTCTGGACGGGCTTTTTCTCCTCCGCGTTCACTAAAGTCTTCACCCTGCTGGCTCTCGTTTCCATTCTGATCCACGCCTGGATCGGCATGTGGCAGGTGTTAACGGACTACGTTAAACCACTGGCCGTGCGCTTAATTCTGCAACTGCTGATCGTTGTTGCGCTGGTGGCTTACGTTCTTTATGGATTTGTTGTGGTGTGGGGTGTGTAATGAAATTGCCTGTCAGAGAATTTGATGCAGTTGTGATTGGTGCCGGTGGCGCAGGTATGCGCGCGGCGCTGCAGATTTCCCAGAGCGGCCAAAGCTGTGCGCTGCTCTCCAAAGTTTTCCCGACCCGTTCCCATACCGTTTCCGCACAGGGCGGTATCACCGTCGCGCTCGGTAATACCCATGAAGATAACTGGGAATGGCACATGTACGACACCGTTAAGGGGTCGGACTACATTGGCGATCAGGATGCCATCGAATATATGTGTAAAACCGGCCCGGAAGCGATTCTGGAGCTGGACCATATGGGTCTGCCGTTCTCGCGTCTCGATAATGGCACGATTTATCAGCGCCCGTTCGGCGGCCAGTCGAAAAACTTCGGCGGCGAGCAGGCGGCACGTACCGCTGCGGCGGCTGACCGTACCGGTCACGCCCTGCTACATACTCTCTATCAGCAGAACCTGAAAAATCACACCACGATTTTCTCCGAGTGGTACGCGCTGGATCTGGTGAAAAACGCCGATGGCGCGGTGGTCGGCTGTACCGCCCTGTGCATCGAGACCGGTGAAGTGGTTTACTTCAAAGCCCGCGCTACCGTGCTGGCGACCGGCGGCGCCGGCCGTATTTACCAGTCCACCACTAATGCGCATATCAATACCGGCGACGGCGTTGGCATGGCGATCCGCGCCGGCGTTCCGGTACAGGATATGGAGATGTGGCAGTTCCACCCGACCGGTATTGCCGGGGCGGGGGTTCTGGTGACCGAAGGCTGCCGCGGCGAAGGCGGCTATCTGCTGAATAAACACGGCGAGCGCTTTATGGAGCGTTATGCGCCGAACGCGAAAGACCTGGCGGGTCGCGACGTAGTGGCGCGTTCCATCATGATCGAAATCCGTGAAGGTCGCGGCTGCGACGGTCCGTGGGGCCCGCACGCCAAGCTGAAACTCGATCACCTCGGTAAAGAAGTGCTTGAGTCCCGCCTGCCGGGTATCCTGGAACTCTCCCGTACCTTTGCCCACGTCGACCCGGTGAAAGAGCCGATTCCGGTCATTCCAACCTGCCACTATATGATGGGCGGTATTCCGACCAAAGTGAGCGGCCAGGCGCTGACCGTCAACGAGCAGGGCGAAGACGTGGTGATTCCGGGGCTGTTTGCGGTAGGCGAAATCGCCTGCGTATCGGTACACGGCGCAAACCGTCTGGGCGGCAACTCGCTGCTTGACCTGGTGGTCTTTGGCCGCGCGGTAGGTCTGCATCTGCAAGAGTCTATCGCCGAGCAGGGCGTACTGCGCGATGCGACGGATGACGAGATCGACGCTTCTCTGGAACGTCTGAACCGCTGGAACGGCAACCGGAATGGCGAAGATCCGGTCGAAATCCGCAAAGCGCTGCAAGAGTGTATGCAGCATAACTTCTCGGTCTTCCGCGAAGGGGATGCGATGGCGAAGGGGCTTGAGCAGCTGAAAGCTATCCGCGAGCGTCTGAAAAACGCCCGTCTGGATGATACTTCCAGCGAGTTCAACACCCAGCGCGTTGAGTGCCTGGAGCTGGATAACCTGATGGAAACCGCTTACGCCACCGCAATGTCTGCAAATTATCGTACCGAAAGCCGCGGCGCGCATAGCCGCTTCGACTTCCCGGATCGTGATGATGAAAACTGGCTGTGCCATTCCCTGTATCTGCCAGAGTCGGAATCCATGACGCGTCGTAGCGTCAATATGGAACCGAAACTGCGTCCGGCATTCCCGCCGAAGATTCGTACTTATTAATGCGGAGACAGGAATATGAAACTCGAGTTTTCAGTTTATCGTTATAACCCGGACGTAGACGATGCTCCGCGCATGCAGGATTACACCCTGGAAGCGGAAGAGGGTCGTGACATGATGCTGCTGGATGCGTTAATCCAGCTGAAAGAGAAAGATCCGTCGCTGTCGTTCCGTCGCTCCTGTCGTGAAGGGGTATGCGGTTCCGACGGTCTGAACATGAACGGTAAAAATGGTCTGGCGTGCATCACGCCGATCTCCGCGCTGAATCAGCCGGGTAAGAAAATTGTTATCCGTCCGCTGCCAGGATTACCGGTTATCCGTGATTTGGTGGTAGACATGGGGCAATTCTATGCACAATATGAGAAGATTAAGCCTTACTTATTGAATAATGGGCAAAATCCTCCGGCTCGTGAGCATCTGCAGACGCCAGAGCAGCGTGAGAAACTCGATGGTTTGTACGAGTGTATTCTCTGCGCATGTTGTTCGACTTCTTGCCCGTCGTTCTGGTGGAACCCGGACAAGTTTATCGGCCCGGCTGGCCTGCTGGCCGCGTATCGCTTCCTGATCGACAGCCGCGATACCGAAACCAGCGATCGCCTCGAAGGGCTGAGCGATGCTTTCAGCGTATTCCGCTGTCACAGCATTATGAACTGCGTCAGTGTGTGTCCTAAGGGGCTGAACCCGACGCGCGCCATCGGCCATATTAAGTCGATGCTGCTGCAGCGCAGTGCGTAAGTAACCCGGTCTGTCCCGGATGGCGCTACCGCGTATCCGGGCAATCCGAAGCAGTAGCCCCGGCAAGCGTTCGCGCCGCCGGGGGATATAGCAGGAAATCTTTAAAAACCGCCAAATATGTACCAGTAATCAAGGCGTTCAGAGCGAGGTAAGGCGGCAACTGAACGCATCCCCGGGAGCATAGTGAACTATGTGACCGGGGTAAGTGAAGGCAGCTAACGCAACCGCAGCCTGAACGCCGAAGATTAATGGCAGTTTTTAAAGGTTCCTTAGCGGACGAAACCACAACTCCTCCGCAACAAGTGAACCCCGGCACGTACAACTTCTGTGCGTGGTAGTTTCTACGGCGAAATAAGCATATAAATGCTTAAGGGATCACGATGCAGAACGGCGCAATGAAAGCCTGGCTGGACTCTTCTTACCTCTCTGGTTCGAACCAGAGCTGGATAGAACAGCTCTATGAAGACTTCTTAACCGATCCTGACTCTGTTGACGCCAACTGGCGTTCTATGTTCCAGCAGTTACCTGGCACCGGAGTCAAACCGGATCAATTTCATTCCAAAACGCGTGATTATTTCCGCCGCCTGGCGAAGGATGCCTCGCGTTACACTTCTTCGATTTCCGACCCTGACACCAATGTGAAGCAGGTTAAAGTCCTGCAGCTCATCAACGCATACCGCTTCCGTGGTCACCAGCATGCGAATCTCGATCCGCTGGGACTGTGGCAGCAAGAGAGAGTGGCGGATCTCGATCCGGCTTACCACGATCTGACCGAGGCCGATTTCCAGGAGATCTATAACGTAGGTTCTTTCGCCATCGGCAAAGATACGATGAAGCTGGGCGATCTGATCTCCGCCCTTAAGCAGACCTACTGCGGCTCCATCGGCGCGGAATATATGCATATTACCTCCACCGAAGAAAAACGCTGGATCCAGCAGCGCATTGAGTCGGTAGCAGGCAAAGCGAACTTTAGCGCCGAAGAGAAAAAACGCTTCCTCAGCGAATTGACCGCGGCGGAAGGCCTGGAGCGCTACCTCGGCGCGAAATTCCCGGGCGCTAAACGCTTCTCGCTGGAAGGCGGCGACGCGCTGATCCCGATGCTGAAAGAGATTATCCGCCACGCGGGTAAGAGCGGCACCCGCGAAGTGGTGCTGGGTATGGCGCACCGCGGACGTCTGAACGTGCTGGTCAACGTGCTGGGTAAAAAACCGCAGGACCTGTTCGACGAGTTCGCCGGTAAACATAAAGAACACCTCGGCACCGGTGACGTGAAGTACCACATGGGCTTCTCTTCCGATATGGAAACCGAAGGCGGCCTGGTGCACCTGGCGCTGGCGTTTAACCCGTCGCATCTGGAAATCGTCAGCCCGGTGGTTATCGGCTCCGTCCGCGCTCGTCTCGATCGTCTCGACGAACCGAGCAGCAACAAAGTTCTGCCGATCACCATTCACGGCGACGCCGCGGTAACCGGCCAGGGCGTGGTTCAGGAAACCCTGAACATGTCCAAAGCGCGCGGTTACGAAGTCGGCGGTACCGTACGCATCGTTATCAACAACCAGGTGGGTTTCACCACTTCCAACCCGCTGGATGCGCGTTCTACCCCGTACTGTACCGATATTGGTAAAATGGTCCAGGCGCCTATTTTCCACGTGAATGCCGACGATCCGGAAGCGGTCGCTTTCGTGACTCGCCTGGCGCTGGACTTCCGTAACACCTTTAAACGCGATGTCTTCATCGACCTGGTGTGCTACCGCCGTCACGGCCACAACGAAGCCGACGAGCCGAGCGCAACCCAGCCGCTGATGTATCAGAAAATCAAAAAGCATCCGACCCCGCGCAAAATCTACGCTGACAAGCTGGAAGCGGATAACGTCGCGACGCTGGAAGACGCCACTGAGCAGGTTAACCTCTACCGTGACGCGCTGGATGCCGGCGAATGCGTGGTGAAGGAGTGGCGTCCGATGAATATGCACTCCTTTACCTGGTCTCCGTACCTCAACCACGAGTGGGATGAGAGCTATCCGGACAAAGTTGAACCTAAGCGTCTGCAGGAGCTGGCAAAACGCATCAGTACGGTACCGGAAGCCGTTGAAATGCAGTCGCGCGTGGCGAAAATCTACGGCGATCGTCAGCTTATGGCCGCCGGCGAGAAGATGTTTGACTGGGGCGGCGCGGAAAACCTCGCCTACGCCACGCTGGTCGATGAAGGCATTTCGGTGCGTCTGTCCGGCGAAGACTCCGGGCGCGGAACCTTCTTCCACCGCCATGCGGTGATTCACAACCAGAAAAATGGCTCAACCTATACGCCGCTGCAGCACGTGCACAACGGCCAGGGCCATTTTAAAGTCTGGGACTCCGTGCTGTCGGAAGAAGCAGTGCTGGCGTTTGAATACGGCTACGCCACCGCTGAGCCGCGCACCCTGACCATCTGGGAAGCGCAGTTCGGCGACTTCGCCAACGGCGCGCAGGTTGTCATCGACCAGTTCATCAGCTCCGGCGAGCAGAAATGGGGCCGTATGTGCGGCCTGGTGATGCTGCTGCCGCACGGCTACGAAGGCCAGGGCCCGGAGCACTCCTCCGCGCGTCTGGAGCGCTATCTGCAGCTCTGCGCTGAGCAGAATATGCAGGTTTGCGTACCGTCCACCCCGGCGCAGGTTTACCATATGCTTCGTCGCCAGGCGCTGCGCGGCATGCGTCGTCCGCTGATCGTGATGTCGCCGAAATCGCTGCTGCGTCACCCGCTGGCGGTATCAAGCATGGACGAACTGGCTAACGGCACTTTCCAGCCGGCGATCGGTGAAATCGACCAGCTTGATCCGAAAGCAGTGAAGCGGGTTGTGCTGTGCTCTGGTAAGGTTTACTACGACCTGCTGGAACAGCGTCGTAAAAACGAGCAAAAAGATGTCGCTATCGTTCGCATAGAGCAGCTCTATCCGTTCCCGCATCAGGCGGTACAGGAAGCGCTGAAGCCTTATGCGCACGTGCATGATTTTGTCTGGTGCCAGGAAGAACCGCTCAACCAGGGCGCGTGGTACTGCAGCCAGCATCACTTCCGTGAAGTGATTCCGTTTGGGGCCTCTCTGCGTTATGCAGGCCGCCCGGCCTCCGCCTCTCCGGCGGTAGGATACCTGTCCGTTCACCAGAAACAGCAACAAGATCTGGTCAATGACGCGCTGAACGTCGATTAATTAAAGGATACATAATGAGTAGCGTAGATATTCTGGTTCCCGACCTGCCTGAGTCCGTAGCTGACGCAACGGTTGCCACCTGGCATAAAAAACCGGGCGATGCGGTTGTTCGTGACGAAGTGCTGGTAGAAATCGAAACTGACAAAGTGGTACTGGAAGTACCGGCTTCAGCGGATGGCATTCTGGACGCGGTGATTGAAGACGAAGGCGCCACCGTGCTTTCCCGTCAGATCCTCGGCCGCCTGCGCGAAGGTAACAGCGCGGGCAAAGAGTCCGGTGCGAAAGCTGATGCTAAAGAGTCGACTCCGGCCCAGCGTCAGCAGGCTTCTCTGGAAGAGCAAAATAACGATGCGCTGAGCCCGGCAATCCGCCGTCTGCTGGCGGAACACAGTCTCGACGCGGCAGCCATTAAAGGCACCGGCGTTGGCGGCCGTCTGACCCGCGAAGACGTTGAGAAACACCTGGCGAAAGCGCCAGCGAAGGCGGAGGCCCCGGCCGCAGCGCCAGCCGCTGCTCCGGCTCCACAGCTGGGCAATCGCTCTGAAAAACGCGTGCCGATGACCCGTCTGCGCAAGCGCGTTGCCGAGCGTCTGCTGGAAGCGAAAAATTCTACCGCCATGCTGACGACCTTCAACGAAGTCAACATGAAGCCGATTATGGATCTGCGTAAGCAGTACGGCGAAGCGTTTGAAAAACGTCACGGTATCCGTCTGGGCTTTATGTCCTTCTACGTGAAGGCGGTAGTGGAAGCGCTGAAGCGCTACCCGGAAGTGAACGCCTCTATCGATGGCGATGACGTGGTGTACCACAACTACTTCGACGTCAGCATGGCGGTCTCTACGCCGCGCGGCCTGGTAACGCCGGTTCTGCGCGATGTCGACCTGCTGGGCATGGCGGATATCGAGAAGAAAATTAAAGAGCTGGCAGTAAAAGGCCGCGACGGCAAGCTGACCGTAGACGATCTGACCGGCGGTAACTTCACCATTACCAACGGCGGCGTATTCGGTTCACTGATGTCCACGCCGATCATCAACCCGCCGCAGAGCGCGATTCTGGGTATGCATGCCATTAAAGATCGCCCGATGGCGGTGAATGGTAAGGTAGAAATTCTGCCGATGATGTACCTGGCGCTCTCCTACGACCACCGTCTGATCGACGGACGTGAATCGGTAGGCTACCTGGTAGCGATTAAAGAGCTGCTGGAAGACCCGACTCGTCTGCTGCTGGACGTGTAGTCAGCAAGAGTATTACCTACCGTAGGCCGGATAACGCGCCCTGGCGCCGTTATCAGGCCTACAGGTTTAAAGATAATTATTCCCTGAAGGATGGACTGAACACATGAACTTACATGAATATCAGGCAAAACAACTTTTTGCCCGCTATGGCTTACCGGCGCCGGTGGGTTATGCCTGTACTACTCCGCGTGAAGCAGAAGAAGCCGCTTCTAAAATCGGCGCGGGTCCGTGGGTAGTGAAATGTCAGGTTCACGCTGGTGGCCGCGGTAAAGCGGGCGGTGTGAAGGTAGTAAAAAGCAAAGAAGACATTCGCGCATTTGCTGAGCACTGGCTGGGCAAGCGCCTCGTCACCTATCAAACAGATGCGAACGGCCAGCCGGTTAACCAGATTCTGGTTGAAGCCGCGACCGATATCGATAAAGAGCTATACCTGGGCGCAGTAGTTGACCGCAGCTCCCGTCGCGTGGTCTTCATGGCCTCCACCGAAGGCGGCGTGGAAATCGAAAAAGTGGCGGAAGAGACTCCGCATCTGATCCACAAGATCGCCCTCGATCCTCTGGCGGGCCCGATGCCTTACCAGGGTCGTGAACTGGCGTTTAAACTGGGTCTGGAAGGTAAACAGGTTCAGCAGTTCACTAAAATTTTCATGGGCCTGGCGACCATTTTCCTTGAGCGCGACCTGGCGCTGATCGAGATCAACCCGCTGGTTATCACCAAACAGGGCGATCTGATCTGCCTCGACGGCAAGCTGGGCGCTGACGGCAACGCGCTGTTCCGCCAGCCGGATCTGCGCGAAATGCGCGACCAGTCGCAGGAAGATCCGCGCGAAGCGCAGGCTGCGCAGTGGGAACTGAACTACGTCGCGCTGGACGGCAACATTGGTTGCATGGTTAACGGCGCGGGCCTGGCGATGGGCACCATGGACATCGTTAAGCTGCACGGCGGCGAACCGGCTAACTTCCTTGACGTTGGCGGCGGCGCAACCAAAGAGCGCGTCACTGAAGCGTTCAAAATCATCCTCTCTGATGACAACGTTAAAGCGGTTCTGGTTAACATCTTCGGCGGTATTGTACGCTGCGACCTGATTGCCGACGGCATCATCGGCGCGGTTGCCGAAGTGGGCGTTAACGTACCGGTAGTCGTACGTCTGGAAGGTAACAACGCCGAACTGGGCGCGAAGAAACTGGCTGACAGCGGCCTGAATATTATTGCAGCGAAAAGTCTGACGGATGCAGCTCAGCAGGTTGTTGCCGCAGTGGAGGGGAAATAATGTCCGTTTTAATTAATAAAGACACCAAGGTTATCTGCCAGGGTTTCACCGGTAGCCAGGGTACATTCCACTCTGAACAAGCCATCGCTTACGGTACGCAAATGGTCGGCGGCGTCACCCCGGGCAAAGGCGGCACCACGCATCTGGGCCTGCCGGTATTCAATACCGTTCGCGAAGCGGTCGAAGCCACCGGCGCAACCGCATCCGTCATCTACGTTCCGGCGCCGTTCTGCAAAGATTCTATTCTGGAAGCTATCGATGCTGGCATTAAGCTGATTATCACCATCACCGAAGGTATCCCGACGCTGGATATGCTGACCGTGAAAGTGAAGCTCGACGAAGCGGGCGTGCGCATGATCGGGCCGAACTGCCCGGGCGTGATCACTCCGGGCGAATGCAAAATCGGCATCATGCCGGGCCACATTCACCAGCCGGGTAAAGTGGGCATCGTTTCCCGTTCCGGTACCCTGACCTATGAAGCGGTTAAGCAGACCACCGACTACGGCTTTGGTCAGTCCACCTGCGTGGGCATCGGCGGCGACCCGATTCCGGGATCCAACTTCATCGATATCCTGAAACTGTTCCAGGAAGATCCGCAGACCGAAGCGATTGTGATGATCGGTGAGATCGGCGGTAGCGCGGAAGAAGAAGCGGCCGCTTACATCAAAGATCACGTGACCAAACCGGTTGTCGGCTACATCGCCGGCGTGACCGCGCCGAAAGGCAAACGTATGGGGCACGCGGGTGCCATCATTGCGGGTGGTAAAGGGACGGCGGATGAAAAATTCGCCGCTCTGGAAGCCGCTGGCGTGAAAACCGTTCGCAGCCTGGCCGATATCGGCGAAGCGCTGAAAACCGTCATTAAGTAATAAGTAAAAAAACAGCCCTGACTTTCTGCATGGTCAAGGGCTGGTCCAGTTTCGACATGGTTGGCCATCTGATGATGGCCTTTTTTTTGCCCGTAACTCAGCTTTCCGCCAGCGCTTTCAGCCAGCGAATCCCGCTTTCTGGTGAGGTCATGACCGGTACCGGCGGGGCAGGGAGCTGCTGCAATACCCGGGCCATCGAGGCTTGCGCCAGCATCACTACATCCGCCTGGCTAAACGCGCTTTGTAGCCCTTCACTGACGATTCGGTCATGGGTATCCATATCGCCTGCCAGCAGTGCGTGAAACGCCTCTTCCATTAATATGGGGGTAATGGCGCGCGGCTTACCGCTCTCCTGTACTTTGCGCTGGACGTAATCCAGCGTCGGCTTTAGCGTGGTCGCTACGGTTGCCAGCACGGCGATACGCTCGCCTTTTTCAATCGCTTCTTCGACCATCGCGCTGTCAATACGGGCGAGCTGAAGCGGCGTCAGAAACTGGCACTGTTCCACCGCCGTGCCAATAGAAGAGCAGGCGGTAATGAAAATATCGCAGTCCGCTTTTTCGGCAATATGCACGTAGTCGGCGATGCGGGCGGCAATATTCGGCGTTACCCCTCCGGCCTTCATTACCTGCTTGATCATGGATTCTTCCACCAGATGCATGACTTCCACTTCCGGCATGATATCGGCAATCAGCTGCTGCATCATCGCGAGCGTCGCTGAACTGGTGTGCAGCATAGCGATCTTTTTCATTGGGCTATCTCCTTAGCAAATTTTCTGCGACGGCCAGCGCCGCGTCGTGATCTTCCTGTGCCGATAGCCCGCCTACCGCGACGGCGCCGAGACATTTACCGTCGTACAGAAGCGGGACCCCGCCGGGCAGGGCGGTAAAATGCGGATCGGCAAAGTAACTGATGTCCAGCTGCTCTTTTTGCAGGCGCTGTAAAAATGCCTGCGTGGTACAGCCGAGGCGACTGCTGGTATGCGCCTTGCGCTGGGTAAGTTCAATGGTTAACAATTTGGCATTGTCCATCCGCGCGAAGCTGAGCAGCTCCCCGCTGGCGTCGCACACTGCTACGCTTAGCGGGCGCTTTGCATAGCAGGAGTCAGCGAGGTCAAGCGCGAACGCTACGGCGCGTAAAGCCTGTTCCAGAGTGAGGGTCGTCATGGTGATTATCCTTTTGAAAGATGTTCAGAAACGGTCTGAGCGGGGTTGTTCGCGGCGGCCTGCGCCTGTCGGGCGTCCTTTTTGCGCCAGTAGTTCGCCAGCAGCGAACCGCTGACGTTGCCAAGCGGAGTCATCACCGCGGAAGCAAGGCCCACTGTTGCCAGCTTGCCCATCACGGCGGCAAGCCCCGACGCCATTCCGCCGTTTTGCAGTCCGACTTCAAAGGCCACGGTACGGGCGGACTGTACGTCCATGCGAAAGATCCAGCGACTCATCAGATAGCCAATCAGGAAACCGCCGAGGTTATGCATCAGCATGGCGAAACAGAGCAGGAAGCCGACCTGCACCAGGTTGTCGCGTCCCGCAGCGGCGGCGGTGGTCGTGAAGAAAATAATCCCTATCATCGAGATAGTCGGCATGATTTTCTTAATACCTTCAACGCGACCATACAGCCAGTTGTAAAACAGCGCCCAGACGAGACCGCCAGCCACGAAGTTGACAACCACGGCGTACATTTGCGCTTCGGCGCCGGCGCTGGCGAACAGCGTGTTCCAGCCTCCGGCGCTCATATACAGCAGCCACAGGGCGCCGAGCCCGGCCAGTCCCTGCACAATACGGCGGCCGCGTATACTGGCGTAGGTTTTCAGGTAGTCGTGTAAGATCGCCGCGCCGATCGGGATGAGCACGATTTTCACCACGTCCATCACCATTGCGGTCAGCTGAATATCGATCATCGAGCCCGCCAGCAGGTTAACCCACAGCGGCGTCATCACCGTGGCCGCCAGGGTTGATACTGCCGCTATCGATACCGCCAGCGCCAGGTTAGCGTTGGCGATGTAAACCATCACCGTCGAAGAGAGGCCGCTGGGACACGCGCCAATCAGCAGGATGCCCACCGCGACTTCCGGCGGAAAGTTGAAGACCAGGGTAATGGTCAGGCCGAGCAGGGGCATAATGACAAAATGGCAGAAGGTACCGATGAACACCGCCCACGGCATTTTGGCGACATCGATAAAATCCTGGATCGTCAGCTTGGTGCCCATGCTGAACATAGTGGCCTGGATGACCAGGAAAACGATCCATTTATGGGTGATGTTAAAGCCGCCCCAGACGATCAGATCCGTAGACCAGGTCATCGCGGCAACGAAACCGGCGATGATCCACAAGGTAAACTGATAGCTGCGTAACCCCGGCCAGTATCCTGCTCCCGCCGCAAAACCGGCGGTGAACATCACCAGCCCAGGCTGCCAGAGCGCGGGTGAATGCATCAGCGCGCCAACCGCCGCCAGGGCGGCGCCGGCGATGCTGACGCCGAGACCGGTTTTGTGAATAACAGTGGTCATAGTCATAGCGAAATGTCCTTTCTGTTGTTATTGCTGCCGGGGGGGAATAGATAACATTTGCCGCGCAATGTCGGGCGTGGCGACTTTCTTATCCATGCTGCGAATCAGGGTGGCGAGTTTGGCGACCTGCTGATAGTTATTCTGGGCTTTTTCTTCCGCGCTTAAATAATAGCTATCCTCGAAGCCAATTCGAACCTCGCTGGCGCCCATGGCGACTGCGGCAGCGATAATGTCGAAATTCTTTCTGCCAAAATGCGTTATTCCCCATAAGGCCTCGCGGGGGAGCATGCTGCGCATGGCAATTAATGTATCAATCGTGGCGGGAGTAGTGCCGCGATGCCCCAGTACAATATTAAACAGCATCGGGGTTTTGAATTTGATATTTTCCTGCAGAGCCAGGATATTATTAATCATGCCAATTTCGAAAACTTCAAATTCGGGAATTATGTTATGCTCGATGATTTGTCTTGCACAATATTCGACGTCCGGGCCGGGATTAAAGTAAACGGCATCGCCAAGGTTAACGGAGCCGACGTTAAGCGACGCCATCTCCACTCCTGAGCAGGCCAGGGGCGCGCAGCGTTCGGCGATGGACAGCGAAGAGACGCCGCCGGTAGAGGCCTGAATTATCAGGTTTGAATGGCGCATCACAGGGTCGATTGTGGCCTGAAAATCGACGGTGTCCGGCGTCAGACGCCCCTGCTTATCACGGACGTGCAGATGAACAATCGCCGCGCCATATTCTACGCTGGCGAGTATTTCCTGCGCCAGTTCTTCGGGTATAACTCGAGGGCAATCCGCGGCAACGGGTGCCAGCGAGATAATAACGGTATCCGACATATTTTCCTCCGGTACAGAGAGATTAAAATTCCAGGTAAGGCGTTATCCAGCGTAATGATTCGGGGCCTGATGTTGAGGGTTGATATTCACAACCAATCCAGCCCTTGTAGTTCATTTTTTTAATAAAATCGAATAACCATGCTTCATTTAATTCGCCGGTCCCAGGTTCATGGCGATAAGGAACGGAAGCAATTTGAATATGTTTGATAAGCGTAAAGTAGCGTTCAATATTTTTGGCGACGTTGCCGTGAATTTTCTGGCAGTGATAAATATCAAACTGTAAACCGATATTGTTCCTGGCGACCTGGTCAATGATTGCTGCGGCCAGCGGAAAGCTATCAATAAAATAGCCGGGCATATCCTGCGAGTTTAATGGTTCAATCAGCACGTCTATTCCCGCAACAGCCAGCACATCGCAGGCGATACGCAGCCTGTTGCGCAAGAGCTCAAGCTGGGCCTGATGCGTCAGAGCATCGCAGCGCAAGCCCGCCATAACGTGAACCCGGCGGCAGCCCAGCGCTGTGGCATAATGACGAGCCCGCTCCAGACTGCGGTGAAACTCCTCTTCGCGCCCGGGTAGCGCTGCCAGCCCGCGTTCACCCTGAGACCAGTTGCCTGCCGGAGCGTTCATCAGCACCAGCGGTAGAGACGTTTGCCGCTGTGCCGCCTGCAGCTGTTCCAGCGGGTGTTGCCAGAGAAATAGCCCTTCAATGCCGTGAAAACCGGCCGCTTTTGCCGCCAGGAAACGTGCCGCTATCGGTAAATCGGTAAATAGCCAGTCGAGGTTAGCCGCGAGCTTCAGCATGATGCGCTCCCTCCCGGCTATCTACCAGATGCAGCTTCACCCCCTGGCTGGCAATAGTGTGTTGCGCATCCTCCGGTAGCCGGTTATCAGAAACAATATCGGTCAATTGCTCCAGCCCGCAGATATGGAACATGCCGTATTTGCCAAATTTACTGCTATCGCAGACCAGTACCCGACGCCGGGAAACGGTGAGCACCGCCTCCTTGACCGAGGCTTTCCCTTCGCTCGGCGTTGACATCCCGCGTTCGGTATCCCACGAAGAGGAGCTCAGAAACGCCACGTCAATATTAATGGTGCGAAGAAAGCTGGCGGCGCTTTTACCAATGCTTGAGCGGTTGCGCTGGTCCACCAGGCCGCCGGTGTGATAGAGCGTGATATGCGGCATATCCATCAGGTAGTGGCTGATGGAAAAGTCGTTGGTGACGACCGTCAGGTTAAAACAGCGGCTGGCGGCCACCGCTTTCGCCACTTCAAACAACGAGGTGCCGGCATCGAGGTAGAGCGTTTGACCCGGCTCGATGAGCATCGCCGCCAGCTGGCCCATTTTGCGTTTTACTTCATGATGCAACTCCGCTTTCTCTCGCCACGGCAGCTCGGATTTAAGCAGGTTATTAAGCTTCACGCCGCCGTTAATGGCGATAACCTTGCCTTCTTCTTCCAGCAGCTGAATGTCGCGGCGTACCGTCATATGCGACACGCTCATCAGCTCCGCCAGTTCATTGAAGGAGGCGGCGTTTTTTTCATGCACGTAGCGGTAAATAAAGTCGCGCCGTTGTTCCGGGATCATCATCGCACCTCAGGCCTGTCGGGATTGTTCGAGTTCGGCCACCGCTGCTTCTGAGAGCGGGACATAGCCGAGCGGTTTTAAGGTCAGCCAGATACGGGCGCTGTCTTCCAGTTCTTCGGCGTTAAACACCGCCTCGCGCAGCGAGCGACCGCTCACTACCGGCCCGTGGTTGGCCAGTAGCGCCGCCGTATGGTCTGCGGCGATGTCACTGAGCGCGCTGGCAATGCCCTCGTGTCCGGGTTTGAAATAGGGCAGCAGCGGCAGCCGTCCGACGCGCATCACGTAGTACGGCGTTAGCGGCGGCAGGCAGTTTTCCGGCGTGGCGCACGGTAGACAGGAGAGCGCGGTCAGCCACGGAGAGTGCAGATGTACTACGGCCCCGCAGGAAGGCCGGTGGCGGTACCACGCCAGATGCATAGGGACCTCTTTTGACGGCTTATCGCCGCTGAGATGCACGCCATCGGCATCCAGTCGACTCAGGGTGGCGGCCTGCAGTTCACCCAGACAGGAATTGGTTGGGGTCACCAGATAGCCGCCGTCCGGCAGCTTCACGCTGAGATTGCCGGAACCGCCGCTGCTGTAGCCGCGCATAAACAGCGAGCGCCCATAGTGGACCAGCTGTTCGCGGAGTTGGTGTTCACTCACCGGATTCATGATGGATACTCCTGGGCCGTAAAAAAGAAATCTTCGTCGCCAAAGTTGCCTGACTTCAGGGCCAGCGCCAGGCCGGAGGAGAAGACCCAAGGTACGCCCGGCGCGATCGCTCTGCCGACGGCCAGGCGCTTCACCTGTAGCGCTTCCACGACGGTGCCGGAGGTTTCTCCGCCAGCGACAATAAAGGTGTTGACGCCTGCGGCCAGAAGTTTGGCGCTCAGCCGGGCGAAAGTGCGTTCGATTGCCCGACTGGCGGCCTGTTCGCCGTATTCCTGCTGAATGCGCTGTAGCGCCTCTGGCGGCTGGGTGGCATAAAGTAGCGGCGCGAGCGGGTCGTTGATATGCGCCATCGCCCAGGTAGACAGCTCGTCGCTGTAGCTTTCGGTATCCGACAGGCAGCGGGCAACGTCAAGCAAACAGGATGCCGCCTGGGCTTTATAGCGGTTGACCTGGCGGTTGCTCATCGTCGAACAGCTGCCGGAGAACACGACTGCTCTGGCGGGAGAGGGAAAGCGGTGCGGCGACGCAACAGGATGACCACCAGCGTTAGCGGCCAGCGCGCCGCCGAGACCGGAACCTCCGGCCAGCAGCGGATACTCCTGCAGCGCCTGAGCCAGGGTATGGAGATCGGTGTCGTCCAGCGTATCGACAATCACATGGCGCGTTCCTTCAATCTGATAGCGTTCTAAGGCGTAAGTGACCGCTTCCACACCGCTGCGAATCGTATTGAGAGCAATGTGCCCAACCGGGCTGGCCGTCTGCGCGGCCAGCAGGCGCGGTACGCTGGCATCGGTCATCGGATTTAGCGGATGTTTTTCCATACCGGATTCGTTAAGCAGCACCCCGTTCACAAACAGATGGCCGTGGACCACCGTGCGCCCGTTTTGCGGCAGAGCGGGGCAGTGAACGATTAGCGGGGCCTGAATGTCGTTCATCAGCGCATCGCTTACCGGGCCGATGTTGCCCGCCGGCGTGGAATCAAAGGTTGAGCAATACTTGAAATAGAGCTGGCGGACGCCGGCGTTTTGTCTTAGCCAGCGGGCGCAGGCCAGGGACTGGGCGACGGCCTGTTCTGCCGGTAAAGCGCGGCTCTTCAACGAGATGACGATAGCGTCAACCTCTTCGTTCCAGCACTGAGTGATATCGGGCATGCCGGGCAGCAGCGCGACTCGCCAGCCCTGTTCAGCCATAAAGCTTGCTATATCCGTTGCGCCGGTAAAATCGTCGGCGATAACGCCTGTAGTGACGGCCATGGATCCACTCCGTTCAAGTTGTTTTCACATTGAACCTATTATTCAGGAGGGCATTTCACATTCACATGATGATTCTCACAAACAACAACATCACGAAAACGCATGGTATTTTTATAACTGTATGAAATATAATAATTAATCATTTGTCGGTCAGAAATTTGTGCTCACAGTTTTCTGTGAAGATTCGTTAAAGTTTGAGAACGCTGGCCGCCTGAGCGCGGGCAGCTCTCAGGCATCGTCCTCCTGAACCGGCGTAACGGTTGTGCATTTTGATCATATTCATCTGTTTAAATGAGATTATTTTTTGCGTCAGTCATCATCCTTTTTATCCGTAATATTTTGCATATTAACCGCTTGCAAAAGCTTACGGAGAATAAGATGGCGGAAAATAAAAGGGATAATGGCATCGTTTTTTTTAGTTCGTTAACAGATGTTTTTTCGCGGGCAACGGGGCTGACGGCGACGGTTATTAAGGTAACCGACGGTCGCTTGCCCGATTGCTATGCGGGGGCAGATTTCTTTTCCCTACCGCTGGTTCAAAGCAATGAAATATGCGGGTATATTATTTTTGACCATCGAGCAGCAACCGATAACAATCATCGCTCGGCGGCGATAAGGCTTCTGCATTTCATCGTTAGTCATTACTCAGCGATGGAAGAAGCAGAGGAGGAAGGTGCGAGACTGGCGCGACAAAAGAGCACTTTTTATTATGCACAAAAATCGCCGCATGAAATAAAACTGGCGGCTGCGCTGCGCTATATTGATGAACATTTATATGATGAGCTGTCTCTGGAATCTGTTGCCGCCCATGTTTGTCTCAGCGCTAACTACTTCAGCCGTTTTTTTAAAAAGCGTCAGGGCGTAAATTTTAAGGTGTGGGTCAATCAGAAGAAAATGCAGCGTGCCGGAGAGCTGCTCGGGGACCCGGCTAATTCCATAGACAGCGTGGCGCGTAAGCTTCAGTTTGCGCAAACCAGCTACTTTTGCCGGGTGTTCCGCGCTGCTCACCGCACGACCCCCCAGTCGTTCCGCGAACGGAACCTCTGGAGATCTTCACCTCGCATCGGTTAGCCTCGAATTCAGGCTAATACAGATTTTTCCTGGAGCATTCATAATGTGTGCCCGATCGCGGAATTTTTCAATTATGCCCATGGCCAGGTAATTAATTCCCATTGGCTCTCTTCATGTCTTCGCTAATAAACAAGTTAACGTGAAAAAATATTGACAACTTAATGCTTTTAATTGTGCGGCAATCACGTTGTTTAAATTGTCTTTATTGTAGCGCCTGGGTATCATTGGTTATTATTTGATCAGTGATAGTATGCATTAATCATGGAATAGATCAATGACACCTGACGGTAAAATAAAATATAACACCGGGGGCTAACCTGATGTCCTTGCGCGCTTTTTTTATCTATTAAACAATTTTTGCACGCCGTAAATGGAAGACGTTATGAGAGGAAAAATACCGAAAACTGAATTACTGGTGACTTTTGAGGTTGTGGCTCGCCATGAAAGTTATACCCGGGCAGCGGAAGAGTTGGCTTTAACACAAAGCGCCGTGTTCCGACAGGTCACGGCGCTGGAGGATTTCCTCCATACGTCATTATTTAATCATGCTAAAAAAAGGATTTTTTTAAATGAGGCCGGCAAGCATTATTTGTCTATCGTTAAAGAAACGTTGAACAAACTGGAGCGTGATACCAATTCGATTATGACCTGGCAACCGACGGTGCAGGTTCTTGAACTGGCCGTTAATCCCACCTTTAGCACCCACTGGCTGATCCCCAACCTGCGCGAGTTTAATAAATTAAATCCTGACATCATCGTTAATATTCATTCGCTGGCCAGCATGAGTGATTTTCTGAGCCGCGAGTACGATGCCGCCATTATGCGCGAGGATTTTTGCTCGCCGTGGTCTGAAGTGGAGTATCTGTTTGAAGAGGAAATTTTGCCGGTGTGCGGCTGCGGACTGCTGTCGGAACCCGGGCAAAAGCTGGCGGTGGAGGAGCTGCTGGGCGAATTTCCGCTGCTGCATCAAAGCACGCGGATTCACGGCTGGCAGGAGTGGTTTGCGCTGTCGAATATCACCAGCCCGCAGATCAACATCGGTCCACGTTTCGATCTGCTCTCGATGCTGATTGCGGCAGTGCGTTCAAATCTGGGAGTCGCGCTACTGCCGCGTTTTGCCATTCAGCATGACCTGGATAGCGGTGAGATGGTGATCCCCTGCGATGTGCCGATTCGTACCGGTAACCGTTTTATTATGACGTGGCAGGAGGATAAAACGGAATCCCGTCATTTGCAGGTATTTCGCGACTGGCTGCTGCAAAAATCGGTGGTGTCGGCTGCCTGACGGCGCTTTACCCGGGCTTCTGGCCCGCAAACGGCGGTGAACCCGTAGCCCGGGCAAGGCGCGTTGAGCGCCGCCCCCGGGAGCAGCGCGCAGAATACCCCAGTAGAGAGCAGAGTCGTTGAACTCCCCGGAGGCGATGCTGCGCATCTGTCCGGGCTACCAGGTTGCAAACGGCGGTGAACCCGTAGCCCGGGCAAGGCGCGTCAAGCGCCGCCCCCGGGAGCAGCGCGCAGAGTAGCCCAGGGAGCAGAACGCAGCGCGAGCCGGGTCAAACTACCAGTCGATTCCTGCCTGCGCCTGAATACCACCGTCAAAGGCGTGCTTCACCGGGCGCAGCTCGCTGACCGTATCGGCAAGCTCCAGCAGGCGGGCATGGCAGCCGCGGCCGGTAACAATCACGTTCTGCTGCGGCGGACGATTGACAATAGCGGCAATTACTTCCTGTGGATCCAGATAGCGATACGCCAGCATATACGTGAGCTCATCCAGCACCACCAGATCGTAGCTCGGATCGGCCAGCATGCGCTTACTCTCTCGCCATACGACCGATGCCGCCTCAATATCCGTTTCCCGGTTTTGCGTTTCCCAGGTAAAGCCGGTGCCCATAATGTGAAACTCAACGCCCAGAGGATGCAGCGTATTGTACTCTCCATTATCCCACTGGCCTTTAATGAACTGGGCAACGCCGACGCGCTTACCATGTCCGACGGCTCGCGTTGCCGTACCAAAGGCGGCAGTAGATTTGCCCTTACCGTTGCCGGTGAAGACGATCAAGATGCCTTTTTGCTCCGTTGCCGCCGCCACGCGGGTATCAACCTGCGTTTTCAGCTTCTGCTGGCGCTGACGATGGCGGTCAGGATTGCCTCGCGCGTGCATAAATGCTCCTTAGTGCCCTGCCGGACAGGTGGCGCAGCGGTGCTGCTGCTCGAACTGGCTAAAGAAGTTGTTGCCTTTGTCGTCAACCAGCACAAACGCGGGCAGGTTTTCGACTTCCATCATCCATACCGCTTCCATGCCCAGTTCCGGATACTCAAGGCAGCGTAAACTTTTCACGTACTGCTGCGCCAGCAGAGCCGCCGCACCGCCGATGCTGCCGAGATTAAAACCGCCGTGTTTCAGGCAGGCTTCGGTCACCTGCGGGTTGCGGTTGCCTTTTGAGAGCATGATCAGACTCCCGCCCGCGGCCTGGAAAGCATCAACATACCCGTCCATCCGTCCGCCGGTGGTGGGACCCAGCGAGCCGCAGGCAAGATTGTCTGGCGTTTTTGCCGGTCCGGCGTAGTAGACGATATGATTGCGCATGTAAGCCGGCATCGGTTCGCCATTATCCAGCCGCTCTTTAATTTTGGCATGGGCGATATCGCGGGCGACGACAATTGGACCGCTCAGCGACAGCCGGGTACCGACCGGCAGGGCTGACATATCGCGAAGGATATCGCGCAGCGGCCGATTCAGATCGAGCTGGACGGTCTGTGCCCCGTTTTCTATCCGCTGAGAATCAGGAATGAACTTGCCCGGGTTATGTTCCAGCTTCTCCAGCCAGATGCCGTGCTTGTTGATTTTGGCTTTAATGTTTCGATCGGCGGAGCAGGAGAGGGCCATAGCGATAGGGCAGGAGCCGCCGTGCCGCGGCAGGCGGATCACGCGAATATCGTGAGCGAAATATTTGCCGCCAAACTGCGCGCCGATGCCGAACTCGCGGCTGGCGTTAAGCAACGTCGCCTCCAGCGCGGTATCGCGAAACGCCTGGCCCAGCGCATTTCCGCTGGTGGGCAGATTGTCATAATATTTGGTCGAAGCCAGCTTCGCCACCTTCAATGCCTGATCCGCCGAGAGGCCGCCCACCACAAAGGCGATGTGGTACGGCGGACAGGCGGCGGTGCCCAGCGCTTTCATTTTTTCTATCAGGAAGGCGGTGAGTTTTTCCGGCTGCAGGATGGATTTTGTTTCCTGAAACAGCGCTGCTTTGTTCGCCGAGCCGCCGCCTTTGTTGACGAACAGGAAGCGGTATTCGCTACCCGGCACGGCGCTGATGTCGATCTGCGCCGGCAGGTTGGTCTCCGTGTTGACCTCGGTGTACATATCGAGGGGGGCATTTTGCGAATAGCGTAAATTATTTTCCTGGAAGGTGTTGTAGACGCCTTGACTCAGGGCTTCAGCATCGTTGCCGCCGGTCCAGACGTTCTGGCCTTTGCTCGCCACGATGGTTGCGGTCCCGGTATCCTGGCAGTTTGGCAGCACGCCTTTTGCCGAGACTTCGGCGTTGCGCAGCAGCTGCAGCGCAACGTATTTATCGTTACTGCTGGCCTGCGGATCGTGCAGGATACTGGCGATCTGTTTTAAATGTCCGGCGCGCAGGAAAAATGAAGCCTCATAAAATGCCTGCTGAGCCAGCAACGTTAACGCTTCGGGCGCAACCTTGATGACCTCTTCACCATCTAACTCTGTCACCTTAACATGTTGATTACTGAGTAGTTCATATTCCGTATTATCTTTACTCTGCACAAAGAGTTCCTGCCAGACAAAGGGTTTAGACATGTGACATCTCACTATTTCGCGAAAAAGAGATTGGCCTGCGTCGCTTTAGCGACGTACTCGATGGTTTGCTGGGCGCGAACGCTATTACCGGCTGCATCCAGCGGAGGGGAGTAGACGGCGATGGCGTACCGCCCCGGCACCACGGCGATCATCCCGCCGGCAACGCCGGATTTCGCCGGAATACCGACGCTATACAGCCATCTGCCGCTGCCGTCGTACAGCCCGGCTATCGCCATTTCCGCCAGTACCTGCGGCACATAGCTGGCGTTAAGCAGTTGCCTGCCGTTGAACGGCGATTTACCGCCGTTGGCCAGCACGGCTCCCATTTTGGCGAGCTGCTCAACGGTGATATCCACCGAACATTGACGGGTGTAGATTTCGACGGCTTCCTGCGGATCGCCATAAAAGCTGCGGTAGGAATGCATCAACATGGCCAGCGCCTGGTTATGCTGGTTGGTTGCCATTTCGGATTGAAATACCGGCTCGTTCACGCTCAGCGTACTGTCGGCCCAGGCGCTGAGATTGTTGAGGATTTTATTCCAGCGGTCGGTGTTGTCCTGCGCCGCAATCAGGCTCACGGTGCTTATGGCGCCGGCGTTGACTAACGGATTCTCCGGCGCGCCTTGGGTGAGTTCGACGGCTAATCCGGAATTAAAGGGCAGGCCGGTGGCGTTGGCGCCGAGTTTATCCAACACTTCCTGCGGTCCGCGTTGCTCCATTGCCAGCGCCAGGGTGAACACTTTGCTCAGGGACTCCATCGGGAACGCTTTTTTTACGTCGCCGGTCTGGTAAATTTTGCCTTCTACCGTCGCGAGCGTAATGGCGAAATTATCCGGGCTATAGGTCGCCAGAGCGGGGATGTAGTCGGCGACTTTACCCTCGTGGTTATTTCTATATTTCTGATGCGCCTGCTCGATAATGCTGGCGTAGTCCGGTGCGCCCTGAGCTGCGGCGGCGCCGCTAAACAATAAGCTGGCGGTGAACAGGCAGGTGCCGAGAAATTTAACGTTCATGGTATGTCCTGTTGAGATTATTGAGAGGAACCGGGCCGGATAGATCCGGCCTGGGGTTCATAGCCATCTTGCCGTCAGGACATCGCCACTTCGGACGTTTCGCTGGCAGGACGCTCCTGCTCGGGTTTTTTGACCGGGGCGGTGCCGCGGCAGCCTTCTCCATAGTGCTCGCCTTCCCAGCGGCCAACGATGGCGGCGCCCATGGCGTTACTCATTACGTTGGTGGCGGAGCGACCCATATCGAGGAACGGATCGACGCCCATCAACAGGATCAGGCCCGCTTCCGGAATGTTGAACTGGTTCAGCGTCGCGGCAATAACCACCATTGAGGCGCGCGGTACGCCCGCCATCCCTTTTGAGGTCAGCATCAGAATCAGCAGCATGGTGATCTGCTCGCCCATGCCGAGGTGCACGTTGCAGGCCTGGGCGATAAACACCGTGGCGAACGAGCAGTAGGCCATGGAGCCAACCAGGTTAAAGGAGTAGCCAATGGGCAGAACGAAGCTGGCGATTTTGGAAGAGACGCCAAATTTTTCCAGCTTATCGAGGGTGCCCGGGAAGGCGGCTTCAGAGCTGGACGTGGTGAAGGCCAGCAGGGCGGGCTCAAGGATCGCTTTGGTCAGACGGCTAATGCACGGACCAACAATGACCGCCGACAGGCCAATCAGCATCGCCCACAGCATGCCAAGCGTCAGGTAGAACTCACCCATAAAGATACCGGCGCTGACCATTACGCCCAGACCGCGCTCGGCGATCAGCCCTGAGATAGCGGCAAAGACGGTTAGCGGCGCGAAGAGCATGACGTAGCCCGTCAGCTTCAACATTACGTGGACCAGCGAATCGAGCACTTTCACAATGGGTTCGGCTTTTTCGCCGATAGCCGCCAGGCTACAGCCGAGGAAAATGGAGAACACCACGATTTGCAGGATTTCGTTGCGCGCCATCGCATCAACGATGCTGGTCGGCACCGCGTGAGAGATAAATACCTTCAGCGTGAAGGGCTCAGACTGAACGGCCGCGACCGCTCCGGCATCGTGGGCGACGAAATTAATCCCCGCCCCCGGCTGGAACAGATTAACGATCACCAGCCCCAGCGCAATCGACAGCAGCGAGGCGCAAATAAACAGGAAAAAAGTTTTCGAGAATATCCGCCCGAGCGTTTTAGCATCGCCCATTTTGGCGATGCCAACTACCAGCGTGGATATTACCAGCGGAGCGATAATCATTTTTACCATGCGTAAAAATATGGTGGTGAAAATAGAAATATCCTGCGCGTATGATTTTGCTGTATCAGCCGATGCCATATTATTAATTGCCACCCCGGCAATCATGCCGAGTATCAGGCCTAATATGATCATTTTGGTTAAACTTATTTTTTTCATGTTTACTCCATCGGATCGAGGTTAGTCGGTGAAGTGTTGTAGGGCAGCGCACGCCTGAGCTTGCAAACCGCTCAGACGGGCGCCTGTGGTGACCAACCGCATAAATTGTCTGGAATACAGTGTTACAGCGAAATCCTGTACACCAAGGGATGTTGTTGTATTTTTATATCCGTTGTCCTTCACGCTGCATTTTGTTGGCTGCCTTTGCTCACCCCAGTCACGTACGGATGTACGCTCCTGGGGATGAATGAGGGACATCCATGTCCCTCACCGAAGGCAGCCTCCGGCTGTTCAAATTCGTTCCTGACGAATCTGTCCTTCAGTTGCCGCCTCAATGCAACTCGAAATCCATTGGATATAGAATTAGAAATCGAACTCAATACTTAATAACGGCGCATGCTGCTGAGCGCCATAAACATCATTGTCGCCAACGTTGCCGGAAATAATATCCCGCGGCATGACAATTTTTACCGCGTTAGCCGGGTCAAACCAGACAATGCGATGAATAAAATCAGGTCTCACGTTATATAAGCTGGCAATAAGCTGCGGAGTTAATTGCTCAGATCGTTTTACCCGCTGATAATCCTCCCGGGTTTTAAATAAAATATCTAAAACTAATTCATACGGCCCGGCGTTTTTGGAGCGGATCACCTGCGCCAGTGAGCATAGAGATTGTTTCATGCCTGAACTCCTTCTGGCGTGACCTGCTCGATATGGAAGTCAAAGCGCAGCGCGTCGCAGGCTTCAATCAGGTGATAGATTGAAAACTCATACACCGGGCCACTCTGGATATCGGAAGGCGAGAACGGGAAGGCGAGGTTGCCTGCGGTCGCAATGCGGTTTTCATAACCGTAGTGCAGCAGGGTAGAGCGCACCAGCGAACAGACGCTGTTGGCGGTATCCTGAGTCGGGGCGACGACGTCCAGTAAAATCCCCAGCTCGTGCCCGGCGGTTTTCATCGGTTCGTGATTGCCCATCACGCCGTTCTTTCCGTACAGATGGAAAGTCATGCGGATGCTGTCGTCACTCAGCGAGAGGTTGCGCGCCACGCTGGCCTGTACCTCTGCAAGAATCGTGTCGATCCCGGCGATCATGATCGGGTCGCGGGTTCCGGCAATGGTCAGGCAGCGAAAGCCGACCCGACGCGCGCCTTCCAGCTTCAGCGCGTAGGGCGTCTCTTCGTGGCGAGAGCCGCTAACGTACACCTCGCCTTCGTTGACCGTTTTGAAGCTGCATCCTTTGAGGTTCAGCACGCCGCCGGGCCCCGGCAGGAAGTACGGATCGGACTTCTCGTATAACGTGTGCGCCGCGGCGGACGTTTCGGTGAATTTGCGCTGTGGATTGAAGGTTTTCAGCGTAAAACCGTTGTCGTCGATGATCCCCATCGCGCAGTCGGAGCCGGACCCTGGGGTCGCCGCAATGGCCGCGCATTCAAGGATCTTGCCGCAGTGCAGGGCCAGTCCCTCATCGAAGCCCTGCATAATCGGCAGCGCCGCGAAGCAGGCTGGATCGTACGCCCGTCCGCCCAGCACCACCTGGGCGCCGGCGGCAAGCGCCCGTTGGAACGGTTCGATACCCATCTGGGCGACGATATAGGTGCTCTCTTCAATGGCTTCGTGGGTCAGCTCGGGCACAAAGTCGAGGGCGGTGATTTTGCCGTTATCCAGCGCCTGATGCACGATGGATTTCTCGACGTCAGACGGGATCAGCGCCATGGAAAACGACAGTTGCTCTTCCTGCGCAATCTCATGGATGATTTGCCGGCACCACTCCAGGTGCGGGGCCGCGCCGGAGCCGCCGGCCGTGCCGATCACCACCGGAATACTGTTTTTTACGCCGGCGACGATCATATAGCGCAGATCGCGTTTCACTCCGGCTCTGTCGGTAAAGGGTTTACCTGCTCCCAGATAATGGGGGCCGGGATCGGATGAACCGGCGTCAACGGCAATCAGATCAGGAGACTCCGCCATGGCTTTAAGAAAGCTCTCTTCCGGAAAGCCATAACCCAGAATCGCGGTCGGCGATAAGATCTTAAAGGTACGAGCCATCTCTTAATCCTTAGTCTGCAACAGCGCGATGGTGCGGTTCATTTCGTTAAACACGATGTTAAGACCTTCGTCGAAGCCCATGCCTGGCTTGATCAGCATGCGTACAGGACGCGCGGCCAGCGCGACGTGAACGCAGGTGCGGGCGCTGATCTCGGTTTCGTTACAGGTCCCGCCCTGATAGGCTTCCATCGCATGTTTGTTGCAGTACAGCACCGCGTCCACAATGTTATGGACGCCGCCGAGGTCCGGGGTTTTAATCTGTACCATGTGGCAGCTGCCGGCATCGGTGAAGTCAACGATATCCTGATAGGTGTTACACCATTCGTCGGCGACGATTTTCACCCCGGAACCCAGGCGGGTCAGCTCTTTGGTGATGGCGGTCAGCATGCGGATCTGATCCGGTTTGTTGCCGGCATCCACCGGGCCTTCTATATAGAGCGGCAGGCCCTGGGCCTCTTTCTCCAGGCTGGCGATATATTCGGCGCAGCGAAGCGGGTCCATATCGAAAATCAGGCCGATGGTGCCGTAAACATCGATATGCAGCGTCGGGCGGTAGCGGGGGCTGGTGCGCAGGCTTAAGATGCGGTCGGACAGCCAGCGGATATACTCGCGCAGTTTCTCCCCTTTCAGACCCAGCTTCTCTTCAACGTTGTTAATCAGCGCATGCGGCAGAACATCGACGCCTTTGAGGATCATCTTGTCCACGGCGATATAGCGGTCGTCTCCGCTCTGACCGAATAACGGAATCGCTTCCGGGATACAGGGCAGCTGCCATTCGTCGCAAACCACCTCCGCCTTCAGACGGCCGCTGGCCAGCGCCGTGGCATCGAGTAGCGCCTGGGAAAGACCATAGCGGACGGCGGTATGCAGCAGTTGGCCGTCGATGCGCAGCTTGTCGAAGAAGCGGGCGTTCGGCAGGAACGTATCGACATCCCGGCCTTCCAGCAGCGGTTTAATATGATCGTTGAGGAAGGGAATAAAATTTTCCGCGAGGAACAGCGGGTCGCGGCCACCGGCGCCGGAATACTGTACGGCGGCACAGTCACCGACCGCTACCGCGCCGTTTTCCAGAATTAGCTGCACGGAAACGCATTCACCCGCCTGGCGCACGGAGGTAAATCCGGGGGTAACCGGCGTGCCGGTATAGATGAATCCATCGTGACCCGCGCCGTTTTTAATCGCCTGCTGGTCATCAAAGTAGAATGAGGAGTAGCCAGCGGTGAAAAGGGCCTGTTTAATTTTCATTATGGTCTTCCTATTAATTGACTGTGGGATACCGCGTTGATGTCATCAACAACCATCTGGAATGAGGGCTTGCGACCTTCAAAATGCGCACGTTCTGCGACGTAATCGTGGTGCAGGGCGAGGATGTCCTTAGGCAGCGGAACCGCGCCAGCTTCAAGCACGCGAATAGCGCCAGAATTGTCGCGAACCGGCAGAATTTTGCCCGCGTTGCAGGATGCCGGAGCAAAAGGCACGTCCAGCACGCCCGCTTCAAAGGCCAGCACCGTACCGCGGGCGATATCGCCGTTACCCAGTTCGAAGACTTTCTTCAGAACCGCGCGTACCTCGCTTTTTATCAGCTCTACTTCCTGATCTACCGCGGCGCACGGCGGGAACTTCTGATCGCTGACCATATTGAGCATCTGGCGGGAGGCCCTCAGGCCCTGCGCGTTGGCCGCTGCGGTTGGAATACCGAACGCTTCATGCGGGCTCTTGGTGATCACTTTGGTGGCGCCGGACATGCCGGCCACCGCCGCGCCCCACGAGATAATGGCAAACGCTTTTGATTCATCTTCCGGAAAACCGCCCATCCACTGGTGGAAGACGGTACTCAGCTCATAATCGTCGAAACCGTAATTGCCAAAATATTCGTGAGAAAGTTCGCGAAGCGACTTAATCGCTGCAATGTCCTGGGTCAGGCTGCCCACCTGGCCGTAGCCGACGGTAATTGATTTGACGCCCTGTTCCAGCGCCAGCAGCCCTTCGATAATCGCCACCGCGTGGGACATAAACGGCGGGATCAGAGTGCCGGTTAGCGGGCCGAAAGGTTCGCGGTTAATTCGAATGCCGTGCTCTTCATAAAGGCCCATCAGACGGTCGCAGTACTGCCAGTCGCGAATCGACTTCTCCAGGGTTACGCGCTTGGCGTAGGGAATGTTGTAGGAGATACCGCCGCCTTCGTAGCTGGTAAAGCCGCTGGCCATGGAAATTTCCGCCAGCAGACGCGCGTCCGGCGTACCGTGACGTACCTGCACCGGTTTTTCCAGCGCTTCGGTCATCCGGCGGCAGGCAGCGACGCCGTGGTTAACCACCGGTAAACCGTTGAGTTTGGAGGTACCCGCTTCGATAGATTTCTGAATGCCGACCGCCGCTTCTTCGTAACGGTTAAGGCGGGTGTAGGCATCGATGGTACTGGGCAGTAGATCGCACTCTTCCTGCAGCGTCTTGAGTAGCGCAATGTGTTCATCCATCAGCGCTACGCCCGCGCGCGGCTGGCTCAACGTTTTACCTTCCTGGTCGGCCTTAAGCAGGGCGTGAGAAAAGCGTTTTTTCTCTGGAATAGTTTGCTGGTACTTCACGCCATCTTCGAAGTGCTCAACGTCCTTGCCGGTATGCCAGGTCTGCAACACCTGATGCCGCTCGGTCATGAATTCGTCATGGGTTAATTTTTTATTTCGAAGTTCCATTCGTAGCTGCCTTCATTTATAGGGTTAAACAGTGAATGCTGGTGCGAGCGGCGAGTTCGGGATAAAGCCTGGCAACGTTTGCCAGCAGCGGAAGCAGGCCTTTTGCATCGCGGTAATAGTCAAACTGGGTCGGTAAGAGAATGCGTCTGCCGTCGTCATCCAGTTCGCGGTATTTCAGCCAGCGGTGGATGTCAAAGCGGCTGGCGCGGGAGAGCCATCCACCGGATCCGACGACTTTGCGCACCGGGGTCAGGTCGCGCCCCATCTGCAGGTCGACGTTGCCCACGCAGGTGCAGACCTGTTTTTTGGTTCCCGCGTGGCGTTCGCTGGCGTAGCCCACGCAGAGCCCGGCGAGAACGGTGTCGAAATACTTTTCTTCTTCACTGGCCGGCAGATAATCCGGCTGAGCGACAAGATGGCGCAGGTAGCGGTAAAAAGCCTCCTGACGCTGCGGCTGGTGGGCAAAGACCACGTTCACCAGCTCCCGGGCGCTTTCACCGACAACCATCGCCGAGACGCGCATGCCGAGATCGCCTTCCACCGTGCGTTTTACATATGGCTCCGGAACGCCGTGTAGAACGGTATCCGGCGAGAGCGTGTTGGCGCTGGCGGAGTAGATATCGGTAGTCGCGCCGCCCATGTCGATCAGCATGAACTCTTTCCACGCGCTGTCGTAATGACTGATGGTTTTCACCAGTTCGTAGACGGTCCACGGCGTTGGCATCGGCTCTTCGCCGGTTTCTGCGACGATAACGTCCAGTCCTTTACCTTTGACGATCCGGGATAAGAAAACATCGCATATTGCCTTGCGGGCCGCGTACGGATTCGGGTGATCGAGATCGGGCAGAATATTGTCTACCGTGGTCAGATCTTTATGGCCGAGGATGGTCTGAATCTCGTCCTGAATGTCGCGGTTGCCGGCATAGATAATGGCGCAGTCGAGCGTTGACTCCGCCAGCGCGTGGGCGTTAGCCAGGCCGTAGCTCGCTTCACCGCCGTCGGTCCCGCCGGTAAACAGCAGAATGTCCGGCGGCGAGGCTTCCAGCGCCTGAATGTCGTTGCGATTCAGTTTATAGGAGTAGTGTTGGGCGATTTTGGCCCCCGCCGAATGGGCGGTGACTTTTGCTGACTCCAGGGTGATGGACGGCACCAGCCCCATCGCGGCGACGGCAAGACCGCCTTTGGCCGATGAGGAGTATTTCAGCGTGACGTCACCGCGGTTCAGCAGCGGGCGCGCATCGGCAACGTTAAGCACCTGGTTCAGGCTGGCAAAAAAGCCTTCCGCCAGGTGATGGGTGGTTGTCGGGGTCAGAACGTGGTTTACCAGCGTCAGCTCATCCCCCTCCTGGGTGAAGAGGGCCGCCTTGGTCCACGTCGAGCCGATATCGACTGAGACGGTTTGCATCAGATGGCCTCTTCCAGACACGGGTGTTTAACGCCATGGCGCTGGTTGATGTCGTTTGCCATCAGCTGGCAGACGTCTTCCAGATCGTGGCTGGGGGCAAAAACGCGGTTGAACCCCATCTCTTTGAACTTCGCTTCAACGTCGGCAAAGTCATGCTTTCCGACCACCAGGTTGCCGCCGACGTAAAGGAGAATGTCGCCGATACCGCGTTCGATGCAGCGCTCGCGCAGTCCCAGGCAATCGATATCGCCGTGGCCGTAAATCGACGACACGACGATGGCATCCGCACCAGTTTCGATGGCGGCATCAATATATTCATCCTGGCTGACCATCACGCCCAGATTGATTACGCGAAAATCATGGGCAGTAAAAACGCGGTCCAGGACTTTATTGCCTACTGCATGGCAGTCAGCACCAATGACGCCAATAACGAGTGTTGATTTCTTCATGGGTAATCCTCTGTAGGGCTGATGGTATAAAAATAAAAACGACGATCTAATATTTGGCAGCCTGGGTTATGGATGCCTGTTAATAGGGCTGGAGTGTCTTTGGTTCATCGGGAGGAAGCAATTGATCTATTTTCAGAATATCATTCAAAAAAAGCGCATTTTTGAGTTTTCGTTAAAAATTCTTTGTTTATCATAGTGATGTACTTAATGCTTATAAATTTGATTGGTCCTTTTTGAGTTCTCGTAATAAATATATTGCGATGTTTGTGAGCGAGATCTTATTTTATTTTTGGCTGGCTTCTGTATTTCTAAATAACGGGTTAAATACAATTTTTTAAAATTTTCTGTGAGCGCGGTAACGGAATTTATGGGCTGGTTTTTATATGTGTCAAAGGCAACTTGTTAGAATAAAGCTATCAAATGATGAATTGTTCGTTTCATATTCTATTTTTGTTGATGAGGCAGGCATACGTCGTCAGAGAGTAAAAATGCAGACTGCAGATGATCCTTAAGAAGAGTAGGGGGCCTGACCTGCACAAAAAAGAAATCGATGGGCGGCGGTGACGGGATAAACGATAGTCACATAGGGTGTTAATTAAAGGTAAATGCAATGATAAATATAATCAGTAAAAAAATAAACGATAGTAACTTGATAAAAAAAATCTGTGAACTACGCAACATTATCAGTTGAGGTCGGCATTTAAGCCGCTCACGAGGGCTCATTAAGTACCGCTCCGCTGTGAAATAAATGGTCTATCATTTTCAGTAACTGATGACACTCCTGAAAAACATACCGTTAACCTTGTGTTTACTAGTGTTGTACACAGTAAACATAATTAACATTTAAAATGAAAATTGATTTAAATCAATGTTTAAAACTTGGAAAAGAACAAGAAATGGAGTTAAATTGTCGCGGATCAAATTGACCAAAATCTGATATTTTCGCTATAAATTGATCGCCGTCGAAAACTGCAAATTTATCACAATAAAAACCTATTTATTGTAAGGGTTTTGCAGCGTAATATAATCACGGGATCAATTTGGGTGTTTTGTTAACATGTTTGTAACTTTTCACCACTACCGTTTCCTTGACAGAGGAAACGGGCGTGACGAGAAGAAGCAAATAAATTTGTATTGGGGCATGCGTGTGACCCTTTCTAACGGGGTTCACTCTCGGAGTCTTCATGCGATGAGCAAGGAGTCATGATGTTAGATATAGTCGAACTGTCGCGCTTACAGTTTGCCTTGACCGCGATGTACCACTTCCTGTTTGTGCCGCTGACGCTTGGTATGGCGTTCCTGCTGGCCATCATGGAAACGGTCTACGTCCTTTCCGGCAAACAGATTTATAAAGATATGACCAAGTTCTGGGGCAAGTTGTTTGGTATCAACTTCGCTCTGGGTGTGGCAACCGGTTTGACCATGGAGTTCCAGTTCGGGACAAACTGGTCTTACTACTCTCACTACGTGGGCGATATCTTCGGTGCGCCGCTGGCCATTGAAGGTTTAATGGCCTTCTTCCTCGAATCTACCTTTGTAGGTCTGTTCTTCTTCGGTTGGGATCGTCTGGGTAAAGTGCAGCACATGGCCGTGACCTGGCTGGTAGCGCTCGGCTCCAACCTGTCGGCGCTGTGGATTCTTGTCGCTAACGGCTGGATGCAGAACCCGATTGCGTCGGACTTCAACTTTGAAACCATGCGTATGGAGATGGTCAGCTTCTCTGAGCTGGTTCTGAACCCGGTGGCTCAGGTTAAGTTCGTGCATACCGTGGCTTCCGGCTACGTGACCGGCGCGATGTTCATTCTTGCTATCAGCTCCTGGTATATGCTCAAAGGGCGCGACTTTGCTTTTGCCAAGCGCTCCTTTGCTATCGCAGCCAGCTTCGGCATGGCGGCAATCCTCTCCGTTATCGTTCTCGGTGATGAATCCGGTTACGAAATGGGCGACGTGCAGAAAACCAAGCTGGCGGCTATCGAAGCAGAATGGGAAACTCAGCCTGCTCCGGCGGCCTTTACCCTGTTTGGTATTCCTGACCAGAAAGCAGAGGAGAACCGCTTCGCGATTCAGATTCCTTACGCGCTGGGCATCATTGCGACTCGCTCCGTCGATAAACAGGTCACCGGCCTGAAGGATCTGATGGTTCAGCACGAAGAGCGTATCCGTAACGGGATGAAGGCTTACGCGCTGCTGGAACAGCTGCGTGCAGGTTCAACCGACCAGGCCGTTCGCGATCGGTTTAACGACGTGAAGAAAGATCTTGGCTATGGTCTGCTGCTGAAACGCTATACCGACAACGTCTCCGACGCGACGGAAGCGCAGATTGCGCAGGCGACCAAGGACTCCATTCCTGCCGTGGCGCCGCTCTATTTTGCCTTCCGTATCATGGTGGCGTGCGGCGTGCTGATGCTGCTGATTATTGGCGCCTCCTTCTGGACCGTGATTCGTAACCGCATTGGCGAGAAAAAATGGCTGCTGCGCGCTGCGTTCTATGGCCTGCCGCTGCCGTGGATTGCCGTGGAAGCCGGCTGGTTTGTTGCCGAGTATGGCCGTCAGCCCTGGGCTATCGGTGAAGTGCTACCAACGGCTGTAGCGAACTCGTCGCTGACTGCGGGCGACCTGATCTTCTCTATGGTGCTGATTTGTGGCCTATACACGCTGTTCCTGGTGGCTGAACTGTTCCTCATGTTCAAGTTTGCCCGCAAAGGACCAAGCAGCCTGAAAACCGGTCGCTATCACTTTGAACAGTCCTCTGCGGCTATTCAGTCGGCACGCTAAGACAGGAGTCGTCAAATGATCGATTATGAAGTATTGCGTTTTATCTGGTGGCTGCTGATTGGCATTCTGCTCATTGGTTTTGCCGTCGCCGATGGCTTCGACATGGGGGTGGGCATGCTCACCCGTTTCCTCGGTCGTAACGACACCGAGCGTCGAATTATGATTAACTCCATTGCTCCGCACTGGGACGGAAACCAGGTGTGGCTGATCACCGCGGGCGGCGCGCTTTTTGCCGCCTGGCCGATGGTCTACGCCGCCGCGTTTTCCGGCTTCTACGTGGCAATGATCCTGGTGCTGGCGTCTTTATTCTTCCGTCCGGTTGGTTTCGACTACCGCTCGAAGATTGAGGACACCCGCTGGCGTAATATGTGGGACTGGGGCATCTTCGTCGGCAGCTTCGTACCGCCGCTGGTGATTGGCGTAGCGTTCGGTAACCTGCTGCAGGGCGTTCCGTTCCACGTTGATGAATATCTGCGTCTGTACTACACCGGCAACTTCTTCCAGCTGCTGAATCCGTTTGGACTGCTGGCCGGTATTGTTAGCGTGGCGATGATCCTGACGCAGGGCGCGACCTATCTGCAGATGCGTACCGTGGGCGAACTGCACCTGCGTACCCGCACCGTCTCAACGGTAGCGGCGCTGGTGACGCTGGTCTGCTTCGCGCTGGCAGGCGTTTGGGTCTACTATGGCATCGACGGTTACGTAGTGAAATCCGTCATGGATCATACCGGCCCGTCTAACCCGCTGACCAAAGAAGTGGCTCGTGAGGCCGGCGCGTGGATGGTGAACTTTAATAATATGCCGGCGCTATGGGCAATTCCTGCTCTGGGCGTGGCGCTACCGCTGCTGACCGTCATTTCGACCAAAGCAGATAAAGGCGCCTGGGCATTTCTGTTCTCCTCGCTGACGCTGGCGTGCATCATTCTGACTGCCGGTATCGCCATGTTCCCGTTCATTATGCCTTCAAGCACGGCGATGAACGCGAGCCTGACCATGTGGGATGCCACCTCCAGCCAGCTGACGCTGAACCTGATGACTTACGTGGCGATTGTCTTCGTACCGATTATTCTGGCCTACACCACCTGGTGTTACTGGAAAATGTTCGGTCGCATCACTCGCGAAGACATCGAAAAGAACACCCACTCGCTGTACTAAGGTAAGGAGCTATATATGTGGTATTTCGCATGGATTTTGGGAACGCTTCTTGCTTGTGCCTTTGGGGTGATTACCGCGCTGGCGCTTGAGCACGTGGAAGCCACCAAAGCAGGTAAAGAAGAACACTGATGAGTATTATCGCGACTCTTTACGCGATAATGGACAAGCGCCCGTTAAGGGCGCTTTCCTTATTGATGGCGCTGGCGCTAGCGGGCTGCATCTTCTGGGACCCGTCGCGCTTTGCGGCCAAAACCAGTGAGCTGGAAATCTGGCACGGCTTCCTGCTGATGTGGGCGGTGTGTACCGGTGTTATCCACGGCGTGGGCTTTCGCCCGCGCGCCATCCACTGGCAGGGAATTTTTTGTCCGCTTATCGCTGATATTGTGCTCGTTTTGGGCCTGTTCTTTTTCTTCTTTTGAATAAGAAATCTCTGTTAACCATATGGGCTTGCATAAGCCCATAAAAATTTACTCCTCGTTTACTTTCCCCCATTCCAAACCACGATTCCCGCGCGTATAGTAGCGAAGTTTGAAAGCACTAACCTTTTGTTGCATTACCGGGATGTAAAGTGAATACAACGCTGTTTCGATGGCCGGTTCGGGTCTACTACGAAGACACCGACGCCGGTGGTGTGGTTTACCACGCCAGCTACGTCGCTTTCTATGAAAGAGCACGCACAGAGATGCTGCGCCATCATCACTTCAGCCAACAGGTTTTGCTGGCTGAACGAGTTGCCTTTGTGGTTCGCAAAATGACGCTGGAGTATTTTGCGCCCGCCAGACTCGACGACATGCTCGAAATCCAGACGGAGATAACCTCAATGCGAGGGGCGACCCTGGTTTTCACGCAGCGAATCGTCAACGCCGAGAACGTAGTTTTGAATGAAGCTGAAGTTCTGATCGTGTGCGTTGATCCACTCTTAATGAAGCCTCGTGCGCTTCCCAAGTCTATTGTCGCGGAGTTTAAGCAGTGACTGAGATGAATATCCTTGATTTGTTCCTGAAGGCAAGCCTTCTGGTTAAACTTATCATGTTGATTTTAGTTTGTTTTTCTATCGCCTCCTGGGCCATTATCATCCAGAGAACGCGCATTCTCAACTCGGCGTCGCGTGAAGCCGAAGCGTTTGAAGATAAGTTCTGGTCAGGTATTGAGCTTTCTCGTCTGTATCAGGAAAGCCAGGGCCGTCGCGATAATCTGACCGGTTCGGAACAAATCTTCTACAGCGGTTTTAAAGAGTTTGCTCGTCTGCATCGCGCCAACAGCCATGCGCCGGAAGCAATTGTCGAAGGGGCATCGCGCGCGATGCGTATCTCGATGAATCGCGAGCTGGAATCCCTGGAGACGCACATCCCGTTCCTCGGTACGGTAGGTTCTATCAGCCCGTATATCGGTCTGTTTGGTACCGTATGGGGGATCATGCACGCCTTTATCGCGCTGGGCGCGGTAAAACAGGCGACGCTGCAAATGGTGGCACCGGGTATTGCAGAGGCGCTCATTGCGACCGCAATTGGTCTCTTTGCCGCTATCCCGGCGGTTATGGCTTATAACCGTCTGAACCAGCGCGTGAACAAACTTGAGCTGAACTACGACAACTTTATGGAAGAGTTCACCGCTATTCTGCACCGTCAGGCGTTTACCAGCAGCGAAAGCAATAAGGGGTAAGCCATGGCCAGAGCACGTGGACGCGGGCGTCGCGAACTGAAGTCCGAGATCAACATCGTTCCGCTGCTGGATGTCCTGCTGGTACTGTTGCTGATCTTTATGGCGACAGCGCCGATCATTACGCAGAGCGTAGAGGTCGACCTGCCGGACGCAACGGAATCGCAGGCGGTAAAAAGCAACGATGAACCGCCGGTGATCGTTGAGGTTTCCGGAGTCGGGCAGTACAACGTGAAAATTGGCCCGGAAACGCTATCGCAGCTGCCGCCTGAACAGGTTATTGCCGAAGCCAGGCGTCGACTTGAGGCGAATGAGAAAACGGTGTTCCTGATCGGCGGTGCGAAAGAGGTGCCATACGATGAGATTATTAAAGCGCTTAACCTGTTGCATAGCGCAGGGGTTAAATCGGTTGGCTTGATGACTAAGCCGATCTAATCGCTCGCAATACGCACCCCCGCCAATATGGCGACGGTGGGACAAACGTGTCCCGCGGCCGACGTCATCGAACGGGAACAGGCGAACAGTTTTTGGGAACCGATAGTGTCAAAGGCAACCGAACAAAACGACAAGCTTAAACGAGCGATCATAGTTTCAGTCGCGCTGCACATCGTCTTGATAGCGCTGCTGATCTGGAGTTCGTTTGACGAGCATCTGGATGCTTCTGCCGGCGGCGGCGGGGGCTCTTCTATAGATGCGGTTATGGTCGATCCGGGGGCGGTTGTGAAGAATTATGACCGTCAACAGCAGCAGCAGGCCAGCGCCCGCCGTGCCGCCGAGCAGCGTGAAAAGCAGGCTCAGCAGCAGGCGGAAGAGTTGCGCGAAAAGCAGGCCGCCGAGCAGGAACGGCTAAAACAGCTGGAACAAGAGCGTCTGCAGGCGCAGGAAGCGGCTAAAGAGGCGAAAGAGCAGCAGAAACAGGCGGAAGAAGCCGCGGCGAAAGCCGCCGCAGCGGCCAAAGCGAAAGCGGACGCTCAGGCGAAAGAGGCGCAGGAAGCTGCCGCCAAAGCCGCCGCTGATGCAAAAGCGAAGGCCGATGCTCAGGCGAAAGCAGCCGAAGCCGCTGCGGCGAAAGCGGCGGCGGATGCGAAGAAACAGGCAGAAGCAGAAGCCGCGAAAGCGGCCGCGGACGCGCAGAAGAAAGCCGAAGCGGATGCAGCGAAGAAAGCTCAGCAGGAAGCCGAGAAGAAAGCGCAGCAGCAGGCAGAGAAAAAAGCGCAGCAAGAAGCGGCGAAACAGGCTGCGGCTGAAAAGGCTGCTGCCGAAAAAGCGGCAGAAAAAGCCGCCGCGCAGAAAGCCGCTGCTGAGAAAGCAGCAGCCGAGAAAGCCGCCGCAGCGGAAAAAGCCGCCGCTGAGAAAACTGCGGCAGCCAAAGCCGCAGCAGCAGAGAAGGCCGCCGCAGACAAAGCGGCGAAAGCCGCAGCCGCTAAGGCAGCAGCCGCGAAGAAAGCCGCTGCGGCCAAAGAGGCCAACGGCGTGGACGATCTGCTCGGCGACCTGAGCTCCGGTAAGAATGCGCCTAAAACTGGCGGTGGGGCGAAAGGGAGCAATGCATCTGCTGCCGGGAGTGGTAATACTAAAAATAATGGCGCATCAGGAGCTGATATCAGCAATTATGCCGGGCAGATCAAATCTGCTATTGAAAGTAAGTTTTACGACGCAGCGTCTTACTCAGGCAAGACCTGTACCTTGCGTATTAAACTTGCTCCGGATGGCATGTTGCTAAATATACAGTCTGAAGGTGGGGATCCTGCGCTTTGTCAGGCCGCTCTTGCAGCAGCCCGACAGGCTAAGTTCCCAAAACCGCCTAGTCAGGCGGTATATGAAGTATTTAAAAATGCGCCGTTGGACTTCAAACCTCAGTGATATTTTTCCCCGTGCAAGCGGGGAAAAACAATCTATTGTAGTCACAGGGTTTTAGTAGTTTTGTGTATTTGGGTTTGTTAACATTCTGCTAAATTATCGTGGGCTTTCCGCCTGGATAAGGGAGATATGATGAAGCAGGCATTACGAGTAGCATTTGGTTTTTTAATGCTGTGGGCGGCAGTGCTGCACGCAGAAGTACGCATCGAGATTACCCAAGGGGTTGACTCGGCACGTCCAATCGGCGTAGTGCCGTTCCAGTGGGCGGGGCAGGGTGCTGCGCCGGAAGATGTGGGCGGTATCGTGGCGGCTGACCTGCGCAACAGCGGCAAGTTTAATCCGCTCGATCGCTCTCGCCTGCCTCAGCAGCCGGGTAGCGCTCAGGAAGTACAGCCTGCGGCATGGTCTGCGCTGGGTATTGACGCCGTTGTGGTGGGTCAGGTGACGCAAAACCCTGACGGCTCCTATAACGTGGCCTACCAGCTGGTTGATACCGGCGGCGCGCCGGGTACCGTGCTTGCACAGAACTCATTTAAAGTGACTAAGCAGTATCTGCGCTATGCCGCGCACGCTGCCAGCGACGCGGTATTTGAAAAGCTGACCGGCATCAAGGGCGCCTTCCGTACCCGTATCGCTTACGTGGTGCAGAAGAACGGCGGCCAGTTCCCGTACGAACTGCGCGTATCCGACTACGATGGTTATAACCAGTTCCTCGTTCACCGTTCCACCCAGCCGCTGATGTCTCCGGCCTGGTCTCCGGATGGTGCGAAACTGGCCTACGTAACCTTTGAAAGCGGTCGCTCTGCGCTGGTTGTGCAGACTCTGGCTAACGGCTCCGTTCGTCAGATTGCTTCGTTCCCGCAGCACAACGGCGCCCCGGCGTTCTCGCCGGACGGCAGCAAACTGGCCTTCGCTCTGTCGAAAACCGGTAGCCTGAACCTGTACGTGATGGACCTCGGATCCGGTCAGATTCGCCAGGTGACCAATGGTCGTAGCAATAACACCGAACCAAGTTGGTTCCCGGATAGCCAGAATCTGGCCTTTACTTCCGACCAGGCGGGACGTCCGCAGGTATATAAAGTCAATATTAATGGCGGCACGCCGCAGCGTATTACCTGGGAAGGTTCACAAAACCAGGATGCTGACGTGAGCGCTGATGGTAAAACTATGGTAATGGTAAGCTCGGCCGGTGGTCAGCAGCACATTGCCAAACAAGATCTGGAAGCGGGTGGTGTGCAGGTTCTGTCATCAACGTTTTTAGATGAAACGCCAAGTCTGGCACCTAACGGCACTATGGTAATCTACAGCTCTTCTCAGGGGATGGGATCCGTGCTGAATCTGGTTTCTACAGATGGGCGTTTCAAAGCGCGTCTTCCGGCAACTGATGGACAGGTAAAATCGCCTGCCTGGTCGCCGTATCTGTGATAATAAATAATTGATTATTAAAGGAATCAAAGAAATGCAACTGAACAAAGTGCTGAAAGGGCTGTTGATCGCTCTGCCGGTTATGGCAATCGCGGCGTGTTCTTCTAACAAGAACGCCAGCAACGACCAGAGCGGTGAAGGCATGCTGGGTGCCGGCACTGGTATGGACGGTAACGCTAACGGCGGCAACATGTCTTCCGAAGAGCAGGCTCGTCTGCAGATGCAACAGCTGCAGCAGAACAATATCGTTTACTTCGATCTGGACAAATACGATATCCGTTCTGACTTCGCTGCAATGCTGGACGCGCACGCTAACTTCCTGCGTAGCAACCCGTCTTACAAAGTGACCGTAGAAGGTCATGCGGATGAGCGCGGTACGCCGGAATACAACATCGCTCTGGGTGAGCGTCGTGCTAACGCCGTTAAGATGTATCTGCAGGGCAAAGGTGTTTCTGCTGACCAGATCTCCATCGTTTCTTACGGTAAAGAAAAACCTGCAGTACTGGGCCACGACGAAGCGGCTTACGCCAAAAACCGTCGCGCCGTACTGGTTTACTAAGAGAATTGCATGAGCAGTAACTTCAGACATCATCTATTGAGTCTGTCGTTACTGGTTGGCATAGCGGCCCCCTGGGCCGCTTTTGCTCAGGCGCCAATCAGTAGTGTCGGCTCAGGCTCGGTCGAAGACCGCGTCACTCAACTCGAGCGTATTTCCAATGCGCACAGCCAGCTTTTAACCCAACTCCAGCAACAACTCTCCGATAATCAGTCCGATATTGATTCCCTGCGCGGCCAAATTCAGGAAAGCCAGTATCAGCTGAATCAGGTTGTTGAACGCCAGAAGCAGATCCTGCTGCAGATCGACGGTCTGAGCAGCGGTGGCGGCACGACGGGCGCGCAAAGCCCGTCGTCAGCCAGTGAGCAAGGCGCTGCGGCAAGCGCGCCAGCGGCTTCATCAGGCGCTCCGGCGTCGACCGGCGATGCAAACACCGATTACAACGCGGCTATCGCGCTGGTGAAGGATGCTTCCCGCCAGGACGACGCGATGGCGGCTTTCCAGAACTTCGTCAAGAAGTACCCCGATTCAACGTATCAGCCGAACGCCAACTACTGGCTCGGTCAGCTGAATTACAATAAGGGTAAAAAAGACGATGCGGCGTACTATTTCGCTTCCGTGGTGAAAAACTACCCTAAATCTCCGAAAGCGCCCGATGCGATGTTTAAAGTCGGCGTAATCATGCAGGACAAAGGCGATACCGCAAAAGCCAAAGCGGTTTATCAGCAGGTGGTCAGTAAATTTCCTGGCACCGACGGAGCCAAACAAGCGCAAAAACGCCTTAACGCGCTCGGATGATTATGGCATGACCAGAAATCGCATCATTTCTGGTCTTGTCGCATGAATCCTAAGCAGTTAAGCAATCTTTATCTAAATTGTTGTTGCGCTGAATTCTGAAATCAGTAATATATGCCGCCGTTGCCAAGGGATATCGAACAAGCCCAAAGCGACGAAAATAGTGGGTCGTTAGCTCAGTTGGTAGAGCAGTTGACTTTTAATCAATTGGTCGCAGGTTCGAATCCTGCACGACCCACCAATCGTTCTGGTGGAACGCGATAGTAAAACGTGAAGGATAACGTTGCGTCAGCAGCGGCACGTAGGGCGAGGCGAAGCCGAGTCATCCTGCACGAGCCACCGTGAAAAGATGTATCCAGCGCAGTATCGGGTGATTAGCTCAGCTGGGAGAGCACCTCCCTTACAAGGAGGGGGTCGGCGGTTCGATCCCGTCATCACCCACCACTTCGGGTCGTTAGCTCAGTTGGTAGAGCAGTTGACTTTTAATCAATTGGTCGCAGGTTCGAATCCTGCACGACCCACCAATTTAACATTGAACTCAGATGTTAAACGTGAAGGATAACGTTGCGTCAGCAACGGCCCATAGGGCGAGCGAAAGCGAGTCATCCTGCACGACCCACCAATTTCGAATTGGTGACGAGTGAAGAATATTCAGGCAGTACCCGAGCGGGTCGTTAGCTCAGTTGGTAGAGCAGTTGACTTTTAATCAATTGGTCGCAGGTTCGAATCCTGCACGACCCACCAATCCTCAGCCGAGGGCGGGTAGTAAGCGTGAAGGATAACGTTGCGTCAGCAACGGCGCCGTAGGGCGAGGCAAAGCTGAGTCATCCTGCACGACGCACCATCCTGAATCGTTCCAGTTAGCAGTAAACCCGCAAGGGGTCGTTAGCTCAGTTGGTAGAGCAGTTGACTTTTAATCAATTGGTCGCAGGTTCGAATCCTGCACGACCCACCAATGTAAAAAAGCGCCCTAAAGGCGCTTTTTTGCTATCTGCCATTTCCTCGAAAATCACAACAATCCGCAATACTTTAATGCTGCGTTATTCTACCGTCGCGCTGTGTTTACCGTGGCTACAATTGGCACAGGCCAGTAGCCCGGACAGATGCGCAGCATCGCCTCCGGGAAATGGTCCCTGAGGGCAAAATTCCTCACGACATTTTCTGCACAATCGGCTATCTTGTTTAGCATATAAAACACCATTACCGAATAATGCCGTTTTGCGGGCGTTATTGCGGTTTTCAAGTTAAGCCAGTGAAACGAGACTGCAAGATGAGCGTAATGTTTGATCCGGAAGCGGCAATTTATCCCTTTCCCCCCAAGCCCATGCCGTTAAACCGCGATGAGAAGCACTTCTATCGTGAAAAAATTAAACGCCTGCTGCGTGAACGCGATGCGGCAATGGTGGCCCATTACTACACCGACCCCGAAATTCAGCAACTGGCTGAAGAGACCGGTGGCTGCATCTCCGACTCTCTGGAAATGGCGCGCTTCGGCGCCCGACATTCCGCCTCTACGCTGCTGGTCGCCGGCGTACGGTTTATGGGAGAAACGGCAAAAATCCTCAGTCCGGAAAAAACCATCCTGATGCCCACGCTGCAGGCGGAGTGTTCGTTGGATCTTGGCTGCCCGATCGAGGCGTTCAGCGCTTTTTGCGACGCTCACCCGGACCGTACCGTTGTGGTCTATGCCAATACCTCTGCGGCGGTTAAGGCTCGCGCCGACTGGGTTGTGACCTCCAGTATCGCAGTGGAACTCATTGAGCATCTGGATAGCATGGGGGAAAAAATCCTCTGGGCGCCGGACCGCCATCTGGGCAGCTACGTGCAAAAACAGACCGGCGCCGACGTGCTGTGCTGGCATGGGGCCTGTATTGTTCATGATGAATTCAAAACTCAAGCGCTGGCAAGAATGAAAGCGCTATATCCGCAGGCTGCGGTTCTGGTTCACCCGGAATCACCGCAGGCGATCGTCGATATGGCCGATGCGGTAGGTTCAACCAGCCAGTTAATCAGTGCGGCAAAAACGCTCCCGCACCAGCAGCTGATTGTCGCCACCGACCGGGGTATTTTTTACAAAATGCAGCAGGCGGTGCCGGAAAAAGAGCTGCTGGAAGCCCCTACGGCAGGCGAAGGAGCGACCTGCCGCAGCTGCGCGCACTGTCCGTGGATGGCGATGAATGGCCTGCAGGCCATTGCTGAAGCGCTGGAGAACGGGGGCGCTGAACATGAAATTCATGTTGATGAACAGCTGCGTACCGGGGCGCTGGTTCCGCTAAACAGAATGCTCGATTTTGCGGCTACACTTCGGGGATAGTTCATTACTGCGTCACAGTACGCTCTGGGGATAAGATGGATTTTTTTAGTACGCAGAATATTTTAGTTCACATACCCATTGGCGCCGGGGGCTATGATCTGTCGTGGATTGAAGCCGTCGGTACTATCGCAGGCCTGCTGTGCATCTGGCTGGCGAGCCTGGAGAAGATCGTCAACTATGCCTTTGGGTTAATCAACGTCACGCTGTTTGCCATTATCTTTTTTCAGATCCAGCTGTACGCCAGCCTTCTGCTCCAGGTCTTCTTCTTTGTTGCCAACGTCTACGGCTGGTATGCCTGGTCACGACAGACCAGCGATAACCAGGCTGAGCTGCAAATCCGCTGGCTACCGCTGCCGAAAGCGTTAGGCTGGCTGGCGGCCTGCGTGGTGGCGATTGGCCTGATGACGCTATTTATCGATCCGGTTTTTGCGTATCTGACCAGGATTGCCGTTGCGCTGATGCACGCCCTGGGCCTGCAGGTCGTTATGCCGGCGCTGCAGCCAGACGCATTCCCGTTCTGGGACTCCTGCATGATGGTACTCTCGATTGCGGCGATGATTCTGATGACCCGAAAATACGTTGAAAACTGGCTGCTGTGGGTGATCATCAACGTTATTAGCGTCGTTATTTTCGCCCTCCAGGGGGTTTATGCGATGTCGCTCGAATATTTGATTCTGACATTCATCGCCCTCAACGGCAGCCGGATGTGGATTAATAGCGCGCGTGAGCGAGGCTCTCGCGCGTTTTCACGCTAGTGGTGATGGTGATGGCCATGCCCGGCGTGCGTCATGTTGAGACGGCACTCCGGGCCGCTGCAGGGCTGATACTCCATCTGCACCGTTACGTGTCCAATTTCGTACTTATGCTGTAAGAAATGTTGGATCCGTTCCAGCAGGCCATCGTGATCGTGCGGCGGCACCACCTGCACGTGCAGCGTCATCACCGTTTTTTCGCCGACCAGCCAGGCGTGGACGTGATGTACATCGCGCACCTCCGGTATTGAGCGACGCAGATCGCGCTTTAGTGCCTCAACATCAAGCGAGCGCGGCGCCCCCTCCAGCAGTTCGTTGACGCTCTCCTGCAGCAAACGCCAGGCGCTGCGCAAAACCAGGCACGATACCAGCACGGACAGGATGGGGTCGATAGGCGTCCAGCCGGTCGTAAGGATCACGATAGCGGCAATAATCGCCCCGACCGAGCCGAGTAAATCCCCCAGCACATGCAGAGCGGCGGCCCGCACATTGAGATTACGTTCTTCACTGCCGCGATGCAGGATCCAAAAGGCCAGAATATTGGCCAGCAGGCCGGCAACCGCAATAACCATCATCGTTTTACCGGCCACCGGCTGCGGATGATGAAAGCGCTGAATGGCCTCCCAGACGATGAGGATCGTAATGACCACTAAAGCAATGGCATTGAGAAAAGCCGCCAGCGTGGTCAGCCGCAGCCAGCCAAAGGTATGTTGCGCATTCGGCGGTCGACTGGCGAAACGCACTGCCAGAAAGGCGAACAGCAGCGCTGCCGCGTCCGTCAACATATGCCCGGCATCGGCCAGCAGCGCCAGTGAACCTGAAATGAGTCCGCCTGCGACCTCAACCACCATGAACCCGGCAGTAACGCAGAACGCCAGCAGTAGCCGACGGGCATTTTTATCTTCGGTGGGTTGCGCAGAATTATGCGAGTGTGATTGCCCCATGGTGCCTTCCCTACATTATTATTTTGATGATTACTTTATGACATGATTCCCTTTCTGGGGTGAATAAAATGAAAAAAAGGAGAGCCTTAGCTCTCCTCCCTGGTGTCCGGCACTCAGCTTACTGGGTGGTACCGTCGGTTTTCGTCGCTTCGTCCTGACCGACTTTTTTATCAGTATCCGGACAGCGGCCATCTTTGCACATTGAATTTTTGTGCACTTCGTCGCTCGACATGCCGTCATGGTTCATGGTCGAGCCGTCAGGGTGGAGCATGGTGCCGTTGGTATCGGTGGAACCGGAGTTGATTTTACCGTTGTCGACGTTGTTTGGCGCCACGTTTTCACGCGCATCGGGGGCGACCTGGCCCGCGTCGGCCGCTGCATTCGCTTGCCCATTATTCGACTGCGCCCCGGTATCGGCGGCCAGGGCCGCACCGCTGGCCAGACCAAGGGTTGCTGCGAGGAGAAGACTGGTTAGCTTATTCATTTTCATTGGATGCTCCTGTTATGTCGATTTGTCGAATTACCTCTTCCAACAGTGCATTTGCCGGAGGTTTGACTCGTTGTGGTTAAAGCTTCGGTGATAGCGAGCGGCATTAATATATAATGCTGAATGCTAAAGAAAATTAAGTCCTAACAGTTAAAAATTATAGCTTGCGGCCACTATTCCGCGACTTTATGGCGTTTTTTAGCCTATTTCCAGGAATATTCTGCCGCTACTGTAAAATCACGTTTACACTTTTTGCATGAAGAGATAGATTGGAGGGATTGCATTTCACTGGATAAGTATGGCAACGCTGGAAATAAGATGAATTATCAGAACGACGATTTACGTATTAAAGAGATCAACGAATTATTACCTCCCGTTGCGCTCCTGGAAAAGTTCCCCGCTACCGAAAATGCTGCCAATACCGTTGCGCATGCTCGTAAAGCGATCCATCAGATCCTGAAAGGGAATGACGATCGCCTGCTGGTGGTCATTGGGCCCTGCTCCATTCACGATCCGGCGGCGGCAAAAGAGTATGCTGAACGTCTGCTTAAGCTTCGTGAAGAGCTAAAAGGCGAGCTGGAAATCGTGATGCGCGTTTATTTTGAGAAACCGCGTACCACCGTCGGCTGGAAAGGGCTGATCAACGATCCGCATATGGATAACAGCTTCCGCATCAACGATGGCCTGCGTATCGCGCGCAAGCTGCTGCTTGATATCAACGACAGCGGGCTGCCCGCGGCGGGGGAATTCCTCGATATGATCACGCCGCAGTATCTTGCCGATCTGATGAGCTGGGGCGCGATTGGCGCGCGGACCACGGAGTCGCAGGTGCATCGTGAGCTCTCTTCCGGCTTGTCCTGCCCGGTTGGATTTAAAAACGGCACCGACGGAACCATCAAAGTGGCTATCGACGCCATTAACGCCGCCGGCGCGCCGCACTGTTTCCTGTCGGTGACCAAATGGGGGCATTCGGCAATTGTGAACACCAGCGGTAATAGCGATTGCCATATTATCCTGCGCGGCGGAAAAGAGCCGAACTACAGCGCGCAGCACGTTGCCGAAGTGAAGGTCGGTCTGGCGAAAGCAGGTCTGCCCGCTCAAATTATGATTGATTTCAGCCACGCCAACTCCAGCAAACAGTTTAAAAAGCAGATGGATGTCGGCGCTGACGTATGTCAGCAGGTTGCCGGCGGCGAGCGGTCGATTATGGGCGTGATGATTGAAAGCCACCTGGTGGAAGGCAATCAGAGTCTTGAAAGCGGCGAGCCGCTGACCTACGGTAAAAGTATTACCGATGCCTGCATCGGCTGGGAAGATACCGATACACTTCTTCGCCAGCTGGCCGAGGCGGTAAAAGCGCGTCGCGGTTAAGTCTGCAGCGAACGGCGCAAAAAAAAGCGTGGATGGCTCCACGCTTTTTTTACATCCTGCGAGGATTACTTCGCTTTGCCCTGGTTGGCAACGGCAGCCGCTTTCGCGGCGATCTCGTCGGCGTTACCCAGATAGTAGTGTTTGATCGGCTTGAAGTTTTCGTCAAACTCATACACCAGCGGTACGCCAGTCGGGATGTTCAGTTCAAGGATCTCTGCTTCGCCCATATTGTCGAGGTATTTCACCAGCGCACGCAGGGAGTTGCCGTGAGCGGCGATAATCACGCGCTCACCGCTTTTCAGACGCGGCAGAATCGTTTCGTTCCAGTATGGCACAACGCGGTCGATGGTCAGCGCCAGACTCTCGGTCGTCGGCAGTTCTGCATCGGTCAGTTTGGCGTAGCGCGGATCGTGGCCCGGATAGCGCTCATCGTCTTTGGTCAGCTCCGGCGGCGTTACCGCAAAGCCGCGACGCCACTGTTTAACCTGTTCGTCACCGTATTTTTCAGCGGTTTCCGCTTTGTTCAGGCCCTGCAGCGCACCGTAGTGGCGTTCGTTCAGTTTCCAGGATTTCTCAACCGGCAGCCAGGCCTGATCCAGTTCGTCCAGCACGTTCCACAGGGTGTGGATGGCACGTTTCAGCACAGAGGTATAAGCAAAGTCGAAGCTGAAGCCTTCTTCTTTCAGCAGCTTACCGGCCGCTTTTGCTTCACCAACGCCTTTTTCAGACAGGTCAACGTCATACCAACCGGTGAAACGGTTTTCGTTATTCCATTGGCTTTCGCCGTGACGAACGAGTACCAGCTTAGTTACAGCCATACACTTACTCCTCAATACACGTCATCTTTCGCGCCGCCTCGTCGTTGGCTACTTTCACTCACCCTGGTCACATAGTTCACTATGTTCCCGGGGATTTGCTCATTTGCCGCCTTGATGCGACCCGAAATCTGTAGTGTGTATATTTATTGATTGATAACTATTCTCATTATATTGCCGCGATTTACCTCACGGCAATGCTTATCCCTAACCATAGCGAAAATAGTGGCTCAGTGTAAGGTGCTTGTAAAACAGAGGTTATGTTTTTGTCTGTAAGTGACGTAATTTTCAGCAAATGATATAAAGCCCTCCATCGGGAGGGCCAGAGGCTATCGAGCGATAAACTGATATTCCGTCAGGCTGACGTACTCTTCGCCGGGGCGCAGTACACAATCCGGCTGCGGCCATTCCGGATGATTCGGAGAATCTGGAAGGAACTCGCTCTCCAGAGCCAGGCCCTGCCAGTCATCGTACGCCTGCGCTGTGCGCGACGGCGTGCCGCCAAGATAGTTGCCGGAGTAAAACTGCAACGCGGGGGCGGATGTATAAACCGTCATCTGTAGCTTTTCGTCCTGCGACCAGACGTGAGCGGCCGGAGTATCGGCATTCCCCAGCGCCTGTAGCAGGAAGGCATGGTCATAACCTTTTACTTTTTGCTGATCTTCGTCGCGCAGGAAGTCGTCCGCCAGGGTTTTCGGCGTGCGGAAATCGAAGCTGGTCAGGGTGACGTTTTGCAGATCTCCCCCCGGAATACCGTCGCTTTCGACGGGCAGATAAACATCGGCAAAAATTTGCAGCTTATGGTTGCGCACGTCGCTCTGCACGCCATCGAGGTTGAAATAGACGTGGTTTGTCAGATTCACCGGGCACGGCTGGTCCACGGTGGCGCGATACTCAATAGCGATCCGGTTATCGTCGGTCAGGCGGTAGTGCGCGGTTGCCGTCAGATTACCAGGATAGCCCTGATCGCCATCGCGGGAGGAGAGAGAAAACAGCGCGTGGCGAGCGTCAGCGCTAACAATTTGCCAGCGGCGCTTATCAAAACCTTCCGGTCCGCCGTGGAGCTGATGGCCAGCCTCGTTGGAGGGCGTCAGATTGATGAGCTGGCCATCCAGGGTAAAGCGGCTGTTGGCAATACGGTTAGCGTAACGGCCTACGGAAGCGCCAAGGTAAGCGGCCTGGCGCGTATAGTCGCCGGGGGTCGCGCAGCCGAGCAGCGCTTCTCGTTCGCTACCGTCCGCCAGGGGCACGCGCGCGGAGAGCAGCGTCGCGCCCCAGTCCATCACGGTGACCGTCATGCCTGCGTCGTTACGCAGGGTAAGAAGATTCCATGGCTGGCCGTCCGGCGCCAGCTCCGTTGTTTGCTTTAGCATTGCCCGGCTCCCTGCGACGGTTTGCAGACGTAGAAGGTCTCTTTAATGCCCGTTTTCGCTTCATACTCTCTGGCAACGGCCTGCTGCACGGTATCAACCAGCTCCTCCGGCACCAGCGCGACGATACAGCCGCCGAAGCCGCCGCCGGTCATGCGAACGCCGCCTTTGTTGCCGATGGTCGCTTTGACGATCTCTACCAGGGTATCAATCTGCGGTACGGTGATTTCAAAATCATCGCGCATGGAGGCGTGAGATTCCGCCATCAGTTCGCCCATCCGCTGCAGGTCGCCTTTTTCCAGCGCCGATGCGGCTTCTACGGTGCGGGCGTTTTCAGTCAGCACGTGGCGAACGCGTTTGGCGACCATCGGATCAAGCTCGTGAGCCACGGCGTTGAACTCTTGCAGCGTGACGTCGCGCAGAGCCGGACGCTGGAAGAAGCGCGCGCCGGTTTCGCACTGCTCGCGACGGGTGTTGTATTCGCTGCCCACCAGGGTGCGCTTAAAGTTACTGTTGATAATCACTACCGCGACGCCTTTCGGCATCGACACCGCTTTCGTCCCTAAGGAGCGGCAGTCGATCAGCAGAGCGTGATCTTTTTTACCAAGCGCGGAGATCAGCTGGTCCATAATGCCGCAGTTGCAGCCGACGAACTGATTTTCCGCTTCCTGGCCGTTCAGGGCAATTTGCGCGCCATCGAGCGGCAGGTGGTACAGCTGCTGGAACACCGTGCCGACGGCGACCTCCAGCGAAGCCGAGGAGCTTAACCCGGCGCCTTGCGGCACGTTACCGCTGATCGTCAGGTCCGCGCCGCCGAAGGCGTTATTCCGCTGCTGGAGATGCTTCACCACGCCGCGGACATAGTTTGACCACTGCTGGGTGTCGTGGCTGGTAATCGGCGAGTCGAGAGAGAATTCATCGGTCTGATTGTCGTAATCGGCGGCAATAACCCGCACGGTACGATCGTCGCGCGGCGCACAGGCGATAACCGTCTGGTAATCAATGGCGCAGGGCAGCACGAACCCATCGTTATAGTCGGTATGCTCGCCGATCAGGTTAACGCGGCCTGGGGCCTGGATAACATGGCTGGCCGGGTAGCCAAATTTCTCAGCAAACAGGGCTTGGGTTTTCTCTTTCAGACTCATGGTTATACTCCGGATTCGCGAAAATGGACGTCGCTCACAGCGCGCAGACGCTCGGCGGCCTGCTCGGCCGTCAGGTCACGCTGGGTTTCAGCCAGCATTTCATAGCCGACCATAAATTTACGCACCGTGGCGGAACGCAGCAGCGGCGGGTAAAAATGGGCGTGCAGCTGCCAGTGATTATTCTCTTCATCGTTAAACGGCGCGCCGTGCCAGCCCATGGAGTAGGGGAATGAGCACTGGAACAGGTTGTCGTAACGACTGGTCAGCTTTTTCAGCGCCAGCGCGAGATCGCTGCGCTGGTCGTCGGTTAAATCAGTCAGGCGCTGGACGTGCGCTTTTGGCAGCAGCAGCGTTTCAAAAGGCCACGCGGCCCAATAAGGAACCACGGCGAGCCAGTGGTCAGTGTCAACGATAGTACGACTACCGTCGGCTAATTCGCGCTGCACGTAATCCACCAGCATCGGCGCGCCGTGCTCGGTGAAGTACGCTTTTTGCAGACGATCTTCGCGTTCCGCTTCATTAGGCAGAAAGCTGTTGGCCCACACCTGCCCATGGGGGTGCGGGTTGGAGCAGCCCATCGCCGCCCCTTTATTTTCAAAGACCTGCACCCAGGGGTAGCTCTTTCCAAGGTCGGCGGTCTGCTCCTGCCACGTTTTAACCACGCCTTCCAGCGCCTCAACGCTCAGTTCCGGCAGCGTTTTGCTGTGATCTGGCGAGAAGCAGATGACCCGGCTGGTGCCGCGGGCGCTCTGACAGCGCATCAGCGGATCGTCGCTTTCCGGGGCATCAGGGGTATCGGTCATCAAAGCCGCAAAGTCATTGGTAAAAACAAACGTGCCGGTGTAGTTCGGGTTTTTGTCGCCGGTGACGCGGGTATTGCCCGGGCACAGGAAACAGTCCGGATCGTGCGCGGGCAAGGTCTGCTTTGCCGGCGTTTCCTGCGCCCCCTGCCAGGGGCGCTTGGCGCGATGCGGAGAAACCAGAATCCACTGCCCGGTTAACGGGTTATAACGACGATGTGGATGGTCGACGGGGTTAAATACGCTCATGAAGGTTCCTTAGTCTGGATAACCCTGCGGATGACGGGACTGCCAGTGCCAGGTGTCCTGCGCCATTTCGTCAAGGTTGCGCGTCACGCGCCAGTTCAGCTCGCGGTCGGCCTTTTCAGCGTCCGCCCAGTAGGCCGGGAGGTCGCCTTCGCGGCGCGGCGCGAAGTGGTAGTTAATCGGTTTGCCGCAGGCTTTGCTAAAGGCATTGACCACGTCGAGTACGCTACTGCCGACGCCTGCGCCAAGGTTATAGATATGCACGCCGGCTTTGTCGGCCAGTTTTTCCATCGCCGCGACGTGGCCGTCGGCAAGGTCCATGACGTGAATGTAGTCACGTACGCCGGTGCCGTCTTCGGTTGGGTAGTCGTTGCCAAATACCGCCAGCGATTCACGGCGCCCGACCGCGACCTGCGCGATATACGGCATCAGGTTGTTCGGAATGCCCTGCGGGTCTTCGCCCATATCGCCCGATGGATGGGCGCCGACCGGGTTGAAGTAGCGCAGCAGTGCGATGCTCCAGTCCGGCTGCGCTTTTTGCAGGTCAGTCAGGATCTGCTCAACCATCAGCTTGCTTTTGCCGTACGGGCTCTGCGGAGTACCGGTCGGGAAGCTCTCGACATAAGGAATTTTGGGCTGGTCGCCGTAGACGGTGGCGGAGGAGCTGAAAATAAAGTTTTTCACGCCCGCAGCGCGCATAGCGGAAACGAGTTTTAGCGTTCCGGTTACGTTGTTGTCGTAATATTCAAGCGGTTTGGCGACGGATTCCCCGACGGCTTTCAGGCCGGCAAAATGGATCACCGCTTCAATGGCGTGATCGTGAAGAATTTCCGTCATCAGCGCTTCATTACGAATATCGCCTTCAACAAAGGTGGCGCTTTTGCCGCCGAGACGTTCAATGATTGGCAATACGCTGCGCTTACTGTTGCAGAGATTGTCGAGAATAATCACGTCGTGTCCCTGCAGTAGCAGTTGAACGCAGGTGTGACTTCCAATGTAACCGCTACCACCTGTAACCAGTACTTTCATGATTCGCTCCAATAGGCTTATCGTGTGAGAAGAAGATAGCATACCAAAGAAGGTAAAAGTGTGACACAGGGCAAATTGGTGGAATCGTTTACACTAAAATTTCCAGCCGTAGCTTTTAAGATTTTTTTATTATAGAACAGGGGGTTAATTTATGATCAGGCTATTATTCTGAAAAAATAAGGGATCCGCAGACCCCTTTACAGGCTTAATTTTCCAGCGGGCCGACCCGGTAGGTGTAACCGTCTCCACTGCTCACAAATGCCAGGCGATGGGTGATGCAGTCGGGAGCGTCTTCTGCATGGTGGGAGACAAACAGCAGCTGCGTCGCCCCTTCGCTAATGAGCACATCAACAAAGCGGCGCACCAGCTGGCGGTTGAGCGGATCCAGCCCCTGCAGCGGTTCATCGAGGATCAGCAGGGTAGGGTGCTTGACCAGCGCGCGGACGATCAGCGCCAGCCGCTGCTGCCCCCAGGAGAGGCTATGGAACGGCGCATCGGCGGTGCGTTTATCAATCCCCAGAATATCCAGCCAGTTCTGCACCAGCTTATGCTGTTTGTCGGAAACGGCCTGATAGATGCCAATCGAGTCGAAATAGCCCGAGAGAATCACGTTACGTACGTTGGTGCTGACGCGGTATTCAAGGTGCAGGCTGCTGCTGACGTAACCGATATGCTTCTTAATATCCCAGATCGTTTCCCCGCTGCCGCGGCGGCGGCCAAACAGGGTCAGGTCGTTACTATAGCCCTGGGGATGGTCGCCGGTGACCAGGCTGAGTAGCGTCGATTTACCGGCGCCGTTGGGGCCGACTATCTGCCAGTGTTCGCCGGGATTTACCGTCCAGTTCAGATGATTAATGATGGGGCGGTCATTGTAGGAAACCCTGCCGTCGTTGAGCACGATGAGCGGCGCATCGTCGTCCAGCCCAAGACGCGCGGCCGGGGCATCGGGCTCCGGCAGCGTCATGCCATCAAGCCTTTCGCTGTGGGCCAACTGGGCAATGAGCGCCTGCTGCAGCAGGGCCTGCTTTTCGCCGGTTTCGCTCAGAACACACTCCGCCAGCACGCCGGCAAACTGAACGAACTCCGGGATTTCATCGAAACGATTAAGAACCAGCACCAGGGCGATCCCTTCGCCGTTGAGCGTGGCCAGCAGCGCCGCAAGCTGCTGGCGTGAGGCGACATCAAGACCGTCGAACGGCTCATCAAGGATAAGCAGGTCGGGGTCGCCCATCAGCGCCTGGCACAGCAGAGTCTTACGCGTTTCTCCGGTAGAGAGATATTTAAAGCGGCGCTCAAGCAGGTGGCTGATAGCGAACTGTTCTGCAAGGCGGGCGCAGCGGGAGGGGTCTTTAATCTCATCCTGGATAATTTCCGCTGTCGTGCGTCCGGTATCTTCTTCTCCGGGGCTGAGCAAGTCCGTGTTGTTGCGCTGCCACTCATCGCTGACCAGCTTCTGCAGCTGTTCAAAAGAGAGGCGGGTAACGCGTGCGAACGTATTCTCGCGCTGTCCGCTGAGCAGTGTCAGCTCTCCGGATAGCGCCCGCGCAAGGGCCGACTTCCCGCTGCCGTTGCTGCCGACGAAAGCCCAGCTCTCGCCAGCCTGCACGCAGAGTTGTTCAATATTTAACGTTTTGGTGTCGCTCAGGCGAAACGTGCCTTGCGAAATTTGCAATGATGACATTGTGTATCCCACTTTTTGCAGCGATTTATTTCAGGGATACGTCTTCACGCCCACAATGTCAATGGCGTTAGCATAACGTGGCGAGAATGATGCGATCGGCATTGAAATATGCTATCGCTTCCGCGCCTTCGGCCAGATCGCGCGTCTGTTCCACCGGCAGGGTGGCGCAAAGGCTTTGACCATCCGGGAGCGCCATCAGTACTTCGCACTGCTCCGGCCCGCGTTCGATGCGGCTGATTCGGCCGGACAGCTGATTATCAGCCTGTACCGCCTGCGCGGCATCCAGGGTGATGCCAACCCACGGCGCCTTCAGCAGCACTAATACTTCCTGGCCTTCATCCAGGCCAAGACGATCGGCGCTCTGGGCAGTAATCGCGATTTTGAGACGGGTTTGCCCGTCGGCCAGCAGGACCTCTACGTGCTGCTGAACCTGCTGATGGTCGCGGCCGGTAATCGTGCCGAACCACTGGTTGCGCGCGCTGGTCTGCAGAGAGAATCGCGAAATGGCGGCCAGCAGGCTGTCGAGGGGAAGGGCGTCATCATCGCTCAGGACATCGAACGCTTTCTGCTGAATCTGCGCCAGCAGGTCGTAGAGCTGAATCAGCCGCTGCCCGTAACGGGTGAGGACCGCGCCGCCGCCGCCTTTGCCGCCGGTCGCCCGGTCAACCAGGGTCTGCTCGCTGAGCTGATTCATTTCATTAATGGCATCCCATGCGCTTTTATAGCTGATGCCGGCATTTTTGGCCCCCTGGCTAATGGAGCCGGTCAGGTCAATTTGCTTCAGCAGGGCGATACGACGGGGATCGGCGAACAGGCGCTGCTGTAATTTAAGGGTAAGGAGAATTTCGGCCTGCATAATCATGTCCTGATGAAAAAAAGGTATTGTGACCGATAGCGGTCATCTTGCAAGATGCTTCTGCAGCGGCAGTCCGTGAGGCACCGCACAAATGGGGCGTGTTTTTCCGGCGGAATTCGTTACAATAAAGTATTCGTACTTTCTGGAGCCAACCATGTTAGAGCTATTGAAAAGTCTGGTTTTTGCCGTAGTCATGGTCCCTGTGGTGATGGCTGTCATCCTGGGGTTGATTTACGGGCTGGGCGAAGTGTTTAACCTCTTCTCCGGAGCCGGCCATAAAGACAGCAGGCCGCAAAACCACTGATTTCCCCCGCGCCCGGTTTGACCGGGCGTTTTTATTTTTCCCCCTTCGTTTGATCCTCCGCTCATTACCCCTAATTTTCTCTGGGAAAGTCCTGGCTCTATCGTTATATTGTCAGCTACATAACGAACCTACGGGAGATTCAGATGGCAGGTCAATGGTTACGCTTTTTTGCCGGAACAACGTTAACGCTCTGCGTTGCCGGTCACGCGCTGGCGGATGAGGGCAAAGTGACGGTTTTTGCCGCAGCATCGCTCACTAACGCCATGCAGGATATCGCTAAAGAGTATAAGAAAGAGAAGAACGTTGAGGTTGTCTCTTCATTTGCTTCTTCATCCACGCTGGCGCGCCAGATTGAAGCGGGCGCGCCGGCGGATCTGTTTATCTCCGCCGATCAAAAATGGATGGATTACGCGGCCGGGAAAAAGAGCATTGATTCTGCTTCTCGGACGACCCTTCTCGGTAACAGCTTGGTTGTCGTGGCGCCAAAAGCCAGCGCGCAGGGCGAGATAAACATCAATGATAAAACCGACTGGACCAGCCTGCTGAAAGGCGGCCGCCTGGCCGTAGGTGACCCGGAACACGTGCCTGCTGGCATCTATGCGAAAGAGGCGCTGCAAAAGCTGGGAGCCTGGGAAACCCTGTCGCCGAAGCTGGCGCCGGCAGAGGACGTGCGCGGCGCGCTGGCCCTGGTTGAACGCAGCGAAGCGCCGCTGGGGATCGTCTACGGCTCCGATGCGGTCGCCAGCAAGGGGGTAAAAGTTGTCGGTACCTTCCCGGAAGATTCCCATAAGAAGGTGGAATATCCGCTGGCAATCGTCGACGGCCATAAAAATGCCGCGGTCAGCGCGTTTTATGACTATTTAAAAGGGCCGGAAGCGTCCGCTATCTTTAAACGTTACGGATTTACTACCCACTAATGTTCTTAAGCGATCCTGAATGGCAGGCGGTACTGCTGAGCCTGAAAGTCTCCTCCCTGGCGGTGGTACTGAGCTTGCCTTTTGGCATCTTTTTCTCCTGGCTGCTGGTGCGACGAGATTTTCCCGGTAAAGCGCTGCTCGATAGCATTCTCCACCTGCCGCTGGTACTGCCGCCGGTGGTGGTGGGCTATCTGTTGCTGATTGCGATGGGGCGCCGCGGCTTTATCGGCAGCTGGCTATATGACTGGTTTGGGCTGAGCTTTGCGTTTAGCTGGCGCGGCGCGGTGCTGGCGGCGGCGGTCATGTCCTTTCCGTTGATGGTGCGGGCCATTCGCCTCGCGCTGGAAGGGGTGGACATCAAGCTTGAGCAGGCGGCGCGTACCCTGGGCGCTGGGCGCTGGCGCGTATTTTTCACTATTACGCTACCGTTGACGCTACCCGGTATTATCGTCGGCACCGTGCTGGCTTTTGCCCGTTCGCTGGGCGAGTTTGGCGCCACTATCACTTTTGTTTCCAATATTCCCGGTGAAACGCGTACCATCCCTTCAGCAATGTATACCCTGATTCAGACTCCCGGCGGCGAGGGCGCAGCCGCGCGTTTATGCTTGATTTCGATTGTGCTGGCGCTGGTATCGCTGCTGATTTCCGAATGGCTGGCCCGCCTCAGCCGTCAGCGGATGGGGAAATAACATGCTTGAACTCGATTTTACCCAGACGCTGGGAACCCACTGTCTGCAAATCCGCGAGACGCTCCCTGCCAGCGGCATTACAGCGGTATTCGGCGTCTCTGGCGCGGGAAAAACCTCGCTGATCAACGCTATTAGCGGCCTGACCCACCCGCAGCAGGGGCGCATTGTCCTTAACGGCAGAGTGCTGAACGATGTTGAAAAACGTATCTGCCTGGCGCCGGAAAAACGCCGCATTGGCTATGTTTTTCAGGACGCGCGCCTGTTTCCGCACTATAAAGTACGGGGCAATCTGCAATATGGCATGGCAAAAAATATGGCCGGACAGTTCGATAAGCTGGTCGATCTGCTCGGCATTGCGCCACTGCTTGATCGGCTACCGGGAGGACTCTCCGGCGGAGAAAAACAGCGGGTCGCGATTGGCCGGGCACTGCTTACCGCGCCGGAGCTGCTGCTGTTAGATGAACCGCTGGCATCGTTGGATATCCCGCGCAAGCGCGAGCTGTTGCCCTATCTGCAGCGGCTGGCGCGCGAAATTAACATCCCGATGCTGTACGTCAGCCACTCTCTTGATGAGATCCAGCACCTGGCGGATAACGTGCTGGTGCTGGAGGCGGGGAAGGTGAAAGCCTTTGGCTGCCTGGAAGAGGTGTGGAGTAGTAGCGTGATGCACCCCTGGCTGCCCGAGGATCAGCAAAGTACCATCCTGAGCGCGATTGTTGCCGCCCAGCATCCGCAGTATACGATGACCGCCCTGGCGATCGGCGACCAGCAGATATGGGTCAACCGGCTTGACAGGCCGCTGGGCGAAACCGCGCGCATCCGCATTCAGGCCTCAGACGTGTCTCTGGTACTGCAGCCCGCTCAGCAAACCAGTATTCGCAATATTTTGCCCGCGGAGGTTATGCAGTGTATTGAAAGCCATGGGCAGGTTGAGGTCAGGCTCGAAATAAGCGGCCGTACGCTGTGGGCGCGCATCAGCCCCTGGGCTCGCGATGATCTGGGCGTTGCCCCGGGCCAGCGGCTGTATGCGCAGATAAAAAGCGTGTCGATAGCCGCCTGATTACAGCAGGTGGCGATAGATGTAGTCGGCGATGCTGGTGGTTTCGTTTTCACCGATCACCACGTTGGCGCGTGCTTTCACTTCCTCTACCGCGTTGCCCATCGCTACGCCGGTGCCGGCGGCCTCCAGCATGCTGAGGTCGTTATAGTTGTCGCCGAAAGCGATAACATCCTGCATTGACAGTCCCCGGGACGCCACCCACTGCGCCAGGCGTTTACCTTTACTGTTGCCTCCCCGGGCAATATCCACCTGATCGTGCCACGACCATTCGCACTCCAGGCCCAGCGTCTGGCCAACGTGCAGGGCAAAACGCTGCAGTTTGGCGGTATCTTCATCGGTCAGGGCGAATTTCCACACGGCGTTAACTTCGCGCGCCGCCTGCGCCAGAGAGTCGACCTGAGTAAATACCGGGCGCTGCTCGACGGGCAGAGACTGGGCCCAGTTGGCAGTGCGGATGACATGCCCGGTCGGCCGCTCGTAGAGCATGGCGTCATCAACGTACATCAGGCCGTGAATATCATGCTGGTTCAGCAGTTCCGTCAGGCTCAGGGCTTTATCGACCGGCATCGGATCGGACTCAAGCACCTTTTTTGCATGATAATCATACAAATAAGTACCATTGCAGCAAATTGCAGGTGTATCGAGAGCCAGTGCCTGATAAAAAGGATGGATAGCGACGTGATGTCGTCCGGTGACGACAATGATCTGGTATCCAGCATCTTTGGCGCGAGCCAGCGCGTCGAGCGAGGCGGGGAGGATGGTCTTTTTGCCGGTTAAGAGCGTGCCGTCTAAATCCAAGGCAATCACGCGTGAGGTCATGTGTTGTTTCCGGTTAATGATGAAAAGTTAGCAGGCTATGATGGTACACCGCTGTGCCATTCCGGCAAACTTTTCAGCATCTACCGCTAAAGAGCCGATACACTTGATCTTTCAGGCTGCCTGGAGGCAATCTGAAAAATGTTGTGTATACGTATTGTATTTTTCAGGGCGCCGTTAGTCTGAAAAATGAAATTTCCACGTGCAGTGAGGAAGGAGTATTCATGAAACAAACCGTTTATACCGCCAGCCCGGAAAGCCAGCAGATTCACGTCTGGGATCTGGATCCTGAGGGGAAACTGACCCTGGTGCAGGTTGTTGATGCCCCGGGGCAGGTGCAGCCGATGGTGGTGAGCCCGAACAAAGAGTATCTCTACGTCGGCGTGCGTCCGGAGTTTCGCGTACTGGCCTACCGCATTGCGCCCGATAATGGCGCCCTGACCTTCGCTGGCGAAGCCGCGCTGCCCGGTAGCCCAACGCACATCTCTACCGATCATCAAGGCCACTTTGTGTTCAGCGCATCCTATAATGCGGGCTGCGTAAGCGTTACGCCGCTGGTGGACGGCCTGCCGCGGGAAGCGGTGGCGGTGGTGGAAGGGCTGGAAGGCTGCCACTCGGCAAATATTTCCCCGGACAATCGCACCCTGTGGGTTCCGGCGCTGAAACAGGATCGTATCTGCCTGTTTACCCTGAGCGACGACGGTTTCCTGGCTACCCAGGAACCGGCTGAGGTGACCACCGTTGAAGGCGCGGGCCCGCGTCATATGGTCTTCCATCCGAACCAGCAATACGGCTACTGCGTTAACGAACTGAACAGCTCCGTTGACGTCTGGGAGCTGATGGACCCGCACGGCAAAATCGAGTGCGTGCAGACGCTGGACATGATGCCGCCTGATTTCACCGGCGTTCGCTGGGCGGCGGATATTCACCTGACGCCCGATGGCCGTCACCTCTACGCCTGCGATCGCACCGCCAGCGTTATTACCATCTTTAGCGTTTCGGAAGACGGCAGCGTGCTGTCCATCGAGGGCTATCAAAATACCGAAACCCAGCCGCGCGGCTTTAATCTCGATCATAGCGGCAAATTCCTCATCGCTGCCGGTCAGAAATCGCATCATATTGCGGTGTATGAAATCGAAGGCAAGCAGGGGCTGCTGCAGGAAAAAGGGCGCTATGCCGTAGGCCAGGGCCCGATGTGGGTGGTGGTCAACGCTCGTTAAGCCCGCAGGTGTGGCCGAAACCTCGCCGCGGCGAGGTTTTTTACGCCTGGCGCAAGGGCTATTTCACCCGCATACGATACTCAATCATGCCGCTTTTCTCCGCGACCCAGTTGTACAAGCGCTGACCCCGCAGATTGGTTTCATGCGTGTGCCAGTACAGGCTGGCTGAGTGACGCTTCCGCGCCTGTAGCTGTACATACTCAATCAACTGTTTGCCGATATGCTGGCCCCGAACGGCCGGATCAACGAACAGATCTTCCAGATAGCAGTAGTCGCTTTCGGCCCAGGTAGAGCGGTGGAAGAGATAGTGAACGAATCCCACAATCCTGCCTTCGCATTTTGCCACCGCGCAATACATGGGTTCGACAGAATGGAAAAAACGCTTCCAGGTGAGTTGCGTGACGGTGTCCGGGATGTCGACGCGATAAAACGTCTGGTAGCTTTTCCACAGCGGCAGCCACGCGGCAAAGTCAGTTTCAGTTGCGGGTTGGAGGGTAATTTCCGCGAGGTTAACGTCGGTTTTCTGGCTCTTCATGCTTATTCCTTACTTTTAGAAACCGGATGGTTGTGCGTTATGATAGGAGGCGTTCTGGTACCTAAAAAGTGACACTTTCTGTATATTTATAGGATCCACTTTTATTACGTTGATGCCGCTGCCGCTCATGCCAAAACCCATTGCCCCTCTGTTCCAGGAACTGTTATTAACGCGCGGCGTGATTAAAGACCAGGTCTATCACGCCCTGCGCCACGCGATTCTGGATGGCCGGTTATCGGCGGGTGCAAAAATACCCTCCAGCCGGGCGCTGGCTGAGATGATGGCGATCTCCCGCAACTCGGTCATTGCCGGGTTTGAGCGCCTGATTGATGAAGGCTATCTGCTGACGCGTAAGGGGGCAGGCACCTTTGTCTGCGACCATATTCCGGATCACGTCATTAGCGAGTACGGGTCGCCGACGGCGCCGGAAACGGCAATAGCCAGCGTTGGGCCGCTGAACCCTGATGTGTCAGCCCTGGTACCCTCATGGACGGAAAGCGAAGATAGCGGAGAGATGGGCGCGGTTTTTGCCGTCGGTATTGGCTGTACCGATCTTTTCCCTCATGCTTTGTGGGGGCGATTGCTGGGGCGCGTCTGGCGGCAATCGCGCCGTGAACTCGCATCGCACGCCTCCTCCTGGGGATTCCTGCCGCTGCGTCAGGCAATCAGCGACTATATACAGGCGACGCGCGGCGTAAATTGCCACGAAGATCGGGTGATTATTGTTAACGGCATTCAGCAAGCGTTGACGATCGCCGCGCAGGCTTTACTGGAAAAGGGCGATGAAGTCTGGCTGGACGATCCCGGATATAACGGCGCTCGCGGCGCATTCGCCACCAGGGGAGCCGTTGTTCGGCCCGTTCGGGTTGACGATGAGGGCATGGATATTCAGGATGGAATAGACCATTATCCCGGGGCTAAGCTGGTCTATACCGCGCCGTCGCATCAGTTTCCGCTCAGCGGCACGCTGAGTCTGCCGCGGAGGCTTGCTCTGCTGGAGTGGGCGGAAGCTAACCGCGCCTGGATATTCGAAGATGATTACAATAGCGAATTTCGCTATGCCGCCCGCTCTCTGCAGGCGTTGCAGGGGCTGGATAAACATCAGCGGGTCATCTATGCGGGTACATTCTCTAAGATGATGTATCCGGCATTTCGTCTGGGCTTTTTAGTTGTCCCCGAGCATTTGCGCGAACAGTTTGCCATCACCAAATATTATACTGACCTCTGTAGCGGATATCTGGACCAGGCCGTTCTGGCGCGTTTCATCCGCGAGGGGCACTATGCCAGCCACGTTCGTCGGATCCGTAAAGCCTGTTTTGAGCGAAAAAGCGCGCTGGAGGCGGCGATTAAATTCTATTTTCCCGGGCGCATGCTGGTGCATCCTACGGATTCCGGCGTGCATATAGTCTGCTGGCTGCTGGATGGCTTACGGGCACAGGAGGTGGTGCGGAAGGCGCGCCAGATAGGCTTAGGTGTACAAACTTTTGCGCGCTATTGCCAGCGGCCAATGTCACGTGAGGGAATATTGCTTGGCTTTGCAAACCATCCGCCAGAGGTTTTGGCAGAGGGGATTCGCCGTCTGGCGGCGGTCATATAACTCAATACCGCAGGCTTTATTGAAACAAAAACTATCGCGTTTATTTCTGGCGAGGGCGAGCAAAAATAAATTAAATCTTATTTATAATTAACACACGCCTCTGAGCAGATGAGTCATCTGCTCAGCGGTGGCGAGTGTTAAGAACAATAATATTGCGCATGGATTGTAGATGTATCCACAGCTATATAACGAAACAACCATTCTCTTAGCGATAGGTGACATCCCTGTGAATGACTGCCGGTTAAAAAATCAGATATCATCCATGGTGTAGCTTACGACGATTTCCAGCGTTTTGCGGATAACGTCGGCGGTTACGACATCGCTGGTAGTCTCCAGCGCCGTAATTAACCACAGAATAATCGCTTTATTGTTGAGATGCCCCTCAGACTCCAGGATGCTACTGATAGCCAGTGACATCACCGCTGATTCATCGATCAGCCTGTCGCCTGCGTTGCGGAAATATTCAGAGAGTGCGGTATCGTTCAGGCCTGCGTAAATATCCGGTTGCTGATGCATAGTCTGTCTCATCATATTCTCTACGTTGTGAGTTAAACATTCGACCGTTAGAGGTCAGTGTATTTTATTAGTACCTGGCTGCTGAGGGGAGCCTAATAATGAATTCGGCTTATCCCAATTGTGTTTAGCGCCTGAAGTACCCACAGTTTTGTTGTTTCCACGGCGAGCTACCATATTACTGATTTCATCGATAATACGCCCAATTGCATTCCGCCGCTTTTTATCTTGTTCTCCGGCCTGCATGGCCTGGAGTTTACCGATCAGTGCTTGTTTACTAATAGGCCCCTTGCTTTTGAGTAGCGAGAGGACAGCCTCTCCAATCAATACATCGGTTAATGGATCATAATCATTGTGATTCATAACGGTATCTCTGATCATTGTCATCTCCTTGACTGGGAATTTAGTAGCAAGCCGGTAATCCGTGTCAGATACTGGCCCATCCCCTATATTTCCTCATTCAGTAACGACTTAAATCACCAGATAACTGAAGCTACTTTTACCCCTGATGCTCAAACAAGAGACCAATCAACGTTTGATAATGGTTTTCTTCTTCAGGTTCTGAAGCCACTTCAAGGCGACTCAGCAGTTTCGTACACAGGGATTTGCGATTCAGGTTCCGTCCTTCATTCAGGATATCCATAACAATCTGTCCCAACGTTTCCTGCTGAGAAGGCAACGAAGCTTTATTGAAGTAATGGGCAATAGCGTTAGCCGTGTCAGGAATGTAACCGTTCTGCTGCATATGTGCTCCTGTCAGTTCAATTATCAGTAAAGTTGCGATTAAAGTTATACAATGTTTGACAACTTGTACATAGAAAATGGAAAAAATATGTTAATTTTCTTAATATTTTTTATAACATATTGATTTATATGCTTTTAAAATTGTACAAATCTTAAGGTAAACAGCGAATGGAGATGTACGGCTTGTACAGGTGCGCAGGATGGTAAGAATGTCAGCGAAAAGAGGATGTTAATGTGATTTATTTGTTAAGGACGCGCGCTGTTTTACAGGACTTATGTGAGTAGACCTGCTACTGTAATATCTCATTAGCATTCATCTCTTCTTTCGGAAATTTCATGCTCACTACCATCATTTATCGCAGTCATATCTGCGACAACGTGTCAATTAAATCGCTCGAAAGCATGGTTGCTGCAGCAAATGTAAAAAATGGTCAGGAAGACGTGACGGGTATTTTGCTTTTTAACGGCACCCATTTTTTTCAACTATTAGAAGGACCTGAAGAGAAGGTTGAGGAAATTTATCGCCATATCTGCGAAGACCCGCGGCACCATAACCTCGTTGAGCTTCTCAGAGACCATGGGCCGACCCGTCGCTTTGGCAAAATCGGTATGGAACTCTTTGATTTACGAGAGTTTGACCGCGATGAAGTTCTGCAGGCCGTGCTGGACAAAGGAACCACGAAATATCAGCTTATCTATGACGACAGAGCTCTCCACTTTTTCCGTACCTTCGTCGAAGCCACTGAAAAGGAGAACTATTACGAAATTCCTGCGGCCGAAAGCTGGGACTTTGTGATAGAAGACGAGGCCTGGTATCCTGAAACCCCGCTCGAGCAGGCCGAGTGCAGCTTTGCTTTTCAGCCGGTGATCGATCCGTTTGCCAAAGAGGTCGTCTCCTATGAAGCGCTGCTGCGCACCAACTCCGGTGAATCGCCAGCGGTCTATTTTGACGGACTTTCGCGAGAGGAAATCTACTGGACGGATCTGCACAGTAAGCGCATCGCCTTCGCCATGGCGGGACGTTTGCATCTTCGTGGACGCACCTTGTCGATTAATCTGTTACCCATGACGTTGGTCAATGTTCCCAACGCTGTCGAATTTCTGTTGGCTGAAATTGAAGCCAGTGGTTTGATTCCCGAGCAAATTATTGTGGAATTCACCGAGAGCGAAGCGATTTCTCGCGTTGATGAATTTACCGATTCTGTGCGAAAGCTAAAATCTGCGGGAATTCGCGTGGCTATCGATCACTTTGGCGCCGGGTTTGCCGGGCTAGTGCTGCTGGCGCAGTTTCAGCCGGACCGCATTAAGATTAATCGCCAGCTGGTCAAAGATATCCATAAGCACGGCCCGAAACAGGCAATCGTTCAGGCGATTATCAAATGTTGTAATTCCCTGGAAATTGCCATTTCAGCGGTGGGGGTTGAGCGGGCGGAAGAGTGGATGTGGCTGGAATCAGCGGGGATTACGCATTTCCAGGGAAATTTATTTGCCAGCCCGTGCTTCGGGGGCATTCCGCCGGTAGCCTGGCCGGAGAAAAAAATAGCCTGCGAGCTTCTTTAATTTTTTGAACGCTGCTCAGCGCAGCGTTTCGCTTAAAAAGCCGTGTATAACGGCAAAATAAGCCTTGTTTTTTGCTGTGTACATTGGCGTCCGACCTGTTAATTTTAGCTGTACAAGAAAAGTTAATTGTACAACTCGTCTAAATTAGTTAATTTAGTCGGTAAAGTATTATCAGGTTAGAGGGCGCTAATGGCATATTACAGCATCGGTGAAGTTGCCGAACGTTGCGGAATCAACCCTGTTACTTTGCGTGCATGGCAGCGAAGATACGGTCTGCTGAAGCCGCAGAGAAGCGAGGGTGGACACCGCCAGTTTGACGAGGAGGACGTTCAGCGGATTGAGGAAATCAAACGCTGGATCGATCGCGGCGTCTCCGTTGGCAAAGTTAAGGCGCTTCTGGAAGGCCATCAGCCTGAAACGCAAGACGCAGCCGTCCTGCTCCAGGAAGAGATGATGACGCTTCTGCGAGGTGTTCAGCCCTCAAAATTACGCACCCGCATCATGTCCCTCAGCCATGAATATCCCGTAGATAAACTTATTGACCGGCTGTTTGTCCCCGTGCGCAGCAAGCTTAATCTCGACCAGAACACTTCCCTGGCTATCATCAGTATGCTGGATGGCATTTTGATAGATTGCGTGGCGTCCATCCTTGCGGAATCGCGTAAGAAGGTGGGTAAAGAGACGCTGTTAGTAGGATGGGGTAATGAAGATCGCACTCGCCTGTGGCTGGAAGCATGGCGATTGTCCCAGCGCGCCTGGCACGTTAATGTGCTGGCGGAACCGCTCGACTCTCCTCGCCCGGAACTGTTCCCGGGTCAGCACATTTTTGTCTGGACCGGCCGCGCGCTGACCCCTTTGCAGGCAGAATTACTTAGCCACTGGCAAAGTCAGGGCTTTACCATCGAGTTTCACGGAGAGTAAGTGTCTTAGAGGGTTAGCAGCGGAACATTCTTAGAGATGTTTTTCCGCCGCTTGTCTTCCTGAAGCATGGCAACATGCGCTGGCAGGTAAACTATCAGAAATTTTGCTGAGTCCAGGCTTTAAATGTTTCGCTGCGGCTAATATTAAAGAAATCAGTGCGACCAGAACAGCCTAGTTTTTTAATTAAGGTCAGGCGAATTTGGTAAATTGTTTTAATATGTAAATTCAGTGACTTCCCAATATTAACCATCGCTTCGCCATCGTTCATCAGGCGAATCACTTCTTTTTCGCGGTTGGTAAAAACAATACTTTCAGCTTCACTGTCAGGTTTTTTACCAAACAACGTCGGGCGAAGAATAAAAGATTTTATCTCAGCGGGCGTTGAGCGCGCAGGAATTCTGTACATCGGAATTTCGCTAAGGAAGTTCAGATCGTTGCCGTCGGTGAGCAGGACAAAACGAACTCTTTTGCGGTCGTAATGATGATTGAGCACCGCATAATAGTTATCGCTGGTGAAAAAGACGTATTTTCCATGAAAACAGCCTGGTGATAATGAATCTAGTACAAGCTGTAATCCTTGACGAAGAAGGTTATTGTTAATCCAAAGATCGTAATGATTAAAAAAGAGACCTTGCTTGTCGTTATTCATTTGTCCTCCGAGGCAGAAGTGTTAATTAAAGAATACTTTAACAAATCACGCTTAGTGATGATTTTTCGCGCGTAACATATGCAGCGTCTGGGTGTATAAGTCAGCGAGTATTTCATTTTCCTCGACATTCAGACGGCGCTGAACCTCAACGATTAAACGTTCATTGCTCACGGCCTCGTTCTCCATTCGCACCATATGTTCGATGTTTTTCAACAACGCAGAGTTAAATATAAATTCTGCTGGAATGGTGTTCTTTATCTGCATGGTTAATCCCGGGTTATTTTAGCCATAATCAACTAACAAAGATGAGTGATAACATCATCTTTGCTATACGGTTTTTTCACCATTTCAGAGAAATGGTGTGCAATTTTTAATTCATAAGAATTCGGTAATGCAGAGTAATCAAAACTTACGTAATAACTATAGTCACGATTTTCAGGATGTACAATTTTTGCAGAAAAATTTTGTACATTTAGTGTGTTTTTTTAACAAATAAATATAACTGTATGATTTTACATGTTTTATTGTGTAATAAAAATGTGAAAAACTTGTACAGGATTGACGCCAGCCCTGAAGAAAGAGCGTCATGACGCCAGGTAATGATTTGCAATGGAAAGGGGGGCAGGAAAGAGGAGGAGAAAGGGGGAGGCGCTCCCCCTTCGAGTCAGGCGTTACTGTTTCGGTTCAGCGACGACGAAGCTCCCCACGCCGCGGTTATTGTATTCCCACATGCGATTGAAGTTAGCGTCGTTCAGATTACGCTGCGGGTTGCCTTTGGCATCCGCCGTTCCGGTATCGCCGCTGAACGGACGATTGGAACCGACCGCATCAGCCCACGGTTTGGCAATGTTAAAACCTTCGTTAATGACGCTGTCGCGAATAACGACCTGGCCATTGGTATTGCCGTCAACGTCTAACGAGCGGCCCAGCTGCGCGACGTTATCGCCGGACGCCGTAAAGCGGCTGTTGATCGCCAGGAAGCCGTAGGTCACGCTTTTCAGGGTGGCAGGGGCGAAAACGTAAGCCTCTTTCTGGGTGCGCGAGTTGACTACGCGGAAGTCGGTATTCTCAAACACGACCGCTCCGCGACCGGAAACGATGTCTACATCGCCTTCTATATAGCTGTTGCTGACCAGCGTACGAGTCTGGCGGTTATCCTGCAGGCGATTTTGCACGCCGCTGTTGGTCACGAAAAAGGTATTCTGGCGGCCAAGGATATTAACATTGTTAATCTGTACCCGATCGCCATCGTTACGCAGCGCCACCGCCTGATGCGTCCCCGCGTCAACGCTGTCGCCAAGGTTGTTGGCGATGGTCAGATTCTGCAGCTGCAGGCCGTTGTTCTGCGACCAGAATACCGCGGAACACATAACGCCAACGGTGGCGGCACGTCGGCTCTGGCAGCTGTCGTACATATACCAGGCCGGTTTACCCGGCATATATTTACCGCCCGGATTGACCTGGTGACGCCAGGAGACCGGATCCATTTCTGAATCAAGCGCTGTGCTGATTTTGACGTCAATCGGCTTCTCGCCGGTGCCGTACAGGGTCAGCGCGCCAGGCGCCGCCGGAACGTATACGGTGCCCGCATATTCGCCCGGCATAATGGCGATAAACTGACGACGGTTGGAGTGGCGGGTAATCGCCGCATCCACCGCGGCCTGAATGGTGGTATGCGTTACGCCCTGGGCGCCCGTGGGACCCACGACAAAATCCGGCTGCGCCGGCAGGCTGATGGCGGATGGGCTCCACGCCGCAGCGTTAGGATCCAGAGACTGGAAATAGCTCGCCGGTAAAAAGTTTTTTGCTTCATCGGCGGTTAAAACAGGACGAGAGGCCGTGCCCGGCGCAGTCTGCGTTGAGGGCTGTTGATCGGCAGGCGTCGAACTACAGGCGGACAACGTCACGCCAAAGGCCAGCGCCAGCGCCAGGCGGGAAACGGAATATGTGTTCATGTTGCTCCGGGCAAGAATAAATTAAGGGGATAAGTCCTTTAAAGCCTGCTGTTTTATACCAACTTAAGCGAAACGGGAAGATGTAGCGCAAAAAAGTTGCTTCCTTTACATATTCAGCGCCGGAAACGGGCCGCTTTTGATCACAAATAAATAACATTTGCCCCGGTCTGAGTTGACATTTCTCGTGGAATCAAAATAAATGTCTATACAACCCATGACAAGTTGACCGCAATGACACAGACTCTTTCCGAACGCGTAATCTGGCGAAACGTCCGCCTTGCTACCCTCGACCCTCGATACGCCCGGCCTTATGGCCTGCTGGAGGACCACGTGCTGCTGGTGCGCGATGGCCGTATTGAGGCCATTGTGCCCGAAGGCGATGCGCCAGCCGGCCGAAGTATCGACCTCGGCGGCAGGCTGCTTACGCCGGGGCTGATCGATTGCCATACGCATCTGGTTTTTGGCGGCAGCCGGGCGCAGGAGTGGGAGCAGCGCCTCAACGGCGTTTCCTACCAGACCATTAGCGCAAACGGCGGCGGCATTAACGCGACCGTGCGCGCCACCCGGGAAAGCAGCGAAGCGGAGCTGCTGGCGCTGGCCCGCCAGCGGCTGGCTCGTCTGCTGCGCGAAGGCGTCACCACCCTGGAGATTAAATCCGGCTACGGGCTGGACCTTGAAAACGAGCGCAAAATGCTGCGCGTGATACAACAGCTTGCCGCGACGCATGCCGTGGAGATTTCGCCAACGCTGCTTTCCGCCCACGCCACGCCACCGGAGTATCAAGGCGACCCGGACGGCTATATCGATCTGGTGTGCCAGACTCTTCTCCCGGCGCTGTGGGAAGAGGGGTTATTCGAAAGCGTCGATGCCTTCTGCGAAAACGTCGGCTTTACCCCCGCGCAGACTGAACGGGTTTACAGTACGGCCCGGGCATTAGGTATCCCGGTAAAAGGTCACGTTGAGCAGCTCTCTTCGCTGGGCGGCGCCGAATTAGTGAGCCGCTATAAAGGCCTGTCCGCCGACCATATCGAATACCTGACCCCAGAGGGCGTGGCGGCGATGAGCCGCAGCGGCACCGTGGCGGTGCTTCTGCCCGGCGCGTTCTATTTCCTTAACGAAACCCGCAGGCCGCCGGTTGAACTGCTGCGCGAACATCAGGTTCCGATGGCGGTGGCGACGGACTACAACCCCGGCACCAGCCCCTTCGCCAGCCTGCATCTGGCGATGAATATGGCTTGCGTGAAATTTGGCCTGACGCCGGAGGAGGCGTGGGCAGGCGTAACCCGTCATGCGGCGCAGGCGCTGGGCCGTCAGGCGAGCCACGGTCAGCTGGCGGCGGGCTTCGTTGCCGATTTTGCTATCTGGGATGCGGTGCATCCGGTTGAGATGGTTTATGAGCCGGGGCGCAGTCCGCTCTGGCAGCGCGTGGTGCGAGGAGAGATCGTATGAAGCTATGGCAACCGACGCCCGCCGAGATTTGGCAGGGACGCGACGATAGCTCGGAGGCGGCCAACGCGCTGCGTCTGTTTCAGACTATCGCCCGCGTCGAACGTTTTGAACCGCAGGCGCAGCCCGGTGACATTGCTCTGCTGGGATTCGCCTGCGACGAAGGGGTTCGGCGTAATAAAGGACGAACCGGCGCTGCTAAAGGCCCGGAAATCCTGCGCCGGGCGCTGGCGAATATGGCCAGCCACGACGGCCACGACCGCTGCGTGGATATGGGGAGCGTCAGCGTAGAGGGCGACGCGCTGGAAGCGGCGCAGCAGGCGCTGCGCGAAGCGGTTACGGCCTGCCAACGCGCGGGCAAGCGTACGCTGGTGCTGGGCGGCGGTCACGAGACGGCTTTCGGCCACGGCGCCGGCGTGCTGGACGCGTTTCCCACAGATGAGGTTGGCATTATTAACCTTGATGCGCATCTGGACTTACGTATTGCCGACCGGGCCAGCTCGGGTACGCCGTTTCGTCAGCTGGCGCTGGCCTGTGAAGCGCAGCGGCGCGCTTTTCACTACAACTGTATCGGCGTGAGTTACGCCGCTAATACCCGGGCGCTGCTGGACGAAGCTGCCCGCCGCGAGGTGACGATCATTGACGATTTAGCGGTGCTCTTCGCCTTTGAAGCGCGGGTTATCCCGCAAATCGAGCATCTTATTGCCCGCTACGATCGCCTGTATCTGACTATCGATCTCGACGTGCTGCCCGCGCGTGAAATGCCCGCAGTGTCCGCGCCGGCCGCGCTCGGCGTTCCGCTGGCGACGCTGCTGCGCATCGTCGAGCCGCTGTGCCGCAGCGGTAAGCTCCAGGCGGTTGATCTGGTCGAGTTTAACCCGCAGTACGATATTGATAGCCAGGGAGCCCGCGCGGCAGCGCGTCTGGCGTGGCAAATCGCCCATTGGTGGCAATAGCGATTCAGTATATTCTGGACGTTTCGCTGCCCATTAGCACAAGGAAGCCCGACCATGTTCTCATCGCAACCTCGTTCCGCGCCTGCGCCATTCTATGAAAAGGTGAAACAGGCTATTAGCGAAAAGATCCACAGCGGCGTCTGGCGGCCGCACGATCGCATCCCCTCGGAGGCGGAGCTGGTGGCGCAGTTTGGCTTTAGCCGTATGACCATTAACCGGGCGCTGCGCGAGCTGACCGATGAAGGCCTGCTGGTGCGATTACAGGGAGTGGGAACGTTCGTTGCGGAGCCAAAAGGGCAGTCGGCGTTGTTTGAAGTGCGCAGCATCGCTGAAGAAATCGCTTCTCGCCATCATCAGCACCGCTGCGAGGTGCTGCTGCTGGAGGAGACTCAGGCTGACCTGATTCAGGCCGCAGCGCTGAACGTAGCTGCCGGAACGCGCATTTTCCATTCGCTGATGGTGCATTTTGAAAATGAGATCCCGGTACAGATTGAGGACCGCTGCGTTAACGCCGCCGTGGTGCCGGACTATCTGCATCAGGACTACACCGTCACCACTCCCCACGACTATCTGTCGCTGATCGCCCCCTTAACCGAGGGAGAGCACATTGTTGAGGCGGTGCAGGCTACGGCGGAGGAGTGCGCGCTGCTGCATATTCATGCCCACGACCCGTGTCTGCTGATCCGCCGCCGTACCTGGTCCACCACCCATATTGTCTCCCACGCGCGCCTGCTTTTCCCCGGCAGCCGCTACCGTCTCCAGGGCCATTTTGGCTCCTGAACGCTCTGCGCGTCGGCAAAACGTGATTGCTGACGCAATATAACAAAAATGTATCATTTCTGTTAAATCCTGTCTTGCGCATGCTTGTATAGACAAGTATATGTATTTACGTACACAACGTTAATTGTCAGGAGAACCCCCGATGTCGCAAAGCAAATACCGCCAGCAGGACGTACGTGCACCGCGTGGCACGACGTTAAATGCGAAGAGCTGGCTGACCGAAGCCCCGCTGCGTATGCTCATGAATAACCTCGACCCGGATGTCGCCGAAAACCCGCATGAGCTGGTGGTGTACGGTGGTATTGGACGCGCGGCGCGCAACTGGGAATGCTACGACGCCATCGTGAAGGCGCTGAAAAACCTCGAGAGCGACGAAACATTGCTGGTGCAGTCCGGCAAGCCGGTGGGCGTCTTCAAAACCCATGAAAACTCGCCGCGGGTGCTGATCGCTAACTCCAACCTGGTGCCGCACTGGGCAACCTGGGAACACTTTAACGAGCTGGATGCCAAAGGGCTGGCGATGTACGGCCAGATGACCGCTGGCAGCTGGATCTATATCGGCAGCCAGGGCATCGTGCAGGGCACCTATGAGACCTTTGTTGAGGCCGGTCGCCAGCACTATCAGGGTAGCCTGAAGGGCCGCTGGGTACTGACCGCTGGTCTGGGCGGCATGGGCGGCGCGCAGCCGCTGGCCGCGACCTTAGCGGGTGCCTGCTCGCTGAATATCGAATGCCAGCAGAGCCGCATCGATTTCCGCCTGCGTACCCGCTACGTTGATGAACAGGCGACGTCGCTGGATGACGCGCTGGCGCGCATTAAAAAATATACCGCCGAAGGCCGGGCTATCTCTATCGCGCTATGCGGCAACGCGTCGGAAATCGTGCCGGAAATGGTGAAGCGCGGCGTGCGTCCGGATATGGTGACCGATCAGACCAGCGCCCACGATCCGCTGCACGGTTATCTGCCGAAAGGCTGGAGCTGGGAAGAGTATCAGGCTAAAGCCGAGTCTGACCCGCAGGGCACTATCCTGGCGGCAAAACGCTCAATGGCCGACCACGTGCAGGCGATGCTGGCATTCCACGAAATGGGCGTGCCGACGTTTGACTACGGCAATAACATTCGCCAGATGGCTCAGGAGATGGGCGTTGACGACGCGTTTGCTTTCCCGGGCTTCGTTCCCGCCTATATCCGCCCGCTGTTCTGCCGCGGCATCGGTCCGTTCCGCTGGGTTGCCCTGTCCGGCGACCCGCAGGACATCTATAAAACCGACGCGAAAGTGAAAGAGATCGTTAAAGACGATAAGCACCTGCATCACTGGCTGGATATGGCCCGCGAGCGTATCAGCTTTCAGGGACTACCGGCACGTATCTGCTGGGTAGGACTGGAGTGGCGGCAGAAGCTGGGGCTGGCGTTTAACGAAATGGTGCGCAGCGGCGAAGTCTCCGCGCCGATCGTCATCGGCCGCGACCATCTTGACTCCGGCTCGGTCGCCAGCCCGAACCGCGAAACGGAAGCGATGCGCGATGGTTCCGACGCCGTTTCCGACTGGCCGCTGCTCAACGCTTTACTGAATACCGCCAGCGGCGCGACCTGGGTGTCGCTGCATCACGGCGGTGGGGTAGGGATGGGCTTTTCGCAGCACTCCGGCATGGTTATCGTCTGCGACGGTACCGATGAAGCGGCGGCGCGTATCGCCCGCGTTCTGCACAACGACCCGGCGACCGGCGTCATGCGTCATGCCGATGCGGGTTACGACATCGCTATTGAGTGCGCGATAGAACAAGGTTTGAATCTTCCGATGGTAGCAGCAACGCAGGGGCACGCTAAATGAACGCTTTAACACTGATTCCGGGCCAACTCAGCCTGTCGCAGCTGCGCGACGTCTACAGCCAGCCGCTGAACATTACGCTAGACGAAAGCGCGTTCGCGGCGATTGATGACAGCGTTGCCTGCGTCAACGCGATTCTGGCGGAAGGCCGCACCGCCTACGGTATCAATACCGGTTTTGGCCTACTGGCGCAAACCCGTATCTCCACCGAAGACCTGGAAAATCTCCAGCGCTCACTGGTATTGTCGCATGCGGCGGGGATCGGCGAACCGCTGGATGAAGATCTCGCGCGTCTGATTATGGTGCTGAAAATTAATAGTCTGTCGCGCGGCTTTTCCGGCATTCGCCTGAGCGTGATTCAGGCGCTGATCGGCCTGGTCAACGCCGGGGTAACGCCGTGGATCCCGACGAAGGGATCGGTCGGCGCGTCCGGCGATCTCGCGCCGCTGGCGCATATGTCCTTAACCCTGCTTGGCGAGGGGAAAGCGCGGGTGCGCGGAGGGGAGTGGCTACCGGCGACGGAAGCGCTGCGTCAGGCGGGGCTTGAGCCGATTACTCTGGCGGCAAAAGAGGGGCTGGCGCTGCTCAACGGCACGCAGGCATCGACGGCGTTTGCCCTGCGCGGGCTGTTCGAAGCCGAAGACCTGTTTGCTTCCGCAGTGGTCTGCGGGGCGTTAACCACCGAGGCGGCGCTTGGATCGCGTCGTCCATTTGATCCGCGTATTCATGAAGCGCGCGGCCAGCGGGGACAGATTGACGCCGCGGCGCTCTATCGCCACCTATTGACCGATGACAGCGCAATTTCCCAATCACACCATAATTGCACCAAGGTGCAGGACCCGTATTCTCTGCGCTGTCAGCCGCAGGTGATGGGAGCCTGCCTGACCCAGCTTCGCCAGGCGGCGGAAGTGCTGCTGGTTGAAGCCAACGCGGTCTCCGATAACCCGCTGGTATTTGCCAGCGAGAACGACGTGATCTCCGGCGGCAACTTCCACGCCGAACCGGTGGCGATGGCGGCGGATAATATCGCGCTGGCGATTGCCGAAATTGGCTCGCTGTCCGAGCGCCGAATCGCCCTGATGATGGACAGCCATATGTCGCAGCTGCCGCCTTTCCTGGTGAAAAACGGCGGCGTCAACTCCGGCTTTATGATCGCCCAGGTGACGGCGGCGGCGCTGGCCAGCGAAAACAAAGCGCTGTCGCATCCGCACAGCGTGGACAGCCTGCCGACCTCCGCTAACCAGGAAGACCACGTCTCAATGGCGCCAGCCGCCGGTCGCCGCCTGTGGGCGATGGCGGAAAATACCCGCGGCGTGCTGGCCGTAGAGTGGCTGGCTGCCGCGCAGGGTCTGGATATGCGTGAAGGCCTGACCAGCAGTCCGCTGCTGGAAGAGGCGCGCCACCTGCTGCGCGAGCGGGTGACCCACTACACCGAAGACCGCTTCTTCGCTCCAGATATCGAAAACGCCATTGCGCTTCTGGCCGCACGTCATCTTACGCGGCTGCTGCCTGCCGTGCTCTCAGTCCAACGCTAAACCATCGCTGTTCTCTGTACCTGCGCCGGGAGGATATCTTCCTTCCGGCCACCCTACACGCATATTTGTCGTCGTATAAAAACTATCAGGACACTTGCATATGCAACAACAAAACAAGCCACACCTGCTGCGCGGGCTGAATGCCCGTCACATTCGTTTTATCGCGCTCGGTTCCGCCATCGGCACCGGGCTGTTCTACGGCTCGGCATCGGCGATCAAGGCCGCAGGCCCGGCGGTACTGCTGGCCTATCTGATTGGCGGCGCGGCGGTGTTTATCGTGATGCGGGCGCTGGGGGAAATGGCGGTACGCAACCCGGTTTCCGGCTCCTTCAGCAGCTACGCGCGACAGTATCTTGGCCCGCTGGCGGGGTTTATTACCGGCTGGACCTACACCTTTGAGATGGTGATCGTCGCCCTCGCGGACGTGACCGCTTTCGGCATCTACATGGGGCTGTGGTATCCCGATGTTCCGCGCTGGATCTGGGTGCTGAGCATTATCTTTTTTATCGGCGCCATGAACCTGTGCAGCGTGCGCGTTTTCGGCGAGATGGAGTTCTGGCTGTCGCTAATCAAAGTGGTGGCGATTATTGCCATGATTGTGGCGGGCGGCAGCATTATTTTCTTCGGATTCGGTAACGCCTTCCCGGCAACCGGGCTGGATAACCTATGGAGTCACGGCGGCTTTGCCCCTAACGGCTGGGAGGGGATCGTGGCTTCGCTCGGAATCGTCATGTTTGCCTTTGGCGGCGTTGAGATCATCGGCGTCACCGCTGCGGAAGCGAAGAATCCGCACAAGGTGATCCCGCAGGCGATCAATACGATTCCGCTGCGTATCGTGCTGTTTTATGTCTGCACCCTGGCGATTCTGATGGCGATTTTCCCGTGGAACAGCTTCGGCGAGCGAGGTAGTCCTTTCGTACTGATCTTCGATGGCCTGGGCATTCCGGCAGCGGCCACCATTCTGAATATCATCGTCATCAGCGCCAGCATTTCGGCGATTAACAGCGATATTTTTGGCGCGGGGCGCATGATGTACGGTATGGCGAAAGAGGGGCTGGCGCCGAAGAGCTTCCAGCGCATCGCCAGCAACGGGGTGCCGTGGATGACGGTGGTGGTCATGGGCGTGGCGCTGCTGGCGGCGGTGGTGCTGAATTATCTGATGCCGGAGCAGGTGTTTGTGCTGATTGCCTCGCTGGCGGCCTTCGCGACGGTATGGGTCTGGTTAATGATCCTGCTGGCCCACTTTGCGATGCGTCGCGGTCTGTCCGCTGAGGAGCGTAGCGCTATCGCGTTTCCGGTGCCGTTCTGGCCGGTTGCGCCGCTGCTGACGCTACTGTTTATGGGACTGGTTATTGCGGTGCTGGGGATGGTGGAAGAGACGCGGATTGCGCTGATCGCTGGTCTGGTGTGGCTCGGCCTGCTGACGGCGGTGTGGTTTGCGCGGGTGCGCAAAAACGCCGTGCAGGCGGTGACGGAGTCGTGATTGTTTTGGTTTACCCGGGTTGCGGCTGACGCCTTACCCGGGCTACCCAATCGCACTCACCTGTAGCCCGGATAAGGCGTTTACGCCGCCATCCGGGGATTAGCTAAACAGGGCGGTAATCGACGCGCTGCCGAGGCTGTGGAAATGGACGTTAAAGCCGACCATCGCGCCGCTTGCGCCCTCATCGACTGCAATTTTTTCGACGTCCAGCGCGTGGACGGTAAAGATATAACGATGGGTCTCGCCCTTCGGCGGCGCTGCGCCGCCGTATCCGGTCTGACCGAAATCGGTACGAGTCTGAATCGCCTCTTCGGGCAGTTCGGCCTGGCCGGAACCGGCTCCCTGCGGTAACACGCGGGTATCGGCGGGAAGGTTGGCCACCAGCCAGTGCCACCAGCCGGAACCGGTCGGCGCATCGGGATCGAAACAGGTCACCACAAAGCTTTTAGTGCCGGCCGGCACCTCATCCCACGCCAGGTGCGGTGAAATATTATCGCCATCGTAGCCCATGCCGTTGAAGACATGACGATTAGGCAGCTTCTCGCCGTCCTGCAAATCATGACTGATTAATTTCATCGTCTCTCCTCGCATTAATTCACTGATTAGCAAAGAAGTGTAGCGCGTGCGCCGCGCCTTTACCGTCTCTTATTCGCTAAAAAATGTTTCATCCTGAACGGCGATGTTAACCGCCCGCGTCAGGCGGCTTAGCTGCTCCGGCGTAATGATGTACGGCGGCATCAGATAGATCAGGCGACCGAACGGGCGTATCCACACGCCTTGTTCGACGAAGAAGCGCTGCAGGGCGGCCATATTAACCGGTCGAAGCGTCTCAACCACGCCAATCGCCCCTAAGACCCGCACGTCGGCAACCTGTTCAGATTCGCGCGCCGGGGCCAGCTCGGCGTTGAGCTGCACTCCGATCCCCGCCACCTGCTGCTGCCACTCTCCGCTTTCCAGCAGACGCAGACTCTCGGTCGCCACCGCGCAGGCCAGCGGATTGCCCATAAAGGTCGGTCCGTGCATAAAGCAGCCCGCTTCACCGTCGCTGATGGTTTCCGCCACCTGACGCGTGGTGAGGGTGGCGGAGAGCGTCATGGTGCCGCCGGTTAGCGCTTTGCCAAGGCACAGAATATCCGCCGTAATCCCCGCGTGCTCGCAGGCAAACAGCTTACCGGTGCGGCCGAACCCGGTGGCAATCTCATCGGCGATCAGCAGGATACCTTCGCGATCGCACATTCTGCGGATCCGCCGGAGCCACTCGGGATGGTACATCCGCATTCCGCCCGCGCCCTGAACAATCGGCTCGAGGATCACCGCGGCGATTTCATGACGATGGGCGGCCATCAGTCGGGCGAACGGCGCCATATCCCGCTCATCCCAGTCGCCGTCGAAGCGGCTCTGCGGCGCCGGGGCGAAGAGGTTATCCGGCAAATAACCTTGCCACAGGCTGTGCATTGAGTTCGTCGGATCGCAGACCGACATGGCGCCGAAGGTATCGCCGTGATAGCCGTTGCGGAAGGTAAGAAAGCGCCGGCGCGGGTCGCCCTTCGCCTGCCAGTACTGTAGCGCCATTTTCATCGCCACTTCGACGGCAACGGAGCCGGAATCGGCGAGGAACACGCACTCAAGGCTTTCCGGGGTCATCGCCACCAGCTGGCGGCACAGGGCCACCGCCGAAGGGTGGGTTATCCCACCAAACATGACGTGCGACATCTGGTCGATCTGCGCTTTCATCGCCGCATTCAGGCGCGGGTGATTGTAGCCATGAATCGCCGCCCACCAGGACGACATGCCGTCAACCAGCTGCTCGCCGCCGGCGAGGGTCAGCTCGCAGCCGTGGGCGGCCACTACCGGATAGACCGGCAGCGGTGAAGTCATTGAAGTGTAAGGGTGCCAGATGTGGCGCCGATCGAAAGCGAGATCGTCCGTTGTCATAATCGACTTGTAAACCATTTTGAAAACATTTAGGTTTACAAGTCTACACTGAACTTACAATGAATCGTACACAAAATATTTCGCGCAGCATCGAGGCGGCAAACGAGAAAACCCCATGAGCAAAGTTCACTATGTCACTGGGGTGCGCGAGTGCAGCCAACAAAGAGGCTGTGTGAAATAGAACGTGTACGACTTTTGGAGAGGCTAATGGCTCACCACCCACGTTGGACAATGTCGCAAGTCACTGAGTTATTTAATAAACCATTTCTGGATCTGCTGTTTGAAGCGCAGCAGGTCCACCGTCAACACTTCGACCCGCGCCAGGTTCAGGTCAGCACGCTGCTGTCGATTAAGACCGGCGCCTGCCCGGAAGACTGCAAATACTGCCCGCAAAGCGCGCGCTATAAAACCGGCCTTGAATCCGAACGCCTGATGGAGGTTGAGCAGGTGCTGGAGTCGGCGCGGCAGGCGAAACAAGCCGGTTCAACCCGCTTCTGTATGGGCGCGGCGTGGAAGAACCCGAACGATCGCGATATGCCGTATCTTGAGCAGATGGTGAAAGGGGTGAAAGCGCTGGGGCTGGAGGCATGTATGACGCTTGGCACGCTGAACGAGAGCCAGGCGCAGCGTCTGGCAGGCGCCGGCCTGGATTACTACAACCACAACCTCGATACCTCGCCGGAGTTCTACGGCAATATTATTACCACCCGCACTTATCAGGAGCGCCTCGATACCCTCGACAAAGTGCGCGATGCCGGAATTAAAGTGTGCTCCGGCGGTATTGTCGGGCTCGGGGAAACGGTCAAAGACCGTGCCGGGCTGCTGCTGCAGTTGGCCAATCTGCCGACGCCGCCGGAAAGCGTGCCGATCAATATGCTGGTAAAGGTCAAAGGCACGCCGCTGGCGGATAATGACGACGTTGATGCCTTTGATTTTATTCGTACTATCGCCATTGCGCGCATCATGATGCCGACCTCGCACGTGCGCCTTTCCGCCGGTCGCGAACAGATGAACGAACAGACCCAGGCGATGTGCTTTATGGCCGGGGCGAACTCGATTTTCTACGGCTGCAAGCTGCTGACCACGCCAAACCCGGAAGAGGATAAAGACCTGCAGCTGTTCCGCAAGCTGGGGATCAACCCGCAGCAGACCGCGGTGCTGGAAGGCGATAACGCCCAACAGCAGCGCCTGGAGCAGGCGTTGATGAACCCGGATACCGAGGAATATTACAACGCGGCGGCGCTATGAGCTGGCAGCACCGTATCGAACAAGCGCTGGCGGAGCGGCAGGCGGCGGATGCGTTGCGCCGTCGCCTGCCGGTGACCCAGGGCGCAGGACGCTGGCTTATTCGTGAAGGGCAGCGCTGGCTCAATTTTTCCAGCAACGATTATCTGGGCCTCAGTCAGCATCCAACGATCGTCAAGGCCTGGCAGCAGGGCGCGGAGCGCTACGGCGTCGGCAGCGGCGGTTCCGGCCACGTCAGCGGCTACAGCGAGGCGCACCACGTGCTGGAAGACCAGCTGGCCGACTGGCTGGGCTATCCGCGCGCGCTGCTGTTTATTTCCGGCTTTGCCGCGAATCAGGCGGTGATTGCCGCTCTCGCGGGCAAAGAGGATCGGATTGTCGCCGATCGTCTCAGCCACGCCTCGTTGCTGGAAGCCGCCAGCCTTAGCCCGGCGCAGCTGCGGCGTTTTCAGCACAATGACTCCCGACATCTGCGGGAACTGCTGGCGAAACCGCTATCCGGTCAGCAGCTGGTGGTGACTGAAGGCATTTTTAGCATGGACGGCGATAGCGCGCCGCTGGCGGAGGTTCAGCAAGCGTCGCGGGCGGCCGGGGCGCTTATGCTGGTTGACGACGCGCACGGTATCGGCGCGCTCGGCGAAGAGGGGCGAGGCAGCTGTTATAGCCAGCAGGTTCATCCGGATTTGCTGATCGTCACCTTCGGTAAAGCGTTTGGCGTCAGCGGGGCGGCGGTCCTCTGTAGCGAAGCGCTGGCGGATTATCTGCTGCAGTTTGCCCGCCATCTCATTTACAGCACCGCCATGCCCCCGGCGCAGGCAGTGGCGCTCAGCGCCGCGCTGGGGGTGATACGTAGCGACGATGGCCGGCAGCGGCGGGAAAAGCTGGCTGGCCATATTGCAGATTTTCGCCGCGAAATGACCCATTATTCCGGCGAACTGACCCATTCTGACAGCGCGATTCAGCCGCTGATCGTCGGCGATAACGCTCGCGCGCTGCGGCTGGCAGCCTGTCTACGCGAGCGCGGCTGCTGGGCGACGGCAATCCGCCCGCCGACGGTTCCCGTCGGTAGCGCCCGCCTGCGCCTGACGTTGACCGCTGCGCACGATTCCGCCGATATTGCCCGGCTGCTGGAGGTACTGCATGACGGTGGTGAATAAACGCGCGGTAGCGGCGGCGTTTGGCCGCGCGGCGGGACAGTACGCCCGGCATGACGAATTACAGCGGCGTAGCGCCTCTCTGCTGCTGGCGCAGCTCGATATTAAAACCTTCCCCGAGGTGCTGGACGCGGGCTGCGGCCCCGGTAGCATGAGCCGCTTCTGGCTTGATGCGGGGAGTCGGGTGACGGCGCTGGACCTTTCCGTCGACATGCTGGCTGAAGCCCGCCGCGGCGGCTGCGCGCATCGCTACGTCGAAGGCGACATCGAAGCGCTGCCGCTGCCGAACGGCTGCGTCGACCTGGCGTGGAGCAACCTGGCGGTGCAGTGGTGCGACAACCTCGTCACCGCCCTTGACGAACTTTCCCGGGTGGTGCGGCCCGGCGGACGCGTGGCGTTCAGCACCCTACTGGCGGGCTCTTTGCCGGAGCTGAAGCAGGCCTGGCGCGCTATCGATGAGCAGCAGCACGCCAACCGTTTTCTCAGCGAGCAGGCGGTGCGTGATGCGCTGGCCGGTCGCCGCGCGACCGGCCGCGTCCATGCCATTACGCTGCCGTTTACCGATGCGCTCAGCGCGATGCGCTCGCTGAAAGGCATCGGCGCTACCCATCTGCACCACGGACGCAGCCCTGCGCCGCTCAGCCGCGGTAAGCTGCGGCAGCTTCAGCTCGCCTGGCCGCAGCAGCAGGGACAAAGTCCGCTGACGTACCAACTTTTTACAGGAGTCATCGAACGTGATTAAACGTTTTTTCGTTACCGGTACCGACACCGAAGTGGGGAAAACCGTCGCCAGCTGCGCGCTGCTGCAGGCGGCTAACCGCGCGGGATTTCATAGCGCGGGCTATAAACCGGTGGCCTCCGGCAGCGACCATACGGCGCAGGGATTGCGCAATGAAGATGCGTTGGCCCTGCAGCGCAATAGCCGCGCGGTGCTGCGCTACGAACAGGTTAATCCCTTTACCTTTGCCGAGCCGACCTCGCCGCATATCATTAGCGCCGATGAAGGGAGGCCGATTGACGCCGCCGCGATCTCTGCGGGTCTGCGCGAACTGGAGGAATGGTCTGATTGGGTACTGGTGGAAGGGGCGGGGGGCTGGTTTACGCCGCTGTCAGAAACGCTGACCTTTGCCGATTGGGTACAGGCGGAGCGGCTACCGGTGATTCTCGTCGTCGGGGTCAAGCTGGGGTGCATCAACCACGCGATGCTGACCGCTCAGGCGGTGCAGCAGGCCGGACTGCCGCTGGCGGGATGGATCGCTAACGATATCCAGCCGCCGGGCAAGCGTCACTCTGAATATCTGGCAACGCTAGAGCGCGTACTGCCCGCGCCGCTGCTTGGAGAAATTCCGTGGCTGGCGAATGCGCAGCAGCGCGAGGATCTCGGCCATTATCTCGATCTCAGCGCGCTGGATCCGGCGTCATCCATTTTGCCAGCAGCGGCGCATCCAACTGCATAACGTCGCCCTGGGCCACGCTGCGTCCGCAGTGCAGGAGACAGAAACGATCCGCCACCCGACGGATAAACGGCAGGTGTTGTTCGGCGATCAGCACCGTCAGGCCAATATCGCGGTTCAACCGTACCAGTAAATCCCCGAGCTTGTGCAAAAAGCGCGGGCCGCCGCCGCGTGAGGGTTCGTCGAGGATCAGCAGGCGCGGGCGGGTTATCAACGCCCTCGCCAGCGCCAGCTGGTACTGGTCGTCGGCGGTCAGGGTAATCCCTTTACTTTGGCGCAGCGCGTAAAGCTCCGGAAAGAGCTCATAAATCTCTCCGGCCATGCCCGATGCGGATTCGCCGCCCGCAGCAAGGGCTATATGCAGATTTTCCTCAACGCTTAGCTGCGAAAAAATACGTTTATCCTGCGGGACGTAGCCTATGCCGATAGCGCTGCGCGACTGGGCGGAGAGCGGCATCAGGTCATAAGGAGCCGCCCCCGCGTCCTGCCAGGTCATACTGCCGCTGGCGACTGGCAGATGCCCGGTAATACAGTTAACCAGCGTGGTTTTACCCATGCCCTGACGCCCCATCACGCAGGTGCATTTCCCCGGCCAGAGTTCAAGGTCAACATTCCATAGCGTGTGCTGGCTTCCGTAATAGTGATTCACGGCACGTAGACTCAACATAGACGTTTTCTCCTTTCCTGAGATATCAGGCGACGAGAAGATGCTGCAAATCTCTTGCCAGGAAAAAGAACTCTCGGTTTTTGCCGTTGAATGCAGGCGGCGGCGTCAGAAAGCGGACGGCGCTTGCACTTTTCCGGTGCCCGCGCGCTGGAATGTGGTGCAAAAAATAATAAAAAATCCAGCTAATCTTTGCCGATAAACAGCAAAAAAAATTCAATAAATTTTTTTCGCAGCGGGTTTTGCCGGTCCGCTCGGTTTTGTTCGGGTGGCTTGGGTCAGGGGCTGCAGACAGTTATCCACTATTCCTGTGGATAACCTTGTGTATTAGAGTTAGAAAACTTGCGGTAAGCTAGAGACTACGCGGCCTGCGGGCGAATTGACGCGAAACCCGTCTTTTATTAAATTTCATTATATTTCAAATGCTTAAATAAAAGCAATGCCTGTAAGAAAAGTGTCACCGGCTGCCATAAAACATTCATCCACTCGCTTGACAAATGTTAAATGTCAATACTTTCTGGGGATAACCCCACAGAGTGGTGGATTATGCGCAAAAGCGCTATTTATTCGTCTATTCTGACGGCAAAAAGGGCTGATTCGCCCGGATACGATAATAGGATACTGTTTTTATATCCAGTATTTTTTATTGGCAAAAGCTGTGCTGGCGAGTAGAATTAAAGACCTGCCGTTCAACCCTTCTTCAGGTCCTGATAGATGAGTAAACCGTTCAAGCTGCATTCTGCTTTCCGTCCCTCCGGCGACCAGCCGGAAGCCATTCGTCGCCTGGAAGAGGGGCTGGAAGATGGCCTGGCGCATCAAACGCTGCTCGGGGTGACCGGCTCAGGTAAAACTTTTACCATCGCCAACGTCATTGCCGACCTGCAGCGCCCGACGATGGTGCTGGCGCCGAACAAAACGCTGGCGGCGCAGCTATACGGCGAGATGAAAGAGTTCTTCCCGGAGAACGCGGTGGAGTATTTCGTCTCGTACTACGACTACTATCAGCCGGAAGCCTATGTGCCAAGCTCGGACACCTTCATCGAGAAAGATGCTTCGGTAAACGAACATATTGAACAGATGCGTCTGTCGGCAACCAAAGCGCTGCTGGAGCGTCGTGACGTGGTGGTGGTTGCCTCGGTCTCCGCCATCTACGGCCTCGGCGATCCGGACCTCTATCTGAAGATGATGCTGCACCTGACGGTCGGCATGATCATCGACCAGCGCGCCATTTTGCGCCGCCTGGCTGAACTGCAGTATACCCGCAACGATCAGGCCTTCCAGCGGGGTACCTTCCGCGTGCGCGGCGAGGTGATCGATATCTTCCCGGCGGAGTCTGACGACGTCGCGCTGCGCGTAGAGCTGTTCGATGAAGAAGTCGAGCGCCTGTCGCTGTTCGACCCGCTCACCGGCCACATCGAGTCGACGATCCCGCGCTTTACCGTCTACCCGAAAACCCACTACGTCACTCCGCGCGAACGTATTGTTCAGGCGATGGAAGAGATCAAAACCGAGCTGGCGGAGCGTCGTAAGGTGCTGCTGGAAAACAATAAGCTGCTGGAAGAGCAGCGCCTCAGCCAGCGTACCCAGTTCGATCTCGAAATGATGAACGAGCTAGGCTACTGCTCGGGGATTGAAAACTACTCGCGCTATCTGTCAGGGCGCGGTCCGGGCGAGCCGCCGCCCACGCTGTTCGACTACCTGCCGGCGGATGGTCTGCTGGTGATTGATGAATCCCACGTCACGATTCCGCAAATCGGCGGCATGTATCGCGGAGACCGGGCGCGTAAAGAGACGCTGGTGGAGTACGGTTTCCGTCTGCCGTCCGCGCTGGATAACCGTCCGATGAAGTTTGAAGAGTTTGAGGCCCTGGCGCCGCAAACGATCTACGTTTCGGCAACGCCGGGCGCCTATGAGCTGGATAAATCCGGCGACGAAGTCGTCGACCAGGTTGTCCGCCCGACCGGGCTACTGGATCCGGTCATCGAAGTGCGCCCGGTAGCCACTCAGGTCGACGACCTGCTGTCGGAAATTCGCCTGCGTACCGCGATCAACGAGCGCGTTTTGGTCACCACGCTGACCAAACGGATGGCGGAAGACTTAACCGAATATCTGGAAGAGCACGGCGAGCGGGTGCGCTATCTGCATTCGGATATCGATACCGTCGAGCGTATGGAGATTATCCGCGATCTGCGCCTCGGCGAGTTTGACGTGCTGGTAGGGATCAACCTCCTGCGTGAAGGTCTGGATATGCCGGAAGTCTCGCTGGTGGCGATCCTGGACGCCGATAAAGAAGGCTTCCTGCGCTCTGAACGCTCGCTGATTCAGACCATTGGCCGCGCGGCGCGCAACATCAACGGTAAAGCGATTCTCTATGGCGATAAAATTACGCCGTCAATGGCGAAAGCGATCGGTGAAACCGAACGTCGCCGCGAGAAGCAGCAGGCCTATAACGAAGAGCACGGTATTGTTCCGCAGGGGCTGAATAAGAAAGTGGTCGACATTCTGGCGCTCGGTCAGAATATTGCCAAAACGAAAACTAAGGGGCGCGGCAAGTCTCGCTCGCCGGTTGAGGCGGATGTCGTGGCGCTCACGCCGAAGGCGCTGCAGCAGAAGATCCACGAGCTGGAAGCGCAGATGATGCAGCACGCGCAGAATCTGGAGTTCGAAGAGGCGGCGCAAATTCGCGACCAGCTTCATCAGCTGCGCGATCTGTTTATCGCCGCTTCGTAGCGGAGTTGCCAGATAAATATCGCCCGGGCTTTACCGGTGCTTCAGGGGGGGACGGGCGGTGTTTTTCGTGGGGCGGGTAAGGCGTTAGCCGCCACCCGAGAGAAAAGCGAGCGCATGAGCCAAAACGAGGCGCAACACGTTTTGTCTATTTATTGCCCCTCTGTCGCGATTTTCCTTGATGCTTAATGTTGGCTTAATATTGTTTGGCGAAACTATCCTCAATCTACTGAGGATAGCGCCATGCAAAAATTAACCTTCCGCGAATATCTGGCAGTCACCTGCGCTTTTGTTATCGTTGTTGCCTTTTTTCATCAATGGGTGCTGACGTTCTGACGGACCGTGTCGGGAAAAAGCACCCACGCGCGAACGCCGGGCCCGGGCTGACGGTTATGTAAAAAGAACTGGGCGTCGTGCAGCTGGGCGATGCGGGTGACGATGCTTAACCCGAGTCCGATACCACCGTAGCGGCTGTCCATGCGGACGAACGCTTTGCTCAATTCACCGCTTTTGGCCTCATCAATGCCCGGACCTTCATCTTCTACCGCCAGAACCGGCGTGGAGCCGGGGGCTATCGACACTTTAATCGTCGAACCCGTCGGGCTGTAACGATGCGCGTTTTCTACCAGATTGCGTAAAATCACCTGCACCAGCGTGGCGTCACCTGACACTATCGCTTCACCCTCTTTGTCGCTGACCACCAGCTTTTGCTGACGCTGTTCCAGCATCGTCTCCAGTTCGCTCCGCAGCGGCTCGATCGCATCTTCCTTCAGCCTGACCTGCTGATAGCTGCCGGCGGAGAAAGACTGGCCGACCCGCGCCAGCTGAAGCAGTTGATTAATGCTGTTGGTCATCTGATCGAGGCGCTGGATCAGCGGGGCGACGCTAACGCCATGCACTTTCGCCAGCAGCTCCAGATGCAGACGCAATCCGGCCAGGGGCGTGCGCAGCTCATGGGCGACGTCGGCGGTAAACAGGCGCTCGCGATCGAGCGTTAAGTTAAGGCGGGAGACCAGCTGATTAATCGCGGTAGTGACCGCGGTGACTTCGGGCACCGACTCTTGCAGGGCGATAGGCCGCAGGTTGTCCGGGGTACGGCTTTCAAGTTCCTGCTGGAGGCGGGATAGTGGCCTGGTGATTTTTTTCACCGCCAGCAGGGAGATATAGAGCGCCAGGCCGATAATCAGCAGGCTCGGAATCAGCAGACTGGCTACCGCTTCACGAACCTCATGCTCAATATGCTTCTGATTATTATGACCTTCGATGGCGCTGGCCACCAGCAGCTGAATCTGTTCCTGGCTTTCATGCCACAGCCAGAACACGCTGATGAGCTGGCAAACCGCCAGTATCGCGCCAATGGTCAGCAGCAGCCGATGGCGCATGGTCCAGTTTTTACTGACAAACAGAGCCATAGCGTTATTCGGCTCCTGTATTATCGACCAGCATATAGCCGAAGCCGCGGACGGTGCGGATCCGCGATTTACCCACCTTATCGCGTAAATTATGGATATGCACTTCCAGCGTATTAGTGGCCGGTTCGTTGTCCCAGCTGTAGATATCGTTATAAAGAATTTCGCGGTGTACCGGACTGCCCGCCTTCATCATCAGGCGGGAGAGCAGCGCGTACTCTTTCGGGGTTAGATCCAGGGACTGTTCGCCGAGCCAGACCAGCCGCCGGGTGACGTTCAGGCGCAGGTTACCGATAGTCAGCTCGTTATCGCCCTGATTGTTGTGGCGACGCAGCAGGGCGCGGATGCGCGCGTTAAGCTCTTCAAGAGCGAAGGGTTTAACCAGATAGTCATCCGCGCCGGTATCCAGGCCGCTAATACGTTCATCAACGGTATCGCGGGCGGTGAGGATCAGCACCGGCTGGCTAAACTTCTCTCGCCGCATGCGTGCCAGAAAGTGCAGGCCGTCCTCATCGGGCAGCCCGAGGTCAAGCACCACCAGACTGTAGTGGTTGCTGGCCAGCGAGAGCGCGGCTTCGTGGGCGGTAGAGACGCCGTCGCACACGTAGCCCTCGCTTTGCATCGCCAGAATTAATCCTTGTAACAGGAGCGCATCGTCTTCAATGACTAAAATTTTCATCGGCCTGCCTCTCTACATGGCGTTAAAATATCGTCTGTTGCCTGGTACTCGTGAGTGCTGACCCCGAGCAGACCGAGCAGGGTGGAGAAAAGGTTATCCTGCGAATACGTTTGGGTTTTCGCTTTTTGCTGCAAACACTGGCTGGAGACCCCATAGCGCTGTTGATAATCCGCTGACAACCACAGCAGCATGGGCACATGTTTTTGCGTATCTGGCGCTATGGACCACGGCAGCCCGTGCAAATACACCCCATCCTCGCCAAGCGACTCTCCGTGATCCGAGAGATATACCAGGCTGGTGGTAAATTTATCCTGCTTCGACTGCAGTAATTTTATCGCTTTGTCGACCACATAATCGACATACAAAATCGTGTTGTCGTAGGTATTAGTGAGCTGTTGCTGGGTGCAGCTCTGGATCTCATTGGTATCGCAGGTCGGCGTAAACTGTTTAAACTGCGCCGGATAGCGATTGTAGTAGGTCGGCCCGTGGCTGCCGATGGTATGCAGAACGATAATCCCGTCCTGCTGTAGATTATCGATATAGCTATCCAGATTATGGAACAGCACTTCGTCGTAGCACTCGCCGTCGATGCACTGGCCGCTCAGCTTAAGATCGGTGACGTTTTCGTGCGGCACCCGGTCGCAGGCCCCTTTACAGCCGCCGTCGTTGTCATTCCACTGCACTTTAATTCCCGCCCGTTGCAGGATATCCAGCACGCCTTCCTGATGATGCGCCAGCTCTTCATCATAGTGGGCGCGCGGCATATTAGAGAACATGCAGGGGACGGAAACCGCGGTAGCGGTGCCGCAGGAAGTCGTATTAGCGAAATAGATCACGTTATCCTGCTTCAGACGCGGGTTGGTCTCGCGAGAGTAGCCGTTCAGGGAGAAGTTGGCCGCCCGCGATGTTTCACCTAACACTACAATGGTCAGATTTTTCCGCGGTCCGCTGCGCATCTGCGGCTTCTGAACGGCGTCTTCGCCAATTTTGACCAGCGGAAGATTGTCCATTCTGTTATGCGCATACCATGAATTCACCGCCACAATGCTGTTTGACGGGCTCAGGAACTTTACCAGCTCTTTGTTGTTGCGAAACAGCGAAGCGTAATCTTTATAGAAGAGGGCGGCGACCAGAATAATCAGCAGCGCTGAAACCGCGATGCTCACCAGCCGTACGGCAAGACTGCGCCAAAGCGTCTGCGGTTTGCGAATTTTGATCCACCATGCCGCGACGACGGCCAGAATGCCGGAAAGCCCCAGTATCAGCACCATTTTCCCGGAGAGCAGCGCAAAGCTCTCCGCGGGCGTGGTATCGAAAATATTGGTAATCATCGCCCGATCGATAACCACCCCGAAGGTCCAGATAAAATACTGGGCCGAGGCGCTGAGCAAAATAAACAGGCTAACCACGAGGCGGTCGAGCTTCAGGAACGAGGCGAGAGTGGTGATGATATTCATCACGCTGATGGCCACTATCGGCATACTGAGGAATACCAGCCAGTTATGCAGACCGTTAACCGGCAGCAGGGTAAATGCCTGGCGATAGAAAGCAAGATTCAGCGCGAGGCCGATATAGCAGGCGAACAGAAGCAAATAGGCCGTACGGCTGAGTACCGGCCGACGTAAAGAAAATAACGACATAGCGAACGTCCACATGAAGAGATGTTCGCTATCCTGCCGATTCTTTTTTAAGACAACCTTAAGATTTTAAGCCAGCCAGCTTTTGCCGCCACAATTAAGCCGCTTGAGGATTAACCTAACGCCTGAATGGCCTGTTCCAGCGCGTTGCGTAATAGCTGCCGATCGTGGCGATAGGGCACATCGCTGGCGTCCAGCGGCGTCTGAATGATGACCCGCTGTTCAACCCCTGCGGTATCGGCTTTCGGGCCGACAACCAGCGCGTCAATTACTCGTTTGCCGATTTGTTGCTCCATAATGGCGACCCTGTCGGCCAGCGTCAGGCTGGCCGCCGGGCTATGCTCTTTGCCGAGGTTATCGATAAATACCATTGGCGCGGGCGTGCGGCGCAGCGCTTGCGCCAGTTCATCAAGCAGCAAAATCGGCATCAGGCTGGTATAGAAACTGCCGGGGCCAATGAGGATTAAATCGGCTTCGGCGATAGCTTCTAGCGCCTCCCGGGTTGTGGGCACCGGCGGGGAGAGCATAAGCTCGCGCGGTACGCAGGCCAACTGATCGATATTCACTTCGCCGTAAATTTCGTGCCCGTCCTGATCGATAGCCATCAGATCGACCGGCTGTTCCGACATCGGGATCAGAAACGCATCGACCTTCAGTAAATTGCGGATCAAATTGATCGCTTCAAGTGGCCGAACGCTCAGATGATCGAGGGCCTTAAGCATCAGGTTTCCGAGGTTATGCCCGGAAAGTTCGCCGTTACCGCTAAAACGGTATTCAAACATCGCCGAGGCCACGCTGGGTTCAGCAATTAACTGATTAATACAGTTGCGCATATCGCCCCAGGCGATGCCGCCTTCCGCGCGGCGAATACGTCCTGTTGATCCGCCGTTATCGGTTGTAGTCACAATGCCCGTCAGGCGCGAACCCAGCGAAGAAAGCGATGACATTACCCGTCCCAGCCCGTGTCCGCCGCCGAGAGCCACAACGCGATCAAGATCGGCGAAAGTACGATTGCGCATAAAAATCCTTATCTCAATTAATCGGGCTCACAGTAACTGATTTCACCTTAAAAAACGATGTCCGTTCTCTCCAGGTATGAAGGATATTTTAGCGTGGCAATGGCGAGAATATCAGCGTACTGGTGAATTCCCGCCGATTGCCAGGGTGATATTTTTAGAGCTTTTGCGCTCCAGATAACCTACTACGCGGGAAAAATAAAATACTCAACGGGTCTGTTACCGCCCGAAGGCAAAGAAGGGAGGGATAAATTACGCTGCTTTCTCACACGCTTAGTCGTAAAAAAGCGAGATAAATCCGTTATATACATCGTTACATAACGAAATGTGGGTATGGCATAACCCTGGTTTCCGCGCTACTATTCGGCGTAACCCACTAACACTCTAGCCTCTGTGCCTGTGTCGAAAGATATGGTGCTTTGGCCGTGACAACTTCGGTTGCCACCAGGGCGCGAAAAGAAATGACCGCGTCTCCCGTATTTGGAAAGGTGTCTATGGCTTCACAGCTTACCGATGCATTTGCGCGGAAGTTTTACTATCTGCGTTTGTCGATTACCGACGTATGCAACTTTCGTTGCACCTACTGTCTCCCCGATGGCTATAAGCCCGGCGCCGTCACCAATAAAGGCTTTCTCAGCGTCGATGAAGTGCGTCGCGTCACACGGGCTTTCTCCGCTCTGGGAACCGAAAAGGTGCGCCTGACCGGCGGTGAACCCTCTCTGCGACGCGATTTTACCGATATCATCGCCGCCGTGCGGGAAAACCCCTCTATTCGCCAGATTGCGGTCACCACTAACGGCTACCGGCTGGCACGGGATGTTGAAAGCTGGCGCGATGCCGGACTGACGGCGATTAACGTCAGCGTGGATAGCCTCGACGCCCGTCAGTTTCATGCTATAACCGGCCAGGACAAATTTCGTCAGGTGATGGACGGCATCGATGCCGCATTTGCCGCTGGCTTCGAAAAAGTGAAGGTCAATACCGTGCTGATGCGCGATGTTAACCATCATCAGCTTGATACCTTTCTCGCGTGGATCCAGCCGCGCCGCATTCAGCTACGTTTTATCGAATTGATGGAAACCGGCGAAGGCAGTGAACTGTTCCGCCGCCATCATATATCCGGCATGGTGCTGCGTGATGAATTGCTGCGCCGCGGCTGGATCCATCAGATCCGCCAGCGTAGCGATGGTCCGGCGCAGGTGTTTTGCCACCCCGACTATGCCGGGGAAATCGGCCTGATCATGCCTTATGAAAAAGACTTCTGCGCCACCTGCAACCGTCTGCGCGTCTCTTCCGTAGGAAAACTGCACCTGTGCCTGTTTGGCGAAGGCGGCGTCGATCTGCGCGATCTGCTTGCCGATGAGCAGCAGCAGCCGGCGCTGGAAGCGCGGATTTCCGAAGCGTTAACCCATAAAAAACAGACCCATTTCCTGCATCAGGGCAACACCGGTATTACCCAGAACCTGTCGTATATTGGCGGATAATGCATTTTAAGGAGCGATCTAATGAGTCAGGCCAGCGCTGAGTTTATCCCGACCCGTATTGCTATTCTCACCGTTTCCAGCCGACGCGGCGAAGAGGACGACACCTCCGGCCACTGGCTGCGCGATGCCGCCCAGGAGGCGGGGCACGTCATCGTCGATAAGGCGATTGTTAAAGAGAACCGCTACGCCATTCGCGCCCAGGTATCGGCGTGGATTGCCGGCGATGAGGTGCAGGTGGTGCTGATTACCGGCGGTACCGGCTTTACCGACGGCGACCAGGCGCCGGAAGCGCTGCTGCCGCTGTTTGACCGCGAGGTGGAAGGCTTCGGTGAGGTATTCCGCATGCTCTCCTTTGAGGAGATTGGCACCTCGACCCTGCAATCCCGCGCCGTTGCCGGGGTAGCCAACCGCACGCTGATTTTTGCCATGCCTGGTTCAACCAAGGCCTGTCGTACCGCATGGGACAATATCATTGCGCCGCAGCTCGATGCGCGCACGCGCCCTTGCAACTTTATCTCTCATCTTAAGAAGTAGTTTATGTCACAGCTGACCCATATTAACGCCGCCGGCGAAGCGCACATGGTCGATGTCTCAGGGAAAGCGGAGACGGTTCGCGAGGCGCGCGCCGAGGCCTATGTCGAAATGCAGGCGACGACGCTGGCGATGATTATCGACGGCAGTCATCACAAAGGCGACGTCTTCGCCACCGCGCGTATCGCCGGGATTCAGGCGGCCAAACGCACCTGGGAGCTGATCCCGCTTTGTCATCCGCTGATGCTGAGCAAAGTCGAAGTGAATCTGCAGGCGCAGCCCGAGCACAACCGGGTGCGTATCGAATCCCTGTGCCGTTTGACCGGTAAAACCGGCGTCGAGATGGAAGCTCTGACCGCCGCTTCCGTTGCCGCGCTGACCATTTACGATATGTGCAAGGCGGTGCAGAAAGATATGGTGATTGGCCCGGTGCGCCTGCTGGCGAAAAGCGGCGGTAAGTCCGGCGATTTCAGAGTGGAAGCTAGCCATGATTAAAGTTCTTTTTTTTGCCCAGGTGCGCGAACTGCTCGGCACCGACTCCCTGACTCTCGAACCGAACGGGCTGACCACGGTTGAAGCCGTTCGCCAGCAGCTCATCGCCCGCGGCGACCGCTGGGCGCTGGCGCTGGAAGAGGGCAAACTGCTGGCGGCGGTAAATCAGACGCTGACGACCTTTGATCATCCGCTGGCGCCCGGGGATGAAGTGGCATTTTTCCCGCCGGTTACCGGGGGCTAATATGACGCAGACGCGTATTATTGTCAGCCATGACCGCTTTAAAGTCGGCGAGGAATATCCCTGGCTGGCCGAGCGCGATGAAGACGGCGCGGTGGTGACGTTCACCGGTAAAGTCCGCAACCACAACCTTGGCGACAGCGTCAAAGCGCTGACCCTTGAGCACTATCCGGGAATGACGGAAAAATCGCTGGCGGAGATCGTGGAACAGGCGCGCGAGCGCTGGCCGCTGGGCCGGGTGACGGTGATTCATCGTATCGGCGAAATGTGGCCCGGGGAAGAGATTGTCTTTGTCGGCGTCACCAGCGCCCATCGCGGCAGCGCGTTTGCGGCGGGGGAGTTTATTATGGATTACCTGAAGACCCGCGCGCCGTTCTGGAAGCGCGAGGCGACGCCGGAAGGCGAGCGCTGGGTGGATGCGCGAGATAGCGACCGCAAGGCGGCAGAACGCTGGTAGTGTGGTACGCTTAGAAGATAAATTTCGTTAATCAGGAGACAGTCATGGACAGATATCCTCGTTCCGGTACCATCGTCCAGGGGCGCAGCGGGCTACAAACTTATATGGCGCAGGTATACGGCTGGATGACGGTCGGGCTGCTGCTCACGGCGTTTATCGCGTGGTTTGCCGCTAACACCCCGGCGGTGATGATGTTTGTTTTTTCCAGCAAAATTACCTTCTTTGGGCTAATTATCGCCCAGTTGGGGTTGGTGTTCGTGCTCTCGGGCATGGTGCAGCGCCTCAGCGCCGGTATGGCGACGACCCTGTTTATGCTCTATTCGGCGCTAACCGGACTCACCTTATCCAGTATATTCCTCGTCTATACCTACTCATCGATCGCCAGTACCTTCGTGGTTGCCGGCGGGATGTTTGGCGTGATGAGCCTTTACGGCTATACCACTAAACGCGATCTGAGCGGCTTCGGCAATATGCTGTTTATGGCGCTCATCGGCATCGTGCTGGCGTCGCTGGTTAACTTCTGGCTCAAGAGTGAAGCGCTGATGTGGGCGGTGACCTATATCGGGGTGATCGTATTCGTCGGCCTGACCGCCTATGACACCCAGAAGCTGAAAAATATCGGCGAGCAGATTGACGTTCGCGATACGTCGACGCTGCGCAAATACTCGATTCTCGGGGCTCTGACGCTGTATCTGGACTTTATCAACCTGTTCCTGATGCTGCTGCGCATTTTCGGCAACCGTCGTTAATTCGTTCCCGGAGGGCGGCGCGATGCGCTTATCCGGGCTACCAGACCGCAGAAAACGATGAACCTGTAGCTTTGGTCAGAAGCAAAGTTTCCCGGAGGCGATGCTGCGCATCTGTCCGGGCTACCGGATTTCAGACGGTGGTGAACTTGTAGCCCGGTCAGCGAAGCGCCTCCGGGCAAGTTCATCAACGGAGGAGTGGATAAAATAGCGGCAGATATCCACGATATCTACCAAACCGCATGAAACTGCAGCCCCGGTCAGCATCCGCGACCGGGGCTTTTTTACTTCTCACCCGCCAGCTTGCGCTGGTTTTTCGCCCGCAGATGCTTTGCCCGGCTCTCCAGAATCAGGTAGCCGATGGTCGCCAGCAGCAGCGGCAGGAAGTAGTACAGCGCGCGATAGGCGAGCAGGGCGGCGATGATCGCGCCGCGCGAAATATCTTCGCCGGAAAGCATGGCGATAAACACCGCCTCAAGCACGCCAATCCCTGCCGGAATATGCACGATAACTCCCGCAATGCTGCTGACCAGCAGCACGCCGAGCACGAGGAAATAGTCCACCTGTGGCCCCAGCAGTAGCCAGATAATCGCCCCCATCGCCATCCAGTTCAGGCTGGAAACCGCCATCTGCAATATCGCGAAGCGCCAGGAGGGCAGAACCAGCCGCTGGCCTTTTATCGTCAGATGGCGCTTTTTAGCAAAGGCGCAGGCCCATAAATAGAACGCGGAAATCAGCAGCAAAATGACGCCGAGAATTTGCAGCGACGACTGACTGATATACCAGCGCTCGGGCACCTTCACCATGCCGGAGCTAAAAATGATGCCGCCGAGCAGAATATAGCCCAGCCAGTTGGTGGTAATGCTCAGCGAAAAAATTCGGGTAATGGTTGCGCCGCTCAGGCCGAGGCGCGAGTAGAGCCGATAGCGCATACCAATCCCACCCACCCAGGTGCTGAGCGTCAGGTTAAAGGCATAGCAAATAAACGACACCAGCATCACCTGGCGTTTAGCCAGCTTGTGGCCACAGTAGGCGCGTCCCAGCAGGTCGTAGCAGCCATAGATCAGGTAGCTGGCGATAACCAGGCCTATGGCGCTGAGCAGCGCCGTACGGTTGTAATCACGAATCACTTTCCACACTTCCTGCCAGTCGATTTTCTGTGCGTAAACGACCAGCAGCACAACGACGGCGATAAAAAAGAGCACCGTCAGGATTTTTTTCGCCATCCGCCAGCGAGGGTGAGATTTCGCCATCAGGATTTGACCTCCTGGTTTTCCGGGTCCACGCGATCCTGGGTTTCAATTTCTGGCTGAACCGGAGGCTGAACGCGCGACAGCAGGGGCGTATGGGCCGGAAGCCATCCGACCCACGCGGGGAAGTGGCGCAGGAAGTGGAACGCCAGCACGCTAATCCCGAGCCGCCACCAGGTTCGTTTCGACAAAATGCGCTTATCCACTTCGCGGCAGTCGTTGGCGATTAAGCCATTGAGATTATCGCGCAACGTCTGGTTGAATTCGCGGTCGTGTATCACCAGGTTGGCTTCCAGATTGAGTGACAGGCTGAGCGGGTCGAGGTTGCTGGAGCCGACGGTGGCCCAGTGGTCGTCCGCCAGCGCCACTTTGCCGTGCAGCGGACGGCGGCGATATTCAAAAATCTGCACGCCGCCTTTGACCAGGTAGTGGTACAGCAGTCGTGCGCCGAATTTAACAATCGGGATATCCGGTTCGCCCTGGACAATAAGCTTGACGCGTACGCCGCGGCGGGCAGCGTTGCGCATCGCATGCAGCAGCCGATAGCCGGGGAAAAAGTAGGCGTTGGCGATAATCACTTCCCGTCGGGCGGTGGTCAGCATTTTCAGATAGTGGCGTTCGATATCATCGCGATGATCCTGATTATCCCGCCAGATAAACAGCGCCTGAGCCTCGCCGGGATTGCGGTTGACTTCGGGCTTATGCCGACGGCGGCGCCACCAGCGGCGGGTGGCTTCGCTGGTGGGCAGGTTTTCCAGTTCAAACTGCAGAATGTCGAGCACCACCGGCCCTTCAACCTGCACGGCGTAGTCCTGTTTGGCCTCGGGACCGTAATCGGTCATATGCTCGGCGGAGTAGTTAATTCCGCCGACAAAGGCGGTAACGTCGTCGATCACCACGATTTTACGATGCATGCGGCGGAATAAATTGGTGCGCATGCCGAGCAGCCGCGGGCGCGGATCGTAGTAGCGAAAAATCACCCCGGCCGACGTCAGTTCGCCCACAAAGCTTTCGCTCAAATCCGGAGAGCCGTAACCGTCCAGTAGGACTTCTACGCGCACGCCGCGCTGGGCCGCTTTGAGCAACACGGCATGCAGCTGCTTGCCGACGTCATCCTCGAACCAGATAAAGGATTCCAGAATCACCCGCTGCTGCGCGCGATCAATAGCGGCAAATAATGCCGGATAATAGTTATCGCCATTTTCTAATAGCCGAATGCGGTTTCCTTCCTGCCAGCTGCATTTCACAGATGTATCTCCACGCTAAGCGGTGCATGATCGGACAAATGACGCCACTGTTTTAACGCCAGCGCTTTTGGCTGGCTGGCATGGGCGTTTTTTACGTATATGCGGTCGAGGCGCAGCAGAGGGAAGCTGACCGGGAAAGTTCGCGCCGGGCGCCCTCTGGCGCGGGTAAAAATCTCCTCCAGCCCGGCCTGGGCTTTAAGCTGGCGGTTAGCCTGCTGCTGCCAGTCGTTAAAATCACCGGCCACTACCACCGGCTCGCCCGCGGGCAAACCGTTTACCCAGTCCGCCAGCATCGTCAGCTGGGCCTGGCGCTGATGAGAACGCAGACCCAGATGCGCGCAGATCACATGGATAGCGATCCCGCTTTCGGGCGGGACGATGCGGCAATAGAGCAGGCCGCGCTTTTCGCTGTTGCCGACCGAAACATCCAGATTTTGATAATGTTCTATAGGAAAGCGAGAAAGTACCGCGTTGCCGTGATGCCCTTCCGGATAAACCGCATTGCGACCGTAGGCGTAATCGCTCCACATGGTATCGGCAAGAAATTCATAGTGGGTCGTATCCGGCCAGTTTTCGATATGCAGCGGATGAATTTCGTGCGCACCCATCACCTCCTGCAGGCAAACAATGTCGGCGCTGACGCTACGCACCGCTTCGCGCAGCTCGGGTAAAATAAAGCGGCGATTGAAGGCAGTGAACCCTTTATGAGTGTTAATTGTCAGCACGTTTAGCGAAAATCGCGGCATTTGGTTGTCCTTATTTCTCTGGGCAATGTCACTTTCCTGTAGGAAATAGTGTAGTAGAGGTCACAAAAAGATGCGGTGATACGGAATTTTCCGTAAAGTGCGGTACTCTGAGTAGCAGAGAAAAATCCTTCAGGAGAGAAGCCATGAAGTGGCAACAACGTGTACGCGTCGCAACGGGTCTTAGTTGCTGGCAGATTATGTTGCATCTACTGGTCGTGGCAGTACTGGTGATGGGTTGGATGAGCGGCGCGCTGGTGCGCGTCGGATTAGGTTTGTGCGTGCTGTACGGCGTCACGTTACTGTCGATGCTGTTCTTGCAGCGTCACCACGATGAGCGCTGGCGCGACGTCGGTGATTTCCTTGAGGAGCTCACCACCACCTGGTACTTCGGCGCGGCGGTAATCGTGCTGTGGCTGCTGTCGCGCGTGCTGCACAACAACCTGCTGTTAGCCCTCGCCGGGCTGGCCATACTGGCAGGTCCGGCGGTGGTTTCACTGCTGGCGAAAGATAAAAAACTACGCGATCTTTCTTCGGAACATCGCATACGCCGCTGAGCCGGTGGTGGCCGCTATGACCAGTAGCGGCCACAAACTTCCCCACACAATTTCCAGACTCGCATCCTTCAGATAGATCTGCTTGGTGATATCGGTAAAGTGACGTATCGGGTTTATCCACGTCAAATCCTGCAGCCATTGCGGCATATTCTCCACCGGGGAAACGTAGCCCGAGAGCAGAATTGCCGGCATCATAAAGACGAACACGCCGATAAACGCCTGCTGCTGCGTGGAGCACAGTGACGAAATCAGCAGGCCGAATCCTACCAGCGACAGGCCGTAGACAATCATCGTAAAGTAAAACAGCAGCAGCGAGCCGGCAAAGGGGATTTGATAGGCCCAGATACCAATTCCCAGCACGATGGTTGCCTGCAGGGTCGCGACGATTAGCGCCGGCACCGCTTTACCGATAAAGATCTGCCAGGTTGCCAGCGGCGAGACCAGCAGCTGATCGAGCGTACCCTGTTCGCGCTCGCGGGCAACGGAGAGCGAGGTGACGATCATCACGCCGATGGTGGTGATCATGGCGATTAGCGACGGCACGACGAACCATTTGTAATCGAGATTCGGGTTATACCAGTTGCGTACCACCAGCTCGCTGTTGTTTGGTTTGGCTTTGCCTTCCATTAACGCCTGCTGATAGTTTTTGACGATCTGCTGGAGATAGTTCGCGGCGATCTGCGCGCTGTTGGAGTTGCGCCCATCAAGCAACAGCTGGAGAGGGGAGGTCTGCCAGGTATCGAGGTTGCGCGAAAAATCTGCCGGGAATCGCACGACCAGCAGCGCCTTTTGTTCGTCAATGGTCGGTCTTATCTCCTGAGGGCTTTTCAGCAGCAGGACGTGGGTGAAGGCTTTAGCGCGGGCAAAGCGCTGGGTCAGCTCCACGGCGTGCTTGCCGTTGTCTTCGTTATAGATGGCGATGGTGGCGTTAGTCACCTCCAGCGTGGCGGCAAAGGGGAACAGCAGCACCTGAATGAGTACCGGCATGATTAAAATCGCCCGCGTCTGCGGTTCACGCAGCAGCGACTGTAGCTCTTTGCGGATTAACGTCCATAAGCGATGAAACATCTCATATTCTCTCTTTGTGATCCCCGGATTGCGCTGCGCTTATCCGGGCTACCCGTTTGCCAGCCCTTGTACCGGGGGGCGCGCAGGCAAATTAATCCAGACGTCGTTTGGTTTTCAGCCACGTCAGGCCGATAAACATCACCGCCGAGGCGATCAGGAACAGCACGTTCACCAACAGCACCACCGGGATATTGCCCGCCAGAAACAGGCTTTGCAGAGTGCTGACAAAATAGCGTGCCGGGATCACGTAGGTCACGGCGCGAATTATCGCCGGCATGCTGTCTATCTGAAAAATAAATCCGGAGAGCATGATTGACGGCAGGAACGCGGCATTCAGCGCGACCTGCGCGGCGTTAAACTGGTTACGGGTGATGGTGGAAATCAGCAGCCCCATGCCCAGGGTACTCAGCAAAAACAGGCTGGTAATAAAAAACAGAATCACCAGCGAACCGCGGAACGGCACGCCGAGAATAAACACCGCCACCAGCATACACAGCAGCATCGCCAGCATGCCGAGGAAATAGTAGGGGATCAGCTTGCACAGCAGCAGCTCGGCGCGGGTAATCTCGGTCGACAGCAGCGCTTCCATCGTGCCGCGTTCCCACTCGCGGGCCACCACCAGCGACGTCAGGATCGCGCCGACCACCGTCATAATGATGGTAATCGCGCCGGGGATAATAAAATGCTGGCTGATGGCGGCCGGGTTAAACCAGTAGCGCATCTGCACGTCGATCAGCGGCTCGAAGGTTTCACCGCGATCTTCCGCCCGCTGCTGCTGCCAGATTTGCCAGATGCCTTCGACGTAGCCCTGGGCGAAGTTAGCGGTATTGGGTTCGCTGCCGTCGGTGATGAGCTGGATCGGCGCGTCGTCGCCGGGACGGGCCATCTTCTGGTCGAAGTCCACCGGTAGGGTGACCAGGGCGCGAATGCGTCCCGCCTGCATCATCTGCACCAGTTCCTGGCGGTTATCGCTGATGGTGGCGTCAATATAGGGGGAGCCGGTCATGGTATGGACAAAATCCAGCGCCTCTTCGCTCTGCTGCTCCAGCAGCACGCCCACCCGCAGCTTGCTGGAGTCGAGGTTAATCCCGTAGCCAAAAATGAACAGCAGCAGCAGGGGGATCACCACCGCAATCAGCCAGCTGCTGGGGTCGCGGACGATCTGCCGCGTCTCTTTCACGCACAGGGCGCGTACGCGCCGCCACGATAGCAGTTTAGCGCTCACCGGCGTTCTCCTTATCCCAGTCATGGATGAGGGTGATAAATGCCTGCTCCATCGTTGGGTCAGGTTGTTTTTCATCCGCCGCCAGCGCCTTCAGATCGTCCGGCGTGCCGCTGGCGATCAATTTGCCGTGATAGACCAGACCGATACGATCGCAATACTCCGCCTCATCCATAAAGTGGGTGGTCACCATCACCGTGACGCCTTTATCGACCATGCTGTTGATATGGAGCCAGAACTCGCGGCGGGTGAGGGGATCGACGCCGGAAGTGGGTTCGTCAAGAAACAGGATATCCGGCTCATGCATCAGCGAGCAGGCCAGCGCCAGGCGTTGTTTATAGCCAAGCGGCAGATCGTCGGCGGCCTGCCTGGCGATGCTTTTCAGGCCGAACGCCTCGCTCATGCTGGCGATTTTGTCGTTCTGCGCCTGTCCGCGCAGGCCGTATACGCCGGAGAAGAAGCGCAGGTTCTGCTCAACGGAAAGGTTACCGTACAGCGAGAACTTCTGCGCCATATAGCCCAGATGCTGACGCGCTTTGCCGGAGCTGACCTTCAGGTCCATCCCCAGAACCAGCGCTTTACCGGAGGTGGGGACCAGCAGGCCGCACATCATCTTAAAAGTGGTAGACTTACCCGCGCCGTTAGGCCCGAGAAGGCCGAAAATCTCCCCACGTTTAACCTGAAAATCGACGTGATCGGTAGCGGCGAAATCGCCGAATTTCTTGGTCAGGGTCTGCGCTTCAATCACCGTGTCCTCATGGGAGCCTTCCACGGTATGGATAATTTTGCCCAGCGGCGATTCGGCGGTACCGGCACCGCCGAGCAGGTCGATAAAGGCGTCTTCAAAACGCGGCGCGGTTTCAGCGACCTCCAGCGGCGGCATATCGGCAGCGTTCTGTACTTCGCTGATGCTGGCCTCTTTTTTAATGATCAGGCGTACCGATTTACCCTGAATGACGCCATCGCTGACCTGCGGCAGCTTCAGGGTGCGCTGGAGCAGGCGGCGGTTATTCTCCCGGGAACTGGAAATCAAAAAACTGCGTCCCGCCATGGTCTGCGTCAGCTCTTTTGGCGCTCCCTGGTAAAGCAGCTGGCCCTCGTTCATCAACAGAACGTCCCGGCACTGCTCGGCCTCGTCGAGGTAGGAGGTGCTCCAGAGGATCAGCATCCCGTCGCCCGCCAGCTCGTGTACCATCTGCCACAGCTCGCGGCGTGAGATGGGGTCGACGCCGACGCCGGGCTCATCCAGCAGCAGCACCTTCGGCTCGCCGACGAGGGTACAGGCCAGGCCGAGTTTCTGCTTCATGCCGCCGGAAAGCTTACCCGCCAGCCGGCCGGTAAAGGGGCCGAGAGAGGTAAACTCCAGCAGCCGGGCGAAGGTTTTCTCCCGCGCCTCGCCGGTCACGCTGCGCAGGTCGGCGTAGAGCGTGAGATTTTCCATCACCGTCAGATCTTCATACAGACCGAATTTTTGCGGCATATAGCCGAGCACCGCGTGCAGGGCGCTATCGTCAGCAATCGGGTCGAAGCCGATCACCTTTGCGCTGCCTGCTTCGGGCTTCAGCAGCCCGGCGAGCATGCGCATCAGGGTGGTTTTTCCGGCGCCATCCGGGCCCACCAGACCGGTCACATAGCCGGAGTGAATGGTGCAGTCCAGCGGCGCGACGGCCGGGCTGTCCATCCCGGCAAAGCTCCGGGTCAGGCCGCTCAGCGTAATCACGTCTTCGCTCATTGGCCGTTTCCATGACTGAAGGCCACGGTGACCGGCATCCCCTGACGCAGCGCGTCGTCGGCATCGGTGACCACAATTCGCAGGCGATAAACCAGATCGGTGCGCAGGTCCGGGGTTTCCACGGTTTTCGGCGTGAATTCAGCGGTAGGGGAGACGAAGCCGATTTTGCCGCGATAGGGTTTATCCGGGCGACTATCGGTGTAAAGCAGCACTTCGCGCCCCGGCTGGGCCTGGCCCAGGTTGGTTTCATCGATGTAGGCGCGTACCCATACCGGATGGGTTAACGACAGCGTCATTACGGTACCGCCCGCGCTAAGCATGCTGCCCGGCTCGACGGCGCGGGTCATCAGCGTTCCGTCGGACGGCGAGGTCAACGTGGTATCGTGCAGGTCCAGCTTCGCCTGCGCCAGCGCGGCCTGCGCCTGTTCGAGGCTGGCTCTGGCCTGGGCGATTTCCTGCGGACGGTTCCCCGCGCGATACTGGCGCAGCTTATCCTGCGCGGATTTCAGCGTCGCCTGGGCCTGATCGCGCGAGGAGCGGGCGTTTTCCAGATCGTTCGCGGAGATGGCGCTGCTTTTGCGTAGCCCCAGCTGGCGCTGATAGAAGTTCTGCGCATAGTCGTAAGCCGCCTGCGCCTGGTTGACCGCGGCGGCGGCCTGGGCAATCTCCTCCGAGCGATATCCCGCCATCATCAGGTCGTACTGCGCCTGGGCGGTGGAAACGTTGGCTTGCGCCTGCTGCAGGGCGTTTTCGTAGGGCGCGCGATCAAGCTCGCCCAGCGTCTGCCCGGCTTTTATCGCATCGCCCTCGTCGACGCTGAGCGATGCCAGCCGTCCGCCCACGCGAAAGCTCAGGTTAACGGTGCGAATATCCACGTTGCCATAAAGCGTGAGCTCTTTTTGCTGGCTGCTCTGGTACCACCACCAGCCTCCGCCAATGACAGCGGCCAGCAGGAGAAGCAGCACAACGACGATGAGCGGTTTTTTCATGACTCCAGACCCCTTTGCGATAATCCTTCCAGAACGAAATCTATATGGCAGGTAATAACTTCAAAAATTTGCTCGGTTTTTTGCCGATCGAATTCAGCCCAGCCCGCGCGGCGCAGCACCGTTTCCCGACCAAGACGAAAGGCGAGCACTTCGCCAAGTAGCGCGTGCGTGTGCAGCACCATCTGCGTGCTGTCAGCGTTAAGGCCGGTATAAGCGGCGATTAAACGGGTCAGGTAGCAGTGTAGCGGAGCAATGACCTGATCGTGGATAAGCCGGTAGGCCGCAGTCGGCGATAGCTGTTCGCGGGAGATAAATTTGCTCAAGTTAACCGTATCATCCTGGGTCAGTAGCAAAATCATATTCTGACAGGCGCGCAGAATCAGAGTGCGCATGGCGGCTTTGTCCGGAACAGGCTGAGCGAATAGCGCTTCCGCCGCCTGCGCGTGGGGACGGAAATTGTGCTCGATAAAATCGGCGATCCACTGGGCGCAGGCGAGATAGAGATCGTCCTTAGAACCAAAATAGTAGGCGATCGCAGCGATATTCTGCCCGGCCTGGGCGGCAATATCGCGGGTCGTGGCGTGCAGGCCGTATTCGCCGAACTGGGCGATAGCGGCGGCGATGAGCTGGCTTTTCGCCTGCTCTCCCTTGCTGGTAGTCGGTGTGGTGGTCATCACGCTGAAAGAATTAATCAATCGATTGATTAACTCTAGGCGCAGGTTGCCGCTTTGTCCAGCATCGACGATTAGATATGAAATCCCTCATGACTGAGCTCTTCGGCAACCCAGTTAAAAAAGATCTTCACTTTCTCTTTTTGCTCGTTAGGGTGCGGCAAAACGAAGTGATGGGCGTTAACCGGCATACTCGCGTCGCTGGAAAAAACCGGCTCGAGGTGCCGTTGCCGAACGCTCTGACCGGCCAGCAAATTACTTTCAAGAATAATGCCCATACCCATGCGTGCGGCCTCAATGCTCATATAGGAACGGTCAAAATTAAAAATAAAGCTCTTATTCCAGCCGCGAACCTTGTGCCAGGATAACCAGTTGCTCCAGCCGATCAGCGTGCTGTCGGAGTGGATAAGATCGCAGGCCAGTAAGTCTTCAATAGTCTGAACTTCGCGGCTGGCTAAATAAGTTGATGAGCTATAGGGGAGCATGCGTTCATTTTTTATGGTTTTGACCACCAGAGTCGGCCATTGTGAGAGCCCATGGCGAATATCGATATCAATATTATCGCGGGAGAACTGGATACTTTCATAAGAGCAGGTCAGGCTAATTTTAAGCTCGGGCCAGGCCTGGCGAAATTTGTTCAGGCGGGGCATCAGCCACAGGAGCCCAAAGCTGGGCGCGGAGTGAATGCGTAAATAATCCTGATGGATATCGTTAATCACCTGATTGGTGGCCTGGCCAATAATATTTAACGCTCCGGAAACCTCTTTAAGATATTTTTCACCAATTGCGGTTAACACCATGCCTTTACTGCTGCGGGAAAATATTTTCTTTCCGAGATACTGTTCCAGGCTGGCTATCTGATGGCTGACCGCTGAGGCCGTAATATTGAGATGCTCTGCGGCCAGATTGAGACTGCCGGTATCCGCCACTTCAATAAATGCCTGAATATTGCGTAAGGAGGGCATCGGTAAACTTTTATTTTGCAGCGGCTGATTCATCATTTCTCCAGCAAATAGAAAATGTCTGGTGGTATTATTTTTACTTCGCAAGAAGCTACGCTCGCCCTTATCTCCACAATGGCACATCAGCATAACATAGAGACAAAATAAGTAATGGCGTAATTCGTGATGAAGTTAACAGTTTTAGGGCGAGGGATGCCAGGCAACATAATTCGCAGGAATTTGCGTGCAGTCACGAAGCAAATTTTTCTCACTCATAATTGAGGTTTTTTGAATACCCTTTCTTTTTTGGGTTGTTATATTGCAACCACAGGCCTGATACCAAGGCGCGATGCGGTAAGGTTCGCGACAAAAACATAAAACAATAATGAGGATACCCTATGTCACGTATAGAGACTGTTGTCTGTACTGACGCCAGGAAAACAAAATATCGTTTCGTGGTTTTGACGATGATTTTTCTGGTGTATGCCATAAATTACGCTGACAGAACGAATATCGGCGCGGTGCTGCCGTTTATCATTGATGAGTTTCATATCAATAACTTTGAAGCCGGGGCCATCGCCAGCATGTTTTTTTTGGGCTATGCGGTAAGTCAGATCCCGGCAGGATTCTTTATTGCCAAACGCGGTACCCGGGGGTTGGTTTCGCTATCCATTTTCGGCTTTTCCGCTTTTACCTGGCTGATGGGCACCGTGAGCTCCGTTTTTGGTCTGAAAATGGTGCGTCTGGGACTGGGTCTTAGCGAAGGGCCGTGCCCGGTAGGACTGGCTTCAACCATTAACAATTGGTTCCCGCCGAAAGAGAAAGCCACGGCGACGGGCGTTTACATTGCAGCTACCATGTTTGCGCCGATCATCGTTCCGCCGCTGGCGGTGTGGATTGCGGTAACCTGGGGGTGGCGGTGGGTCTTTTTCTCCTTTGCGATACCGGGGATTGTGGCGGCGATAGCGTGGTACCTGTTGGTTAAGTCAAAACCCTCGGAGAGCGGATTTGTTTCACCAGCCGAACTGGAAGAGATCAATGCCGGGCGTGAAACCGATGATAACCTTGTGCGCGAAAATATCTTAATTGCCAATCGTTTTACCTGGCTGGATAAAATTATTCGAGTGAAGAAAATGGCGCCTATCGATACGGCGAAAGGATTATTTACCTCAAAAAATATTCTCGGTGACTGTCTGGCCTATTTTATGATGGTTAGCGTACTGTACGGATTATTAACCTGGATCCCGCTGTATTTAGTCAAAGAGCGCGGTTTTGATGTGATGAGCATGGGCTTTGTGGCAAGTATGCCGTGCATCGGCGGTTTTATTGGCGCGATCGCCGGAGGGTGGATTTCAGATAAAGTATTAGGCCGTCGGCGTAAACCCACCATGATGTTTACCGCTATTTCAACGGTGGTCATGATGTTAATCATGCTGAATATTCCAGCGAGTACCCTGGCGGTCTGTATTGGTTTGTTCTTCGTCGGCTTTTGTTTAAATATCGGCTGGCCGGCTTTTACCGCTTACGGTATGGCCGTTTCAGACAGTAAAACCTATCCGATCGCCTCTTCTATTATTAATAGCGGTGGCAACCTTGGCGGATTTGTTGCCCCGATGGCTGCGGGATTTTTACTGGACCAGACCGGCAGCTTTAATTCTGTATTTACTTATTTTGGTATCTGCGCAGCAATTGGTTTGCTGGTTATTCTCTTTCTCGATGAGCCACAATAACGGAAATATATCCTGTTAATTAATATGACGTAATGTCATGGAGTAAAAATATGTTATTAAAAGATAAAGTCGCCATTATTACTGGCGCGGCCTCCGCACGCGGTTTGGGTTTTGCTACCGCGAAGTTATTTGCCGAAAACGGCGCTAAAGTGGTCATTATCGACCTCAATGGCGAAGCCAGCAAAGCCGCGGCGACGGCATTAGGCGAAGGCCATCTCGGGCTGGCGGCAAACGTCGCCGATGAAGTTCAGGTTCAGGCGGCAATGGAACAGATTCTGGCGAAATATGGTCGGGTAGACGTGCTGGTGAATAACGCCGGTATCACCCAGCCGCTGAAGCTGATGGACATTAAACGTGCCAACTATGACGCGGTATTGGATGTCAGCTTGCGCGGTACGCTGCTGATGTCGCAGGCGGTTATCCCGGCGATGCGGGCGCAAAAATCGGGCAGCATTGTCTGTATCTCGTCGGTTTCCGCCCAGCGCGGCGGCGGTATCTTCGGCGGCCCGCACTACAGTGCGGCAAAGGCCGGAGTGCTTGGCCTGGCGCGAGCGATGGCCCGCGAGCTGGGTCCGGACAACGTCCGCGTCAACTGCATTACCCCGGGGCTGATCCAGACCGATATCACCGCCGGTAAGCTGACCGACGAAATGACGGCCAACATCCTCGCCGGAATCCCGATGAACCGCCTCGGCGATGCGGTTGACATCGCGCGCGCCGCGCTATTCCTCGGCAGCGATCTCTCTTCCTACTCTACCGGTATCACTCTTGACGTAAACGGCGGCATGTTAATCCACTAAGCGAGGCAAGCAGATGAAGATCACCGAAGCACAAAAAGTCGCCGCGGCGGCGTGGCGGATTCGCCGCTATGCCCTGCGCATGGGGGAGGTTCAGGGTCAGGGCTATATCGGCCAGGCATTAGGCTATGCGGATGTACTGGCCACCGCGTTCAGCCACGCGATGACCTACCGTCCGCAAGAGCCGCAGTGGGAAGGTCGCGACCGCTTCCTGCTCTCTCACGGCCATTACGCCATCGCCTACTATGCGGCGCTGCTGGAGGCGGGAATTATCCCGGAAGAGGAGCTGGAAACCTACGGTTCTGACGACAGCCGCCTGCCGATGTCGGGAATGGCGACCTACACCCCGGGGATGGAGATGTCCGGCGGCTCGCTGGGGCAGGGGCTCTCTATTGCCGTCGGGATGGCGCTGGGGCTGCGGCAAAAAGGGAGCGCATCCTGGGTCTACAACTCCATGTCGGATGGGGAGCTGGATGAAGGTTCCACCTGGGAAGCGGCGATGTCGGCGGCGCATTACGGCCTGACGAACCTGATCAACATCGTTGACGTGAATAAACAGCAGGCGGACGGCGATTCGCGCAAAATTCTCGGCTTTGAGCCGCTGCATGAAAAATGGGCCGCCTTCGGCTGGTACGTGCAGCGCGTCGATGGTAACGATCTGGCGGCGGTGATGGCCGCCTTTGATAACGCGAAAAATCATGCGGGCAACCAGCCGCGGGTCATCTTATGCGACACGTTGATGGGTAAAGGGGTCCCGTTCCTCGAAACCCGGGATAAAAACCATTTTATTCGCGTCGATGCCGATGAGTGGCAAAAAGCGATTGCGGTGCTGGACGCCAACAAACCGGAAGGAGTGCTGTAATGAGCCAGAGTAAACCACGTTTAAAAACGTCCGCGATGATCGCTTCTATTGCTGACGAAGGTCAGGCGACGATTCCGGCACCGTTTGGCGTTGCGCTCTCGAAGCTGGCGGCGCAGCGACCGGAAATCGTTGGTATGACCGCGGACCTGTCAAAGTACACCGATCTGCACATTTTCGCGCAGGCTTTCCCGGATCGCTTTTTCCAGATGGGAATGGCGGAACAGCTGCTGATGGGGGCGGCGGGAGGAATGGCGAAAGAGGGATTCATTCCCTTCGCCACCACCTATGCCGCTTTTGCTACCCGCCGCGCCTATGATTTTATTCATCAGGTCATTGCCGAGGAGCATCTCAACGTGAAGATCTGCGCGGCGCTCCCGGGCCTGACCACCGGCTACGGGCCGAGCCATCAGGCAACGGAAGATCTGGCGATCATGCGCGGCATTCCCGGCATGGTCATCGTCGACCCATGCGATGCGCTGGAGATAGAGCAGGCGGTACCGGCGATTGCCGACCATAACGGTCCGGTATATATGCGCCTGCTGCGCGGTAAGGTGCCGCTGGTGCTGGATAAGTACGACTATCAGTTTGAGCTGGGCAAGGCGAAGCTGCTTGAGGATGGCAACGATGTGCTGATTATCTCTTCCGGGCTGATGACCATGCGCGCCCTCGAGGCGGTCGAAAAGCTGCGGGCCGATAATATCAGCGCAGCCGTACTGCACGTGCCAACGATCAAACCACTTGATGAAGAAACGATCATTGCACAGGCCTTGAAGCCCGGTCGCCTGGTGGTTACTGCCGAGAACCATACTTCTGTTGGCGGACTGGGGGAGGCGGTTGCCGCGTTGCTGATGCGCAAAGGCGTGCGCTGCGAGCTGGATACCGTTGGCTTGCCTGACGAATTCCTGCTGGCCGGCGCGCTGCCGACTCTGCACGATCGCTACGGCATTTCCACCGCGAGGATGGTCGAAAAAATTAAGTATCGCCTGCGTTAATTGCTTTCGCCGCCGCGTCCTGCGGCGGCGCTTCTCTGCTTTTGTTCGCGGTTTCCCTGTCGAGGCATTAAACGTGCTATTTCGGGGACGCCTGGCGCGAAGCGCCATCGCCGCTTCTCATCGACAAAACGGGGAGCTGTCGTTTGTGAGACAGAGGATTCTTTTCGGCAGATTTTATGCGGTTCGTCACAAAATCTGCTAGACTGCGCAACTTCATGGCATTGTGGTTTTTGCCATCTCTTTCGCAATAATCTCCCTGAAAACTACGCCTGTGACGGGCCGGGGCGGTTCGGAGTTGTTATGTCTTTTGATTCCCTTGGCCTGAATCCTGAAATCCTGCGCGCCGTCGCTGAGCAGGGCTACGTAGAGCCAACCCCTATTCAGCAGCAGGCTATCCCGGCAGTATTACAGGGCCGCGATCTGATGGCCAGCGCCCAGACGGGTACTGGCAAAACGGCGGGATTTACGCTGCCGCTGCTTCAGCACCTGATCCAAAAAGAACCCCACGCCAAAGGTCGTCGCCCGGTGCGCGCCCTGATCCTGACCCCGACGCGCGAGCTGGCGGCACAGATTGGCGAGAACGTCCGGGATTACAGCAAATACCTTAACGTTCGTTCGCTGGTGGTTTTCGGCGGCGTAAGCATTAACCCACAGATGATGAAGCTGCGCAGCGGCGTCGATATTCTGGTGGCAACCCCTGGCCGTCTGCTGGACCTTGAGCATCAGAACGCCGTGAGCCTGGACAAAGTCGAAGTGCTGGTGCTGGATGAAGCCGACCGTATGCTGGATATGGGCTTTATTCACGATATTCGCCGGGTGCTGGCGAAGCTGCCGGCAAAGCGGCAGAACCTGCTGTTCTCCGCAACTTTCTCCGACGACATTAAATCACTGGCGGAAAAGCTGCTGCATAACCCGCTGGAAATCGAAGTCGCCCGCCGTAACACCGCTTCTGAGCAGGTGAGCCAGCTGGTGCATTTTGTCGATAAAAAGCGCAAGCGCGAGCTGCTGTCGCAGATGATCGGCGAAGGTAACTGGCAGCAGGTTCTGGTCTTTACCCGCACCAAACACGGCGCAAACCACCTGGCGGAACAGCTCAATAAAGACGGCATCCGCAGCGCCGCTATTCACGGCAACAAGAGCCAGGGCGCGCGTACCCGAGCGTTGGCTGATTTTAAATCCGGCGGCATCCGCGTGCTGGTCGCAACCGATATCGCCGCGCGCGGTCTGGATATTGAAGAGTTGCCGCACGTGGTGAACTACGAGCTGCCAAACGTGCCGGAAGATTACGTGCACCGTATTGGTCGTACCGGGCGCGCTGCGGCAACGGGCGAAGCGCTGTCGCTGGTCTGCGTAGATGAACATAAGCTGCTGCATGATATCGAACGCTTGCTGAAGAAAGAGATCCCGCGCATCGCCATTGCGGGTTACGAGCCGGATCCGTCGATCAAAGCCGAGCCGATTCAGAACGGTCGACAGCAGCAGCGCGGCGGCGGTCGTGGCGGTCAGAGCCAGGGCCGGAGCGGCCAGGGACGTGGTGGTCAGGGACAAGGTCGTGCCCAGCAGGCTGCTCCGCGTCGCACCGATGGCGAAGCGCCGAAAGCGCGCACTCAGGACGGTAAGCCTCCTCGCCGTCGCCGCCCGCGCAAACCTGCTGCGGCTGAGTAAAGTTGTTCTGGCTGCGGTGGGGAAATCTACCGCAGCTTGTTCCTTTCAGAACACATCGCGATTAAAATTTAACACTCTCCCGCTAAGTCTGACTTCAATGTTGCCGCTCGCTATTTATCTTTTATGAGATCTTACTTTTGGCAATGAACTATTTTTACGATTTTTGCAATAACTAACAAAGTTATAACCTGCAACTATCAAAAGAATGACAGATACTAATAACATTAAAAAAGCAACCATATATACCCTCAATAATTTACAGACCCTGCGGGTTCATAAAGCAGTATACGGATTAGCGTTTAAGATATAATGTATTATGAGTTTAGATATTCTTAATATATCTGAAATTAAAGGATTAATTTTAATTTCACGGTCTTTTTGACGATATTTTTCGGAATTCGTTTAGATGATTTTAAACATCTTCATGTTTTTTTGAATGCCCATAAAGTTAAATTGATAGCGATTTTGGTGACTGTGCTGGTATTTTGAAAATTATATTCAGCCCGGATAAAATAACGTTATGACACATTATTCATTAAGTGGATGTCGAGCGTTGGTTGTGGCTGCATAAACCGACTTCAACCTGATTCTGCGAGACCGCTTCCTGTTTGCCGAAAAAGGGATACCTCCCTCCCGGCAAAAATGGCACAATAGTGGCTGTTTATACAGTATTCAGGTTTTCTCATGGCTTTGACCGCAGCGCTGAAAGCGCAAATCGCCGCCTGGTATAAGGCGCTTCAGGAACAAATTCCTGACTTTATTCCCCGGCCTCCGCAGCGGCAGATGATCGCCGATGTGGCGAAGACGCTCGCCGGAGAAGAGGGGCGGCACCTGGCGATTGAAGCGCCGACCGGGGTCGGCAAAACCTTGTCGTATCTGATCCCTGGCATTGCTATTGCCCGCGAAGAGCAAAAAACGCTGGTGGTCAGTACCGCCAACGTTGCGCTGCAGGACCAAATCTACAGTAAAGATCTGCCGCTGCTGCGCAAAATCATCCCCGATCTGCGCTTTACCGCCGCCTTTGGCCGCGGGCGCTACGTCTGCCCGCGTAACCTGGCCGCGCTTGCCAGCACGGAACCGACGCAGCAGGATTTGCTGGCCTTTCTTGATGACGAACTCACGCCTAACAACCAGGCGGAGCAGAAGCTGTGCGCAACGCTGAAAGCGGATCTCGATAGCTACAAATGGGACGGCCTGCGCGATCATACCGACAAAAACGTGGATGATTCTCTGTGGAGCCGCCTGAGCACGGATAAAGCCAGCTGCCTGAATCGAAACTGTCACTATTATCGCGAATGTCCGTTCTTTGTCGCCCGACGGGAAATCCAGGAAGCGGAAGTGGTGGTGGCGAACCATGCGCTGGTGATGGCGGCTATGGAGAGCGAAGCGGTGCTGCCGGAGCCGAAGCATCTACTGCTGGTGCTTGATGAAGGCCACCATCTGCCGGAGGTCGCCCGCGATGCGCTGGAAATGAGCGCTGAAATTACCGCCCCGTGGTATCGCCTGCAGCTGGATTTGTTCACTAAGCTGGTTGCGACCTGCATGGAGCAGTTTCGCCCTAAGACCACGCCGCCGCTGGCGAATCCCGAACGTCTGACTGGACACTGCGAGGAGCTGTTCGAGCTAATCTCCTCGCTGAATAATATTCTCAATCTCTACATGCCGGCCGGCCAGGAGGCGGAGCATCGCTTTCCGATGGGGGAACTGCCGCAGGAAGTCATGGAGATCTGCCAGCGGATGGCGAAACTCACCGAAACGCTGCGCGGCCTGGCGGAGCTGTTCCTTAACGATCTGGGCGAAAAAACCGGCACGCACGATGTGGTGCGTCTGCACCGGGTTCTGCTGCAGATGAACCGCGCGCTGGGGATGTTTGAAAGCCAAAGTAAACTGTGGCGGCTGGCGTCGCTGGCGCAGTCCTCCGGCGCACCGGTGACTAAATGGGTCACCCGCGATCTGCGCGATGGTCAGATGCATATCTGGTTCCACTGCGTGGGGATCCGCGTCAGCGATCAGCTGGAAAGGCTGCTCTGGCGCAGCGTCCCGCATATCGTCGTCACCTCTGCGACGCTGCGTTCGCTGAACAGCTTCTCTCGCCTGCAGGAGATGAGCGGGCTGAAAGAGAAAGCCGGAGATCGCTTTGTGGCGCTGGATTCGCCCTTCAACCACGTCGAACAGGGTAAAATCGTCATTCCGCAGATGCATTATGAACCGCTTATCGATAACGAAGAGCAGCATATTGCCGAAATGGCCGCCTATTTCCGTGAACAGGTCGAGAGCAAAAAGCATCTCGGCATGCTGGTGCTGTTCGCCAGCGGAAGAGCGATGCAGCGTTTTCTCGAGCACGTGACCGATCTGCGCCTGCTGCTGCTGGTTCAGGGCGATAAGCCCCGCTACCGACTGGTGGAGCTGCACCGCAAACGCGTTGAAGGCGGCGAGCGCAGCGTACTGGTTGGGCTGCAATCCTTTGCGGAAGGTCTGGACTTAAAAGGCGAGCTGTTAAGCCAGGTGCATATCCATAAGATAGCTTTCCCGCCGATAGACAGCCCGGTGGTGATCACCGAAGGTGAATGGCTCAAAAGCCTCAACCGCTATCCGTTCGAAGTCCAGAGCCTGCCCAGCGCGTCATTCAACCTGATTCAGCAGGTGGGGCGCCTGATCCGCAGTCATAGCTGCTGGGGAGAGGTGGTGATTTATGATAAACGTCTGTTAACCAAAAATTACGGTAAGCGCCTGTTGAACGCATTACCCGTATTTCCGATAGAGCAGCCTGCCGTCCCTGAGGTTATAGTAAAAACGAAAGCAAAACCGACGCGTCGCAAGCGGCGATAGTGGTGCAATGTCGACGATGTGAGAAGCTCAGAGGAGCCTGCAATGGACTACAGCAAGATTATTAAAGAAGTCGGGCGCGGAAAGAACCACGCCCGCGACCTGGATGTGGAGACAGCCCGCGCGCTCTACTCGCGGATGCTTAACGGCGAGGTGCCTGAGCTTGAGCTCGGCGGCATTCTTATCGCTCTGCGCATTAAAGGCGAAGGCGAAGCGGAGATGAAGGGCTTCTATGAAGCGATGCAGGCGCATACGATTAAGCTGACTCCGCCGGTCGCCAAACCGATGCCCATTGTGATCCCCAGCTATAACGGCGCGCGTAAACAGGCAAACCTGACCCCTCTGCTCGCCGTCCTGCTGCATAAGCTCGGCTTCCCGGTCATCGTCCACGGCGTGAGCCACGATCCGACCCGCGTGGTGACGGAAACGATTTTTGAACTGATGGGTATCCCGGCGACGCTTCACGCGGGTCAGGCCCAGGCGCGATTGGATAGCCATCAGCCGGTTTACGTTCCGGTCGGCGCATTTTGCCCACCGCTGGAAAAACAGCTGGCGATGCGCTGGCGCATGGGCGTGCGCAACAGCGCCCACACGCTGGCCAAGCTGGCGACACCCTTTGCGGAAGAGGCGGCGCTGCGCCTGTCGAGCGTTTCACACCCGGAATACGTCGGCCGGGTAGCGAAATTCTTTGCCGAAATCGGCGGGCGGGCGCTGCTGATGCACGGTACCGAAGGGGAGGTTTACGCCAACCCGCAGCGCTGTCCGCAGATTAGCCTGATTGATGCATCTGGTATGCGGGTGGTAAATGAACGACAGGATAGCGTAGCCGCGCAGGCACTCGCCCTGCCGGAGTCAAAAGATCCTGAAGTCACCGCCCGCTGGATTGAGCGCTGCATCGTCGGGAGCGCACCGCTACCGCAATCATTGCGAATTCAGTTGGCCTGCTGTCTTGTGGCCACCGGCGCCGTTCCGTCTCTTGAACAGGGCCTGGCAAAGGTGGCTGAGCGCTGGTAACCGTAGCGGCAGGCAAAAAAAAGCCCGTCCAGTGGCGTGGACGGGCAAGGCAAGGGTATTAAAGGATCTTACAGGGTTAAAACAGTGGCATTACAGGGTGTGGCTACAGGAAATAGCGGCAAGTAGCGGCGATTATTTGTAGATAACCGCGGTACCGCTAAGTTTGTTGTTGCTGTTAGCTGAGGTGATGCTATAACCGGTCGCGCCGGCAGCCTCTGCTTTTTCAGCCAGTTTAGCTTCCAGTCCATCCAGCGTCGTCGCGCCTTCAGCGGAAACTACACCAATTTTATTCATGCTTTCTGCCTGAGCCGAGGTCACCGGCTGGGCGGCGAATGCGCCAAAAGAGAGAGCGGAAAGGGCGATGGCAGCGGCAGCAAATTTCATGTTTTTCATAGTTAATCTCTCGCAGGTTGTTCTGTTCAGGGGACGATGTTGCGTCGATGTGATAAGTATCACGGTTTTTTACGGGAGATAAAATCGAAGGAAATTAACAGTGTCCATCGAATTTTTTGAATAAGTATTAATTTATTGAATATTAATAAATTATTTTAGCCGGGAAAAGCAAAAGCCGTGAGGATGAAGTTCAGAGGGCTTTAAGGGCACATATTGCCACGCCGCTTGCCAAAAAACGTGCGCGAAAAGATAACGCGATATGCGGTAATGAACGGTAAATATCGGTCAACGAAGCTGGCTATCTTTGGAACCTCTGCGATTATATCCTGAAAATGTATTGTTATGTAAATCTTTCTCCTGCTGGCATTTGATGCAGTATTTCACGCCCGCGACCGCGCGCTGACGCGCTTCGGGGATCGGCTCTCCGCATTCTTCACAAAATTTGTTGCTCTCACCCGATGACAGCTCATTTCGCGCCCGTGAAATCGCGTCATTGATAGTGCTATCGATTTGTTCCTGCACCGCGTCGTCATTTGCCCAGCCTGAAGCCATAGTCCACCTCGCTATCTCGTCTTTCTTTAGTATAGGAAATATGGGGGCAAAAAATGACCAGACAAGGAGTCATGTTCACTGCTGAGAAAATCCAGGGGTGAGGCAGTGGAGAGAGGGATACTGAAAGGGCGTTTGCGCGCAGGCCTCCGCAGGGGAGGTTAAAGGGATGATTACAGGCGGATAAAAAGCCGCTTCCCGACCAGCCCGGCGGGGAGCTTGCCGGTCGGGGGAGTCGGAATAAACGTCTAGCGGGCGTCCGGACGCACAAGGTCAAAGCGCAGGCTTTCATCAATGGCGTAATAGGCGCTGGGGCCGCCCGCGCGTAGAATCGGCTGAGCTCTTGCGGTCTGGTAAATCCCGTCCTCCAGCAGCGACTCATCAATATGCACTGCCACAACTTCGCCCAGCACCAGCCAGGTGTCAACCGCCAGCCCTTCGGCGGTGGTTAACTGGATGCATTGCGACAGGCGACACTCAAAATTGACCGGACTTTCGGCTACCCGGGGGGCGCTGACGAGACGGCTGGCGGCGGGAGTGAGCCCGGCGCGAACAAATTCATCTTCGTGACGCGGGATACTGGCAGAGGTTTCGTTCATCGCGACCGCCAGGGGGCGGGTGGCGAGGTTCCAGACGAACTCTTTGGTCTCAACGATATTCTGCACGCTATCTTTCCAGCCGCTGCTGGCGAAGCCAATAATCGGCGGCCGATAGTTAAAGCAGTTGAAAAAACTATACGGCGCAAGATTATGCTGGCCGCTATTATCCACGGAAGCTATCCAGCCGATAGGCCGTGGTCCGATAATCGCGTTAAGCGGGTCGTGCGGCAGCCCGTGTCCTTGTGAAGGTTGGTAGAAGTACATACGACACTCGTGACAAATAAAGAAGATATCCAGACTCACTTATTTACCGCGCCGCCGTCAACGGGTATCTTACGCGGCTGTTCAAAGGAGAATGCCATGAAAGCCCAGAAACCGGGGTTACACCCGCGTAACCGTCACCATCAACGCTACGATCTGCCCGCGCTGTGCCAGGCCCATCCTGAGCTGCAGGCCTTCATCACCCTTAATCCGGTGGGTGAGCAGACTATCGACTTTGCTAACCCGCTGGCGGTGAAGGCGCTGAATAAAGCGCTGCTGGCGCATTTTTACGCGGTGAAACACTGGGATATTCCCGACGGCTTTCTCTGCCCGCCGGTGCCGGGCAGGGCTGACTACATCCATCACCTCGCCGATCTGCTGGCGCTGGATAGCGGGACGATCCCGGCCAACGCCAGCATTCTCGATATTGGCGTTGGCGCAAACTGCATCTATCCGCTCATTGGCGCGCACGAGTACGGCTGGCGTTTTACCGGCAGCGAAGTGAACGCCGACGCGTTCGCCAGCGCCCAGGCTATCATCAACGGCAATCCGGGGCTCACTCGCCAGATCCGCCTGCGTCGTCAAAAAGACGCCAACGCGATTCTGACCGGCATTATTCATAAAAATGAGACCTACGATGCGACCCTGTGCAACCCGCCGTTCCATGATTCCGCTGCCAGCGCGCAGGCGGGCGGCGAGCGTAAACGTCGCAATCTTGGGCTGGGCGAACAGAGCGTGCTGAACTTTGGCGGTCAGCAGCAGGAGCTGTGGTGCGAAGGCGGCGAGGTGGCCTTTATTACGCAGATGATTGAAGAGAGCAAGCCCTTTGCTCGTCAGGTTAAATGGTTTACTTCGCTGGTTTCTCGCGGCGACAACCTGCCGCCGCTATATCGCGCGCTGACCGACGTCGGCGCGGTGAAAGTGGTGAAGAAAGAGATGGCCCAGGGGAATAAGCAAAGTCGCTTTATCGCCTGGACCTTTATGGATGAGGCCAAACGTCGCCGCACGCTATAACGTGGGCTCGGCGGGGGCAGGCGGTCCTGCGGGTGCTGGCATCGGCAGAACCTGATAAGTTTGTACCGGCGCCCGCACGCCTGCGAGGTCAAAATGCCTTTTCACCTGCGTATCGAGGGCGAATCTGACCGTCCACTGCTTGAGCGGCAGGGTGGTAAAGGTGACGCGCAGGGTGAAGGCGGTATTGCTTAAGCCTACCACGCCGGTGAAGGATGGCTCGCCAATGATCAGCCCGCGAATCTCTTCCTGCGCCATCACTTCCGCGACCGCATCCTTCAGCGCCTGGTTAGCCTTATCCAGATCTTCATGCCGGTCAACGTCATAGTTGGCCACCACCGAGCCGATTCCGCGTACGAAGTTGGCGAAGGTGGTTATCGAAGACCACGGAATAATATGGTAAGCGCCGGTATCCTGACGGACGCCGACGGAGCGAATCGACATGCGCTCCACCGTCCCGGTGAGCGGCCCTATCGTCACCAGGTCGCCGGTATTCATACCGTTCTCGAACTGAATAAAAATGCCGGTAATAATATCTTTGACCAGGGTCTGCGCGCCAAATGAAATTGCCAGGCCCAGCGCGCCCGCACCAGCCAGCAGCGGGGCGATATTCACCCCCACTTCCGAAAGCAGGATCATGATGGTAATGGTACTGATCACCACCGCCAGTGCGTTGCGAAATAGCGTCAGCAGCGTTCGGGCGCGGGCGCTGGGCAACGGTCGACCGTGAATGTCCGATGCCAGCCGGTTTTCAATCAGGCTGGCGAGCAGCGTCCAGCCAATCGCCGAGAAGAACAGGATCAGCGCGATACGAATCAGCACATCAACCGCTTTTTGCCCGCTGCCGTTATGCATCCACTGCCAGAAATCGAACAGCCCCCATGCGCTGAGCAGCAGCATAATCGCCACGCAGACCGTCAGGATGCGCGCGGCCTTCAGCGATGCGGAGATCCAGCCGTTAAGCCGTTTTTGCAGTTCAGGATAGTTACGCTGGGTTTCCGGCGACAAGGTGATGGTTTTCGCAATCCAGCGCGACAGAATACCGGAGACCAGCGCGGCGGCGCCGACGATGGCCAGGCTGCGTAGGGTCGCGCCCATCATAAATTTCAGGCTGTTACCGGGGTCGAACAGCGAGAAGAAAAACAGCACGATGAAATAGGCGCAGGCCAGCCAGTGCCACACCAGAGCAAAGGCGCGGATAAACAGGCTAAAAAAGGCCAGCGATCGGTCGGCAAGATGGATAAGCCCTTGGGTAATTAACTGCTTATTGTGGAATATCAGATACAGGGCCCAGAGCGTAATGCACAGCATAATGACCACATTGGCCAGCGCCCCGAACTGCACGTTGACCTGGTTGGAGATAATTGGCACCGCAACGATCAGCCCGTAGCCAATCAGGCTGCTGAGCGCGCTGAGGCGCAGATTCCAGTATTTCGCCGCTTCATCGCTAAGGTTAAACGGGCGTAGCTCCGGGATGCGTGGGCAGAAAATCAGCCGCAGAATGGCTTTGAAAAACTCGATCAGCGCAAAGGCATTGAGAAACAGACTTTGCTGGAAGGCGATAGTGGGATTATTACCGTTCAGGCGATCGCTTAATAGCTGGCCAACAAACAGCGTCAGGGCCAGCAGAAGCAGGTCGAAAATAAATGCGCCGGCAATCGTGGCCGGCAGCTGTAGCCAGTTGCTGCGGTCGCGGTTTTTATGTCGTCCCCAGTGCCCCATTTTGCGATACAGCGGCAGGGCAGCCAGGCGTACCAGCCACCAGAATGCAAAGACCAGACCACCAAGCAGCAGGAAATGCCAGGCGGCGCTGATGAACGATTGCGAATTAAATGGTTTGTGCGGAGAGCCGGTGATGTTGCGCCATAGCTGAGAGAAGCGCGACGAAAGCTGTTCGCCATATTCACGACTGATCTGAGTGACGTTTTCCAGCACCGTCGTTTCGTCTTTAATTTCCGGCGGCGTCAGCGTCGGGGTACTGTCCGGCGGCGGCGTGGCGGCGGCTTTACGCAGCTGATCGATAAGCTCCTGGCGGGCATCGGCGTTTTCAAGCACGTCGGCCAGCGCGCCGTAGGCCGCTTTTTTCTGCGCCAGATCGGGTTCGCTACTGCTGGAGTGGTCCGTTGTGGTTGCCGGAACGCCGGGCTGCGTCGCGGCCCATAGCGGAGCGGTGAAGAGTAAAGCGAGCAGGAACAAAATCCGCGGCACAGGCACCTCCATTGCATCTCAAACCGTTAAGTATAGAAGACGAGATCCGGAGCGCGAGGTTGGGATGATTCTGGAAAGCGGCTCTCCCGCGAAGGGAGAGCCGGGCTGGGGTCAGGCGACGTGCTGTAAAAACTCCCGCAGACGCGGGCTTGGCGGGTTGTTGACCAGCACCTGCGGATCGCCATCTTCGGCAATGCGCCCTTTATCGATAAAGATCAGGCGGGAAGCCACTTTTTCGGCGAAGCCGATTTCGTGGGTGACGATGACCATGGTCATGCCTTCTTCAGCCAGATCCTGCATCACTTTCAGTACTTCATGACGCAGTTCGGGATCGAGCGCGGAAGTTGGCTCATCAAAAAGCATCATTTTAGGTTTAACCGCCAGCGCCCGGGCAATAGCTACGCGCTGCTGCTGGCCGCCTGAAAGCTCGGAAGGGTAGTGGTGCGCGCGTTCCGCGAGGCCCACTTTTGCCAGCAGATCCTTCGCCAGTTTTTCCGCCGCCGCTTTATTGGCGCCGCGTACGCGCAGCGGGCCAAACATCACGTTTTCCAGCGCGGTCAGGTGCGGGAACAGATAAAACTGCTGGAACACCATCCCGGCTTCCTGGCGAATCAGCCGCTCATCAACCTTCGGGTCGTTGACCTTCAGACCATCGACGATCAGCTCGCCGCTGGTAATCTCTTCGAGTTTGTTAATACAGCGCAGCAGGGTCGATTTACCGGAGCCGGACGGCCCGATAATCACCACGACTTCGCCCTGGTTGATCTTCAGATCGATATCATGCAGCACTTTGGTTGGGCCAAAGTGCTTGGAAACGTTTTTAAATTCAATCACAGGATTTTCATCCTTCTTTCAAGACGACGCAGAACAAAGCTCAGCACCAGGGTGATGATTAGATAGATAACCGCAACGGCGCTCCAGATCTCCAGCGCGCGGAAGTTACCGGCAATAATTTCCTGGCCCTGGCGGGTCAGCTCGGCTACGCCGATGACAATAAACAGCGAGGTGTCTTTAATGCTGATAATCCACTGGTTGCCCAGCGGCGGCAGCATACGGCGCAGCGCCAGCGGCAGGATTACGTAGCGAATAGTTTCGCGACGAGAAAGACCCAGGGCGAGGCCGGCTTCCCGGAAGCCTTTGTGAATCGACAGCACCGCGCCGCGGGTAATTTCCGCAATATAGGCGCCAGAGTTAATCATAATGGTGACTACCGCCGCGGAGAACGGGTCGATACGTAAATCGCTAAAGGCCATCGGCAGAGCGAAGTAGATGAACATGACCTGCACCACAATCGGGGTGCCGCGGATGATTTCAATAAAGACCAGCGCAATGTGGTTGGCAATCCAGCCGCCGAAACAGCGGGCGAAACCGGCTACCAGACCGATTATCAGACCGCCGACCAGGCCGAGGACCGAAATCCACAGCGTCATTTTGGCGCCTTCCAGCAAAATGGGGATGGCGGGCCAGATGGCACTCCAGTCAAACTGCATAATATGTTCCTGTTACCGTGTCGAAAACAGAGGAAATTCCTCTGAGAAAACTATTCAGGCCTGCTGACGGGTAGCCCGGAAAGCTCCAGGTCTACCAGACCACAGCAGGCCTGGAAGAGAGCATCGCTAATTATTATTTAGGTTCAGTACCGAACCATTTTTTATAAATTTCGTTATAAGTGCCGTTTTCACGCAGAGTTTTCAGCGCGCCGTTCACTTTTTCACGCAGCTCGTCGCTACCTTTCGGAAAAGCGATACCGTAGTTTTGCGCTTCCAGCGAGTCGCCTACCGCTTTGAACTTACCGTTACCTGCGGTTTTGATGAAGTAAAGGATGTTTGGCGTATCGTGCAGAACCGCATCGGCGCGCCCGGTACCGAGTTCCATATAGGCATTATCGATGTTCGGGAACTGGCGCAGATCTTTGGTTTTGATATTGGCTTTCGCGTAATCTACCGAGCCGGTACCGCCCTTCACGGCAACCACTTTACCGTTCAGGTCTTTGACATCCTTAATTTCGTTATTATTTGCGTTCACCATCACCAGAAGACCGCTTTTGTAGTAGCCGTCAGAGAAGTCGATGGCTTTTTTACGCTCGTCAGTGATAGTGATCCCCGCCAGCGCGAGGTCGATGTTTTTCGTTTGCAGCGCCGGAATAATACCGCTGAAGTCCATTGGCTTCAGGGTGTAGTCAAGCTTCAGCTCTTTTGCGATGGCAGCCCACAGGTCAACGTCGAAACCGACGTACTTATCGCCCTGTTTAAATTCGAACGGAACAAACGCCGTGTCGGTAGCGACAACCAGTTTTTTATCAGCGGCGTGAGAAGAAACCGCAAAAGCCAGGGTCAGTGCAGCCAGTGAAACTTTAAATACAGACTTCATAGCATTTCCTTTTATATCCACGGGACGATCCCCTGCGAGAACGAGTTGCCTTATGAAAAAATCATGCCAGTTTTACAACCTGTTGTTTTATAACAACCAGGATAATTCCTGCTGCACGATTTTGATAAGGGATAACGTTAAACGCACCGATATGGGGCGCTATTTTGGTGCGTCATAAGCGCATCGCATAACAAGAGCATTTTTAACGCAAACCCTGATGTTAAAACAATCTTGATGTAACGATTGTGTGAGGTGATTATTACAATTGATTTACTTTGGCGCGTATTTTGACCAATCTCATGCACTAATGTGGTGCGAAGCGGGGCGTGGGGAAAAGAAATAAAAAAGCCGCCAGCGTGGCTGACGGCAGTTGGCTTACTCGATATTCGCTTCGATGAACCACAGGAACTGATCCAGGTCGCGGGAAGCGGCGGTAAAGATATCAGCGGTATCTTCATCTTTTGCTTCGTCGATGGCTTTACGCACGTCGTTGGCGACGATGGCATAACGGTCGGCCAGCTCTTTCAGGTGGTCCTGGACGCTATGGATATCCAGCGGATAGCTTTTCAGCGGGCTCTTGCTGTTAATGACCTGAGTGGTACCCAGCGCCACGCCGCCAAGCTGGACGGCACGTTCAGCCATGGTATCAAGGTGGTTGACGAGCGCGGTGCGGAAGCCGTCCAGCATCTCATGAACGGCAATGAAGTTTGCACCGCGCATATTCCAGTGAGCCTGTTTAGTAATCAGAGACAGGTCAATGAACTGGATCACCTGGCGATTCAACAGCTCAACGGTCGCTTTCTTCGCGCTATCTGCGACGTCGTTACGGGTATAGAGCAGATTCGTTGCTTTAGTTTTAACCAGTTTTGCGGTACTCATAATGTCATATCCTCTTGATATTTGTACTCGTCATACTTCAAATTCGAATTATTCGGAGCGTCTCATCCCAATAACTTGCGGAATTAAGTATAGCAACGGATTTGAGCTTTGCAGCGGCGGTAGTCTCTATCGGTCTGATAGCGCAGGGCTGTTGGATTGGCAAAAATCTTTATGAATCAAAGGCCCTGACTGGTTTTCTTGCTCAGGGCCTGTTCTTTAACTGATGTCGACTTTCTGAATTTTTGTCTCCCGGCGCATTGTCAGCGTCGAGCCCATTGATGCCAGAATGATCGCCCCGAGCGCCAGGGTCTGGGTTGCAGTTAGCGTTTCACCAAGAAACACCATGCCGGAAAGCGCGGCCAAAGCGGGCTCCATGCTCATCAGGGTGCCAAAGGTCTTGCTGGGCATGCGGGTGAGGGCCACCATCTCCAGAGAATAGGGCAGAGCAGTGGATAAAATGGCGATCCCAAGGCCCGGTAACAATAGCCCCCACTGAAATAGCGTATCGCTGGCCTGAATCATCCCCATCGGCACGAAGACCACCGCAGCAATCAGCGATCCCATGGCGACCGTGGCAGGACCATGCTCTTCCCCGGCGCGCTGGCCGGTGAGAATGTAGACCGCCCAGCAGGCGCCGGCGCCAAGCGCCAGCAGCGCGCCGATGGGATCGATCTGGGCAACGCTTTGCCCCAGCGGCAGCAGAAACCAGAGTCCAAGCACCGCCAGCGCTACCCAGACGAAATCCAGCGGGCGGCGGGAGCCAAAGAGCGCCACCGCCAGGGGGCCGGTAAATTCCAGCGCGACGGCAACGCCTAGCGGAATGCGCTGAATTGATAAATAGAACAGGTAGTTCATCGCGCCCAGCGACAGGCCATAGAAGAGTAGCGGCAGACGCTGCTCCGGCGCAAAGCGAAGACGCCAGGGTTTGAAAATAACCACCAGGATGAAGGTACCGAGAGCCAGGCGCAGGGCGGTAACGCCGGGCGCGCCGACGAGCGGAAACAGTGATTTGGCCAGCGATGCGCCACTCTGAATGGAAATCATGGCGATTAAAATAACCAGTATCGGCAACCATGCCGGTACTTTACGGGACGAGCCGGGCATCCTTTCTCCTGTCAATTTTGTCAAATGCGGTAAAGGTTCCAGTGTAAATGAATTACCCCGCGCCGGTTGAGCTATTGTTGAAAAAAAGGGGAGTGAAAGCAGTACAATAGCGCGGGGGCGAAGATAAATTCACCAGAAGATTAGGAATAATCTGGATACACGTCGGGTGCTTTATAGGCCTTAATAGGTCTATATTTGTAAAAAAGGTTTGTTTTCCAGTTTGTTATAGAAACGTAGAAACCTTTAGTTACATGAAAAAGTACGTTAGACAATGTAAAGTGAAAAGAGTTTCCCAAAAGTTTTTGTTATATTTAAGACTTAGGACTTATTAGAAACACATTTGAGGTGGTTATGAATAAAATTGCACGTTTTTCAGCACTGGCCGTTGTTCTGGCTGCATCCGTAGGCACCACTGCTTTCGCTGCGACTTCTACCGTTACCGGTGGTTACGCTCAGAGCGACATGCAGGGCGAAGCTAACAAAGCAGGCGGTTTCAACCTGAAGTACCGCTACGAGCAAGACAACAACCCGCTGGGTGTTATCGGTTCTTTCACCTACACCGAGAAAGATCGTTCTGAGTCTGGCGTTTACAAAAAAGGCCAGTACTACGGCATCACCGCAGGTCCGGCTTACCGTCTGAATGACTGGGCAAGCATCTACGGCGTAGTAGGTGTTGGTTACGGTAAATTCCAGAACAACAGCTACCCGAACAAAACTGACATGAGCGACTACGGTTTCTCTTACGGTGCTGGCCTGCAGTTCAACCCGATCGAAAACGTTGCTCTGGACTTCTCCTACGAGCAGTCTCGCATTCGTAACGTTGACGTTGGCACCTGGATCGCTGGCGTAGGTTACCGCTTCTAATCACTTCGGTGATATAAAAAATCCGCCTCAAGGGGCGGATTTTTTTTGCCTGCGGTTCACGCAACCGTGTTAATTGACGGTGAACGCGTCGGTCCCCAGATGGGTGTAGTCGACCTTCTTCAGCTGGAAGTTGGTGATGTAGATAGGGCCAGCCTTCTGCTCTGAGATAAAGCGATAGCGCGGGGTGATCTCCTGAGCGCTGATACCGGTCCACTGCGAAAAGAAGCTGAGAAAGTCGTTGGCGGAACGTCGCGCTTTAATGATCTTATGCGCTTTATCATCGCTGGAGATCACCATAAACGGCACCTGGAAATTCTGCTGGTACTTATCGTCGTGTGCCAGATACTGCACCTCTTTCCCGCGCTCCTTAAAGGCCAGACCGTGATCGGAAAAATAGGTCATCGAGAAGGTTTCCCCCGAATTTTGTAGCTGAGTATAAAGATTGCTCAACAGCGTATCGGTTTGCGTCATGGTGTAGAGATAGCAGGAGGTCTCTTTCGACTGCACGAAAACGGCGTATTTGCCTTTGGTGCGATCGCAGGCCTGCGGGTGTGAGCCCATCAAATGCAGGACGATTAGCTGCGGCTGGGTACGGCGGGTGGCAAGCACCTGCGCGGTCAGCTTTAATAGCTGCTCATCCTGAGTGTTTTTGTTGGCCTCAAAATCGCCGTTTTTAAGGAACTGAACTTCGTCTGCGCGTTTGGCGATACTGGCAATCGCCGTATCATATTCACCAATTTGCCCCTGATTTGAGAACCACCAGGTCTGAAAACCGGCACGGTTGGCGAGGGTGACAAAGTTATCCTGAAACTGCGGTTTGTCATCGACCACCCGGTTCAGGGTTAATCCGAGGGATTTCTGCGTTGAACCGCTGGCGGCGATATAGTCGTTGAATAAATAGCCTTTGACCGAGCTGGCGAACGGCGTATTGTCCCAGTGGCCGCCAAAGGCACCGAGCGCATCACGGCGCGCGCTCTCTCCGATAACCACCACGTACAGATGATACTTTGGCTTTACCGCCAGCACGTGCCAGCTGTCTTTCATATTCGCCAGCTGCGCCATCCGCGCCTGCTCATCCAGTACTTCACTATTATTCACCACCACATCTTTAACGAAGCGGACGGCAGGGTAGCCGGTATCGATGACCTTAAAGACGCCGCCCCAGGCAAGGTTTTGCACCGGTTGCAGAAAGAAAATAGCGATGCAGAACAGCAGTCCCAGCGTATCTGTTTTCCCCCAGCGCGCCGGCGCTTCCGGTTTGCGGCGCACGGCAATCACCCCGAGCGCAAAGATAAACACGGCCAGCAGATAGCTGTACCACGGGAAAATGGTGAGGATTTCGGTGGACTCTTCGATGTTCGTGGCGTGCAGCGCCAGCAGCGTGTTGAAATTCGGCGCGCCGTAGGCCTGGCCAAACGGATAGTACATGGCCGCCAGAAGTGAATAGACGCCAACGACCACTTTTTGCGCGCGCGGAAAGCTCCGCCACAGCAGATGCAGCACGCAGGTAAAAGCAACGGTATAGAGCAGGCTAAACTCATAGCCCAGCGCCAGGTTAATAAACAGCGATTGTAAAAAGTAGAATCCTGTCCATGGGTTCAGTACCGGCCTGCGGGCGACCAGCGTTTCTTTCAGCGTGACATTCATAGTAAACAATCAAAAAGAGCCATGTGTATCCCCTGGCATCAAGGGGTAAAACCTGCTGGACAGTGCGTGAAGAGGGTCTCTGCGAGCCGCAGTAGTGGCAGGGCTGACAAAAGATAGGGCTTGCAAATGGTAAGGTCAACAGTCCATAACGGATTGTTTTGGGAGAAAGCTTACAAAACTTGAAAAAAGTCGCTGAAGCGCTGAGTAATCAGCCAGTGTGGCAGGAATTTGTGGCAGAAAAATGAAGCGGCGTACCGCGACGCCGCATTAGTTGTTGGGTTTATCCTGCTGCGGTTTGCCGTTGATCAGATCGCACAGCATCCCGACAAGCATTAACCGCACTTTAAAAGGAGAATGGGTAAACACGTTTAAGCACCTCTTGAATTCATTCATATCGACCTCCTGTAACTTCGTCCTTCGCTCCTTGAAGGATGTGTGTATTACATACAGATATAGCACAGGCTATATTTTATAGCTATGGCTAAAACGTTAATTTTTTGTTCTCTGTGCGCGATCCATTACAATGGGGATCCTTTTATATGATGCTTGATGCGTCACAGGAATGAGGAAGCACAATGAACCGTCGCGCAGGTAAGCCAATAACAAAAAAAGTGACGCAGCTAGTGAATGTCGAAGAACACGTTGAGGGATTTCGTCAGGTGCGCGAGGCGCATCGTCGGGAGTTGATTGATGACTACGTGGAGCTGATTTCCGATCTGATAATGGAAGTGGGCGAAGCCCGCCAGGTGGATATGGCCGCGCGGCTTGGGGTGTCGCAGCCAACAGTTGCAAAAATGTTAAAAAGACTGGCCAGCGTTGGGCTGATCGAACAGATCCCCTGGCGGGGGATCTTTTTAACGCCTGAAGGCGAGAAGCTGGCGCATGAAAGCCGCGAACGTCACCAGATCGTGGAAAACTTTTTACTGGTGATTGGCGTTAGCCCGGAGATTGCGCGTCGCGACGCCGAAGGTATGGAGCACCACGTCAGCGAAGAGACGCTGGCGATGTTTAAACAGTTTACCCTCAAGCAGGGGTCATCGGGAGAATGAACCTCGTCTTTGTTCAGTCGCTGATCCGCGACCGCTTTCTACACCTGCTGCTGGTTGTCGGCGTTGTTTTAAGCTTCTTTGCACCGTTTGCCCCTGCAGGCTGGCTACACGCCATTGACTGGCATACGATTATCACCCTTAGCGGGCTGATGCTACTGACCAAAGGCATTGAACTGAGCGGCTATTTTGACGTAATAGGGCGCAAAATGGCGCGCCGCTTCGTCACCGAGCGCCAGCTGGCTATATTTATGGTGCTGGCGGCCGCGCTGCTATCCACCTTCTTAACCAACGATGTGGCGCTGTTTATCGTTGTGCCGCTCACGCTGACCCTGAAAAAATGGTGCGCTATCCCGACCAGCCGGTTAATCATTTTCGAAGCGCTGGCGGTGAACGCCGGGTCGTTGTTAACCCCTATCGGTAATCCGCAAAATATCCTGCTATGGGGGCGCTCCGGCCTCTCATTCCCGGCCTTTATCGGCCAGATGCTGCCGCTGGCAGCAGCGATGATGATGACACTGCTGGCGCTGTGCTGGTTCTGTTTCCCCCCCAGGCATCTCAATTATCAGAGCAGCGACAGGGCGCCCTCCTGGCGGCCAAAGCTGGTCTGGAGCTGCCTGGCGTTCTATGTCGTCTTTTTGACCGCCCTGGAGCTAAAACAGGAGCTGTGGGGACTGGCGCTGATCGCGCTGGGTTTCCTGCTGCTCGCGCGGGCGGTGATCGTTAACGTCGACTGGACGCTGCTGCTGGTGTTTATGGCGATGTTTATCGATGTTCACCTCTTGACCCAGCTCCCCGTTCTACAGCATGCGCTCAACGGCGTTGGCCAGCTCTCGGCGGGAGGGTTGTGGCTGACCACGATTGGTCTGTCGCAGTTCATCAGCAACGTTCCGGCAACTATTTTACTGCTCAACTACGTTCCACCATCGGCGCTGCTGGCCTGGGCGGTTAACGTCGGCGGATTTGGCCTGCTGCCGGGCTCCCTGGCCAACCTGATTGCGCTGCGCATGGCTGGCGATCGTCGCATCTGGTGGCGCTTCCATCTCTATTCGCTCCCCATGCTGCTGTGGGCGGCGCTGGTGGGATACGGCCTGCTGCAGCTCTGATATTCAGAGAATTGGGCAAGAAACGGACAGAAACGCCACATTCGCGTTCTCCTTGTCCGGGGTATAACTCTCTTCACGGCAGTGAATCACCCTGATTGAAGGAGAGTCCTATGCGTTATCAAAAATTGGGTCATACCGGCCTTTTTGTCTCTGAGCTGTGCCTGGGCACCATGACCTTCGGTGGTGAAGGCGGCCTGTGGGGGAAAGTGGGGCAGCTGCGCCAGGCGGAGGCAGAGCAGCTGGTGGGCAACGCGCTGGATGCGGGCATTAACTTCATCGACACCGCTGATGTCTATTCAGAAGGACGCTCGGAAGAGATTACCGGCCAGGCGCTAAAGAATCTGAAAGTGCCGCGTGAAAACGTGGTGGTGGCGACTAAAGTCTTTGGCGAAACCGGCACTGCAGGCGTGAACTCGCGCGGCAGTTCGCGCTATCACATTATCAGCAGCGTCAAAGAGAGCCTGCGTCGTCTGCAGCTCGATCATATCGATCTCTATCAGCTTCATGGTTTCGATCCTGCGACTCCGATCGAAGAGACGCTGTATGCGCTGGATAATCTGGTGCAGCACGGCCACGTCCGCTATATCGGGGTGTCGAACTGGGCGGCATGGCAAATAGTGAAAGCGCTGGGCATTTCCGAACGCCTTGGGCTGGCGCGCTTTGCCTCTTTGCAGGCTTACTACACGCTTGCCGGGCGCGATCTGGAGCGCGAGCTGGTGCCGATGATGCAGAGCGAAGGGCTGGGCCTGATGGTCTGGAGCCCGCTGGCGGGAGGTCTGCTCAGCGGTAAGTACGATCGCGATGGGCAGTCGGCGAGCGGCGGCCGTCGTCAGGAGTTTGATTTCCCGCCGGTGAACAGAGAGCGGGCTTTTGACTGTATTGATGTGATGCGCGAGATTGCCGAGGCGAAGGGCGTTTCGGTGGCGCAAATCGCGCTGGCCTGGCTGCTACACCAGCCGGCGGTGAGCAGCGTGATTATTGGCGCGAAGCGGGTTGAACAGCTTACCGATAATCTGGCGGCGACCTGCATTGCCCTGAACGAGGATGAACTGTCGCGGCTTGATGCGGTCAGCGCGCTGCCGCGGGAATATCCGGGCTGGATGCTGGAGCGTCAGGGCGAATATCGCCGCAATCAGCTCGCACAGCAGTAATTTCTTTTCCTCTAAGCCGGATCGCCCGCGTCGCGATCCGGCTTTTTTTATCCGCGGCGCTCACAAAAAACGATCCTCGACTTTGCCTGCTAATGAAAATTCGCTTATATGACTAGTCATGAAAATTATATGACTAGTCATAGGGGCGAGAGATGAACAGAACACTGCCGGCAGATTTTTTATGGGGTAACTCGGTTTCCAGTATGCAAACCGAAGGGGCGTGGAATGAGGGCGGAAAAGGGATGTCGGTTTACGATATTCGTCAGCCGGCGGAATTTGCTTCCGACTGGAAGGTGGCGACCGACTCCTACCATCGCTATCGGGAAGATTTCGACCTGATGCAGGATTTGGGCATGAACTGTTACCGCTTCCAGATTGCCTGGAGCCGCGTTTGCCCGGAAGGCGACGGTGAGTTCAATGAAGAAGGTATTGCTTTCTATCACCAGTTTATCGACGAGTTAATTGCCCGTGGCATTGAGCCGATGATTTGCCTGTATCACTTCGATATGCCGCTGTCGCTGGCTGAACGCTTTAATGGTTTTACCGACCGTCGGGTGATGGAAGCCTTTATTCGTTACGGGCAGAAGATGATCGACTGCTTTGGCGACAAGGTGAAGTGGTGGCTGACCTTTAATGAGCAGAATCTTTACCATATGCCGGACGCGTTTCTGATTTCAGGCTATATGCGCGGCGAGAAGACCCTGCGCGAGCTGTATCAGATCCAGCATCACGTGATGATGGCCCACGTTCATCTGACGCAGTATCTGCACCAGGCTAAGCCGCAGTGTCTGATGGGCGGGATGCTGGCCCATGCGCTGGTCTATCCCGCTACCTGCAAACCGCGCGATATTCTTTGCGCCCAGCAGCTGGACGAGTTTTTAAACCAGAACCTGCTGCGCGCCTTTGCCGGGGAGGGCTACAGCCCTGAGGTCATGCACGTGGTCGCCCGCGAAGGCCTGGAGGATATCTACCGCGCAGAGGATCTGACGCTGATGGCGCAGGTTAAAATCGACTATCTGGCCTTTAGCTACTATGCCAGCAAAGCGCTGGATAGCGACCCGATCCCGCCGGGCACGCCGGTCAACTATTACATGCAGTTTGGCGATAAAAAGAATGACTATCTGGAGGCCACCGAGTGGGGCTGGCAGATTGATCCGCTGGGCTTTCGCACCATTATTACCCGCTACTACAACGACTGGCGTCTGCCGGTGTTCCCGATAGAAAACGGCATTGGGGTGATTGAGTCCTGGGACGGCGTAAACCAGGTGGCTGACGACTACCGCATTGCCTATCATCGCGACCATATCAACGCCATGAAAGAGGCGATATTTGACGATGGCGCGCAGGTGATTGGCTACCTGGGCTGGGGGTTGATCGATATCCTCAGTTCGCAGGGCGATATGCGTAAACGCTACGGAGTTGTCTACGTGAACCGGGAAAACCACGACCTCAAGGACCTTAAGCGCGTACCGAAGAAAAGCTATGCCTGGCTGAAACGGGTCATCCATAGTCATGGTGCAGAGATGTAGCGGCGCCTCGCGCGGGCAGATGGTATATTCTGCCCGCCAGCCACAATCAGTCACGTAAAAGGATCGGGGAATGACGGCCAAATATCTGAGTATCGCGCGGGAAATCAAAAAACGTATTATCAGCCGCCAGTATCCCGCCAGCGCGCCTTTACCCGATCAGTTCGCCCTGGCGGCAGAGTTCAGCACCAGCAGGATGACCATTCAACAGGCGATGCGCCAGCTGATTGTCGAAGGCCTTATCTACACCCGTAAGGGGCAGGGGACCTTCGTGCGCAAAAATTTCCTCCAGCTTTCGCAGTGGGAGCTACCCGGCAGCGACTATTTTGGCGCCACCAAAACCTGGGAACATTTAGGGGAAGTCACCAGCCGGGTGATTCGCTTCGAGCTGCGTTTCCCCACGGAAAAAGAGCAAAGCTCGTTGCTGATTGACGCCGATGCCCCGGTCTATGATTTCGTCCGTCTGCGGTTGCTCAATGAGGAGCCCGTGTCGCTGGATCTCACCGTGATGCCCGTTGCGCTGGTGCCCGGCCTGAATAAAACGATTCTGCAAAGCTCGGTGTTTCGCTACGTACAGGAGACGCTGGGGCTTAAAATGATGGGCTCGTATCGGGTGGTGCGGGCGATGAAACCGCAGGCGCTGGACAGAGAACATCTCAACTGCGAAGCGACCGACCCGGTGCTGGAGGTGGAACAGGTGATCTATCTGGAGGATGGTACGCCGCTGGAGTATGCCCATTGCCACTATCGCTACGATCACGGCGGAATCATTCTGGTCAATAACGGTTAAAAAAATGGCGGGCACCGGGCCCGCCACTCTCTGCATTATGCGCGTTTAGTTCAGACGCACCGGCATACCGGAACGGTTCTGAATCGCCTGATCGAGCACGCTCTGGTCTACGTCAGTCTGGCTGGTAATCGCCTGCACTGATTTGGTCAGATTAATCGGCACGATTTCACCGCCCTGGAACTGCTCTTCGGTCGTGGACAGCGGGTTGTGAACTTCAATGAAGCGGCTGCCGTCTGGCTCAGTCGTCGCTTTTACCGGCTCATCGATAAACTCAACGCGGGTGCCGACCGGCACGTTTTCGAACAGGAATTTGATGTCGTCGTTACGCAGACGCACGCAGCCGTGGCTGACGCGCAGGCCGATACCAAAGTTGGCGTTGGTGCCGTGAATGGCGTACAGGCGGCCGATATACAGGGCGTACAGGCCCATCGGGTTATCAGGACCGGCCGGAACAACCGCTGGCAGCGGTTCGCCAGCCGCGCGGTATTCCGCATGCATTTTGGCGGTAGGGGTCCAGGTCGGACCGGCTTTTTTACGCTCAACTTTGGTGACCCAGTTGACCGGCGTGTCTTTACCTAACTGGCCGATACCGATCGGCAACACGATAACGGTGTTGGTGCCTTTCGGGTAGTAGTAGAGGCGCATTTCCGCACTGTTGATGACGATACCTTCATGCACGGTGTCCGGCAGGATCAGCTGCTGCGGGATGTTCAGCACGGTGCCGCCTTTCGGCAGGAAGGTGTCCACGCCCGGGTTGGCTTCCAGCATGTTGGATAAACCCATCTGGTATTCGGCGGCGAAGTATTCCAGCGGCTGCTTGTTGCCTTCTGGAATGGTGATCACCTGGTTCTGACCAATCAGACGGCTGCCGTCGGTGGGCAGAGGATAAGTTACAGCAGAAGCTGTGTTGCAAAAGCCCACGATGGCGAAGGCTGCCGCGAAGAGTGTTGATAATTTCATAATCTTTATGTCGTGGGCGATGTTAATGCCGCACAGGCCTTTGTCAGTTTAAACAGGGAGTCGATGGGAGCGCATTATATGTGCTTTCCGCCAAACAGGTAAATGAGATGTGTACGAAATCACATTTTTTTCCTGTGACCGAGAGTGTAGCCCGTCAACGCTGGCCCTGCCGCCTGAAAACGGGAGGGGATTACCCCTCCAGAAGCCGCGACTGGAGCGCTTCACGCGCCTGCGGCGTAAGCTGATACTCTTTCTCCAGCCAGGCATCGACGCTGGCGTAGCGGTCGTCGATTTGAGAAAGCGCGGCAGCAAGATAAGACTCATGAACCGTCATGATTTCCGCCAGGTTCTGCCGGCCGCGCGCGGTCAGTTCATCGCCGAGGGAATCGAGCATGAAATTCTCGACCTCAGTCAGCATGCCCTGGGTCAGCAGATACTCTTCCATCACCGTATGGCGATCGCAGCCGAGGGCGAACAGCGTCAATGCGCAGCCAACGCCGGTGCGGTCTTTGCCCACCGCGCAGTGCTGCAGCAGCGCGCCGTCGAAGGGTTCCATCAGCCAACCGGCCAGCTGGCGATAAGCGGCGTTGTTGAACGGCAGCTGGCGATAGAGCTCCAGCATAAACTGCTCGCCGTTAAGGGCGTTGAGCGTGGCGGCGCTGAGCTCGGTGACTTTAGCGTTGACGTCGCGAACGTGCGGATTCGCCGGGGCGTTGAGATAGTGGGCCGTTTCGTTCAGCTTATCGGGGCTGCGATGCACTTCTCCCGGATCGCGATAATCTATCACCCGGCTGAGCGGGATAGCGTCCAGGTGGGTTAAGTCAGCGGTCGTCATCATATGCAGCGAGCCGGAGCGGAAAAGCTTCCCCGACCGCACGCGGCGGCCGTCGGCGGTACGCTGGCCGCCCAGGTCACGAAAGTTGATACCGCCCTGCAGCGATAAGAAGGCCGGATGGCGGGAGATTGTGGTCATAGGTTCCTTCCAGATTAGGGTAAAAAATTACGCACTGAGTAGTATAACCGCGCAAGGTGACAACGACCCTAACACAGGCGGCAGTGATGATTTTATAACGGCCCGTGAAAAGTGAAGCATTTGCTGGCATAATGTCTGGTTCATCACACTTCTCATTCTCTATTTTCAGGATAACCCCGTGCTAGTATCCAGCAACGTCACCATGCAGTTCGGCAGTAAGCCGCTGTTCGAAAACATTTCCGTCAAATTTGGCGGCGGCAACCGTTACGGCCTGATTGGCGCCAACGGTAGCGGCAAATCGACCTTTATGAAGATCCTCGGCGGCGATCTTGAGCCGACGCTGGGCAACGTCTCCCTCGATCCGAACGAGCGTATCGGTAAGCTGCGCCAGGATCAGTTTGCGTTTGAAGAGTTCAGCGTGCTGGATACGGTGATTATGGGCCACGGCGAGCTGTGGGAAGTGAAGCAGGAGCGCGATCGCATCTACTCCCTGGCGGAGATGAGCGAAGAGGACGGCTACAAAGTGGCTGACCTTGAAGTGCTATATGGCGAGATGGACGGCTATTCCGCTGAGGCGCGCGCCGGCGAGCTGCTGCTCGGCGTGGGGATCCCGGTTGAACAGCATTACGGTCCGATGAGCGAAGTCGCTCCCGGCTGGAAGCTGCGCGTGCTGCTGGCGCAGGCGCTGTTCTCTAATCCGGACATTCTGCTGCTCGACGAACCGACGAACAACCTGGACATCGACACCATCCGCTGGCTGGAGCAGACGCTCAACGACCGCGATAGCACCATGATCATCATTTCGCACGACCGTCACTTCCTGAATATGGTCTGTACCCACATGGCGGATCTGGATTACGGCGAACTGCGCGTTTATCCTGGCAACTACGATGAATACATGACCGCGGCGACCCAGGCGCGCGAACGTCTGCTGGCTGACAACGCCAAGAAAAAAGCGCAGATCGCCGACCTGCAATCTTTCGTCAGCCGTTTTAGCGCTAACGCCTCTAAATCTCGCCAGGCGACCTCACGCGCCCGTCAGATTGACAAAATCAAGCTGGACGAAGTGAAAGCGTCCAGCCGTCAGAACCCGTTCATTCGCTTTGAGCAGGATAAGAAGCTGTTCCGTAACGCCCTGGAAGTGGAAGCGCTGGCTAAAGGTTTTGATAACGGCCCGCTGTTTAAAAACTTCAACCTGCTGCTGGAAGTGGGAGAGAAGGTTGCCATTCTGGGCGCCAACGGCGTGGGTAAATCCACGATGCTGAAAACCCTGGTCGGCGATCTGGCGCCAGACAACGGTACCGTTAAATGGTCTGAGAATGCGCAGATTGGCTACTACGCGCAGGATCATGAATATGAATTTGAAAACGATCTGACGGTATTTGAGTGGATGAGCCAGTGGAAACAGGAAAGCGACGATGAGCAGGCGGTGCGCAGCATCCTTGGTCGACTGCTGTTCAGCCAGGACGATATCAAAAAGCCGGCGAAAGTACTCTCCGGGGGCGAAAAAGGCCGTATGCTTTTCGGTAAGCTGATGATGCAAAAACCGAATATTCTGGTGATGGATGAACCCACCAACCACCTGGATATGGAATCGATCGAATCGCTGAACATGGCGCTGGAGATGTATCAGGGCACGCTGATTTTCGTTTCCCACGACCGTGAGTTTGTAAGCTCGCTGGCGACCCGAGTGATTGAAATTACGCCGGAGCGCGTTGTGGACTTCACCGGTAACTACGAAGATTATCTGCGCAGCAAAGGTATCGAATAATTTTCCTGTTGTTTGTCCCGGATTGCGGCGCTGGCGCGCCTTGTCCGGGTATCTCCCACAGACGGCGATGAACCTGTAGCCCGGGCAAGGCGCGTTAAGCGCCGCCCCCGGGAACAGCGCGCAGAATACCCCTTGCAGAGAACAGAGCGGCTGAATTCCCCGGAGGTGATGCTGTGCATCTGTCCGGGCTACCGCACTGCAGACGGCGATGAACCTGTAGCCCGGGCAAGGCGCGTTAAGCGCCGCCCCCGGGAGCAGCGCGCAGAATACCCCTTGCAGAGAACAGAGCAGCTGAATTCCCGGAGTCGATGCTGCGCATCTGTCCGGGCTACCGCACTGCAATCGGCGATGAACCTGTAGCCCGGGCAAGGCGCTTTGAGCGCCGCCCCCGGGAGCAGCGCGCAGAATGCCCCTTGCAGAGAACAGAGTGGTTGAATGCCCCGGAGGCGCTGCTGCGCCTTATCCGCACTACACCCGCCACTCGCTCTTTTCTTCACCATTCACCAGCAGCCTGCGGGTTTCCCCTGCCGGTAACGACACCTTCAACGCTTTCCACGCCGGTCGATAATCGCCGCGCGCGTTGACTTTCAGATTGATGCTGGCGCTATCGCAAACCATTTCCCACTCTACCCACAGCGCATGGCCATTCTGGTAACCCCAGCTTTCGCCATCATCCTCAAACAGCAGGCCGCGGCGGGTTCCCACGCCTTTCAGCGGGAACAGTTTCAGCTCACGACGATCGTCTTTTTGCGCATCGACGTGACGGATGCGTTCGCTGAGCGGCAGGCCTGCTCCGGCACGAACCAGCAGCGGCAGCTTTTCCAGCGGCGCATCAAGGACGATCCACTGCCCGCCTGCGAACCACTGGTGGCTATCAAAGTCGTACCAGCCGTCCTGATTAGCCGGCAGCCAGACGCGGCGCTGACGCTCACCGGGCTCGACGACGCTGGCGACCAGCAGATCGCGACCCAACAGGAAGTCGTCGCACTCGGCAAACGTCTGCGGATCGTGCTCGTGATCGAGGAAGGTCGGGCGCAGCATCGGTTCATCGTCGGCGTGAGCCTGCCAGAGCAGGGTATAGAGGTACGGCAGCAGACGATAGCGCAGCTCAATGGCCGCACGGATGGCCGGCGTGATTTCCGGATACATCCACGCTTCATTAACCGTCTGGTCGTCATTCCATGAGTGAATGGTAAAGCGCGGATGCATAACGCCGTTTTGCACCCAGCGAACGAACAGTTCCGGGTCCGGTTTATCGCCAGAGAAGCCGCCAACATCGTGGCCGACGTTGAACAGTCCGGAGAGGCTCATTCCCAGCCCCATCCGGGTGTTGTAGCGCAGCGTATCCCAGTTAGTACGGTTATCACCGCTCCAGGTCTGAACATAGCGCTGCATCCCGGCGCAGCCGGAACGAGAGATAAGATACGGACGTTTGTGCGGCGCAAAGCGCTGCTGAGCCTCCAGCGACGCGCGCATCATCAGCAGCGGCATGACCGGGCGAATATGTTTAATGGCAATCTCCTGGCCAAACCCATAACAGCGGGCTTCGCCGTCCCACACTTCATACTCGTTATTATCGTTCCACGTGGCGTCGATACCCATCTCCAGCAGCTGGGTTGTCACGCCTTCCTGCCACCAGGCGACGGTCTGCGGGTTGGTAAAGTCGAGGTGCGACCCTTCGTCGTCCCAGAAGCTGGAGCGCTCGGGGGCATCGGCCTGTGAATCACGAATAAATAGCCCGCGTTCCGCCACTTCGTTATAGCGCGGATGGTCCTGCAGCAGGCAGGGCTTAATATTGGCGGCGAGCTTCAGCCCGGCATCGTGGAAGGCCCGGCTCATCACCTGCGGCTGCGGCACTTTATCGTAGTTCCAGTTAAAGACATAGCGTTTGCCATTAATCGAGGTATAGCCGGATGAGAGCTGAAACGAATCGCACGGAATGGCGTGTTCATCGCACAGACGGATAAAGTTCATCAGCTGGTTTTGCGCATCCGGCGCGTCGGTGTAATGCATCGTCGAACCGCTATAGCCGAGGCTCCATTTTGGCCCAAACAGCGTTTTACCGGTCAGGCGAACGAAGGCTTTAGTGATATCCAGTACGCGCTTGCCGGTGAACAGATAGTAATCGATATCGCCAGCTTCCGCCTGCCAGCGGCGATAGGCGGTATGGTAATTATCGATTTCGTTACCGAGATCCAGCCAGCAGCTGCTCAGGTTGTCGTAAAACAGGCCGTAGCTGACATCGCTACGCTGCGCGATGGTAAATGGAATATGTTTATACAGCGGGTCGGTGCTCACCGCGTTATACCCCATCGCGTCGAGGTTACGCATCTCATAGCGTTTGCCGGTACGCTGCAGATCGCCCGCCTTCTCACCCAGACCGTAGAAGCGCTCATCTTTACGTCGGCTCAGGTAGTGAGCAACGCCGTCGCCGTGCGCATTCGCCAGATAGGCGCTGGTCGGGCGGTCGTTCGCCAGCGGCTGCCACTCGCCGGCTTCATCGCGATAGCTCCATTCCAGCCACAGCGGCTGGTGGACGATAACGCGCAGCTGTTCGGTGGCGATACAGAGGGTGCCTTCCTGTTCCGTGAGCTGCCAGGCGGGGAGGCTAAAGCCGCTTAGCTCTTCGCGCGGACGGCCTTCCCACGGCACATCCTGTCCGGGAGCGATACTCCAGGTGCGATCCACCGCCAGCTGACCGTGCCGTTTCAGCAGCACGCGGAACATATTCTCTTCCAGAACGTACAGACACAGGGTGTGTTGGCCGTCGACGGTCAGCTCAACGTGGTGCTCCAGCCGTTGGCGTAAAGTCCAGTTTTTCAAAGTCTTCATTTTTTACATCCACTCTCAGGCGCGTTTTGCGCGACGTTCAGCAATAAATGCCACCAGGAATACCGCGCCAATCAGGTCAAAGAACCCCATGGCGATAAACAGCGGGTTGAAGCCGATTTTGTCGGCGGTGACCCCAATTAACAGTGAGAACAGAAAGCTGGCGATCCACGCGGCGGATCCGCGCATGCCGTTCACGGTCGCCATCTGTCCTTTATCGAACGACTCCACCACCAGCGCGCTGAGCATGCAGGAGATAATCTGGTGACCGAAGCCGCCTATTGAAATCAGTACGATGGTGATATAGGGATCGCGGGTGATCGCCACGGTGGCGAGCGAAATCATCAGGAAGGCGCCGGTCACGGAGCTGGCGACCACCGAGTTCACCCGTGAACAGCCGAACCAGCGGGTATACAGTTTGGTCAGATAGCCGCTGGCGACGCTGCCGAGGTCGGCCGCCAGAAACGGTAGCCAGGCGAACATAGCGATTTGCTTTAAATCCATTCCGTGCTCTTTTGCCAGATAGAGCGGTACCCAGAAGCTCAGCACCGCCCAGGCGGGTTCCGCCATAAAGGCCGGAATGGCGATACCGTAGAAGCGCTTGTTTTTTGATACGGTTTTCAGCGCGGTAAAGAAGGGCAGTTTGACCGGCGGTGCTTCATTATCCTGCTGGATCAGCGCCAGCTCAGCTTTCCCGAGGTTAGGGTGCTTCTCCGGATTATGATAAAACGCCCACCACAGCACGACCCACAAGAGCGCCAGCGCGCCGGTGAACATGAATGCGCCCTGCCAGCCGAACGAGGCGTGCGCAAAGTAGATAATCGGCGGCGCCAACATGGCGCCGACCGAGAAACCGACGCCAGCCCAGCCAGCCGCTATCGGCCGCTCGGATTTTGGAAACCACTCACCCAGCGTTTTGGCGTTGGCTGGCGTCGCCGCAGCCTCAGCGCCGCCCATAAAAAAGCGCAGGATCGCCAGGTGCAGCCAGCTTCCCGCACCGGCATGGGCAATGCAGGCGACGGCCCACAGCGTGGCGCAAATCATAAAGCCGAGCTTGAGGCCGATTACGTCGATGAGCCAGCCGCAGAGCGGCTGGAAAATGGTATAGGCCAGCTGAAATGCGCCGACTATCCATGAATACTGTTCGGTGGTAATCCCCAACGAGGTTTTTAATTCCGGGGCGATAATCCCCAGCGAGTTGCGCGTAATGTAGTTCACGGTCACGCCCAGCAAAAACAGTACCAGTATCCACCAGCGCAGATTTTTTACTATGCGGCCTGATTTACTCACCGCCATATCATTATTGAGACCTTGGCTCATAGAACTCTCCACGAGACATGTAGTAGGGAAAATTGACCAGCCTGATTCCTGAGTGGTCGCTAAAATTTTCTGTTTCGTTGTTCGATAATGCTGCTGTTCCGCCACGATTGGTTGACTTATTTGATTTGTGGTGGACCAATTTAGGCTAAGGGAGAAAAGAGGTGGACCCTAGCGGCAATTCTGCAAATTTTTTCATGAGCCGATCGCGATCGCAGTAAGAAGCGGGCAATTCCCTTAAAAATATTCATATTCTGAATATGAAAATTTTTTCATCAGCAAATTAGAGCGCGATCACAAAATGGATAAAAAGCTAAAAGTGAGCGAAATAGCGGGCCGCACGGGGCTCTCTGTCAGTACGGTATCGCGAGTGCTGGCAGGGAAAGCGAATACCAGCGCCAGGGCCCGCCAGAGGGTTCTGGAGTGCGCTCGCGAGCTGGGCGTCATGGACGGTATCGCCGCCGGGAGAATGCTGCTCAATAATCTGGTGGTCTTTGCCCCTCAGCGGGCGTTCGATGAGCGTACAGATATTTACTACTATCGCGTTATTCAGAGCATCAATTCGGCGCTGGTGCCCCATGAGGTGCATCTGCGCTACTGCGCGCTGGAGGAGAATGACAGCGATGCCAATTTGTTTTTGCAGCGAATGCATGAAACATCGACCCAGGCCGCCATCTTACTGGGAATCGACGATCCGCATATTCACGATCTGGCGGCGGACCTGGCCAAACCCTGCGTGATGATTAACTGCCACGACGCCGGAATGCGCCTCCCTTCCGTCGCGCCGGATCATCGACTGATCGGTCAATTCGCCGCCCGCTATCTGTTTGAGATGGGGCACCAGGCGATCATGAACGTGATGTGCCTGCGCCGCTATACCATGGAACTGCGTTTACTGGGGATTAAGCAGGCGTGGCGTGCGCGGAATCTGCGCTTTGTCGATAGCATGGATTTAATCGACGTCGCCAATTTCAGCGCCCGGGATACTGAGACAAAAGTGGGCGAGTGGCTGGATCAGCGCGGTGATGGCCCGCTGCCAACGGCGTTTCTGGTAGGCGGTGATTTTATGGCGGCAGGGACGATCGCTGCTCTGCAGAAGCGCGGATTACGCGTGCCGCAGGATATTTCTATCATGAGTATCGACGGCTTTAACCTGGCGGCGATTCAGGATGTGCCGTTAACCGCTGTCCACGTCCCGCGCGATGAATTAGGCGTTGAAGCAGTACATTTGTTGCAGCAGAGGCTGATTCGTCCCGATGCGCCGCACGGCTCACTATTATTGCATGGTACGCTGGCGGTACGTGATTCGGTGCGGCGGATACGTGCCGGTAACCGCCGCACCGCCGTTGAGCCTAAGGGGTTATACGACGATTAATCCGCCATCCCCAGCGCCCGCTTGCCGTGGACATTTAAATCCTCCAGCGTGAAGCGGCCTTCCCAGTCGGTTTCATAATCTTCACGCGGGAAATCTCCCGGCGAAGCGCCGCGCGCCAGCGCGGCTTTAACCTTCTGCGCGTAGGCGAGGTTTTTCTCACACATCGGCGCGGCGGGAATATACATGACGTTGCCCCAGCCTTGCTGATTTTCCACCGGCGCGACTGAGTGGATGACGTCGCAGTGCCACCATACCGAATCGCCCGCATTGAGCGCCGGAATAGAACTTAAGGCTTTGATCAGCAGCGGGTGCCATTTTTCCGAAATCGGCAATACCTTGCCCGGCGCGACGCCGCACAGTTCATCCTCCGGCACATCGTCGAGCAGCGGACGCAGCAGTACGTAAGCCATAGCTTCCGGGATCGGCACGACGTGCAGCAGGCCCTGATCGGGGATCATATCGGAGAGCGCGGTCCAGCCCTGGAAGGTACGGAATACCGAGCATTTGGTGGTATTGTCGACCGTGTACTCTTCGACGTCAGTACGGTGCGCCGCGTCCCACGGGTCGTAAGCATCAACATTGCCGTTAAACACGTCGGCAAACACTTTCTGATAGGCCGGTAGCAGCCAACGTTCCAGGGCGCCGGAATCGGTATGCGCGCCCAGACCTTTCGAGGTGGTTCCCGGCGGGCGGCGGCGAATGCGGTCCGGGTAAATAACGCTGATATCCGGGTTAAACCACTGCTTGCCGTCGTGGTTAAACGTCCACAAGCGGTTAAGAAATGACTGTGCGGCGGCCATTTCATCGCTCTGGCGCGCCTGCATCTGCGCCTGGGACCAGTAAATCGGATAGATTTCCGGGCGCGACGCTTCCAGTGAACCGAAAAAAGTATCGCCGGGGCCTTTGTAGACCTCATCGAAATGGTTGCGGTCCAGATACGCGAGCATCGAGTTATCCCATCCCAGCGCCTGTTCGCGGGGAAAATGGCTCTTGATCACCACGCAGCCGCGACGCTTGATGAGCTCGCGCTGGGCTTGCGTGACCCGATCCCGGGCAATATCGGCGAACGGGATCGTCGGCCAGACGTCCTGTCCGCTGGTTTTAAGGGCATCAATCTCTTCCACACGCGCAGCGATTCGCGCCGTCAGACGATCGAACACCGCCTGCACGTCGCCAATTTGCGCCCGCAGCTCTTGCTTAATCTGGCGGATGGCCGCTTTTGGGTCGGCAGGTAAAGTTTCACAGGTACAGGTAATAGCCATAATGACCTCTCATCTTTCATTCGAAAGTATTAAATCTTACATACGATAATTTAAGTTAAAATTAAGTTAATGCAAGTTTAAAATTATGCGGAGATGCACAAAATGGAAAATCGGGGCGGTAAGCCCCGGAGAGGCGCTACTCGTCGAACGGGGTGGCGTGGTCGAGGACGGCCTGAATCACCTTCAGCGCGCCGTCGTGGTTGTTGTCATCGGTAGCATAACGCGATACCGCTTTAATGCTTTCGGCGGCATTGGCCATTGCGAAAGAGTATCTCACCAGCTTCAGCATTTCCGTGTCGTTCGCGCTGTCGCCGATGGCTACGCACGCCTGCGGCGAAATGTTCCAGCGCTTAAGCAAGCGGCTGATACCGTTGGCTTTATGCAGGCCGGGGATGATCAAATCGACGAAGCCAAAACCGCTGGTGACCGGCTTCATAATGCCGTCCAGCGAGACGTGCAGTTTGTCGATAAGCTGCGGAATTTCGCTATCCGGCAGGTTAAGGGAAAACTTAAACAGCTTATCGTCGATGTCATGGTAGCTGCCAATACGCTGCAGACGATGGTAGTGCTTTGACATCAGCGCGACAAAGGCGTCGGGCGCGCGATCGCTGACGTAAGCGCTCTCGAGGCCGCAGGCGACAAAGTTGAGCTGCGGGTCTTTGAGCAGTTCGCCAATCACCACCTGGGATTCATGGCGGGTAAGTTCACCGTGGAACAGCTGTTGACCGTGTTCGAAAACCAGCGCGCCGTTCTCGGCAACAAAGGAGATTTGGTCGCGGATTTCCGGGAAAAAAGAGATCAGCTGATAGTACTGGTTGCCGCTGGCGACCACAAATTCAATACCCTGCTGCTGGAGTTGCGCGAACTGCGCAAGAAAACGCGAGCGATCGTACTGCTTGGCGTCATTGAGAAAAGTTCCGTCCATATCGGTGACGATAACTTTAACGGTCATAACACATGCTCCTGGCTTAACTTCGACCAGTAACATTCTAATTACAATGTGATGGGGAGCACAAATTTATTTCGAATGAAAGTTTGTGTTCACCCTTGTGCAGCATAAAATCCCGGATTGCGGCGTAAACGCCTTACCCGGACTACCGGCCCGCAAACGGCTTCGAACCTGTAGCCCGGCTAAGCGCAGCGCAAGCCGGGGGATGTGGCTTACAGCGTATGCTCGGTACGGGCGATAATATCGTCCTGAGCATCCGGCGACAGGGCGGTAAAGAACGCCGAGTATCCGGCCACGCGGACCACTAAATCACGATACTGGTCAGGATGTTTCTTCGCTTCCAGCAGCGTTTCGCGCGACACGATGTTGTACTGAATATGCCAGCCTTTGTGCACCTCGAAGAAGGTGCGCAGCAGCACCATCAGTTTCTGCTTATCCGACTCATTCTCCAGCGTGGCCGGGTTCAGCTTCTGGTTAAGCAGTACGCCGCCAAGAATTGAGCCGGTTGGCAGTTTACCTACCGAGCTGATCACCGCGGTCGGCCCCAGGTGATCGGTACCGGAAGCCGGACTTGCCCCTTCCGCCAGCGGCGAGTGCGCTTTACGGCCATCCGGCGTCGCCATCGTTTGAGCGCCAAACGGCACGTTGGCGGAGATGGACGAGGTGCCGGCGTAGTAGTTACCGCCGATCGGGCCGCGGCCATAGCGCGGGTTATGATACAGCTTCAGCTCATCAATATAGGTCTGGTAGGCGCGAGCCAGCAAAATATCGACGCTATCTTCATCGTTACCGTATTTCGGCGCGCCGTTGATTAAGCGCTGGCGCAGCTGCTCGTGGGTCAGGCCTTCGAAGTCTTCAGCCAGCGCTTTGGCCAGCTCTTGTTGACCAATGACGCCCTGGTCGAACACCAGTTTCTTCACCGCCGCCAGGCTGTTGCCGAGGTTAGCGATACCGACCTGCAGACCGGATACCCAGTCATATTTCGCGCCGCCCTGCTTGATGCTTTTCGCACGCTCAATGCAGTCATCGACCAGCGCCGAGCAGAGGATATCGTGCACGTTCTCTTCCAGCATGGTATCGACCACGTACTCAATCTCGATAGATTTGCGCGTGTAGTAGCGGATCTGCGTGTCCCAGTCGGCCAGGACCTGTTCAAAGTTGTCGAAGTTGCCTTTTGACAGCGCATGTTCCTGCGGCAGGAAAACCTGGCCGCTGGTGGCGTCGCGGCCGCCTTCCAGGGTTGCCAGCATGACGCGGGCGAAGTTGATAAAGCTCATCCCGGTGCAACGATAGCCCCATTTACCGCCGACGGCGGTTTCAATGCAGCCGATAGCGGCATAGTCGTAGGCGTCCTGCGGCTCGATCCCCAGCTTGATAAATTCCGGGATGACGATTTCATCGTTGTTGAACGCCGGCATGCCGAAGCCGCAGCGGATCACCTGCACGCAGGCGTCGAGGAAGTCGTTGCTCATGCCCGCGTGATAGCGCACGCTGAGGTTAGGCTGAGTCGAACGCAGCCGACCGCAGGATTCCAGGATGGCGTAGGAGAGCGGGTTCACCGCATCCTGCGCTTTACCGTCCACCAGATTCTGGCCGCCGATGGTGACGTTCTGATACAGCGGGCTCCCGGCGGAAGCCTTGGAGTGCGAGCCGGAGCGAATTTTGTTCACCTCCAGCAGTTTAAGCCAGCAGCAGTGCAGTAGCTCAATGGCGTGTTCGCGATCCAGAGAGTGTGCCAGCTCAACGTCGCGGCGGTAGTAAGGGTAGAGATACTGGTCCATACGGCCGAAAGAGACCGAGTGACCGTTGGACTCGATCTGCAGAATCAGCTGGATGAAATAGCACAGCTGCAGCGCCTGCCAGAAGGTTTTCGGCGGCTCATGGGCGATGATGTCGCAGTTTTCGGCAATCGCCAGCAGCTCGTCGCGGCGGGATTCACGGCTCTCCGTCGCGGCCATGCTACGCGCCAGCCCGGCATAGCGCTTACAGTGTTCGCTCACCGCTTCCAGCACGATATCAATGGCTTTCAGGAACTGCTCGCCGTGCAGATCTTCCAGTACGGTCAGGTTAATGCGCGAACGGCGCTCGGCGACTTTCGCGCGCATGCCGTCGAGGCCTTTTTCCAGCAGCAGCGGATAGTTGACTGCAAGGTGAGCATCGCCGGAGGTCATATTGCCTTCCGCTTTGATAATGCCGGTGGCCAGCAGCGCTTTTTGCTCATCGGTGAACATGCCGTAGCAGCGGTCCTGTACCGTTTGACCGCGCCACCACGGACACACTTCGTGCAGCACGCGTTTGTTTTCTTCGCTAACGGCAAAACCGGCGCCGGGGCGATCGGCGAGGTCGTCGATCTCTTTTTCGATCCAGCTAACGGTGTATTCCGGGAAGATTGGCGCCGCGCGAACTTCGCTGGCCTGGTTGCCGACGATCAGTTCATCGTGCTTGATCCAGATTGTGCGTTCCGCCAGGTGGTGGGCCAGCGCCAGCGCGCGGCGTACCGGGATCGGCTTATCCAGATGCTGCTGATAGGCTTGGGTATAGTGCAGGGCGCGTTCGGTACAGACCGGCGGCTTGACGATATGCACCAGCGCCATTTTGTGCGCCTGTATGCGCGGGCTCAGAGTATCCAGTTTCAACGTTGTCATAAGGTTATCCTCGTAGAGTCGCCGTTAAACCTTTGCTCTGAGCATAGTGCTGCGCGAAGGCGAGCAGCTCGGGTGCAGCAAGCGGTTTATCCGGAGCGGTATAGGGCTGACTGAGTAATTGGTATTTATTCATGCCTAACGTGTGGTAAGGCAGAAAGTGGATCTCGCCAACCTTTAAACGGTCAGCGGCAAAATCGGTAATGGCGGCGATATCGCTTTCGTTGGCGTTAAAGCCCTGGATCAGCGGTACGCGAATGATGATTTTCTTTCCGGCCTGCGCGACGCGCTGCAGGTTATCCAGTACCCGACGGGCGCTGCCGTCCGTCCACTGCAGGAAAATCGCTTCGTTGACGTGCTTGAGATCGGCGAGAAACAGATCGATAAACGGCAAAGCGGGTTCGACGTATTTCCACGGCACGTGCAGGCAGGTTTCGACCGCGGTGTGGATCCCCGCGCGGTGGCTGGCCTCAAACAGCTGTCGGGCCAGCTCGGGATTCATAAACGGCTCGCCGCCGGAAAGCGTGACGCCGCCGCCGCTGCGGTCGTAAAACGGTTTGTCGCGCAGCACCGTGGCCATAATCTCTTCGACGCTTTTCTCTTCGCCGCACACCGTTAACGCCGTCGTCGGGCAGCAGTCGCGCAATTTGCCGATATGCGCATCGGTGAGCTTTTCGCGATGGATAATCAGACCGTCCAGCTTACGGGTAATCACTTCCGGCGCAGCCTGCTGGCAGAGGTCGCAGCCGTCCAGGCAAAGGCGGGCGTCATACAGCAAATCCGCCGTGCGGGCGCGGCTTTCCGGGTTCTGGCACCAGCGGCAGCCCAGCGAACAGCCTTTGAGGAATACGACAGTGCGGATCCCCGGGCCGTCATGGGTTGAGTAACGCTGAATGTTGAAGATCATGATTCACCCTCTTGTTTGCATATGAAGATTAAATTACTTTCGAATGAAAGTTGTATTGATATAAATCAACAAGCAGAAGGAGGGAGGAAAATGGAGGCTAAAAAGCCACTGCGGGTCACAAATCATCCGGCGACGGCAGTCGCCGGAAAAGGGCTAAGGCGTGCCACACACCTCACACTGAGGGTTACGCATCAATTTCATTTCGCGGAACTGGCAGCGCATGGCGTCGTACATGACGATTTTTCCCGTCGCCGGGCTGCCGTAGCGAGTCAGCAACTTTATCGCTTCCATCGCCTGTAGCGAACCAATGGTGCCGACCAGCGGCGCCATCACCCCGGCTTCTACGCAGGTGAGGGCGTTTTCGCCAAACAGACGGCTCAGGCAGCGGTAGCAGGGTTCATCTTCCTGCCAGGTAAAAACGCTGATTTGCCCTTCCATGCGAATTGCCGCGCCGGAGACCAGCGGTGTTTTATGACGAAAACATCCGGCGTTGAGCTGGTTACGGATCGCGACGTTGTCGGTACAGTCGAGCACCAGATCGTGGGCGGCGATTTGCGCCGCCAGCGCCTCGTCTTCCAGCCGCGCGTTGAGCGCCGTGAGCTGAACGTGGGGATTAATCCGCGCCAGCGCGGCGCGGGCGGAGTCGACCTTCGGCTGGCCGATGGTGGCGTCACTGTGCAGAGTCTGGCGCTGAAGGTTGGAGAGCGAAACGGTGTCGAAATCGAGCAGGGTAAGCAGGCCGACGCCTGCCGCCGCCAGATACTGCGCGGCGGCGCAGCCCAGCCCGCCGAGGCCGACAACCAGCACGCGGGAGGCTTTCAGCTGCTCCTGACCGTCAAAATCGAAATCGCGCAGAATAATCTGCCGGTTATAGCGCAGCATCTCCGCATCGCTCAGCTCCACGCTCATTACAGCCCTCCGAACAGATGATTAAAGGGCTCAACGTCCACCCATTCGCCCGCTTCCACGTTGCCGCGCTCGCGCTCCAGCACGATAAAGCAGTTGCCGAGGCTGAATGAGCTGAAGATATGCGATCCCTGGTGACCGGTGCTGTTAACCGTCAGTTCGCCGTCCGGACCGCGCTGCAGCACGCCGCGTTGAAAATCGAGTCGTCCGGGCGATTTTTTCAGATGGGTTGCGGCGCGCACGCGCAGACGCATCGGCTGAGCCTGCCCACCGTTACCGGAGAGCTTCGCCAGCAGCGGCTGGACCAGCTGGTAAAAGGTTAGCGTTGCGGAAACCGGGTTACCCGGCAGACCGCAAAACCAGCTGTGGTTGAGCTTGCCGAAAGCGAAAGGTTTACCCGGTTTAATCGCCAGCTTCCAGAAGCCGATTTCACCCAGTTCTTCGAGAATCGCTTTGGTGTAGTCTGCTTCGCCGACGGAGACGCCGCCGGAGCTAATCACCACGTCTGCCTGTCGATCGGCCTCGATAAAGACTTCCCGCAGCTTAGCTGGATCGTCGGGAATAATGCCGAGGTTAATGACCTCGCAGCCCAGCTCCTGCAGCATCAGGTGTACCGCCAGGCGATTAGTATCGTAAATTTGCCCGTCGGCGAGGGGCTGGCCCGGCAGCTGGAGTTCATCGCCAGTAGAGAAAACCGCCACGCGCACTTTGCGTATCACCTCGACGTCGGCAATCCCCAGCGAGGCCAGAACCGGCAGCTCGGCAACGGTCAGGCGGGTGCCGGCAGGGAAAACGACCGCACCGTGGGCGATATCTTCGCCGAGACGACGGATATTCTGTCCGCTTTTCACCGGCGCGAGGAAGCGGATGCCCCCATCGGTTTGTTCCGTCTGCTCCTGCATCACCACCGCGTCGCAGCCTTCCGGCACCGGTGCGCCGGTCATAATGCGGATACAGGTGCCCGCCGGCCAGTCACCGTTAAAAGGTTGACCGGCGAAGGCCTTGCCGGTGACCGGCAGCGCTGCGCCGTCGGTGAGATCCGCCAGGCGTACCGCATAGCCGTCCATTGCCGAGTTATCAAAACCAGGCACGTTGAGCGGTGAAACGAGATCATGGGCGGTCACGCGCGAAAAGGCCTGCAACAGCGGTACGGTTTCCGTCGCATTCAGCGGCGTAATACGATTGAGCATCTGGGTCAGGGCTGTGTCGAGCGGCATCAGTCCGGCGGTAAAATCCATGGGTTTCTCCTGCGGGCAAACATCGAAAACGCCTATTATACCTTAAATAATTCGCGTTGCAGGCAGGCGGCGACGTAGGGACAAATTCGTCGGGAACGAATTTGAACAGCTGAAGGCTGCCTCTGGTGAGGGACAAGGATGTCCCTCATTACATCCCCGGGAGCTTACTTCAGTAAGTGACTGGGGTGAGCGACAAATCTGTACGGAACAGATTTGAACGCCGTGTAACGGCGGCCCGTCAGGGCGAGGCTCATGGATGAGCCGAGTAACGAAGCCAACGCACATTCAACTTGAAGTATGACGGGTATATGGCAGAAAAGAGAGACGGGCTATAACCCACCTGGGTACAAGCTTTACATCACCCTCCGCTCTTTCTATATTCAAAAATTGTATAGGACAGTCAGCACGATAATGATATTTATACACTTTATCGTTAAGGAATGGCGCGATGGGGAAGGCGGTTATAGCAATTCACGGCGGAGCCGGGGCGATTAGCCGCGCGCAGATGACGCCGGAGCGCGAGCGGGAGTACGTGGCAGCGCTGTCGGCGATTGTCGATAGTGGACAAAAAATGCTGGCGGCCGGGGCCAGCGCGCTGGATACGGTAACCGAAGCAGTTCGGCTGCTGGAAGAGTGCCCGCTATTTAATGCCGGTATTGGCTCCGTGTTTACCCGCGATAGTCGCCATGAACTCGATGCCTGCGTCATGGATGGTTACAGCCTACAGGCGGGAGCCGTGGCCGGCGTTCAGCATTTACGCAATCCGGTGCTGGCGGCGCGGCTGGTGCTGGAGCAAAGTCCGCACGTGCTGCTGATTGGCGAAGGGGCGGAAGCGTTTGCCGCTTCCCGCGGTATGGCGCGCGTCGATAACAGCTTGTTTTCTACTCCTGAGCGTTTACTGCAGCTGCGTCAGGCGCAGGAAGGCGACGATATCGTGCTCGATCACCACGCCGCGCCGCTGGATGAGCGGCACAAAATGGGGACCGTCGGCGCGGTAGCCATGGATCTGACGGGCAACCTCGCGGCGGCGACCTCAACCGGCGGGATGACCAATAAACTACCGGGACGCGTCGGCGACAGCCCGCTGCCGGGAGCGGGCTGCTACGCCAATAACGCCAGCGTCGCCGTGTCCTGTACCGGTACCGGGGAAGTGTTTATGCGGACCCTGGCGGCCTACGATATTTCGGCGCTGATGGAGTATAGCCAGCTCAGCCTGCAGGAGGCCTGCGAAAGGGTAGTGATGGAGAAGCTTCCGGCGCTGGGCGGTAGCGGCGGCCTGATCGCCATCGACAGAGAAGGCAACGTGGCGCTGCCGTTTAACAGCGAAGGCATGTACCGTGCCTGGTGTTATGCGGGCGATACGCCCACGATTGGTATTTATCGCGAATAAGAGGAAAGGGCGTTGCCGCATAGTCAAGAAATCGATACCGATGATGTTCTGCAGGTGCGCGGCCTGAACGTCGTGTTTAATCAGCAACAGCAGGCTTTTTCCGCCGTCCGCGACCTGTCGTTTACCCTGCGGCGCGGCGAAACGCTGGCGATTGTCGGCGAGTCGGGCTCGGGAAAATCGGTGACTTCGCTGGCCCTGATGCGCCTGCTCGATCGGGCGGTCAGCCAAGTGCGCAGCGATGCGCTACTTCTGCGCCGTCGCAGTCGGCAGGTGATTGAGCTGAGCGAACAGTCTGACGCTGAAATGCGCGGCGTGCGCGGCGCGGATATGGCGATGATCTTCCAGGAGCCGATGACCTCGCTCAATCCGGTCTTCACCATCGGCGAGCAGATTGCCGAATCTATCCGCTTACATCAGGGCCTGAAGCATGATGAGGCCCTGCGCGAAGCGAAAAAAATGCTCGATCAGGTGCGCATTCCGGAAGCGGAAGCCATGCTCTCACGCTATCCGCACCAGCTTTCCGGCGGGATGCGTCAGCGGGTGATGATCGCCATGGCGCTCTCCTGTCGTCCGGCGGTGCTGATTGCCGATGAACCGACGACCGCGCTGGACGTCACTATCCAGGCGCAGATCTTACAGCTGATTGCCGTCCTGCAAAAAGAGATGGCGATGGGCGTTATCTTTATTACCCACGATATGGGGGTGGTCGCCGATATCGCCGACCGCGTGCTGGTGATGTATCGCGGCGAAGCGGTGGAAACCGGCAGCGTGGAAGAGATTTTTCGCGCGCCGAAGCACCCGTATACCCAGGCGCTGCTGGCCGCGGTGCCGCGGCTGGGCGCGATGCGCGGCACTTCGCTGCCGCGTCGCTTCCCGCTGTTAAACCAGAGCCCGTCGTCGGAGGGGCAGAACACCGTTGTGGCCGGAGAACCGATCCTTAAAGTTCGCGATCTGGTGGCGCGCTTCCCGCTGCGTAGCGGAATTCTCAACCGCGTAACCCGTGAGGTGCATGCGGTCGAAAAGGTCAGCTTTGATTTATGGCCCGGCGAAACCCTGAGCCTGGTGGGCGAGTCCGGGTGCGGTAAATCGACGACCGGCCGGGCGCTGCTGCGGCTGGTAGAGACCCAGGGTGGCAGCATTATCTTCAACGGCCAGCGAATTGACACGCTAACGGGCAGTAAGCTTCAGGCGCTGCGCCGCGATATTCAGTTTATTTTTCAGGACCCGTACGCTTCCCTCGACCCACGGCAAACGGTGGGCTATTCGATTATGGAGCCGCTGCGGGTGCATCGGCTGCTGGAGGGCGATGCCGCCCGTGAACGGGTCAGCTGGCTACTGGAACGCGTCGGGCTGGAGCCGGAACATGCGTGGCGCTACCCGCACGAGTTTTCCGGCGGCCAGCGGCAGCGCATCTGTATTGCCCGCGCGCTGGCGCTCAATCCGAAAGTGGTGATTGCCGATGAGTCGGTATCGGCGCTGGACGTGTCGATTCGCGCGCAAATTATCAATCTGATGCTCGATCTACAGCGTGAGATGGGCATCGCATTTCTGTTTATCTCCCATGACATGGCGGTGGTTGAGCGCATCAGCCACCGCGTGGCGGTGATGTATCGCGGGCGTATTGTCGAGATTGGCCCGCGCCGCGCCGTGTTTGAAAACCCGCAGCACCCCTATACCCGTAAACTGATGGCCGCCGTTCCGGTGGCTGACCCTGCGCATCGCCGTCCGCAGCGCGTGCTGCTCTCCGACGAGCTGCCGGGTAACATCTTCAAGCGGGGCGAAGAGGGGATCAGTACACCGTTACAGCAGGTGGGGCCGGGGCACTTTGTCGCCAGAGAGTCCGCCGCCGACGTGCTGGCGCGCTAACAACGACACCAATAATGCAGCATTTCAGGAGAACAACATGACTCAACGCGTATCAGGCAAATGGCTGTTGGCGCTGGGCGTCGCCTCGGCGCTGACAGCCGCTCCGGCTCTGGCCGCAAAAGATGTGGTGGTGGCGGTCGGTTCTAATTTTACGACCCTCGACCCGTATGATGCTAACGACACGCTGTCGCAGGCCGTCGCCAAGTCCTTCTATCAAGGGCTGTTCGGCCTCGATAAAGAGATGAAGCTACAGAACGTGCTGGCGGAAAGCTATACCGTTTCCCCGGACGGCCTGGTGTATACCATTAAGCTACATCCGGGGGTGAAGTTCCAGGACGGTACCGAGTTTAATGCCGAAGCGGTTAAGGCGAACCTCGATCGCGCCAGCAACCCGGAAAACCATCTCAAGCGTTATAACCTGTATAAAAATATCGCCAGCACCGAAGCGGTAGACCCGACCACGGTGAAAATTACCCTCAAACAGCCTTTCTCGGCGTTCATTAATATTCTGGCCCATCCGGCGACGGCGATGATTTCTCCGGCGGCGCTGAAGAAATATGGTAAAGAGATCGGCTTCCATCCGGTTGGCACCGGGCCTTATCAGCTCGATACCTGGAACCAGACCGATTTTGTGAAAGTGAAAAAATTCGCCGGTTACTGGCAGCCAGGGCTGCCGAAGCTGGACTCCATCACCTGGCGCCCGGTCGTGGATAATAATACCCGCGCGGCGATGCTGCAGACCGGCGAAGCGCAGTTTGCGTTCCCGATCCCCTACGAGCAAGCGCCGCTGCTGGAGAAAAACAGCAAGCTAGAGCTGGTGGCCAGCCCGTCAATTATGCAGCGCTATATCAGCATGAACGTGACGCAGAAGCCGTTCGATAATCCCAAAGTGCGCGAAGCGATTAACTACGCTATCAACCGTCAGGCGCTGGTAAAAGTCGCTTTTGCCGGCTACGCCACTCCGGCGACCGGCGTGGTGCCGCCGTCTATCGCCTATGCTGCAAGCTACAGCGCCTGGCCATACGATCCGGCTAAAGCTCGTGAGCTGCTGAAAGAGGCGGGTTATCCGAATGGCTTTACCACGACGCTATGGTCATCGCACAACCACAGCACGGCGCAGAAAGTACTGCAGTTTACCCAGCAGCAGCTGGCGCAGGTGGGCATTAAGGCGCATCTGACGGCGATGGATGCGGGCCAGCGCGCGGCGGAAGTTGAAGGTAAGGGACAGAAAGAGAGCGGCGTACGCATGTTCTACACCGGCTGGACGGCGTCGACCGGGGAAGCAGACTGGGCGCTTTCGCCGCTGTTTGCGTCGCAAAACTGGCCGCCGACCCTGTTTAATACGGCTTTCTACAGCAATCCGCAGGTCGATAAAGATCTCAATGACGCGCTGAAAACCACCGATGCGCAGGAAAAAACGCGGCTGTATAAAGACGCGCAGGATACTATCTGGAAAGAGTCGCCGTGGGTGCCGCTGGTCGTAGAAAAGCTGGTCTCGGCGCACAGTAAAAATCTGACCGGGTTCTACATCCAGCCGGATACCGGATTTAGCTTTGAACAGGCGGATCTTAAGTAGAGAGTTGTGGGTCCCCGGGCGCAGGCTGCGGGGAATTTGCGCAAGGAGAAGCATGCTCAATTATGTGATTAAACGCCTGCTGGGGCTGATCCCCACGCTGCTGATTGTAGCGGTGCTGGTGTTTCTGTTCGTGCATATGCTGCCGGGGGATCCGGCTCGGCTGATTGCCGGACCGGAAGCCGATGCCCAGGTGGTGGGAATGGTGCGCCAGCAGCTTGGGCTCGATCGCCCGCTGCACGTGCAGTTCTGGCACTATATCAGCAACATTTTGCAGGGCGACTTTGGCACCTCGATGGCTTCCCGCCGCCCGGTGAGCAGCGAAATCGCCAGCCGTTTTATGCCCACTTTCTGGCTGACGATTGCCAGTATGGGCTGGGCGGTCATCTTCGGGATGGCGGCAGGGATCGTGGCGGCCGTGTGGCGCAATCGCTGGCCGGATCGTATAGGCATGGCGCTGGCGGTCACCGGCATCTCGTTCCCGGCCTTTGCGCTCGGTATGCTTTTGATGCAGATCTTTTCCGTTGAACTGGGCTGGCTGCCGACGGTGGGCGCCGACAGCTGGCGGCACTATATTCTGCCTTCGCTCACCCTGGGCGCGGCGGTGGCGGCGGTGATGGCGCGTTTTACCCGCGCCTCGTTCGTCGATGTTCTGCATGAAGACTATATGCGCACCGCGCGGGCGAAAGGCGTCAGCGAAACGCTGGTGGTGCTCAAGCACGGCCTGCGCAACGCGATGATCCCGGTCGTCACTATGATGGGGCTACAGTTCGGCTTTTTGCTCGGCGGTTCAATCGTGGTGGAAAAGGTCTTTAACTGGCCTGGTCTCGGACGTCTGCTGGTGGACTCGGTGGAGATGCGCGATTACCCGGTGATTCAGGCGGAAGTGCTCCTGTTTTCGCTGGAGTTTATTCTTATTAATTTAGTGGTGGACGTACTGTATGCCGCCATTAATCCGGCTATCAGGTATAAGTAAGGTGCGATTGCTCAACTGGAGAAGACAAGCGGTTATCAACGCGATGCCGGGGGTTAAACCCGGGCAGATACGTACCCCGTGGCACGAGTTCTGGCGGCGGTTTCGCGGCCAGCCGGTGGCGATGGGCGCGGGGATATTTGTGCTGCTGCTGATTGCGGTGGCGATCGTGGCGCCGTGGATCGCGCCGTTCGATGCGGAAAACTATTTTGACTACGATCGGCTCAACGATGGCCCGTCGATGATGCACTGGTTCGGCGTTGATTCGCTGGGGCGCGATATTTTTAGCCGGGTGCTGGTCGGCGCGCAGATTTCGCTGGCCGCCGGGGTACTGGCGGTATTGATCGGCGCGGCTATCGGCACCGTACTTGGGCTACTGGCCGGGTATTACGAAGGCTGGTGGGATCGCATCATTATGCGCATCTGCGATGTGCTGTTTGCTTTCCCTGGCATTCTTCTGGCGATTGCCGTCGTGGCGGTGATGGGCAGCGGAATGTCGAACGTCATCATCGCGGTGGCGATCTTTTCGATCCCGGCATTTGCGCGTCTGGTGCGCGGCAATACGCTGGTGCTTAAGCAGCAGACTTTTATCGAGTCGGCGCGCAGCATTGGCGCCAGCGACGCTAACATTCTGTTTAACCACATTTTGCCCGGAACGGTATCATCGATTGTGGTCTACTTTACGATGCGCATCGGAGTGTCGATTATCTCTGCCGCCAGCCTGTCATTTCTGGGCCTTGGCGCGCAGCCGCCGACGCCGGAGTGGGGGGCAATGCTGAACGAGGCGCGGGCGGATATGGTGATGGCGCCGCACGTGGCGCTGTTCCCGGCAATTGCCATTTTTCTGACGGTGCTGGCGTTTAACCTGCTGGGTGATGGCCTGCGCGATGCGCTGGATCCGAAGATAAAAGGTTAGGCGTTCGAGGATTGTGCAGCCCGGACAGGTGTCCGGGAAAGCACACCGCACGCTAATCCTGTGCGGTTTTGTCGCCCGGATAGGGCGCATGAGCGCCGCTATCCGGGACAGGTTCAGCGGGCGGAATTAAACCCGGCTGCCCCACAGATCGTATTCGTCGGCGTGTTCGACTTTCACTCGCACAACGTCGCCCGGTTTGACTTTACTTTCGCCGTTGAGGTACACCGCGCCGTCGATTTCTGGCGCATCGGCCATGCTGCGGCCAATGGCTCCTTCTTCATCGACTTCGTCGATCAGCACCATAATTTCGCGGCCAACTTTCTCCTGCAGACGCTCGGCGGAGATCTGCTGCTGAAGCTGCATAAAGCGGTTCCAGCGCTCTTCTTTAACGTCTTCCGGTACCTGATCCGCCAGTTCGTTGGCGGTCGCGCCTTCCACCGGGCTGTACTTGAAGCAGCCGACTCGGTCGAGGCGGGCTTCCTTCAGGAAGTCCAGCAGCATCTGGAAATCTTCTTCCGTCTCGCCCGGGAAGCCGACGATAAAGGTCGAGCGCAGGGTGAGTTCCGGGCAGACTTCGCGCCACTGCTTGATACGCGCCAGCTGACGGTCGGCGGAGCCGGGACGCTTCATCATCTTGAGAATGCGCGGGCTGGCGTGCTGCAGCGGGATATCGAGGTAGGGCAGAATTTTGCCTTCCGCCATCAGCGGGATCACATCATCAACGTGCGGATAGGGATAGACGTAGTGCAGGCGCACCCAGATGCCAAGCTTAGCCAGTTCTTCGCACAGGCTAACCATGCTGGTTTTAACCGGCATACCGTTGTGGAAGCCGCTGCGATGTTTAACATCGACGCCGTAGGCGGAGGTGTCCTGAGAAATCACCAGCAGCTCTTTTACCCCCGCGTCGGCCAGGCGTTTGGCTTCTGCCAGCACTTCACCAATCGGACGGCTGACGAGATCGCCGCGCATGGACGGGATGATGCAGAAGGTGCAGCGATGGTTGCAGCCTTCAGAAATTTTTAAGTAAGCGTAATGACGCGGCGTCAGCTTCACGCCCTGTTCCGGCACCAGGCTCAGGAACGGATTATGTTTAGGCTTCGGCGCGTAGTGGTGGACGTGCTCCAGCACCTGTTCATAGCTGTGCGGGCCGGTAATTTCCAGCACCTTCGGATGCACTTCGCGGATCTGATCTTCTTTTGCGCCCAGGCAGCCGGTGACGATCACTTTGCCGTTTTCTTTCAACGCTTCGCCAATCGCTTCCAGCGACTCCTGCACGGCGCTATCGATAAAGCCGCAGGTGTTAACGATAACCATATCAGCGTTATCGTAGGAGGGAACCACATCATACCCTTCGGTACGCAGTTCAGTCAGGATACGTTCTGAGTCCACCAGATTTTTCGGGCAGCCCAGAGAGACAAAGCCGATCTTCGGCTGAGGGGTGACATTGCTCATAGCTTAAAAAGTGTTCAATTATTGGGATGGTCAGGGCAGGGATTCTACAGAGATCGGCGGAAAGTTTATACTCCTTTTCTTGTTAGCCCGCAGACAGCAGCATCTCTTTTTACGGCGTTGATTATCCGTATTGTTGAGAAAAATAACGCCGTTATTCATCTTTTACCGCCGGAGCCAGCGCAGGGTGGTTTAAATCAGGTTTAAGCCAGAAACAGTAAAATAGTCACTGCTATGGATTTTCATTTTTTATCAGGTTTCCGATGTTTAAAAAGTTGGGTGGTTCAGCGTGCGCGCTGGTAATGATTGGCACAGCGCCAGTTTATGCCGACGAGCTGGCGTTATATTCAGTGAATACCGGTTCATTTGTCTATCATATGACCGGCAATCATGGCCAATATAACGAAAAATTCAATAATCAATTTTTTTCCGTTGAGCGCAAGCTGTCGGCAGATTCGAAGTACAGCCTGTTAGTCGGGACCATGAAAAATAGTTTTGACGATCGCTGCCTCTCTCTGGGGGCAAGGAGAGACTGGTATGCGGGGACAAATGGCTGGACGTTTAAGGGCGTCTATGCCTACACCGGGGAGTTCTTCTTTAAAGCTTTTAGCGATTGCGGCGATTCAGGTACCTATCGAACGGCGAAGAAACTGACCGGCGTCGGTTTCTCTCCCTATATTTATCATGGCCTGCAGTACAATTTTACCCCTTATTTCGGCGTAGAAACCGGGATTATTATCCCGGCGATATTTGTGGTGAGCGTGCAGTGGAGTTTTCGTTGATTCGCCCGAAAGCTGCTTCCGGGCGAATTGATGATTAATGGCTTTGCGCAACGCCAGCGCCTGGCGCAGACCCCGGCGCGGTCGGTTCTCTATTATCGCGAAGCGTAAATGCCGAAATTAACGTAAATACCCCGGCAACACCGCCCAGAATATAATACGTCTGCGCGAAGCCGATAGTGTCATACAAATACCCCGCCAGCGGCGAGTAAACGGCGGTGGCGATGGAGGCGACAAACAGCACCAGCAGGTAAACCGTCGATGACAGCTTGTTGTCGAAGTTGGCGGCGATGAATTTAAATACCGACACCAGGATCAGCGGTTTTTCCAGCGCATGCATCATTTTGACCGCGCCGATCCATGCCGGGCCCAGCGGGATCGCGGAGCCTACGATACGGACCGACATGATCAGTCCGGCGATGATCAGCGCCCACTTCGCGCCGGTGCGGTTTACAAACCACGGCATCAGGCATAAAAACAGCGTCTCCCCGCACACCTGAATGGAGGCCAGAATGCCGTACCAGCGATTCCCCTCCTCGGGCGTCGGGAACTGCAGGGAAAAGTACTGGGCAAACTGCTGATCGTAGGTATCGTAGATTTGCGTGACGAAAAGGGTAAAGACCAGCAGCATCCAGAACTGCCCGTTCTTCGCCAGCTCCAGGGCATGGGAAACTTTCAGCGCGCTGGTTTTCTGCATCTCCGCTTCGCTCAGTTCGATTTTGGTCAGCATAAAACAGATCGCGGCAATCACAATGGCGATGCTGGCCAGCCAGAAAGCAAGGTTCGGATTGCTGTCGATATACTTACCGACGATCCACGCCGCGGCGGCCCAGCCTAACGATCCCCACATCCTTACGCGGCCATATTCGAACTGGTAGCGCCGCGAAATTTTATCGATATACGAATCGATCACCCCGCAGCCGGAGTTAAAAATAATCCCCAGGTATACCCCGCCGAGCAGCGCGCCCAGCCAGAAGCTGTGCACCAGCAGCGGAGCATATAAATAAATAAAGAACGGACCCACCGGTAGCAGCATGGCGACGAGAAACCAGATGAGTCGTTTTTTCAGGCCGAATTTATCGGAAATAAAGCCAAAGAAGGGCTGCATCAGCAGGGCAATAAAGGCGTTAACCGAGTAGAGCAGGCCGGTTTTCGTGGCGCTAATCCCGAGATGCTGGGTCGTCCAGATAACAAAGAATGCCATGGTCGAGGACCAGGCGAAGAGGTAGAGGAAGTCGAAAAGACTCAACAAGATATAGTTTCTTCTGCCGGGATTAATCATTTCTGTTCCTTCAAGCGATAGCGTCAAAGGTTACAAGCAAGATAGAGCAACCTGCTGCGACCTGTTTTGTTATACGTATTACATATTTGTGAGGTGATATGACACCCGGCGACATTTTCAGGCAATGTGAATGGCGCTAATTTGTGATCATTGCAGCAAAAAAATAATTTTTCATCACATGAAAAAGAATTGATCTTGATTGAGAGCGTATAACATTTTTGCTTGAGGGGCGCAGGTTGAGCAGGCGAGGATTATAATCTTAGTTGTAACATTGTAAATAATGTTAATGACCTGAGAATTATTGATCTCACACAGCGTTTTGTACAAAAAATAACCATATTATAATTATGGTGAAGGACGATAGAGGAGGAACTGAGATGAACGTTGACAGACTGTATCGTAACCTGATGAATAAGCTGATTAATGCCTCCATTGATCTTGATGCTTATTTACAGTTGCGTAAAGCAAAAGGCTATATGTCAGTCAGCGAAAACGACCATCTACGTGATAACTTGTTTGAACTGTGCCATGAGATGCGTGAATACGCGCCGCGCCTGCAGCCCGCCGTTGCGCCGGAGGAAAAGGAAGCCCTGCGCCTTGCGGGCGAAGCCGTCGCTTCCGCGGCGGTATGCCTGTTAAGCGGACATCATGATTGCCCGTCCTACATTGCGGTCAACGTAGATAAACTGGAAAGCTGCCTGGCGGTATTGCGGCTAAACATTCATAAATTGAATGATTTTGCCCCCATTACCCACGCCTGAGACAGGGGGAGCCTGCTCCCCCTGATTAATGTTATGTAAAAATCCCTTCCCGTTTCCCCACGCTGGCTACCCTTATCAGCATTGCTGACAAAAGGAGTATGCCATGCGCCAGATCGTCACCCTGATAGCGCTTACCTCGCTGCTGTTACCCACTGCCGTCCTTGCCGCCCGGGAGCGCGTGGAGGTGTTGCAGAACCAGCTCGAACACCCGTGGGCGCTGGCCTTCCTGCCGGACGATCGCGGTATTTTGATTACCCTGCGCGGCGGCGAACTCAAGCTCTGGCAGCGCGACAAAGGCCTCTCGTCGGCGATCCCGGGCGTACCGCAGGTCTGGGCTAACGGGCAGGGCGGTTTGCTGGACGTGGCGCTGGCACCGGACTTTGCCCAGTCGCGCCGGGTCTGGCTGAGCTATGCCGAGGGCGGGGATGAGGATAAAGCCGGGACCGCGGTGGGCTATGGCCGATTGAGCGAGGATCTCCAGCGTCTGGAAAACTTCCAGGTGGTGTTCCGCCAGCAGCCGAAGCTCTCTACCGGCAATCATTTTGGCGGACGGCTGGCGTTCGACGGTCGCGGTCATCTGTTTATCGGTCTCGGAGAGAATAACCAGCGTTCAACCGCTCAGGATCTCGATAAGCTGCAGGGAAAAGTGGTGCGGCTAACGGCTGATGGCAAGGTCCCGGCCGATAATCCTTTTGTCGGCCAGTCTGGCGTCAGGCCTGAAATCTGGTCTTACGGAATTCGTAACCCTCAGGGATTGGCGATAAACCCGTGGAGCGAGACGCTGTGGTTACATGAGCACGGGCCGCGCGGCGGGGATGAGATCAACATCGTGCAAAAAGGTAAAAACTACGGCTGGCCGCTGGCGACGCACGGCATTAACTACAGCGGCCTGCCGATCCCGGAAGCCAAAGGCAAAAAGGCGGAAGGCACCGAAGCGCCGCTATTTGTCTGGGAGAAGTCGCCGGCGGTGAGCGGTATGGCGTTTTACAACGCGCAGGTTTTTCCGCAGTGGCAACACAGGCTGTTTATCGGCGCGCTGAAGGATGAATCGCTCATTGTGCTCAAGGTTGATGGCAATAAAGTCACGGAGCAGGAGCGCATTCTGACCGATCGCGGTAGACGCATTCGCGACGTACGCGTTGGACCCGATGGTTATTTGTATGTGTTAACCGACGAATCCAACGGTGAGCTGCTGAAGGTGAGTCCGGCGGGTTAAAATCAGGTGACCGGGATCATCACCACGTTGCGCCAGGCCTGACGTTCGCCGATCTGCTGGTACCAGCGCTGCAGATGCGGGCGCGGCTGCCAGGTTTTTACCGTTTCCAGCAGGTTGTAGACGAACGGCGCGACGGCGATATCGCCGAGGCCGAAGGCATCGCCCGACAGCCACTGATGGCGCGACAGCTCGTCGTCAAGAATAGCGAACAGCGTCTCGCAGGCGGCAATACCGGCTTCAATGGCGGCAGGATCGCGTTTTTCAACCGGCGTTCTGACCAGGCCCATTAAAACGGGTCGATGGGCAGGCGAGAGCGAACCGTTGGCCCAGTCCATCCATTTTTCTCCCTGGGCGCGCTCGGCTGGCGACTCCACCCACAGGCGATTCTGACCATACTGCGCGGCCAGATAGCGGATAATGGTGTTTGATTCCCAGAGCACGATATCGGTCGTTGCATCTTTCAACAGCGGTACCAGACCGTTGGGGTTCATGGCCAGATAGGCCGGATCGTGATTCAGACCGAACTCCAGGCCTGCCAGAATTTGCTGATACGGGAGGTCGAGTTCTTCCAGCACCCAGCGCACTTTCTTCACATTGGTTGAGTTATTTCTGCCCCACAGCGTAATCATATCCGCTCCTGCTTTTTATTTCGCCGCCATTGCGGCGTAGTGAGCATTCATGTTGGAATAAAGTTAATATTTAGGCAACCGCGATCAAAAAAATTGCGCTGTTTGCAGCGCCGCGCGAGGTTATTGCGTAAACTTTAAAAACTTTACCAACTCGCTGTTTCTTTAAGGTCATTTGTACGCTTTACTCACCGGCTGCTGCGGCGCGGAACGAGTGTGGCGGCATATTTTTGTTTGGAAAGGATACTTGGGTGGCTCTTATGACGCATGATGCTTTTTCCCTTCGCGGCCTCGCGGCAGGCTGCGCGCTTTTATTTCTCGTCGCGCCTGCGGTGCAGGCTGCGGAACAACTCCCCGATGCGCCATCCATTGACGCGCGCGCCTGGATCCTGATGGACTATGCCAGCGGCAAAGTACTCAGCGAAGGCAATGCCGATGAAAAACTCGATCCGGCAAGCCTGACCAAGATCATGACCAGCTACGTTGTCGGCCAGGCGCTAAAGGCGGGTAAGATTAAGTCTACGGATATGGTGACCATCGGGCGCGATGCGTGGGCCACCGGTAACCCGGCGCTGCGCGGCTCCTCGGTGATGTTCCTCAAGCCTGGAATGCAGGTGTCGGTGGAAGATCTTAACAAGGGCGTTATCATTCAGTCCGGCAACGACGCCAGCATCGCGATTGCCGACTACGTGGCGGGCAGCCAGGACGCCTTTGTCAGCCTGATGAACGGCTATGCGCAGAAGATGGGCCTCACCAATACCACCTTTAAGACCGTGCACGGGCTTGATGCGCCGGGTCAGTTCAGTACCGCCCGCGATATGGCGCTGCTGACCAAAGCGATGATCCATGATGTGCCGGAAGAGTATGCGATCCACAAAGAAAAAGAGTTCACTTTCAACAAAATCCGTCAGCCGAACCGTAACCGCCTGCTGTGGAGCACGAACCTTAACGCTGACGGCGTGAAAACCGGAACCACCGCCGGTGCGGGCTACAATCTGGTCTCTTCCGCAACGCAAAACGACATGCGCCTGATTGCCGTCGTGCTCGGCACCAAAACTGACCGTATCCGATTTAACGAATCTGAAAAATTGCTGACCTGGGGCTTCCGCTTTTATGAAACCGTGACGCCGATTAAACCTGATGCCACCTTCATTACCCAGCGCGTCTGGTTTGGCGATAGCAGTGAAGCGAAGCTTGGCGCGGGCGATTCCGGTTCCATCACGCTGCCGAAAGGCCAGTTGAAAAACCTGAAGGCCAGCTACACTTTGAATGATACGCAGCTGACCGCACCGCTGACTAAAGGTCAGGTTGTCGGCACCATCGACTTTAAACTGAATGATAAAACCATTGAACAGCGGCCGCTGATTGTTATGGAAGCGGTCAATGAAGGCGGGTTCTTTAGCCGGATGATCGATTTCGTGCTGATGAAACTGCACGGCTGGTTCGGCGGCTGGTTCTCGTAAAATGCAGGCCGCGCCCTGCGGGGCGCGGTTTTAGTAAAGGAGTGAAATCTGTTTTTCTTTCGCCAGCGTAAGCAGCTCGTCATCCGGACACACGTCGCTGGCAATCACGTCAAACTGCGATAAATCGCCCATCCGCGCCGGCCGAACTTTGCCAAATTTACTGTGATCGACGACCAGCACGTGGTAGCGCGCGCTTTTCATCGCCCAGTGTTTAACCGGCAGCTCCTCGAGGTTAAAGCAGGTCGCTCCCTGCTCGCAATCGACGCCCGCGGCGGAATAAAACGCGATATCCGGGCAAAGATGGCTTAGCGTATCCTGCAGGCTCAGCGGTTTAAAAATGGCGTTGCTGGCGTGGAACTCGCCGCCGCATAAAATCGCGCGGCACTGTGGCTTTTCCTGCAAGGAAAGGAAGGTGTTGAGCGAATAGCAGACCCCGGTAAACGGCAGGGCGTTGTCGATGGCATCGATAATCCACGGCGTGGTGGTCCCGCAGTCGAAAAAGGCCATCTGATGAGCCTCAAGCAGCTTTGCCGCATGGCGGGCGGCGCGGCGTTTTTCATCAACAAGGCGCGTTTTCTGGTCGCTTAGCAGATAGTGCGTCGCGCTGCGCGGCTCCAGAACGATATAGCCGCCCAGCAAAACGACCGGGCCGCTGTGGCCGTTGAGGTCGCGACGAATAGTCATCTCCGACACCCCAAGCAGGGTGGCCGCTTCTTTTAGATGCAGTTTATCACTGCGCTTGAGTGCCTGAATAAGCTGGCTGATGCGTTCGTCACGACGAGTTTCCATATTCCCTCTAGGCTAAAGCGCCCTGCATCGACAGGGCGTCAGCGGCGATTTTACCTGCCGAAAGAGGGTTAGTCACGCGCAGGCGTTGGGCTCTGCCGCAATTTACCGGCGGCTGAGAAACAGGTTATTCGCGCACCCAGCCTTTGCGAATCGGTAGCGAAAAGAACAGGCGGTACAGCCGCTGCAGATGCTGATAAAGGGTCTTTCCGCCGCTTTGCCACAAAAGCTGGGCGCTTAGACAGGCGCTCATCGCGGTGAGAAGTCCGCCCAGCATATCCATCGGCCAGTGAACGCCGAGATAGACCCTGGACCAGGCAATTGCGCAGGCAACGGCGAAAAGCAGGACTCCCGACCACAGGCGGTGCCAGAACATAAAGGCCAGCGCAAAGGTAAAGCAGATGGTGCCGTGATTGCTCGGGAAGGAGTTGTTGGGCGAGTGGTGCAGGAAGTTATAACCCATACCGGCGGCGAACGGCCGTTCGTGCGGAAAAAGCGCGCCGAATATCCATGACAGCGTAAGACTAATGGCTAATGCCATCATCACCTTAAATACTAGCTGACGCTGGTTTGGACCCCAAAGCCATAAGGCTAATACCAATAATGGCACAATAATAATCAGGTCTTTGGCGATAAACGTCGCGATCTCTATCGCCCACCACGGGGACGAGGGAGTGGCATTGAGTAATGCAAACAGCGAGTAGTTAATATTTTCCAGCATACGTCCGGGCTCTTTAATCCGTTATCAACAAGCCGCCCACCCTAAGAAACGGTGGCGCTAAGGTAAAGCAGTATTTTCTTAATTATCAGTTTGTTATGAGTGAAATCTTGCATGTATCTTCGTTAACAGACTGAATAAAGGAGTATATAGCGTGTAATCTAATTGAAACATAAACGAAATACATACAGCGGGATTTTTTATTCGCTGGTGGCGAAGAGGTTGCAGAATGGCGATATTTTTCGTCATCGCTCACAATTCGCTATCTCCCCGGCACGACTTTCATTAAACTTTGCGCGGTTTTATTTAAATAAGAGATTTCATGCACAATTCTTCACTTTCAGGCAAACGCCTCGGACGTCAGGCGCTGCTCTTTCCGCTGTGCCTGGTGTTATACGAATTCGCCACCTATATCGGCAATGATATGATCCAGCCGGGCATGCTCTCGGTCGTGGAAGAGTTTGGCGTTGGCAATGAATGGGTTCCGACCTCCATGACCGCCTATCTCGCCGGCGGTATGTTTTTACAGTGGCTGCTGGGCCCGCTTTCGGACCGCATCGGCCGCCGTCCGGTCATGCTGACCGGGGTGGTGTGGTTTATCGTGACCTGCCTGGCGACGCTGCTGGCGCAAACTATTGAGCAGTTCACGCTGCTGCGCTTTTTGCAGGGTATCAGCCTGTGCTTTATTGGCGCGGTTGGCTATGCGGCGATACAGGAGTCTTTTGAAGAGGCGGTATGCATCAAGATTACCGCCTTAATGGCCAACGTCGCGCTGATTGCGCCGCTGCTTGGGCCGCTGGTGGGCGCGGCCTGGGTACATATCTTGCCGTGGGAGATGATGTTTGTCCTGTTTGCCGTTCTGGCCGCTATCGCCTTCTTCGGGCTACAGCGGGCGATGCCGGAAACCGCCACCCGCATGGGCGAGAAACTCTCGGTCAAAGAGCTGGGGCGTGATTATCGTGAAGTGCTGAAAAACCTGCGCTTTGTCGCCGGCGCGCTGGCCACCGGTTTTGTCAGCCTGCCGCTGCTGGCGTGGATAGCCCAGTCGCCGGTGATTATCATTAGCGGCGAGCAGGCGACCAGCTACGAATATGGCTTGCTGCAGGTGCCAATCTTTGGCGCGTTGATCGCCGGTAACCTGGTGCTGGCGCGCCAGACTTCCCGCAAAACGGTGCGTTCGTTGATTATCCTCGGCGGCTGGCCAATTATGCTTGGCCTGCTGATTTCCGCCGTCGCTACGGTCGCCTCGACGCACGCTTATTTGTGGATGACCGCCGGGCTGAGCGTTTACGCCTTCGGCATTGGGCTTGCTAACGCCGGGCTGGTGCGCCTGACGCTGTTTGCCAGCGAAATGAGCAAGGGGACGGTATCGGCGGCGATGGGGATGCTGCAAATGCTGATCTTTACCGTGGGTATTGAAGTGAGCAAGCACGCCTATGAGTCTGGCGGCAGCGGACTCTTCAGTTTGCTGAATTTGCTTAGTGGGGTGCTCTGGCTGGCGATGACGGTCTACTTCCTGAAGGACAAACGCGTAGGCAGCTCCCTCGAACCGCAGTAACTCTACAATGACCTGCTGCGACGTTACGCGCCGCAGCAGGCGCTGTCTCAGACGAACGGCGCTTCGCGATTAAGCACTTTATCAATGATATGGAGTACGCCTTCTTCGTTATTGTGCGGCGCACGATAGCCAGCAACGGCCTTCACCGGCGCGGCGGCGTTGGCCATCGCGTAACCGAATCCGGCATGCTGCAGCATTTCAATATCGTTGCCGCTATCGCCAAAGGCGACCACTTCATGATTCTCGATCCCCCAGCGCTCCTGCAGGATGCGCAGGCCGTTAGCCTTGTGTACCCCAGGAATAATCAGGTCAATGCTGCCGTAGCCGGTAGCGACTGCGGTTACCATATCGCCAAGCGCGGCGTGCAGCTTAGGCTGTATCTCAGGGATCAGCTGGTCCGGGACGTTGAGGCCAAATTTCAGAATCGCATCATCAGCAATATGATTAAAGTCGTCGACCAGTTCGAGGCGATGATAGTACTTTGCCGCGACCGCTTTCAGCTCATCATTATACTGGTTGAGGGTATAAGCGCTGCGCTTACCGCAGGCGATGATTTCAATGTTGGTCAGCGTCTGGAGATGATCGATGACGGTATTGAAATGTTCCTGCGGCATCCGGCAGTTAAATACATCTTCTCCGGCGCTGACCACCCAGCCGCCGTTTTCGGCGACAAAGGCGATCTCGTGCGCTACCTCCGGGAAGAAGGAGATAAGCTGGTAATACTGGTTGCCGCTGGCGACGACGAAGCGGATGCCCTGCTCGCGCATCCGCTGATACTGGGCGAGGAAGCGCTGACGGTTATAGGTTTTGGCATCGCTCAGAAAGGTGCCATCCATGTCTACCGCAATCAATTTGATGCTCATTAACTATTCTCCATCACGGGTTCAGAGTGTGGCTTCGCAACCGCCCGGGCGACGATGGCCGCGACCAGCACCAATGCCAGCACTACCATCATGGCGCTACGCAGACCGAAGTGCTCGCCGAGGAAGCCCAGCAGCGGCGGCCCGACGAGGAAGGCGAGGTAGCCGGTAATCGCCACCACGCTGACGCGCTTCGGCGCATCCGGGCCAGTGTCGCTGGCGGCGGAAATGGTCAGCGGGAAGCCGAGCGATGCGCCGAGGCCCCATAATAGTACGGAGAGGCCGGCGACCCACGGGTTATCGACAAAAATAATCAGGCCAATGCCCAGCGCGCCCATGACCGCGCTGGCGCGAACCACCGTCACCCGGCTGTAGCGGTCAATAAACCAACCGCCGGTAAAACGGCCGAGGGTCATACCGAGGGTGAAGCCCGCGTAAATCAGCGACCCGGAAGTCGGGCTGAAGCCGTGGCCGTCCACCATCAGCAGCGGCAGCCAGTCGTTGGCGGAACCCTCGGCAAAGGCCATGGCCAGGACGATGACGCCAATCAGCAGCAACTGAGCATCTCGCCATATCGGCAGGCCTTTGCCTTCATGGCGCGCCGCTTCCGCTGCATTCTTGCCGGTACCTTCCGGAATTGCGCGAATGGCGATAGCGATGGGGGCGACAGCCACCAGCGCCGCCAGCAGAATGTGCGGCGCGGCGGGCAGGCCGAAGCCGGTGACCGCCATGCCTATTCCGGCGCCGACGAGCGTGCCGAAGCTGTAGAAACCATGCATCATCGGCAGCACGGTTTTATTCATTTCGCGTTCAACGGCGGCGCCTTCAACGTTAATCGCCACTTCCGCTGAACCAAAGCTGGCGCCGAAGATGGCTAAGCCAACAGCAAACAGCACCGCCGAGGTAAACCATAGCGCGGCGCTGAGGACCAGCATGCCGACCACCGCGCAGGACATGGTGGTACGAATCACTTTTCGGGTGCCGAATCGATTGACCAGCCACGCTGAGCAGAGGATGCCGCTCATCGAACCTATTGATAGTCCAAATAATACAATCCCCATTTCCGCCGTCGAGAGCGCGAGCAGATCGCGAATCGCCGGCGTGCGGGTCGCCCATGAGGCCATGAGTAATCCAGGGATAAAAAAGAACATGAAGAGCGCCCACAGCCTTAGCTGAAGGGCTCTGCGGGAGGTTTGCGCTGTCATCCGTAAATGCCCGAGAGTGGAGAGATGCAGACAACAGTAGCAAGGTTGTGTACATTTGTACATCCAGGCTGCTTGCTGAAGAATGTTTTTTTATTGACCTCTATGATTCGATTCAGCCTGAGGAATGCGCCCAGCATCCGCTAAGGGATTAAGCGCCTATTTAAATGAGAGAGGAACACTGATGGCCCGTCGACCAAACGACCCGCAGCGTCGGGAGCGGATTTTGCAGGCGACGCTGGACACGATCGCGATACACGGCATCCACGCGGTCACGCATCGGAAAATCGCCACCTGTGCGGGCGTGCCTTTGGGCTCGCTGACCTACTATTTCAGCGGTATCGAGGCGCTGGTCGAAGAAGCGTTCAGCCTGTTTACCGGCCAGATGTCGGCGCAGTATCAGCTGTTTTTTGCCGATGTGCATAGCCGCGAAGAGGCCTGTGACGCGATTGCCGAGCTGATATTCAGCGCCCAGGTGACCACCGCGCGCAATATGGAGCTGATGTATCAGCTGTATGCTTTTTGCAGCAGCCAGCCGAATTTAAAAGCAGTCATGCAAAACTGGATGCTGCGCAGCCAGCAGACTCTGGAACAGTGGTTTGAACCAGCAACGGCCCGCGGGCTTGACGCCTTTATCGAGGGTATGACGCTGCACTTCGTGACCGACAGAGCGCCGCTATCCAGAGAAGCAATTCGACTGATGGTGGGAAGGCTGGCGGGAGAGTGAGCGGGGCGCAGAAAACAAAAAACCCATCAACCTTGAACCTAAGTGGCGGGGTTGATGGGCTCCACAAAATGGGGACATCAAAGAAAAGCAGTGGCACTACTTATGACTGATGCCAGCAAAAAAAGTTCTGCGTATGCGCGTTTTTTTTCTTAAAAAATTCACTGTAGTCCCGGCCAGATGATGACAATCAGCGTACCTGCCAGGGTTAACAATACGTTAGCGATGGCGTAGGTCCCCGCGTATCCCAGCGCCGGAATATTGCTGCGGGCAGTATCGCTGATGATTTCCATCGCCGGCGCGCAGGTACGGGCGCCCATCATGGCGCCGAAGAGCATCGCGCGGTTCATGCGCAGGATGTACGCGCCGAACAGGAAGCAGATAACCACCGGTACCAGGCTGACGATCAGGCCCGCCGCCAGCATCTGACCGCCGACGGCGCCGAGGCCGTTGTTAATCCCGGCGCCCGCGCTGAGCCCCACGCCGGCCATAAATACCATCAGGCCGAACTCTTTCACCATATTCAGCGCGCCCTGCGGGATGTAGCCGAACGTCGGATGGTTGGCGCGCAGGAAGCCGAGCATAATGCCGGCAAACAGCAGACCGGCGGCGTTACCGATGCCGAAGCTGAACGAACTGAACTGGAAGGTGATCATGCCGATCATCAGGCCAACGATAAAGAAGGCGCAGAAGGCGAGCAGGTCGGTCACCTGACTGTGAATGGAGATGAAGCCGATACGATCGGCGACGGTTTTAACGCGACGCGCGTCGCCGCTGACCTGCAGCACATCGCCCTTGTTGAGCACCACGTTATCGTCGATAGGCATTTCGATCTGGCTGCGAATGACGCGGTTTAAGAAGCAGCCGTGGTCGGTCAGCTTCAGCTGCGCCAGGCGACGGCCGACGGCATTGTGGTTTTTGACCACGATCTCTTCGGTGACGATGCGCATATCGAGCAGATCGCGGTCGAAGACCTCTTTGCCGTTACGGAAGCTTGGGTCGAGGCGGGCATGGGCATCCGGGTAGCCCACCAGGGCGATATCATCGCCCATCTGCAGCACCGCATCGCCGTCCGGGTTCGCGAGAATGCCGTTGCGGCGGATGCGCTCAATGTAGCAGCCGGTCTGGCGGTAAATACCCAGCTCGCGCAGATTTTTACCATCAGCCCACGCCACCAGCTCCGGACCGACGCGGTAGGCGCGGATCACCGGCAAATAGACCTTACGCCGGGAGTCGGTATCGAGACCGCGCTCGCGGGCGATTTGCTGGGCGCTGGTCTGCAAATCCTGATGCTGCAGCTTCGGCATATAGCGGGCGCCGACGATCAGGCTGACCAGGCCAATCAGATAGGTCAGCGCATAGCCGAGGCTCAGATGATCGAGCGAAAGGGCGAGCTGATCGCTGGGCATGCCGAAGTGGCGAAGCGTATCCCCGGCGCCGACCAGCACGGGAGTAGACGTCATCGCGCCGGCGAGCATCCCGGCCGTCAGGCCGATATCCCAGCCGAAGAGCTTACCCAGTCCCATGGCGATCAGCATTGCGCTGCCGACCATCACCAGCGCGAGCATCAGGTAATTTTTCCCATCGCGAAAAAAAATAGAAAAAAAGTTGGGTCCCGCTTCTACGCCGACGCAAAAAATAAACAGCATAAAGCCGAGATTGAGGGCGTCAGTGTTAATACTGAAATGCTGCTGCCCTAATAATAGGGAAACCACTAAAACGCCAATGGAATTACCAAGTTGTACCGACCCGAGACGCAGTTTCCCGAGGCAGAGTCCCAGTGCAAGTACAACGAACAATAACAGGATGTAATTCCCGTTTAACAAATCTGCGACGTTTATATTCACGAAAGCCAACTTCTCATTTACTAGTAAGTTGTTGAAGGAAATGGTTATTTGGTCTAAGGTTGGTCCAGTGTTCGCGTTGTCCCGAACGCTATTCTGGCATCCCGTTATAACCAGCAAAATATAGTCGATAGTTTAATCTTTCCTGGGGGCTGCGGCTAGCAACAATCGTTATTACCTTGACGGGATCTTTTATTGGCATGGATTGCCAGAATCTTTATCTGACTGGGCGAAGTGGAAGTTGGTTAGAGGCAAAATCAGGAGGATGTCGTGAAATCTGAGCGTGCTTGGGCCGGTATTATCTGTGGGTTCTTTCTATTTATCGTGGTTTGCTTATCGCTGCTGTTACATATGAAAGGCGCCTTTCGGGCTACCGGTAACCCTGAGCTCGGGCTGCTGTTCTTTTTGCTACCCGGTGCGGCGGCAAGCTGCCTCTCCCCGGGTCAGCGGGTGCTGCGTCCGCTTATCGGCGCTATGCTGGCTGCGCCTATTTGTCTGGTCGTCATGCGGTTGTTCTTCGTCACTCAACGATCTTTCTGGCAGGAACTGGCGTGGCTATTTAGCGCGGTGTTCTGGTGCGCGCTGGGCGCGCTGTGCTTTTTATTTATTTGCGCCTGGCTTGATACCAGACGCAAGCCCTCGTCAGAGGAGTGAGTCGTCTCAGGCAAACAGACCGAGATTCTCTTTCGCCCAGGCTTCAAAGTCGGTGCAGCCGCCAATGTGCTTCTGATCGACAAAAATCTGCGGTACGGTTTCAACCGGTTTACCCACGGTTTTCTCCAGATCGGCTTTGCTGATGCCTTCAGCGTGGATATCAATGTAGCGATAGTTAAAATCATCGCGTTCGTTGCTCAGTTTTTCCGCCAGTTCTTTGGCGCGAACGCAATATGGGCAACCTGGACGACCAAAAATTACCGTAAACATACTCTCTCTCCTTAAACCTCAGCCGGATGGCGAATGGGGCGTATCATGCCGCGTTATGGCGACGGGGAAAAGAAGGTTCTGCCTTTTGCTTTGATGGCTTAAGGCTATGTTTGTTAAATATTCTGCTGATGAAACCGCTATACTCCCTCTGATACGCGACTTTTTTACCCGGTTGCGTGATTGCTTTGGACCGGAGGAGCGTTATGCGATCGCCCGCAGCATTACCCAAAAGCGTTCTGGTAGTTGAGTTTATCGGCATGGTGCTGTTGACCCTGGCCTGGCTCTCGCTTAATCAGTACGTCAGCCTGCCTGCGCCGTTTTCCAGCCCGACAGCGGCGCTGCTGATGATCTTCGCGGGGATCCTGCTGATGCTTCCGGCCGCCGTGGCGTTAATCTGGCGTGTGGCGAAAGTTGTTGCCCCGCAGTTGACGCAAACGAAAAATTCCCCTTCATCATTGCCTGACAGAGAAAAACGAGATGACGCCGACCATTGAGCTGCTGCGTAGCCACCGTTCTATTCGCCATTTTACCGACGCGCCGATCAGCAAAGAACAGCGCGCCGCAATTATCGCCAGCGCGCAGGGAGCCTCCAGCTCCAGTTTTTTACAATGTACCTCAATTATTCGCGTTACCGACCCGGAAATACGTCAACAGCTGGTGCCGCTGAGCGGCGGACAGCAGCACGTGGCGCAGGCTGCGGAATTCTGGGTATTCTGCCCTGATTTTAACCGCAATCTGCAAATCTGCCCGGACGCTCAGCTGGGTCTCGCCGAACAGCTCCTGCTGGGCTGCGTTGACACCGCGATTATGGCGCAGAATGCGCTGGTGGCGGCGGAATCTCTTGGCCTGGGAGGCGTCTATATTGGCGGGCTGCGTAACAATATTGATGCGGTGACCCAGCTGCTGAAGCTCCCACAGCACGTAATGCCGCTGTTTGGCCTGTGCCTTGGCTGGCCTGACGATAATCCGGAAGTGAAACCGCGCATGCCGTCGGCGATGCTGGTTCATGAAAATCACTATCAGCCGCTGGATGAGACGGTCCTTGCTGAATATGACGAGCTGTTGGCGCACTATTATCTCTCTCGCGGCAGCAACACGCGTCGCGATACCTGGAGCGACCATATCCGCCGGACTATCGTCAAAGAAAGCCGGCCATTTATTCTGGAATATCTGCATAAGCAGGGATGGGCTACGCGCTGATTGCGTGTAAACTGCACCCGGTCTGACGCAAGGAAATTCCGCAGGTCAGCGCTAATTTAAAACGTTGTTTGCTACTCAGAGGCCCGCCAGAGCGGGTCTTTTCGCAGAGGTGCAGGGTGAAAATTGCCATATTATCCCGGGATGGAACGCTTTATTCATGTCGACGCCTGCGCGAAGCCGCGCAAAAACGCGGTCATCAGGTGGAAATCCTCGATCCGCTTTCCTGCTATATGAACGTCAGCCCGGTGGCCTCGTCAATTCACTATAAAGGCCGCCAGCTCCCGCATTTTGACGCCGTGATCCCGCGTATCGGCACGGCGATCACCTACTACGGCACCGCGGCGCTGCGTCAGTTTGAGCTGCTCGGCAGCTACCCGCTGAATGAATCGGTAGCCATCACGCGCGCCCGCGACAAGCTGCGTTCGCTCCAGCTGCTGGCGCGCCAGGGCATCGACCTGCCGCTCACCGGTATTGCCCACTCGCCGGACGACACCAGCGATCTGATCGCCATGGTTGGCGGCGCGCCGCTGGTGGTCAAGCTGGTGGAGGGGACGCAGGGGATCGGCGTTGTGCTGGCCGAAACGCGCCAGGCGGCAGAGAGCGTTATTGACGCTTTTCGCGGCCTGAATGCGCATATTCTGGTTCAGGAGTATATCGCCGAGGCGAAAGGCCGGGACGTGCGCTGCCTCGTGGTGGGTAATGAAGTGGTCGCGGCGATTGAGCGGCGGGCGAAGGAGGGCGATTTTCGCTCCAACCTGCATCGCGGCGGCGTAGCCTCGGTGGCGCTTATCAGCGAGCAGGAGCGTGAAATGGCCATTAAGGCGGCGCAAACGCTCGGGCTGGACGTGGCGGGCGTGGATATACTGCGCGCCACGCGCGGACCGCTGGTGATGGAAGTGAACGCTTCTCCGGGGCTGGAGGGGGTTGAAACCACCACCGGCGTCGATATTGCCGGCAAGATGATCGCCTGGATTGAACGACAAGCGACGCCCGGATTTTGTCTGAAAATGGGGGGATAGCTGCCTTTCGCGACACCGTCATGGAATACGGCGCTTTTTTTGCGTAAGCTATGGCGTCGCATTTTTCACAGTAAGAGGTCACAGGTCATATGGATTCACTGGTCGTTCCGGGTCTTGATACGTTACGTCAATGGCTCGACGAATTGGGCATCAGCTTTTTTGAGTGTGATTCCTGCCAGGCACTGCACCTGCCGCATATGCAAAATTTCGAAGGCATTTTTGATGCCAAACTTGACCTGGTTGATAACGTGGTGCTTTTCTCCGCGCTGGCTGAGGTGAAACCCTCCGCGCTCCTGCCGCTTTCCGCCGATCTTTCTGCGATTAACGCCAGCTCGTTGACGGTGAAAGCTTTCCTCGATATTCAGGATGATAATCTGCCGAAACTGGTGGTTTGCCAGGCGTTGACCGTCGGCGTCGGCGTGACGATCGATCAGTTTGCATGGTTTTTCCGCCAGAGCGAAGAACAGATATCGATGGTCATCCTTGAAGCCAGTGCTAACCAGGTGCTGTATAAGTCTGAGGAAGAAGAGCCGATAGCTGAGAATATTCAGTACCATTTTCTTCACTGAGGCTGGCGAAAAATAGCGCAGTCACTGCCATGGTGGCTGCGTATTACCCGCGATTATTCTGTTGTTAACCTTTCTGTAAAGAATTTTTCACCGCCATTCCGCCGTTTTCGGCTTATCACATAGACCCTTATTGCATAAAAAATTGATAAAAGCCGTTTTTTCTCCTGGGCTATAGCCTCTTATTCTGGCTACAGTTATTCTGACGCTGCTTCCAGTTGCGGGCAACCATTCCGGGAGAGGTCCTCTCTCCTTTTCTTAGGCATTGAAAAAATATGCATGATTATTGCATGCGAACAAGTGCGTATATTCAGCCCGCTTGTTAACGGGCATTGAGAAGGAATAAGAGATATGACCGCCTTTGGTAAAAAATGGTTAACAGGTCTGGTTACGGGTGCGCTGATGGCCGTCTCTGCCGGTTCGCTCGCAGCCGAACAAAAAACCCTGCATGTATATAACTGGTCTGATTATATTGCTCCGGATACGGTGGCGAATTTTGAAAAAGAGACCGGTATTAAAGTGGTGTATGACGTTTTTGACTCCAATGAAGTGCTGGAGGGTAAGCTTATGGCGGGCAGCACCGGATTTGACCTGGTGGTGCCGTCGGCCAGCTTCCTCGAGCGCCAGCTGGCGGCAGGGGTGTTCCAGCCGCTGGATAAGAGCAAGCTCCCCAACTGGAAAAATCTCGATCCGGAAGTGCTGAAACTGGTCGCGAAGCACGACCCGGACAATAAATACGCGATTCCCTACCTGTGGGCGACAACCGGCATAGGCTATAACATCGATAAAGTGAAAGCCGTGCTGGGCAAAGATGCGCCGCTGGACAGCTGGGATCTGGTGATGAAACCGGAAAATCTGGAGAAACTGAAAAGCTGCGGCGTCTCCTTCCTTGATGCCCCGGAAGAGATTTTCGCCACCGTGCTGAACTACCTCGGCAAAGATCCTAATAGCACCAAAGCCGATGACTACACTGGCCCGGCAACCGACCTGCTGCTGAAGCTGCGTCCGAATATTCGCTACTTCCACTCTTCGCAGTACATCAACGACCTGGCGAACGGCGATATCTGCGTCGCGATCGGCTGGGCGGGCGACGTATGGCAGGCGGCTAACCGGGCGAAAGAAGCGAAGAACGGGGTCAACGTTTCCTACTTTATCCCGAAAGAGGGCGCGCTGGCGTTCTTTGACGTCTTCGCTATGCCGGCAGATGCGAAAAACAAAGAAGAGGCTTATCAATTCCTGAACTATCTGATGCGTCCGGACGTTATCGCGCATATTAGCGATCATGTCTATTACGCTAACGGCAACAAAGCATCTACGCCGCTGGTCAGCGAAGCGATCCGCAGCAATCCGGCCATCTACCCGCCGGCTGACGTCTTCGCCAAGCTGTTCACCCTGAAAGTCCAGGATCCGAAAATCGATCGCGTGCGTACTCGCGCATGGACGAAGGTGAAAAGCGGTAAGTAATTCTCCGTGAGTTGTAGGCCGGATAAGCGTCGCGCTGCCGGCAACAGGCGCACCGTTATGGTGCGCCTGCACCATGATTTGATTTCTGCCGGAGAACACCCCGTGAATGATGTAATTCCTCGCCCGCAGGCGAAAACCCCCAAAGCGCTGACCCCGCTGCTCGAAATCCGTAATTTAACGAAGTCCTTCGATGGCCAGCACGCCGTCGATGATGTCAATCTCACCATTTATAAAGGCGAAATTTTTGCCCTGCTGGGCGCATCCGGCTGCGGCAAGTCAACCCTGCTGCGCATGCTGGCGGGATTCGAACAGCCTACCGCCGGGCAGATTGTCCTGGATGGCGTCGATCTGGCGCGGGTGCCGCCGTATCAGCGGCCGATTAACATGATGTTTCAGTCCTATGCGCTCTTTCCCCATATGACGGTGGAGCAGAACATCGCCTTTGGCCTCAAGCAGGACAAATTGCCTAAGGCTGAAATCACCAGTCGGGTGCAGGAGATGCTGGCGCTGGTGCATATGCAGGAGTTCGCAAAGCGTAAACCGCATCAGCTCTCCGGCGGTCAGCGTCAACGCGTGGCGCTGGCCCGCAGCCTGGCGAAAAGACCGAAACTGCTGCTGCTTGACGAGCCGATGGGCGCGCTGGATAAGAAGCTGCGCGACAGGATGCAGCTGGAAGTGGTCGATATTCTTGAGCGCGTCGGCGTCACCTGCGTGATGGTGACCCACGATCAGGAAGAGGCGATGACCATGGCGGGGCGTATCGCCATTATGAACCGCGGCAAGTTCGTACAGATCGGCGAGCCGGAGGAAATTTACGAGCACCCAACTACCCGCTACAGCGCGGAGTTTATCGGCTCGGTTAACGTCTTTGAAGGGCTGGTAAAAGAGCGCCAGGAAGATGGCCTGGTGCTGGATTCCCCGGGCCTGACGCATCCGCTGAAGGTCGATCCCGATGCCTCCGTCGTCGATAACGTCCCGGTGTGGGTGGCTCTGCGCCCGGAAAAAATTATGCTCTGCGAGGACCCACCGGCGGATGGCTATAACTTCGCGGTAGGTGAGGTTATCTATATTGCCTATCTCGGTGACCTGTCTATCTACCATGTGCGCCTGAAAAGCGGGCAGATGCTCAGCGCTCAGCTGCAGAACGAGCACCGTTACCGCAAAGGTGCGCCAACCTGGGGCGATGAAGTCCGTTTATGCTGGGACGCCGATAGCTGCGTCGTGCTGACGGTGTGAGGAGAGGGCAATGAGTACATTAGAACCCCCGTCAGGCGTAAACAAACCGGGCGGTTTCGCGCTGTGGCTGGCGCGGCTGCAGATGGCCCACGGGCGCAAGCTGGTGATTGCGCTGCCTTACATATGGCTGATCCTGCTGTTCCTGCTGCCATTTCTGATCGTCTTTAAAATCAGCCTGGCGGAGATGGCGCGGGCGATCCCGCCCTACACCGATCTGCTGGAGTGGGCCGACGGCCAGCTAACGTTAACGCTGAATCTCGGTAATTTCCTGCAGCTTACCGACGATCCTCTCTATTTTGAGGCGTATCTGCAGTCCCTCCAGGTGGCAGGGATCTCGACGTTCTGCTGTCTGCTGCTGGGTTATCCGCTGGCGTGGGCGGTGGCGCACAGTAAGCCATCGACCCGGAATATCCTGCTGCTGCTGGTCATTCTGCCGTCATGGACGTCGTTTCTGATCCGCGTCTATGCCTGGATGGGGCTGCTGAAAAGCAACGGCGTGCTGAACAACTTCCTGCTGTGGCTGGGGGTTATCGACCAGCCTCTGGAGATCCTGCACACCAACCTGGCGGTCTATATCGGTATTGTTTACGCCTATCTGCCGTTTATGGTGCTACCGATTTATACCGCCCTCACGCGCATCGATTACTCGCTGGTTGAGGCGTCGCTGGATCTGGGCGCCCGGCCGCTGAAGACCTTCTTCCAGGTGATCGTCCCGCTCACCAAAGGCGGGATTATTGCCGGGTCGATGCTGGTATTTATTCCGGCGGTAGGGGAGTTCGTTATCCCGGAACTGCTGGGCGGCCCGGACAGTATTATGATTGGCCGCGTGCTGTGGCAGGAGTTCTTTAACAACCGCGACTGGCCGGTGGCCTCGGCGGTAGCGATAGTGATGCTGCTGTTGCTGATCGTACCGATCATGTGGTTCCACAAGCATCAGCAAAAACAGGTGGGGGAACACGGATGAATAATTTACCGGTAGTCCGTTCGCCGTGGCGAATCGTCATTTTGCTGCTTGGCTTTACCTTTCTGTATGCGCCGATGCTGATGCTGGTAATTTACTCGTTCAACAGCTCAAAGCTGGTGACGGTATGGGCCGGGTGGTCGACGCGCTGGTATCGCGAGCTGTTTCATGACGATGCGATGATGAGCGCGGTAGGCTTAAGCCTGACCATTGCCGCCTGCGCCGCGACGGCGGCGGCGATCCTCGGTACCATTGCCGCAGTGGTGATGGTGCGTTTTGGCCGCTTCCGCGGTTCAAACGGCTTTGCTTTTATGATCACCGCGCCGCTGGTGATGCCCGATGTGATTACCGGCCTGTCGCTGCTGCTACTGTTTGTCGCGCTGGGGCATTCAATTGGCTGGCCGTCGGATCGCGGCATGCTGACCATCTGGCTGGCGCACGTGACCTTCTGTACCGCGTACGTGGCGGTGGTCATTTCATCGCGCCTGCGTGAACTGGACCACTCAATCGAGGAGGCGGCGATGGATCTGGGCGCCGCGCCGCTGAAGGTCTTTTTCGTCATTACGCTGCCGATGATTATGCCGGCGGTGGTCTCCGGCTGGCTGCTGGCCTTTACGTTGTCGCTCGACGACCTGGTTATTGCCAGCTTTGTTTCCGGGCCGGGGGCGACGACGCTGCCGATGCTGGTCTTCTCCAGCGTGCGCATGGGGGTTAACCCGGAGATTAATGCCCTGGCAACGTTAATCCTCGGCGTGGTCGGCATTGTTGGTTTTATCGCCTGGTATTTGATGGCCCGCGCGGAAAAGCAGCGGGTGCGCGATATCCAGCGTGCAAGAAGCGGCTGAACCACCTAAAATCTGCAATAGAGTTAACATCGGCGCCGCATTTGTGGCGCCGTTTTCATGGAAGACTTTACGTTGGGATTGTTTACTAAAACGCGTTCGTCTCATGCTCGTCTTAACGTTCCTGCGCTGGTGCAGGTGGCGGCCTTCGCCATTATTTTAATCCGCGGCCTGGATTTGCTGATGATCCTCAACCAGCTTGGCGTTCAGGGAATCGCGGATTTTGTCCATCGCAGCGTGCAGACGTGGGCGCTCACCCTGGTGTTTCTCTCAAGTCTGGTGCTGGTATTTATTGAAATCTGGTGCGCGTTTTCGCTGGTAAAAGGGCGCAACTGGGCGCGTTGGCTGTTCTTGTTGACGCAGATTATTGTGATTGGCTACCTGTGGGCCGCTTCTTTGGGCTACGGTTATCCTGAGCTGTTTAGCATTGCCGGTGAATCGAAGCGCGAAATATTTCGTTCTCTGGTGCTGCAAAAGCTGCCGGATCTACTGGTGCTGGCCATGCTGTTTGTTCCGGCCCCGTGCCGACGCTTTTTCCGTTTACAGTAACGGTGATACAATCCCCGCCCCTGTTTTTTTGAAGGTCTTGTTATGCACTGCGCACTCTATGACGCGGGCCGCTGTCGCTCCTGCCAGTGGCTGGAACTGCCGGTATCGCAACAGCTCGCCGATAAAATGGCCGATTTGCGCACGCTTCTCGCCGATGCCCCCGTCGCTGACTGGTGCGCGCCGGTTTGCGGCCCGGAAAGCGGGTTTCGCAACAAAGCGAAAATGGTGGTCAGCGGTAGCGTAGAGCGCCCGCTGCTCGGAATGCTGCACCGTGATGGCGCCCCGGAAGACCTCACCGATTGCCCGCTTTATCCGCAAAGCTTCGCGCCCGTCTTCGCTGCGCTCAAGCCGTTTATCGCTCGCGCCGGGCTCACGCCCTATAACGTTGCCCGCAGGCGCGGAGAGCTGAAGTACATTCTGCTGACCGAAAGCCGGTTCGACGGCGGGATGATGCTGCGCTTTGTCCTGCGTTCGGAGACCAAGCTTGCCCAGCTGCGCGCCGCGCTGCCGGAGCTTCAGGCGCTGCTGCCGCAGCTGCAGGTGATTACCGCCAATATTCAGCCGGTGCATATGGCCATCATGGAAGGAGAGCGGGAAATTTTCCTCACCGACCAGCAGGCGCTGGCGGAAAATTTCAACGGCGTGCCGCTGTGGATCCGCCCGCAAAGCTTCTTTCAGACCAACCCTGTGGTAGCCAGCCGTCTGTATGCCACCGCTCGCGACTGGGTGCGCCAGCTGCCGGTCAACCATATGTGGGATCTCTTCTGCGGGGTGGGCGGTTTTGGTCTGCACAGCGCAACGCCTGAGATGCGCCTGACCGGGATTGAAATTGCCCCGGAGGCGATCGCCTGCGCGAAGCAGTCGGCGGCAGAGCTCGGGCTGAATAATCTGCATTTTCAGGCGCTCGATTCCACGCAGTTTGCGACCGGCGAAGGCGATATTCCCGATCTGGTGCTGGTGAATCCGCCGCGTCGCGGTATCGGCGACGGACTGTGCGACTATTTAAACCGTATGGCGCCGGAGTTTATTATCTACTCCAGCTGCAACGCCCGAACGATGGCGAAAGATATCGCTCGCCTGGCCGGTTATCGTATTGAGCGCGTCCAGCTGTTCGATATGTTCCCCCATACCGCCCATTATGAGGTGCTGACCCTGCTGGTTCGCGAAGTATAAACAAAATGTGAACTCTTCAGGCGGCGAAGATCGGGTAAGCTTGGCTAATCAGAACGTAAGAATAGCGGAGTGCTGCCGGTGGCAAAAAAAATCCTGTTGGTTGAAGATGATGAAGATATCGCCGCGCTGCTGCGCCTGAATCTGCTGGATGAGGGCTATCAGATTGTCCACGTGGCGGACGGAGCCCAGGCCCTGCGCCTGCTGGAAAAAGAGCTTTGGGATGCGGTGATCCTCGACCTGATGCTGCCGGGCGTAGACGGTCTGGAAATTTGTCGGCGCATTCGTCAGCAAACCCGCTATCTGCCGGTTATCATTATCAGCGCTCGCGCCAGCGAAACCCAGCGGGTGCAGGGCCTTGAAATGGGGGCGGATGATTATCTGGCCAAACCCTTTTCGATTCTCGAACTGACCGCCCGGGTCAAAGCGGTGTTTCGTCGCCAGGAGGCGATGGGGCAAAATTTGTTAATGGATGCCGGGCGTATCAATAGCCACGGCTTGAGCATCGATCCTCTATCCCGCGACGTTAAGCTGCGCGGCGAGATGGTGGATCTCACCCCGCGCGAGTTCGATCTTTTATACTATTTTGCTCGTCACCCCGGGGAGGTCTTTTCCCGTCTTGAGCTGCTCGATCGGGTGTGGGGCTATCAGCACGACGGCTATGAGCATACGGTCAATACCCATATCAACCGTCTGCGCACCAAAATTGAGCGCGACCCGGCGGAGCCGGACATCATTCTGACCGTCTGGGGAAAAGGGTATAAATTTGCCGTGGAGCGCAAAGAGGCGCAGCCATGATCCGCCGTCTCAGCCTCAGTCAGCGCCTGGCGCTGGTGTTTACCTCACTGCTGCTGCTCTGCGCCCTGGCCGTTTGCCTGATCCAGCTGTACAGCAGCGCGCAGTACGGCAATGTCATGGTCCAGCGTCTCTCCGCCGGGCTGGCGCAGCAGATCGCCGCCCGCGAGCCGCTGCTGGACGCTCAGGGGCAGGTTGATCGCCGGATGCTGAAGCCGCTTTTTGATCGGCTGATGACCTTCAATCCCAGCGTGGAGCTGTATCTGCTTTCGCCCGACGGCGAGCTGCTGGCCGACGCCGCGCCGCCCGGTCATATCAAACGTCAGCGCATCGATCTGGCGCCGGTGCAAACGTTTCTTTCCGGCGGTGCCTGGCCGGTGTACGGCGACGATCCGCGCAGCCTTGATAAACAAAAAGTATTTAGCGTGGCGCCGCTGCGCCAGGACGGTCAGCTGCGCGGCTATCTGTATATCATTCTGCAGGGTGAAACCTTTAATGAACTGGCGGCAAGCGCCTGGCTGAAAACACTGTCCAGCCTGCTGCTGTGGACTCTGCTGCTGGTGGCCGCTCTCGGCCTGCTGGCGGGACTGCTCGCCTGGCGGTGGGTCACGCGCCCGGTGCGTCAGCTCACCGCGCTGGTGGCTACGAATGAGCAGGACAGCATCCATGCGATTAAGGCGCTGGCGGCGCAAACCCCGGAGGCGAATCCGGGAAACGAAGTCGCCGTACTGCATAACCGCTTTATTGAACTGGCCCGCCAGATTGCCGGGCAGTGGGATCGTCTGGCCGATAGCGACCGTCAGCGGCGAGAGTTCGTTGCCAATATCTCCCATGATTTACGCACGCCGCTCACCTCCTTGCTGGGATATCTGGAAACGTTAAGCCTGAAGGCCGATCGCCTGACGATGGAAGAGAACAAGCAGTATTTGAATATCGCGCTGCGCCAGGGCAATAAAGTGCGCCATCTTTCTCAGCAGCTGTTTGAGCTGGCCCGCCTGGAGCACGGTGGGATTAAGCCGCAGCCGGAAACGTTCGTGCTGGCCGAGCTGGTGCAGGATGTGGCGCAAAAATTCGATCTGCCCGTCGCGACGCGCAATATCGGTTTGCAGCTGGAGCTGGCTGCCGGATTACCGCCGGTCACCGCCGATCTCTCAATGATTGAACGGGTGTTGACCAATTTGCTCGATAACGCCATTCGTCATACGCCGGAGGGGGGGGTTATTCGCCTGGCGGCTCGGCGGGCAGGGCCAGAGATTATCGTCGAGGTGGCCGATAGCGGGCCGGGCATCGCCGGCGAGCTGCGGGCAACCTTGTTTGAACGACCTTCGGTGCTGGAACCTGGCGCGCAAAGCGCATCGAGAGGAGGGTTGGGATTAATGATTGTCCGGCGGATGCTGCAGCTGCACGGCGGCGATATTCGCCTGCTTGAAGCGCCGGCAGGAGCCTGTTTCCAGTTTACCCTGCCGGTTTAAGGTGGCGGATTGGCCGCTCGGGATACAGGTTTAGCGCTGTCTGCTCAACGGTAGCCCGGGGAAGGCGTTTACGCCGCAACCCGGGGAATGCGCCGGGATGGAGACTTTGGCGTGGCTTCTTCCCGGGCCGCGCTGCGCTAGCCCGGGCTACGGGGCCACGGCTGTCTGCGGGCCGGTAGCCCGGACAGGCGCGTCAAGCGCCGCCTCCGGGAGGGTTTACTCCGGGAACCACTGCTTGCTGATTTTATCGTAGGTACCGTCAGCTTTAATCGCCTTCAGCGCGGCGTTCAGTTTTTCCAGCAGCGCTTTGTTATCCGGGCGTACCGCAATGCCGAGGCCGGTACCGAAGTACTGCGCGTCGGTGACTTTCGGCGTTGCCGCGCCCAGCTGCGGGTTGGTTTTCAGCCACTCGTTGACCACGGCGGTATCGCCAAACACCCCATCAATACGGCCATTTTTCAGGTCGATGAACGCATTCTGGTAGCTATCGTAAGCCACGGTTTTCACTTCCGGATGTTTATCCTGGAGGTATTTCTGGTGCGTGGTGCCGTTTTCCATCCCGATGCGCTTGCCTTTCAGATCGGCGAAAGAGTGGAAAGCATCTTTCTTCGAGATAACCAGCGCGGAGTTAGCGTAGTACGGGTCGGTAAACGCCACCTGCTTGCTACGCTCCGGGGTAATGTCCATGCCGGAGATGACCGCATCATATTTCTTGAATTTGAGCGCCGGGATCAGGCTGTCGAAGGCATGGTTGGTAAAAGTACACTCGGCCTGCATCTGTTTGCACAGCGCGTTGGCCAGGTCGATGTCGAAACCGGCGATTTGGTTATTGGCGTCCATCGATTCAAACGGTGGGTAAGTTGCAGAAACGCCAAAGCTGATTTTTTCTGCGGCAGCGGCGCCAAAGGCGAAAGAACTAAGCAGTGCGGCCAGAACTAACTTTTTCATCGTGGAACTCCCGTCGGTCAATCTTATGTTGTTGTGCCGTGTCAGCGGCTGGCAGTAACAATGCCACTAAATGAATTTATATTCAATAAATATGGATATTTATTTTGGTTTGAATAAAAAAAGACGGTTAATTCAGTGAACTACCCGTCTTGATTTGGCTGGATATGCGTTTTTAATTGCGTCGCTCAAAGGCCAGCGCTTTATGTTCCACCAGACGCATCAGTAGCGTCAGCAGGCCATTGACCACCAGATAAACGATGCCTGCGGCGCCGAACACCATTACATCATAGGTGCGTCCATAGAGCAGCTGGCTGTGGCCCATTACTTCCATCAGGGTAATGGTGTAGGCCAGGGACGTGCTCTTAAACACCAGCACCACTTCATTGGAGTAGGAGGAGAGGGCGCGTTTAAAAGCGTACGGCAGCAGGATCGCCAGCGTATCCTTCTTACTCATCCCCAGCGCGCCGCAGGATTGCCACTGGCCGTCCGGAATGGCGCGGATTGCGCCATAGAACAGCTGGGTGGTATAAGCGGCGCTGTTAAGAGAAAGGGCAATCAGCGCGCAGAGCCAGGGCTCGGAAATCAGATGCCAGAGCAGCGGATACTCCTGCAGCGACGGAAACTGGCCCGGGCCGTAGTAAATCAGGAAGATCTGCACCAGCAGCGGCGTGCCGGTAAACAGCGTGATATAGCCGCGCACGACCCACACCAGCCCCGGGGTTTTTAACGTCAGGATGATGGTGAAGATTAGCGACAAAATCAGCGCCACGACGATCGAGGCCGCGGTCAGCGTCAGGCTGGTATGCAGCCCTTTTAGCAGTTCGGGTAAGTAATCAAGCATCAGCCTGGTCTCCGTTCGAAGCGCGTCGCTCGCTGATCAATACGTTTCAGAATGTACTGACTCAACAGGGTGATGACCAGATAGATTGCTGCCGCGATGATATACCAGTTAAACGGCTCCTGGGTTCGGGTAGCGATACTTTTGGTTTGCAGCATCAGATCGTTGACGCTAATGAGGCTCACCAGTGCGGTATCCTTCAGCAGCACCAGCCACTGGTTGCCGAGGCCCGGCAGCGCGTGGCGCCACATCTGCGGCATCACCAGGCGGAAGAAAATAGCGGCTTTTGATAATCCCAGCGCCTGACCGGATTCCCATTGCCCCTGCGGAACGGCTTTAAGCGCCCCGCGCAGCGTTTGCGATGCGTAAGCGGCATACAGCAGAGAAAGCGCGATAGCCCCACACAGGAACGGGCTGACGTCAAAATTTTCAATCTGCATCTGTACCGGGATCTGCACAATGCCGAGATTAATAGTAAAGCCGTCAGAAAGGGTCAGCAGCAGCTGAGAGGAACCAAAATAGATAAACAGAACTACCAGGATTTCCGGTAGTCCGCGCAAAAGGGTGACAATGCCGGTTGCGAGCCAGGCGACCGGACGCAGCTTCACCGACTCGAGGACGGCAAACAGCATCGCCAGCACCAGACCGATGATCAGGGCGCAAACGGCAAGGCCGACGGTCATCCCGGCGGCGCTTGCTAATGGAAAAAATTCGTTCATTCAGCGTTACTTCTGGAACCATTTGTTATAGATAGACTGGTAAGTCCCATCGCTCTTCACTTTTTCCAGCGCAGCGTTAAATTTCTGCTGCAGCTCGGTATTGCCCTGGCGCAGCGCAATGCCGAGACCGGTGCCGAAGTAGTCTTTATCGGTAACTTTGTCGCCGACTGCTCCCAGCTTCGGATTGCTCTTCAGCCATTCTGTCACCACTGCGGTATCGCCAAACACGGCGTCAATACGGCCGTTCTGCAGGTCCAGCTTCGCATTCTGGTAGCTGTCGTAAGGAACGGTAGTGATTTCCGGATGTTTGTCGGTGATGAATTTCTGGTGAGTGGTGCCGTTCTGCACGCCGACTTTTTTGCCTTTCAGCTGATCGATGCTGGTGAATTTACCCTGCTGGCCGACAAACAGCGCAGAGTTTTCATAGTACGGGGTCGTGAACAGCACCTGCTTTTCACGCTCAGGGGTGATATCCATCCCGGCCATTACCGCGTCGAAACGGCGGAACTTCAGGCTGGGAATCAGGCTGTCGAAAGCCTGATTGGTAAAGGTGCAGGTCGCATCAATCTCTTTACACAGCGCGTTCGCCAGATCGACGTCAAAGCCGACAATTTTGTTATTAGCGTCGATCGATTCAAACGGAGGGTAAGAGGCCTCGGTGGCGAAACGAATGGTCTGGGCAGCGGTAGCGGAGAGGCTCATGCCCGCAAGAAGAGCGGCAATCAGTACTTTTTTCATCGTCATTTCCCCGAAAACATCAATGTGAAAGATAGTTTTTAAACGCGTCGGTCTGCGGATGCGCGAAGCAGCCGGCATCACCTTGTTCAACGATATGGCCGTTTTCCATATACACCACGCGGCTTGCCGTTTTACGCGCCACTTCCACTTCGTGGGTGACGATGACCTGCGTAATGCCGGTTTCAGCCAGTTCGCGGATAATACTGACGATCTGGGCGGTGATTTCTGGATCGAGCGCCGCCGTAGGTTCATCAAACAGCAGAACCTGCGGTTCCATCATCAGGGCGCGGGCAATGGCGACACGCTGCTGCTGGCCGCCGGAAAGATGCAGCGGGTAGCGATCGCTATAGGGTTTCAGGCGCAGACGTTCGAGCAGCTTTTCTGCGCGCGCTAAAGCCTGATCTTTGCTTAAACCGAGCACGCGGCAAGGCGCTTCAATCAGGTTTTGCTGCACGGTCAGATGCGGCCACAGATTGTACTGTTGGAACACCATACCGACGTTCTGGCGCAGCTCGCGGATAGCTTTGTCAGAAGGCGCTTTGGTAAAGTCGAAATGGTTCCCGGCGATGTTCAGCGTGCCGGAACGCGGCATCTCCAGCAGGTTAAGAACGCGCAGCAGCGAGCTTTTTCCGGCACCGCTTGGGCCGAGCAGCACCAGCGTTTCCCCCTGCGGGCAATCCAGCGTGATGTCGAACAGCGCCTGGTGCGCGCCGTAGAAGCAATTAATGCCGTTTAATTTAATGCTCATCTGGGCAGTCTGATACAAATAGCAATTGAGGCCGCAAATAGTACCTTTGGCAGAATAGTTATGCAATATTTATGCGTTAAAAGTTAAATGTAAACCACGTTTACATTTAAAGTTAGCACAAAATATGGCTTCGTGGAGGCGGGGGGAGTAAATGTCGGCAATACCAGAGTAATTACCGACATTTTACCGGGTTATACCCGTCATACTTCAGGCCGCAGAAGCGTTGGCTTTGTTACCCGGCTCAGCCATGAGCCTCGCCTCTACCGGCCCCCGGTCTGCGCCTTGAAGGAGACCGGGGATTCTTTGCCAGGTGCCAGCGGCCGGTTAGCGTTTTTCCAGACTTTGACGCAGGGTGCCTGCCGGCGCATGGCCGTTATTGCCGAGGTAGCGGACGTCATCTACCGCCCAGCACTGGCCTTCCTGAATCATCAGCACTTCATCCTTCCAGCTTTGGGTGCCCTGTTTTAGCTCCACGCGCAGCGGAATGTTGCGCGCATCGCGGTTGGGGATCGTGGAGGCGCTGGCGACCTCGGCGCTGTCGGCCGGGGTACTGCTGCTGGAGAACAGATTAGACTGCAGCAGGGCGTTGTTCGATGGATCCTGACGCGCGTCGTTCAGCAGTTTTGCCAGACCGTCGCTCAGGTACGGACGCAGCGCGGTTAAATCGCTATTGCGATTCTGCAGCTGGTAGTCATAAAACTTCTGCGCCACGTCATCCGGGCCGCCTTCGATGCAGGGGCCGCTACGGGTGCCGTTATCTTTGTAGGCAGGCGTGACGGTAGTACAGGCGCTGAGCGCCAGCGCGCAGGGGAGGACGAGTGCAAGAACTTTGTAGCGCATGATGATTTCCTTATGAGCTCACTACGTTAGAATATCTTTTCAAGCATAGTGTATCAGATAGGGATTGTGCTTGACCCTTAGAGCTAACGCATTGAACGCTAAAGAAGGAGTTTCATCATGCAATTTTCCACTACTCCGACCCTTGAAGGTCAGCCCATCATTGAATACTGCGGCGTCGTCACCGGGGAAGCGATTCTCGGCGCCAACGTATTCCGCGATTTTTTCGCCAGCATTCGCGATATCGTCGGCGGTCGTTCCGGCGCCTATGAAAAAGAGCTGCGCAAGGCCCGCGAAATTGCGTTTGAAGAGCTGAGCGAGCAGGCGAAGGCGCTGGGCGCCAATGCGGTGGTCGGGATTGATATTGACTACGAAACCGTGGGAAAAGACAGCAGTATGCTGATGGTCAGCGTCAGCGGCACCGCGGTGAAGACCCGCCGATGAAACGATGCCGGGCAGGCGTACTGCTGGCGCTGCTGCTGGCGGGCTGCGCCAGCGAAAAAGGTATTATCGATCGCGATGGCTATCAGCTGGATACGCGCCATCCGGCGCAGGCCGCTTATCCGCGCATCAAAGTGCTGGTGATCCACTATACCGCCGATGATTTCGACGTTTCCTTAGCGACGCTGACGGATAATCAGGTGAGCTCTCACTATCTGATCCCGGAGAAACCGCCGCTGCACGGAGGCAAACCGCGGATCTGGCAGCTGGTGCCGGAAGAGGATCTGGCCTGGCATGCGGGGGTCAGCTTCTGGCGCGGCAGCACGCGCATTAACGATACCTCGATTGGCATTGAGCTGGAGAATCGCGGCTGGCAAAAAACGGCGGGGGTGAAAAGCTTTACGCCGTTTAATCCGGCGCAGATTGACGCCCTGATCCCGTTGGCGAAGGACATCATCGCTCGCTATCAGATCCTGCCGCAGAACGTAGTCGCGCATGCCGACATTGCCCCGCAGCGCAAAGACGATCCGGGGCCGCTGTTCCCGTGGCGCAGGCTGGCGGAGCAGGGGATTGGCGCATGGCCGGATGCCCGGCGCGTGGCGTTTTATCTGCAGGGGCGTCCGTCATACGAGCCGGTAGACACTGCCGAGCTGCTGGACGTCCTGGCGCGCTACGGCTATCAGGTGACGCCGGAAATGACCCCAGCGCAGCAAAAGCGGGTGATTATGGCTTTCCAGATGCACTTCCGCCCCGCGCGCTGGGACGGCGTTGCCGATGCGCAAACGCTGGCGATTGCTGAAGCGCTGCTGGAAAAGTACGGGCGCGGTTAGTAGTGCAGCTTGCCGTGGTCCTTCAACCACGCGGCGGTGCGGATAATCCCTTCATCCATGTTCACCACCGGCTGATAGCCCAGCTCCTGCTGAGCGCGAGAGATATCAAGGGTAAAATCGAAGTTCAGCTTGGAGACACCGTAGTGGGTAAAGGCGGGCTCTTTAGCTGACTTATTGCCAAAGCGCTCCATGCTGCGGGCGATAATATCCAGCATAGGATAGGGAACCGATCGGATGCGGCACTTAATCCCCAGCTCATCGATGAGTTTCAACACGATGCTGTGCAAGGTTTGCGGTTCGCCGTTAGTGATGTTGTACGCCCGGGCCGAGGGCAGAAGGTCGCACTGTGGCTGGCTGGCGAGCCACATCGCGTGCACCGCGTTTTCATAATAGGTCATGTCCACCAGCGCGCTGCCGCCGCGCGGTAACAGAACGCTGCCATAGTGCTGCATCATCTGCGCCAGACGCGGAATAAACACTTTATCATGCGGGCCAAACAGGCTTTGCGGACGCAGGATCGTGAAGCGGGTATTCGGGTTGGCTTGCGCCAGAAGATGGATCACGTCTTCGCTTGCCGCCTTGCTGCGGGCGAATTCGTTGGCGAAACGCTGCGGACGAAAATCTTCCTGAACATCGCGATGATGGTGGTAATCAAAATAGAGCGACGGTGAGGAGATATGTACGAAGTTGCGTACGCCCCAGGCAACCGCCCATTCGCCGAGGCGACGGGTTGCGCGGACGTTGGCTAAATCGAAAGCCTGCTGAGTGCCCCAGGGTGAAGTAAAGCTGGAACAGTGCCACAGGGTATCGATACCGGCGAGCATCACTTTGGCCTGCGAAGAGACCAGCTCGGTTAAGTCCGCAGGGACGAACTCTGCGCCCATTTTGCTCAGAAGCTTGCCCATCGCTTCGTTGCGCCCGGTCGCTCTGACGCTAATGCCCCTGTTACGCAGATATTCCACCGCGTTGCGGCCTAATCCGCTGGTCGCACCGGTAACCAGTACCTTCATATCGATCCACTGTTTAACAAAAGAATTTCGTGCGCATTTTTCCGTGATTCTGACTACGATGCAATGAGAATCATGAAAGAATTCTGTACCTATACTCTATTTGATGGTGATTTGCTCCGCCAGGTGCGCGATGCGTCGGGCCATACCGCGAAAAATAAACAGATGCGCCGGGATCATCAGCAACCAGTAGCAGAGTCCCGGCATACCGTGCGGGTGCCACCAGGCGCGGACGTCCAGTTCGCGATGGTCGCCTTTATCGCGCAGGGTAAAGCTCAGGCGGCCAAGGCCGGGCGCTTTCATGCCGAATAACAGCGTCAACTGCTTTTCCGGCTCGACGATAATCACCTTCCAGCTGTCCACCGCATCGCCGGTCTGCAGATATTCATTTTCCGGGCGACCTTTTGCCAGCCGGTGACCGACCAGCAGATCCATCGCTCCGCGAGTTTTCCACAGAGCGTTGCCGAAGAAATAGCCCTCTTTGCCGCCAATTTGGTTGACCACCTTCCACAGCGCAGCAAGGCTGGCGGAAGTGTTAACGGTGCAGCCCGCCTGTTTCGGGTAGTAACCGTACTCTGGGCGCCAGCGGGCAAAGGCCTGCGCATCGTAGCCCCAGTCGCTGGAGTTCACCAGTTGCTCCTCTTCCTTTAGCGTGCGGCGCACCGCTTCATCAAAAGCGATGAGAGGTTGCGGGATGAGCGCCCGCAGGGCGCGGTCGTCGGCGATCAGATCGTGCTTTAGCCCCTGAATTAGCGCCCTGGCCGTGGTTGACGGCACTGAAGTAATGATGTTGAGAAACCACACCGAAATCCAACGGGTCGGAAAAGGAATGGGGATCAACGGCCGACGTTTGCCGCTGACTGCCATAAAGCGGATAAACTGCTGCTGATAGCTCAAAATTTCCGGCCCGGCGGCTTCAAAAATGCGATGCTCTGCCGCAGGATGGTTCAGCAGCTGCAGCAGATAATAGAGTAAGTTTTCCAGCGCAATCGGCGTGGTGCGCGAGCGCACCCAGCGCGGCGGCGTCAGTACTGGCAGGTTGTAAACCATATCACGCATCACTTCGAATGCGGCGGAACCGGCGCCGACGATAATGCCGGCGCGAACTTCCGCTACCGGTATGCCCGATTCGCGCAGCAGATCGCCGGTGATCTGGCGGGCGCGCAGATGATCGGATTGTTCCTCTTCTGCAACCTGTAACGAACTGAGAAAAATGACTTCGTTCACCGGCGTTTTGCGCAGCGCGTCGCGGACGTTAAGGGCGACCTGCCGCTCGTGGCGGATAAAGTCGCCGCCTTCGCCCATCCCGTGTACCAGATAATAAACGGTGTCAACCTGCGCCAGCAAGGCGGGTAGCGCGTCAGGCTGGTTTAAATCGAGCGAATAGCACTCGACGCCGGGGAGATGCTGCTTCTTGAGTCTGTCGATCTGGCGTGCCGCCGCCAGCACGGTGAAGCCCTGCTCGCTGAGCCTTGTCACCAGATGCTGGCCGATATAACCGCTGGCGCCAAGCACCAGAATTCGCTGCGACACGCCGGACTCCTTAGCGATTTAAAAATGTCTGCCAGTGGCTAACCACCTCGGCAAGCTGCTGACGGTTCACGTCAATATGCGTCACCAGGCGCACGATGGGCGAGGCGTTGATCAGCACTCCGCGTTCGCGCAGATACTCGCCCAGGGCGGCGGCGCGCGCTTCACCGACGCGAACAAACAGCATATTGGTGTCATGACGCATCACTTCCGCGCCGGCGGCGCGCAGCTGTTCTGCCATCCATGCGGCGTTATCATGATCCTCTTTTAAACGCTCGACGTTGTTCTGCAAGGCATACAGGCCAGCAGCCGCCAGAATCCCGGCCTGACGCATCCCGCCGCCGACCATTTTCCGCCAGCGGATGGCGCGGCGAATATACGCTTCGCTCCCCACCAGCAGCGAGCCTACCGGCGCGCCGAGACCTTTAGACAGGCAGATGGTGAAAGAGTCGCAGTAGCGGGTGATCTCACGCAGCGCGCAGCCGTATTCCACGACGGCGTTAAAGATACGCGCCCCGTCCACGTGCAGCCCCAGGCCGCGCTGACGCGTAAACTCCCAGGCATCTTTAAGATATTCACGCGGCAGCACTTTGCCGTTGTGGGTGTTTTCCAGCGACAGTAGTCGGGTAGGGGCGAAATGGATATCGTCCGGTTTGATTTTGGCTGCGACTTTATCGAGCGGCAGGGAACCGTCAGCTGCGGCGTCGATAGGCTGCGGCTGGATACTGCCGAGCACCGCCGCGCCGCCGGCTTCGTAGAGATAATTATGCGCGCCCTGGCCGACAATATACTCTTCGCCGCGCTGGCAGTGGCTGAGCAGCGCGACCAGGTTGGCCTGAGTGCCGGTCGGCAAGAAGATAGCGGCCTCTTTGCCCGCCAGGTCGGCGGCAAAGCGCTGGAGTTCGTTAACGGTCGGGTCATCGCCATACACGTCATCCCCGACCGGGGCGGCCATCATCGCTTCCCGCATGGCGCGGCCCGGGCGGGTGACGGTATCACTGCGTAAATCTATCATGACATATCCTTATACACTTCATCCTTCGCGCTGCCTCTGCGTTGGCTGCACCCTCAAACCCCGGTCACATCGTTATTTCTGCTTCCGGGGATTTTCGGGCTTGCCGCCTTGATGCGACACGAATGTTTTTGCGTATGAATTGAAAAGGATATTTTTACCTTAGCCAGTTAGTTTTCGCCAGTTCGATAACCTCATCGCCGCGGCCGCTGATAATCGCGCGCAGCATGTAAAGGCTGAAACCTTTGGCCTGCTCCAGTTTGATCTGCGGCGGCATCGCCAGTTCTTCACTGGCGACCACCACATCTACCAGGACCGGGCCGTCGGTACTGAAGGCGGTTTGCAACGCCTGGTCTACGTCAGCCGCTTTTTCGACACGGATGCCCTTAATGCCGCAGGCCTCGGCGATGCGGGCAAAGTTGGTCGCATGCAGCTCGGTGCCGTCTGTCAGATAGCCGCCGGCCTTCATCTCCATCGCGACAAAGCCCAGGACGCTGTTATTGAAGATAACGATCTTGACCGGCAGCTTCATTTGCGCCAGCGAGAGAAAATCCCCCATCAGCATACTAAAGCCGCCGTCGCCGCACATTGCCACGACCTGACGGTCGGGGGCGGTGGCCTTCGCGCCGATGGCCTGCGGCATGGCGTTAGCCATCGAACCGTGGTTGAACGATCCGATCAGGCGGCGCTTGCCGTTCATCTGTAAATAGCGCGCAGCCCACACGGTTGGCGTTCCGACGTCACAGGTAAAAATGGCGTCGTCGTCGGCAAAGTGGCTGATCCGCTGCGCCAGATACTGCGGATGAAGGGTTTTATCGCTTGGCTTCGCCAGGTCATCGAGCCCCTTGCGCGCGTCGCGATAGTGTTCCAGGGCTTTGTCGAGGAACTTGCGGTCGGTTTTCTCTTCCAGATGCGGCAGCAGCGCGCTGAGGGTGGATTTGATATCGCCGATCAGCGCCATGTCCACTTTACTGTGCGCGCCGATACTGCCGGGGTTGATATCGATCTGAATAATTTTTGCGTCCGTCGGGTAGAAGGCGCGATAGGGGAACTGGGTGCCGAGCAGCACCAGGGTGTCAGCGTTCATCATGGTATGGAAACCGGAGGAGAAGCCTATCAGCCCGGTCATCCCAACATCATAAGGGTTATCGTATTCAACGTGCTCTTTGCCGCGCAGCGCGTGAACGATAGGCGCTTTCAGCTTCGCGGCGAACTCAACCAGCTCTTTATGCGCTCCGGCGCAGCCGCTGCCGCACATCAGCGCGATATTGCTCGAATAGCGCAGCAGCTGGGCCAGTTTTTTCAGTTCTTCTTCTGCCGGCGTCACCTGCGGCAGCGGGGCGTGGTACCAGTGGCTGCTGGCGCTTTCCGGCGCGGGTTTTAGCGCAACGTCGCCGGGGAGCACCACTACCGAGACGCCGCGGTTAATCACCGCTTTGCGCATAGCGATGGCCAGCACCTGCGGGATCTGCTCCGGCGAGGAGACCAGTTCGCAGTAGTGGCTGCATTCGCGAAACAGCTCCTGCGGATGCGTTTCCTGAAAGTAACCGCTGCCGATTTCGCTGGAAGGAATATGGGCGGCGATGGCCAGCACCGGAACATGGTTGCGGTGGCAGTCGAAAAGACCGTTAATCAGATGCAGGTTGCCCGGCCCGCAGGAACCGGCGCACACCGCCAGTTCGCCGGTAAGCTGCGCTTCCGCTCCGGCGGCGAAGGCGGCAACTTCTTCATGGCGCGTGGGCATCCAGTCGATGGTCCCCATGCGGTTCAGGCTGTCGCTTAAGCCATTAAGAGAATCCCCAGTCACGCCCCAAATACGTTTAACGCCAGCCTGTTCTAGAGTTTTGGCAATGTATGCCGCCACGGTCTGTTTCATGGTTTTCCATCTCCTTAAGTGATAACGCTTACAAGCTTAGATGAAAATGACCATTACGCCCGCCGTTGGCCCCTCATTTTCAGCTGCTTTTATTCGTCGGACATTGCGCATACGCTGTGTTGACCTTCGGTGGTAAACAGGAATCATTTCAAATGGTTAAATCTCTGTTAAATGGTGTTAATAAACTGCTGTCGCATGATGATTTTGGCAAACTTTTGTTACGACTTGCCGTTGGCGGCCTGATGCTGTTTCACGGATTACACAAGCTATTCGATGGCGTGGGGGGCATCAGCAGCATGCTGGTGGCGAAAGGTCTGCCAGGCTTTATCGCTTATGGGGTTTTAGCTGGAGAAGTGGTTGCGCCATGTCTGCTGATTGTGGGGATCCTGACGCGCCCTGCGGCGCTGGTGCTGGCATTCACGATGGTTGTGGCCTGGCTGATGGTCGGGACGGGTAAAACCTTCGCGCTGGATGCGGTAGGTGCGTGGGCGATTGAGAGTCTGGTCTATTTCTTTGTTGGCGCGCTGGCGATTGCCTTCCTCGGGGCAGGCCGATATTCCATTGGCGGAAACTCGGCCTGGCGGTAAGTGCACCAGTGTTTTCTGCCTCACCCTGGCCACATCTTGTTTGCCGGGGTGTCGCCGCTCGTTTTTCAGACCCTTTTCTGGGGCGTTATTTTAAGATATTGATTTTTTAATATTTTTATTCTTGCCTAAAAAAGGGTAAAAGGGCCTTTTATTGATTATTGCATGATAAAACAATAAGGCAGGTGCGCCGGGCTAGTGTTCACTGCCGTACAGGCAGCTTAGAAATTTGCCAGCGTCTTCAATAGTTGCACAGCATTGTTCACTGCCGTACAGGCAGCTTAGAAACATCATGGCATCCCAGGCGCCGCTGGCAGCATGTTCACTGCCGTACAGGCAGCTTAGAAAGGATGACCGATCGCATCGGCATTTTTGAATTGGTTCACTGCCGTTCCGGCAGTTCAGTAAGAGCCATGCTACCCGACGATTACCGCGTAGCATGGCCAGCAACAACATTAAGCCAGTACCAAATCTCCCTGCGGCTGGCAGGAGCAGGCCAGCACGTAGCCTTCAGCGATTTCCGCATCGGTTAACGTCATGGTGCTGCTGACGGTATATTCACCGGAAACCACTTTCGTTTTGCAGCAGCCGCAAACGCCCGCGCGGCAGGCGACGGTAACCGGCACCTTATTGCTTTCCAGCGCTTCGAGCAGCGTGGTGCCGACCGGGGCATAAAACGTTTTCGCCGGCTGCAGTTTGGTGAACTTCAGACCGCTGGTGGCCGCGACGGCGACTGGCGTAAAGAACTGCTCTTTAAAGAAGCGCGTCGCGCCCAGCGCTTTCACTTCCTGCTCGACCAGATCCATATACGGCGCCGGACCGCAGGTCATCACGGTGCGCGATGCCAGATCCGGCACGCTTTGCAGTAGTTCAGTCGTTAAACGTCCTGCCACGAAACCGTGGGTAGCGTTATTTTCCGCCACCAGCGTCACCGGATACTGACGCCACTCCTCAGCGAAAATCACATCCTGCGGCGAACGAACGTTAAAAATCACTTGCACATCAGCCTGCGGGCGATATTTTGCCAGCCAGCGGCGCATCGACATGATCGGCGTGACGCCGCAGCCTGCGGCCAGCATCAGGAACTTATCGTCCGCTTTATCATCGCAGGTGAAATCCCCCATCGCGTCGGACAGCCAGATATAGTCGCCGCGCTTTACGTCGCGGGTGAGCCACTGTGAGCCCGCGCCATCGTCAATACGGCGAACGGTCAACGTAATATATTCGCTGACGCCCGGCGTGGACGAAATAGTGTAAGCGCGCAGGGTCTCTGCCGAATTACGCACGCTCACCAGCGCGTACTGCCCGGCACGGTACGGATAATAGTCATGGCAGAGCAATGAAATGGTCCACACATCCGGCGTTTCCTGATGGATGTGATGCACCTGCATCCGCCACGGGCATTGTGAGGTTGGCATGGTCATGGATAGCTCCTTACGCGCTCAGCAGTTGCTTCATGTCTTCTTCTACGGTGGTCACAGAGCGCAGACCGAATTTCTCATTGAGCACGGCCAGCAGATCCGGGGTGAAGAAGCCTGGCGCGGTCGGGCCGGTTACGATGTTTTTCACGCCCAGTGAGAGCAGGGTCAGCAGAATGACAATCGCTTTCTGCTCGAACCAGGAAAGCACCAGCGATAGCGGCAGATCATTGACGCCGCAGCCCAGTTTTTCCGCCAGGGTCACCGCCAGGATAATCGCCGAGTAAGCGTCGTTGCACTGACCGGCATCGACCAGACGCGGCAGGCCTTCAATATCGCCGAAATCGAGTTTATTGAAGCGGTATTTACCGCAGGCCAGGGTCAGGATCAGGCAGTCGTCCGGTACGCTGGTGGCAAAATCGGTGAAGTAATTACGCTCGCCCCGCGCGCCGTCGCAGCCGCCAACCAGGAAGATGTGGCGCAGTTTTTCCCGGCTCACCAGATCGATAAGGGTATCAGCAGCGCCCAGAAGGGTCTGACGGCCGAAACCTACGGTGATGAGATGCGGGATCTCGCTGTACGGGAAGCCCGCCATCTGCTGCGCCTGGGCGATAACCGGGGCGAAATCTTCGCCTTCCAGATGGTTCACGCCCGGCCAGCCAACGATGCTGCGGGTCCAGATACGATCGTCATAGGCGCCGACGGTTGGGTCGATGATGCAGTTAGAGGTCATGACGATCGGCCCCGGGAAACGGGCGAACTCCACCTGCTGGTTCTGCCAGCCGCTGCCGTAGTTCCCAATCAGGTGTTTGAATTTACGCAGCTCCGGATAGCCGTGCGCCGGCAGCATTTCCCCGTGGGTGTAGACGTTAACGCCGGTGCCTTCGGTCTGCTCCAGCAGGTTATAGAGATCTTTCAGGTCATGGCCGGAGATCAGGATGCACTTGCCCTCGGTCGCTTTAACGTTGACCTGGGTTGGGGTCGGATGACCGTATTTGGTGGTCTCACCGGCGTCCAGAATGCTCATGACTTTGAAGTTCATCTGGCCGATTTCCATTGAGCGCTCCAGCAGAGCGTTCATATCGTCAGGCCAGGTACCCAGCCATGCCATGATTTTATGGTACTGGGCGTAGATGTCGTTGTCGTACTGGCCCAGAACGTGCGCGTGCTCCATATAGGCCGCAGCGCCTTTAAGGCCGTACAGGCACAGCAGGCGCAGGCCGAGAATGTTCTCGCCGATGGCCGCTTTGTCTTTGTTCGGAGTAAATTCCGCCGCCTGATGCTGCAGGTCGCCCAGATCGTCGCTGGCCAGTTGCAGAGCGGCCATCGGATTGTTAACCGTCGCGTGGGCATCAATGCTCAGGCACTGAGCTTTAAGCGCTTCACGCATGGCGATAGCCTGGCGCGCATAGCCAACGATACGCGGGGAGTCGAAGTTAACGTTAGTCAGCGTAGAGAAAAAAGCGCGCGGCGCAAAGCTATCGACGTCGTGGTCGATGATGCCATATTCACGGGCTTTAAGCGCCCAGGCGGAGAGGCCCTGCAGAGAGGCAATCAGCAGATCCTGCAGATCGGACGTTTCGGCCGTTTTCCCGCACATACCCTGCGCGTAAGAGCAGCCGTTTCCTGCCGGAGTACGGATGGTTTGTTCACATTGCACACAAAACATGGTCACACCTTTTAAAGTTATATTTGATATACATGTTTAAGGTTATGCCCGAGCGCGTGAGGAGAAAAGGTATTTCTGATACAACTTACAGGGAGATTGATTTAGCGCAAAATTGGCGGTAGAGGGCTACCGCCTGAGAGGTATTAAGCGGAGAAAAAGGCCATCAGGATGGGCACCAGCAGGCTGAGAATGAAGCCATGAACAATAGCTGCCGGCACGATCTCCACGCCGCCTGAGCGCTGCAGTACCGGCAGCGTAAAATCCATCGATGTTGCGCCGCACAGGCCTAGCGCCGTTGAACGGCTGCGGCGTACCAGCCCCGGGATCAGCATAATCGCCAGCAGCTCTCGTGCCAGATCGTTAAAGAAGGCGGCGCTACCAATCACCGGGCCATAGGATTCTGTTAACAGGATGCCGGAAAGCGAATACCAGCCAAAGCCGGAGGCCATGGCCAGGCCGGTTTTTAGCGGCAGGTCGAGAATAAAGGCATTAATGATTCCGCCCAGCAGTGAGCTCACCATCACCACCACCGCAACCATCATTCCGCGGCGATTCAGAACAATTTGCCGCAGGGTCATGCCATTATTACGCAGTTGAATACCGATCAGGAACAGCAGGAAAATCAGCGTATATTCACTGGCCTCGGTGGCGTGTTGTAAAAAAGGCAGGCCGCTCAGGCCAATAAGAAAACCAATAAGGACTACGCCGCATAGCTGAAGGGATTCCAGCGCCATTGCCAGACGCGAGGGTAATTTTTCCTGGCGATGATGATTTTGCCAGGGCATTTTCTGCTCAAGCCACATCAGAGCCGCAATATTACACAGCAGGATAATGACGACGCTGACCGCTGCGTAATGAAGTATCGACAACAGGTTGCTGGCCAGATTATCGAGGAACGCCAGGCTAATTCCCATAAAAAAGAGAATAACGTAAACGATCCAGCTCAGAAGTCGTGCGATAAGTTTAAGGGCTGACGGCCGATGGAGAGGAATAAGGTAGCCTGCGATTAACGGCAGCAGAATAATTAATAGTCCCGAAAACATGAACGACGTGGTCCTTGCAGAGTGAAAATAGCGTCCCTGACACTACCCAAATCGCCGGACTGAGTAAAGTAGTCGAAAAAAAGAAAGGCCCGGGAAACCGGGCCTTCAGAGAAGCGAGGGTGCTTAACTGCGTTTTTCCAGCAGAGTACGGTAGAGCACGCCGCCGAGAATACCGCCGATAATCGGCATCACCCAGAATAGCCACAGCTGCTGCAGCGCCCAGCCGCCCTGGAAAATCGCTACCGCGGTGCTACGAGCCGGGTTGACAGAAGTGTTGGTGACCGGAATGCTGATCAGGTGAATAAGGGTCAGCGCCAGGCCAATGGCGATAGGGGCGAAGCCCGCCGGAGCGTTTTTATCGGTGGCGCCGTGGATGACCAACAGGAAGCCGCAGGTCAGGACAATCTCAATCACAATTGCGGAGAGCATGGAGAAACCGCCCGGTGAGTGTTCGCCGTAACCGTTCGACGCGAACCCGCTGGCGGCGGCGTCAAAGCCCGCTTTACCGCTGGCGACGATATACAGAATAGCGGCGGCAATAATACCACCGACAACCTGGGCGATAATATAGCCAATCACCTCTTTAGCCGGGAAACGACCGCCGGCCCACAGGCCTAAAGTGACTGCCGGGTTAAAGTGGCCGCCGGAAATATGACCGACGGCAAACGCCATGGTTAATACCGTTAAGCCGAAGGCTAACGCGACGCCGGCAAAACCAATACCTAATTCCGGGAAGGCCGCCGCCAGAACGGCGCTGCCGCAACCACCAAACACCAGCCAGAATGTACCAAAGCATTCTGCTGCTAATTTTCTAAACATAACCACCTCAATAAAATAATGTTACGAGCGCGGAAAACCGCGCCGGTCTTTATTTATCGATATAAATAACGACGATAAAAATAAAGCGCCGCTATTTTATGGACGTTCAACATTGTCGCACTAGCAATATAAATCGAGGTAACTTGATTTAGGGCAAGGTGATGTGATTCCTTCAGTAATGTCTACCGAGTTGAAGTGTAGAACAGAACAAATTAAAAAACTGGCAACCCGGTAAGTAATTTGCAAGCTGAATAGTCACCGTGCGGATACATACGCTTAAGATTTATCCTGCAGCGCGGAGTAGCGGGTGTGTCATGTTCCTCCCCACCTCGCTATACTGCTGATAACTGAAGGAGAAAGTAGCCACCGAGCGGAGGGGATATGCATCTTGAGCGCGTCGAAATAGTAGGCTTTCGCGGCATCAACCGGTTATCGTTGATGCTGGAGCAAAATAACGTGCTGATTGGCGAAAATGCATGGGGTAAATCCAGCCTGCTGGATGCCCTGACGCTGCTCCTGTCGCCGGAGTTCGATCTGTATCATTTTGTTCGGGAAGATTTTTGGTTTCCACCCGGGGATGTTCAGGGGCGCGAGCGTCATCTGCATATTATTCTGACCTTCCGTGAAAATGAACCGGGCCGCCATCGGGTCCGCCGCTATCGGCCGCTCAGCAATTGCTGGGTACCCTGCGACGATGGCTATCAGCGAGTGTTCTACCGCCTGGAGGGGGAGCTTGCCGATGATGATAGCGTGATGACTCTGCGCAGCTTTATTAACGGCGAAGGGGAAGCGCTGGAGCTTGAAGATATTGATGAGCTCGCCCGTCACCTGGTGCGGCTGATGCCGGTGCTGCGCCTGCGCGATGCCCGTTTTATGCGGCGGATCCATAACGGTACCGTGCCGCATTCGCCGCAGATCGAAATTACCGCCCGCCAGCTCGATTTTCTCTCCCGCGAGCTGGTGCACCATCCGCAAAATTTAACCGACGGGCAAATCAGGCAGGGGCTGTCGGCCATGGTGCAGCTGCTGGAGCACTATTTTGCCGAGCAGAGCAGCGCGCAATCTCGTCACCGCCTGATGCGCCGCCATTCACATGATGAACAGCGCAGCTGGCGCTATCTGGACATCATCAACCGTATGATCGACAAACCCGGCGGCCGTAGCCATCGGGTGATTTTATTGGGGCTCTTTTCCACGTTGTTGCAGGCGAAAGGGACCGTCAGACTCGATCGCGATGCGCGGCCGCTGCTGTTAATTGAGGATCCGGAAACCCGACTGCACCCCATTATGCTATCCGTGGCCTGGCATTTGCTCAATTTGCTGCCGCTGCAGCGGGTGACGACGACGAACTCCGGCGAGCTGCTGTCGCTAACGCCCGTCGAGCATGTGTGCCGACTGGTGCGTGAATCGTCACGAGTGTCGGCCTGGCGGCTGGGGCCTGGTGGAATGAATGCAGAAGACAGTCGACGCATCGCATTTCATATTCGTTTTAACCGCGCTTCATCGCTGTTTGCCCGCTGCTGGCTGCTGGTGGAAGGCGAGACGGAAACCTGGGTTATCAACGAACTGGCCCGCCAGTGCGGCCATCACTTTGATGCGGAAGGGGTGAAGGTGATCGAGTTTGCCCAGTCGGGTTTAAAACCGCTGATTAAGTTCGCCCGGCGAATGGGCATTGAGTGGCACGTGCTGGTGGATGGCGATGAAGCCGGGAAGAAATACGCCGCCACCGTTCGCAGTTTGTTGAATGACGATAAAATGCTGGAGCGAGACCATCTCACCGCGCTACCGGCGATGGATATGGAACATTTTATGTATCGTCAGGGATTCGATGATGTTTATCATCGGGTCGCGCAGCTGCCGATGAATATTCCTATGAATATGCGGCGGGTGATCACCAAAGCGATTCATCGCTCGTCTAAGCCAGACCTGGCGATTGAAGTGGCGATGGAGGCCGGACGTCGCGGCGTTGACGCCATTCCGACGCTGTTGAAAAAAATGTTTTCTCGCGTGCTATGGCTGGCGCGCGGGCGGGCGGATTAGCGGCGACCAACGTTTATCTCTTCGTGCCGGGAGCGATTCCGGCGCGTCTGCATCTGCACGTCACTCAACCTCAGTTAAACAAAAATTAAGCGCAGCTAAAAATGAACGTTATTCTGTTACCGCATTTAGATAGAATTGACGCCGGTTCTGCGGATTAAAACATCAGGAATGGTTATGAAATTAAATGGAAAGCGCAGGAAAATTTGGTGGCTGCTGGCGATTGTCGTGCTGGCCCTCGCCGTCTGGGGATGGCGAATACTGAATGCGCCGCTGCCGCAATATCAGACGCTGGTGGTGCGTAAAGGGGACCTGCAGCAGAGCGTGCTGGCGACTGGTAAGCTGGATGCGTTAAAAAAAGTGGATGTCGGGGCGCAGGTGAGCGGACAGCTCAAAACGCTGCGCGTCGAGATTGGCGACAAAGTGAAAAAAGACCAGCTGCTGGGGGTTATTGACCCGGAGCAGGCGGAAAACCAGATTAAGGAAGTTGAAGCGACGCTGATGGAGCTGCGGGCGCAGCTCAACCAGGCGCGCGCGGAGCGTAAACTCTCTGCGGCGACTTTAGCTCGCCAGCAGCAGCTGGCACAGCGTCAGCTGGTCTCCCGGCAGGACCTGGACACCGCCGCGACCGACCTGGCGGTGAAAGAGGCGCAAATCGGCACGATTGAAGCGCAGGTCAAACGCAATCAGGCCACCCTGGATACGGCTAAAACCAATCTCGACTACACCAAAATTCTGGCGCCGATGTCCGGGGAAGTGACGCAAATCACCACCCTGCAGGGGCAGACGGTGATTGCCGCCCAGCAGGCGCCGAATATTTTGACCCTTGCCGATCTCAGCACCATGCTGGTGAAGGCGCAGGTTTCGGAAGCGGACGTCATCCATCTCAAGCCGGGGCAAAAGGCCTGGTTTACGGTGTTGGGCGATCCCCTGACGCGCTATGAAGGGACGCTGAAGGATATTCTACCGACGCCTGAAAAGGTTAACGACGCCATCTTCTACTACGCCCGCTTTGAGGTACCGAACCCGCAGGGCATCCTGCGCCTGGAGATGACCGCCCAGGTGCATATTCAGCTTTCGGAAGTCAAAAACGTCATCACCATCCCGCTGAGCGCGCTGGGGGAGGCCATCGGCGATAACCGCTATCACGTGCGTCTGCTACGTACCGGTGAAGTTAAAGAGCGTGAAATCGTTATCGGTGCGCGGAATGACACCGATGTGGCGGTGGTGAAAGGGCTGGAAGAGGGGGATGAAGTCATTATCGGCGAAGGTGCGGCCGGAGCAGCGAAATGACGGCGTTACTTGAACTGCGTGATATTCGCCGCAGCTACCCCTCCGGCGATGGCAACGTTGAGGTGCTGAAAGGTATTACGTTGAGCATTGCCGCCGGCGAGATGGTGGCTATTGTCGGGGCCTCCGGCTCAGGGAAATCCACGCTGATGAATATTCTCGGCTGTCTGGATAAACCCACCAGCGGCACCTATCGGGTTGCCGGAACCGACGTGGCACGTCTCAACGGCGATGAGCTGGCGCGCCTGCGGCGGGAACATTTCGGTTTTATTTTTCAGCGCTATCATCTGCTATCGCATCTCACCGCGGCGCAGAACGTGGAAGTGCCGGCGGTCTATGCCGGAGCGGAGCGCAAAGCGCGGCTGGCCCGCGCCCATGAGCTGCTGGTACGACTGGGGCTTGGCGACCGGGCAGAATATCAACCTTCACAGCTCTCCGGCGGCCAACAGCAGCGGGTGAGTATCGCCCGCGCCCTGATGAACGGCGGGGAAGTGATTCTGGCGGATGAGCCTACCGGTGCGCTGGACAGCCGCTCCGGCGAAGAGGTCATGGGGATCCTTCACCAGCTGAAAGCGCAGGGACATACGGTCATTATCGTCACCCATGACCCGCAGGTGGCGGCTCAGGCTGAGCGGGTCATTGAGATACACGACGGTGAGATCGTGCGTAACCCGCCCGCGTTGAGCTCCGCGCAAGGCGGCGCGCTGCGCCAGCGCACGGCGGCCGAACCGTCGGCATGGCGTCAGTTCAGTAGCGGTTTTCGCGAGGCGCTGGTCATGGCCTGGCGCGCCATGGCGGCGAATAAAATGCGCACGCTGCTGACGATGCTCGGGATAATTATCGGTATTGCATCGGTGGTGTCGATTGTGGTGGTGGGCGATGCCGCGAAGCAAATGGTGCTGGCCGATATCCGCGCCATCGGCACCAATACCATTGATGTTTATCCCGGTAAGGATTTCGGCGATGACGATCCCCGCTATCAGCAGTCGCTGAAGTACGACGATCTGCTTGCTATTCAGAAACAGCCCTGGGTCAGCTCGGCGACCCCTGCGGTCTCCAAAAGCCTGCGTCTGCGGGCGGATAATATCGACGTTGCCGCTAGCGCTGAGGGCGTGGGGGCGCAGTACTTTAACGTTTACGGTATGACTTTTAGCGAAGGTAACACCTTCAACGAACTCCAGCTAAATAGCCGCGCGCAGGTGGTGGTGCTCGATAGCAACGCGCGCCGACAGCTGTTTCCGCACAAAGCGCGGGTCGTTGGCGAAGTGATTCTTGTCGGCAACATGCCCGCGACGGTCATCGGCGTTGCCGATGAAAAACAGTCGATGTTTGGCAGCAGCAAAATTCTGCGCGTCTGGTTACCCTATACCACGATGGCCGGCCGGGTTATGGGGCAGTCGTGGCTGAACTCCATCACCGTCCGGGTCAATGAAGGTTACGACAGCGCGCTTGCCGAGCAGCAGCTGTTACGTCTCCTGGAACTGCGCCACGGTAAGAAAGATGTTTTCACCTGGAATATGGACAGCATCTTGAAAACGGCGGAACGGACCACACATACACTACAGCTGTTTCTGACCCTGGTGGCGGTGATTGCGCTGGTGGTTGGCGGGATTGGCGTGATGAATATTATGCTGGTCTCCGTTACCGAACGCACGCGAGAGATCGGTATCCGTATGGCTGTCGGGGCGCGGGCCAGCGACGTACTGCAGCAGTTTTTGATTGAGGCGGTGCTGGTTTGCCTGGTCGGCGGGGCGCTGGGCGTGACGCTTTCGTTGCTGATTGCCTTCGTGCTGCAGCTGTTTTTGCCCGGCTGGGAAATCGGCTTTTCGCCGCTGGCGCTGCTGACCGCATTTTTATGCTCGACGCTGACCGGAGTGTTGTTTGGCTGGCTCCCGGCGCGCAATGCGGCTCGTCTGGACCCGGTCGACGCCCTGGCACGGGAGTAGCGATAAAAAATGCCAGTCAGAAGGACTGGCATTTTACTGGCAGGATGTACACAATGAAGCAAAAGAGTTATGCGGCTGTTTCTGTTTCTTCCGCTTCAACAGGGACGATCACGCTGGCGTGATTACCTTTTGGCCCCTGGTGAACATCAAACCGAACCGCTTGTCCGGCTTTTAGCGTTCTGTAACCATCCATCTGGATGGTCGAGTAATGGGCGAAAATGTCTTCGCCGCCGCCCTCAGGGCAGATAAAACCGAACCCTTTGGCATTGTTGAACCACTTAACAGTACCCATTTCCATACTTCGACATCCTTCGTAAATCTTATAAGTAAGATGGAATGAACCGGTAGTGGAGTGACGAGTTGTTCATTTGCTCGCCAACTCTCGCCACTACAATTTAGAGAAATCAGGAAATGCGTCAAGCGATTGACGACCGGGGACGGTGAAAAATGCGTCAAAATTTGAAGCAGTTAACGCTATTGCCGGGGAATGTGACAGACATCGCGGATGGAAGTAATAGATGATAATTATCTATGATCTATTGTAGATTTGTGATGTGCATAGCCTCTGGTCATCGACAGGCCACCGCCTGTTGGCAACAGCAACCGATGATGAACACTGACGATGAGTAAGAGAGACTGGTTGGACTTCGATCAGCTAATCGAGGACGAAGTTAAAGATGCGCTAAAACCGCCATCTATGTATAAAGTGATATTAGTCAATGATGACTACACTCCAATGGAGTTTGTTATTGACGTGTTACAAAAATTCTTTTCTTATGATGTTGAACGTGCAACGCAACTGATGCTGACGGTTCACTATCAAGGTAAAGCGATTTGCGGAGTGTTTACCGCTGAAGTCGCGGAAACCAAAGTATCGATGGTGAACCAATACGCGAGGGAGAACGAACATCCGTTGTTGTGTACGCTAGAAAAAGCCTGAATGCAGGCAATAAACTTGGGGGAGGTGCCTATGCTCAATCAAGAACTGGAACTCAGTTTAAACATGGCTTTCGCCAGAGCGCGCGAGCACCGTCATGAGTTCATGACCGTCGAGCACTTGTTGCTGGCGCTGCTTAGCAACCCTTCGGCCCGCGAAGCGCTTGAAGCGTGTTCAGTGGACCTGGTCGCGCTGCGTCAGGAACTTGAAGCCTTCATCGAACAGACCACACCCGTACTGCCTGCAACGGAAGAAGAGCGCGACACTCAGCCGACGCTGAGCTTCCAGCGCGTGCTGCAACGTGCTGTTTTCCACGTCCAGTCATCCGGTCGCAGCGAAGTGACCGGCGCCAACGTTCTGGTCGCGATTTTCAGCGAACAGGAGTCTCAGGCGGCATACCTGCTGCGTAAACATGAAGTCAGCCGACTTGATGTGGTGAACTTCATCTCTCACGGTACGCGCAAAGACGAGCCGAGCCAGTCTTCCGATAACAGCGGAAGCCAGCCTGGCAGCAGTGAAGAGCAAGCAGGCGGGGAGGATCGTATGGAAAACTTCACCACCAACCTCAACCAGCTTGCCCGCGTAGGCGGTATCGATCCGCTGATCGGCCGCGAGAAAGAGCTGGAACGTGCTATTCAGGTTCTGTGCCGCCGTCGCAAGAACAACCCGCTGCTGGTGGGGGAATCCGGCGTCGGTAAGACCGCAATTGCCGAAGGTCTCGCCTGGCGTATCGTGCAGGGCGACGTACCTGAAGTGATGGCCGAATGCACTATCTATTCACTGGATATTGGCTCGCTGCTGGCAGGCACTAAATACCGCGGCGATTTTGAAAAACGCTTTAAAGCGCTGCTTAAGCAGCTGGAGCAGGATACCAACAGTATTCTGTTCATTGATGAAATCCACACCATCATTGGTGCGGGCGCGGCTTCCGGCGGGCAGGTCGATGCTGCTAACCTGATTAAGCCGCTGCTTTCCAGCGGTAAAATCCGGGTTATCGGTTCGACGACCTACCAGGAGTTCAGCAACATCTTTGAGAAAGATCGTGCGCTGGCGCGTCGTTTCCAGAAAATTGATATCACCGAACCTTCCGTGGAAGAGACAGTGCAGATTATTAACGGTCTGAAGCCGAAGTATGAAGCGCACCACGACGTGCGTTACACCGCGAAAGCGGTACGTGCGGCGGTGGAACTGGCGGTGAAATACATTAACGATCGTCATCTGCCGGATAAGGCGATTGACGTGATTGACGAAGCTGGCGCGCGCGCGCGCTTGATGCCGGTGAGCAAACGTAAGAAAACGGTCAACGTGGCGGATATTGAGTCCGTGGTGGCGCGAATTGCGCGTATTCCTGAGAAGAGCGTTTCCCGCAGCGACCGCGATACGCTGAAGAACCTTGGCGATCGCCTGAAAATGCTGGTCTTTGGCCAGGATAAAGCGATTGAGGCCTTAACCGAAGCGATCAAGATGGCGCGCGCCGGGCTTGGCCATGAGCACAAACCTGTCGGCTCTTTCCTGTTTGCCGGGCCTACCGGGGTGGGTAAAACCGAGGTTACTGTACAGCTGGCGAAGTCGCTGGGTATTGAGCTGCTGCGTTTTGATATGTCCGAATATATGGAACGTCATACCGTCAGCCGCTTAATTGGTGCGCCTCCGGGATACGTCGGTTTCGATCAGGGCGGGCTGCTGACCGATGCGGTTATTAAGCATCCGCACGCGGTACTGCTGCTCGATGAAATTGAAAAAGCGCATCCGGACGTCTTTAACCTGCTGTTGCAGGTAATGGATAACGGTACGCTGACCGATAACAACGGCCGCAAAGCGGATTTCCGCAACGTGGTGCTGGTGATGACCACCAACGCCGGCGTGCGTGAAACCGAGCGTAAATCGATTGGCCTTATCCATCAGGACAACAGTCCGGATGCGATGGATGAGATCAAAAAGATCTTTACGCCGGAGTTCCGTAACCGCCTCGACAACATTATCTGGTTCGATCACCTGTCCACGACGGTTATCCACCAGGTGGTGGATAAGTTTATCGTTGAGCTGCAGGTCCAGCTGGATCAGAAAGGCGTCTCTTTGGAAGTAAGCCAGGAAGCCCGAGATTGGCTGGCCGAGAAAGGCTACGACCGGGCCATGGGCGCGCGTCCGATGGCGAGGGTGATTCAGGACAACCTGAAAAAACCGCTGGCTAACGAGCTGCTGTTTGGCTCACTGGTTGACGGCGGTCAGGTGATCGTTGAGCTGGACAAAGAGAAAAACGCGCTGACCTATGCCTTCCAGAGTGCGCAAAAGCACAAACCGGAAGCGGCACATTAAGTCGCTTGCGTGAAACGTCAAAACCGGCCTCAGGGCCGGTTTTTTTATGCCGATGTCCTGGACCCTTTTTTATTCCCCTTTTTTAAGCTATTGATTTTATTAAAGAGAAAATCTGGCGTGAAATTATGGTAGCAGAGAGGGGCTGTTGATTAATTTCAATGATAACAATATGGTAGGGTGTCGTTCGTTCAGTTCACTGCCGTACAGGCAGCTTAGAAAATCCAGCGAGATTACCCTGCAAGCGTTCATAAGTTCACTGCCGTACAGGCAGCTTAGAAACCACCATGGTATCCGGCATATTCCCGGAGCGAGTTCACTGCCGTACAGGCAGCTTAGAAACTGGAAGAATGTCAGAACTGGCAACCCGTACTGTTCACTGCCGTACAGGCAGCTTAGAAAAGGCGCTCACGGCGAGGCCAGTATTTTGCTGCGTTCACTGCCGTACAGGCAGCTTAGAAAAGCGTCTTCGCGCGACCGATAAGTTGTTCGTTGTTCACTGCCGTACAGGCAGCTTAGAAATGAATCAGGTCAGGAAATACGCGGCACTGGCCGTTCACTGCCGTACAGGCAGCTTAGAAACGCTACAAGGTATCTTCCATGATCGATCGGAATGTTCACTGCCGTACAGGCAGCTTAGAAAGATGATAATTTCTATTCGTGGTTTGGCAGGGAGGTTCACTGCCGTACAGGCAGCTTAGAAAATGAAGGAAACGGGGTTCTCCAGTCAGACAGCGTTCACTGCCGTACAGGCAGCTTAGAAAGTATACAGCCATCAGCCTCTGACGGGCCGGGCGTTCACTGCCGTACAGGCAGCTTAGAAAGCGTGATGCGCGGTTTGCTTCCAGCAAGATAGGTTCACTGCCGTACAGGCAGCTTAGAAAACGCATCCCCCGCAGCTCGTCGGCGCTGAAATGTTCACTGCCGTACAGGCAGCTTAGAAAGTTTACGCCAACAAAATTGAAGGCGATGTGATGTTCACTGCCGTACAGGCAGCTTAGAAAAGTGGGTTATTAAACTGTTTTTTATAGTAAAAGTTCACTGCCGTACAGGCAGCTTAGAAAGCGTACGCTCCGCGAACCTTACCAGCAAGTTCGTTCACTGCCGTACAGGCAGCTTAGAAATACGACGACCTTTTAAAAGCTCGCGTTATTATGTTCACTGCCGTACAGGCAGCTTAGAAATCGACGCGCTGGCCTCGCTGCTGATTTCTACGAGTTCACTGCCGTACAGGCAGCTTAGAAATACCGGACAACGATCACCCATTGTCATGTAACGTTCACTGCCGTACAGGCAGCTTAGAAATGTAATGGCATCGGGAGGCTGTCATGTGGATAGTTCACTGCCGTACAGGCAGCTTAGAAAGGCTGCGTCGGGACCCATCACATCGCCAGCAGGTTCACTGTCGTACAGGCAGCTTAGAAACCTGGCCCCGGCAGTATCTATGATGGTCAGGGGTTCACTGCCGTACAGGCAGCTTAGAAAGGAAGAAATCACCGCCATGCTTACCGCAGGAGGTTCACTGCCGTACAGGCAGCTTAGAAATGCCGTGGCGGGGTTGGCTCCAGCCACAATCCGTTCACTGCCGTACAGGCAGCTTAGAAATGCGGCTGCACGACCAGCGTCAGGGAAATCACTGTTCACTGCCGTACAGGCAGCTTAGAAACTCTTCGCGTCTGCGATACCGGAAACGGAGACGTTCACTGCCGTACAGGCAGCTTAGAAAATGCACCGGTAGAAGAACGCTGATCAATTGCCGTTCACTGCCGTACAGGCAGCTTAGAAAGTAAAGACGCTACCAGGCACATCGCTGAATAAGTTCACTGCCGTGCAGGCAGCTTAGAAATCGACATCGCCGAGAGCGGCGTAGCCGTATAGGTTCACTGCCGTGCAGGCAGATTAGAAATGCCCGCCGAGCCGGAAAGCGACAGCGGTAAAGTTCTCCGCCGTACAGGCAGCTTAGAAAAGAGCTTGCCCATACTGCGGTGCAGGCTAAAACGATTCTAAAGAATTTGCCAAAATAATAGGCTATTTTGCAATTTGCGATGAATGTCAACGTATTACCTCTAATATACTGTTTTTATAAACAGCTATCGACACTGAGCCACAGGATGTGACTATGCCCGCGAACTATATTGCCCCGTCGGATTTAAAAACGATTCTCCATTCGAAGCGCGCCAATATTTATTATCTGGAAAAGTGTCGGGTTCAGGTCAACGGCGGCCGCGTGGAATATGTTACGAGCGAGGGAAAAGAGTCATTCTACTGGAATATCCCAATAGCAAATACAACGGCTATTATGTTGGGAATGGGAACCTCCGTTAGCCAGGCTGCAATGCGTGAGTTTGCCCGAGCGGGCGTAATGGTCGGTTTTTGCGGTACGGATGGCACGCCTCTTTATGCTGCTAATGAAGTCGATATTGACGTTTCCTGGCTGTCCCCGCAAAGCGAATATCGACCAACTGAGTACTTACAGCGGTGGGTTTCATTCTGGTTTACGGAGATTAAGCGGTTGGAAGCGGCGAAATGTTTCCAGAATATTCGCCTCGCGCAACTGGAAAAACACTGGATCGGCAGCCGAATGCTGCGCGAGTCGCTATTTCCAGTCAATAAAGAAAAGCTGCTGGGATTAACGGAACGTGCGCGTTCAGGTATGGCGGAGGCGGATAGCCATACCGCGCTGATGCTTCAGGAAGCACAGCTCACCAAAGCGCTATACAAACTTGCCGCGCAGACCTCCGGTTATGGGGATTTTAAACGAGCAAAGCGTGGCGGAGGGCTGGATCTGGCAAATCGCTTTCTGGATCAGGGAAACTATCTGGCATACGGGCTTGCCGCGGTGGCGGCGTGGGTTACCGGCATTCCTCACGGCCTGGCAGTAATGCATGGTAAAACCCGGCGCGGAGGGCTGGTCTTTGACCTTGCCGATTTAATAAAAGATGCGTTAATTATGCCTCAGGCATTTATCTCCGCCATGCAGGGGGATGATGAGAGAGATTTCAGACACGCCTGTATTAATCATTTCCAGCAGTCAGATGCCCTCGATTTAATGATTACCGCCCTTAAGGAAACCGCTGCCGCAGTGGGCGGGAGCACAGAATGAACGTGCTGATCGTTTCGCAATGCACAAAAAAAGCCAGAGAAGAGAGTTGTCGCATTATCGATCGGTTTGCTGAGCGGATTGGAACCAGCGCCTGGCAAACCACCATAACGATGGAAGGGCTGGCAACACTGCGCAAATTGTTACGCAAGTCCGCTCGTCGCAATACGGCAGTTGCCTGCCACTGGCTAAAAAAGAGCGGGCAGTCCGAGCTAATGTGGATAGTCGGAAATCCACGCCGCTTTAATGCGCAAGGCAAAGTGCCGACTCACCGTACCACGCGTTCGGTATGGGTTTCTGATGAAGGTTTACGTTGGCAATGTGGTGAAAGTATCGCTTTGCTGGCCGCGATTGCCGGACTTTTTCATGATTTCGGTAAAGCGGGCCGCGGCTTTCAGGAAAGCCTGTCCGGGAAAAGTCCAAAGACTTATCAGCCTTACCGGCATGAATGGATTTCGGTTCGCCTGTTTCAGGCCTTTGTCGGCGATCAAGATGACGATGGGTGGCTGGCTAAGCTCGGAGCGCTTTCGCCAGTTGATGAAACTGAGCTGCTGGGTAGATTACTTAAAGACAACCCGCGATTTTCCAATAGTCCTTTCCTCACACTTCCCCCGCTTGCCAGGGCCGTTGCCTGGCTCATCCTTTCACATCACCGCCTGCCTGATAATTTGGATGGCGATAATGAACCGTTGCTCAACCATTGTGAGAGCTGGCTGGAAACTCAGCTTAACGCCAGCTGGAATTCGCTAAATCACAGAAATGAAAGCTGGCGGGATACGGATTTTCATAAGGTCTGGACCTTCCCCCAGGGAACGCCGCTGCAAAGTATGACCTGGCGAGAAAAGGCGCGGCAGATAACCCGGCGTGCCCGAAATAGCGCGGCTTTAAAACAGTGGGGCCAGATGGACCAGCCATTTACGCTACATATGGCGCGTTTTTGCCTGATGCTGGCCGATCATTTTTATTCCGCCAGCAATCCGCAGCCCGGATGGCAGGATCCGGAGTATCGCCAGTGGGCCAACAGCGATCGCAGCAGCGGGGCGCTGAAACAGCGAGTGGATGAACATCTCTGCGGCGTAGCGCATCATGCGCTGCTTTTGGGCCGACAGCTGATGCGCGTTCGTTCATCGCTACCGGCGATTGCGCGACATAAAGGGTTTCGTGAGCGGGCCGCAAACCCGCTTTTTCACTGGCAAAATAAAGCGTGGGACGTAACTTCCGCACTACGTGAACGGAGCAGGGAAAACGGTTTTTTTGGCGTCAATATGGCTTCAACCGGCTGTGGTAAAACCTTTGCCAATGCGCGAGTGATGTACGCGCTTGCAGATCAACAGGAAGGCTGTCGCTTTACCATTGCCCTTGGCTTGCGGACGTTGACATTGCAGACGGGAGACGCGTTGCGCAGCCGTCTGAAGCTGGATGACGATGACCTGGCGGTGCTCGTTGGTTCGAGGGCGGTGAAGGAATTATGGCAATCGACGAAGAGAGAGGAGCCTGACCGCGGCAGTACCTCTGAGCGGAGTTTATCTGAGGAGCTGCACTATGTTCATTATGCGGGCAGTACCCAGGCAGGGATTCTGGAAAAATGGTTACGCGGGGATGCAAAGCTTTCTGCTCTGGTCAGCTCGCCTGTGCTGGTTGCCACCATTGACCATCTGATCCCGGCCACGGAGGGTGTACGTGGTGGAAAGCAGCTACCGGCCATGCTGCGTCTGCTTACCAGCGATCTGGTGCTGGATGAGCCGGACGACTTTGATATCAACGATCTTCATGCGGTATGCCGCCTGGTGAACTGGGCCGGGATGCTGGGAAGCCGCGTTCTGCTCTCATCCGCGACGCTTCCGCCCGATCTTATCCAGGCGCTATTTGCCGCTTATCTGGCCGGGCGAAAAATATGGCAGGCGTCATGTGGGGTCAGCGACAGGCCCGTCAATATTTGTTGCGCCTGGTTTGATGAGAAAGACGCCCGCGCAGAACAGATTGCTGACGGTCTCTCTTTCCGTCAGGCGCACAATCTGTTTATTGAGCGGCGAGCAAAAATGCTGGCGGAGAAACCCAGGCTGCATTTTGGCCGTATCGCTTCCCTATCTTCGGAGCCTGGTACAGTAGAAGATGTGATTAGCCGGGTTGCGCAAACCGTTCATACGCAAATGCTGTCATTGCATCAGGCGCATAACGAACCGCACAGCAACGGTAAAACCGTGTCGCTGGGGTTGGTGAGATTTGCCAATATCGATCCGCTGGTCGCCGTAGCGAAAGCGCTATTCGCGATATCCTCTCCGCAAGACGTCTGCATTCATTACTGCGTTTATCACAGTCGACATCCGCTGATGGTTCGGTCAGCCATTGAAGCGAGACTGGATCAAGCATTTATGCGTCATCAGCCCGCCAGGCTCTGGCAGCATCCGGATATTGAAAAAGCGTTGCGCAGTCGTCCGGAAAAGCATCATCTTTTCGTCGTGCTCGGTACCTCCGTCATGGAGGTCGGACGTGACTGGGATGCCAGCTGGGGCATTATTGAACCCAGCTCAATGCGCTCCATCATTCAGTTTGCAGGGCGTATCCAGCGCCATCGTCGGCAGCTTCCCGAGAGCGAGAACCTGGCGATCCTCAGCCATAATATTCGGGCGTTACGAAAACTATCCCCGGTCTTTTGCAAACCCGGGTTTGAAGATCGCGACAATCTTTTATCCGACCACGACTTGCTTAATCTACTGCCGCTGCAGGATTACCAGACCATCAATGCGCTACCGCGGATTTTGCCAGCTAAGGGCGACAATAAGCTGGCTGCGCTGGAGCATGCGCGGCTTCATAAGGAATTACTTAGCAGTAAGAGCAAGCGGTTGATTGCTGCGGACTGGTGGCGGCGCTCGCTTAGCTGGAGCGGCTGGATGCAGCGTAAAACGCCGTTCCGCCAGTCGCAGCCTGAGAAATCCTATTTCCTTCATATGAATGATGAAGATAGCGAGCCCTGCTTTGCTTTTTATGCTGAGGACGGAAGCGTCAAACCCTCAGGCAATTTTAAGTTGCAGTTGCTGAAGTTTGCCGACGGTGTCACCTGCTGGGGGACAGTGGATTACCAGCAAGCGATGCTGGCGCAGGCAGAGGCGCAGGGAATTGAAATCGACTGCGTTGGCGCATTGTTTGGCGAAATTCGGGTGCCGGAAAATAGTCAGGAGGATGCAACCAGCGACTGGAATTATCACCCGTGGCTGGGTGTTTACAGGGAGATTCATTAACAATGTCGGGAGCAGCTATGACAACCGAAGCACTGACTCACTTCATCATCCACTACATCACTTCACGAAGGCAGCCCAAATTAGACGCCTTTGAAAAAGAGGCGGCGAAACGGTTGGCTCAAGGCGAGGATGCCGGCGCTATCGCGCAGGAGCGTCAGGAGCTTGAAGTGAAGTATCAGCCGCGCAACTGGCTGACGGATGCGGCAAGACGTGCTGGGCAAATCAGCCTTGTCACTCATGCGGCAAAGTTTACCCACGGTGACTCAAAAAGCAGCAGCATTTACCGCGAAACGTTGGGCGATGAGGGCTATTTAAGTACAGCTGTGCTGGCTAACGTGGCGGCGGATGCGGTGGGCAACGCGGCTGCTCTGGACGTGGCAAAACTGCTGCAAATCGAAGTGGGCGGCGATTCGCTGCTGGCCTGCCTGAAACGCGGCGATCGTAGTCCGCTGATGGGCTTTGCTGAAAACGACGCCCAGCTGGCACTGTGGATGGAAGGATTCTCTCAGGCGTTAACGCCTGTTCAACCCGCCTCGCATAAGCTTGCCAAACAGATTTACTTTCCAGTCGATGGCGGCTATCACCTGCTATCTCCGCTATTTGCCACCTCGCTGGCGCAGGCGATGCATGAAAAAATGGTGGCAGCACGATTTGGCGAACAAGCAAAAGCCGCGCGTGAAGCTCGCCGGGCGGGTAAATGGCATGCGCAGCCCGATGTGCGCTATCCGAATGTTGCCGAAATGCATTTTGGCGGCACTAAACCGCAGAATATTTCGGCGTTAAACAGCTCGCGCGGTGGGCGGGTCTGGCTGCTGCCGTCGCAGCCGCCAAAATGGACAATGCTCGATAAGGCGCCGCAAAATCTGACTAGTCTCTTTGCACTACGCGGCGATTTTAACCGAGCGGCAACCGACACTGTTTCCCGGATGGTTTCTCTACTTAAAGAGAAGACTGATAACAATAATCGCCATATCCGCAACGCTCGGGCGGGTTATGTTGATGAACTGATTGATTTGTTATTTCTTCATGCAGCGACGTACCAGCAGGAAGCGTGGCAGGGATGGACGCTTAACAGCCCGGATTTACCTCTCCACCAGCAGCTTTGGCTCGATCCCTGGCGTAGCAAAACAGACGAGACATTCCGCTCTGAGCGTGAAAAAGGCGACTGGCAACGAAGCGTCGCGGATGACTTCGCGCGCTGGCTGAACTATCGCCTGAATAAAGCGCGTCTCGATGTGGGGATCGCCGAGCGCCGTGAGTGGCAAACTCAGCGTCTGTTTAGTCAACGGATGCGGGAAATGGAAGCTATTGTGCAGGAGGCGCTGAAATGAGCTATCTGCTTTTATTGCCCCATATTCGCATCGAAAACGCAAATGCGGTGGCAGGATTAACCTGGGGATTCCCCGCTATTACCCACTTTTTAGGGTATGTTCATGCGCTTTCCCGCAGGGTGAGCGAATTTGGCGTCTCTTTCACCGGCTGCGCGGTGATTAATCATGAACACCATATTCAGGCCTATTCCTCCGGGCGCGACTATCAATTTGCGCTGACTCGTAATCCGCTGACCAAAGAAGGTAAAACCGCTGCCTTTAACGAAGAGGGGCGAATGCATCTTACCGTCTCTTTGCTTGTTGAATGCCAGGGCGAAATCATCAATGGCGAATATGGCAAAGCGGCGCTCTGTTCGTCTCTGCTTACGCTCTGCCAGAGCCACAAACTGGCGGGCGGAAGTATCGTGATGATGCGCGAGCCACAGATATTTAATGCGCCTGATGATGAAAGAACGCTGCGTAAGATCCTCTGGCGTCTGATGCCGGGTTTTGCACTCTGCGATCGCAGCGAGTGGTTGATGGAGCACTATCGCCAGCTGCGGCAGCGGAGGCCGGAAAGCAGCTTACTGGATGCGTGGCTTGACTTTGCGGCGATCAAATATCAGCCCGTTCAGCAGGAACCGGAGGATAGCGTGAGCTGGGAGTATCAGCCGAAACCGAAGCCGGGGTATCTGGTGCCGCTGATGTGCGGATATCAACGTATTTCCCGACTATACCAGCCGGGAGAAGTAGCCAACGTTCGCGATACCACAACGCCGTTCGCCTTTACCGAGGCCGTTTATGGCGTTGGAGAATGGCGCGGGTTACATCGTATAGCTGACCTTGAGCCGCTTATCTGGCGCTACCGCACGAGCGATACAGGCTACTACTGTTCTGCAATGCCTGTTGCTGATGATGATTTTATATTTAACGAAGATGACGATTTAGAATAAGGACATAACGATGGCAAAGGCTCCTGTATCTGTAAAAACGGCTTCCGTACTAGCATTTGAACGCAAGCTCGCCACCTCCGATGCGATGATGTATGCGGGGAACTGGCTGGGCGATAGCTGGCAACCGATCGAAATTAAGGAAAAAGCGGTACGTGGAACTATCTCGAACCGGCTTAAAAATGCCATCGCCAGCGATGCAACAAAGCTGGATGCCGAGATCCAAAAAGCGAATCTGCAACGAGTGGACACGGCGGCGTTGCCCGCTGATGCCGACACCTTAAAAGTCGTATTCACCCTGCGGGTGCTGGGGAACTTAGCGACGCCATCGGTCTGTAATGATATGGCCTATCAGAATGCGATTCAGCAGACGATCGAAGGTTATATCAGCGAGCACAGTTTTGCCGAACTGGCTCTTCGCTATGCGGCTAACCTCGCAAATGGACGTTTTCTATGGCGCAACCGCATTGGCGCTGAGCAGATTCAGGTTAGCGTGAGTGCGCAGGGGCAGGCGTGGGTATTTAATGGCCACGATTATTCATTACGTGAATTCTCTCAGGACGATGAGGAAATAGCCTCCCTTGCGGCGCTGATCGAGCAGGGGCTAAGTGGCCAGGCGTGGGTAATGCTAACGGTTGAGGCGCAGGTACGTTTGGGTGCCGGGCAGGAGGTCTTTCCGTCACAGGAGCTGGTACTGGATAGCAACAGTAGTAAAAGTCGCGTGCTGTATCAGGTCGCGGGCATCGCCGGGATCCACTCGCAGAAGATCGGCAATGCGCTGCGCACCATCGATACCTGGCATCCAAAAGTCGATGAGCTGGGGGCGATTGCGGTAGAGCCGTACGGCTCGGTAACCAGCCGCGGTATGGCCTGTCGTCAGCCGAAGGACAAGATGGATTTTTATACCCTGCTGGATAGCTGGGTGACGAAAGGCATTAAGCCAGACGTCGAACAGCAGCATTATGTCATGGCGGTTCTTATCCGGGGCGGTGTATTCGGTGAGAAAAGCGAATAAGGAGCTGCCATGGACTATTTCCTGGATATTCGCGTTCTGCCTGACCCGGAATTTAGCAAAGAGATGCTTATGGCCGCACTGTTTGCCAAACTGCACCGCGCTTTAGGAGCCAGAGGCAAGGGCGATATTGGCGTCAGTTTTCCTGAGTTTTCCGTCAAGCCGGGGCCATTATTACGTTTACATGGTGATGAATCTGCACTGTGCGCGCTGGAAGAAACGCTCTGGCGTAAAGGGCTGAATGATTATTGTCAGAGTGGGCAGATAATGCCGGTGGGGGAAATAAAAGGATGGCGTTGCGTCAGTCGGGTACAGGTAAAAAGTAGCCCCGAGCGGCTGATGCGCCGCTCGGTGAGAAAAGGCTGGCTGACGCAGGATGAAGCAAATGAGCGATTGCTTAGCATGCGGGGAGAGTCGACAGCGCTCCCCTGGTTGAATATGAAAAGCCTCTCAAATGGGCAGAAGTTTCCGCTATTTATTTGTCACGGTGAGCTGCTGGCGCAGCGCGTCGCGGGAACATTCAATTGCTATGGGCTGAGCCATATCGCGACTATCCCCTGGTTTTAGCATGTTGGTGAGAGTTTTTTGTCGAGTGCTAAAACAAACCATAACCGGCGCGGTCTTTCGCGCCGATTTTTTAATCGCTAATTAAAACCCTTTTTTATGATGAATCACTATCTTATTGATATTAGATAGTGATTTTATAAAAGTCGGAAAAAGGGTTGTAAAGAGGGGAAGGCGTTTTTTGGCTTTTTTATCAGATGGTTGTAGTGCTTAGGCTTCAGTTCACTGCCGTACAGGCAGCTTAGAAAGAAAATGCGGTTCCCGTGGCGCTGTTATAGGCATTCACTGCCGTACAGGCAGCTTAGAAATATATCGCTGGGCCTACGAACGTGGTTTCGTTGTTCACTGCCGTACAGGCAGCTTAGAAAGCGCGCTCAGCTCGATGAAGCAATCAGCAACCGTTCACTGCCGTACAGGCAGCTTAGAAAAGATGGCATCGCAAGGCCGGTATCAGGGATTAGTTCACTGCCGTACAGGCAGCTTAGAAAATCAGTTATGACCGGGCAACCGGCGCGGTCGAGTTCACTGCCGTACAGGCAGCTTAGAAATTAAGTTTTCTGCCGCTACATTGTATTCACGCGTTCACTGCCGTACAGGCAGCTTAGAAATCACATAGAGCCAGCCACCGCCGAAGAAGCACGTTCACTGCCGTACAGGCAGCTTAGAAATGCAGGTGGTTTACATGGCGAGGATTGCGGCCGTTCACTGCCGTACAGGCAGCTTAGAAATCAAATCATCGACACCGGCGCTTATGATGGAAGTTCACTGCCGTACAGGCAGCTTAGAAAGCTTTCGCGGCATATCCTCGCCGTCAAAAAGAGTTCACTGCCGTACAGGCAGCTTAGAAATTACGAAAAATTGCCAAAAGATGTTCGTGAAGGTTCACTGCCGTACAGGCAGCTTAGAAACAGAAACAATGTGATGGCGCTTGGTCTGCCGCGTTCACTGCCGTACAGGCAGCTTAGAAATTGCCATCAGGCGCATACACCGGCGGGGATCGGGTTCACTGCCGTACAGGCAGCTTAGAAAATGATACAGGCATATGAGGCCGTTAAGCCCACGTTCACTGCCGTACAGGCAGCTTAGAAATACATCGGGGTCAGTGTCGCCAATGGTTGGTGGTTCACTGCCGTACAGGCAGCTTAGAAATTCACGGCACGCCATGCCGATTCCAGATATCCGTTCACTGCCGTACAGGCAGCTTAGTGATCGTGGCGGTTACGGGCGCAGAGACAGGGCCGTCAAAGCCGAAGAGGGAAACGGCGTGAGAATAAAAGAAATGAAAAGACCGGGAGTTATCCCGGCCTTCAGCATCTGGCGCGTTAAGCGCGAAAACGATCAGCGACTACGGAAGACAATGCGGCCTTTGCTCAGGTCGTACGGGGTCAGCTCAACAGTCACTTTGTCGCCCGTCAGAATGCGGATGTAGTTTTTACGCATTTTACCGGAAATATGCGCAGTTACCACGTGACCGTTTTCCAGTTCTACGCGGAACATAGTGTTAGGCAGCGTATCAAGTACGGTGCCCTGCATTTCAATATTGTCTTCTTTGGCCATCTAGTCCTCTGGGGTATCACTACCGTAGTTTTGAACCGGCAAGATAATGCCGAAGTTCAGCAAGTATGTAAAGTTTTACGTCAAATCGCCGAAGTAGTTTTGGCGCATTGCCCGTAATTCACGCGGATAAACCGGGCGACAGGCGCAAACGTAAAGGGGGAGTGACAGAACGATGGGCGTTATCTGACTCTTATTATTCCCAAACGGCGGCGGGGCAACGGGCAGAAGCTACTCTACCGCGCAATTATAACATCCCGACAAAAAATGTGCTGAAAACATTTATGCTTCTCCTGCAAATAGCACCCTTGGCACCCAGAACCGCTCCGGCAGACGATACGTCCGCAGTACGGAGAGATAGTCGAGATAATCGCGGCGAGGAATTTCCACTGCGCCCAACGAAGCCGTATGCTTGTTTAGCACCTGGCAATCGATTAATTTTCCACCATCGTGCATAAACGCCTGGCTAAAGACCAGCAGTGCGGTTTTGGAGGCATTTTCGGCTCGGCTGAACATTGATTCTCCGCAAAACAGCGCCCCCTGTGCAACACCGTACATGCCACCCACTAATTCCTCTCCCTGCCACACTTCAACAGAATGAGCGTGCCCCAGCTCATGTAGCTGATGGTATGCCTGAACAATACCCTGCGTTATCCATGTTCCTTCATCACGATGATCGGCGCAGCCTTCAATAACCTGACCGAAGGCGTGATTCAACGTTACGCGATACGGGGAGCGCTGATGAAAACGCTTCATACTGCGGCTGAGATGGAATTTCTCCGGCCACAGTACCGCTCGCGGGTCGGGGGACCACCAGAGAATTGGGTCACCGGGCGAAAACCATGGAAAAATACCGCGCTGATAGGCCATCAGTAACCGCGCCGGGCTAAGATCGCCGCCCAGCGCTAACAGACCATTAGGTTCGCGCAAAGCGCCTTCCGGGGAGGGGAAGGCGATGGAATGATGAGAGAGCTGAACCAGCCGCATTTTTACCTCAACGCATCAGGCAATGATTCAATAGTAGCCTACAGACGCTGCTTAAACTGGTAGTAACGCCCCTGTTCAGCCAGCAATTCTGCGTGACTACCTTGCTCAATAATCTTTCCGTTGTCCATGACTATTATCTGATTAAACCGCGCCAGCCCGCGCAGACGATGAGTTACCATCAGCACGGTTTTTTCACGCATAACTTCAGCAAGTAAATCAAGTATTTGGCTTTCGGTCGTCGCATCAAGGCCTTCAGTAGGTTCGTCCAGCAGCATCAGCGGCGCATCGTGAAGCAGGGCGCGAGCGATAGCCAGCCTGCGCAGCTCGCCGCCGGAAAGCTGACGACCACCTTCTCCCAGCCAGCTATTCAGGCCGCTATCTTCTAGCAACCTGGCTAAACCGACGCGTTCAAGCGTTTCTGCAAGCCGGGCATCGCTGGCCCCCGGGGAAGCCAGCAGCAGGTTGTCGCGCAGGGTCGCGCTGAACAGATGTACGCGCTGCGGCACGACGCTCATCGCCTGGCGCAACGTCGCTTCGTTAAGCTGCGTCAGCGGCTGATCATTGAGTAATATCTCTCCCTCCGCCGGATCCCAGGCACGGGTCAGCAGCTGTAACAGCGTCGATTTACCGCAGCCTGTTCGTCCCAGGATGGCGATATGCTCTCCGGCCTCGATCTGCAATGAAATTTTCTCCAGCGCAGGGGAGGGCTGCTGCGGATAGCTGAAGGTAACCTGATTTAAGCTTAACGAAACGCGATCCAGCTTTTGGCTTTCGCCCTGAGTGAAGGCGACTTCCGGCTCTTGTTCGGTAATTTGCGTGATGCGCTTTGCGGAAGCGATCACCTGCCCCAGATGCTGAAACGCGCCGGTTACCGGCGCCAGCGCTTCAAACGCCGCCAGCGCGCAGAAGACAAACAACGCGATCAGCGAGCCCGGTTGAGTATCGCCGCCAACGCCTGCTGAGGCGAGCCACAGCATAGTAATAACCGCCACTCCGCCAATCAGCAGCATCAGCGCCTGGGAGAGGGCCGTCAGTTCCGCCTGGCGACGCTGCGCATCCAGCCAATGCGCTTCGGTTTTTTCCATTTGCTGCCGGTAACGATCGCTGGCGTTGAACAGCATCAGCTCCGCCTGCCCCTGCAGCCATGAGGTCAACTGCTGGCGGTACTGCCCGCGGAAATGAGTCATGCTTTCACCGGCGGGTTTACCGGCGCGATAGAACAGCGGCGGCATCACCAGCAGGGTAATTAGCATAATACCGCCCAGGGTCAGAGCCAGAGTAACGTCCAGTACGCTCAGCCCCACGGTGACGACGAGAATTACCACCAGCGCGCCTACCAGCGGCGATATGACGCGCAGATAGAGATGATCCAGGGTATCGACATCTGCAACCACCCGGTTAAGCAGTTCGCCCTGACGAAAACGCGCCAGCCCGGCGGGGGAGAGCGGTAGCAGTTTGCTGAAGGTAAATACCCGCAGATGCTGCAGGACGCGAAAGGTTGCGTCATGGCTGACCAGACGCTCAAAATAACGGCCAGCGGTGCGAATGATCGCCGCGCCGCGTACGCCCGCGGCTGGCAGCATATAGTTAAAGCTGTAGATGCCCGCTACGCCAACAACGGCCGATGCCGACAGGAACCAGCCGGATAACGTTAATAAGCCAATGCTGGCCAGCAGCGTAACGATCGCCAGCACGATACCGAGCAGCAGCAGCCATTTGTGTCGTTTGTACAGCGCCAGGTAAGGCCATAATGCGCGCATTTAAATCTCCTCCTGACGATGAGCAAGCAGGGTTGCAAAAGGGCCGCCTGCGGTCGCCAGTTGCGAATAACTGCCTTGTTCAACAATTTGACCATCCTGCATCACCCAGATTGCATCCCAGTTCGCAAGGCCTTCCAGCTGGTGGGTAACCATTAGCGTGGTTTGCTGCGTTGATGCATTGGTCAGCGCCTGCATCACGCGCTGCTCACTATGGGCATCCAGGCTGGCTGCGGGTTCGTCCAGCAGCAGCAGGCGGCAGGGTACCAACAGTGCCCGCGCGACGGCGACACGCTGAGCCTGCCCGACCGACAGGCGACCGGCCTGATCGCCGACAGGCGTGTTAATACCCTGCGGCAGAAGGGAGAGGAACTCGCTGACCCACGCTTTATCCAGCGCAAGCTGTAGCTGTGCTTCGGTGGCATCAGGGCAGGACAGCAGGACGTTGTCACGCAGCGTTGCCGCCGGCAGCTGCGGATTTTGCCCTACCCAGCTCAGGAGACGGCGCCAGCGGTCGGCATCCAGACTCTTTAACTCAACGCCATTGACCTTGAGCGAGCCCTCGTAGGGAAGAAAACCCGTTAGCGTATTCAGTAGCGAGCTTTTGCCGGAGCCGCTTTGCCCAACCAGCACCACGCGCTCGCCAGCGCGTAGGGAAAAATTCAGCGGCCCGGCCAGCACTTTACCCTCAGGGGATTTGATCAGCAGGTCGCGGGCTTCGATGCTAATCATTTCATTATCGCTTAATACTTTTTCCCCACGTTCTGGCTGCGCCAGCGGCGTTTCCATAAAGGTCTTCAGGCTATCAGCGGCGCCAATAGCCTGCGCTTTTGCATGATAAAAGGTGCCTAAATCGCGCAGCGGCTGGAAAAACTCGGGGGCCAGAATCAGCGCGAGGAAACCGGCCATCAACGTCACTCCGGCGCCGTAGTGGCCAAAGTTGAGCTCTCCCAGATAGGAAAAGCCAAAGTAAACGGCTACCAGCGCAATCGAGAGCGAGGTGAAAAATTCCAGCACGCCGGAGGAGAGAAACGCCAGACGCAGCACTTCCATTGTTCGCTGACGGAAATCCTGAGAAGCCTCGCGTATGTTATCCGTCTCTGCTTGACCGCGATGAAAAATTCTCAGCGTCTCCATACCGCGCAGGCGGTCGAGAAAATGGCCGCTTAACCGCGCCAGAGCGAGAAAGTTACGTCGGTTGGCATCGGCTGCTCCCATGCCAACCAGCGCCATAAACAGAGGAATAAGCGGCGCTGTGCCCAACAGAATCAGCGCTGCGGCCCAGTTGATGGGGAAAATAGTGATGACGATCAGTAAGGGAATGCTGGCCGCCAGCGTCATCTGCGGTAAATAGCGAGCATAGTAGTCCTGCATATCGTCGATCTGCTCAAGGATCAGCGTGGCCCAGCTGCCTGCGGGTTTCCCCTGTATCCATGCCGGCCCCGCCTGCTGTAAGCGATCCAGAACCTGGCGGCGAATCTCAACGCGGATATGCTGGCCCGCCTGAAAACCCACTCTTTCACGCAGCCAGACAACCCAGGCGCGCAGCACAAAGACCAGCACCAGTAACACAAAAGGCAGCAGCAGCGCCGTGGCGGGAATATTTTCCATAATCATGCGATGAAGGATCCGCGCCAGGAACCAGGCCTGAGCAACGATGAGCAGGCCGCTAACGACGCCCAGGAGACGGGAAATCATCAACCAGCGACGGGAGATAATGCTTTGATCTTTTAACCAACGGGTTAAATCTTGTTGACGGGTTTTATTCATTGCGCGCTTAGCAGGTGTAGTTATGAGTTTTTTGGGCACGGCAATGTTACAACGGGGCAAAAATAAAGGCGACTTTTCGTCGCCTTCTTTACCTTTGTTACTGACTTGTAAAGATTATTTGCAAGCGTCGGCTAAACCATCCAGATAACGCTCTGCATCCAGCGCAGCCATACAGCCTGTTCCGGCAGAGGTAATCGCCTGACGATAGATATGGTCCATCACGTCACCCGCAGCGAAGACGCCAGGAATGCTGGTCTGGGTGGCGTTGCCGTGGATGCCGGACTGAACTTTAATGTAGCCGTTTTCCAGCTCCAGTTGACCGGCAAAAATCGCCGTGTTCGGGCTATGCCCGATAGCAACGAACAGCCCGGCAACGTCCAGGGATTCAACATTGTCAGCATTCTGCGTATCGCGCAAGCGCAGGCCGCTCACGCCCATCTGATCGCCGGTTACTTCTTCGAGGGTGCGGTTGGTATGCAGCACGATGTTGCCGCTTTCCACTTTATCCATCAGGCGTTTGATGAGGATTTTTTCCGCGCGGAAGCCGTCACGACGGTGGATCAGATGGACTTCGGAAGCGATGTTGGACAGATACAGCGCCTCTTCAACAGCCGTATTGCCGCCGCCGATGACGGCGACTTTCTGGTTACGATAGAAGAAACCGTCGCAGGTGGCGCAGGCAGAAACGCCGCGGCCTTTAAATGCCTCTTCTGATGGAAGCCCCAGATAACGCGCTGATGCGCCGGTGGCGATAATCAGGGCGTCACAGGTGTATTCACCGCTGTCGCCAGTCAGGCGGAACGGACGGTTTTGTAGATCGACGCTGTTGATATGATCGAAAATAATTTCGGTCTCAAACTTAGTGGCATGTTCGTGCATGCGCTCCATCAGCAGCGGTCCGGTCAGATCGTTAGGATCGCCTGGCCAGTTTTCCACTTCCGTGGTGGTGGTCAGTTGACCGCCTTTTTCCATTCCGGTAATCAGTACCGGCTGCAGATTTGCGCGCGCTGCGTAGACCGCAGCGGTATATCCCGCAGGTCCAGAACCAAGAATAAGCAGTTTACTGTGTTTGGCCGTGCCCATGAGATCCTCGTAATTTATTAGCATACATGCGCTGGATTGTAGGGAATTTGTGGACGTAAAAAAAGAGCGTGGCAGTTTTGTTAACGATATGTGTAATAGAAGCTGCCGATTAATTGGCGATTTAACGAACGAAGAATATAACTAATTCTACTGTCAGGGGGACAATTATAAGAGGAAAACATGAGAATCAACGGGGGAGGATAATGAATATCTGGCATCTTGTACTAAAAATCGATGTTTTGCTTTGACAATCCCCTGTGCTTTTGCGAAAACATTCATGGAAGAAGAAAAGCAGTGTTTAGCGTGTGGCGAATTTTAATGCACGCAAATGCCATTTTTATCCGGGTTAGCGAAATCTACGCATGGTGTGGACAGACGCCATGCGTGATGTCGGTGACTGCCGTCAGGCAACGGGCTTCTCACGTACCCCTGGGTTACCCATCGTCGTAAGGGTAATGACAGGATGGACTCTGGCAGTGAAGGCTCAGAGTCGGAACAGGAGTAGGGAAGGAATACAGAGAGACAATAATAATGGTAGATAGCAAGAAGCGCCCTGGCAAAGATCTCGACCGCATTGATCGTAATATTTTGAATGAATTGCAAAAAGACGGGCGTATTTCCAACGTCGAGCTTTCTAAACGGGTGGGACTTTCTCCGACGCCTTGCCTTGAGCGCGTGCGTCGACTGGAAAGACAGGGTTTTATTCAGGGCTATACAGCGCTGCTCAACCCGCATTATCTGGATGCATCACTTCTGGTATTTGTTGAGATTACTCTGAATCGTGGCGCGCCGGATGTGTTTGAGCAATTTAACTCCGCTGTGCAAAAACTTGAAGAAATTCAAGAGTGTCATCTGGTTTCCGGGGATTTCGATTACCTGTTGAAAACCCGCGTGCCGGATATGTCTGCGTATCGTAAACTACTGGGCGAGACCTTGCTGCGCCTGCCGGGCGTAAACGACACCCGTACCTATGTGGTAATGGAAGAAGTCAAGCAAAGTAATCGTCTGGTAATTAAGACGCGCTAACACGGAACAGGTGCAAAATCGACGTAGTTTGATTACACTCCTGTTAATCCATACAGCAACAGTGCCGGGGAGACCCGGCACTGTTGTCCGTTTTAGCTGAAGGCAGGAAACAGCCTGATACCTGGAGAGCCTTTCTTGAGCCAGGAATACACCGAAGACAAAGAAGTCAAGTTCACAAAGCTGAGTAGCGGGCGCCGTCTCCTTGAGGCATTACTCATTCTTTGCTCCCTTTTTGCCATCTGGTTGATGGCGGCCTTACTCAGCTTTAATCCCTCGGATCCTAGCTGGTCGCAAACGGCGTGGCACGAGCCTATTCATAACATAGGCGGTACGCCCGGAGCATGGCTAGCCGATACGCTATTTTTCATTTTTGGCGTAATGGCTTACACCATTCCGGTCATTATTATCGGCGGCTGCTGGTTTGCCTGGCGTCATCAGGAAAACGACGAGTACATCGATTATTTCGCCGTCTCGCTGCGTTTGATCGGTGCGCTGGCGCTGATTCTCACGTCCTGTGGGCTGGCGGCTATCAACGCTGATGATATCTGGTACTTTGCCTCCGGCGGGGTGATCGGCAGTCTGCTGAGCACCACCCTGCAACCTCTGCTGCACAGCAGCGGCGGCACAATCGCGCTGCTCTGCATCTGGGCGGCCGGATTGACGTTGTTTACCGGCTGGTCCTGGGTCAGCATTGCCGAAAAAATCGGCGGTGTGATTCTCTCTGTTCTCACGTTTGCCAGCAACCGTACCCGTCGTGACGACACCTGGGTTGATGAAGGGGAATATGAAGATGATGAAGAAGAATATGACGATGATGAACCCGCCAGGCCGCAGGGTTCTCGACGCGCGCGGATTCTACGCAGCGCCTTAGCCCGTCGCCAGCGCCTGGCCGAAAAATTCGCTAACCCGATGGGGCGTAAAACTGATGCCGCTCTGTTCTCCGGTAAGCGGATGGATGATGCGGAAGATGAGATTCAGTATAGCGCCAGCGGTGCGCCTGTTGCCGCTGATGATGTGCTCTTTTCAGGTTCCAGCGCAGCGCGTCCGGCCAATGCCGATGACGTTCTGTTCTCCGGAGTCAGCGCGGCACGCCCTGGCGATTTTGACCCATACGATCCGCTGTTGAACGGCCATAGCATTGCCGATCCGGTAGCAGTGGCCGCGCAGGATACCGCTGCTCCGCAGGCATGGTCTGAACCGCTGCCAGGGTACGACGCTCAGCCAGTCTATCAGCCCGAACCAGTGACACCGCCGCAGCACGCGTACCAGCCGCAGCCGTCTGCGGTGCAGCAGCCAGCTTATCAGCCGGAACCGATCGCGCAGCCGCAGCACGTGAATCAGCCGGAGCAGGCTCCGGTGCAGCAGCCAGCTTATCAGCCGGAACCGTTCTCGCAGCCGCAGCATGCGTACCAGCCGGAGCAGGCTCCGGTGCAGCAGCCAGCTTATCAGCCGGAACCGTTCTTGCAGCCACAGCACGCGTACCAGCCGGAACAGGCTCCGGTGCAGCAGCCAGCTTATCAGCCGGAACCGTTCTTGCAGCCACAGCACGCGTACCAGCCGGAACAGGCTCCGGTGCAGCAGCCAGCTTATCAGCCGGAACCGTTCTTGCAGCCACAGCACGCGTACCAGCCGCAGCAGTCCTCGGCACAGCAGCCAGCCTATCAGCCGGAACCGTTCTTGCAGCCGCAGCACGCGTACCAGCCGGAACAGGCTCCGGTGCAGCAGCCAGCTTATCAGCCGGAACCGGCATGGCAGCCGCAGCATGCGTACCAGCCGGAGCAGGCTCCAGTGCAGCAGCCCGATCCCTATGCTGCCCCCGTTGAGCCTGAGCCTCCGCAAGAGGAGGTGAAGCCTCAGCGTCCGCCGATGTATTACTTTGAAGAAGTAGAAGAGAAACGCGCGCGTGAACGCGAGCAGCTTGCCGCCTGGTATCAGCCGATTCCTGAACCCGTCAGTCCGGTGGCGACAAAACCCATCACGCCTCCGTCTTCACCGGCGGGAGATGTTGCCGCCGTGAGCGCACTGGCGGCCGGGGTCCATCAGGCAACGGGTGCGGCTGCAGCTAGCGCCGCCGCGGCCTCAACCGCTTCTGCCGCATCCGGCGCTGCGCCGCTATTTAGCCCGGCTTCGGGCGGTCCTCGCGCGCAGGTAAAAGAAGGCATTGGCCCGAAATTGCCTCGTCCAAATCGCGTACGGGTTCCCACCCGCCGGGAACTTGCCTCCTACGGGATCAAGCTGCCTTCGCAGCGGTTAGCCGAAGAGCGCGCGCGTCAGGCTGAGCATCAGCACTATGATGATTCGTTGTCTGACGAGGAAGTTGCAGAGCTCGAGCAGGGAGAGCTGGCGCGTCAGTTCGCCGCCGCGCAAAATCAGCGCTATGGTGATAGCTACGCTGCCGAAGATGAAACTGCAGATGACGATTCCGCTGCTGAAGCCGAGCTGGCTCGTCAGTTTGCCGCATCTCAACAACAGCGCTACGCAAGCGAGCAGCCGCCGGGATCGCATCCGTTCTCTGCGGCTGACTATGAATTCTCGCCAATGAAAACGTTAGTTGACGATGCGCCGAGCGAGCCTGTCTTCACGCCATTGCCGGAAGTGCAGCAGCCTGCTCCGCAGTATCAGCAGCCGGTCCAGCATTCGCAGCCCGTGCCGCAGCCGATGCCGCATCAGCACGCCCCTCAGCAACCGCAAAATGTGCAGCACCAGGCTTATCAATCTGCGCAGCATCAGCCGGCTCAACATCCGCAGATGCCGCAGCAGGCTGCTGGCAGCTATCCGCAGCAGCATGCTTCTCAGGGGCACGCCCCGCAGCAGCCGGCCCCACAGCCGCAGGAGAGTCTCATTCATCCGTTGTTGATGCGCAATGGCGACAGTCGCCCGTTGCAGAAGCCGACGACGCTGCTGCCGTCTCTTGACCTGCTTACGCCGCCCCCGGCTGAAGTTGAGCCGATTGATACCTTTGCGCTTGAGCAGATGGCGCGTCTGGTTGAAGCTCGCTTGGCCGATTTCCGCATTAAAGCCGACGTGGTGAACTACTCACCGGGCCCGGTAATCACTCGCTTTGAGCTTAACCTGGCGCCGGGCGTGAAAGCGGCGCGTATTTCCAACCTGTCGCGAGATTTGGCCCGTTCCCTGTCCACAGCGGCGGTGCGCGTAGTCGAAGTTATTCCGGGTAAGCCTTACGTTGGCCTGGAGCTGCCTAATAAAAAACGGCAAACCGTTTACCTGCGCGAAGTGCTGGATAACGCGAAATTCCGCGACAATCCTTCACCGCTCACCGTGGTCCTCGGCAAAGACATCGCGGGCGAACCCGTAACCGCCGACCTGGCGAAGATGCCGCACCTGCTGGTGGCTGGTACTACCGGTTCCGGTAAGTCTGTTGGGGTCAACGCCATGATCCTGAGCATGCTTTACAAAGCGCAGCCGGAAGATGTGAAATTCATCATGATTGACCCGAAAATGCTCGAGCTGTCGGTTTATGAAGGCATACCGCATCTGTTGACCGAGGTGGTGACGGATATGAAAGACGCCGCCAACGCTTTGCGCTGGAGCGTTAACGAGATGGAGCGTCGGTATAAGCTGATGTCTGCGCTGGGCGTGCGTAATCTGGCGGGTTACAACGAGAAAATTGCCGAAGCCGCGCGTATGGGACGGCCAATTCCGGATCCGTACTGGAAGCCTGGCGACAGTATGGATGCAACCCATCCGGTACTGAAAAAAGAGCCTTATATCGTGGTGCTGGTCGATGAATTTGCCGACCTGATGATGACCGTTGGTAAGAAAGTGGAAGAGCTGATCGCCCGTCTGGCGCAGAAAGCGCGCGCCGCGGGTATCCACCTGGTGCTGGCAACTCAGCGCCCTTCGGTTGACGTGATTACCGGCCTCATCAAAGCCAACATCCCGACGCGTATCGCCTTTACCGTCTCGAGTAAAATTGACTCGCGTACCATCCTCGATCAGGGCGGTGCGGAATCTCTGCTGGGGATGGGCGATATGCTCTACTCCGCGCCTAACTCGACGATTCCGGTGCGCGTGCACGGCGCTTTTGTGCGCGACGAGGAAGTTCACGCTGTCGTTCAGGACTGGAAAGCGCGCGGTCGTCCGCAGTATGTCGATGGCATCACCTCCGACAGCGAAAGCGAAGGCGGCGGCGGTGGCTACGATGGCGGGGAAGAGCTCGATCCGCTATTCGATCAGGCCGTGAATTTTGTGACGGAAAAACGCAAAGCCTCCATTTCTGGGGTACAGCGTCAGTTCCGCATTGGCTATAACCGCGCCGCGCGTATTATTGAGCAAATGGAAGCCCAGGGTATTGTGAGCGAGCAGGGTCATAACGGTAACCGTGAAGTGCTGGCTCCGCCGCCCTTCGAGTAACCGCTAAGCTGGGTAAATAAGTGAAAATCAGCCTTTTCTGCTGTTTAGCCGCCGTTAGCGCGTCTAAATTAGGCAGAAGAGGCTCCCGCGTCGGGAGTGACGCACATAAAGGAATGATAATGAAAAAACTCGCAATCACCTGTGCATTACTGTCCGGTCTGGTTGTCAGCCAGGTATGGGCGGATGCCGCCAGCGATTTAAAAAGCCGCCTTGATAAAGTGAGCAGCTTCCACTCCAGTTTTACGCAGAAGGTCACCGACGGCAGCGGTAATGCCGTTCAGGACGGGCAGGGTGATCTCTGGGTCAAGCGGCCAAATCTGTTCAACTGGCACATGACTCAGCCAGATGAAAGCGTGCTGGTTTCTGATGGCAAAACGCTATGGTTTTACAATCCGTTTGTTGAGCAGGCCACCGCCACCTGGTTAAAAGACGCGACCAGCAATACGCCGTTTATGCTGATTGCCCGTAATCAGGCCAGCGACTGGCAAAACTACAACATTAAGCAGAACGGTGACGATTTTGTTCTGACTCCGAAAAACGGCAGCGGTAATCTTAAGCAGTTCACCATCAATGTGGGTCGTGACGGTACGATTCATCAATTCAGCGCCGTGGAACAGGACGATCAACGCAGCAGCTATCAGCTGAAATCGCAACAAAATGGTGCCGTGGATGCATCTAAGTTCACCTTTACGCCGCCGCAAGGGGTTACGGTGGACGATCAACGTAAATAGAGGCGAACGTGAGCAACCTGTCGCTCGATTTTTCCGATAACGCGTTTCAACCTCTGGCCGCCCGTATGCGGCCAGAAAATTTAGCGCAGTACATTGGCCAGCAGCACCTGCTGGCGCCGGGTAAACCCTTACCGAGGGCGATTGAAGCCGGGCACCTGCACTCGATGATTCTCTGGGGGCCGCCGGGGACGGGAAAAACCACCCTCGCTGAGGTCATTGCGCGCTACGCCAGCGCCGATGTTGAACGTATTTCAGCGGTTACCTCCGGAGTGAAAGAGATCCGCGAGGCCATTGAACGCGCGCGTCAAAACCGCAATGCGGGTCGCCGCACGATCCTGTTTGTCGATGAGGTCCATCGGTTTAATAAAAGCCAGCAGGATGCCTTTTTGCCGCATATCGAAGATGGAACTATCACCTTTATCGGCGCGACGACGGAAAACCCTTCCTTTGAACTCAATTCTGCACTGCTATCCCGTGCGCGCGTCTATCTGCTGAAGTCGCTGACCAGCGACGATATCGAGCAGGTGCTTAATCAGGCCATGAGCGACAAAACGCGCGGCTACGGTGGGCAAAATATTGTACTACCGGACGAGACGCGCAAGGCCATCGCTGACCTTGTCAACGGTGATGCGCGCCGGGCGCTGAATACGCTGGAAATGATGGCCGATATGGCTGAAACCGACGCCTCCGGCAATCGCGTGTTGCAGGTTGAACTGCTGACCGAAATTGCCGGCGAGCGCAGCGCGCGTTTCGACAACAAAGGCGATCGCTTTTACGATTTAATCTCCGCGCTGCATAAATCGGTCCGCGGAAGCGCGCCGGATGCCGCCCTCTACTGGTACGCGCGGATTATTACCGCCGGCGGCGATCCCCTCTACGTTGCCCGCCGCTGCCTGGCGATTGCCTCTGAAGATGTAGGCAATGCCGATCCGCGCGCGATGCAGGTTGCGATCTCCGCCTGGGACTGCTTTACCCGCGTAGGACCGGCGGAAGGTGAACGCGCCATTGCTCAGGCCATTGTTTATCTTGCCTGCGCGCCCAAAAGCAACGCTGTTTACACCGCCTTTAAAGCGGCAATGGCCGACGCGCGCGAACGTCCCGATTACGACGTCCCGGTACATTTGCGCAATGCCCCCACGAAGCTGATGAAAGAGATGGGCTACGGGCAGGCGTACCGCTATGCACATGATGAACCTAATGCTTATGCCGCCGGAGAGCAGTACTTCCCGGAGGAAATGGCGCAAACGCGCTATTATCAGCCGACAAACCGGGGGCTGGAGGGCAAAATAGGCGAAAAGCTCGCCTGGTTAACCGAACAGGATCAAAATAGCCCGATAAAACGCTACCGATAATTGAGGCGTTGCGGTAAGGTTGTCACACTATTTCCGTGGTCGCGCTCTGCGGCCATTTTTCTTTATTAATTCGATAAGCACAGGATAAGCATGCTCGATCCCAATCTGCTGCGTACCGAGCCAGACGCAGTCGCAGAAAAACTGGCACGCCGGGGCTTTAAGCTGGATGTAGATAAACTTCGCGCTCTGGAAGAGCGTCGTAAAGTTCTGCAGGTTCAAACTGAAAACCTGCAGGCGGAGCGTAACTCCCGATCGAAATCCATTGGCCAGGCGAAAGCGCGCGGGGAAGATATTGAGCCATTACGCCTGGAAGTGAACAAGCTCGGTGAGCAGCTTGATGCCGCTAAGACCGAGCTGGACGCGCTGCTGGCGGAAATCCGCGATATTGCGCTGGCTATTCCAAACATCCCGCATGATGACGTACCGGCCGGTCGCGATGAAAACGATAACGTTGAAGTCAGCCGCTGGGGAACCCCGCGCGAGTTCGATTTTGACATTCGCGATCACGTCACGCTGGGCGAAATGCACGGAGGGCTGGATTTTGCCGCCGCCGTGAAGCTGACCGGTTCTCGCTTTGTGGTCATGAAGGGCCAGCTGGCACGCCTGCACCGCGCGCTGGCGCAGTTTATGCTGGATCTGCATACTGAACAGCACGGTTACAGCGAAAACTATGTTCCGTATCTGGTTAACCAGGACACGCTGTACGGCACTGGTCAGCTACCAAAATTTGCCGGCGACCTGTTCCATACCCGTCCGCTGGAAGAAGAAGCCGACAGCAGCAACTATGCGCTGATCCCAACGGCGGAAGTCCCGCTGACCAACCTGGTTCGCGATGAAATCATTGATGAAGACGATCTGCCGATCAAAATGACCGCCCATACGCCGTGCTTCCGCTCTGAGGCGGGCTCTTACGGCCGTGATACCCGTGGTCTGATCCGCATGCACCAGTTCGACAAAGTTGAGATGGTGCAGATTGTGCGTCCGGAAGATTCCATGGCCGCGCTGGAAGAGATGACCGGTCACGCCGAGAAAGTGCTGCAGCTGCTGGGTCTGCCGTATCGTAAAGTGGCTCTGTGCACTGGCGACATGGGCTTCAGCGCGTGCAAAACCTACGATCTGGAAGTGTGGGTACCGGCGCAGAATACCTATCGTGAAATCTCTTCCTGCTCCAACGTGTGGGATTTCCAGGCGCGTCGTATGCAGGCGCGCTGCCGCAGTAAGTCTGACAAGAAAACTCGCCTCGTACACACGCTGAACGGTTCTGGCCTGGCGGTTGGGCGTACGCTGGTCGCGGTGATGGAAAACTATCAGCAGGCGGATGGCCGCATTGAAATTCCGGAAGTGCTGCGTCCGTATATGCGCGGCCTTGAATTTATCGGCTGATTTTTCGACTCTTTTCTCAAAAGCGCCTGCGGGCGCTTTTTTTTTACCCCCTTCTTGATACCGGGCAATAATCGACTTCGCGAATACGCAGATACTCCCTTTGGATTAACCAGCATAAAAAACTAATAAAGTCTAATTTCGTTATATATAAAACTATATAGCGGCTTTAAGTTAATTGTGAGCAACCAAAGCGAGTGTCTATGAAAACCAAAACCCCCGATGCTTTACTGGCTGCCGAGGTGAGCCGGCGTGGTTTAATGAAAACCACGGCGATTGGCGGGCTGGCAATGGCCAGCAGCGCTTTTACCTTACCCTTCACGCGCATTGCCCACGCTGCGGATAGCCTGAGTCCCACCAGCGAAACCGTTACCTGGAGCGCCTGTACGGTTAACTGCGGTAGCCGCTGTCCGCTGCGGATGCATGTGGTCGATGGTGAGATCAAATATGTTGAAACAGACAATACCGGCGATGATATCTACGACGGCCTGCATCAGGTTCGCGCCTGTCTGCGCGGCCGCTCGATGCGTCGACGCGTCTACAACCCGGACCGCCTGAAATATCCGATGAAGCGCGTGGGCAAGCGCGGCGAGGGCAAATTCGAGCGCATCAGCTGGGAAGAAGCGTTTGATACTATCGCCAGCAATATGCAGCGCCTGATAAAAGAGTACGGTAATGAGTCTATCTATCTGAACTATGGAACGGGTACCCTCGGCGGAACTTTGACTCGCTCATGGCCACCGGGAAAAACCCTGATTGCCCGCCTGATGAACTGCTGCGGCGGCTATCTCAACCATTATGGCGACTACTCCACCGCGCAAATCGCCGCTGGCCTGAACTACACCTACGGTGGCTGGGCCGATGGCAATAGCCCGTCGGATATCGAAAACAGCAAGCTGGTCGTATTGTTTGGCAACAACCCCGGGGAAACCCGAATGAGCGGCGGCGGGGTAACCTATTACCTGGAACAGGCGCGGGAGAAATCCAACGCCAGGCTGATTATTATCGATCCACGCTATACCGACACCGGTGCCGGACGCGAAGACGAGTGGATCCCGATTCGCCCGGGAACCGACGCCGCTCTGGTCTCCGCGCTGGCGTGGGTGATGATTACTGAAGACCTCGTTGATCAACCTTTCCTCGATAAGTACTGCGTAGGCTATGACGAGAAAACGCTGCCGGAAGGAGCGCCAGCCAATGGCCACTATAAGGCCTATATTCTCGGTCAGGGCAAAGACGGTATCGCGAAGACCCCTGAGTGGGCGGCGACGATTACCGGCATTCCCCAGGCGCGTATCGTGCAGCTGGCGCGCGAAATCGCCAGCGCTAAACCTGCCTATATTTCTCAGGGCTGGGGCCCGCAGCGTCATGCCAACGGTGAGCTGGTATCCCGTGCAATTTCAATGCTGGCGATCTTAACCGGTAACGTCGGGATTAACGGCGGCAACACCGGCGCGCGTGAAGGTTCTTACTCCCTGCCTTTTGAACGCATGCCGACGCTGGATAATCCGGTGGAAACCAGTATTTCCATGTTTATGTGGACCGATGCGATTGAGCGCGGTACGGAAATGACCGCGCTGCGCGACGGCGTGCGCGGCAAAGATAAGCTTGACGTCCCTATCAAAATGGTCTGGAACTATGCTGGTAACTGTCTTATCAACCAGCACTCAGAAATCAACCGTACCCATGACATCCTGCAGGATGACAAGAAGTGCGAAATGATTGTGGTCATTGATTGCCATATGACCTCCTCAGCAAAATATGCCGATATTCTGCTGCCGGACTGTACGGCCTCGGAGCAGATGGATTTTGCGCTGGATGCTTCCTGCGGCAACATGTCCTACGTGATTTTTGCCGACCAGGCCATCAAGCCGCGCTTTGAGTGCAAAACCATTTATGAAATGACCAGCGAACTGGCGAAGCGCATGGGCGTTGAGCAACGCTTCACCGAAGGTCGCACGCAGGAAGAGTGGCTGCGTCATCTCTATGAGCAATCCCGTAAAGCGATCCCGGCACTGCTGCCGTTTGATGAATTCCGCAAGCAGGGAATCTTCAAGCAGCGCGATCCGGAAGGTCACCACGTTGCCTATAAAGCCTTCCGTGAAGATCCCGCCGCCAATCCGTTAACGACGCCGTCAGGGAAAATTGAAATTTACTCTGCGCAGCTGGCGGAAATTGCGGCGACCTGGGAGCTTAAAGAACAGGATGTCATCGACCCGCTACCGATCTACAGCCCTGGGTTTGAAAACTATGACGATCCGCTGGCTGAAAAGTATCCGCTGCAGCTCACCGGTTTTCACTATAAAGCCCGTACGCACTCCACCTACGGCAACGTTGACGTGCTGAAAGCGGCTTGCCGTCAGGAGATGTGGATCAACCCGCTGGATGCGCAGAAGCGCGGCATCGCTAATGGCGATCGGATCCGCATCTTTAACGATCGTGGTGAAGTCCATATCGAAGCCAAAGTGACCCCGAGAATGATACCTGGCGTGGTCGCGCTGGGTGAGGGGGCCTGGTATAACCCGGACGCAGGCCGCGTGGATCAGGCTGGCAGCATCAACGTGCTGACCACCCAACGCCCGTCGCCGCTGGCGAAAGGCAATCCATCGCATACCAACCTCGTCCAGGTTGAAAAGCTGTAAGGAGTAACCGATGACAACTCAATATGGTTTTTTTATTGATTCCGCCCGTTGCACCGGTTGCAAAACCTGCGAACTGGCTTGTAAAGACTATAAAAACCTTACGCCGGAAGTCAGCTTCCGTCGTATCTACGAATACGCCGGCGGCGACTGGCAGGAGGATAACGGGGTATGGCAGCAAAACGTCTTTGCCTATTACCTCTCTATCGCCTGCAACCATTGTGAGGATCCTGCCTGCACTAAAGTTTGCCCTAGCGGAGCGATGCACAAGCGTGAAGATGGCTTTGTCGTCGTCGATGAAGATGTCTGTATCGGCTGTCGCTACTGTCATATGGCCTGCCCGTATGGCGCACCGCAGTACAATGCGACAAAAGGCCATATGACCAAATGCGATGGCTGCCACGAGCGCGTCGCCGACGGCAAAAAACCGATTTGCGTGGAATCTTGCCCGCTGCGCGCGTTGGATTTCGGCCCGATTGAAGAGCTGCGTAAAAAACACGGTCAGCTGGCTGCCGTTGCGCCGCTGCCTTCGGCGCATTTCACTAAGCCGAGCATTGTGATTAAACCTAATGCCAACAGCCGACCGTGTGGAGATACCACCGGCTACCTGGCTAACCCGAAGGAGGTGTGAGATGGGGAGTGGATGGCATGAATGGCCGCTGATTATTTTCACGGTCTTGGGTCAGTGCGTCGTGGGCGGATTTATTGTACTGGCTCTGGCGCTAATAAAGGGCGATTTAACGCGTGAACAGCAGCAGCGCGTGGTGCGAAGTATGTTTGGCCTGTGGGTGCTGATGGGCGTAGGTTTTATTGCCTCGACTCTGCATCTTGGGTCGCCGATGCGCGCTTTTAACTCGCTTAATCGCGTGGGGGCTTCATCGCTCAGCAACGAAATCGCCAGCGGTGCGCTGTTCTTTGCCGTCGGCGGCATTGGCTGGCTGCTGGCGGTGGTGAATAAGCTACCCGCGGGACTGCGTCACCTCTGGCTGGTTATTACCATGGTGCTCGGGATAATCTTTGTCTGGATGATGGTCCGCGTCTATAACACCATCGATACGGTGCCCACCTGGTACACGGTCTGGACGCCACTGAGCTTTTTCCTGACGATGTTTATCGGCGGTCCGCTGCTGGGGTATCTGCTGCTGCGCTTTGCGGACGTCAACGGTTGGGCGATGCGCCTGCTGCCGGCGGTGACTCTGCTGGCGCTGGTGGTGAGCGTGACCGTGGTGCTGATGCAGGGTCAGGAGCTGACAACAATCCATAGCTCTATCCAGCAGGCCTCGGCGCTGGTGCCGAACTATGGTTCGCTGATGGCGTGGCGCGTGGTGGCTCTGGTGCTGGCGCTGGTATGCTGGATTGCTCCGCAGCTCAAAGGCTATCAGCCCGCATTGCCGCTTCTGGGGCTGGCATTTGCGCTGGTGCTGGTTGGCGAAGCGATCGGCCGCGGCGTCTTCTATGGCCTGCATATGACCGTCGGGATGGCAATCGCCAGCTAATCGTCCTTTATCGCGCCAGAATTATGATTTCTGGCGCGATAAAAAGTGCGGTCGATTCATGAAATATTTCTACTGATATTCCCACCGCTTTTTTTTAATAAATTAATAAAAACAATGGAATAATATAAATAACTATTCTGTTGACGATCCGCTGGATAAAAAACTTCAATCGTTCCCCCGCAAACCGCGTCAGGCCTGATTTCAGGTAGATTGACAATGTTTTCAGCAGTGGCATGATGCGCACGAAATCTGAACTCCATCACGGTTTATATCCATGACCATCTACACCCGGCCAGTGCAAATGCTGCTCTGTGGCCTGCTTCTGTTGACTCTGGCGATAGCGGTTTTAAATACGCTCGTCCCGCTTTGGCTCGCCCATGAAAATATGCCGACCTGGCAGGTTGGAATGGTGGGATCGTCCTATTTTACCGGTAATCTGGTGGGAACGTTGCTCGCCGGATGGGTAATTAAGCGTCTGGGGTTTAACCGCAGCTATTACCTGGCATCGGTTATTTTTGCCGTGGGCTGCGTGGGTCTTGGTATCACTATTGGCTTCTGGAGCTGGTTCAGCTGGCGTTTTATCGCCGGCGTCGGCTGCGCGATGATTTGGGTGGTGGTTGAGAGCGCGCTGGTCTGTAGCGGCACTTCGCGGAGCCGGGGTCGACTGCTGGCGGCCTATATGATGATTTATTATGTCGGCACGGTACTGGGCCAGCTAATGGTCAGCAAACTGCCGACGGATCTGATGAGCGTTCTGCCGTGGGTGACGGCGCTGGCTCTGGCGGCCATCCTGCCGCTGCTGTTTGCTCGCGTGGCGACTCAGGCCGATGAACCGCATGAACCGGCGCGTATCTGGCCAATGCTACGGCTGCGTCAGGCCCGCCATGGGGTCAACGGCTGCATTATTTCCGGCATCGTTCTCGGTTCGCTGTATGGCCTGATGCCGCTATGGCTTAACCACCAGGGCGTTAGCGATTCCGGCATTGGCTTCTGGATGGCGGTAATGGTGAGCGCGGGTATCGTTGGGCAGTGGCCGATTGGCCGTCTTGCCGATCGCTACGGGCGTCTGCTGGTCCTGCGCGTTCAGGTATTTGTGGTGATTCTCGGCTGTCTGGCAATGTTAAGCCAGGCCGCAATGGCACCAGCGCTGTTCGTGCTGGGGGCATCCGGCTTTACGCTCTATCCGGTGGCTATGGCCTGGGCTTGTGAAAAAGTGGAGCGTCATCAGCTGGTGGCGATGAACCAGGCGCTATTAATGAGCTATACCGTGGGTAGCCTGCTTGGGCCGACCCTTACCGCGATGCTGATGCAGAATTTCTCTGATAATCTGCTGTTTATCATGATCGCCAGCGTGTCATTCATCTATCTGCTGACGCTGCTGCGCAAAGCGGGCCACCATCCTACGCCGGTGGCGCACGCCTGATTTATGCAGAACATAGCCAGGGCACGCCCTGGCTATGGTTTAATGCGAAGCAAGAAGCGCGGCAAACTCGGTCTGGCTTTGCACCGTGCTGAATCGCTGAAGTCTATCCCCCTCATCCAGCCAGCAGACTAACCGCTGGATCGTCTGAATATGCTGTTCGCTATCTGCCGCCGCCAGTATGACTATCAGCCGAATTCCGGGATGATCCGGAAAATCAACGGCTTCGCTACAGCAAAGCAGCGAAAGCGCGCTATTTTTGCTCAGCACGCCCGCTTCCGGACGCGCATGCGGTAGCGCAAATCCCGGGCTCAGTATATACCAGGGGCCATCCTGCTCTGTGGCGTGGATAATCGCACCGGCATACCCGGCGGTAATTTTCCCCTGTTGCTCTAGCGGGCGGCAGGCGAGCTGAACAGCGCTGCGCCAGTTCAGGCAGTGGCTGGTGAACTGACAGGCGGAAAACAGCGTCTCTTCCATACACATTCCTTTTATGCGCGAGCCGACCGCCATCTGACCGGCTCGCCTGGTGGTTAGCGTAGAGCATTAAACAGCGCTTCTCCCGAAATGCCGTATTTCGCTTTTAGCTGTCTGCTGTTACCCGATTCGGTAAATGTATCCTGCGTTCCCAACCGCGTAAGGCGCGCCGGATGCGCCTTTTGCGCCAGGGTTTCCGCGATCAGCCCACCGAGGCCGCCGTTGACGGTATGATTTTCAAGCGTAGCGATAAGTGGGCAATCATTAACCAGCCGATAAAATTCTTGCTGATTAAAAGGCTTAAGGGTTGCGACGTGAATCAGCTTGCCCTTTTTGCCGCTGGCGACTAACTTTTCATAACCCTCGGTGGCCTGCTCCAGAACCGTCCCTTCAAAAAGAATCGCAAAATCATTGCCGCTATCGGCGATGGCGGCGATATCGCTCACCCGCGGCACGACGCTTTTATCGCGAACCGGCATCGGTTCGCGGGCAACGCGGATATAAACGGGCCCCTTTATTTTTGCCGCCTGCTCGAAGGCCTCGGCGATTTCTTCCGCATCTGCTGGCGTCAGGATGGTTAATCCCGGAAGGACGCGGGTCAGCGCTAAATCCTCCAGCGCATGATGCGAAGCGCCGTCAGGTCCATCATCCATACCGGGATGGCTACCGACGAGTTTAATATTGGCTTTGGCGTAGCAGGCCTGCCGCAGCTGGGTCCAGGCGGTGCCGGTGACGAACATGGCAAAGTTAACATAGAAGGGCATAAAGCCTTCCAGCGCCTGGCCGACCGCGAAACTCATGGCGGAGCCTTCGGCAATGCCCATTTCGAAGAAGGCCTCAGGATAGATGGCCTGAAACTGGTCAGTACGGGTTGAGCTGGCTAAATCACTGTCGATAACAACGACGGGATAGCCTTTTTCTTTTAGCGCAATCAGGGCATTACCGATCTCATCACGGGGTGCTTTCATCACTGTAACTCCTCCATTGCCTGCTGAAATTGTTCTTTGCTCGGGGTTTTTGAGTGCCAGTCGCCGTTGTTTTCCATATAGCTGACGCCGGAACCTTTCGTCGTGTGCGCCACAATGGCGACTGGCTTGCCTTTCAGATGGCGGGATAGCATCAGGGTATCGGCAACCTGATGCATATCATTGCCATCGTGCAGCTCCAGTACATGCCAGCCAAAGCTGCGGATTTTGTCCGCCAGCGGCTCGAGATTAACGACTTCATTAACGGGGTCGTGGGAAGAGAAGCCGTTGTAATCGAAGATGGCGACCAGATTATCCATTTTCATGTGACCAGCCTGCTGTAAGGTTTCCCAGATTTGGCCTTCATGCATTTCGCCATCGCCAACGATGGCAAAGACCCGGTGCGGATCGTTGCGCCGCTTTTTGGCGGCCGCCATACCAAAAGCAATCGACAGCCCCTGACCCAGCAGACCGGTTGTGGCATCGACCTCCGGTAGTGATTTAATGCTTGGGTGTCCCTGCAGGCGTGAGTTGATCTGCCGGAACGTATGGAACTCGCTGCGATCGATCTTTCCTTTTTGATAGAGCATGGCGTACTGCGCGGCGACGGCGTGGCCTTTACTCATCACCACGCGCGAGCGCGGGGAGGCTTGCAGATCGACTTCCTGATAATAGAGCCAGGTAAGAATGTCGATTATCGACAATGCCCCGCCCGGATGGCCAATCCCGGATTCGTAAATCATGGTGACTATCTCGCGGCGAGCGGCAAGCGCATGGGATTTCAGTTCATCAATATTCATGTTCTTTCCTTCTTAGGGCAGCATTTTACCGATGTAGTACACGACCAGACCCAGGGCAACGAAGTCAGTTTCCGGGAAGCTGGTGCCTGAAAGACCGACGGACTCCATAATCGGATAAATCAGCGCAGGGCCAATACCGATCAGGATCCCGGTGATGAAGCTTCCGGCAATCGCGCCTTTCCAGCCGCCGGAGGCATTACCAAATACCGCAGCGGTGGCGCCGATGAAGAAGTAGGGAATAGCTACCGGGATAATGACGGTTTGTCCGAGGATCGCCAGCAAACCCATCACCACCAGCCCGCCGACAAAAGACGAGATAAATCCGAGAACCGTGGCGGTTGGAGCGTAGGGAAAGACGACCGGGCAGTCGAGCGCGGGTTTGGCATTAGGAATAAACTTCTCCGAGATGCCGAGAAAGGCCGGAACAATTTCTGACAGCAGCAGGCGCACGCCGGTAATGATGATGTACAGAGAAGCGGTAAAGGTCAGCGACTGAAAGAGCGGGTAAACCAGCCAGTGCATGCCGCCGGCCGCTGCGGTGACCGCAGCTTTTCCGGCCGCGAGCGCGGCGATGTAATAGAAAATACTCACCGAGATCGATACTGAAACAATGTAATCTTTGAAGATCCCCAGCCAACCGGGGAGATTCAGCTTTTCGGTAGATTGTTTAGGATCGCCGACTTTAGAACCGATCCAGCCGGAGGCGGCATAGGCCAGCGTGACGTAGTGCCCCATGGCGATCTCATCGTTACCGGTAATTTTTCGCATCCACGGTTGCGCAATAGCCGGATAGAGGCAGGCGGCGAGCCCCAGCAGCACCGAGCCGACAATAATGGTCGTCATGTCGCTGTAGCCCAGCGCCTTTAGCGTCACGGTAAGCAGCGCGGAGAGATACAGGTTATGTTGCCCGGTAAGAAAGATGTATTTAAACGGTGTCACGCGGGCAAAGAACAGGTTCCAGGCAAAACCAATCACCATAATCAGCGAAACGCACATGGCGAATTTGGTTTGCGCCAGTCCGGTTAGCGCTTCAGCCAGCGGCATTACGCCCTTCAGGCCAAAACCATCGCTGAATAAGGTCTGAAAGTTACCCAAGGAAGTCACCGCCAGACCAGCGCCGCCGGCGAATACCAGAAAGCCGACGATGGTTTTAAAAGTGCCGGAAAGCACTTTTTCAATCGGCTTGCGTTGGATTAACAGGCCGATTAATGCAATAAAGCCAACTAAAAGTGGGGTTACGCCCAGAATGTCGAATACAATAAATCTGAGGAAATCCATATTGCCTCCGGGAGAGGTTAGTTGCTTTGAACGATGTCGGTGAGCGCAGATTCCATCTCTTCACTGTTCATCAGGTCGGTGATGCCGACAGCTCTGAATCCGGCGGCTTCGACTTCATCGGTGAGATCGCGCATAGTGATGACAAAATCAATATCTCGCCAGGTGCGTAAGCCTGAGAGGACGTCGTGTTCCAGCTCGATATTCCAGCCGTGTTTGTCGATGATTTTTTGTGCTTTTATTTTGAGCATTAAGGAGCTGCCCATACCGGTACGACAGACTATGAGACCTTTCATTCGATGTTCTCCTGTTTGTAAAAATAATTATTTTTATTTGTTTGTATGAGATAATAATTATTATCTTTGCAGCAGGACGAAAGATGTGACTGTGTTTGCATTTTGAGCAAATAAGGCAAAACATGAGCCAGATAGACAATAACTTGTTGATAAGCATAAGAAATGGAGCTTCAGGGCTAAGCCCGATACTGGAGAAAGTTGGCCGTTTTATTACGGAAAATCCTGACTTTGTGATGCGTCACACGATTTCAGAACTGGCCGACTCCATTGATACCAGTGAAGGGAGTATCACCCGTTTTTGTCGGGCATTCGGATTTAAAGGTTTCTCGGATTTCAGAACCGCGCTGGCGATGGAGCAGGGCGCCGCGCGTTCGGAAGACAACGGTATCAACGAGAACGAAGAGATTGCGCCGGTGCTGGCGAGCATTCGCGACAGTAATGCTATCGTGGATAACCAGGAGCTGAAAGCCGCAGCTGACTGGCTTAACGCCCTGAACAGCATTGCTATCTATGCCGTGGGCACGGCAGTGCCGGTCGCGTTATTCCTGCAAATGAATTTAATCAATATGGGTAAGGCGGCCAGCTTTGTCGATCGCTCTTATCCGGCGGCGATGCCGTTGCTGGCTGATAACCAAAAAACCGGCATTATCGTCGTGCATACTGAACAGGCCTCGGCGGATATGATGCAGTCCCTGTCCCTGGCAAAGCAGCAGGGCGTGAAAATATTGTCGCTGACGCGGGGGACGTTCGCGCCGTTAGCCCGCTTATCTGACTGGAATCTTCAGGCGGCGGTGGCTTTACAGGGGGAGGGGGAGTCAGGATTTGCGGAAATTGCCGGCGCCATGATGGTGGCCGACCGGATCCTCAGCGCGCTGGAAGAGCAGGATGAACGCTATGCGGAATACCGTAAAGCGCATCAGAAGCGCATTTTCTCTATTGAAAGCGTGGCAAATAAGCTGTCGGAATACTTTATGTCCTGATGCTTATCATAGTTTGGCAAAAACCCGGTAGCGCTTGCGCTACCGGGTGGGGAAATTTAGTACATCACTTTATGACCGTACTGTTCCAGAATTCCCTTCACGCGTTCCATGGTCTCTTTTTTAGGCGGATGGACGCCATCCAGCTTGTACTCTTCGCCCATGGCCACCCATTTATGTTTGCCCAGCTCATGATACGGCAGCAGTTCAATTTTCTCGACGTTGCCCATATCGCGGGTAAACTCGCCCAGGCGATGCGCGGAATCATCATCGTCGGACCAGCCAGGGACCACCACGTAGCGGATCCAGACTTTGATGTTTTTATTTGACAGATAGCGGGCAAATTCCAGCGTTCGATGGTTAGAGACGCCAACCAGGTTCTGGTGAATTTCATCATTCATTTGCTTGAGATCGAGCATCACCAGATCGGTCACTTCAAGCAGTTCATCGATAACCGGATCATAACGGCGCACAAAGCCGTTAGTGTCGAGGCAGGTATGAATACCTTCTTTCTTACAGGCGCGGAACCAGTCGCGAACAAATTCGGCCTGCAGAATGGCTTCGCCGCCGGATGCCGTTACGCCGCCGCCGGAAGCGTTCATAAAGTGGCGATAGGTCACCACCTCTTTCATCAGCTCTTCAACGGTAATCTCTTTACCGCCGTGGGTATCCCAGGTATCGCGGTTGTGGCAATAGAGGCAGCGCATCAGGCAGCCCTGGAAGAAAGTGATAAAGCGGATCCCCGGGCCATCGACGGTGCCACAGGATTCAAAGGAGTGAATGCGACCAATTGTTGACATTGCGGTGATATCTCCAGATTCGGCCCGTCCGGGGCCTGTGCATGCACAGCTCAAACCGGCTGTGTTAAGTCTGTTTTGGCTGTTATCCATAAAGTATAGACAGCGGACAAAAGAGACTGGGACAGGAAGGTATTGCTAAAAAGGCCCCACTTGCGTGGAGCCTTTATTGTACGCTTTTTACAGTACGATTTCAGTCAATACCATTACATGGTCTGAGTGAAGGTACGAGTAATAACGTCCTGCTGCTGTTCTTTAGTCAGGGAGTTAAAACGTACTGCATAACCGGATACGCGGATGGTCAGCTGCGGATATTTTTCCGGGTTTTCCATCGCGTCGAGCAGCATTTCGCGGTTCATGACGTTGACGTTCAGGTGCTGACCGCCTTCGATGGACGCTTCGTGGTGGAAGTAACCATCCATCAGGCCTGCGAGGTTAGTTTTACGAACTTCGTCGTCTTTACCCAGTGCGTTCGGAACGATAGAGAAGGTATAAGAGATACCATCTTTCGCGTAAGCAAACGGCAGTTTAGCAACGGAGGTCAGAGAGGCAACTGCACCTTTCTGGTCACGGCCGTGCATCGGGTTAGCACCTGGTCCGAACGGAGCGCCAGCGCGACGACCGTCTGGGGTGTTACCAGTTTTCTTACCATACACAACGTTAGAGGTGATGGTCAGAACGGACTGAGTCGGGATAGCGTTACGGTAGGTGTGCAGTTTCTGAATTTTCTTCATGAAACGTTCAACCAGGTCAACGGCCATATCATCGACGCGAGAGTCGTTGTTACCAAACTGCGGGTATTCGCCTTCGATTTCGAAGTCGACAGCCAGACCGTTTTCATCACGAATCGGTTTAACTTTCGCATATTTGATTGCAGACAGGGAGTCAGCAGCAACGGACAGACCTGCGATACCACATGCCATAGTGCGGATAACATCACGGTCGTGCAGCGCCATCAGGGAGGCTTCGTAGCTGTACTTGTCGTGCATGTAGTGGATGATGTTCAGCGCAGTGACGTACTGTTTAGCCAGCCAGTCCATGAAGTGATCCATGCGGTCCATCACTTCATCGAAGTTCAGAACGTCGCCTTTGATCGGTTCAGATTTAGGACCAACCTGCATTTTCAGTTTTTCATCAACGCCGCCGTTGATTGCGTACAGCATGGTTTTCGCGAGGTTAGCGCGAGCACCGAAGAACTGCATTTGCTTACCAACAACCATCGGGCTTACGCAGCAAGCGATAGCGTAGTCATCGTTGTTGAAGTCTGGGCGCATCAGGTCATCGTTCTCATACTGCAGAGAAGAGGTATCGATGGACACTTTTGCAGCGAATTTTTTGAAGCTCAGCGGCAGTTTTTCAGACCACAGAATGGTGATGTTCGGCTCCGGAGACGGCCCCATGGTGTACAGGGTGTTCAGGAAACGGAAGCTGTTTTTGGTTACCAGAGTACGGCCGTCAACGCCCATACCACCGATGGATTCAGTTGCCCAAATCGGGTCACCGGAGAACAGTTCATCATATTCTGGAGTACGCAGGAAACGAACCATACGCAGTTTCATGACCAGGTGGTCAATCATTTCCTGAGCGTCTTGCTCGGTGATTTTACCGGCTTTCAGGTCACGTTCGATGAAGATGTCCAGGAAGCTGGAGGTACGACCGAAGGACATTGCCGCGCCGTTCTGAGATTTAACGGCAGCCAGGTAACCAAAGTAGGTCCACTGGATAGCTTCCTGAGCGGTGGTAGCAGGACCAGAGATATCGCAGCCATATTTAGCCGCCATTTCTTTGATCTGACCCAGCGCACGGTGCTGCTCAGAGATTTCTTCACGCAGACGGATGGTTGCTTCCAGATCTTCACCGCTTTCCAGTTTGTCTTGCAGAGAGACGAACTGAGCGTATTTGTCTTTCATCAGGAAGTCGATACCGTACAGCGCAACGCGACGGTAGTCACCGATGATACGACCACGACCATAGGCATCCGGCAGACCGGTCAGAACGCCAGATTTACGGCAGTTCAGGATGTCTTTGGTGTAAACGTCAAACACGCCCTGGTTGTGGGTTTTACGGTATTCAGTGAAGATTTTCTTCAGCATTGGGTCCAGCTCGCGATTGTACGCTTTGCAGGAGCCTTCTACCATTTTGATACCACCGAACGGGATAATCGCACGTTTCAGCGGCGCTTCAGTCTGCAGACCAACGATTTTCTCGAGACCTTTCTCGATGTAGCCAGCGTCATGAGAGGTGATGGTGGACGCAAGGGAAGTATCAAAATCAACAGGCGCGTGAGTGCGGTTTTCCTGTTTAACGCCTTCCATTACGGTGTCCCACAGCTTGGTGGTCGCTTCAGTTGCGCCAGCCAGGAAGGACTCGTCACCTTCGTACGGGGTATAGTTTTTCTGGATGAAGTCGCGGACGTTGACTTCGTTCTGCCAGTCACCTTTCGCAAAACCTTCCCAGGCTGTGGCTAACTTTTCATTAAGCTCGGACATGTAACACCTACCTTCTTAAGTGGATTTTTTATTTACTGCCTGAAACAACCCTTAGTGATGGTTGTCGCCACGCAGGTAAATGACCCAGTATGTCAACCCAACCAGCAGACCACCGCCGATGATGTTCCCGATTGTTACCGGAATCAGGTTATCAGTGATGAAGTTCATGACGGTCAGGTGAGAGAAACTTTCCGGAGTTGAACCAACTGCGGTCCAGAATTCCGGGCTCGCAAAGTCGCGAATGACGATACCCAGCGGGATCATAAACATGTTCGCGATACTGTGCTCAAACCCGCTGGCAACAAACATTGCCACCGGTAAAACCATAATCATGGCTTTATCCATCAGGCTACGGCCGGAGTAGCTCATCCATACCGCAAGGCAGACCATCAGGTTTGCCAGGATACCCAGGCACACAGCTTCAATAAAAGTATGGTGCATTTTGTGGTCGGCGGTTTGCAGAACGTTAAGTCCCCATTGACCGTTGGCAGTCATATATTCGCCTGAAAGCCACATCAGCAATACAAAGAGTAAGCAACCAACCAGGTTACCAACATAGACGTTTAGCCAGTTTTTAGCCAGCTGACCCCATGTTATTCTTCCGCTGGCTTTCGCCACAACGATAAGAACGGTTGAAGTAAACAGGTCGGCACCGCATATAACGCAGAGAATCAAACCCAGTGAGAAGCAGATGCCTCCAATCAGTTTGGCAACCCCGAATGGCATCCCGGCCGTGCCGGTTGTCGCGGTAATATAGAAAACAAAAGCGATAGAGATGAAGACACCTGCGGTGATAGCCAGATAAAACGTCTTTATCGGATGTTTTGTCGCTTTATAGACACCTGCTTCTTCGGCGACTTTCGCCATGGCAGCAGGGAGTAAAAGATCAAAAGGGTTGTCAGCTTTCACACTAACTCTCTCTTTATGTAAGTTGGCGGTGAGATACTAACAAAGCATTATAGAAGGGAATTTGATGTAGATCATATCCTACCGGAACTATAGGCCCTTTTAGTGTGTGGAATTGATGTTTTTTATATCTAATTATTTGATTTTTAACGAAAAAATAAATTTTAAATTTTACAAATAATGTTGATTATTTTCATTTTACCCCCGTTTTTCGGTTAATTAAAATGGGGTATTTTTATTAAATATTAACAATATTTGCGGCACCATTTTATTATTTCTCACCACTAATTAACTTTATGGCTACAACCTGGTTGCGGGTTGTGGAAAACATAAAAAAAGGGGGCCTATTTGCCCCCTCATCATACGGTGATTCAGGCAGTAAAGTGAGCTTATTTACCCCAGAATACAGCTTTTGCGCGCTGTAGCTTTTCGTAGGCTTTCAGTAGCGACTGGTGAGCCGGGAAAGCGAGCAGATCGCTGTCTACTGCCTGCAGCCCATAGAACGGTGCTTCTCCGCTAAGCGCGGCGCTGGCGGCTTCAACGGCATCGGCGCCGTACATGCGTACGAAAGCGTTGAGATACTGCAGCGGCTGACGCTCCTCTTCCTGGCTCAGCAGCAGCAGAGTTTGCAGGCAGCGGTAGTAATTAGCGCGTTCGGCGCTAAAGATTGAGGCATTAAATTCCATGGTCCACTCGGTCCAGATCAAGGCCTGCTCGAGATCGCCGCCCGCCAGCGCCAGCATTGCTTTTAGCTCGCCGATGCGCAGCGTATACCAGCCGTTGTCTTTACCGGTCGCCAGACCGAGCAGTTCGCGCACGCGGGTGAAATCATCAAGGCCTTCATCATCCATTTGCTCGATAAGCGCCAGATAATCTTCTTTTTCCCATTCGCTTTCCGGCAGAGAAAGAATCGTTTCCCGCAGAGGTGCGCCCATGCTGTTATTCGCCAGCCAGAGGTCTTCCGCCGGATAGATATCAGACATGCCCGGAACAATTATCCGGCAGGCGTAGACGCTAAGGTGTTCGTAATCGGCGATGTAAACTTCTTTATCTTCTTGTTTAAAGATAGCCATCAGGGTGGCGAACTCTTCCTCCGTGGTGCCGGAGAAGCTCCAGTCCACGAACGGGTAGTCGGCATCCTGCTTAAACATATCCCAGGAGATCAGGCCGCTGGAATCGATAAAGTGCGTTTCAAGATTCGCATGTTCGGCGACTTCTTCATCATCAAAGGTTGGCGGCGTGAAGACGTCGAGATCTTTCAGGCTGCGGCCCTGCAGCAGTTCGGTAACGGTACGTTCCAGCGCCACGCCGAAATCAGGATGCGCGCCAAACGAGGCGAAACAGGTGCCGTTTGCGGGGTTAAACAGCACAACGCAGATAACCGGATATTTGCCGCCGAGCGAACCGTCATAAGCGAAAATCGGGAAACCTTCGGCCTCCAGCTTGTTGATGGATTCAACCACGCCCGGATAGCGCGCCATCACCTCCGCCGGGATCTCCGGGAGGCTGATACTTTCAGCGATAATGCGGTTTTTAATATGGCGTTCGAACACTTCCGAGAGGCCCTGAACGCGGGCTTCGTTGCGGGTGTTGCCCGCGGACATTCCGTTAGAAACGTAGAGGTTGCCGATGATATTCATCGGAATATAGACCGTTTCGCCATCTGACTGACGGGTGAACGGCAAACCGCAGACGCCGCGATCGTCATTACCAGACTGCAGATCGACCAGCATGCTGGCGGTTAACTGATCGTCAGGATCGTAGAACGCGCGCAGGCGGGCATCCAGCAGGCCTTCCGGTACTTCGTCATCGTCGGTTAAAGGGAACCATTTTTCATTCGGATAGTGAACGAAAGGCGCGTTGGCGATGGTCTCGCCCAGCCAGAAGTCGGCAAAAAAATAGTTAGTCGAGAGACGCTCAAAGTACTCTCCAAGGGCCGAGGCCAGCGCGGCTTTTTTGGTGGCGCCTTTGCCGTTGGTGAAGCACAGGGCGCACTCTTTATCGCGGATATGCACTGACCAGACGTGCGGTACCGGGTTGAGCCATGAGGCCTCTTCAATATCAAATCCGAGGTCGTGCAACTTCTGCTGGAAGCGAGCGATGGAATCTTCCAGGGCGGCATCTTTGCCGGGAATAAACGTTTGAGTCATGGCAGTCACTTTTATCGTACGTAAAGCGCGCAATGATACGGGTTTTATATGACAGGTGCTATCTCCATCGTCTGGCTATGCTTATGTCACTCAATAACTGTTCAGGCGTTAACCATGAAGACATTTGACTGGCATCGTATGGCACTGGATAAAGTGCCCGTGGAGTTTCTGGCCGAGGTGGCACTGCGTAGCCTCTATACCTTCGTCCTGGTATTTATTTTTCTTAAGATAACCGGGCGGCGTGGCGTTCGCCAGATGTCTCTTTTCGAAGTCCTCATCATTTTGACCCTCGGTTCGGCGGCAGGGGACGTCGCGTTTTATGATGATGTTCCCATGCTGCCGGTACTGGCGGTATTTATTACCCTGGCTCTGCTGTATCGATTGATTATGTGGCTGATGGGGCATAGCGAAAAACTGGAGGACTTGCTGGAAGGTAAGCCGATTATTGTTGTGGAGAACGGCGAACTGGCCTGGGAGAAACTGCAGGCGGAAAATATGACCGAATTCGAATTTTTTATGGAACTGAGAATCAGCGGGGTTGAGCAACTGGGTCAGGTACGGCTGGCCATTCTGGAAACCAACGGCCAGATCAGCCTTTATTACTATGAGGATGAAGATGTTAAAGCCGGGCTTTCCATTTTGCCTTCCCGTTTTACCGATCGTTTTATCACCATACCTCACGATGATGAGTACGCCTGCGTTCGCTGTAGCGCAATCCTTACGCTACGAGCTGGGGATAAACAATTATGCCCTCGCTGCGCAAATGCAGAATGGTCGAAGGTCAGTCGGGCAAAAAGGGTCACCTGACAGCAATTATGTCGGTTTTATGACGTCAAGCTGGCAGATTCTTTTGTGTGACCGAGTCCGCATTTCCCCCAGGCTCAGTTTTAGCCATTGCGGTGCGTGTCACTGAATGATAAAACCGATAGCCACAGGAATAACTTATGCCCGCGACGGTTCGCGGGTAAATAACATAGCAAGTGGTGAGGGGAAATGGCTCAGGTCTATAACTTCAGTTCAGGCCCGGCAATGCTGCCGGCGGATGTACTCAAACTGGCGCAAAAGGAGCTTTGCGACTGGAACGGTTTGGGGACGTCGGTGATGGAAATCAGCCACCGTGGTAAAGAGTTCATCAAGGTGGCTGAAGAGGCGGAACAGGATTTTCGCTCCCTGCTCAATATTCCTTCCAATTACAAAGTCTTATTTTGTCACGGCGGTGGTCGCGGACAGTTTGCTGGTATCCCGCTGAACCTGCTGGGTGATAAAACCGTTGCCGACTACGTTGATGCCGGCTACTGGGCAGCCAGCGCGGTTAAAGAAGCGCATAAATACTGCAAACCGAATGTGATTGACGCCAAAATCACCGTTGACGGCCAGCGCGCGGTTAAACCGATGAGCGAATGGCAGCTGACTCCGGGCGCGGCCTATCTGCACTACTGCCCGAACGAAACTATCGATGGTATTGCCATTGAAGAAACGCCTGATTTTGGCGACGATGTCATCGTGACGGCGGATTTCTCCTCGACTATTTTGTCTCGTGAAATTGACGTAAGCCGTTATGGCGTAATTTACGCAGGCGCGCAGAAAAACATCGGTCCTGCAGGTCTGACGCTGATTATTGTGCGTGAAGATCTGCTGGGTAAAGCCAGCATAGCCTGCCCGTCGATTCTTGATTACTCCATCCTGTCGGCCAATGACTCTATGTTTAACACGCCGCCGACGTTTGCCTGGTACCTCTCCGGCCTGGTGTTTAAGTGGCTGAAAGAGCAGGGCGGCGTTGCCGCTATGGATAAAATCAACCAGCAGAAAGCCGACCTGTTGTATAGCACCATCGATAACAGTGGTTTCTATCGCAACGATGTCGCTGCGGCGAACCGTTCGCGCATGAACGTGCCGTTCCAGTTGGCCGATAGCGCGCTTGATAAACTGTTCCTCGAAGAGTCGTTTGCCGCTGGTCTGCATGCGCTGAAGGGCCACCGCGTAGTGGGCGGCATGCGCGCTTCCATTTATAACGCCATGCCGCTGGCGGGCGTGAAGGCGCTGACCGACTTTATGCAGGACTTCGAACGCCGTCACGGCTAATCGCTGTCGTATTTTTCATCCCCGCAGCTCGTCTGCGGGGTTATTATTCTGTTTGTTTGAGAGTTGAGTTTAATGGAATCCCTGACGTTACAACCCATCGCACGCGTAGATGGCACAATTAACCTGCCCGGGTCCAAGAGTGTTTCTAACCGTGCTTTGCTACTGGCGGCATTGGCCCGCGGCACGACGGTGCTGACCAATTTGCTGGATAGCGACGATGTACGCCACATGCTGAATGCCCTGAGCGCGCTGGGAGTTCATTACACCCTGTCTTCCGACCGTACCCGCTGTGAAGTCACCGGTAACGCCGGCCCACTGCACGCGGCTGAAGCATTAGAACTGTTCCTCGGTAATGCCGGAACGGCCATGCGTCCGCTGGCGGCGGCGTTATGTCTGGGGAGTAACGATATTGTGCTGACCGGCGAGCCGCGAATGAAAGAGCGGCCGATTGGTCACCTGGTTGACGCGCTGCGTCAGGGCGGGGCGCAGATTGATTATCTGGAGCAGGAGAATTACCCGCCGCTGCGCCTGCGCGGTGGTTTCAGCGGTGGACAGGTTGAAGTGGACGGCAGCGTTTCCAGCCAGTTTCTGACCGCGCTCCTGATGACCGCCCCGCTGGCGCCTCAGGATACCGTCATTGCGATTAAAGGCGATCTGGTATCCAAACCTTATATTGATATTACGCTGCACCTGATGAAAACCTTTGGCGTTGAGGTTGAAAATCAGTCTTATCAGCGATTTATCGTGCGCGGCAATCAACACTATCGCTCGCCGGGCGATTATCTGGTTGAAGGCGACGCCTCCTCGGCATCCTACTTCCTCGCCGCCGGAGCCATTAAAGGCGGGACGGTAAAAGTCACCGGTATTGGCCGCGATAGCGTGCAGGGCGACATTCGGTTTGCCGATGTGCTGGAAAAAATGGGCGCAACCATTACCTGGGGCGATGATTATATCGCCTGCACGCGCGGCGAACTGAACGCCATCGATATGGATATGAATCATATCCCGGATGCCGCGATGACTATCGCCACGGCCGCCCTGTTCGCCAAAGGCACCACGACTCTGCGCAATATTTATAACTGGCGCGTCAAGGAGACTGACCGCCTGTTTGCTATGGCCACTGAGCTGCGTAAAGTGGGAGCTGAAGTTGAAGAAGGGGAGGATTTCATCCGCATCACTCCGCCTGCGAAGCTCCAGTTCGCTGAAATCGGCACCTATAACGACCATCGTATGGCAATGTGTTTCTCGCTGGTGGCGCTTTCCGATACGCCGGTCACCATCCTTGATCCGAAGTGTACGGCAAAAACTTTCCCGGACTACTTCGAACAGCTGGCGCGAATCAGTACGCTGGCCTGAATCACGCGAATTTAAGGTGAAAACGCCGACCCTCGGGTCGGCGTTTTTTTATGTCTGCTTGTCGGGCGGAAAACTAAATGCTAGCCTTGGTTGCTTGTAAATACAGGATTTATAAGCATTTAATATGCTAATCAATGGATGATTGATATGAGAAATACAAAAGTAATGCTGGCTTTAGCGGTTTCCGCCACGTTGTTGGCAGGTTGTAAAAATATGCAGGGGGTGGACACCAACGCCCTCGTAAGTTCAGGGATGACGGCCTACAAAGCGGCAACGCTTTCTGACTCTGAAGTCAAAGCGCTTTCCGACGATGCCTGTAAGCAAATGGATAGCGAAAATAAAAAGGCCGGCGCTTCAAGTAAGTACACCAAGCGTCTGAATAAAATTGCCAAAGCGTTAGGTAATAATATCAACGGCACCCCGGTAAACTATAAGGTTTACATGACATCAGACGTCAACGCCTGGGCAATGGCCAACGGCTGCGTCCGCGTCTATAGCGGCCTGATGGACATGATGACCGATAATGAAGTTGAAGCGGTTCTGGGCCATGAGCTGGGCCACGTAGCGCTGGGACATTCGCGCAAAGCGATGCAAACCGCCTATGCGACCATTGCCGCGCGTGATGCAATTTCAGCCACCAGCGGAGCGGCTGCAAGTTTGTCTAAATCTCAGTTGGGCGATATCGCAGAGGGAATGATTAACTCCGCTTTCTCCCGCTCTCAAGAGTCCGATGCTGATGATTTCTCCTACGATCTGCTGAAAAAGCGCAACATCAGCACTCAGGGGCTGGTGGGCAGCTTCGACAAACTGGCCAGCCTTGACGCCGGCCACAGTAAATCTCTGTTCGATTCACACCCGCCTTCAGCTGAACGCGCGCAGCATATCCGCGACCGTATCGCGGAAGATAAAAAGTAAAACTGCCTCATCTTCCGGGCTGATGCTCCATCAGCCCGCTATAATTGCACAATTCTTCCGCATTAGATTTCCAGTTATCCGTAATTTACAACCAATGCTCACTTTCCGTCGAAGAGATGCGTATAATGCGCGGCGTTTATATATTTATGCGCCTTGCTAAAGGAGAAAAAGATGACGGCAACAGTTCCGGTAATCACCATTGATGGGCCTGGCGGTGCGGGCAAAGGCACGTTATGCAAGGCAATGGCAGAAACGCTGGGCTGGCATCTGCTGGATTCTGGGGCGATTTATCGCGTTCTTGCTCTCGCTGCGCTGCATCACCATGTTGATGTTGAATCCGAAGAGGCGCTGGTGCCGCTGGCCGCGCATCTTGATGTCCGTTTTGTCTCCACTGATGGTAGCCTGGAAGTCATTCTGGAGGGGGAGGACGTTAGCGCGGAAATCCGCACTCAGGATGTGGCCAATACGGCCTCTAAAGTCGCCGCTTTTCCGCGCGTGCGCGAGGCATTGCTGCGCCGTCAACGAGCCTTCCGTGAGCTGCCCGGTTTGATCGCTGACGGACGCGATATGGGAACCGTGGTATTCCCCGATGCGCCGGTGAAAATTTTCCTTGACGCTTCCGCGGAAGAACGTGCGCATCGCCGCATGCTTCAGTTGCAGGAGAAGGGCTTTAGTGTTAACTTTGATCGCCTTTTATCCGAGATAAAAGAGCGCGACGACCGCGATCGCAATCGTACAGTGGCGCCGCTTATCCCGGCTGCCGATGCCTTAGTTCTTGATTCCACAGAACTAAACATTGAGCAAGTGATTGAAAAAGCGCTACAATATGCGCGCGAAAAACTGGCTTCCGCTTAATCTTATCGTCGATAAAGCACAATAGCCTGCGAATTATAGCAGTACCCCGCAGCAACGGACTGTTAGCGGGTATGTTAAACAACCCCATCCGGCATGGAGCCTGGTGGACGTTAAATATGAAACCTGAAGATTAAACATGACTGAATCTTTTGCTCAACTATTTGAAGAATCCTTAAAAACAATCGAAACCCGTCCGGGTTCCATCGTTCGTGGTGTTGTTGTTGCTATCGACAAAGACGTAGTACTGGTTGACGCCGGTCTGAAATCTGAGTCTGCCATTCCGGCAGAGCAGTTCAAAAACGCCCAGGGCGAGCTGGAAATCCAGGTTGGTGACGAAGTTGACGTTGCTCTGGATGCAGTAGAAGACGGCTTCGGTGAAACCCTGCTGTCCCGTGAGAAAGCTAAACGTCACGAAGCTTGGATCACGCTGGAAAAAGCTTACGAAGACGCTGAAACTGTAGTCGGTATTATCAACGGCAAAGTTAAAGGTGGCTTCACTGTTGAGCTGAATGGTATTCGTGCGTTCCTGCCGGGCTCCCTGGTAGACGTTCGTCCGGTGCGCGACACGCTGCACCTGGAAGGCAAAGAGCTTGAATTCAAAGTCATCAAGCTGGACCAGAAACGTAACAACGTCGTTGTTTCTCGTCGTGCCGTTATCGAATCCGAAAACAGCGCAGAGCGCGATCAGCTGCTGGAAAACCTGCAGGAAGGCATGGAAGTTAAAGGTATCGTTAAGAACCTCACTGACTACGGTGCATTCGTTGATCTGGGCGGCGTTGACGGCCTGCTGCACATTACCGATATGGCATGGAAACGCGTTAAGCATCCGAGCGAAATCGTAAACGTTGGCGACGAAATCACTGTTAAAGTGCTGAAGTTCGACCGCGAACGTACTCGTGTATCTCTGGGCCTGAAACAGCTGGGCGAAGATCCGTGGGTAGCTATCGCTAAACGTTATCCGGAAGGTACCAAACTGACCGGTCGCGTGACCAACCTGACCGACTACGGCTGCTTCGTTGAAATCGAAGAAGGCGTTGAAGGCCTGGTTCACGTTTCCGAAATGGATTGGACCAACAAAAACATCCACCCGTCCAAAGTTGTTAACGTTGGCGATGTAGTGGAAGTTATGGTTCTGGATATCGACGAAGAACGTCGTCGTATCTCCTTGGGCCTGAAGCAGTGCAAAAACAACCCATGGCAGCAGTTCGCGGAAACCCACAACAAGGGCGACCGTGTTGAAGGTAAAATCAAGTCTATCACTGACTTCGGTATCTTCATCGGCCTGGACGGCGGCATCGATGGCCTGGTTCACCTGTCTGACATCTCCTGGAACGTTGCAGGCGAAGAAGCAGTTCGTGAATACAAAAAAGGCGACGAAATCGCAGCAGTTGTTCTGCAGGTTGACGCAGAGCGCGAGCGTATCTCTCTGGGCGTTAAACAGCTCGCAGAAGATCCGTTCAACAACTGGGTTGCACTGAACAAGAAAGGCGCAATCGTAAACGGTAAAGTGACTGCAGTTGACGCTAAAGGCGCAACCGTAGAACTGGCTGACGGCGTTGAAGGTTACCTGCGCGCTTCTGAAGCTTCCCGTGACCGCGTTGAAGATGCCACCCTGGTTCTGAGCGTAGGCGACGACGTTGAAGCTAAATTCACCGGCGTTGATCGTAAGAACCGTGCAATCAGCCTGTCTGTTCGTGCGAAAGACGAAGCTGATGAGAAAGATGCCATCGCAACTGTTAACAAACAGGAAGATGCAAACTTCTCCAACAACGCAATGGCTGAAGCTTTCAAAGCAGCTAAAGGCGAGTAATCTTAGTCTTTCGGGTTACAACAACCTGAATTATGACGAGTTTACTTGACAGATTGCAGGATTCGTCCTGTAATCAAGCACAAAGGGCGGCTACGGCCGCCCTTGTTTAAGCTGTTAGCTAATTTTGCCTTGAAGGAAACCGGAGGAATAATGACCAAGTCAGAATTGATAGAAAGACTTGCCAGCCAGCAATCTCACATTCCTGCGAAAGCAGTGGAAGATGCTGTTAAAGAAATGCTGGAGCATATGGCCTCAACGCTTGCTCAAGGCGAGCGCATTGAAATCCGCGGTTTCGGCAGCTTCTCTCTGCATTATCGAGCACCCCGCACCGGGCGTAACCCAAAAACTGGCGATAAAGTTGAACTGGAAGGTAAGTACGTTCCCCACTTTAAGCCGGGCAAAGAATTACGCGACCGCGCCAATATTTACGAAGAGTAAGTTTCGCTGAGCGGCGACAACATACTTAAACGTTAAAAAAGCACCTTTGGGTGCTTTTTTTATGCCTTTAAAGCTGTACTGGAAGTTGCCTCGCAAAACGTCAGTTCTTTTGCGTTAACAGAGAAAGTTCTCTGGATTGCGCAATCCACTTCTTTTCTGTCCTCAAAGACACTTTCTCAATTTAGCGCAACACTCCCTCTGACAGGGAGGTGCTAATGCGTTTACCACAACTTGCTGGCTGTGTGATTATCGGCATTCTGCCGCTGCTCTGGTTGCCCGATTTGCCCGAGCGTTCGGTTACCTGGGGACTGATGCTGCTGGCGCTGCTTATTGCGCAATGTCGCCGTAGAGCTGCGCATTACGCGGCATTGATAACGCTGTTTTTTGTCTGGGGAGTACTCAGCGCCCGCCAGGCCCTGTGGCCGACACAGACGTTAACAAACGGGAATCGTCAGGTTGAGGTTATGCTGACCGCAACAGATGGTCAGACAACTCATCAGGGCAGAATTGTCCGTCTGGATGAGCGACGGCTATTTCCCGCGCCAGGGGTAAGCCTCTACGGTAATTATTTGCCTGAACCGCCCTGTGCAGGGCAGGTTTGGGCCATGACGCTACGCGCGCGTCCGGTACATAGTCAGCTCAACGAAGGCGGGTTTGACAGCCAGCGCTATGCGCTATCACAGCATCGTCCGTTAACCGGACGCTTTATCAGCGCTGAAGTTCGCGAGCGAAACTGTAGTGTACGAGCGCGTTATCTGGCCTCGCTCAATCAAACCCTGGCGGAACTGCCCTGGCAATCGGTGATGCTGGGGTTAGGCATGGGGGAACGTCTGGCGATCCCTCGCGAGATAAAGATCCTGATGCAGGAAACCGGTACATCGCATCTGATGGCGATCTCAGGGTTACATATCGCGTTAGGAGCCACTCTGGGCTGGTTGCTGCTAAGGGGTTTGCAGTTCTTTCTTCCGTGCCGTTGGCTGGGCTGGCGGGCGCCGCTGCTTACTGGCCTGGCGAGTGCTATTTTTTACGCCTGGCTAACCGGAATGCAGCCGCCCGCGCTGCGCACCTGTGTTGCCCTGTTCGTTGGCTGCGCGCTGCGGCTATCCGGGAAACGCTGGTCGCCATGGCAACTATGGCTCTGCTGCATTGGTGCAATACTGTTTGCCGATCCGCTGGCAGCGTTGTCAGAAAGCCTTTGGCTATCGGCGTTTGCCGTTGCGGCGCTTATCTTCTGGTATCAGCTGGCCCCGATGCCTGGCGGTAAAAGGTGCTGGCTGCTGCGCCAAAGCCTCGCGTTATGTCATCTGCAGATCGGCTTAATGTTTTTACTTGCACCTTTACAGATTGCTCTCTTCCACGGCATCAGCTTAACGTCGGTGCTGGCGAATTTGATTGCCGTGCCTCTGGTGACTTTTATCGTTGTTCCGCTGATTCTGACCGCCATGTTTTTACACCTCTGTGCTCCGCTCACCATTGAGGTGGTGATATGGCAATCAGCAGACCGTATCCTGGCGGCGCTATTCGGGTTCCTGCGGCAGCTGCCGCCCGGCTGGCTCGAGCTGGATGCTCGCTGGCTTGGGATAAGCCTGCTGCCGTGGCCGGCGTTAATTCTCTGGCGTTTTCATGCGTGGCGCACGTTGCCGGCGTTTTGTTTAGCATGTCTCGGGCTATTAAGCTGGCCATTCTGGCGGAGTACGGCTGCCAACGAATGGCGAGTCACCATGCTGGATGTCGGGCAGGGGCTGGCTATGGTGATTGAACGCCAGGGCGCGGCCCTTCTCTACGATACCGGACTCGCCTGGCCTGAGGGTGACAGCGGTGAGCAGATTATCATCCCTTGGCTACGCTGGCATCACTTGCATCTGGAAGGCGTCGTACTCAGCCACGAGCATCTCGATCACCGCGGGGGACTCAACTCGGTGTTAAAAGCATGGCCTCAAATATGGATACGAAGCCCTTTAGGCTGGGCGGGCCATTTAGCATGCCAGCGCGGTGAGATCTGGCAGTGGCGAGGTTTAACCTTTCGTGCGTTCTGGCCGCTGCCCGGCGCGACAAAGCAGGGGAATAATCGCTCATGCGTGGTGCGTGTTGATGACGGCAAGCACAGTATCCTGCTCACCGGGGATATCGAAACGCCAGCGGAGCAAGCGATGATTAGCCACTACTGGCAACATCTTGCGTCTACACTTATCCAGGTTCCCCATCACGGCAGTAATACGTCGTCCGGGACCGCCCTGTTGCGCAGCGTTGGCGGGGAGGCTGCGCTAGCTTCTGCTTCCCGCTATAACGCATGGCGTATGCCCTCAACCAAGGTGAAACAGCGCTATCGAAACCAGAATTATCAGTGGTTCGACACGCCGCATCAGGGGCAAATTACGGTTATTTTTTCCGCGGATGGCTGGCAAATCCATAGCTTACGGGATCAAGTTTTACCGCGATGGTATCATCAGTGGTTTGGCGGGAACGTTCAGAACGGGTAGAATATGCGGCTATTTCAACACAAGCTGGTTTATTGAATGCAGAACGATAAAGATCTTTCCACGTGGCAGACCTTCCGCCGACTCTGGCCGATTATAGCGCCGTTTAAACCCGGGCTAATCGTTGCAGCGGTAGCGTTAGTGCTTAACGCGGCTAGTGATACCTTCATGCTATCGCTTCTTAAACCGTTACTGGATGATGGTTTTGGTAAAACGGATCGCTCGGTGCTGATATGGATGCCGCTGGTGGTGATCGGATTGATGGTTCTGCGCGGCATCACCAGCTACGTTTCGAGCTACTGCATCTCGTGGGTGTCCGGCAAAGTCGTGATGACGATGCGCCGTCGTTTATTCAGCCACATGATGGGAATGCCGGTTGCATTCTTTGACAAGCAGTCCACCGGGACGCTGCTATCACGTATTACCTATGATTCGGAGCAGGTGGCCTCTTCCTCCTCCAGCGCGTTGATTACCGTCGTGCGTGAAGGCGCGTCGATTATTGGCCTGTTTGCGATGATGTTTTATTACAGCTGGCAGCTGTCATTGATTCTGATCGTTCTGGCACCGATCGTGTCTATTGCTATTCGCGTGGTCTCGAAGCGTTTTCGTAATATCAGCAAGAATATGCAGAACACCATGGGCCAGGTGACGACCAGTGCAGAGCAGATGCTGAAAGGGCATAAAGAAGTGCTGATGTTTGGCGGTCAGGCCGTCGAAACCAAGCGCTTTGATAAAGTCAGCAACAAGATGCGTCTGCAGGGGATGAAAATGGTCTCCGCGTCCTCAATTTCTGACCCTATTATTCAGCTAATCGCCTCCCTGGCTCTGGCTTTCGTACTTTATGCGGCAAGCTTCCCGAGCGTAATGGAGACGTTAACGGCTGGTACAATTACCGTTGTCTTCTCCTCAATGATCGCGCTGATGCGTCCGCTAAAATCGCTGACTAACGTCAACGCGCAGTTCCAGCGCGGGATGGCCGCTTGTCAGACGCTTTTCGCTATTCTTGACTCCGAGCAGGAGAAAGATGAAGGCACGCGGGTTATCGAACGTGCGAAGGGCAACCTCGAATTTAAAAACGTTACCTTCAGATATCCGGGGCGTGAAGTCGCTGCGCTGCGCAATATTGACCTCAATATTCCGGAAGGGAAAACCGTGGCGCTGGTAGGGCGCTCAGGGTCGGGTAAATCGACCATCGCCAGCCTGATTACGCGTTTTTATGATGTTGATGAGGGGCAGATCTTGCTGGACGGCCACGACCTGCGTGAATACACGCTGAGCTCTCTGCGCGATCAGGTTGCGCTGGTGTCGCAAAACGTCCATCTCTTTAACGACACCGTGGCGAATAATATCGCCTATGCCCGAACCGAAGAGTACAGCCGCGAGCAGATTGAAGAAGCGGCTCGCATGGCTTATGCCATGGACTTTATCAATAAAATGGACAATGGCCTGGATACGATTATCGGTGAAAACGGCGTTATGCTTTCCGGCGGCCAGCGCCAGCGCATCGCTATCGCTCGCGCCCTGCTGCGCAACAGCCCGATACTGATCCTTGATGAAGCAACTTCGGCGCTGGATACCGAATCAGAGCGCGCCATTCAGGCGGCGCTGGACGAACTGCAGAAAAACCGCACTTCGCTGGTTATTGCTCACCGTCTCTCGACGATTGAGCAGGCTGACGAAATTGTGGTAGTGGAAGATGGCCAGATCGTTGAACGCGGCAGCCATGCCGATCTGCTTGAACATAAGGGCGTTTACGCTCAGCTGCATAAGATGCAGTTCGGCGCATGATTGCGCGCATCTGGTCCGGCGAATCGCCTTTATGGCGGCTACTGCTTCCGCTCTCCTGGCTCTATGGCCTGGTGAGCGGATTAATACGGCTAAGCTATAAACTGGGATGGCGAAAAGTGTGGCGAGCGCCGGTGCCGGTAGTGGTGGTTGGCAATCTGACCGCCGGCGGCAATGGCAAAACACCGGTTGTTGTCTGGCTGGTGGAACAGCTTCAGCAGCGCGGTATTCGCGTCGGCGTGGTGTCACGCGGCTACGGCGGAAAAGCCGCGAGCTATCCGCTGCTGCTTAATGTGGATACGCATACCGGGGAAGCGGGCGATGAGCCGGTGCTGATTTATCAGCGTACCGGCGCGCCGGTTGCCGTCTCGCCGGTACGCAGCGATGCGGTTCAGGCGCTGCTCGCCGCCAACGATCTTCAGCTTATCGTCACGGATGATGGTCTGCAGCACTATAAGCTGGCGCGTGACAAAGAGATTGTGGTGATTGACGGCGTACGTCGTTTTGGTAACGGCTGGTGGTTGCCTGCGGGTCCTATGCGCGAGCGCGCTTCGCGTTTGCGCAGCGTGGATGCGGTTATCGTTAACGGCGGTCTCGCCCGCCCGGGAGAGATACCTATGCAGCTTCGTCCCGGGCTGGCGGTGAATCTGCTGACCGGTGAACGCCGGGATGCGGCGGCGTTGGACAACGTGGTGGCGATGGCAGGAATCGGCCATCCGCCGCGTTTCTTCGCCACCCTCGAGAGCTGCGGCGTACGTCCGGTGAAAACCATCTCCCTGGCCGATCATCAGGCTCTGTCGCAGAGCGATGTCGCCGCGCTGGCGGCGCCGCAGCAAACTCTGCTGATGACCGAAAAAGATGCGGTGAAGTGCCGCGACTTTGCGCAGGCAAACTGGTGGTATCTACCGGTCGACGCGATAATGACTGACCAGCGCGCACAGCGCCTGCTCACGGATTTAGTGACGCTGGCGCAGCGCTAATTTCGCTTATCACCGCCTGCGCCGGAACCTTTTACGGAGAAGCTGCATGCCGGTATTGTCCCTCTCGCTTAAAGAAGCTCGCCATCTTCACCTGGCCGCGCAGGGGCTGCTGAAAAAGCCCCGCCGTCGCGCCAAACCCGAGGATGTTCTGCAAACCATTAAGCAGATGTCCCTGCTGCAAATCGATACCATCAACGTTGTTGCCCGCAGCCCTTATCTGGTGCTTTTCAGCCGCCTTGGCCACTATCCGCAGCGCTGGCTGGATGAGGCGCTTCGCGCCGGTGAACTGATGGAATACTGGGCGCATGAGGCCTGTTTCTTACCGCGCAGCGACTTTTCACTGGTGCGTCACCGTATGCTGACGCCGGATAAAATGGGCTGGAAATACCATACCGCATGGATGACCGAGCACGCTCCGGCCATTCAGGAACTGCTGGCCCATATTGCTGAAAATGGCCCGGTTCGCTCGGCAGACTTTGAACATCCGCGTAAGGGCGCCAGCGGATGGTGGGAGTGGAAACCGCATAAGCGCCATCTTGAAGGTTTATTTACCGCTGGAGAGCTGATGGTTATCGAGCGGCGCAACTTTCAGCGCGTTTACGATCTCACGCAGCGGGTCATGCCGGACTGGGAGGATGAGCGGGATGGCCTCTCTCAGGAGCAGGCCGAAGCCATTATGTTACGCAATAGCGCACGCAGCCTCGGGATCTTCCGCGCGCAGTGGCTGGCGGATTATTATCGTCTACGTCGACCCTCGCTACCCCCGCTGCTGGCGAGCTGGCAGGATGAGGGGCTGGTGAAACCGGTAAACGTTGAAACCCTGGGGGAAATGTGGCTTCACCGTGATGCGCTGAAGCTGCTGGAGTCCTCACCCGGCGGCAGGCTCGCCGCCAGCCACAGCGCGGTGCTCTCGCCTTTCGATCCGGTGGTGTGGGATCGCAAGCGGGCTGAGCAGCTATTTAACTTCACCTATCGCCTGGAGTGCTATACGCCCGCGCCGAAACGTCAGTATGGCTATTTCGTATTACCGCTGCTGCATCAGGGGAAGCTGGTGGGCAGAATGGATAGCAAAATGCATCGTAAAACCGGCGTTCTGGAAATTATCGCTCTGTGGCTGGAGGAGGGGGTCAAGGTGACCTCGGGACTCGAGAGCGGGCTAAAACGCGCCATTGATGATTTTGCCCTCTGGCAGGAGGCGACACGGGTGAGCTGCGGGAAGCTGCCGGCGGAACTTTTTGCCGGGCGGCAACAGGGTTGGGAAATTGACGCCGCCTGAGCCAGCGTATGATATGCTGCTAAAGAATCTATTCGGTCCATCTGGAGGAATCATGGATCACCGTTTACTTGAAATTATCGCCTGTCCGGTTTGTAACGGTAAGCTCTATTACAGCCAGGATAAGCAAGAACTGATCTGCAAACTCGATAGCCTGGCTTTTCCGCTGCGTGAAGGTATCCCCGTACTGCTGGAAACCGAAGCCCGCGCGCTTGCTGTAGAAGAGAGCCAGTCATGAGTTTCGTGGTTATCATCCCCGCGCGCTTCGCTTCTACTCGTCTGCCAGGCAAACCGCTCCAGGATATCAACGGCAAGCCGATGATTGTCCACGTCCTTGAGCGAGCCCGTGAATCCGGGGCCGAGCGTATTATCGTTGCCACCGATCATGCAGACGTAGCCCGAGCGGTTGAAGCCGCCGGCGGTGAAGTCTGCATGACGCGTGAAGATCATCAGTCTGGCACCGAGCGCCTGGCCGAGGTGGTTGAAAAATGCGCTTTCAGCGATGACACCATCATTGTGAATATCCAGGGCGATGAGCCGATGATCCCGCCCGCCATCGTGCGCCAGGTAGCCGAGAATCTGGGTGCCAGCACGAGCGGTATGGCAACCTTAGCGGTGCCAATCCACGATGCGGAAGAGGCGTTTAATCCGAATGCGGTCAAGGTTGTCATGGACGCAGCTGGCTATGCCCTCTATTTTTCTCGCGCCACCATCCCGTGGGATCGCGATCGTTTCGCTAAATCCCGCGAGGCTATCGGCGATTCGCTGCTGCGTCATATCGGGATCTATGGCTATCGCGCCGGTTTTATTCGTCGCTATGTTAGCTGGGCGCCAAGCCCGCTTGAACAGATCGAGATGCTCGAGCAGCTACGCGTGCTGTGGTACGGCGAGAAAATCCATGTCGCGGTGGCGGAAGTGGTTCCCGGTACAGGCGTCGATACGCCGGAAGATCTGGAACGCGTCCGCGCGGAGCTACGTTAATTTCCCTCCATCCCCTCCGCCAGGAGGGGATATCTTCAGGCCGTTTTTCCATACTTTTTTACGTCAATTTTGATCTTACCCGATGACAACCCCGGCACAGGCGCTCATTATGAAACCAGTAGTGTTCATAGGGGTAATCAGAAATGGAACAGTTGCGTACCGAGCTGAGCCACCTGCTGGGTGAAAAACTAAGCCGCGTGGAGTGCGTCAGCGAGAAACCCTCGTCGGCGCTGTGGTCGCTATATGATGCGCAGGGAAACCCAATGCCGCTGCTGGCGCGCAGCTTTACGACGCCGGGCGTGGCGCGTCAGCTGGCGTGGAAGATATCAACCCTCGCGCGAAGCGGTACTGTCCGTATGCCGGTGGTCTACGGCGTAATGACGCACGAAGAGCATCCGGGCCCAGATGTACTGCTGATCGAACGACTGCGCGGCGTTTCGGTAGAAGCCCCCGCCCGTACGCCGGAGCGTTGGGAACAGCTACAGGAGCAGATTGTTGAAGCGCTGCTGGCCTGGCACCGTCAGGATAGCGGCGGCTGCGTCGGGATGGTCGACAGCACTCAGGAAAATCTCTGGCCATACTGGTACCGCCAGCGTGTAGAGGTGCTATGGAGCACGCTGAACCTTTATCAGGATACCGGCCTGACGATGCAGGACAAACGCATTCTGTTCCGCACTCGCGAATGCCTTATGGATTTGTTTAAGGATTTCAATGATAACTGCGTGCTGGTCCACGGTAGCTTCACGCTGCGCAGCATGCTTAAAGATCCGCGCAGCGATCAGCTGCTGGCGATGGTAGGTCCGGGCATGATGCTCTGGGCGCCGCGTGAATATGAGCTATTCCGTCTGGTTGATAGCGGCCAGGAAGAGCAGCTGCTGTGGCACTATCTCCGCCGGGCGCCGGTAGCGGAAGCGTTTCTCTGGCGGCGCTGGCTGTATCTGCTGTGGGATGAAGTGGATAATCTGGTCAATACCGGACGCTTTGACCGCGTCCGGTTTGATCTGGCGGCTAAATCAATCCTGCCCTGGCTCGCCTGAAGATCCTTTCAGTCGCTGCCAGATGCGACCTAACGTTTCGTAACCAACCCGATCGCTATGCATTAGCCAGACCGGCGAGGGGATTGCCCGCTCCCATGGGTTGAGCGGTGACTCAATCGCCAGCTGGTTGGCCGGGGCGGGCAAGGGCGCCAGCCCGGCGCGGCGAAAGAAAATCATCGCCCGCGGCAGATGTGAAGCGGAAGTGACCAGCAGGAAAGGCGCATCGCCAATCGCCTCTTTCACCGCGGCGGCTTCCTCTTCGGTATCTTTGGGTTTATCGAGAACGATAATTTCGCTGCGCGGTACGCCCAGGGTCTCGGCTACCCGGGCACTGGTTTCCGCAGAACTTACCGGGTTGGTCTTCGCTCTTCCGCCGGTAAAGATCATTTTGGCTCCCGGATTTTCCTGCCACAGGCGGATGCCCTCCGTCAGCCGCGGCAGGCTGTTATTAATGAGATTTGAGCTGGGCGCCCAGGCTGGATTCCAGGTGTATCCTCCGCCCAGTACGACGACGTACTGTACGCGCTCTTCTCCCCGCCACGTCGGGTATTTATCTTCAATCGGTTTGAGCAAACTATCGGCCACCGGTTGCAGGCTTAATAGCAGCAACAGCAGCCAGCCGAAGCTGACGCAGAGCTTGCCGGTGCGCTGGAAACGGCTAAACCACAGCAAGGCGATGCCGACCGCCATAAGCAACAGCAGCAGGGGAAGCGGCAGCATCATGCCGCCTAAAACCTTTTTCAGCGTAAAAAGCATGCCCAACGGTTCCTTTTTTAACCATATAACCAAAGATATACCCGGATCTTACAACAGATCGCTTCATTCTCCGCGCGGGTATGACAAAATAGCGGTTTTGTGTTGGCTTGTGGAGTCACCCGTGCAGGATCGTAATTTCGATGATATTGCTGAAAAGTTTTCGCGCAATATATACGGCACCACCAAAGGCCAGCTGCGGCAGGCGATCCTCTGGCAGGATCTACAACCGCTGCTGAACCAGATGGGGCCTGGGCCATTGCGAGTTCTTGACGCGGGCGGCGGCGAAGGGCAAACGGCGATCAAAGTGGCGGAAATGGGCCATCACGTCACGTTATGCGATCTCTCTGGTGAAATGGTGGCTCGCGCCAGGCAGGCGGCTGCCGATAAAGGTGTGATCGACAACATGCATTTTGTACAATGCGCGGCTCAGGATATTGAGCAGCATTTGGAAAGTCCGGTCGATCTGATACTGTTTCATGCGGTGCTGGAATGGGTAGCCGAACCACAGGCGATGTTGCGTACGCTGTGGTCGATGCTGCGCCCCGGCGGCGCGTTATCGCTGATGTTCTACAATGCTAACGGCCTGTTGATGCACAATATGGTCGCCGGCAATCTGGACTATGTGCAAATCGGCATGCCGAAAAAGAAAAAACGCACGCTGTCGCCGGACTATCCGCGCGATCCGCAGCAGGTTTACGGCTGGCTGGAAGAGATTGGCTGGCAGATTACCGGTAAGACCGGCGTGCGGGTGTTTCATGATTATCTGCGTGAAAAACACCAACAGCACGACAAATTTGCGGCGCTGCTGGAGCTGGAAACGCGCTACTGTCGCCAGGAGCCGTATATTAGCTTAGGCCGTTATATTCACGTCACCGCGCTTAAGCCGCAGATGCAAGGATAAACTATGAGTGAATTTTCCCAGACAGTCCCCGAACTGGTTGCTTGGGCCAGGAAAAATGATTTTTCTATTTCGCTGCCGGTCGACAGACTCTCTTTTCTGCTGGCGATTGCCACGCTGAACGGCGAGCGGATGGAAGGGGAAATGACCGAGGGAGAACTGGTGGACGCGTTCCGCCACGTCAGTGATGCGTTTGAGCAGACCAGCGAAACCATCAGCCAGCGCGCCAATAATGCCATTAACGATATGGTGCGCCAGCGTCTGCTGAACCGCTTTACCAGCGAAATCACCGAGGGTAACGCTATTTATCGCCTGACGCCGCTGGGCATCGGGATCACCGATTACTATATTCGTCAGCGCGAGTTCTCCACCCTGCGCCTGTCGATGCAGCTCTCCATCGTTGCCGGCGAACTCAAGCGCGCCGCCGACTCGGCAGAAGAGGGCGGCGATGAGTTCCACTGGCATCGTAACGTTTTCGCTCCCCTGAAGTACTCGGTTGCGGAAATTTTCGACAGTATCGATCTGACCCAGCGGATCATGGATGAGCAGCAACAGCTGGTGAAAGATGATATTGCCCAGCTGCTGAATAAAGACTGGCGGGCGGCGATCTCCAGCTGCGAGCTGCTGCTGTCGGAAACGTCCGGCACCCTGCGCGAGCTGCAGGATACTCTGGATGCGGCGGGCGATAAGCTGCAGGCAAACCTGCTGCGTATCCAGGACTCGACCATGGCGCGCGACGATCTGAATTTTATCGATCGTCTGGTGTTCGACCTGCAAAGCAAGCTGGACCGCATCGTCAGCTGGGGTCAGCAGGCGATAGACCTGTGGATCGGCTACGATCGCCACGTGCATAAATTTATCCGTACCGCTATCGATATGGATAAAAACCGCGTCTTCGCGCAGCGTTTACGCCAGTCGGTCCAGACTTACTTCGACGCACCCTGGGCGCTCACCCATGCGAATGCCGATCGTCTGCTTGATATGCGCGATGAAGAGATGGCGTTGCATGATGAAGAGGTTACCGGAGAACTTCCGGCGGATCTGGAGTACGAAGAGTTTAACGAAATTCGCGAACAGCTGGCAGCGCTGATTGAAGGTCAGCTGGCGGTCTATAAAGAGAAGGGACTGCCGCTGGATCTTGGTCTGGTGGTACGCGAATATCTTTCGCAGTATCCGCGCGCTCGCCACTTTGATGTCGCGCGCATTGTTGTCGACCAGGCGGTACGTTTGGGCGTAGCGCAAGCAGATTTCACCGGACTGCCGGCAAAATGGCAGCCGATTAATGATTACGGAGCCAAGGTACAGGCGCATGTCATCGACAAATATTGAACAAGTGATGCCGGTTAAACTGGCGCAAGCGTTGGCTAATCCGTTATTTCCGGCGCTGGATAGCGCCCTGCGCGCAGGCCGTCATATCGGCCTTGACGAGCTGGATAATCACGCATTTTTAATGGATTTTCAGGATTACCTGGAAGAGTTTTATGCTCGCTACAACGTCGAGCTGATTCGCGCGCCGGAGGGGTTTTTCTATCTACGCCCGCGCTCGACCACGCTGATCCCGCGCTCGGTGCTCTCCGAGCTGGATATGATGGTGGGCAAAATTCTTTGCTATCTCTACCTCAGTCCGGAGCGCCTGGCGAATGAAGGCATCTTCACCCAGCAGGAGCTTTACGACGAGCTGCTGACCCTGGCGGACGAAGCCAAGCTGCTGAAGCTGGTCAATAACCGTTCGACCGGCTCCGACCTTGACCGCCAGAAGCTGCAGGAAAAAATGCGCGCTTCGCTCAACCGGCTGCGCCGCCTCGGCATGGTGTGGTTTATGGGCCACGACAGCAGCAAATTCCGCATCACCGAATCGGTGTTTCGCTTCGGCGCCGACGTGCGCGCCGGTGACGACCCGCGCGAAGCGCAGCTGCGTATGATCCGTGACGGTGAAGCCATGGCGCTGGAAAATCGTCTACAGCTTAATGATGAGAATGAAGAGAATCAGCCGGATAGCGGGGAGGAAGAGTAATGATTGAACGCGGTAAATTTCGCTCGCTGACGCTGGTTAACTGGAACGGCTTTTTTGCCCGCACCTTTGATCTTGATGAATTAGTGACCACGCTTTCCGGCGGTAACGGCGCCGGTAAATCCACGACCATGGCGGCCTTCGTCACCGCGCTGATCCCCGACCTGACGCTACTGCATTTCCGTAATACTACGGAAGCCGGGGCCACCAGCGGCTCGCGAGATAAAGGGCTTCACGGTAAGCTGCGCGCAGGCGTCTGTTACTCGGTGCTGGACGTCATTAACTCTCGCCACCAGCGAGTGGTGGTTGGCGTACGCCTACAGCAGGTCGCCGGTCGCGATCGTAAAGTTGATATCAAGCCTTTTGCGATTCAGGGGTTGCCTACCTCCATCCAGCCGACTCAGCTGCTGACCGAAACCCTTAACGAGCGCCAGGCGCGCGTGGTGACGCTCAACGAGCTGAAAGATAAGCTCGAAGCGATGGAAGGGGTACAGTTCAAGCAGTTTAACTCTATTACCGAGTATCACTCGCTGATGTTCGATCTGGGCGTGGTGGCTCGCCGCCTGCGTTCAGCTTCCGACCGTAGCAAGTACTATCGCCTGATCGAAGCGTCGCTGTACGGCGGCATTTCAAGCACCATTACCCGCTCGCTGCGCGACTACCTGCTGCCGGAAAACAGCGGCGTGCGTAAAGCATTCCAGGATATGGAAGCGGCGCTGCGTGAAAACCGCATGACCCTGGAAGCGATCCGCGTAACGCAGTCGGATCGCGACCTGTTCAAACATCTGATCAGCGAAGCCACCAACTACGTTGCCGCCGACTATATGCGCCACGCAAACGAGCGACGCATTCATCTCGACAAAGCGCTGGAGTATCGCCGCGATCTGTTCAGCTCCCGCGCTCAGCTCGCGGCTGAACAGTATAAGCACGTCGATATGGCCCGCGAGCTGCAGGAACATAACGGCGCGGAAGGCGATCTGGAAGCCGATTATCAGGCCGCCAGCGACCATCTGAACCTGGTGCAGACCGCTCTGCGCCAGCAGGAAAAAATCGAGCGCTATGAGGCGGATCTTGATGAACTGCAGATTCGCCTCGAAGAGCAAAATGAAGTCGTTGCGGAAGCGGTTGACCAGCAGGAAGAGAACGAAGCCCGCGCCGAAGCCGCCGAGCTGGAAGTGGATGAGCTGAAAAACCAGCTTGCCGACTACCAGCAGGCGCTGGACGTGCAGCAGACCCGTGCGATTCAGTACAACCAGGCGCTGCAGGCGCTGGAAAGAGCAAAAGCGCTTTGCCATCTGCCGGATTTAACCCCGGAGAGCGCCGACGAGTGGCTGGAAACTTTCCAGGCGAAAGAGCAGGAAGCGACGGAGAAAATGCTGTCGCTGGAACAGAAAATGAGCGTGGCGCAAACTGCGCATAGCCAGTTTGAACAGGCATACCAGCTGGTGGTGGAGATCAACGGTCCGCTGGCGCGTAATGAAGCCTGGGACGTGGCGCGCGAGCTGTTGCGCGAAGGCGTTAATCAACGCCACCAGGCAGAGCAGGCGCACGGGTTGCGCAGTCGCCTGACGGAACTTGAACAGCGTCTGCGTGAACAGCAGGATGCTGAACGCCAGCTGAACGAATTCTGTAAGCGTCAGGGCAAACGTTACGATATCGACGAACTGGAAGCTCTGCATCAGGAGCTGGAAGCCCGCATAGCCTCGCTTTCCGACAGCGTTTCCTCCGCCAGCGAACGGCGGATGACCCTGCGTCAGGAGCTGGAACAGCTGCAGACGCGGACGCAAACGCTGATGCGCCGCGCGCCCATCTGGCTGGCGGCGCAGAACAGCCTCAATCAGCTGTGCGAACAGAGCGGCGAGCAGTTTGAGTCGAGCCAGGAAGTTACCGAATATCTCCAGCAACTGCTGGAGCGTGAACGCGAAGCTATCGTAGAGCGCGACGAAGTTGGCGCCCGTAAGCGCGCAATCGATGATGAAATCGAGCGCCTTAGCCAGCCGGGCGGTTCAGAAGATCAGCGCCTGAACGCGCTGGCGGAACGCTTTGGCGGCGTGCTGCTGTCGGAAATCTATGATGACGTTAGCCTCGATGATGCGCCGTATTACTCGGCGCTGTACGGCCCTTCCCGCCACGCTATTGTGGTACCGGATCTGTCGCTGATTGCCGAGCAGCTGGAAGGCCTTGAAGATTGCCCCGAAGATCTCTACCTGATCGAGGGCGATCCGCAGTCGTTTGATGACAGCGTATTTAGCGTCGATGAGCTGGAAAAAGCCGTTGTCGTTAAGATTGCCGATCGTCAGTGGCGCTATTCACGCTTCCCGACGCTGCCGCTGTTTGGCCGCGCCGCGCGTGAAAGCCGCGTTGAAACGCTGCACGCCGAGCGTGAAAGCCTCTCCGAGCGTTTTGCGACCCTGTCGTTTGATGTGCAGAAAACCCAGCGCCTCCATCAGGCGTTCAGCCGCTTTATCGGTAACCATCTGGCGGTGGCCTTTGAGGACGACCCGGAAGAAGAAATCCGTAAACTGAATACTCGTCGCGGCGAGCTGGAGCGGGCGCTGACCGCCCATGAGAGCGATAACCAGCAGAACCGGGTGCAGTATGAGCAGGCGAAAGAGGGTGTATCCGCGCTCAACCGCTTGTTGCCACGTCTGAATCTGCTGGCCGACGACTCGCTGGCCGATCGCGTCGATGAAATCCAGGAGCGGCTCGACGAAGCGCAGGAGGCCGCGCGCTTTGTGCAGCAGTATGGTAACCAGCTGGCTAAGCTGGAACCGATCGTTTCCGTTCTGCAGAGCGATCCGGAGCAGTTTGAACAGCTAAAAGAAGATTACGCGTACTCGCAGCAGACTCAGCGCGATGCGCGTCAGCAGGCGTTTGCGCTGACCGAAGTCGTGCAGCGCCGCGCCCACTTTAGCTACTCTGATTCCGCAGAGATGCTCAGCGGTAATAGCGATCTGAACGAGAAGCTGCGCCAGCGCCTGGAGCAGGCGGAAGCGGAGCGCGCCCGCACCCGCGAAGCGCTGCGTACCCACGCCGCGCAGCTCAATCAGTACAACCAGGTGCTGGCATCGCTGAAAAGCTCCTACGACACCAAAAAAGAGCTGCTCAACGATCTGCATAAAGAGCTTCAGGATATTGGCGTACGCGCCGACGCCGGCGCCGAAGAGCGCGCCCGTTTGCGTCGCGATGAGCTTCATGCTCAGCTCAGCAACAACCGCGCGCGGCGTAACCAGCTTGAAAAAGCCTTGACCTTCTGCGAAGCGGAAATGGATAACCTGACCCGCAGGCTGCGCAAGCTGGAGCGTGATTACTGCGAAATGCGCGAACAGGTGGTCAGCGCCAAAGCCGGCTGGTGCGCGGTCATGCGCCTGGTGAAAGACAACGGCGTGGAGCGTCGTCTGCATCGCCGCGAGCTGGCCTACCTTTCGGCTGATGAGCTGCGCTCAATGTCGGATAAGGCGCTCGGGGCGCTGCGTCTGGCGGTCTCTGATAACGAACACCTGCGCGATGTGCTGCGTATTTCGGAAGATCCGAAACGCCCGGAACGCAAAATCCAGTTCTTTGTCGCCGTTTATCAGCATCTGCGCGAGCGTATCCGCCAGGATATTATCCGTACCGACGATCCGGTGGAAGCGATTGAGCAGATGGAGATTGAACTCAGTCGACTGACGGAAGAGCTCACCAACCGCGAGCAGAAGCTGGCCATCAGCTCTCGCAGCGTGGCCAACATCATCCGCAAGACAATCCAGCGCGAGCAGAACCGTATTCGCATGCTCAACCAGGGGCTGCAGAGCGTCTCCTTCGGCCAGGTCAACAGCGTGCGGCTGAACGTCAACGTGCGGGAAACCCACTCGATGCTGCTGGACGTGCTGTCCGAGCAGCATGAACAGCATCAGGATTTGTTCAACAGCAATCGTCTGACCTTCTCGGAAGCGCTGGCGAAGCTGTATCAGCGCCTGAATCCGCAAATTGATATGGGGCAGCGTACGCCGCAGACCATTGGTGAAGAGCTGCTGGACTACCGCAACTATCTGGAGATGGAAGTGGAAGTTAACCGCGGTTCCGACGGCTGGCTGCGCGCTGAATCCGGTGCGCTATCGACCGGTGAGGCTATCGGTACCGGGATGTCGATTCTGGTTATGGTGGTGCAGAGCTGGGAAGATGAATCCATGCGCCTGCGCGGCAAGGATATTTCGCCGTGCCGCCTGCTGTTCCTCGATGAAGCCGCGCGTCTGGATGCCCGTTCTATCGCCACGCTGTTCGAACTGTGCGATCGACTGGAGATGCAGCTAATTATCGCAGCGCCGGAAAATATCAGCCCGGAAAAAGGCACCACCTACAAACTGGTGCGTAAAGTGGTGAACAATCACGAGCATGTGCATGTAGTAGGTCTGCGTGGCTTCGCGCCGCAGCTGCCTGAAACGCTGCCGGGAACGGCTAATGCTTCATAATGTTGTACAATAAGTAGCCAAAGGGCGACAAGATGTCGCCCTTTTTGTTATCCGTACCTGTATTTTAGGATTGTATAATCTTTTAACTTCTTTACATTTGGGAAGGCAAAAGCGTTTTCGTCTTCATATACTGAAAGTAAGCCCCATTTTAGCGGGCAGCAATGTGTTAACAGGGGGCAAGGGATGTTGCTTAAGAAACGGTATGGTCGTCAATTGTCAGCGCTCAGTCTGGGCCTGGCTTTTGCATTCGCTCCACTGTTCAATGTCCAGGCCGAAGAGCCTGAAATTGTACCATCGGATAGCTCAGCCACCATCAGCGAGCTCTCTTCCGCGCTCAGCCAAAGCGCAAACCAGTCTGCGGCGGTTGCCAAAATGGCTGGCGAGCAGGCGCTTCCTGCCGATGCGGCGGCGAAAAGCCGTGCCGATATTCAGGCGGTGCTGCCGTCCGGTTATCAACCCGTCTTTATGAATCCGCTGGTCTCGCTGTATGCGGCCAGGGATATGAAGCCGATGTGGGATAACCGTGAGGCGGTGCAGGCGTTTCAGCAGCAGCTGGCTGAAGTCGCTATTGCCGGTTTTCAGCCGCAGTTCACCACCTGGGTTGAGCTGTTAACCGACCCGGCGGTGAACGGTCTGGCGCGGGATGTTGTTTTGTCTGACGCCATGATGGGCTATCTGCATTTTATTAGTGGTATTCCCACTCAGGGCAACCGCTGGCTGTATGGCACCAAACCGTATGCCATGTCGACGCCGCCGCTATCGGTGGTTAATCAGTGGCAGGTGGCGCTGGATAGCGGTTCGCTGCCGCAGTTCATTGCGGGCCTGGCGCCGCAGCATCCGCAGTATGCCGCAATGCATCAGGCGCTACTGGCGCAGGTTGCCGATTCACGTCCGTGGCCGCAGCTCACCGGTAAGACCTCGCTACGTCCCGGGGAGTGGAGCAATGATGCCGGTGCGCTCAGGGAGATTTTACAGCGCACCGGTATGCTCGATGACTCGGCGAAAATTGCCCTGCCGGGCGATGACGTGGTGAGCCCATCCGCCGGGAAAAAGGCTAAAAACAGCGGCCGCGGCGTTTACGATCGCCAGTTGGTTGAAGGCGTTAAGCGCTTTCAGGCGTGGCAGGGGCTGGGCGCTGATGGCGTGATCGGTCAGGCGACCCGCGACTGGCTCAACGTCTCTCCCGCGCAGCGCGCCGGCGTGCTGGCCTTAAATATCCAGCGTTTGCGTCTGCTGCCGGGTAATCTTGCGACCGGTATTATGGTGAATATTCCAGCCTTTTCGCTGGTTTATTACCAGGATGGCAGCGAGGTGCTGGCATCACGAGTTATCGTTGGCCGCCCGGACCGCAAAACGCCGATGATGAGCAGTGCCCTAAACAATGTGGTGGTCAACCCGCCGTGGAACGTACCGCCGACGCTGGCGCGCAAAGATATCCTGCCGAAGGTGCGCAATAACCCCGGCTATCTTGAACAACACGGCTATACGATGATGCGCGGCTGGAACAGCAAAGAGGCCATCGATCCTTATCAGGTGGACTGGGAGACGATAACCGCATCGAATCTGCCGTTCCGCTTCCAGCAGGCTCCCGGCGCGCGTAATTCGCTGGGGCGCTATAAATTTAATATGCCAAGCTCAGATGCCATATATTTGCACGACACGCCAAATCACACTCTGTTCCAACGGGATGGGCGAGCGCTGAGCTCCGGATGTGTGCGGGTGAATAAAGCTTCAGAGCTGGCGAATATGCTGTTGCAGGACGCGGGCTGGAACGACGCGCGTATTTCGGATGCCCTCAAGCAGGGAAATACCCGCTATGTGAATATTCGTCAGAATATCCCGGTTAATCTCTATTATTTGACCGCCTTTGTCGGGGCTGATGGACGTACACAATATCGAACAGATATTTACAATTACGATCTCACCGCGCGATCCAGCGCACAAATCCTGCCTAAAGCTGAACAATTAATCAGATAAATGAAGTAGTTCAACGGATTCGGTTGTCCTATCTGTGTGTGAAAACGGGTCTTGCAGTCTGCAAGGCCCGAGTTTACTGGGGGGAGGCTGCCTTGACGTTGGCAATAATGCCCGGTAAGGTGCCTTTCGTGCGCCAGAAGTGCATATACATATAATCCTGCAAAAGCGTAATGGTGGTGAGCAAGCCAGGTCTTCGTCGCTGATATCGATTAGCCGCCGGAGAACGAGCGTATGCTGGCGGCTAACGGGCGGATTGCGGGAAAAGTATATTACGATTCATTTACCTGTAGACCTGATTATCATGGACAAATTTGACGCTAATCGCCGCAAACTGCTGGCGTTAGGTGGAGCCGCGCTCGGTGCTGCTGCCATTCTGCCTGCGCCGGCATTTGCCACCCTCTCGACCCCACGACCGCGTATTTTGACGCTGAACAACCTGCATACTGGTGAATCACTCAAGGCGGAGTTTTTCGATGGCAGAGGCTATATTCAGGATGAATTAGCAAGACTTAATCATTTTTTCCGCGACTATCGCGCGAATAAGATTAAGTCCATCGATCCCGGTTTGTTCGATCAACTCTATCGTCTGCAGGGATTACTTGGTACGAACAAGCCTGTCCAGCTTATTTCCGGTTATCGCTCTGTTGATACCAATAATGAGCTTCGCGCGCGCAGCCGGGGAGTAGCGAAACACAGCTACCACACCAAAGGCCAGGCCATGGATTTCCATATTGAAGGCATTTCGTTAAGCAATGTTCGCAAAGCCGCGTTATCTATGCGTTCAGGTGGTGTAGGATACTACCCACGTAGCAACTTTGTGCATATTGATACCGGGCCGGTACGGCACTGGTAACGAAAGGAGCCTCATGAACTATCGTATTATTCCGGTTACCGCGTTCGCGCAGAACTGTTCTTTAATCTGGTGCGAACAAACCAGGCTGGCGGCGCTGGTGGATCCCGGCGGTGATGCTGAGCGAATCAAACAGGAAGTCACCGCGGCAGGCGTCAGCCTGATGCAAATTCTGCTGACGCATGGCCATCTCGATCACGTTGGTGCGGCGGCGGAGCTGGCGCAACATTATGGCGTGCCGATTATCGGGCCGGAAAAAGAAGATGAGTTCTGGCTGGAAGGATTACCGGCGCAGAGCCGGATGTTTGGTCTGGAAGATTGCCAGCCGCTTCAGCCGGATCGCTGGTTGAACGAAGGCGATGTAGTCAGCGTGGGGAACGTCTCTCTGCAGGTGTTGCACTGTCCCGGTCATACTCCAGGGCACGTGGTCTTCTTCGATGCCGCTTCCCGATTGCTGATTTCTGGCGATGTCATATTCAAAGGTGGGGTGGGGCGTAGCGATTTCCCTCGTGGCGACCATAGCCAGCTGATCGATGCGATTAAACGCAAACTCTTGCCGTTGGGCGATGACGTATCGTTTATTCCTGGCCATGGCCCTATGTCGACGCTTGGGTATGAGCGTCTGCATAACCCATTCCTGCAGGATGAGATGCCTGTCTGGTAAATTTGCCGGAAGAAAATAGATGAAAAGGCCGCGAATGCGGCCTTTTGCTTTTGCTACAGAGCGGGCTTACAGTACGGCAACAATCGCTTCGCACAGCGGCGCCATATTGTCTGGCGTCATGCCCGCGACGTTAATACGCCCGGATGCCACGGCGTAAATCGCAAACTCTTCGCGTAACCGCAGGACCTGCTCTTTGGTCAGGCCGCTAAACGAGAACATCCCGTTTTGCTGAATGATGAAAGAGAAATCGCGGCTGGCGCCTTTTTCCTGCAGGGTATTAACGAACAGCAGACGCATGCGCTGGATGCGTTGGCGCATGTCGGTTAACTCTTGTTCCCAGATGGCGCGCAGCGCGTCATTGCTGAGAATGGTCGCCACTACCGAGGCGCCGTGAGCCGGCGGGTTAGAGTAGTTTGCGCGGATAACGGACTTCATCTGGCTGAAGGCGCGGTCTACCGTTTCCTGGTCAGCGGCAACCAGCGTGCAGGCGCCTACGCGTTCGTTATACAGGCCGAAGTTTTTCGAGTAGGAACTGGCTACTAGCAGCTCTTTATGCAGCGCGGCGAAAGCGCGCAGGCCTTCAGCGTCCTCTTCCAGGCCCCGGGCAAAGCCCTGGTAGGCAAAGTCAAACAGCGGCAGCCAGCCTTTCTCTACGGAGAGCTGCGCCAGCTGTTGCCACTGTTCCAGCGTTGGATCGATACCGGTTGGGTTGTGGCAGCAGCCGTGGAACAGAACCACGTCACCGGCCTGCGCTTCGTTCAGGCTGGCCAGCAGTCCATCGAAGTCGAGTTTGTGGTTTGCGGCATCGTAGTAGGTATATTCGCGAACGTCGAGTCCAGCTGAATTGAATACGCTTTTATGGTTCGGCCAGCTTGGGTTGCTCACCCAAATACGTTTAACGTCGGTATTCTTCGCCAGAAAATCAGCGGCGATGCGCAGGCCGCCTGTACCACCGGGAGTCTGGGCGGTACGAGCGCGTTTATCATTGATAATCGCGCTGCCTTTCCCAAACAGCAGCTCCTGAGTGCAGCGACCAAACTCTGGAATACCATCAATACCCAGGTAATTTTTGGTGGTTTCATTTTCCAGCAGATACTGTTCTGCTTTCTTCACGCTAGTCAGGACCGGTGTTTTACCCGTTTCATCTTTATAAACACCAATTCCAAGATTAATTTTTGTTGGGCGGTCATCGGCACGAAACAGATCGGCCAGGCCCAGAATTGGGTCGGCAGGGGCGGCGGTAATGTTCTCAAACATGACGAGGTTCCATTGTGATTACTGAAGGGAAATCCGCTATCAGGTTAACGGGAGTTATGTTAATTGCCAACCGTTTGCGACAAAAAGCGAGAAGGTTTTTAAAAGTTACGATCTTCCTCTCAGGAACGCAGAAAAGCAGGACCGAAGTCCTGCTTTTTAGGCATATCACGAAGGGGTGTACTGCAAATTAGAACTGGTAAACGATACCAACCGCTGCCTGATCGTCGGTCGCGACTTTCGCAGCACGGGTGTAGTCGTTGTCGTCCAGCTGGTTGAATTTATACGCAGCGTAGACGTTCATGTTTTTGTTGAAGTAGTACCAGGTACCCACTTCGACGTATTTAACCAGGTCAGCATCGCCGCCGGAGAAGCCAGCGCGGGAGCGCAGGTCTTTACCTTTAGTCTGTACGTAGCCGATGGACGGACGCAGGCCGAAGTCGAACTGATACTGAACAACGGCTTCAAAGTTCTGAGTTTTGTTAGCGAAATAGTTGCCTTCGTTTTCCGGAGTCATGTTGTAGGTCTGAGAGTACATGACTGCAGCGTAGATGTTGTTCGCATCATACTTAGCGGAGGTTGCCCATGCTTCAGCTTTTTCGCCCTGACGGTCTGCTTTCTGGTCGCCGCTGCGGCTGGAGTTAGCATAACCAGCGGACAGCGCTACACCGTTGTCAAACGCGTAGGTAGCCGCGGTGCTGAAGCCGTCGCCGTTTTGTTTCTTCACAGCGCGTTCTTTGTTTTTACCCTGGTACTGCAGCGCAAAGCTCAGGCCATCAACCAGACCGAAGAAATCAGAGTTACGGTAGGTCGCAACGCCGTTGGTACGCGCGGTCATGAAGTTGTCGGTGTTGGTCCAGCCGTCGCCGCCCCATTCAACCAGCATATCGGTCGCCGCTTCAACGTCGTAGATGGCGCCGTAGTTACGACCGTAGTCGAATGAACCGTATTCACCGGCTTTTAAGCCAGCGAAAGCCAGACGGGTTTTCGTGGTCTGGGAGCCTTCAACGTTGGACGCATCCATGTTGTATTCCCACTGGCCGTAACCGGTCAGCTGATCGTTGATCTGGGTTTCGCCTTTCAGGCCGATACGGGCGTAGGTGGTGTCGTCGCTGCTGGTGTCACCGTTAGTGGTCCAGACGTGCTCGCCAACCATTTTTCCGTAAAAGTCGAGTTTGTTGCCGTTTTTGTTATAGATTTCTGCAGCGTTAGCTGCACCAACTACCAGCAGGGCAGGAATTACCGCTGCCAGAATTTTGCGCTTCATCATTATTTATTACCCTCATTTATATTTTTTTATGAACACTTGCCACTGCCGCCAATACGTTTCGTCAATAAAAATTTACGGAACTATTGATGATAGTTTGGTGTCTGGAGGCATCTTTCCATTCAGAACAACGTTTCGCTAGCCTGAAAATGCTACCAATATCTCATATGAGTAACAAAAGGAAATTCTATGTAACTAAATGTGTATTTTTGGGAACTTTGTGAACTCTATCAACATTCCGTCCCTGTTCGCTGACAAAATCAGCTCTCTTTATATATCTATATGAATTAATTATGATTAATTTAGATAACAGAGGGGTTGCGCATTTTACAGCTACTTTTTGCTTTTTTTTTATTCAGATCTTGTCGTTGCAAGATGTGCGGTGGTTGGTTAAATAGCGAGCAATATAATCAGCAGGTTTGACGATTTTTGGGCATTAAGTGCGATTTGTAACTTCAGGTATGAGCGAAATAGTGCGTAACATATTTATGAATTTCGCGGGTTGATGTTTAAATTTCCTGAAATTCGTTAACGTAAATTGACATAAAAAAAGGCCGGCTTGCGCCGACCTTTGCGTGAGATAACAAAAAAATCAGAATGTGGCGTTACGTGGAGTGCGCGGGAACGGAATGACGTCACGAACGTTCTGTACGCCGGTCACGTAGGCAATCAGACGCTCGAAGCCCAGACCAAAACCGGAGTGCGGCACGGTGCCGTAACGGCGCAGGTCGCGGTACCACCAGTAGTCTTCTTTATTAAGACCCATTTCCGCCATGCGCGCGTCAAGTACGTCCAGGCGTTCTTCACGCTGGGAGCCGCCGATAATTTCACCGATACCCGGCGCCAGAACGTCCATTGCGGCGACGGTCTTCCCGTCTTCGTTAAGGCGCATATAGAACGCCTTGATCTCTTTCGGGTAGTTTTTTACGACTACCGGCGCTTTAAAATGCTCTTCCGCCAGATAGCGTTCGTGCTCGGAGGAGAGATCCACGCCCCAGTACACCGGGTTTTCGAACTGCTTACCGCAATTTTCCAGAATGGTGACCGCGTCAGTGTAATCCACCTGAGCGAAATCCGCGGAAACGAAACGTTGCAGACGATCGATCGCATCTTTATCAACGCGTTCGGCAAAGAACTGCATGTCATCTGCCCGCTCTTCCAGAACGGCTTTGAAAACGTACTTCAGCATCGCTTCCGCCAGACCTGCCACATCGTTCAGATTAGCAAAGGCGACTTCCGGCTCCAGCATCCAGAACTCTGCCAGGTGGCGGGTGGTGTTGGAGTTTTCCGCACGGAAGGTTGGGCCGAAGGTGTAGATTTTGGATAGCGCGCAGGCGTAGGTTTCGCCGTTCAGCTGGCCAGAAACGGTCAGGAATGACTCTTTACCAAAGAAGTCCTTATCGAAATCGACTTTGCCCTGATCGTTGCGCGGCAGGTTTTCCAGATCCAACGTGGAAACGCGGAACATCTCGCCCGCGCCTTCGGTATCGGAAGCGGTAATCAGCGGGGTAGAAACCCAGAAGAAACCCTGTTCGTCAAAGAAGCGGTGCAGCGCCTGCGCCAGGGTATGGCGAACGCGCGCCACGGCGCCAATCAGGTTGGTGCGCGGGCGCAGGTGGGCAACTTCACGCAGGTATTCAATGCTATGGCGTTTAGCCGCCATCGGATAAGTTTCCGGATCGTCTACCCAGCCGCTTACTTCAACATGACTGGCCTGAATCTCAAAGCTCTGGCCCTGACCCTGGGATTCCACGACTTTACCGGTCACGATGACTGAACAGCCGGTGGTCAGGCGCAGCACTTCCTGATTGTAATTGGGAAGAGAATTACTAATAACGGCCTGTACAGGATCAAAGCAGGAACCGTCATAGACGGCGAGGAAAGAAAAGCCAGCTTTAGAATCTCGGCGGGTACGCACCCATCCGCGCACGGTGACTTCGCTGTCAACGGCAACGCGGCCCTGGAGTACGTCGGCTACAGGCACAACGCTCATAATAGTCTCTCTTGTTAGTCCAATAGAAAAATCTGTATACCCCTTCGACAGGGGGATATCTATGTTACCTGTCATCTTCCATCAGACAAGTAGATTTCGCGCAAGAAAGGGGTGTTTTAGGAAATAAATAAGGAGATTGTCTCCTTTACTACGGGAGAGCCTGATATTAAGAGAGTTTTGAGCATTGCCTTTATCCCGCGCAGGGCATTTCGCAATGAAAACAGGGCGGTGAATATGAAGCACTTTTCTGAGCGAAAAGGGGACGATAATAAAAATGCGTCCGGTTTTACGGACGCATTTTTTCGCACAGTGTTAGCTGGCTTTTTTGACCGGCGGCAGATCGAAGGCTTTACGCAGGGCGCGCACGAAGGCTTTATCGTGGCAAATCGTTTTACCCGGGCTATCGGAAAGTTTCGCTACCGGCTTGCCGTTGCACTCCACCAGCTTAATAACAATATTCAGCGGCTTAACCTGGGGAATATCGCAGGTTAAACGTGTGCCGATACCGAAGCTCAGATTGACCCGTGAGGAGAAGTGGCGATAAAGATCGACCGCTTTCGCCAGGTCGAGATTATCAGAAAATACCAGCACTTTGCTCAGCGGATCGATGCCCAGCTTCTTGTAATGGGCAATAGCCTTCTCGCCCCATTCTACCGGATCGCCGGAGTCGTGGCGCAGCCCCTGATAGCGGGTTGCAAATTCCGGCCCGAAATCGCGCAGGAAAGCGTCCATCGTGATGCAGTCAGTCAGTGCGATACCTAACCGATCGGGATACTCTTCCAGCCAGGCCGCGAGGGCCGCGCGCTGGCTGCTGGCCAGGTTCGGGCTGATCTGCTGGTGCGCCTGGAACCATTCGTGCGCCTGGGTTCCCATTGGCGTCAGGTTAAGCCGACGCGCCAGATCGTAGTTGCTGGTGCCGGTGAACCACGGCTCCTGCTGCAGACGCTGAACAATGGCCTGCTGCACCTCGCGTGAGAAGCGGCGGCGAGTACCGAAATCCATCAGGCGGAAGCCGGACATATCGACATCAGCGGTGAGACGGTTAAAGTCGGACAGCTTATGTTCAAGGGTATTCAGCGCTGTCGTCACGGTGATTTCCGGCGAGCGGTAGTGGTGCACCAGCTCGCTTATCACCGCCAGCAGCGGAACCTCCCACATGATGACTTCAAGCCATGGCCCGGACAGGCGAATATTCAGCTTACCGTTGTCATTAGTGACGGTAACCTGGCGCGGATCGTAGCGGAAGCCGCGTAGCCAGTCGAGATAATCTGGCGCAAAGAAGGGCAGGCTCGACAACCAGTGATATTCATCGTCCTGCAGCCTCAGGTCGCGCATCGTCTCAACCTGCTCGCGAATCGCATCGGCGTAGATGCCGAGCAGATCGTCCCCGCGGCAGCGGAACTCCGCCGCAACCTGCACATCATTGTAGCGGTGGAAGACAGCCTGCTGCATATGCAGCTTGTAGGCATCCGTATCAAGCAGCGAATGCAGTACAGGAGAAGTGAATTGGGTCATGGTGCGCAGTAGCATCCTCTCACTGGAGCGTTTCCATCAAAACCAAAGCGGTAAAAGGAGGCGGAGTATACCTGTAATACCCGACTCTGTCCCGCGGCGACGGCTGATGGCGACGCTAACGGTCATTTGCGAGGCCTAGTTTAATATATTGAACACGCATCACACCACAAGCTTTGCGCCTGGTCGAGCGCATTTCGTGCCTCTGGTGTTATCAGAATGTAGCAATTTTCATGTTTAGCATTGAAAAGATGAAGATTCTGCATAGCGAGATTTGTGCAACAGGAATAGACTGAGTCGACACTTTACAGGACATGCTAAAGGTTTTTTATGACACAACAGCCCCAAGCCAAATACCGCCACGACTATCGTGCGCCGGAGTATCTGATTAGCGATATCGATTTGACCTTTGACCTGGATGCCGCGAAAACCGTTGTTACGGCTGAGAGCAAGGTCTCCCGCCACGCGGCTGCGTCTGATGTGCCATTGCGTCTGGATGGCGAAGACCTGACGTTGGTTTCTCTGCTGGTTAATGGTCAGCCGTGGAGCGACTATAAGGAAGAAAATAACCAGCTGGCGATCGGCGGATTGCCGGAACATTTCACCCTCACTATCGTCAACGAAATCAGCCCGGCGGCCAATACCGCGCTGGAAGGGCTGTATCAGTCCGGCGAAGCGCTGTGTACCCAATGCGAAGCGGAAGGTTTTCGCCATATTACCTGGTACCTTGACCGTCCGGACGTGCTGGCGCGCTTCACCACCAAAATTATCGCCGACAAAGCCAAATACCCGTTCCTGCTTTCCAACGGTAACCGCGTAGCCCAGGGGGAGCTGGAGAATGGCCGCCACTGGGTTCAGTGGCAGGATCCGTTCCCCAAACCGTGCTACCTGTTTGCGCTGGTGGCCGGTGATTTCGACGTCCTGCGCGATACTTTCAAAACTCGTTCGGGACGTGAGGTTGCGCTGGAGCTGTATGTAGACCGCGGCAACCTCGATCGCGCTCCATGGGCGATGACTTCGCTGCAAAACTCAATGAAGTGGGACGAAACCCGCTTTGGCCTCGAGTACGATCTTGATATCTATATGATTGTCGCCGTTGACTTCTTCAACATGGGCGCCATGGAGAACAAAGGGCTTAACGTCTTTAACTCTAAATACGTGCTGGCGCGCACCGATACCGCGACCGACAAAGACTATCTGGATATCGAGCGCGTCATTGGCCACGAATATTTCCATAACTGGACCGGTAACCGCGTAACCTGTCGCGACTGGTTCCAGCTCAGCCTGAAAGAAGGCCTGACCGTTTTCCGCGATCAGGAGTTCAGTTCCGATCTCGGCTCACGTGCGGTCAACCGCATCAATAACGTGCGTACTATGCGCGGTCTGCAGTTCGCCGAAGATGCCAGCCCGATGGCGCATCCGATTCGTCCGGATAAGGTTATCGAGATGAACAACTTCTACACCCTGACGGTGTATGAGAAGGGCGCTGAGGTGATCCGCATGCTGCATACGCTGCTGGGCGAAGAGAATTTCCAGAAAGGAATGCAGCTGTACTTTGAACGCCATGACGGCAGCGCCGCGACCTGCGATGATTTTGTCCAGGCGATGGAAGACGCTTCGAACGTTGATCTATCCCACTTCCGCCGCTGGTATAGTCAGTCCGGGACGCCGATCGTTACCGTCCATGATGACTACAATCCAGAAACGGAGCAGTACACGCTGACCATCAGCCAGCGCACGCCGCCGACCGCTGAGCAGGCTGAGAAGCTGCCCTTGCATATTCCGTTCGATATCGAACTCTACGACAACGAAGGCAAAGTCATCCCGCTGCAGAAGGGCGGTCACCCGGTGCATCATGTCCTGAACGTGACCCAGGCGGAGCAGAGTTTTGTTTTCGATAATGTCTACTTCCAGCCGGTACCGGCGCTGCTATGCGAGTTCTCTGCCCCGGTGAAGCTGGAGTACAAATGGAGCGATCAGCAGCTGACTTTCCTGATGCGCCACGCGCGTAATGATTTTTCCCGCTGGGACGCGGCGCAGAGCCTGCTGGCAACCTATATCAAACTCAACGTTAACCGCCACCAGCAGGGGCAACCGCTGTCGCTGCCGATCCACGTAGCCGATGCTTTCCGCGCCATCCTGCTGCATGAGAAGATCGATCCGGCGCTGGCGGCGGAGATCCTGACGCTGCCTTCGGCGAATGAAATTGCTGAGCTGTTTGCGATTATCGATCCGCTAGCTATCGCCGCGGTGCGTGAAGCGCTGACCCGTACGCTGGCGAAAGAGCTGGCAGACGAGTTCCTGGTGATTTACAACGCCAACAAGCTTGACAGCTACCGCGTTGAGCATGCCGATATCGGCAAGCGTTCTCTGCGTAACACCTGCCTGCGCTATCTGGCGTTTGGCGACGCGGAGCTGGCGGATAAACTGGTTAGCGCGCAGTATCACCATGCGGACAACATGACCGACGCGCTGGCGGCGCTGGCGGCGGCAGTCGCTGCCCAGCTGCCGTGCCGTGATGCATTGATGCAGGAGTATGATGATAAATGGCATCAGGACGGCCTGGTGATGGATAAATGGTTTATCCTGCAGTCAACTAGCCCGGCCGATAACGTCCTGCAGACGGTTCGCGGCCTGCTGAATCATCGTTCGTTCAGCATGAGTAACCCGAACCGCGTCCGTTCTCTAATCGGCGCTTTTGCCGGCAGCAACCCGGCGGCGTTCCATGCCGAAGACGGCAGCGGCTATCAGTTCCTGGTGGAAATGCTCACTGAACTGAACAGCCGTAATCCACAGGTTGCGTCGCGTCTGATTGAACCGCTGATTCGTCTGAAACGCTATGATAACAAGCGTCAGGCGCTGATGCGCGGGGCGCTCGAGCAGCTGAAAGGTCTGGAGAATCTTTCCGGGGATCTGTTCGAGAAAATCAGTAAAGCGCTGGCATAACGCCAGCACGAGTCCAAACCTGTCGCCCCGCTCGCGCTGCGCGAGCGGGGGAACGTCGCAGTCGTTAACCGTGACTCACTAAGCGTGGCGAGGATTCGTTCTTGCCGCGCTGCATCACCCGATGCAGCACTTCCGCTTCCAGTTCGGCCAGCTTCGCCGAGCCGGTGCGCCGCGGACGGGGGATGTCCACCAGCAGATCCAGACCTATTTTTCCCTCTTCTATCAGCAATACGCGATCGGCCATCGCCACCGCCTCGCTGACGTCGTGGGTGACCAGCAGGACGGTAAAGCCATGATCCTGCCACAGAGAAACGATCAGATCCTGCATTTCAAGACGAGTCAGCGCGTCGAGTGCGCCGAGCGGTTCATCAAGCAGCAATAATCCAGGACGATGAATTAACGCACGCGCCAGCGCTACGCGCTGCTTTTGCCCGCCGGAAAGCGCTGCAGGCCATTCACCGGCGCGGTCTTCAAGGCCAACGCTCGCCAGGGCCTTAAGCGCCGCCTCACGCCACTGGCCTTTCAGCCCCAGTCCGACGTTGTCGATCACCGTTTTCCACGGCAGCAGGCGGGAATCCTGGAACATCATCCGGGTATCGTCCTGGATTTGCGCCAGCGGCGTCGAGCCCGCCAGCAGCTGGCCGCCGTTGGGCTTTTCCAGCCCAGCCAGCAGCCGCAGCAGCGTACTTTTACCGCCGCCGCTGCGACCGACCACTGCGACGAATTGCCCGGTGGGGATATGCAGATCGAGTTCATTCAGAATCGTCTTGCTGCCGTAACGCTTGCTTACGCCGTTTAACAGCAGCGGAATTCCGGGATTAAGACGCGCGGTTGTCATGCGCTGGCCTCCTGAAGGTGATAAGCCGGATTCCAGCGCAGCCAGACGCGTTCAAGGAGCTGTGCGCTGAAGTCGGCCAGTTTGCCGAGAATAGCGTAAAGAATAATGGCGACGACCACGACATCGGTCTGCAGAAATTCGCGAGCGTTCATTGCCAGATAGCCAATACCGGCGTTAGCAGAAATGGTTTCCGCAACAATCAGCGTTAACCACATCAGGCCGAGCGCAAAGCGGATACCGACCATAATTGAGGGCAGGGCGCCGGGCAGGATCACGTGACGGAACAGCGCAAAGCCCGATAAGCCATAGCTGCGAGCCATCTCTACCAGCCCTCGGTCAATGTTGCGGATGCCGTGCCAGGTGTTGATATAAATCGGAAACATCGTCCCCAGCGCCACGAGGAAAATTTTGGCGCTTTCATCAATGCCAAACCATAAAATGACCAGTGGAATCAGGGCGAGGTGCGGCACGTTACGTAGCATCTGAATAGAGGTATCCAGCAGGCGTTCTCCCCAGCGCGAGAGGCCGCTGATAAGCCCGAGAACCAGACCAATGGAGCCACCGATACTGAAACCAATAAGTGCCCGCCACGAGCTAATGGCCAGATGCTGCCATAGTTCGCCGCTGGCGGAGAGCGTCCAGAAGGCTTTGAGCACGCCTTCCGGCGACGGTAAAATCCGGGTGGAAAGCCAGCCGATGGAGGAGGCGAATTGCCAAATAATCACGCTGCCCACCGGTAAAAGCCAGGGAGCTATGCGGATGAGAAATTTTTGCGAAAGCGTCGCCATGGAGTATTCCTTATTCGCTAGCGTATTGCCCTGTTAAGGGTAATACGCTGGTCGTTAAACGTGCTCAACCCGCTGTAAGGTTTTCAGCGCCGGCGCGCGGCTGCTGGGGCGATGCAGCGCCTGCCAGAAAGTTTCCAGCGCCAGGTCGAGGCGACCCTGCAGATTCGGCGTAAACTGCGGTTTATGCTGATAATCCGTGACCTGGCTATCGTCAGCAAAAACGCCGTGGAGGATCTCCTGAGCTTTCAGCGCATTGAGTACCGGTTTTAAGGCGTAATCCACCGCCAGCATATGCGCGATGGTCCCGCCGGTAGCCAGCGGCAGAACGATTTTGCCTTCCAGCGCGCGTTCCGGCAGCAGATCAAGCAGCGTCTTGAGTGCGCCTGAAAAAGAAGCCTTATAGACCGGCGTGGCAATAATCAGCCCGTCCGCGCCGGCAAGCTGTTCATTAAGCGCGTGAAGAGCGGGGTTATCGAAGCGAGCATAGAGCAGGTCTTCCGGGGCAAAATTCTGCAGGTGCCAGTGGCAAACCTCGATATCCGCCGCGGAGAGGGTCTCTCTGGCGTATTCCAGGAGTGCGCTGGAGCGGGAAGGGTAACGCGGGCTACCCGCAAGTGTTATGACTCGCATATTCTCTCCTTATAACCAAATATTTTCATTTATCTATAATTGATAACATTTAGCCGCAGTGTGACAGATCGCTTATCTTTCCCTAAATGATTTATCCGGCGTTGGATTGTCAGAAAGCGCATAACGAAGGGGGAAAAGTAAACGTTTGCGTCGGAGATAAGATTTTTTGTCGTAGGTCAATTCCCTTTCCGGGGTGGATCGCACATAATACGCCCCCGGTTTGCACACCGGGAATCCAGGAGAGTTCATGTACTACCCCTTCGTTCGTAAAGCCCTTTTTCAGCTCGATCCTGAGCGCGCTCATGAAGTCACTTTTCAACAATTACGCCGTGTTTCGGGTACCCCGCTGGAAATGTTGGTTCGCCAGAAGGTGCCGGCTAAGCCGGTGACCTGCATGGGACTCACATTCAAGAACCCGCTGGGCCTGGCCGCCGGGCTGGACAAAAACGGCGAATGCATCGATGCCCTTGGCGCAATGGGCTTTGGTTCCATTGAAATTGGTACCGTAACGCCTCGTCCGCAGCCGGGCAACGATAAGCCAAGGATCTTCCGCCTGGTTGATGCCGAAGGTTTGATCAACCGCATGGGCTTTAATAACCATGGCGTGGATAACCTGGTAGAGAACGTAAAAAAAGCGCATTTTGACGGCATTCTGGGGATTAATATCGGTAAGAATAAAGATACCCCGGTAGAGCAAGGCAAAGATGATTACCTGATTTGTATGGAAAAAATCTACGCTTACGCCGGATATATCGCCATTAATATCTCCTCGCCGAATACCCCGGGCTTGCGTACGTTACAATACGGAGAAGCTCTCGACGATCTGCTCTCTGGTATTAAAAATAAGCAGCGTGAACTCCAGGAAAAACATCAAAAATATGTTCCGCTGGCAGTAAAGATCGCTCCGGATCTTTCCGTCGAGGAATTGATCCAGGTTGCGGACAGTTTAGTCCGACATAATATCGATGGGGTCATTGCTACCAATACCACTTTGGATCGTTCACTGGTGCAGGGAATGAAACATTGCGATGAAACCGGTGGGCTTAGCGGGCGTCCGCTGCAGCTGAAAAGTACCGAAATCATCCGTATGCTATCTGAGGAATTAAATGGTCGTCTGCCAATTATCGGCGTCGGCGGTATTGACTCAGTGATTGCCGCTCGTGAAAAGATAGCCGCCGGTGCGACTCTGGTGCAGATTTATTCCGGATTTATTTTTAAAGGTCCGCCGCTGATTAAAGAAATTGTTACCCATATCTAATCTTTTCCCCTTCTGATACTCCACCAGGGCTTTATTTATAGCCCTGGTTGTTTTATATTCCTTCATTGTTGCTTATTTAGACATTTTAGTCTTTTCTTAATTTTTGAAATATTCTGTAGCAGTTTTGCTGTTTATTGCAGATGGATGTGAAAGAGGACGGGGGTAGAAATGCGGATTAAACCTGACGATAACTGGCGCTGGTATTACGATGGAGAGCATGACCGCATGATGCTCGATCTGGCTAATGGTATGTTATTCCGATCCCGTTTTCCCCGCCGGATGCTGACGCCAGATGCCTTCGCCCCTTCCGGATTTTGCGTTGATGACGCCGCACTCTATTTTTCATTTGAAGAAAAATGCCGCGACCTTGAATTATCCAAAGAACAGCGCGCTGAATTAGTGCTCAATGCGCTGGTCGCCATTCGTTTCCTTAAGCCGCAGATGCCGAAAAGCTGGCATTTCACTACTCATCAACAGAGCTGGCAGCCCGGTACCGGTGATGCCGCTAGCGCATGGCTGAGCGATACCGGTCAGCAGGTTAATCTGCTGGTGGTTGAGCCCGGCGAAAACGCTGCGCTGTGCCTGCTAGCGCAGCCGGGACTGACGCTTGCCGGGCGAGTGATGCAGTTGGGGGACGTGATTAAAATTATGAACGACCGACTGCAGCCAGCGACCGCCGTCGCCAGCTACAGCCTGGGCCAGGCGGTTTAAGGCGCCAGCCTTACCGCGGTTTTCGGTACGCAGCTGCAGCACAAAATGGTGCCATCGGCGGCGACCGCATTTTTCTTCAGCGCGCTGACTTCCCCTTCTTCCAGACGGATGCGACAGCTGCCGCAAATCCCTGCCCGGCAGGAGTAAGGAATGCGAATTCCCTGCTGTTCCAGCTGCTCCAGCAAGATCTGCTGATTATTACCGGTAAAGCTCAGTCCCTGCCACTCAATTTCCACCGTTGCGTTCTGCTGAGTCTCAGGCGCCAGCGAATTGTCGCTTTCCCCGGCGCCGTAGGCCTTCGCCGGGCCGCGGGCCAGCACTTCTAACTCATCGCCGACGCGGATCGTGCCGCTATTTCGCGCGATCAAATTCTGGCCAAAATCAACATCGCCATTATCCAGCGCCGTGCGGAATCCCTGTAGGGTGGTTAATGGCTCACCGCCAGGGTGCTTTTGCCCACGTTCCGCGCTGACGGTTGTCAACACGCAGCGGCTGCAGGGTTTCGCGACATCAAAAACGACCTCGCCAATACGCACCACTTTCCAGGTATCTTCCTCCCAGGCGGCCGCGCCGGTCACCAGCAGATTCGGGCGAAATTGTTCTATGCTTACGCTGGCCGGACAGCGATTTTGCAGGTCCCGCAGCGAGGCCTCATTGGCCAGCAGATAGGGAAAGCCGTCGGCAAAGGAGAGGGGGACGGCATCGTGACGTTTTACCCGACGGCTAAGCTCTGGCCCCAGCCAGCGCAGCTGAACGCTGCGGTTGAAAAAACCGCTTAGCCACTGGTTCACCCCGGCCGGGGCAATCAGGGCGGTAAAATGGTTGCCCCAGACTTCGGTCGGCTCCTGCTGCACGGAGAAATCGCTGAAGCGCACGATCGCGCTACTGCCGTCCGGAGCGGTCAGATGCAGACCATCATGGAGCGGCGCGGGAGTAAACTTGACCATTTGCGGGAACTGACGAGCGGTGATAAAGGTGCCATCGGTTTCCGTCACCATAAATATACGATCGAAGGCCAGCCCGCTGATGTCTGCATAAGCGTGGCTCAGGCCAATTCCCCGCATCGATTTGACGGGATGAATAAAAAGTCGCGAAAGGGTTACCATACGCTGCCCCTGGCTTTAAAAATAAGCCTTTAACTTTATGACATGGGGCGCATATTGGCTATAATGCGCACCAATTTTCTTTTAGTAAAAGTGACGATATGAATTCTCTGTTTGCCAGTACGGCTCGTGGGCTGGAAGAGCTGTTAAAAACTGAACTGGAAGGGCTGGGCGCGGTGGACTGCCAGTTGGTCCAGGGCGGGGTCCATTTTCAGGGAGATACGCGACTGCTGTATCAAAGCCTGATGTGGAGCCGACTGGCTTCGCGGATTATGCTGCCGCTGGGGCAGTGCAGCGTATACAGCGACCTGGATCTGTATCTTGGCGTGCAGGCCATTCCATGGACGGAGATTTTCAGCCAGGATGCCACTTTTGCCGTGCATTTTAGCGGGCTGAACGAAGAGATCCGCAACAGCCAGTATGGGGCGCTGAAGGTTAAAGATGCCATCGTCGACAGCTTTACGCGTAAGAATTTGCCGCGTCCCAACGTCGATCGCGAAAACCCCGATCTGCGCATTAACGTCTGGTTGAATAAAGAGACCGCTCATATCTCTCTGGATCTCAGCGGCGAGGGCCTGCACCTGCGCGGCTACCGCGACGGCACCGGTATGGCGCCAATCAAAGAAAACCTGGCCGCGGCGATAGTGATGCGTTCCGGCTGGGCTACCGGTACGCCGCTGCTCGATCCCATGTGCGGTTCGGGTACGCTGTTGATTGAAGCGGCGATGCTGGCGACCGATCGGGCGCCGGGTTTACACCGCGGCCATTGGGGTTTCGGCGGCTGGGCGCAGCATGATGATGCTATCTGGAAAGAGGTGAAGTCCGAAGCGCAAACCCGCGCCCGTCAGGGGCTGGCGGCGTATGAGTCGCGCTTTTACGGTTCCGACGTTGACGCCCGGGTTATCGAACGCGCGCAGCGTAACGCCCGCCGTGCCGGTATTGGCGAGCTGGTTACCTTCGAAGTGAAAGATGTCGCCCAGCTGAGCAACCCGTTGCCGAAGGGCCCTTACGGGACAGTGATTAGCAACCCTCCATACGGCGAGCGTCTGGAGAGCGAGCCGGCGCTGATTGCCCTGCATAGCCTGCTGGGGCGGATTATGAAAAACCAGTTTGGCGGCTGGAACCTGTCGCTGTTTAGCGCCTCGCCGGATCTGCTGAGCTGCCTGCAGCTGCGCGCCGATAAGCAGTTCAAAGCGAAAAACGGCCCGCTCGACTGTGTACAGAAGAATTACCACCTTGCGGAAAACGAAGGCGGCAAAACCGCGATGCTGGCGGAGGATTTCGCCAACCGCCTGCGTAAAAACCTGAAAAAATATGAGAAGTGGGCGCGCCAGGAGGGTATTGAATGCTATCGCCTGTATGATGCCGACCTCCCGGAATACAACGTCGCTATTGACCGTTACGCCGATTGGGTTGTGGTGCAGGAGTATGCGCCGCCGAAAACCGTTGACGCGCATAAAGCCCGTCAGCGTCTGTTCGATATTATTGCTGCCACCATTGCCGTGCTTGGGATTGCGCCGAATAAGCTGGTGTTGAAAACCCGCGAGCGGCAGAAAGGTAAAAATCAGTACCAGAAAATGGGCGAAAAAGGTGAATTCATTGAGGTGCAGGAGTATAACGCGCGTCTGTGGGTTAATCTGACCGACTATCTGGATACCGGGCTGTTCCTCGACCACCGTATCGCTCGCCGCATGCTGGGGCAGATGAGTAAAGGTAAAGACTTCCTCAATCTGTTCTCCTATACCGGCAGCGCCAGCGTTCACGCCGGCCTTGGCGGCGCGCGATCCACGACCACGGTTGATATGTCGCGTACCTACCTCGAATGGGCTGAGCGTAACCTGCGCCTCAATGGTTTAACCGGTCGCGCGCATCGCCTGATGCAGGCCGATGTGCTGGGCTGGCTGCGGGAGACGACCGAACAGTTCGACCTGATCTTTATCGATCCGCCCACCTTCTCCAACTCGAAGCGTATGGATGACGCCTTTGACGTTCAGCGCGACCATTTGCGCCTGATGACCGATTTAAAACGTCTGCTGCGTAAAGGCGGCACGATTATGTTCTCAAACAACAAACGCGGTTTCCGTATGGATCATGACGGGCTGGCGCAGCTGGGCCTGAAGGCGCAGGAGATTACGCAAAAAACGCTGTCTCAGGACTTTGCCCGCAACCGTCAGATTCACAACTGCTGGCTGATTACCGCAGCCTGAAAGGAATAAAGAATGTCTTTAATTAGTATGCACGGCGCCTGGCTCTCTTTCAGCGATGCGCCGCTGCTGGATAATGCTGAACTGCATATCGAAGATAACGAACGTGTCTGCCTGGTGGGGCGCAACGGCGCGGGTAAATCGACCCTGATGAAGATCCTCAACCGAGAACAAGGTCTTGATGATGGGCGCATTATCTATGAGCTGGATCTGGTTGTGGCGCGTTTGCAGCAGGATCCGCCGCGTGACGTCACCGGAACCGTGTATGACTTTGTGGCGGAAGGGATTGCTGAGCAAGCAGCATACCTTAAGGGTTATCACGATGTTTCGCAGCTGGTGATGACCGATCCGAGCGACAAGAATCTCAATGAGCTGGCGCGTCTGCAGGAACAGTTGGACAATTTAGGGCTGTGGCAGCTCGACAGTCGTATTAATGAAGTGCTGGAACAGCTGAATCTGGATCCTAACGCCGAGCTATCATCGCTCTCCGGCGGCTGGCTGCGTAAAGCGGCCCTCGGTCGCGCACTGGTCAGCGGGCCGCGGGTGCTGCTGCTCGATGAACCGACCAACCACCTCGATATTGAAACCATCGACTGGCTGGAAGGTTTCCTGAAGATGTTTAAAGGCACCATCATCTTTATTTCGCATGACCGTTCCTTCATTCGCAATATGGCGACGCGTATTGTCGATCTCGATCGCGGCAAGCTGGTGACCTATCCGGGTAACTACGATCAGTATCTGCTGGATAAAGAAGAAGCGCTGCGCGTGGAAGAGCTACAGAACGCGGAGTTCGATCGCAAGCTGGCGCAGGAAGAAGTGTGGATCCGACAGGGGATCAAAGCGCGCCGCACCCGTAACGAAGGGCGCGTGCGGGCGTTAAAGGCCATGCGTCGCGAACGCGGCGAGCGTCGTGAAGTGATGGGCAGCGCGAAGATGCAGGTGGAAGAGGCCGCGCGTTCGGGCAAGATTGTGTTCGAAATGGAGAACGTCAACTACCAGGTTGATGGCAAGGTGCTGGTTAAAGACTTCACCGCCCAAATCCAGCGCGGCGACAAAATTGCGCTGATTGGCCCGAACGGCTGCGGCAAAACTACGCTGCTGAAGCTGATGCTCGGTCAGCTGCAGGCGGATAGCGGGCGTATTCATGTAGGCACCAAGCTGGAAGTGGCCTACTTCGACCAGCATCGCGCGGAACTCGACCCGGACAAAACGGTGATGGACAACCTTGCGGAAGGTAAACAGGAAGTGATGGTGAACGGCAAGCCGCGCCACGTCCTGGGCTATCTGCAGGATTTTATGTTCCATCCGAAACGCGCGATGACGCCGGTGCGTGCGCTATCGGGCGGCGAGCGCAACCGTCTGCTATTGGCGCGTCTGTTCCTTAAGCCCAGTAACCTGTTGATTCTCGACGAACCGACAAACGATCTGGATGTCGAAACCCTCGAACTGCTGGAAGAACTTGTCGACGGCTATCAGGGAACCGTGATGCTGGTTAGCCACGACCGTCAGTTTGTCGATAATACGGTAACAGAGTGTTGGATCTTTGAAGGCGCAGGGCAAATTGGCCAATACGTTGGCGGCTATCATGACGCCCGCAGTCAGCAAGCGCAGTACCTCGCGCGTAAGCAGCCGGTTTCCAAAAAGAGTGTTGAAGTTGCTCAACCGAAAGCAGAAAGTGTCAAACGTGCTGCCAGCAAACTAAGCTATAACCTGCAGCGCGAGCTGGAACAGCTGCCGCAGAAGCTGGAAGAACTGGAAGCCCAGCTGCAGAATTTGCAGGAGCAGGTTGCCGACCCTTCTTTCTTTGGTCAGTCGCATGACCATACGCAGCAGGTACTGGCGCAGCTGAGTGAAGCGGAGCAGGCGTTGGAAGCCGCCTTCGAACGCTGGGAATATCTTGAAGGGCTAAAAAACGGCGCATAAGCTGAGGAGTTTTCATGTGCGATCATCATCATGCTGCGCGGCATATTCTGTGCCGACAATGTGATCTGCTGGTGGCTTTGCCGCAGCTGGAGCATCGCCAGAAAGCTGCATGTCCGCGCTGCGGAACGACATTGACAACGTCATGGGACGCGCCACGGCAGCGTCCTACCGCGTATGCGCTGGTCGCGTTGTTCATGTTGCTGCTGGCCAATTTGTTTCCCTTCATCTATATGAAGGTCGGGGGGATTAGCAGCGAAATTGAATTGCTGGAAATCCCGAACGTCCTCTTCACCGAGGACTATGCCAGCCTCGGCACGTTCTTTTTGCTTTTCGTCCAGCTGGTGCCGGCTTTCTGTCTGGTCACTATACTCCTGCTGGTCAACCGGGTGCGCATGCCATCCGGGCTGAAAGCGTTTCTGGCGCGTATCCTGTTCCATCTTAAAACCTGGGGAATGGCGGAAATCTTTCTCGCCGGGGTACTGGTCAGCTTCGTTAAGCTGATGGCCTATGGCGATATTGGCGTTGGCCTGAGCTTTGTCCCGTGGTGTATGTTCTGCGTATTACAGCTGCGGACGTTCCAGTGCGTGGATCGCCGCTGGCTGTGGGATGATATTGCGCCAATGCCGGCTATCAAGCAGCCGCTGAAAGTTGGCGTGTCCGGACTGCGTCAGGGGCTGCGTTCATGCTCATGCTGTACAGCGGTGTTGCCGATTGATGAGGCCGTCTGTCCGCGCTGTCATACAAAGGGGACTGCCCGGCGTAAAAACAGCCTGCAGTGGACGCTGGCGCTGTTAATGACTTCGCTAATCCTTTATATGCCCGCCAATATTCTGCCGATCATGATTACCGATCTGCTTGGCGATAAAATGCCTTCCACCATTATGGCGGGGGTGATCCTGCTGTGGAGCGAAGGATCCTATCCAGTGGCGATGGTGATATTCATCGCCAGTATTATGGTGCCAACCTTAAAAATGATCGCCATTGGCTGGCTCTGCTGGAACGCCAGCGGCAGGGGGGATCGCGACTCAGAGCGCATGCATCTGATTTATGAAGTCGTCGAGTTTGTTGGCCGCTGGTCAATGATTGATGTGTTTGTCATCGCAGTCCTCTCCGCTCTGGTGCGCATAGGTGGGTTAATGAATATCTACCCGGCGATAGGGGCGGTGATGTTTGCGCTGGTGGTAGTGATGACAATGTTTTCGGCCATGACCTTTGACCCGCGTTTGTTGTGGGATCGTGAGCCAGATTCAAGCCATGAGGAAAGACTGCAGCATGGAAAATAAGAGCGGAGAAGCGAAGGTGCAAAAGGTGAAGAACTGGTCACCGGTGTGGATCTTCCCGATAGTGACGGCGCTAATTGGCGCCTGGATTCTTTTTTATCACTATAGCCACCAGGGGCCGGAAGTGACCCTGATCACAACCAATGCCGAAGGCATTGAAGGGGGAAAGACCCGCATTAAAAGCCGCAGCGTTGACGTCGGCGTGATTGAAAGCGCAACGCTGACGGACGACCTGACTCACGTGGAGGTTAAAGCCCGACTGAATTCTGGCATGGAAAAACTGCTTCATCAGGATTCGGTTTTTTGGGTGGTTAAGCCGCAGGTTGGTCGTGAAGGTATCAGCGGCCTTGGCACGCTATTGTCCGGCGCCTATATCGAACTGCAGCCGGGGACCAAAGGCTCTGTCCCTGCGCAGTATCCGCTGCTGGATTCACCGCCGCTGGCCTCACCCGATGCGAAAGGCATTCGTATTCTATTGGAAAGTAGTAAAGCGGGTCAGCTGTCACCCGGCGACCCGGTGCTTTTCCGCGGCTATCGTGTAGGTTCGGTGGAAACCAGCACCTTCGATGCGCAAAAACGCAATATCACCTATCAGCTGTTTATTAGCGCGCCTAACGATCGGCTGGTCACTAATAACGTGCGTTTCTGGAAGGATAGCGGTATTGCGGTGGATCTGACCGCGGCAGGCATGCGCGTTGAGATGGGATCGCTGTCGACGCTGTTTGGCGGCGGCGTCAGCTTTGATATCCCTGAAGGACTCCCGCTAGGGGAACCGGTGGCGAATAAAACCGAATATCATCTGTTTGACGATCAACGCAGCATTCAGGACTCTGTGTTCACTCAACACATTGACTACGTGATGTTCTTTAAAGATTCTATTCGCGGTCTGCAGCCCGGCGCGCCGGTTGAATTCCGCGGTATCCGTCTTGGGACCGTAGGCAAGGTACCGTTCTTTATTCCAGGCCTGAAGCAGAACATAAACGACGATTACCGTATCCCGGTAGAAGTGCGAATTGAGCCGGAACGCCTGATCAATCAGTTAGGCGCCGATCCTGATATTCGTAAGCATATCGATGATCTAATGAATCGCGGGCTGCGCGGTTCGCTTAAAACCGGCAATCTGGTGACCGGCGCGCTGTATATCGATCTCGACTTCTATCCGAAAGCCCCTGCGCGCGGCAAGATGCAGGAATTTGGCGGTTATCCGATTATTCCGACCGTAAGCGGTGGTCTGGCGCAGATCCAGCAGCGCCTGATGGATGCGCTGGATAAGATTAATAATCTGCCAATTAATCCACTGCTGGAGCAGGCAACCAGTACGCTGGCGCAAAGTGAAAAAACCATGCAGCACGTACAGGCGACGCTCGACAGTCTGAATAAGATCACCTCAAGTCAGTCTATGCAGCAGCTGCCGGGTGATATGCAGAGTACGCTACGTGAACTTAATCGTAGTATGCAGGGCTTCCAGCCTGGCTCCGCGGCTTACAATAAGATGGTTGCGGATATGCAGCGTCTCGACCAGGTGCTGCGCGAACTGCAGCCGGTACTGAAAACGCTTAATGATAAGAGCAATGCGCTGGTATTTGAGGCGAAGGATAAAAAAGATCCGCAGCCGAAGGGAGCGAAATAATGAAGAAATGGCTAATAGCGGCGGCGGTATGCGCGTTGACGGCATGCAGCAGCGGCGGTGAGAGTAAAACTTACTACCAGCTTCCCGTGGCTCAGGGCGGCGCGCAAAGCGCCGCACACCAGAGCAAAAATTTGCTTTGGGTCGAGCAGGTCAGTATTCCGGATTATCTTGCCGGTAACGGAGTGGTCTATCAGACCACCGATGTTCAGTATGTGATTGCAAATAACAATCTGTGGGCGAGCCCGCTCGATCAGCAGCTAAAAACGACGCTGGTGGCGAACCTTAGCAATCAGCTTCCCGGCTGGGTCGTGGCTTCTCAACCGCTGGGTAGCGAGCAGGATACCCTAAACGTATCCGTCAGCGGTTTTCACGGTCGTTACGATGGTCGGGTTATCGTTAGCGGTGAGTGGTTACTGAAGCATCAGGGACAGCTGATTAAGCGGCCATTCCATATCGAGCTCAAGCAACAAGAAGATGGCTACGATGCGATGGTGAAAACGCTCGCTCAGGCCTGGACTCAGGAAGCGGCGGCGATTGCCAGCGAGATTAACCGCTTGCCATAAGTAAAATTAATAAGAAAAAAAGCCGCGGCGAAAATGAAAATCGCAGCGGCTTTTTTATTTGCCTCATCAGATTGTTACTTGTGCTGGTTCACAGTTTTTGTACAAATGAAGTTTCATGTAGCTCACAAATATGACAATGGCGTGAATTTTGCGCATTGACGCTATCCCCGATTCGCGGTATTCGTTAACCGTGGTTGCGTATTTAGTGACCATTGTTTTCTTTTCCACCAGATCAAAGAATGAGGGAAACGAGGCATGAAGAGACAAAAACGAGATCGCCTGGAACGGGCACATCAGCGTGGGTACCAGGCCGGTATTACCGGAAGGTCGAAGGAAATGTGTCCTTACCAGACCTTAAACCAGAGGTCTTATTGGCTGGGAGGCTGGCGAGAGGCCATGGAGGACAGGGTACAAATTGCCTGACTGTCTCTTTAAAAAGAAGCCTCCGCTGCGCGGGGGCTTCGCCGTTTATAAGCGTGACTGCTTATATCAGAATGAGGAAGTGTCCTGGAACAGGCCCACTTTCAGATCGGTTGCGGTGTAGATCAGACGATCGTCAACCAGCACTTCACCATCCGCCAGGCCCATAATCAAACGACGATTTATCACGCGTTTGAAATGAATGCGGTAGGTTACTTTCTTCGCCGTTGGCAGTACCTGGCCGGTGAGCTTGACTTCACCTACGCCTAACGCACGACCTTTACCCTCGCCACCTAACCAGCCCAGGTAGAAGCCCACCAGCTGCCACATGGCATCCAGACCCAGACAGCCCGGCATTACCGGGTCACCAATGAAGTGGCAACCGAAGAACCACAGATCCGGGTTAATATCGAGTTCTGCCTCGACATAACCTTTGTCATAGTTACCACCGGTTTCGGTCATTTTGATGACGCGGTCCATCATCAGCATATTTGGCGCCGGCAGTTGAGGGCCTTTCGCGCCAAATAGTTCACCACGACCGGAGGCAAGAAGGTCTTCTTTTGTATAGGATTCGCGTTTATCTACCATGTTTTCAGTAAGCCTTATTTTGAGTTCGGGACGCAGGATAGCTAACACGTGTAAGCTGAACAAGTCCGATCAGTTCGAACCTGAACCGCCTAACCAGCGTAGCGGCCACGGAAAGCGATGACGACTCTCTTGCTGTGTCGCCTGCGCAATCCGCTCCTGTATGGTTTGCCGTAAAGTTTGTCCTTCGCCGTCCCAGAGTAACTGGGTCAGAATGGGCAGCGCTTCGGTTACGTCATCGACCGCCCAGATAAAGAACTGTTCATCCGCAACCGCCCGTTGCAGCTCCTGCGCCAGGCTCAGATGACGAACGTTGGCGGAAGGAATAATGACGCCTTGTTTACCGGTCAGCCCACGCTGCTGACAAATAGCAAAGAAGCCTTCAATTTTCTCATTGAGCCCACCTACCGGCTGTACGCGACCAAACTGATCGACTGAGCCGGTAATGGCGATACTTTGATTAATCGGCACATTGGCCAGAGAACTGATCAGCGCGCACAGTTCGGCCATGGATGCACTGTCGCCATCCACTTCACTGTACGACTGTTCGAAGGTCAAAGATGCGGTGAAGGGGAGCTGTTGTTCAAGCTCCAGCTCGGACATCAGGAATGCCTGCATAATCATCATGCCTTTCGCATGAATATTGCCACCCAGTTCCGCCTTGCGCTCAACATCAATAAATTCACCGTCGCCAATATGCACGACGCAGCTGATACGAGAAGGCTCGCCAAACGCGCGCGGATGGCCCGGAAACTCGATGACTGAGAGGGCGTTGATCTGCCCTACGCATTCGCCTTCCGTCTCGATCAGGATTTGCTCCTGCAGGATTTCATCCTGGATGCGTTCGGCAAGATAGCCTTCGCGCCACAGACGACGCTCAAGCATGGTTTGCATCTCTTCGGCGCTAATCTCGTCACCTTCACAGAAGGCGGTGGCTTCGCGAAGCTGGCGGGCGATCCACAGTATGCACAGGGGCAAGGTTTCCTGGTCACCGGTATAGCGAGCGCCTTCCTGAATCAACAGCGGCCAGGCGGTAGCGGACAGCCCCGGAAGTTCGAGCCGCTGGGCATTTTGCCAGACCCATTGACACCACTGCTTAAGCGTCTCTGCATCAGCGATTTGCAGGTTATCTTCATATTCGCTGTAGATAGCCTGAGCAGAAAGCTCGGGCTCCATCTCCTGAAAATCAGCAAGAGATTCCCGCTCGCCGACCAGGATCACTTTCAGGCTCAAAGGCATAGAGGGAATGCTCACCGGAAGAGGGCGAGACTCATCAAATGACAGCCAGTCAAAACGCTGGCGAGCCACCATATTTTTTAGCCGCATCCATAGCAGAGGCTGAGCCAGTAAGGCCCGCAAGGAGAGGATCAGTACGCCGCCATTAGCCCGATGGACAAGACCCGGTTGTAAAGCGATCTCGCCGTTAAACTGGCGCACGCAGCCAAATAGCTGCTCCGCTTCGACCCAATCTGCCGCTTCGACCGGCGCGACGCTTGCGAAATTATCTTCAGCGGTTTGCGCCGGCGAGAGCGAGATTTTTCCGCCATCAATCTGATAGCGTACTCCGCAGAGGGATTCCGGCGGTTGATGTAAAGTACGAGTTTCGTTAGCGAGCCATTGCAGGTACTCCGGCTCTTCCGGAATTTTAACCAGCATAAATGGCGAAATGGCTGGAGTGACCAGAAGCTGCTCCAGGGCATAGAATAAACGGGGTTGCAGTTCGCCTGAGAGGGATGCCTCTGCGTGAGCTAAGTCGGCTTGTGCAAACAGCGCCTGATAACTTTCCGTATCAGGAGCGAGGTCGTTTCGGGTAAGTTTCGTAATGGTCAAAGTCGCTGTTTTTTAGTCAGATGTAAAACGCGCGATTATACATTATGCGGCGTCTGAGCACACGGGGGATTGCGATTGTCACGGCGATCGGCCATCTACCAACATCACGAAAGATGATTTATTCTCAGCACATCGAGAAAAAACTGATATCCTGAAATGAGTTACACGGTCACATTGAGATCGCAATGAAATATCAACAACTGGAAAATCTCGAAAGCGGCTGGAAATGGACATATCTGGTAAAAAAGCATCGGGAAGGTGAGCTTATTACCCGCTACATTGAAGCCAGCGCTGCGCAAGCGGCGGTCGATCTATTACTGACGCTTGAAAATGAACCCGTGCTGGTGAATACCTGGATTGAGCATCATATCAACCCAGAGCTGGTTAACCGCATGAAGCAGACGATCCGCGCGCGACGCAAACGTCATTTTAACGCGGAGCATCAGCATACGCGTAAAAAGTCTATCGATCTGGAGTTTATGGTCTGGCAACGCCTCGCCGGTCTGGCTCAAAGACGGGGTAAAACGCTGTCGGAAACCATTGTGCAGTTGATTGAGGATGCTGAGCATAAAGAGAAGTATGCCAGCAAGATGTCGAGCCTGAAGCATGATTTGCAGGTTCTGCTAGGTAAAGAATAGCAATTGGGGCGAGGGTATAAGCGCCTCAACGTTCTGCAGCTTTGACTTTGATGACAGCAGTTGAAGCAAAAAAAACCCCGCATCGCGGGGTTTTTTATTAACGAGATAACTTAAGCCTGCGGCTGAGTTACAACGTCTTTGTAGCCTTTAACTTCGATTTCTACGCGACGGTCCGGCGCCAGGCAGTCGATCAGAGCTGCGCGTGCTTTCACGTTGTCACAGGTGTTGCCAGTAACCGGGTTGGATTCACCCATACCGCGAGCGGAGATTTTGCTGGCCGGGATACCTTTAGATACCAGGTAATCAACAACGGACTGAGCACGTTTCTCAGACAGCTGCTGGTTGTAGGCATCGGAACCGATACGGTCGGTGTAGCCCAGAACAACTGCGGAACCGTCTTTCGGATCCATGTTGCTCAGCTGGGTGTACAGCTGATCCAGAGCCTGCTGACCTTCTGGTTTCAGAGTAGATTTGTTGAAGTTGAACAGAACGTCAGACTTCAGGGTGAAGTGCTTGGTAGTCACTTCCGGAGCCGGAGCCGGAGCCGGAGCTACAACCGGAGCAACATCTTCCTGACCGAAACGGTAGGAAACACCCAGGCTCAGCATGCCGTTATCAGGACGGGTACCAACGGTGCCTGCGTCGCCGATGTTGTTAACCCACTGGTATTCCAGACGGGTTGCGATGTCACGAGTAACAGCCCACTCTAAGCCGCCCGCGAATACCGGGGATACGCCAGTGTCGTGTTCGCTACGGGAAACACCGGTAGAAGCGTAGTTACCTTTGGAGTCAGCGCGCCAAACCATGCCGCCCAGACGGGTATAGATGTCCAGATCGTCAGTGATTGGGTAACCCAGTTTAGCAGTCAGCTGAACGCCCTGAGCTTTGAAAGCGCCGTTGTCTACGCTGCCTTTATAAGCCATGCGGCCCAGCCAGTCGTAACCCATTTCGAAACCGAGGTACGGGTTAACCTGGTAACCACCGAACGCACCAGCACCCAGCTGATCGTTACGAACTGGACCATTGTTACCTTTGAAACCGTTACCGTAGAAACCGGTATCGTGATACTGGGACCAGCCCAGCTTACCACCTGCATACCAGGTGTTATCTTTCGGAGCGGCCTGCGCTACGGTAGCGAAGCCAGCCAGTGCCACTGCAATCGCGATAGCTGTCTTTTTCATTTTTTGCGCCTCATTATCATCCAAAATTCGCCATGAAGGTTCAGAAGACCTCACGGTTAAATCCTTCACCCGGGGCGTGACTTGTTGTTAACTGTGCTGATACATGCAGCGTAAGCCGATCACCCCTGGCGATGTAAAGTCTACAACTTAGTTAGAAACTTACAAGTGTGAACTCCGTCAGGCATATGAAAAAAAAGGGTTGTGTACGCTATGTTTAACAAATAGGGTTGGCTTCAATCGAGGCAAAAAAAGTCGCGAACCCGCATCAGACAAGCATTTTAACAAAAACGCCCGCGATGAAAGCCAATCTCAGTCGCGGGCAAAAAAAATTCCAGGATTAATCCTAAACTCAGTTAATGATACAGGTTTGAGTGAATTTTTAGCCCGGAATGTTGTCTGCCAGGCTGAGCGGTATTTCTTACCGGACGCATGATAAAGCCCATCGCGTGACCTTCTTCTGCAGCGGCAACCAGTCGTTCATGTTCCTCAACGGTGAGTTCTTCCGACAGCCAGCCAATGACCACGCTATAGTTTCCCGTGCGCAGTGAGCGAACCATTGATTCGAGCGTATTAGCAGGGGAGAGCTGACTGATTTGCATCACCTTGGATAGCGGCAAACCGGATGACTGTACCCATTCGCGACTCAGCTTCTGCTGTGGTGTCAGCCAGAGCTGCCAGCGCGACTGCTGACCAAGCTGTTGTAATAAAGGAAGCAGTAGCAGTTGCGTCATCATGGGCTGATCTTCTCGATAGACTATTTCACTGATCAGCCCGTTAGCTGGCTGTTCGGTAGCGTCATGAGAGCGACGACGTACTGAAGTAGAAGTCAGTGGTGAACGATTTGCGTGAGCTGATGTAAACATAGTCTATCCCGCTTGTGGGTTACTGTATGCATATACAGTATATGCGACAGGATGAAAGATCAACTCTATTTTCTCGTTTTCTGGATGAAATTTGTACATCTTTGGCATTGAAGACAATCTGACAGCGTTGAGTGATGGGGTGTACAGAATGTGAATTCATCGTTGTGGTCATTTCTTCTTTAAAAAATTCCTCCCACAAATTATGACGTTAACCCTTTATAAATCGCGGGTGACGCCATGCTTTATGTTCGCCGGGTTGATTAATATTAATTAAGCATTTTACCTTTCCTGCTTTTTACTTCATCAAAAGGCTATTTTCGGAAAGCTGCTCGCAAAAAAACAAGCTGAGTAAAATAAAGAGATAATTCATGTTGCTGCATAAAGGGAACTCCCTTATTTTCTTATTAGCGGATCCGTTAGCAAATTTATGTCTTATTTACATGATTAACAAAGGAATAATCATGAAGAAACTCGTATGTCTTAGGATCCATCAGTTTCGGGCATGTTTGTCTCCATTAGGAAAAATAAGCTGTCGGCCCTTATTTGGTGGCTATAGCCTGGCGATAGATAATACCGTGTTTGCCATGATGGCTGAGGGGGAGATCTATCTTCGGGTTTGTGAGCAGAGTGCGCAGTATCGCGTGGCGCATAAAAACCCGCTGTTGAAGATGCAGAAGAATGGTCGTCTGGTTGCGCTTAAGTACTATCATATAGATGAAGGGCTTTGGCGTGACAGCAAAATGCTTTTTCATTTATCAGCGCTATCATTACAGACCGCTCGTAATGAAAAACATCGGCAGCGACATTCCGGAAGATTAAAGAATCTTCCAAATATTAGTTTTCACATGGAGCTCCAGTTGATTAATTCAGGTATCAAAGATGAATTAACGCTGCGAAAAATTGGCGCTAAAGAAGCCTGGCTCAGACTACGAAAAATGAATAAAGCGCTAACGGTAAACGTCCTTTATTCATTAGAGGGAGCTATTGCGGGCGTGCATGCGGCCACGCTCCCGACGCAACAGCGTCAGGAGCTTGAGGAGTGGGCGACGGTACAGGTACAGGAGATGGAGGCCTACTCAGGTTGAATCTCAACCTGTCGCTGTAGCCGACAAATTTCTGGCAGTAGCGCCAGCAGCAGTCCAATTTGCTGCAGAACTAAAGGCTCTTTGCTGTCGGCGCGAGGGTCAAGATGTTGGATCCGGGTCTGCAGGCTTGCTAAAGCCTGCTGTACCCGTAGTTCATCGGCTGGCGAATGGTGCAGCGCGTCATCCACATAACACACGGCATCGTCCAGCAGCGCCAGAATATCTGGCGTTGTCAGCTTTTCCCTGTGGGCTCCCAGAGCAGAGATATAGCTGGTAAAGGTATGGTTCAGGCAGAGCAAACGAAAAGCAGTTTCCCGCATTTGTGAGCCCGCTTTGGGTTCTGTTGATAAGTTCGATACGACAGAGGCCAGTTCGCTATCCCGGTTATGCGCGGCTCTGCGTGCAACACGATAGGCCAGGCGGTTGTCGCGCCCCTGGTGATATTGCTCAAGAATGGCATCTAAATATCGGCAGTTGGCATTGATTGCTTGCTCGAGCACTCGAGGGAGATTGCGGAATTTCCAGTCCGGCCAAATAAAACTCACTGCGGCCCAGGCGATAGCGCAGCCAATCAGAGTGTCGAATATGCGCGGTAGGGCAACTTCAAAACCTTCTCCCAGGAGGTTAAAACAGAGCAAGACAAGGAGCGTAATGAACATTGTCGCGTGGGCGTACTGCACATTACGGAAAGCGAAGAACAGCACGCCGGTCAGGACAATCAAAAGCAGCTGGCCTTCAACGGACGGGACGAGGAGCAGTACCGGCAGGCCGATGGCCACACCGATCAAGGTCCCGATTATCCTTAACGCCAGCCGATGGCGAGTGGCGTTATAGTTTGGCTGACAAACAAACAGGCTGGTCAGTAATATCCAGTAGCCATGGTTCAGTCCGGTCAATTGGATAAAGGCATAACCAGCGCACAGGACTATCGACATTCGAACTGCATGACGAAACAGGGCTGACTCAGGAGACATATTACTGCGCAAGCGCAGCCAGATATCGCTAAATCCGTTAGGCTGGTCGTCGGCTAACAGGTTTTCCGTACTGTGAATGGACTGTTCGGTGGTCTGAACCGATTCAATTGTCGCCAGCTGGGCGTCAATAGCCCGTAAGTTATTCAGCAAAAAACCCAGCGCTTTAATCTGTTCCGCAGGCGCGCCGCTGGCCTTAACGCGATCGAGCGCTGCGTCAAGATGCATAAAAGCGCGCTCAAAATGAGTGTCGTGCAGGTAGGGCTCGCGCAGCAGAATGGCACGCGACAGTTTCTGGCAGGCCTGCGCCTGCATTGATAGCATACGCTGAAAGCGGAACATCACATCGCTATAACGAAAATGGTCGCGTAGCGTTTGGTACTGAATATGCGATGAACTCGCGCGTTCATGGATATCCTGCGCCACGAAATAGTACTGTAACGTGCGGCGAGTACCGCGCTGGCCGCGATCTCCGCGCAGACGAGTCAGCAGGGAAACTTTGGTCTGGTTCAGCGTAGTCACCAGCTGGCCGTTGGCTATTGCCAGGTCATAGAGCGGGGCCTGGCTTTCATCTTCTATATCCGGATCGAATAGCCGGGATTTAAGCTCCAGATAGCGGGCGAGCTGCTCATAGCTACGTGCCAGATTGTCCTGAAGGGGACGGATAGGGAAAATCAGATGCCCGGCGAGGGTGAGCAGGTTGTACCACACCGCGCCAGCCAGCAAAAACAGCGGCTGGAGATACCATTGGCTGTAAAGCGTTACCCCCAACATGGTGTAGATGGCAATTAATAGCGCGCCAAAGGCGATGGTGGCGTAGCGTTGTCCCAGACCACCAAGCAAAATAAAGCCGATAGTGGAAACGGTTAATCCTGCCGCGAATAACCAGGGCCAGGGGAAGAGAAGCTCCACCGAGGCCGAAGCGATAAAGAAGCATACAAGGGTAATGGCCAGATTACGCAGACGTCCTGCCAGACGATCGTCCAGGTCAGTCAGCGCCGCGGCCACGACGCCAAGCGTTAAAGGGATGGTGAGTTTTACTTCGCCGAGCCACCAGGGAAATGCGGTCGTACCGCAGAGTGCGATGAATATCCTGATGTAATATAACCAGGCACTGTTCCAGGTATAGCGGCGTAGCAGGGGGCTGAGCATTTCTCTGTTCCATTCAATTACTGAAAGCGGCGACGCGCGTTGGCTTCACGCGCAGCACGAGCGGTCTCAACGGAAACGACTCGCCGGCCTACCGGCCACAAAGCAATCGCGGCGATTTTAAAATTGGCGATGCCTACCGGAATGCCGATGATGGTCAGACACTGGGCGATCCCACAAAAGATATGCATCAGGCACAACCACCAGCCGAAGAAAATAAACCATAAAATATTCAACAACGTTCCGCCCGCGTTAAGCAGGCTATTCTTTCCCTGAGGGTCGAGTTCATCAACATGAATGGCTTCATTACCATAGGGAAGGAGAGAGAGTTTTGTTATCTCCCAGCAGGAGCGGGTGAGAGGCAGCGTAAAAATCAGTACTATGCTGACCAGCGTCGCCAGAAGCCAGCCGAGCGTGGTGGCGAATCCGCCAAGGATAAAGTTTAAAATATTCAGAACGGTACGCATAAACCCTCGGTTTAATTCTGTAGATAATAAGGTCCGGCCATTGTAGCGTTTTTTACGCTGGAGCACCCGGTCGCTGGCGGTTAAACTTAAAAACATCCAACCTGATTGAAATTCGACATTATATGGAACTCAGAGCGACAACATTGGGCAAACGCATGGCTCAACACCCTTATGACAGGGTGCAACTTCTTAATGCCGGAGTAAAGGTTTCCGGTGATAGCCATGAATATCTTATACCTTTCAATCAGTTATTATCTATTCATTGCAAGCGTGGGCTGGTGTGGGGAGAGCTGGAATTTATCCTACCGGGCGAGAAAGTTGTGCGATTGCATGGTACCGAATGGACCGAAACTCAGCGTTTTTACCATCATCTGAATGCTCTCTGGCAGCAGTGGAGCGCGGAAATGAGCGAGATTTCCGCCGATCTGCTGCGCCAGCAGTTGGCTGATGTGGCGCGTTCAAGCGCCGAGGGTAAATGGTTGACGCGTCAGCAGGTGTCCGATATTCAGCAGAAAATTCGCCATGCCCTTAGCGGCCTCCCCGTGCCGACAAGCCGCCTTGAGGGATTTGAAAACTGCCGCGAATTATGGCGGCAGTGCCAGAGTTGGTTGGGGGATACGGAAAAGGCCAGGCTTGAGCATAACCAAAAATTTACTGAATCAATGCTGGAACAATATCGGGGATTTTTTGCTGCAGTTGAATCATCGCCGCTGAATCCGGCTCAGGCGCGCGCCGTGGTGAACGGCGAGCGTTCATTGCTGGTACTGGCAGGGGCCGGAAGCGGTAAAACCTCTGTTTTAGTGGCGCGAGCAGGTTGGCTATTGACCCGGGGCGAAGCGGCAGCTGAGCAAATTTTGCTGCTGGCTTTTGGTCGACAGGCCGCGCAGGAGATGGATGAGCGCATTCGCGAACGCCTCGGAACCGACGAGATCTCCGCGCGCACTTTTCATGCTCTGGCTTTGCATATTATTCAGCAGGGCAGTAAAAAAGCGCCGATGATTAGCAAGCTGGAAAACGACAGCGCTGCGCGGCAAAAACTTCTGCTCGAAAGCTGGCAGCAGCAGTGTCAGGAGAAAAAAGCGCAGGCGAAAGGCTGGCGACTGTGGCTGGAGGAAGAAATGGGCTGGCCGATCCCTGAAGGGGATTTCTGGCAGGATAAAAAGCTGCAGCGCCGCATCGCCAGCCGCCTCGATCGCTGGGTTAGCCTGATGCGCATGCATGGCGGCTCGCAGGCTGAGATGATCGCCGGGGCGCCTGAGGAGGTACGCGATCTTTTTAGTAAGCGCGTCAAGCTGATGGCCCCTTTACTAAAAGCCTGGAAAACGGCGTTAAAAGATGAAAATGCCGTCGACTTCTCCGGTCTGATTCATCAGGCGATAAATATTCTCGATAAAGGCCGCTTTGTCAGTCCGTGGAAGCATATTCTGGTGGATGAATTTCAGGATATCTCTCCGCAGCGGGCGTCACTACTCGCCGCGTTACGTCGACAAAATACGCAGACCACGCTGTTTGCCGTTGGCGATGACTGGCAGGCTATCTATCGTTTTAGCGGTGCTCAACTCTCTTTGACGACGGCTTTTAATCACTATTTTGGCGAAGGGGATTGTTGCGCGCTGGATACGACCTACCGATTTAATAGCCGGATAGGCGAGGTCGCAAACGGATTTATCCAACAGAACCCGCATCAGTTGACGAAACCACTCAACAGTCTGATTGCAGGCGACAAAAAAGCGGTGACGTTGTTAGCGGAGGATAAACTCGACGATCTGCTCGATAAAATGAGCGGTTACGTCAAGCGAGAACAACGGATCTTGCTGTTAGCGCGTTACCATCATTTGAAGCCAGCGGCGCTGGAAAAGGCTGCAACACGCTGGCCCCATCTTCAGCTCGATTTCATGACTATTCATGCCAGCAAAGGGCAGCAAGCAGATTACGTCATTATCCTTGGTCTTCAGGACGGTGATGATGCGTTTCCGGCTTCGGCGCGTGAGTCGATTATGGAGCAGGCACTGCTACCACAACCGGAGGATTTTGCCGATGCAGAAGAGAGACGTTTGCTGTATGTCGCACTTACGCGCGCGCGTCTGCGGGTCTGGTTGTTGTTTAATAAAGAGCAGCCGTCACCGTTTGTTGATATGTTGAAGGCGCTGGACGTGCCGGTTGCGAGAAAGCCGTAATGACTGGCGGCGAGGCCGCCAGCGTGGTTTATTTCAGACGCTCAGCGAGATAACGCTGGTAATCAGGAATCAAAATATCGACCGGATCGCTAAAGTGGGGAGACTGGATGATAAAGTCGGCGGTCGAGACATTCGTAGCAACGGGAATATTCCACACGGTTGCCAGACGGAGTAACGCTTTAACATCAGGGTCATGTGGCACCGCATTCAGCGGGTCCCAGAAAAAAATCAAAACATCAATTTTACCTTCTGATATCAGGGCTCCTACCTGCTGGTCGCCGCCCATTGGGCCGCTCAGCATAGCGTGCACCTCCAGCCCGGTTGCGCGTGATACCAGATTACCGGTTGTACCTGTTGCCGATAGCGTATGTTGTGCCAGAAGCTGCTGGTGGCGCTCTACCCATTTCATCAGCATATCTTTACAGTGATCGTGAGCAACCAGCGCAATATGTTTACGTGCTGGCAGTGTACGTGTTGTTAGTTCCATCATTTCATTCCACATTTTGGCCTGCAGACAGATTACTGGAAGTGTCTGCTGCTGCAAGCATCGGGATGAAAAAATTTGACGCATCTGTGGGTTAGCACTAATGCTGGTTTATTCGGATTAGCATACACTTGGGCTAAATAGCAGGAGGATGATGATGAAAGAGAACGATATCGCAGGTATTCTGACCTCGACCCGGACTATCGCCCTGGTGGGGGCAAGCGACAAACCCGATCGCCCAAGCTATCGGGTGATGAAGTACCTTCTGGAGCAGGGATATCACGTCATTCCGGTTTCTCCTAAGGTTGCGGGTACTACGCTGCTGGGGCAAAAAGGATATGCCACGCTGGCCGAGGTGCCGGAAAAAGTGGACATGGTTGATGTCTTCCGCAACTCAGAAGCAGCCTGGGGCGTTGCCCAGGAAGCGGTGGCTATCGGTGCTAAAACTTTGTGGCTACAGCTAGGGGTCATCAATGAACAAGCGGCAGTGCTCGCCCGAGACGCCGGTCTAAACGTGGTGATGGATCGCTGTCCGGCGATAGAAATTCCGCGATTAGGATTAGCCCGCTAAACCTAAAACCCCGCTTGACGGGGTTTTTTATTATGCATATGCATTAAATTATTTGTGGGTAGTATTTTAATTAAAACTACATCGAAACGTTTCTTTAATTTCCGATAACTCACATTAACTTTGTGGGTTTAAAAGACACTCTCTGAATACCCTCTTGCTTATTAATAAATTTCCCCATTCACAAACAATTTATTTTTATAAGTAAACCATTATAAATATAATGGATATTGCTTAAAATTTACTTTAAACTTTAAATTATTTTTTGCTTTTTCTTGCATGATTTTTTTGAGAGATATCACAGATATTTTTCTATTATCATAAAAATGGCGGTTTAACGCTATTAGAAAAGTATTATCCATGACTTTATCTTTATTGTAATAACCGTGAGTAACCGTTTTAATTATCTCTCTTATTAACATCTCAAAATGTAAGCTCATTATTTTAACATTATGTAATATATGGGGTTTGTGTTATTTCAGGATGTGAATGGAATGTTTTCCCTCTCCTTGCGGGACTGCAAGTTCTGGTATATCTAATAAGATGCCTAATTAAGAATTATCTCATACCTCTGACTGCGTCTTCATTTCAAGGGTGTAACCTGATGAAAAATATAAATGTGACAGTGAAAGAAACGGGTGTTGAATACACCGTTGATGGCAATCTAATTAATCTCAATACGCAGTCAGTGGTTCTCCTGCACGTTAAGCGTGAAGATATTAGTTCGTATACCCGGCAAGGTAATGATCTGGTTCTAAAACTCCACAACGGCGATACCGTTACTATAAAAAACTTTTTCGTTGTGGATGAGCATGGACAGCACAGTGATTTGGTGCTCATGGATGATGAGACCGGCGCACTATGGTGGCTGGAAGGTGCGGGTACCGATGGGGCCCACTATTCGCTTATTAGCGATCTCTCAGAAGTCATCGCCTCCGGAGGCGCAGGGCAAAGTATTGCCGGATGGGTAATGGCGGGCGCGGCTTTGCTGGGTATTGCGGCAATGTTTGCTGGTACCTCAAATAAAGATCAGCACTCTTCGATTTCAGAAACTGACTCAGATGCGGACAGTGATTCGGACTCCGATAGTGACTCGGATGCTGACAGCGACTCGGATAGCGACAGCGATTCTGATTCCGACAGCGATTCCGATTCAGACAGCGATACGGACTCCGACAGCGATTCGGATTCTGACAGCGATTCGGATTCTGACAGTGATTCTGACTCTGACAGCGATTCCGATAGTGACTCGGATTCTGATAGTGACTCGGATTCTGACAGTGACTCGGATTCGGACAGCGACTCGGATTCCGACAGCGATTCTGACTCTGACAGCGATTCGGATTCAGACAGTGACTCGGATTCTGACACCGATTCGGATAGCGACAGCGATTCGGATTCTGACAGTGATTCTGACTCTGACAGCGATTCCGATTCTGATAGTGATTCGGATTCGGACAGCGACTCGGACTCTGACAGCGACTCGGATTCCGACAGCGATTCCGATTCCGACAGTGACTCTGACTCCGACAGCGATTCGGATTCGGACAGCGACTCCGATTCCGACAGCGATTCGGACTCCGACAGCGATTCCGACTCTGACAGCGACTCGGATTCTGACAGCGATTCCGATTCCGACAGCGATTCTGACTCTGACAGCGACTCGGATTCGGACAGCGATTCCGACTCTGACAGCGATTCCGACTCCGACAGTGACTCGGATTCCGACAGCGATTCCGATTCTGACAGTGACTCGGATTCGGACAGCGATTCTGACTCTGACAGCGATTCTGACTCCGACAGCGATTCCGACTCTGACAGCGATTCCGACTCTGACAGCGACTCGGATTCTGACAGCGATTCGGACTCCGACAGCGATTCTGACTCTGACAGCGACTCGGATTCTGACAGCGATTCGGATTCGGACAGCGACTCCGATTCCGACAGCGATTCGGACTCCGACAGCGATTCCGACTCCGACAGCGATTCCGACTCCGACAGCGATTCCGACTCTGACAGCGACTCGGATTCTGACAGCGATTCGGATTCTGACAGCGATTCGGACTCCGACAGCGATTCCGATTCTGACAGCGATTCGGACTCCGACAGCGATTCTGACTCTGACAGCGATTCCGATTCTGATAGTGACTCGGATTCGGACAGCGACTCTGACTCTGACAGCGACTCGGATTCCGACAGCGATTCCGATTCAGACAGCGACTCGGACTCAGACAGCGATTCGGACTCTGACAGCGACTCGGACTCCGACAGCGACTCGGACTCCGACAGCGATTCGGACTCTGACAGCGACTCGGACTCCGACAGCGATTCGGACTCAGACAGCGATTCGGACTCTGACAGCGACTCGGACTCCGACAGCGATTCGGACTCTGACAGCGATTCGGATTCTGACAGCGATTCCGACTCTGACAGCGATTCGGACTCTGACAGTGACTCGGATTCGGACAGCGATTCGGATTCTGACAGTGACTCGGATTCCGACAGTGACTCGGATTCTGACAGCGATTCTGATACTGAAGCACCCACTGCAGCACAGAACATCACGGTTAATGACAATGTTGGTTCCATCACTGGTGCGCTTCATTCCGGTGATGTGACCGATGATACAACGCCGGAGATCAAAGGGACGGCAGAAGCGGGCGCCACGATAACGATTTATGACGGCGATACCGTACTGGGTTCAGTGGTTGTGGATCAGGATGGCAACTGGAGCTTTACTTTACCGGAGCTTAGCGAAGGTCCTCATAGCCTGAGCGCTACGGTGACCGACAAGGCCGGGAACGTCAGCGAGCGCTCTCCGGTGTTTGAGCTGACAATTGATACCACCGCGCCGTCTGCCAGTGCGCCGGAGGTGATCGACGACGTGGCCGGACACACCGGCCCGCTGACCAGCGGCGATCTGACCAACGACGCCACACCGACCCTGAGCGGTACCGCCGAGGCGGGGGCCATGGTCACGATCTATGACGGCGACACGGTACTGGGTACGGTGGTTGCCGGTGAGGACGGACGCTGGAGCTACACCCCTGATGCACTGGATGAAGGCAGCCACAGCCTGAGCACCACCGTGACCGACAAGGCCGGGAACGTCAGCGAGCGTTCCCCGGCGTTTGAGCTGACGGTGGATACAGTCGTGACTCCGGTCAGCGATCTGCAGGTGACCGACGACGTGGCCGGGCATACAGGCCCGCTGGCCAGCGGCGATCTGACCAACGA